>Ga0228536_1000074_pt1 | contig 241282 bp, 230 predicted proteins | sample SJ1Smetagenome_FD_168611 | JGI IMG/M metagenome (GOLD analysis project Ga0228536, IMG submission 168611) | Enriched culture of PCE-dechlorinating microbial communities from Ithaca, New York, USA - SJ1.S | ecosystem: Engineered > Modeled > Simulated communities (microbial... > Unclassified...
GCCCTTGAGGCTTATCTCCATCTCAAGGTGTCTTATACAGACCTGGAGTATTTCATCGAGGGTCGGCTTTTTGGGTGTTTTTCCATTTAACAGGTCAATGGTTTCCCTGAATATCCAGGGGTTGCCCATTGCTCCCCTTCCGATCGCCACTCCGTCGCAGCCTGTTCTTTCGATCATGGCGAAGGCCTCCTCCGGGGTAAAAACATCTCCATTCCCTATAACCGGTATGGATACAGCATTTTTTACCCTGGCGATATAGCTCCAGTCGGCCTTACCTGCATAAAACATATCCCTTGTCCTGGCATGTATTGTAAGTGCAGCCGCACCGTTTGTCTCAGCAATTCTCGCAAGCTCCTCCCCGTTAAGGCTTCCGTGGTCCCAGCCCATCCTGAACTTGACAGTCACAGGCTTCTTTGAGGCCTTTACCACTGAATCTATAACTGAGCCGGCTAGCTTAAGGTCCTTCATAAGGGCACTGCCGTCGCCGTTTTTGACTATTTTGGGAGCAGGGCATCCCATATTTATATCTATTATATCTATATCATTTCTTTCATTCAGATTATCCCTGGTTATTTGTGCCATAATATCAGGGTCGGAGCCGAATATCTGAAGGGCTACCGGGCGTTCATCCTCATGGCTGTGGGTCAGGTCTGAGGTCTTTTCGTCGTTATAGTAAAGGCCTTTTGCGCTTACCATCTCAGTTACCACCAGCCCTGCTCCCATCTCCTTGCATAGGGACCTGAAGGCAAAGTCAGTTACCCCTGCCATTGGAGCCAATTCAAGATTGTTTTTAAGTTCAATGTTTCCTATTCTCATAATGCACCCCACATAAAGAAAAGTAAGTAGGCTGTCTACTTACTGGTTTCTCTCGTAAATTATCCTTAAGCCTTCCAGCGTAAGGAACTTGTCGTTATGCTGGATATATTTGCTTTCACTGGCGATCAGCGTTGAAAAGCCTCCAGTTGCAACTACTGTTACCTCTGCCTTTGTAAGACCCATTTCTGCGATCATTCTCTCTATGATCGAGTCCACCATGCCAATGTAGCCATAAACAATACCTGACTGGATACTTGTGATGGTGTTTCTTGCAATAACCTTTTCAGGCTTTAATATTTCGACCTTTGGGAGCTTTGCTGTTCTCATGAACAGGGCATCTGCAGATATCCTTATACCCGGGGTAATTACACCTCCAAGGTATTCGCCCTCCTTGTTCACGAAGCAAAAGGTGTTGGCAGTACCGAAGTCCACTATTATGACAGGTCCTCCGTATTTTTCATATGCTGCAACGGCATTTACGATCCTGTCTGCTCCTACCTCGCGGGGATTGTCATATTTAATGTTCATTCCCGTCTTAACTCCAGGACCGATTACTATAGGGTCAATATTGAAGTACCTTTGACTCATTGCAGGAAGAGTGTGCATAAGGGTCGGCACTACCGATGAGATTATTATGTCTTTTACCTGTGACCTGTCGATCCCATTGAATTTGAACATCTGATCGAAAAGTATTCCGTACTCGTCGGAGGTTTTTTCCTTGTCTGTTGCAATACGCCAGTCATATACCAGTTTTCTACCTTCGTATGCACCAAAGACTATATTAGTGTTTCCAACATCGATTACCAGCAGCATAATTTCACCTTTTTCATTTTTTTCTTTTCTTAAGTGCAGTTACTACACTTGTCACTATTATTATCGCTATTATTGATTCCGGAATTCCGTTGGTTATGCCTATTCCCACGATCACCTTTCTGGCGGTGTCAATATCCTGACCGATCGCCTGCACGAACCGCTCTGCATAGAAGAGATAGATCATTGACAATACCCCTACCGTGTTCGTCAGCGTACCTATTATAGTTGGTATAATAATGTCAAGCGCCTTGTCCTTCAATGTCTTTGAAGTGAGATATGCCATCAAAGCCGTCAGAATGAGGAGTCCACCGTTCATCAATAGAGGCCATACGGAGGTATAATTCACTATCCCGCTGTACAATCCCCTTATCAGGTATATCCCTATTGCAGCCCAGATGCCATACAATAGCCAGGTGGTTCTTTTGTTGCCTATCCTGCTCAGCGCTTTATATGCGTAGTAGGAGGTTATGCCTATGAGGATTCTTGGCAATACCGAAACTATCGGGTTCAAAAAAACAAAGCTGACAGGGGTAGGTGCCGTGATCGCCTGATAAATGCTGAATATCCCGAATATGAGACCTACAAGTCCCCCAACTACGGGTCCTTCCATAATTGCTCCTATTATTACAGGTATGTGCATTATGGTGGCTCTGGTCGGCCCTACGGGTATGAAGCCCAATGGAGTCATTCCAAGCACTACAGAGATCGCTCCCAATACTCCAACAACTGCCAGTCTTCTAACGTCTAACCTTTTTCCATTTTTCATAATATCCCTCCGCTCTGATTCCTGCCGGATACCAGTCGTATTTTTTTGCTAACTGCCGCTTCAGTCTGACTCACTCGTGATGTCAGCTTGATTCCTACACTATTATATATTCACTTTATATGGTTTACAATACTTTTGTTGTAATGTCCCTGTGGGCTTTTAGTCCTGCTTTCCCCTCAGCTGAAAGGATTGCATTTATGACTGCCTTCTCCACGGCCTCCTGTGCCATTGCTGCTACGATGTTCACGTCGACCTTAAGCTTGTTCGTCGCCATTGTGAATATGGTGTCGCCATCTACCATTGTATGAACTGGATTTATGGATCTTGCCAGTCCATTATGTGCGGTCTGAGCCACCTTATTCCCCTCTGACTTTGATAGTAAGGCGTTTGTTGCCACTACCCCTATGGTAGTATTTGTGTTTGCAAATCCAGGCGATATCAGAGAGCTTTTCATTATCTCATAGGTGTTTAACAGTTTATTGTTTTCGTAATCATATGCTCCCGCTATCTGAGAGCCTTCACTGAATACGTCCCCGAATGCATTTACGCATATAAGGGCTGAGACCACAAGCTCTCCTGATCTCACGGTTGCACTTCCTATCCCTGATTTCATTGCTCCCCCTGGTCCGAGGATCTTGCCTACCGTTGCTCCCATCCCGCAGCCTACATTGCCCTGTCTGTTTTCATCCATTGAAGCAGATAATGAAGCCTTATAGCCCATTTGCCAGCCAGGACGAACCCTGTGGTCTCCTATGGCCAGATCAAATATAACAGCTGAGGCAACTATGGGGACCTTTGTGACTCCCACATCAAAGCCTATGTCTAACTCCTCCAGATGATCCATGACCCCCGAGGCTGCCTCAAGCCCAAAGGCCGAACCTCCTGAAAGGACAACTGCATGGACCTTATCCACAAGCTTCTCTGCCTTGAACAAATCGGTCTCTCTGGTTCCCGGTGCAGAGCCTCTTACATCGACTCCTCCTGTGGCACCCTCGGGACATATCACCACAGTACAGCCGGTCAGAGCATCCTCTGAGTGGGCATGCCCAACGATAATGCCATCAACATCTGTTATATAACCTGGAAACATCAGCTTCACTCCTTTTTATACAGTAGGTTTCTACCCAATTAGGGCAAAAGAAAACAGACTCCCTTTAAGAGTCTGCATTCATTTTTTATCCAAAGAACATCAACAGCATACCTGCAGCAATCGCAGAGCCTATTACTCCTGCAACGTTTGGCCCCATGGCATGCATCAACAGGAAGTTTCTCGGGTTTGCTTCCTGGCCAACCTTTTGTGATACTCTGGCTGCCATTGGAACTGCCGATACACCTGCAGAACCGATCAGAGGATTCACCTTGCCTCCAGTCATCTTGTACATCAGCTTGCCAAATAGTACTCCCGCTGCTGTTCCTATGGAGAACGCTATTAAACCGAGTGCTATGATGCTTACCGTCTGGATGTTGAAGAAGTTTTCTGCACTTGCAGTCGCTCCAACCGTGGTTCCAAGGAATATGGTTACTATATTGATAAGCTCATTTTGAGCAGTTTTAGACAATCTGTCTGTTAAAAGTGTTTCTCTGAATAGATTTCCAAGCATCAATAGACCTATCAAAGGGGCAGCAGATGGCAATATGAACGAAACGACCAGTGTTACCATTATGGGGAATATTACCTTTTCCTTCTTTGAAACTGGTCTTAGCTGCTCCATTACTACCATTCGCTCTTCCTTGGTGGTCAGAGCTTTCATTATTGGTGGCTGTATTATAGGTACTAGTGCCATGTATGAATACGCCGCTACCGCTATCGGTCCTAAAAGATGTGGGGCCAGCTTGGCTGTTAGGTAAAGCGCTGTTGGACCGTCTGCTCCTCCTATTATCCCTATGCTGGCTGCCTCAGGGCCTGTGAAGCCCAGAAGGATGGCGCCGATAAATGTTGCGAATATGCCAAATTGTGCTGCCGCTCCAAGAAGTATTGATTTTGGATTGGCGATAAGGGGTCCGAAGTCAGTCATAGCACCGACTCCAAGGAATATCAATGGAGGATAGATCCCCAGCTTGACTCCCTGGTAGAGGTAGTACAATAAACCTCCGTATTCCTTTGTTTTGCTTACTAATTCACCGGTTATCGGGTCTGTAAGTATTTGTACCACTGGTTCCTTCATCAGATCGGCGCCTGGCAGGTTTGCAAGGAGCATACCGAATGCTATCGGGGTAAGAAGCAATGGCTCAAAGCCTTTTGCTATTGCCAGATAAAGCAGGATGAAGGATATTGCCAGCATTACGTAGTGGCCGTAGTTGCCTAGCCCGAATCCGGTGCTGGACCAAAAGTCCGTCAATATTTCCATAAACATAGTTGTTCATCCTTTCTTGAAGGGTTTAGTCCATTATGACCAGCTTGTCTCCAGTATTAACGGCCGAACCCTCAGAGGTTGTTATGGATGCAACTTTTCCGTCTCTTGGGGCTAGTATCTCGTTTTCCATCTTCATTGCCTCGAGGATAAGAAGTACGTCGCCGCTTTTTACCTCCTGGCCTTCCTTTACAAGTATCTTCCATATGTTGCCTGGCATTGGAGATTCGATTACCTCCTGACCAGCGCTTGCTGCCACTGGTGCTGCTGCTGGAGCCGCCTTTGGCGCAGCGGGTGCCGCTGCAGGAGTTGCTGCCTTTGGAGCAGGTCTTGATACTTGTTGGGAAGCTCCGCCTACCTCTTCAACTTCTACTTCGTAGCTGTTGCCGTTTACGTTTATTATAAACTTTCTCATTCTTTCTCCTCCAGATTTATTATAGTTTGCTCAGCAGTTGTTCCTGCTTGCCCATTTCTCTCCAGGGTGTGGTCAGCTGTGGAACCCTTCTTATGCTGTTTATCCTGATCTCAGGAATGTCACGTCCCAGTGATGCTGCTACTGCTGCAGCAATTACCGCAATAAGCTCTCCTTCATCCAGTTCAGGGGTGCTTGGTGCTTTTTCCTCCTGCTTTATGACTGCAGCACTTGTCTTCTCCGGCTGTACGGCTGCAGGCTTTTTACCTGCTGCGAAGGTCTTAAGCAGTCCGATTATATAGGATATGAGAATAAGCACCAGGAATACTACTATCATACTTACGACGGTGACTATCAATGCCTCCGACATAGTTACTTCGTTACCCATGGTTATCCCTCCTATACCGGCAGGTTGCCGTGCTTTTTGCCTGGTCTTGATTCTCTCTTGGTCTCGAGCATGTCAAAGGCGCTTATTAATCTCGGTCTTGTCTGGCTTGGCACCAATACGTCGTCTACGAAGCCTCTTTGTGCAGCTATATATGGATTAGCAACGGTATCTCTGTATTCAGCTATCTTGTCTGCTCTGGTGGCTATCGGATCGTCTGATGCAGCTATCTCGTTTTTGAAGATTATGTTTGCCGCTCCATCCGGTCCCATTACTGCGATCTCGGCATTTGGCCATGCGAATACCTGGTCTGCTCCTAGGTCCTTTGAGCACATTGCAAGGTATGCTCCGCCGTATGCTTTTCTGACTATAAGGGTGACCTTTGGAACCGTTGCCTCGGAGTATGCATAGAGCATTTTAGCTCCGTGTCTTATGATCCCGCCGTATTCCTGGCTTGTTCCAGGTAGGAAGCCTGGTACGTCTACAAGGTTAAGAAGCGGTATGTTGAATGCATCGCAGGTCCTTATGAATCTTCCTGCCTTGTCGGATGCATTTATGTCAAGGCATCCTGCAAGTATTCTCGGCTGGTTTGCTATTACACCTATGCTTCTTCCGTTGAGTCTTATAAATCCTGTGATGATGTTTTGAGCATATAGCGGCTGTACCTCGAAGAAGTGTCCGCTGTCTGCAAGGCTCTTTATTACTTCCTTCATGTCGTAGGGCTTATTTGGATTCTCAGGTACTATTTCGTTTAGTCTTTCATCTATCCTGTTAAGGTCATCCTCGAATTCATATATTGGAGGCTGCTCCAGGTTGTTTGAAGGAAGAAAGCTCAATAGTTCCTTTATCCTGTCTATGGATTCAGCTTCTGAATTGTCTATGAAATGAGCAACTCCGCTTATTTTGTTGTGGGTGTTTGCTCCGCCCAGCTGCTCCTGTGTAACGTCTTCTCCGGTAACCGACTTGATTACCTGAGGTCCTGTTATGAACATCATGCTTGTTTTATCAGTCATAAAGATAAAGTCTGTTATTGCAGGAGAGTATACCGCTCCGCCTGCACTGGGTCCCATTATGGCTGAGATTTGTGGTATTACTCCGGAGGAAATAGTATTTCTGAAGAATATTTTCCCATATCCTGAAAGTGCGTCTACGCCCTCCTGGATCCTGGCTCCGCCTGAATCGTTGAAGCCAACTATGGGTGCGCCCATTTTAAGCGCCATATCCTGTACCTTGACTATCTTCGCAGCGTGCATTTCTCCCAGGGATCCTCCGACTACGGTGAAGTCCTGGGCATATACAAATACGAGTCTTCCGTCTACCGTTCCGTATCCTGTGACTACTCCATCTGCAGGAGCATCTACATCTGCCATGTCAAAATTGGTTGATCTGTGCTTTACAAAGGCATCCAGCTCCACAAAGCTTGACTCATCCATAAGATACTCTATTCTCTCTCTGGCAGTCATTTTGCCTGAGCTGTGCTGCTTTTCAATTCTTTTCTCCCCGCCGCCAAGGGATATCTTTCTCTTGGCTTCAAGAAGCTGCTGAATTTTATCGCTCATCTTTACCCTCCTAAATTCCTTAGTCTCTCTGACTTATTTCTATGAGTACTCCTGAGGTTGATTTTGGATGAAGGAAAGCTATCCTTGCACCGCCAGCACCATATCTTGGCTGTTCGTCGATCATCCTTACTCCCTTTTCCTCAAGCTCTTTGATCGCTTCTTCAATGTTGTCCACCTTGAAGGCTATATGCTGGATCCCCTCGCCCTTTTTCTCGATGAATCTGGCGATAGGTCCATCCTCTGAGGTCGATTCCAGAAGCTCCACCTCAGTATCTCCAACAGGTAAAAATGCTACCTTTACCTTTTGCTCCTCCACTACTTCCTGGCTTACGCACTTTATTCCCAGCACGTCCTCGTAGAATTTCAGTGTCTCCTCCAAATTCTTAACGGCAATTCCGATGTGGTCTATCTTGGTTACCATGGCTTCCTCCTTCGTTATTCCTTTACAAGGGATACTATCGCTTCCTTGGCAGTATATGGATCCATCTCTCTTTTCTCCACCTTCACAGCCAGGTCATCTATCAGGCCGCCTTTGTTTGTACGGTCCATTATGAGCCTTAGGAGCTCCTCTTCAGTCAGCTGGAGTATCTCCGCCTTAAGGTTTCTTATTCTTGTCTCATGCAGAAGACCTGTGGACTTCTGGTAATTCTCATGATCGACAAGCTTACCCAACAAAACGTCTATATCCTCGTTCTTGATTGCGGATACCTTAACGACCGGAGGTCTGTAGTCAGATTTCTCATTGAGGTCAAGGTTCATCTCGATCTCAAGCTTCGTCTTGTCTGCTCCGTCAAGATCGGACTTGTTTATGGCGAATACGTCTGCTATCTCCATTATCCCGGCTTTTATAGCCTGGATGTCATCTCCCATATTTGGTATCATGACCATCAGGACCGTATCGGCCATCTTCACTATATCCACTTCTGATTGTCCTACTCCTACGGTTTCTATGAATATGTAGTCACAGCCGTAGATATCCAGTACTTTAACTGCACCCCAGGTAGCCTTTGATATTCCGCCCAGAAAACCCCTGGTCCCCATGCTTCTTATGAATACGCCCTTGTCAAGAGCCAGGTCGTTCATTCTGATCCTGTCCCCCAGGATGGCACCTCCGCTGAATGGGCTGGTTGGGTCTATGGCAAGTATCCCCACCTTTTTGCCCTGGGCTCTTAGCTGCTTGGTCAGGCGGTCGGTCAGGGTCGACTTTCCGCTTCCCGGAGGTCCTGTGATACCGATAACGTATGCGTTGCCGGTCCTGTGGAAAAGCTTTTTTATTATGGAGACTGCTTCCTCGTCCCTATTTTCAAGCATGGATATAAGGCGCGCACAGGCTCTCTTGTCACCTGCCAGCAGCCTCTCCTCGATATTCAAAGCAAACACCGCCTATTTTCTTTTGATATTTTCATTAATGAATTGAATTACTTCCTTAGTCGGGGTACCAGGTGTGAATATTGCCTCTATCCCTGATTCCACAAGGAATGGAATGTCGTCCTCAGGTATTACTCCTCCGCCAAGCACAAGAACGTCCTCGATCCCCTCTTCCTTTAAAAGCCTTACTACCTTTGGAAAGAGATGGTTGTGAGCTCCTGAAAGGATGCTCATTGCAACAACATCGACGTCCTCCTGAACTGCTGCCGCTACTATCTGCTCTGGAGTTTGTCTTAGGCCGGTATATATTACCTCCATACCAGCATCTCTAAGAGACCTTGCTATTACCTTGGCTCCCCTGTCATGCCCGTCAAGACCGGGCTTTGCAACGAGAACTCTTATAGGTCTGTCCATTGTATTACCTCCCAAATTTCTATAGTATTACCGATTGCTCGTACTCTCCGAAAACTTCTCTTAGAACTCCGCAAATCTCGCCAAGAGTAGCATATGCCTTTACTGAATCCAGGATGTAGGGCATAAGATTTTCATCCGTCTTTGCCTTTTCCTTAAGAAGCATAAGGCTGTTATCTACAAGTGATCCGTCTCTGTCCTTCTTAAGCTTTTCGATCTTCTTTCTTTGAAGGATCTCAACGTGTGGATCTACCTTCAGGAGCTCTTTCTTTCCTGTCTCCTCGACCTTGAACTTGTTTACCCCGACTACTATTCTTTCAAGATCCTCCACCTGCATCTGGTATTTATATGCTGAATTCTGGATCTCCTTCTGGATATAGCCGTTCTCTATTGCCTTTGTGGCTCCTCCAAGGTTATCAATTCTCGCGATGTAGTCCTCTGCTTCCTTCTCAATGGCACTTGTCAGGCTCTCGATGTAGTATGAGCCGGCAAGAGGATCTATTGTCTCTGTAACTCCTGACTCGTATGCAACTATCTGTTGAGTCCTCAGGGCTATCATTACAGAATCCTCTGTGGGAAGTGCCAGTGCCTCATCTCTTGAATTTGTATGCAGGGACTGTGTTCCCCCAAGTACTGCAGCAAGCGTCTGGATCGTAACTCTTATTATGTTGTTGTCAGGCTGTTGAGCTGTAAGAGTTGAGCCGGCTGTCTGGGTGTGGAACTTTAGCTGCATTGATTTGTCGCTCTTGGCTTTGAATCTTTCCTTCATTATCTTTGCCCATAGTCTTCTTGCAGCTCTGTACTTGGCAACCTCTTCGAGAAGGTCGTTGTGGGCATTGAAGAAGAAGGACAATCTTGGCGCAAAGTCGTCTACATCAAGACCTGCCTTTATTGCCGCCTCAACGTATGCAATACCGTCCGCGAGTGTGAATGCTACCTCCTGAGCTGCTGTTGAGCCTGCTTCTCTGATGTGATAGCCGCTTATGCTTATGGTGTTCCACTGTGGAACGTTATTTGAGCAATATTCAAATATATTGGTGATAAGTCTCATTGACTGCTCAGGCGGGAATATATATGTTCCCCTGGCGATGTACTCCTTGAGGATGTCATTTTGAATGGTTCCTCTCAGCTTGTCTGATGATACTCCCTGCTTTTCAGCAACTGCGATATACATTGCCAACAACACGCTGGCGGGTGCATTTATAGTCATGGATGTACTGACCTTGTCAAGAGGGATACCGTCAAACAGTATTTCCATATCCTTCAACGAGTCTATGGCAACGCCGACTTTTCCTACCTCTCCCTCTGAAAGGCTGTGGTCCGAGTCATAGCCTATTTGGGTTGGAAGGTCAAAGGCCACGCTAAGACCAGTTTGTCCCTGCTCCAGAAGATATTTGTATCTTTTGTTGGATTCTTCGGCCGTAGCAAAGCCAGCATACTGTCTCATGGTCCAGAATCTGCCCCTGTACATAGTTGGCTGTACTCCCCTTGTGAATGGGTATTCTCCCGGATAACCCAGATCTCTCTCGTAATCCAGATCCTCTATATGGGCAGGTGTGTATAATCTGTCGACCTCGGTGTCAGATCCAGTGGAAAATGTTTTCTTCCTCTCCGGAAACTTGGAAAGAAGCTTTTGGACCTTGTTATCTTCCCAATCTTTAAAGGAAGACTTTACTTGATCAAGTTTCTTGTCATCGTACATCCCTTTACCTCCTCATCATGGTACCTAATCTACCACTTATTATATTAGAAATTATGGCAATATTGCAACATAAACTTCAATTATTTTAAATCATGCAGGCAAAATTGCAAAATTCGTATTATTCCCTGCATGCGAAAAGCAGGTCCCCATGAAGGGGCCTGCATCAGCTTCCTTGGAAAATCTCTTCAAACTCTCTGGCGTCTATGGTCTCTTTTTCGAGAAGAGCATCGGCCAATCTGTGCAGAATTTCCATATTTTGTTTTATTATAGCTTCCGCCCTGTGGTATGCAGTGTCGATGAGCTTTCTCATCTCCTTGTCGATTGCCGCTGCGACTTCCTCACTGTAATTCCTGGATCTGTTAAGATCTCTTCCCACAAATACCTCTTCCTCGTCGGTACCGTAGGTCATAGGTCCAAGGATATCACTCATACCATAGTGAGTCACCATGGATCTTGCAAGCTTTGTTGCACGCTCGATATCGTTTTGAGCACCTGTGCTTATGTCGTCAAGGACGAGAGCTTCAGTTACCCTGCCGCCAAGAAGTATAACCAGCTTGTCCTCCATTTGCTTTCTTGTCAGATAATTTCTGTCCTCATCAGGTATATAGGCTGTAAAGCCTCCCGCCATACCTCTTGGTATGATCGTAACCATATGGACAGGGTCAGTACCGGGTATCATCCTGGCTGTAAGGGCATGCCCGGCTTCATGGTATGCCGTGAGCTTTCTTTCATGAGGGCTTATGACTCTGCTCTTCTTCTCCGGACCGGCCTGTACCTTTATTGAGGCTTCCTCTATAAGGTGCATTGGTATTGATTTCAAATTGAATCTTGCTGTTAGAAGTGCAGCTTCGTTTACAAGGTTCTCAAGGTCCGCCGGGGTAAAGCCCGGTGTTCTCTTAGCAACTACCTTAAGGTCAACATCCTCTGCAAGAGGTTTGTTCCTGGTGTGGACCTGGAGTATTGCCTCTCTGCCCTTTATGTCGGGAAGTCCGACATAGATCGTTCTGTCAAATCTGCCCGGTCTCAAAAGTGCCGGGTCAAGTATGTCAGCCCTGTTTGTTGCAGCCATTACTATTATGCCTTCATTTTTTGAGAATCCATCCATCTCGACCAGAAGCTGATTAAGCGTCTGCTCTCTTTCATCGTGTCCTCCGCCAAGTCCAGCTCCCCTTCTCCGTCCTACGGCATCTATCTCGTCAATAAAGACTATACATGGTGAATTCTTCTTTGCCTGTTCGAACAGATCCCTTACCCTGCTGGCACCTACTCCGACAAACATCTCAACGAAGTCTGAGCCTGAGATCGTAAAGAACGGTACGCCTGCTTCTCCTGCAACGGCCTTGCTAAGGTATGTCTTTCCTGTTCCCGGAGGGCCTACCATCAATACTCCTGTAGGTATCCTTGCGCCTATTTCAACGTATTTCTTCGGGTGGCTTAAAAAGTCGACTATCTCCTTAAGCTCTTCCTTCTCCTCCTCAAGGCCTGCTACCTCGTTGAAGGTGACTAGCTTTCCTTCCTCAAGCTTGTGCATCTTAGCCTTGCTTTTCCCAAAGGACATAACCCGGCCACCGCCGCCTCCACCCTGGGATTGCTGCATAAACACAAACCAAACGACTCCAAAAACCAGAAGTATCATCAGAGTCGGCAGCATTTCTATATACCATGGGCTTACGGGAATCTGCTCCGCGCCGTATTTGATTGTCTCATTATCGACCATTTCCTTCACGTAATCGTGATAGAAGGTCGGTCTTGCTTCCTCGGGCAGTATCGCGGTGAACTTAGTTCCATCCTTAAGCTCGCCCTCGACTGTATTCCCGATGGAGGTTATTCTGTCTATGCTTCCATCCTTAAGTCTGGACACCAGCTCCGTAAAATCCAATTCGGAGATCTGTTCTACCTCAGTGCCGAACATTCTTACGCTGAACATTATCAAAAGCACTATCAGCAGATATATACTGATGCCCTTAAAAAATCGTTTCAATCCTAGTCCTCCCTCCAATTCCCAGTTTAGATGATATCTGTTTATTATACCATAGCCGGGTTATCTAATCAATAAATCCTCAGCTGTAAACCTCTTCCTTCAGAGCCCCTACAAACGGGAAATTTCTGTACATCTCATTAAAATCAAGGCCGTAGCCCACTACAAACTCATCCGGAATCTCGAAGCCCAAAAAGTCTATGTGCACACCTACTGTCCTTCTGTCGGGCTTGTCAAGAAGAGTGCATATCCTTACGGAGCTTGCTCCCCTCTTTGTGAGTATGTCCTTCAGGTAGTTGAGAGTAAGCCCTGTATCTATAATATCCTCAACTATGAGGACGTCCTTGCCTTCAACGCTGAAGTCCAGGTCCTTCATTATCCTTACCTCGCCAGTGGATATGCTGGATTTTCCATAGCTGGATACAGCCATGAAATCTATCATCACGGGCATTTCGATAGCTCGGGTAAGATCAGACAAAAATACTACGGCACCTTTCAGTATGCCAACAACTATAAGGTCCTTTCCCTTGTAGGCTTCAGTTATCTCTCTTCCCAGTTCCTTTACTCTCTTTCTGATCGCTTCCTCTTCAACGAGTATCTTTTTGATTGGATCGTTCAAATCATATCCTCCCATCGGTTTATTTGATTTTATTTATTGTCAACCTTAAATGATTTATCGTTTTTACATCAGCTGCAACCCGCTTATCCACGGAATGTCCAGCCACCCATACTATACCTTTTGAATCTGAAATTATGGGTATTGTATCTCTTTGATCTCTGGGTACTTTTCTGTCTATAAAATAATCCTTAAGCTTCTTTGATCCGATCAAACCTACGGGTGAGAACCTGTCTCCATCCCTTCTTTGTCTCAGGATCATCGTTCCCTCCAGCTTGTCACCATCTATGGTTACTGTAAATTTTCCTCTTCCGTCTGTTTCAGCTCTTTCCGTATTCTCTACCTTAATGAGGAGACCCCACTCAGTTATCATGTTGTCCCCAAGGGTGATCCTTACCTCAGGAAGCACTTCCCTGGCTGATCTTGATCTCTCAATGGAGAGCTCGTCGTAGGATACTCTGGCTATTATACCTCCAGGAAGATCAAGGGTTGAGCCTGTGCGTCCGTTTTGGAAAAGCTCCAGAACCGAGCTGATATGCTTTTCCTCGATGCCGTGGAGCGTTCCTTTTATGCCAAGTACAGCCTTTCGTATAAGTCTTTTTTTAAGAGGCGTCGACTCCATCATAAAGTGGCTGCCACTAAAAATTATACTATTATAGCTTTTGTTTTTCACTACAGAATTATATTTTTTTTCGACTGCATCCTCGATTATCGTACTATCCTCAGTTGCCAATAGGGACATCCTGAATAGTCCCTCTATTATATTCGGGTTGAAGTTCTCCATTATGTATGGCAGAAGCTCTAGTCTTATCCGGTTTCTGGTGTACACCGTCTGAAGATTTGTGTGATCCTCAACAGTCTGGATGCCATTATCTTTGATATAGCCCTCTATCTCATCCCTTGTTATATTCAATAAGGGACGAATAACATCATCCTGATTGAAGCTCATGCCCTTTAAGCCATCGATACCTGTTCCTCTCATTATCCTGAAAAGAACCGTCTCAGCCTGATCGTTCATATTGTGTGCCACGGCGATCCTGCCCTTGCCATAGCCTGCCAATACCTTTCTGAAAAAATCGTATCGAAGAAGTCTTCCCGCTTCCTCAGATGATATACCAAGCTCTTTGCCATGGGCAACCATATCCACGTTGATCGTGTGATATGGGATATTGAGCTTCCCCGCGGTCTCTTCCACAAATCGCTGGTCCCTGTCGGCAAGCTCCCCTCTGACGCCATGGTTCACATGGGCAATGGCAAGCCTGAACCCAAGTCTTTCCCGAAGGTTCACCAGGCTCATCAGCATTGCCATGGAATCCGGCCCTCCTGACACAGCAGCCAGTATGGTGTCCCCGGTCTCGACCATTCCATATTCAATAATATTTTTCAGAACCTTTTTCTCCATAAGGATCACCCTATCCAAGCTGTATGATAATATACCCATAGTTTTTTTCTTCCACACAAATACAAAAAACCGGTTAAACCGGTTTTATCAATCGTAGCTGCTGTTTTTTTTGCCCCTCGCTCCAAAGCTCTTCCTGCCGTCTTTGGTTTTGATTTGGTCCATCTTCTCATTGCTGTCCTTGAGGTAGCTGTTGAGCATATCTTCAAAGGACATGCTTCTTTGTCTCTCTTCCTGCCTGCTCCAGTCTATTTCCACAGGCTTGCTTGTCTTGGGCTTGGCCTGCCTTACTGACAGACTTATTTTACCGTCTGCAGATATGGACAATACCTTAACCTTGACCTTTTGATCCTTTTTTAAGTAATCCGAGACCTTTTCTACATAGTCGTGAGATACCTCTGAGATATGTACAAGTCCACTCTTTCCTTCTGGCAACTGAATAAAAGCACCGAAATTAGTTATTCCGGTTACAGTACCCTCTACTATTTCTCCAACAGATACGGGCATAGACAACCTTTTCCTCCTTACAAATGATAATATATCATGAGTATATATCAGCCTTGGGGTTATGTCAATTATTTATCTTTGTCAAAAACACTGTCCATATTGTACTCCGGACTGCTTTTGTCTATGTAGATTATTTCCCTGGGCTTTACCATACCAAGCTCATCCCTGGCGATCCGCTCGACGAATTCCAGACTACCGCTTTTTTCGATCTGATCGTTCAAATCCTCGATCTTGTCCTCCAACTGGACTATCTCGGATTCAAGGACCTCTCTTTTCTCCTCCAGGCTATTCATTAGCTGTCTCTGATGATTCATGACCGTGACGAGGTATATCACAAGCAGGACAACAAAAACATGTGATATTCTCAAGCCTTTTTTTTGTATCTTTCTTTTCCCGGACACAAAATCACCGCCTTTGAGAAATGTTGCTATTCTTACGGTCAATTATCTCATGTTTTATGATTATTTTCAAGTACTACCCTTGGTTAAAGAACCTTGTAAAGGCTGTCTGCCTGATCCTTGCCCACAGATTCCTTAATATCCAGAACCTCCACTTTCATCTCGCCGCTGCCAAAGGACACAACGATTACGTCTCCGACCTTTACCTCGTCTCCCGGTTTGGCGGTCTTCCCGTTTATCGACACCTTCCCCTGTTCACAGGCTTCCTTGGCTACGGTCCTTCGTTTTATTATCCTTGATGCCTTAAGATATTTATCTATTCTCATATTTACCCCCGAAAAAAAATCAGGTCATAGACCTGATTTTCTTATTTCTTCTTTCCTTTTTTAGTTACGTTTACGCTCTCCTTAAGTGCCTTGCCGGCTTTGAAAACAGGAGCTTTTGATGCAGGAATCTTAATAACTTCTTCAGGATTTCTAGGATTTCTTCCTTCTCTAGCTTTTCTTTCCCTTACCTCGAAGGTACCAAAGCCTACCAATTGAACCTTGTTTCCTGCTGCCAATGACTCCTCAACAGCTTTCATAAATGCGTTCAATGCTGCTTCTGCATCTTTCTTCGTAAGTTCGCTCTTTTCTGCTATGCTCGCGATCAATTCAGCTTTGTTCATTAATGATTCCTCCTTGTTTTTTATTTGCTAATTTATTCATACTTTTGAGTCCACAATCAGCAAACTTCATTCTTCAGATTTAGCCTTGTCCCATAGGACATCCAACTCATTCAGACTCATTTCCTCCATTTGTATACCCATATTTTCAGCCATATACTCCATCTTTTCCATTCTTTTTGTGAATTTTCCAATGGTTTTATTGAGTGCTACCTCAGGATCCACCTTTAGAAACCTGGAAAGATTGACTACGGCGAAGAGAAGATCGCCGATTTCCTCTTCGGTATGGCTGTGGGATGGCCCAAATACAGTGTAAGACTCCATTACCTCTGAAAGCTCCTCAGACACCTTATCTGAAGGGCCGCTGATGCTGTCCCAGTCAAAGCCTATTTCAGCGGCTTTTTCCTGGACCTTGAAGCTCCTCATCAGGGCTGGAAGTCTTGGAATATTTTTCAATTTCTCTGAAAGGGTTGATATATTCCTATTTTCATACTTTATCTTATTCCAATTATATACTACTTCGCTGGAATTATCTACATTTTTTTCTAAAAAAACGTGTGGATGCCTTGAAATCAACTTGCTTGCAAGACCTGTCGTCACGTCAAACGGGTAAAATTCGCCATCTTCATACCCTATCTGAGTGTGAAAAATCACCTGAAGCAGTAAATCTCCCAACTCCTCGACTATGTGTTCAGGGTCCTCGTCCTCAAGTGCCTCGACCAACTCATAGGCTTCCTCAAGCACAGCCTGTCTTATGGACAGGTGGTCCTGCTCCCTGTCCCAGGGACAGCCGTTCTCACCTCTGAGCTTTGCCATTATGTCGACTATGTCCTCGAAGGAATACCTTGATTTTCGGTCGCCAACAAGAGCGGGAACGAGAAGGCTTGTAAGGACATCTATATAAGGAGATCTGTCTATTTCAGAAAGCATTAACCTCTCTACCTTCTGATCGGGCAGTCCAGCCCTGTGAACAAGGCAAACCTCGTGCTCATCGCCATATATTTCCGACAGGATCAGCTTGATGTCAGACATTATTCTTGGATTATAGACCTGGGTGATTATTATGTTGCTTCTTATGCTGACATCAGTCGATTTCAGCTCTACTCCATCCAACACCTGAAGCCCGTCAACAGGATCAATTCCGGTCGCCTCAAGCATGGGCTCAATAAAGCTCATTCCTGAAATGAACTTAAGTTCTATGTCATCCGTTCTGTAAGCCAGAAGCTTTACGGTTCTCTCCGCGACCATAGGATTCCCGGGCACATAGTAATTGATGCTGCCGTGGATCTTAGCCTCTTCTATCAGTCTTTCTGTTATGGAGGAATACACCTCCTCAAAGCTTTCAGAGGTATCATAGTAGCTGTCAAAGGCTTGGTAGGCTATTCCTCCGGTCTTGAAATATTCCACTGCCGGATGCTTCTCGGTCCTCAAAAAATGTGGTCCTTCTCCGTTTATCCTTTCAACAGCCGCTAAGGTAAGATTGTCCGGACTTCCAGGTCCTAAGCCTATTACAAAAATTTTATCCATAGAATAGCTCCTTACGATTTATTGTTTTTCGCTTTTCAGGAATCTGCCAAGCTTGCCGGCTATTCTTCCTCCCTTGGAGAACATAGCCAGGTCCTCCTTGGTTATAGTTCCTGTCACGATCAGAAGTACTCCATACACTACAACTCCCAGTCCCACTGCTCCTACCGTTGCCAGCTTGTCAGGCATCACCGAGGACATTGCCATGTAGCCAAGCTTTGCGACGGCTGCCATCCCCAATGATGACATCAGCGGCTTAAGAAGTATTTTCTTAAGATCAATATCGGCATTGGCCATTTTGATAACATAATAGAAATCCAGTGTGGCTGCAACAGCATAAGCTGTTACTGTACTTATTGCTGCACCCTTGACATTTATTGCGGGGATTCCAGTGAGTACATAGGTAAGGGTAATCTTAGCCAAGGCACCGAAGAATAGATTCCTTACGGGTATGATCGGCTTACCGAGTCCCTGGATAATTGCGGTCAAGGCTTGTACAAGGGTCAAAAATACCACCCCAAGTGAAAGATACGTTAAAATGTCTCCTGTGCTGGCAATTACATCTGGTTCATTGTTGAAATACAACAGTGCTATTATCGGTTTGGCAAGTACGAACATCCCAAGTGCTGCAGGAAGTCCTATCAAAAGTGTCATCCTTATCCCTGATGAAATAAGGCCGCCCAGCTCATCCCGTGCTTTCCTAGCGCTTGCAGTCGAAATGGCAGGCACAAGACTCATTGAGATCGCAATCGAGAAAACCTGAGGAAGATTCACCAGTGTTTGAGCCATTCCAGTGAGCTGACCGTAGAGATCGTTGGCAGTTTCCGAGGTGTAGCCGATATCCTGCAGTCTTCTGAAAACGAGTGCTGCATCCACTGTGTTCATTATCGGGGCTATTGCTGAACCGATGGTTATAGGGACGGCAATCAAAAGCAGATCCTTGATGATGCTCCTTACAGGATATTCCTTGCTTATTATCGTTGTGGCTATCTCGTCTCTTATAGAGCTTCGTCTTTTTAAGTAAATGATGATTATTGTTACTGCGCCGATGATTGCACCCATGGACCCACCAAAGGATGCTCCGCCGGCAGCCATAGGAAGTCCCTTATCAAGCAGCAGTACGGTCAGTCCAAGGCCTGTGGCGACCCTGAACAGCTGCTCCAATACCTGGGACAGTGCAGTTGGGAACATGGTTTGGCTGCCCTGAAAAAATCCTCTGAAGGCTGCCATAATTGGTACGAATAAAAGCGCAGGTGCAAGTGCGAGCAGGGCATAGTAGGCATTTGGATTACCTATCGACTCTACTATCTTTTCTGCACCAACCGCAACTGTAAGGGATGTGAGTATTCCAAGAGCAACCAATCCCACCAGTGAAACCTTGAAAACCTTGTGAGCGTTCCTGTAGTCTCCAAGAGCCCTCTTTTCAGAGACCAGCTTTGCGATTGCAACGGGTATCCCTGCTGTTGAAATAGTAAGCAAAAGGACATATATCGGATAAGCAGTCTGATAATAGCCTATACCCTCATCCTTTATGATATTAGAAAGAGGTATTCTGTATACCGCTCCCAATATTTTTACTATGATGCCGGCAATACCAAGTACCGCTGCACCCTTTAAATAATTCTGACTTTTAGTCATTATTGCTCCTCCTGATACCTTAAGACTATTCTGTGAATTTCTTTACTTCAGCCTCAGCCCTAAGCTCTTCTATATATTGAAAATATTTTTCTTCCCTTATTGTCTCGATCACCTTGTCGGCAAGCTCCTCATAGGTGTCCATTCTATCCTGAACCCATATTATGTGATAGCCTACCTCTGTCTTGACGACCCCGCTTACTTCTCCCTCTTCCAGAGAAAAGGCCTTCTCTTCGAATTCAGATATCGAGTAGTAGCCCCTTGAAAAATATCCAAGGTCTCCCCCTCTTACAGCCGATTCACTGTCCAGGGATTCCAGCATAGCAACCTGGGCGAAGTCCTCCCCATTTTGGAGTCTTTGTACTACCCTTAAAGCATCCTCCTCTGTGCCAAGAAGTATGTGACTTGCCTTCACTTCTATAAGGCTTTCGTTGTTTTGCGAGTAGTAATCCCTTGCCTCATCGTCGCTGATTTCGATCCCTGAAAGTACCAGCTCCCTGTGCTTGTCAATTATAAGCTGCTCTCTTTCGTACTTCCTGAAATACGGAAGATCGAAGCTGTTTGAGTCAAGAAAATCCTGGAATGCCTGTTCTCCGCCCAGCTCCTCCTTGACGGATGAAATTCTCTGGTCGATCTCTTCATCGGTTACTGAAAGCCCATTCTTCTCAGAGTCAGCTTCGATAAGCTTCTGGATTATAAGGTTTTCGAGGATGTTTTCACTCAGGCTTTCACCCAAGGTCTTTCCATCCATACCGACCTGGGATAGTGCGTCATCGCCGTATTGCCTCTCGAATCTCGCCTTGTTCACCTGGAAGTCCATATCGAACTCCTCCTGTGTTATTTCCACTCCATTGACTTCTGCAACTATTCCTTCCCTTGCAGTCTGACAACCTGCCAGCAAGGCAACGAGTACCAAGGTCAACAATAATGCGGCTATCTTCTTATTCATAATAATCACTTCCCTTTCTTAAAAACCAACTAAGAATATATTACGGCCTGCTGAAATTGTCAATTGCTTCAACCAAATCCTTCAGCCTGTTTATTATTTCCGTCTTAGTCGTTATTGTTATCCCGGGCTTTGTTGAAAGATCGAACTCAATCTCTCTTCCATATTTACCTGAGAGCTGGTTTATAAGCTCAGGCTTCAGCCATTCCGGGGATGCGAAGTCCAGCCTGATCCTGTCGCTCAGCTGGAGGATATTTTTTATGCCATTCTTGCTCGCCAAGGCCCTTATATAGGAAATGTTCATCAGGTTTTCAACAGGCTTTGGAAGATCTCCAAATCGGTCGATCAGCTCATCTATAAGCTCCCTGTAGTCATCCATGCTCTCCACTGAGGATATCTTCTTGTAAATCTCTATCTTCTGGTCTTCATCCTCAATATACCTGTCGCTGATAAAGCCGTCAATCTTAATATCAACCGTTGTGTCGATCCTTTCCTCGACGGCCTCTCCCTTAAGTCTTCTGACTGCTTCTCCAAGATACTTTACATACAGGTCATAGCCGATTGACTCGATATGGCCATGCTGCTCCATTCCGAGAAGGTTTCCTGCACCTCTTATCTCAAGGTCTCTCATGGCGATCTTAAAGCCTGACCCGAACTCAGTGAACTCCTTTATGGCTCTCAGTCTTTTTTCTGCAACCTCGCTCAGTACCTTGTCCTTTTCATATGTGAAGTATGCATAAGCGATCCTGTTGGACCTGCCGACTCTTCCCCTGAGTTGATACAGCTGGGAAAGTCCCATTTTATCCGCATCGTGTATTATTATCGTATTAACATTGGGGATGTCCAGTCCGGTCTCGATTATTGTTGTACATATAAGTACATCAGTTTCCTGGTTCATGAAATCCATCATGACATTTTCCAGCTCGCGCTCAGGCATTTGTCCATGCCCCACGGAAAACACGGCCTCCGGAACCAGGTCCTGAAGCTCGGAGGATATCCTGTCAATGGTCTCTACCCTGTTGTAGACGTAGTATACCTGACCGCCTCTTGAGATTTCCTTGGTTATTGCCTCCCTGATAAGAGATTTGTTGTGCTCGGTCACATAGGTCTGAATGGGATATCTTTCCTCAGGGGGATCCTCTATTACAGACATGTCCCTTATCCCTACTAGGGACATATGGAGGGTCCTTGGTATGGGTGTGGCCGTAAGTGTAAGCACATCCACGGACTCCTTCAGCTTCTTCAGCGCCTCCTTGTGCTTGACTCCAAACCGCTGCTCCTCATCCACAATTAAAAGTCCAAGGTCCTTGAATTCTACATCCTTAGAGAGTAGTCTGTGCGTCCCTACTACGACATCTATCATTCCCTTCTTCAAGAGCTTTATATTTTCCTTCTGTTCCCTGGCAGACCTGAATCTGCTGAGCATTGCAATTTTAACCGGGAATGTCCCAAATCTCTCCATAAGTGTATTGTAGTGCTGCTGGGCGAGTATGGTTGTAGGTACCAATATGGCAACCTGCTTCCCGTCCATTATTGCTTTGAATGCAGCCCTTAAAGCCACCTCAGTCTTCCCGTAGCCGACATCTCCGCAGAGAAGTCTGTCCATAGGCTTTGGAGTCTCCATGTCCTTCTTGATCTCCTCGGCTGACTGAAGCTGGCCTTGAGTCTCCTCATAGGGGAACATGTCCTCGAACTCCCTCTGCCAGGTCGAGTCCTGGGAGAAGCTGAAGCCCTTGAGCTTTTCTCTCTTCGCATATAGCTCAAGGAGATCCTGAGCCATGTCCTCGATCGCCTTTTTCGTTCTGGTGCGGGTTTTTGTCCAGTCCCCGCCGCTTAGCTTGTTTATTTTTGGCTTTACGGAGTCTGATCCGATATATTTCTGGATCATCCCCATCTGGTCAATTGGGAGGTAAAGCCTGTCATTTCCCTTATACTGTATGTGGAGATAGTCCTTTTTTATACCCTGGACCGAAAGCTGCTGAACTCCAAGGTACTGACCTATCCCGTAATTTTCATGTACTACGAAATCCCCTTCCTTAAGATCTCCAAAGCTTAGTGAGGAATCCTTGGAAAGAGGTTTCCCTTTTTTCTTTTTGGTTCGCTTTCTTCCGCTTCCAAAAATATCTCCGTCACTTATTACAGCGAGCTTGACTCCCTCGTACTCGAATCCAGTTTTTAACGAACCTGGAGTTATGAAAAGCTGGCCGCTTTTTATTTCTGTATCCCTTGTCTCATGGTACTCTGAGGTTGTGTCCAGCTTGTCAAGCATATCCTTTAGCCGTTTGCCTCTGCCTTCCGTACCGGACAGTATTATCGTTTTATAGCCCTTGTATTTCAATCTCTCGAGATCTTCCTTAAGGAGATCCAGCTTCCCGTGGTAGACCGTCATCTGCCTCCCCGGCAGCTGATGTATAGACTTTGGAGGGAAATCATGGTCCTGCTTCAGGAATGCTGCACTGGTAAGACAGGTAAATTTACTGGTATTGTCTATGAAGTCCTGAAGCCTTATTCTTGAATGAAAATGGGATTTAAGCACCTCGCCTGCCTGAAACAGCTCTGAAGCCCAGCTGTCGAAGCTGTTTTCAAGGGATAGCTTGGCCTCTCTGATCCTCCTGGGCTCATCCAATAGAATGACTGCGTCCTCTCTGAGATGATCGAGAATATCCGATATCATTTCAGTTCCAAGGTATGGCAGAAGAATATCCCTGTTGGGAATGTGGATGCCTTGCTTAAGAAGCTCAATGTATTTCCCGAATTTCTCCTCAGCCAGTTCCCTTGACTTCTTTTCTGAGGATGCCTTCACATATGATGAAATATCCCTTGAAATAGCTTCTGCAACAAAAGTACCATCCCTTGGAATAAGAAGATCCCTGGAGGGATAGATCGTGATGGAGTCAAGAACCTCAAGGGACCTTTGGGTCCTGAAGTCAAAGCTTCTTATGGAATCGACCATTGTGTCAAAAAATTCTATTCTGGCAGGATTCTCCATATCAGGCGAGAATACGTCAAGTATTCCTCCCCTGAGGCTGAACTGTCCTTGAGCCTCGACCATGCTGACTCTCTCATAACCCGATGCTATGAGTTTATCGGTGGTAACATCCAGAAGGTGCTCCTCTCCAAGCGAGAGGCTTGTTCTATGAGTCTCCAGAGTTTTTCTTGAAAGGATCCTGTCGGATATGGCCTCTATTGAAGCTATGACAATCGTGTCCCTGGATTCAAGTAATCTGGAGACGGCTTTAAGTCTTTGATGGGTCCTTTCGTGGCTGTGGGCATCTATGTCGTAAAATAGAAGCTCTTTTCTGGGGAAGTGGACAGTCCTGGCTTCCCCTGCGATGCTTTTTATATCCTCATACAGCTGTCTGCTCCTAAGCTCGTCATAGGTTACGAGTAAAAGCTGCCTTCCAAGATGCAAATTGAGGGCAGCAGAAAAATGTCCAAGGTTCTCCTCCATGAGGCCGTGGACTGCAATTGGTGTAGTTTTTTCCTCAACATCCTTTAGAAGACTTCCGTAGGACTTGAGATGAAGCAATGAATCAAGCAAAAAATCCTTCATTTCTTTTCCTCTTCCATAACGCCGGAAGCCCAGGTTTAATCCTGGGCTGTATTTTTTATATTGAAGCTGTTCATGGCTGCATCGATACCATCCTTTAATATCGCTTCAACAGCCTCTGCAGCTTTAATTACCATTTTATCGACTTCTCTTCTCTCATCAGTAGGAAACCTGCTTAAAACGAAATCTGCCAGGTCCCACTCCGGGGGCTTCTTCCCAATTCCAAGCTTGATCCTTATGAAGTCGTCCCGTTTAAGATGATAGATTATTGATTTCATGCCGTTGTGTGAACCGGCACTCCCTTTTTTCCTTATTCTGGTCGTGCCAAATTCTATGTCTATGTCATCCACGATTACCATAAGGTCCCCTACGGACAGCTTGTAATACTCCATAGCTTCCCTTAAGGCTATCCCGCTGTTGTTCATGTAGGTCAGGGGCTTCATGAGCATGACCCTCTTGCCGGCGATGGTGCCTTCACCGGTCAGGGCTTTGAATTTTATTCTGTCGACCTTTATGCTGTTGGTTCCAGCCAGTCTGTCAACCACATCGTAGCCCACGTTATGCCTGGTCTTATCATATTCTTTTCCCGGGTTACCAAGACCCACTATCAAAAACACTTGACCATCTCCCAATGCCGGATCACTCGAAAATTATACTTACTGATTCGTTGGAATTGATCCTCTTTATTGCCTCTGCAAATAGTGGAGCTACACTTACGACCTCTATCTTATCGATCTTAGCTTCGTCAGACAATGGAATGGTGTCAGTTATTACGAACTTCTCAAGCTCAGAGTTGTGGATCCTGTCCAATGCAGGTCCGGAAAGAACACCGTGGGTCGCACAGCCGTAGACCTTCTTGGCACCGAAGCTCTTCAGAACGCTGGCAGCCTTTACTATTGTCCCTGCGGTATCTATAATGTCGTCTACAAGGATCACATTTTTCCCCTCGATTTCACCGATAACATTCATTACCTCTGAGACATTTGCCTTAGGTCTTCTCTTCTCGATTATTGCTATGGGCAGATCCAGAATGTTGGCAAAGGCCCTTGCTCTTGTTACTCCGCCAAGATCAGGAGATACGATGACTGTATCCTCATCTATTATTTTTTTGAAGTAATTTGCAAGCAATGGAATTGAGGACAAATGATCCACAGGAATATCGAAATACCCCTGGATCTGACCAGCATGCAGGTCCATCGATACTACTCTGTCTGCTCCCGCTGTAGTTATAAGGTTTGCAACAAGCTTAGCTGTTATCGGCTCCCTTGCCTTGGTTTTTCTGTCTTGTCTGGCATATCCGTAGTAGGGGATTACTGCATTTATCCTCCCTGCTGAAGCTCTCTTTACTGCATCGATAAGGATCAAAAGCTCCATCAGATTGTCATTTACAGGTGAATTTGTGGGCTGAATTATGTAGACGTCGCAGCCTCTTACGGTCTCTCCGATATTGACGTTTATCTCTCCGTCGCTGAAATGTGTTACCTCACAATTTCCAAGCTGGATATTCAGCTCGGAGCAAATCTTTTTAACTAAATCTCTATTGGCATTGCCTGTGAATACCTTTACTCCTCCAAGACAAAGGTTCATTTAATTTCCTCCTATTTATGTTTTTTGAAGCCCTTTTTCTCAACCCAGCCTTCTTTATTGACCTGTCTCGCTCTTGCTATTGAAAGCTCGCCTTCTCCCACGTCATCAGTGATCGTGGACCCTGCAGCAATATATCCCCATTCCTTTACCTCGACCGGAGCAACAAGATTGGAATTGCTGCCAACAAAGGCATGATCTCCTACTATGGATCTTGATTTTGAGACTCCGTTATAGTTTACAAACACTACTCCACAGCCTATGTTTACATCCTTGCCGACGTCGGCGTCTCCAACATAGGAAAGATGGCTTGCCTTTGAGCCGTCCGCTATGTTTGCATTCTTGACCTCTACGAAGTTCCCGATTTTTACATGTGCACCAAGTACGCTCTTTGGTCTTAGGTGGGCGTAGGGACCTATATGGGTACCATCTCCCACTATGCTTTCTTCTATCAGCGAAGATTCTATGTCAACGCAGCTTCCTATTTTACTGTCTCTGATCCTCGTTCCGCCAAGAAGCTGGCAATCTGTTCCAATTATTGTTCTGCCCTGCAGCACCGTTCCCGGATATATGACAGTATCCCTGCCGATCTCTATCCCATCCTCAATGTAAGTTCTGTCGGGGTCGATTATCGTTACCCCGTTCAGCATATGGAAGGTATTTATCCTCTTTCGCATTATACTCTCTGCTTCGGCCAGCTGGACTCTCGAATTGACTCCCATGATCTCAGTGTGGTCCTTTGCCTCCAGGGCACCGACCCTTAGTCCTCTTCCGTTAAGTATACCTATGACGTCAGTAAGATAGTATTCTCCCTGACTGTTGTCATTGCTTATTTCCTCCAGACCTTCCTTCAGCGATGAGGCCTTGAAGCAATATATCCCGGAGTTGATCTCCCTTATGTTTTTTTGCTCTTCAGATGCATCTCGCTGCTCTACTATCTCCAGCAGTGTTCCATCAGTTTTTCTTATGACCCTGCCGTATCCCGTCGGGTCATCCATGACGGTAGTAAGAACTGTTGCGGAGTTATCGTCCATCTCGTGATGCTCCATCAGGTCCTTCAGCGTCTGATGCTTTACAAGCGGGGTGTCCCCGCAAAGAACTACGACAGTACAATCGTTGTCAATGTGCGGCAGAGCCTGCATTACCGCAAAGCCGGTACCGTAGGGTGCTCCATCATGCATCGGCTGCTCCACGAACACTATGTCCTCTCCCGATATATGCTCCAGGACATCTTCCTTTTTGTGACCCACTACAACTAAATTTTTATCCATGCCTGCCTTTGCAGATGCATCCAGCACGTGCTCAAGCATCGGTCTGCCGCATACCCTGTGCATCACCTTGGCACGGTCGGATCTCATCCTGGTGCCTTCCCCTGCAGCCAATACTATGCTTACTTTCATACTATATATACACCTCTTTTTTAATTGCCTCTATAATATTTTAACCCATTTAACCTATAAGTCTACCCCAAATCATCAATATTTTAATAAAAAACTCCCTTATAAAGCAAAAGAGCCCATTGGGCCCTTTTACTCTGCTGTCAGCGACTTCTCATACTCTGAAAAGACGGCTTCTTGGATTTTTTGCCTTGTGGTGGCATTAATTGGGTGAGCGATGTCTCTAAATTCACCGTCAGCCATCTTCCTGCTTGGCATGGCAATAAATAGTCCGTTTTGTCCCTCGATGACCTTAATGTCGTGAACGACGAATTCATCGTCAAACGTAACTGAAACTATCGCCTTCATTTTGCCTTCCTCAGTAACCTTTCTTACCCTTACGTCAGTAATCTTCATTGTCTCACCACCTTCCCCGACGCATCAATTGCATTTACTATATTTATTCTACATTTTTTTCAAAAATCCTTCTTTTTTTTTGAAAATTGTAAATTTTTTATTGGAATTTTTGTTTTCACCATGTAAATTTGTCCTTTAATATTATTTTTGGTATGATATAATCATTCAATGGCAGGAGCAAGGCATAAAAAATGCCCTTAATAGCCATCATAACGGAAGTATATTCAGGGGGAAAATAAATGTTTGAATTTGATTTTGATGCCAAGGCCTATAATAAGGTCCACTTCATAGGGATAGGCGGCATTAGCATGAGTGGAATGGCAGAGATACTGCTTAGCAAGGGCTACCAGGTTTCAGGAACAGATAACTCGGACAGCCACATAGTCGGTCATCTGAGAGATCTGGGCGCAACGATCTATATAGGACATTCTCCAAGCAACATTGGAGATGCCGATCTGATTATATTCACAGACGCAATAGCACCTGACAATATAGAGCTTGCAGCCGCAAGGGAATCAGGAGCTTGTGTAGTAGACAGAGCTTCCTTTTTGGGTTCACTGATGAGAAACTACAGGAATTCCATCGCTGTATCGGGTACCCACGGAAAGACTACTACTACCAGCATGATCGCAACTATAATAAATAACCCAGAGATGAATCCCACCATACTGCTTGGAGGAGAACTTGACTCTATCGGCGGGAACGTGAAACTGGGAACAAATGAATTCCTGCTTACCGAAGCATGTGAATACAAGGCTAATATCCTCAAATACCGTCCGTCCATGGCGATAATCTTAAATATTGACGAGGATCACCTTGACTTTTTCAAGAGCATAGACCATATAACCGACACCTTCAGGGAATTTGTGGACAATCTTACTGAAAAGGATGTACTTATTGCAAATAATGACGATGAGCATGTCAGATTGCTTGCAGGTGCTTGCAGGGGATCCGTCGTAACGATAGGAATTGATTCAGATGCTGATTTTATGGCTAAAAACATATCCTTTGACTCTCTTGGATACCCTTCCTTTGATCTTTATGCAGAAGGCAGCTTCGAGAGGAGTCTTAAGCTTGGCGTAATGGGCAAGCATAATGTGTATAATGCTTTGGCAGCTATCGCTGCCTCATATTCAATGGGAGTGGACAGGGATCTGATTCTGGAAAAGATATCTTCCTATGGCGGAGTTCATAGAAGACTTGAGCTTAAGGGCTTTATGGGAAACATAAGGGTCATCGATGATTACGCACATCATCCCACTGAGATCAAGGCATCGCTGAATGCCATAAGGAATTCCACTGACGAGAATGTATTCTGCATATTCCAGCCCCATACCTTCACAAGGACGAAGATACTCCTTGACAGCTTCTCAGAGGCATTCTCGGATGCAGACAGAGTTATAATCGCTGACATATACGCAGCAAGAGAGCTTGACAACGGAGAGGTACATTCAAGAGATCTTGCTGAGCTTATTCGAAGGAGAGGCTACGAGGCAGTTTACCTGGGATCCTTCGATGAGATCGAGGAGTATATCCTGCGGGAGGCTTCAAATCACGATACTGTAATTACCATGGGAGCCGGAAATATATATCAGGTAGGAACCAATTTATTGAACAGATTTGGCGCTGACAGCCAAAAAGCAATTTAACCCCCGATCCGGGGGTTAAATTTTTTATATATATTAATAAGCAAAGAAGCCCTTCCCGGTCTTTCTTCCGAGAAGATTCGCTCTAACCATCTTTCTTAAAAGAGGATGAGCCCTGTATTTTGGATCCTGATATTCACTGTAGAGTACATCCATTATTGCAAGGCATACGTCGAGTCCAACAAGATCACCTAATGCCAATGGCCCTATGGGGTGGTTTGCACCGAGCTTCATGGCTTCGTCTATGTCCTCTGCGGTGGCTACTCCATCTGCAAGTATCCCAACTGCTTCGTTGATCATTGGGATAAGTATCCTGTTTACAACAAATCCAGGAGCCTCTGCCACCTCTACCGGAGTTTTCCCAAGAGATTTCGACAATTCAATGATTGCATCCTTTGTCTCTTCTGAGGTTGCAAGTCCTTTTATTACCTCAACCAGCTTCATTAGGGGTACCGGATTGAAAAAGTGCATGCCTATGACTTTGTCAGGTCTTCCGGTTGAATTGGCTATCTCAGTTATTGAAAGAGATGATGTATTGGTGGCAAGTATGGTACTCGCCTTGCATAGCTCGTCAAGCTTCTTAAAGGTTTCCTTTTTTACCTGCATGTCCTCTGATATCGCTTCGATGACCAGATCACTGTCTGCGACATCGTCAAGATTGGTTGTAATAGTAATGTTCGCTAGAGTTTTATCCTTTTGCTCAGCAGTTATTTTCTCCTTGGCGACCAGCTTTTCAAGCGTCTTAGCTATAGGAGCTACGCTTCCCCTTGGGTTGTTCTCGTCGATGGATCTGACCCATACATTCACATCAAAATCTCTCTCGGCAAATATCTGAACTATACCCAATGCCATTGTTCCTCTGCCAAGTATGCTTACCTTCTTCATAATAGCACCTCCGTTATTTTACCTTAAATTCAGGCTTTCTTTTGTTAAGGAAAGCATCCATCCCTTCCTTTTGGTCCTGTGTTGCAAAGCATAGACTGAACAGATTCCTCTCTATCTCCATTCCTGTCTCAATGTCAGTCTCAAAGCTTCTGTTGATCGCTTGCTTTGAGTATCTGACTGCCAGCTGACCCTTTGAAGCTATTTTCTCTGCAAGCTCCATGGATTTTTCCATCAGCGTCTCAGGCTCAGTCACCATGTTTACAAGGCCCAGCTTCTCCGCTTCAAGTGCATCAATTACATCCCCTGTAAAGATCAGTTCCTTAGCCTTGGCCGGTCCTACAAGTCTTGCGAGGCGGTTCGTTCCTCCAAATCCAGGAGTAACTCCCAGGTTTACTTCAGGTTGTCCAAACTTGGCTTTACTTGATGCGATCCTTATATCACAGGACATGGCAAGCTCGCAGCCACCGCCAAGTGCAAAGCCATTGACTGCCGCTATGGAAGGCTTCTCCATAAGCTCGACAGCCCTGAATACCTCAAGACCCAGCTTCGCCAAGCCTCTTGCCTGGTCCGGACCCATATCCTTCATTTCTGCTATATCAGCACCAGCTGCGAAGGCTCTTCCCTCGCCCGTCAATATAAGGACATGTACCGAATCATCAGCAGATATTGAATCAACTGCTGATTTAAGCTCAACCAGGAGCTTATAGTTCAATGCGTTCAATGCCTCGGGTCTGTTGATTGAAAGAGTTGCAATACTTCCGATTCTATCGATCTTCAAATGCTCGTAGGTCATTCCCATCCCTCCCATTGACTATAATATATCAATACAAAGAAATTGGCAATATCAGGTTATTTCTGATCAGTATCCGGATTTGCCCAAAAGTCTGAACATATTTCTTTTATACTGCTCGACCCCCGGCTGGTCGAATGGATTGACTCCCTGGATATATCCGGAGATTGCGCATGCCTTCTCGAAGAAGTATATAAGCTTTCCGAAGGAGTATTCATCAAGCTTTGGTATAGTAATGGCCAGATTGGGGACGCCTCCTTCCAGGTGTGCAAGAACCGTTCCCTCGTATGCCTTCCTATTCACGTTTCCAATAGTCTTGCCCTGAAGGTAGTTCAGTCCATCCAGATCATCATCTTCTCCCTTTATTACGATGTCCCTGTCATGACTCCCCACAAGAATAGTGGTTTCAAAAATATTTCTGGCTCCATCCTGGATAAGTTGACCCATAGAGTGCAGATCTGCAGTGAAGCTTACACTCGCAGGAAATATCCCCTTTCCGTCCTTGCCTTCGGACTCACCATAAAGCTGTTTCCACCATTCTCCAAGGTATTGCAGAGACGGCTCATAGCTTACCAGTATCTCTATGGATTTTCCCTTCCTGCTTAAAATCTGTCGAGTGGCTGCATATTGGTAGCAGCTATTTTCATCCAGGCTGGGATTGCTGTACTCTATCGCTGCAGCATGGACGCCCTCCAGCATCCTGACGATGTCTATCCCTACAGCTGCCAGAGGAAGCAGGCCAACAGCAGTCATTACAGAGTATCTCCCGCCTATGTCATCGGGTATCGTAAAGGTTTCATAGCCTTCTTTATCCGCCAGGGTCTTAAGAGCTCCTCTTGCCTTGTCAGTTGTCGCAATTATTCTCCTTGATGACTCCTCCAGCCCATATCTTTTTTCCATGTAGCTTCTGAAATGTCTGAAGGCTACTGCAGGCTCAGTTGTAGTTCCCGATTTGGATATGACGTTTATGTATATTTCCCGTCCATCCAGAAGATCCATAACATCCGAATAGTACTTAGGAGACATGTTGTTTCCTACGAAGATCAGCTGTGGTGCTTTTCTATCGCCTTTATCCAGGAGATTGTGGAAGCTGTGGGACAGAGCTTCCATTGCCGCTCTGGCACCGAGATAAGATCCCCCTATTCCTATAACAAGAAGTATATCTGCATTTTGTCTGATCCTTTCAGCTGTTATCCGGATCCTTTCCAGCTCTTCCCTGTCGATCGTCTCTGTCCAGTCAAGCCAGCCGGTGAATTCGCTCCCCGGGCCTTTCCTGTCATGGAGTAGCTGGTGGGCGATGTTCACCTGCGGTTTTATTATCTCGATCTCATGTTCCTTGATAAAGCCCTTTGAGTAATCAAATTCAATAAACACAGTATCCCTCCTGTCTAAAAATATAACCCAGAATCAAATTCCGGGTTAGTCTCCTATTCCATTACCTCCAGCAGCACGAGGGCATAATCATCATTTTGCTCTCCCCAGCTGTGGATTATGAATTTATCCTCTATTTCCTTGAGTATATTGTCAGGATTTTTTCTTACTGTTTCAAGTACTCCCTCGATTCCGAACTGCACGTCGTTGTGGTCCCTTGCTTCAGTAATTCCATCTGTATACAGCAGGACCTTATCGCCCTTTTCCAGGGAAACCTCTTTCTCCTTATAGGTAACCTCTCCGAAAAGCATTGTTATAGGGTATCCCTTTATTTTTAACGGCTCGACATGATCTGAGTTGAATTTGATAGGGTAGCAGTTATGACCTGCATTGGAGTAAGTCAGCTTATGAGTCTCCTTGTCATATACACCGTAAAAAATAGTGAAGTATTTATCCGCCTCAAGGTCCAGTGCAGTAAACCTTCTATGGAGCTCCTCCAGAGCCTCAGAGGGGTTTCTGATCTCATCCTTGATGCTTCTCATGGTTTCCTTGATGAACATGGTCATCATTGAGGCGGCGATCCCATGACCGGCTACGTCGCAAATGTATATCCCAAGCGACCTCTCATCGATGTGGAAAATATCAAACATGTCTCCGCTAAGCATCTCAGATGCCTTGTAGATGTAGTCTACGGTTACATTCTCTATTGCTCCTCTTTTTGGCAGGACTTTTTCCTGTATCCTTCTTGCAAAGTGAAGGTCCTTGCTTATCTTTTTGTTTCTCTCGATAAGCTCAAGCTCAAGCTTTCGCTCCCGGGTAACATTACGGAAGACCTCAACGGCTGCATTTATCTTCCCGTTGCTGTCCTTGACCGGGGAACTTTTGACGGAATAGTATTGACCGTTTATTATCTCTTCCTTTTGAACGGTCTCTCCCGTTGCTATACTTTTATTGGTTATGCAGAAGGTGCACCTTTCATCCTTGCAATATGATCTATAGCATTCTCTTCCAACGATGTCCTCCCCCAGAGCCTTCCTCATTGAGCTGTTGGCAAATATGACCTTGCCCTTCAGGTCCACAACACGGACCCAGTCAGCCATGCCCTCAAGGACGTGGTAGTTCAGGATTCCATACTCGATGTAATCCATACTCTCATTTATGGTTTTTCTTCCATCAATCATGATCATCACTCCAAGCCGGGCAATTTGATAAAGAATTAACTATTAGTCGTGCCCCTTACCGATCTAAAAGGTGATTACCATAATTGTATAACATAATTCGTGATATTTCCACAGATTAATTGAGTGTTTGACAAATTTCCGGCTCATTCCATGCCAAATTCAGTTGTTAAGGTTCACTGATACTTTACAGAGCTCTGCTGATCCTCGGAATACCTTGCCATTGCGTAAATCGCATCAGACAATCTGTTTACGTACTTGACGACCAGCGGGTCAACCTCAGCCACGCCGGTGAGGCTTACGATCCTTCTTTCCGCCCTTCTGCAGACAGTCCTTGCAACGTGAAGATAACCCGATTCGACGCTGGATCCAGGCACTATGAAACCTGTGGGATCATTAAGTCTTCCCATATACAGGTCGATTATCTCCTCAAGATACTTAATGTCCTCTTCCTTGATCTTATACATAACCTTCGTCTGGTCCTCTGTAGCCAGGTTGGTGGCTACGGTAAACAGCTTGTTTTGGATCGTGAAGATCTGTTCCTTCATCTCAAGCTCTTTTACGAAGTTCTTGGCCAGACCTAAAAATGAGCCAAGCTCATCGATGGTGCCATAGCTTTCAACCCTTATATCATCCTTCGTGACTCTTTTGTTGTCGAACAGGGAGGTCGTGCCCTTATCGCCAGTTTTAGTATAAATACCCATTACCATCTACCTCCTACTTTGGTCTCGGTCCATAGAACTGATAGTAGTCTACCTTTATTCGTCCATTGTAAAGCTTCCTCTTCCTGTCAGCCTTTCTCCCGTAAAGACTTTCAAACTCCTCATTTGAGGTTATGACATAAAGGGACCAGGTTTCAAGAGGTCTGAATTTGCTCCCAAAATCAGTATAAAGCTTTCTAACCTCTTCTCTCTCGCCCATACGCTCGCCATATGGCGGGTTGGTTATTACAACCCCATATTCGTCATTTATGTCTACGTCACGCATATCCTTCATAAAAAATGCAATGTCGTCCTCAAGTCCAAGATTTGCCGCATTGTCTCTGGCTCTTAGGATCGATCTCTTATCAGTATCGCAGCCTAAAAGCTTAAGCTGTGAGTTAAAATCAATTGCATTGCGTGCCTTGATTCTTTCACTGCTCCATATCTCAGGGGGAATGATGCTCCATTTTTCAGCATCGAAGCTCCTGTCCAGGCCAGGCGCCATGTTCCTGCCTATCATTGCGGCTTCAATAAGGATCGTTCCTGATCCGCAGAAGGGATCCAGCAGGACTCTGTCCTTGTTCCAGTAGCTGAGTAATATCATGGCAGCTGCAAGAGTTTCCTTTATTGGTGCATCGCCTGCTCTGTCCCTGTAGCCTCTTTTGTGAAGTCCGTCACCTGATGTATCCAGGGTTATAGTCGCTATGTCTTTCAGGATGGAAACCTCTATTCGATACCTGGCTCCCGACTTTGAGAACCATTCCACAGGATATTTCTCCTTCAGCTTCTCAACTATGGCCTTTTCAACTATCCGCTGGCTGTCAGAAATGCTGTAAAGCTTTGAGTTAAGGCTTTTCCCCTCAACGATAAAGGCACCGTCCTCGGGTATCCAGTCTGCCCACTCAACAGCCTTGGTTCCCTGAAACAGTTCCTCAAAGCTCATGGCCTTAAATTCAGCAAGCTTGATAAGGACCCTATCCACTGTCCTTAGCCACAAATTGGTTTTTACAATATCGTCAAGACCGCCTTTAAACTCGATTTTACCGTTTTCAACTCTAATGTTTTCATATCCAAGAGCCTCAAGCTCCCTTTTGGCGACTGCCTCCAGACCAAAGGTGGTGGTGGCTATCAAATTGATATCCTTCATAAGCAACGCTCCTCTCTGTCCTAAGTATACTCAAGTTTTGATGCTTTTAAACAGGACTGATGACAAAGGTGGGCTTACTGCGATACTTTTTGTGATAACCCGATATATGAAGGGTATAAAGTAACAAAATGCTAAAGGAGGAATGAGTTATGAGTATAGGTACAATGTATCAAAGCGGAGACTGGAAGGGAGAAAAGCACGTACCGGTTATCCATGCGCCTGAAACTGCAAAAAAAGGCGAGGAAATTGAGGTCAAGGTCCTTGTTGGCGAACAGATCCCTCACCCCAATACCTTTGAACACTACATAGCATGGATCAAGGTTTATTTCAAGGCTGAAGGTGGCAAATTCCCGGTTGAGATCGCCACATTATCATTTGCTGCCCATGGCGAGTCTGAAATCCTTACAAGTCCATTTGGAGTGGTCAAGTTCAAGGTCCCCGCTTCTGGTTCCATAATTGCAACGAGCTACTGCAATATCCACGGACTCTGGGAAAACTCAGCTGCAATAGCAGTAACAGAGTAGTTTCCACTGAATAGAATCTTGACATTGCCATCTGCTTGTATTAATATGAGGTTAACTTTATATTGACTATGATGGAGCAAGTAGGCAGTCGGTAATGTTTTGAGAGAGAGCCGAGGATGGTGGAAAATCGGCAGAGCACGGCGCTGAAATACGATCCTGAGTCTGTTGGTAGTGCTGCACCGTACGCAGCGTGAGGCTTTTTGCGAATTAAGGTGGTACCACGGGTTTTCTCGTCCTTATGGATGAGAAAGCCCTTATTTTTTTTTCAGGAGGTTTTTCTATGGCAAATGTATTTGACGTTTTGAGTGAAAGAGGCTACATCGATCAGGTAACGCATGAGGAGGAGCTCAGGGAGCTGTTGGAGAAGGAATCTGTGGCATTCTATATAGGTTTTGACGCCACTGCGGACAGTCTTACGCTTGGACATTTCCTTCAGATGATGGTTATGATGCATATGCAAAGGGCAGGTCACAAGCCTATAGCACTTCTAGGCGGAGGAACTACGATGATCGGGGATCCTTCGGGCAAGTCGGATATGCGTAGGGTATTGACAAGAGAGATAATCGACCATAATGCAGAATGCTTTAAGGAGCAGTTCAAGAGATTTCTGGACTTTAATGACGACAGAGCAATTATGGTGAATAACGCAGACTGGCTGATGGATCTTAATTTTGTAAACTTCATGCGAGAGATCGGGGTCCACTTCTCAGTGAACAGAATGCTTACCTTTGACTGCTACAAGAACAGGCTGGAGCAGGGGCTTACATTTTTCGAATTCGGCTATATGCTGATGCAAAGCTATGATTTTCTATACCTGTACAGACACCATAACTGCAAGATGCAGCTTGGAGGAAGCGACCAGTGGTCCAATATAATCGGAGGCTATGAGCTTGTCAGAAAGCTTGAGCAGGATAAGGTATATGGAATGACTTTTAAGCTCCTGACAACAGCCGCGGGAACAAAGATGGGGAAAACCGAGAAGGGTACGATCTGGCTTGACAAGGAGAAGACCTCTCCATATGAGCTGTTCCAGTACCTTAGAAATGTTGACGACAGAGATGTTGAGAAATTCCTTGCACTCCTGACATTCCTTCCCATGGATGAGGTCAGAAGACTTGGTGCACTTAAGGATGCTGAGATCAATATGGCCAAGGAGGTCCTTGCATATGAGGTTACTCAAATGGTACATGGCAAGGAGGAGGCTGATAAGGCGCTGGAGGCTTCGAGATCATTATTTGCAGGCTCTGCAGATTCAGAGTCCATTCCTTCGACAGACATGGATGCGAGGATTTTTGAGGAAGGGATCGGAATTCTCGATCTTATGAGAGAGCTTGGACTTATTAAGACAAACAGCGAGGGCAGGCGCCTTGTAGAGCAAGGCGGCATTACTATTGACGGCGAAAAGGTGGAGGCTGTTGACAGGATGGTAACGCTTGACGACTTCAGGGACAGCAGGATATTGATAAGAAAAGGCAAAAAGGTGTACCACCAGGTAAAAATCTGATTTGGAGGGAATCCAATGCAGAATTCCGAAAGAAGAATACTGGAGCTTCAAAATATCCTGGAGGCAACAAGGCTGCTCAATGCCTCCAAGGATATCGATTTCATCCTTAAGGAGCTCATGAATGCAACGCTTAAGCTTATCAGCCGGGCAGACATCGGCATAATATTCCTTTATGACAAGGACAGCGGCATGCTGAAGTCGAAATGCTCCTTCGGCTTCAATGATATGTCCATATCCTTAAAGCCCGGAGAATCCATAACCGGGATAACCTTTGTCAGAAAGGAGACTCTGCATCTTAAGAGCAATCAGGAGATGATGGAGCTTATGGCATTTATGGAGCCTGAAAACAGAAAAATGCTTGATGAGAAGATCATCAAGCCGATGAAGGACCTTCAAAGCTCAATTAGCTGTCCGCTGATCCACGAGGATGAATGCGTCGGAGTATTTGTGCTTGACAACTATGCCGGGAAGGACCCTTTGACTGAGCATGACGTTTATCTTGCTGAGCTTATTTCAGTGCAGGCGACGATAGCGATAAAAAATGCTGAAATATATGAGAATGAGATCAGGAATCAGAGAGCCCTGAAAAGCTACAGTGAAATGCTTGAGATCGAAAAAAACAGATACCAGTATTCAACCTACCTCCACAACAGATTTACTGAGATGATCCTTAAGAAAAGCACCATAGACGATATCGTTCGGGAGGTGTCGATGCTCCTGCAGAGCGATGTTTTTGTCATAGACTCCTTCTATTCCGTGATAAGCTACTGGGGAGATTTCTCAGTCTCAAGAGATGCTCTCACCTTCCAAAAATCAAATCTGCTTGATCATATGCTGGAGGATGATGAGAGCATACATTTTTCCAAGGCTCTGAATAATTGGGTGCTGCTCTACCCTATCACGCCGGCAAATGAGCTGATGGGCTGGGTAGGCGTCATACTTAAATCAGGGGACATCAATGAGCTTGATAAAATAGCCATCGAAAAATGTACTAATGTAGTTGCACTGGACATGATAAAGCATAATGAGATGTTCAATCTTGAACAGTCGATAAAGGGGGATCTCTTTGACAACCTTATGAATTCAGGCAGTCTGGAGTCCATCGAGGCTTTTTCCAAGAGGTACAAGGTCGATCTTGAAAGACCCCACAGGCTTCTCTTGATAAGGCTGGAGCTGCCCACGATCCAGGTTTCAAATTATAAGCTTATAAAGCATTTATACGAGGAAGTAAACGCATTGGCATTGCAGAGATTTAAAAATAGTCTTTCATTGCTGAAGGGAAATATGATCATAGTACTTCTTGACGATACCAAGAATCCAACCCGTAAGGATATAATGGAATTCCATATGGATTTGGTAAACTATTTTATGGGCTTTGAGTTCTCCCATATTTACTCTCCAGCCATATCGATGGTTGTAAGCGAAAGGATCGATGACTGGAAACAGCTGCGCACTACCTATGACTATTCCTTCAGGCTTTTTGAACTGGCACCTATCGGGACTTTAAGGGGTAAATGTGTGTTCTATGAGGATTTCGAGGTCAAAAGGTTCCTTCTGAAGGCGGACAGAAGAGAGCTGGAGGAGTTTGTGATCAAGATATTCCGCCCGCTTTCAGAATATCCAGGCTCTTCACGGGCTGAGCTGTATCAAACATTAAAGGTCTATATCAAAAGCTGTGGAAATTGGTCCGGCACAAGGGATACCCTTCATATTCACGGGAATACCCTTACCTACAGGTTGTCAAGGGTAAAGGAAATCCTAAGCCTCGACCTCGATGACTATGAAAAGAGACTTAGGCTTCAGCTTGCCTTTGAGATCATTTCAATTTACCCAGAGCTTGAGAAAAAAATATGCCCTGACTCCTTATAGGATTCAGGGCAGTTATTATTTACTTAGGAAATCAAGAGCAAATTGTGTGTAAAGACCTGCTGATACCCCAAGAGCATCCTCGTCGATATCGAACTTTGGATGATGGTGAGGATAATAGTCCAGCTTGGCAGTATTCTTTGAGCCAACAAAGGCAAATGCTGAAGGAGCATATTCCGAGAAAAATGCGAAATCCTCTCCTCCTGAAGTCTTTTCGAAGGTCACCAGGCCTTCCTCGCCAGCAACTTTCTTAACTGATTCTGCAGCTATAGCTGACATCATCGGATCATTGATGGTAGGAATAGTCATTTGAGTATATTCCATTCTCGCTTCTGCTCTGTATGCCTGTGCTGTCATCTCTACGATTCTTCTGATCTGACCTTCAAAGGCTTTGTTTACCTCCATGCTGTAACATCTTGTAGTGCCTTCCATGTAAGCCTCACCCGATATTACATTCCATCTGGATCCGCTTCTTATCATTCCAACGGTAACAACCGCAGGATCTGAAGGGTTTATCTCCCTGTTGACTATGCTCTGAAGGTTCATGACGATAGCAGATGCCACAACTGATGCGTCTACCGTCTGGTGCGGCATAGCACCATGACCGCCCTTTCCGGTGATATATACCTTGAACATTCCAGCTGATGCCATCCTTGGTCCAGCTTCCACGGATACCTTACCTGTTTCGACATCATTCCAGATGTGTATCCCAAAAATGCCGTCCACACCCTCCATTACTCCATCCTTGATCATGGCAAGTGCACCCTGGGCAACTTCTTCACCTGGCTGGAATATCAGCTTTACTGTACCGTCGAACTCATCCTTGATCTCATTGAGGATCTTTGCTGCTGTTAGTAGTCCGGAAATATGAGTATCATGTCCGCATGCATGCATCATTCCATCGATTTTTGACTTATAGGGTACTGGATTTTCCTCCTGAACCTCCAATGCGTCAATATCTGCTCTCAGGGCTATGGTTTTTCCAGGCCCTTTTCCCTTAATTATACCTACAACTCCTGTCCCTCCGCATGGATAGTGTTCTATACCCATAACCTTAAGCTCTTCCATGATTCTCTTTTGAGTATTGAATTCCTTCATGCTTGGTTCAGGATTTTCGTGAAAGTGTCTCCTCGTTGCTACCGCATAATCCAAATGCTTCTTCGTTAATTCCTTGATATCCATTTTATACCTCCCCTAATTTTAGTATTGTATCATATATCAATTCGATTCCCTTTTGCAGCTTGTCAAAATCTGTCCATTCTTCCTTGCAATGGCTTCTGCCATCCTTACTGGGTACGAATATCAATCCAACTTCACTGACGGCAGCCATTATCATAGCATCGTGGCCTGCTCCGCTTAACATCTTCTGAGAGGATAAGCCGAGCTTACCTGCAGATTCCTCAAACATTCCAATGACCTCTTCGTTCATCCTTACTGGCTTAACATTTAGCATGTCGAAAACCTCATAAGAAACCTCAGAACCTTTGGTCAACTGATCAAGGTCTTTTAAGATCTTATCTTTTACTCTTATTATACTTTCCTGATCCTTGGACCTGATATCAACAGTAAACACTACCTGAGCTGGAACTATGTTTGCAGCTCCCGGTTTTACCTCAAGCACGCCTACAGTAGCTACAGTGCCATTATTCTCTGATGTCGGGTAGCTGTCGATCTTTGAGATCACCTTTGCTGCTACTCCAAGAGCATCCGCCCTCATGTCCATTGGGGTTGTCCCTGCATGATCCGGCCTTCCTGAGAGTATTACCTTGAATTCATTTATACCTACTATAAACTCAACTATGCCAACATCCTTGTTGTTCTTTTCGAGGATAGGTCCCTGCTCGATATGAAGCTCAATGAAGGCCTTTACTTTTGACGGGTCTCTCTTCGCTTCGCCTATCCTGCGGGGGTCAAAGCCGAATTTTTCCAATGCTTCAGCCATGGATACTCCCTCGCTGTCCTTGTTAGCCTGAAGCTGCTCATAGGTAACAAGTCCTGCCATTGCTCTGCTGCCGAAGACTCCTGATCCAAATCGTCCGCCTTCTTCCTCGATCATTGCCACGAATTCGATCGGATACCTGGTTCTTATTTTGTTTTCATCCAGAGTCCTCATAATTTCCAAAGCCATGACTACACCTGCAGGGCCGTCAAAGTTCCCTCCGTTTCTCACAGAATCGAAGTGTGAGCCTATCATTATTGCCGGAGCATCCGGATCGGTACCTTCTCTTCTTGCAAAAAGTGTAGCCGCCTTATCTTCGTATATTTTAACATCGAGCTTTTCCAGCTCGCTTTTCAAGTAGTTTCTTGCTGCCCTGTCTTCCTCTGTCAGTGAGAATCTGGTCAATCCTCCATCCTTGCTGCTGTTGAACTTTGAGAGCTCAACTATGTCTCTTTCTATTCTCTCAAGTTTTGTTTGCATTGCTACCCTCCTAAATAATAACTGCTTTATACTCCAGCTCACATATCCTGGACAGCATGGCACTGACGTTGCAATACTTCTCCTCAGCTAATGCTATCGCTCTCTCGATTTTATCCTGCTCCAGATTTTCGCCACTGATGCTGAATACAATGCTTATTTTCTTGTAGATCCTTGGAGTCGTTGATTCATCCAGCTCACCCATTATATCAAGCTCAAGGGCGGTGATATTTTGCTTCATCTTCTCAAGGATCATCTTTACATCCACTCCCATGCATCCACCCAAGCCAACCAGAACCATCGGCATGGGCCAGAAGCCCTGGTCATCCCCGCCTGCTTCAGCTGCGAGATCCATGGACACCTTATGGTCAAACTCATCTGATGCAGTAAACTTCATCTTTCCATCCCAGCTGCATTTTATCCTGTGCATAAATTACCTCCTATGAAAAAGCGCCCTGCAAAGGCGCTTTTTGCTACATGAAATTGACGAATATTCCAGCTATTATAACAGATACAATTGTTACTGTAGTGAATCCACCTACAAGCATCTTTGGAAGCATTTCATCCATCAGGAAATCTCTCTCTGCCTGAGTCTTGCCGATCGCCTTGGATGCTTCCTCAGTAAGGATATAGTTTGGAGGGAAGCCATAAAGAGCTGTCAATGCAACTGCAAAGGACATTTCTTTAGTATACCCAAGCTTCTTCCCGAGGAATATTGAAAGTATAGCCATACCTGTAACTCCAAGAATTATTATACCTGCCAGTGGAACGACGATTTCCATAAGCATTGCAGGAGTAGCTCTTGAAAGTCCTGCAAATACATAAGCCATAAGTACTGTTATAAGGAATCCGAATGATCCAGAAAGGTTCAGTGGCTTTTGCTCGACGAAGCCTATTTCCTGAGCGATTACTCCAAAGAAAAGACACATTACGAATGGAGAAATATCGATTACAGGTTTTATTAAGCCTGCAAAGGAAACTGCTGCCCATGCTGCCAAGCCAAGTCTGGCCAGAAGAACATAGGTGGTTTGGTAATCCTTAGGAAGAGCGGGTATAAGCTTTTTCTTGGCTGGAGCATCTACTGCCTTGGTCTCGTCCTTGATATGCTTTATTTCGCCGCTTCTAAAACCGTTAACAAGTCTTGTTCCTTCCTTCTTTAGCATGATAGCTGTTAGAGGATAACCAACAAATCCCTGCATAACGTAGGTTATGATCGCTAGTATTGCCAGGGAATCCCTTCCTGCTGCAGTAGCTGCATCACTCATTACTATAGCCGCAACGATACCACCTGTAAGTGGAGGAGTTGCTACAAGGGCTGTTTCAAATCCAAATACTGCTGCACCTACAGTCATCGTCAAAGCGACGATACCTACAATACCTATCAATGCAACTGCTATGGTCCTCCATTGAGCTGCAAGCTCTCTGACTGAAAGCATTGTGCCCATATGGGTGATCAATAGATACATGGACAGAGTAACCACTGGCATCTGGAAACCAGCCAATGCAACTATGTCTGGTGGGAAGAATGTCCAAAATCCGAATAAAAACAATAATGCCGATACGAAAACTGATGGTACGAATGCTTTCGTCTTTGCTGAAACAAGGTCACCCAGCGAAAGCACGATAAGTACGATTGAAAAAGCCATCAACAAACTCATAGTATACCTCCCTTTATTGTATTTCATTAAAGTATAGCAATAAATTGAAACAATTGCTATGGTGTATAGAACAAATATTTGATAAATAATTTGAAATAGAGCTTAATGGTCGAGAATAATTTGATTATTTTTTATCAATTTTCCCCAAACTCCTTGATTTATATTTCAGATGTTTTATAATAATAAATAGTGATTTATTTAACAATATCAATATTTTTTTGACTTAATTTGTTACTATTTTATCAATAATAAGGGGTGAAGTTGTTGAGTAAGGCAATGCATTTTGATCTAAGCGAAAAGCAGGCATTGATGAGGAAGCTTTTCCGCGAATTTTCGGAGAAGGAAGTTAAACCGATAGCAGCAGATATCGACGAGGAGGAAAGATTCCCCGTCGAAACAGTAGAAAAAATGAAGGCGATAGGCATGATGGGTATACCCTTTGAAAGCAAATATGGCGGCTCTGACGGGGATAATCTTTCATACATATTGGCAGTGGAGGAGCTTTCCAAGGCTTGTGGCACAACCGGAGTAATTTTATCTGCCCATACCTCTCTGGGTTGCAACCCCATCTATACCTACGGAAACGAAGAGCAGAAGATGAAATATCTGGTGCCGCTGGCAAGAGGCGAGAAACTGGGGGCATTTGGTCTTACAGAGCCTAATGCGGGTACCGATGCGGCAATGCAGCAAACGGTCGCTATCAGAGAAGGCGATTATTACAGGATCAACGGATCGAAGATATTCATTACTAACGGGGGCTATGCAGATACCTACATCGTGTTTGCGATGACCGATAAGTCAAAGGGTAACCGAGGCATTTCAGCCTTTATCCTCGAGAAGGACATGGATGGCTTTTCTATTGGAAAAACTGAACACAAACTGGGCATAAAGGGAAGTTCAACCACTGAGCTTATTTTCAAGGATGTCATGGTTCCAAAGGAAAATCTGCTTGGAGCAGAGGGCAAGGGTTTCATGATCGCCATGTCTACTCTGGATGGCGGCAGGATCGGTATAGCTGCTCAGGCTCTTGGGATCGCACAGGGTTCTCTAGATGAAGCTATTAAATATGTGAAGGAGAGAAAGCAGTTCGGAAAGCCAATTGCAGCCTTCCAGAACACACAGTTTACGATTGCAGATCTGCAGACTAAGATAGATGCTGCAAGGCTTTTGGTTTACAGGGCAGCTTACCTGAAGGATACAAATCAAAGTTATAGCACTGAGGCAGCAATGGCCAAGCTATTCGCTTCAGAGGTTGCCATGGAGACGACGACAAAGGCGATCCAGCTGCATGGTGGATATGGCTATACCAGGGACTATCCGGTGGAAAGAATGTTCAGAGACGCTAAGATAACCGAGATATACGAGGGTACCTCAGAGGTGCAGAAGATGGTTATCGCAAGTAAAATACTAAGATAATAGGAGATTGCTATGAATATACTGGTCTTATTAAAGCAAGTACCTGATACAACTGAAATGCAGATCGATAAGGAAACCGGTACTCTTATTAGAGCCGGGGTTCCTACAATAACCAACCCTGACGATCTAGCCGGTCTTGAAGCAGCTCTAAGGCTTAAGGATTCAATGGGAGCCAAGGTAACATGCATCACCATGGGGCCACCGCAAGCCAAAAATATGATGAGAGAGCTTTATGCAATGGGTGCTGATGAAGCTATAGTACTAAGTGACATGAAGTTCAGCGGTGCTGACACCTGGGCTACATCCAATACGCTTGCAGCCCTTATCAGAACGCTGGAATTTGATCTTATCATTGCAGGACGTCAGGCTATAGATGGTGATACAGCTCAGGTCGGACCACAGACAGCCGAAAAGCTGGGCCTTCCGCAAATAACATATGTTGATGACATTATCGCTGTAAAGGAAGGTAAAATAATCGTCAAGAAAGCATTGGAGAGCACCTATGAAATCGTTGAGGCTCCACTTCCCTGTGTGATCACCACACTAAGCACCCTCGCCTCTCCAAGGTATATGCACGTAAAGGGAATAAGCCATGCATTCGAGAGAGATATAAAGATCATGACCTTTGATGATATCCAGATAGACCAATCGATCATAGGGCTGAAGGGCTCGCCAACAAAGGTAAAAAAGACCTTTACCAAGGAAGTCCACAAGAATTCCGATATTCTTCACCTTGACGGCAAGGCGGCAGCAAGAAAAGTCTTCGATATAATGGTCGATTTCAAGTTTATAGGAAAGTAGGGTGAATAATATGAATCTAAATGAATACAAGGATATCTATGTTTTCTGTGAGGTCAAGGACGGAAAGGTCCACGATGCATCGCTGGAGCTGTTAGGCGAGGCTGCAAGACTTGTCAATGGAAGACCACAGCTTGAGTATAAGGTAGTGGGAGTATTGATAGGCAACCATTCCGATGATGTTGCTGCCCAAGTAGGCTGGTATGGTGCAGATAAGGTGGTTTTTCTCAGGAATGAAAATATTAAACACTACAGCACGGAAATTTTCACTTCTCTTTTCACAGAAATGATAGAGACTGATAAGCCGGATATAGTGCTTATACCTGCCACAGTCATGGGAAGAGACCTGGCTCCAAGGATAGCTGCCCGGTGTGACACAGGGCTTACTGCTGATGCTACTAAGCTTGAGCTTAATCCAGAGGATGCTGACTCAAGCCTGTTGTATGTTACAAGACCGGCATTTGGAGGAAATCTATTTGGAACGATAATAAACGAAACAAAGAGACCTCAGATGACGACTATAAGACCTGGAGTTATGGAGATGCTCCATAAGGATGAGCATAGATCCTTCGAGATCGACAAAAGAGAGGTTTCCATAGATCATATAAACGATCCTGTAAGGATCCTCGAGGTAATGCATAAGGACCACATGGCAGTTGATATTACCAAGGCCGACATAATAGTATCAGGCGGAAGAGGTATAGGCGATAATTTCCATGTGCTTCAGGAATGTGCAGATATGATGGGCGCTGTAGTTGGTGCCTCCAGAGGCGCTGTCGACAAAGGCTACATCGCAAAGGACCACCAGGTAGGACAGACAGGCAAGACAGTCAAGCCCAAGGTATACATTGCTTGCGGTATATCGGGTGCAGTCCAGCATCTTGCAGGTATGGAGAAGTCAGACTATATTATTGCCATAAACAAGGATCCTGAGGCAGCAATTTTTAGTGTGGCAAATATCGGTCTTGTTGGCGATGCGCTGGAAATACTCCCTCTTCTTACCCAGGAGATCAAGCGATACAGAGAAAGACCCTATTAGAAATATTCAATAATGTCTGGAGCTCCTGATACTTTGATCAGGAGCTCCTTTATAAGTGGTTATTTTATCATAGTGAGCATACCCATGAGTCCGTAGGATGCCTGGTCCCTTCTGTATGAGTGGAACCTGTTATCCGAGAAGGTAGAAATCGGTATGATATGGATGTTCTCTTCCCTGATCCCAGCATTCAATAGAAGCTGCTTGTTTATCAGCTGAAGATCAACAAGGAATTTACTTTCATTTTTCTTACTTACGGCTTCAGGGATATGTCCATGTATTTCAATGAACCTGGATGCAACATCCCACTCCACCTCAAAATCATCTCTTCCAATGGAGGGTCCTATAAGAGCAATTAAATCCTCTCCCTTTGAATTGAATTCCTTCTTCATTGCATGGACTCCTTTTTCCCCGATCTTTAAGAGGGTACCCTTCCATCCTGAATGGATATTCGCGTGAACTTTATTTTTTCTGTCAAACAATACGATCGGAACACAGTCTGCAAATCTTGTCAGCAGACATACTTTAGTCAATTCGGTGATGAGTCCGTCGGTGGATGGTATATATCTTCCGTAGGGACTGACCAGCCCCTGATCGAGAGAATTTATTATTTCCAGATTGTCGGTGTGCTCCTGGTATCCGTTGTAAAGGAGCTTTGGCTCGCTTCCAAGTACGTCGAATGCATCCTTCAGGTTATTTCTTATGGACTCGATATCTCCATTGGTCGAGGTACCAACATCCATATCTCCTGTAGTCATGCATATGGACAGCCCCGCCTTAATAAGCTCTGGGAATATCAGAAACTGATGTCCGTTTTGACTTACGAAAATATGCTCCATTACAATATTTCCCCTCCATTTGCCATTAGCCATCTGTAATCATCCAGGGTGTCCACGTCCGCTACCAGCTTTTCATTCTCAACCTCTACGAGCTCAATGTCCTGCGGATTGCCTTCAATTATCTCAAAGCCTCCATGCTCTCCCTGGACCCGAAGCAAATCCTCTCTATAGCTTTCCGAAAACAGTATCGGCATTTTTATCCTGTTCCTGAGAACGGGGGCTATTATCCCCTTTCCCGTCTCCATATGCTTTTCTATAAGAAGATCAATAAATTCAGGTGTTATATATGGCTGGTCTGCAGCCAGGAAAAGATACCCCTTAGCCTCGGAGACCGCAACTCCAAGCTTTACGCTTTCAGCCTGACCCAGAATGGCATTTTTGTTCATGACCGGCGTTACGCCAAGACTTTTTCCTATCTCCATCAGCCTTTCATCTCTGCATACCAGGATTATTTTATTAAGTCCTGAGGCCCTTGCGGCGAGTATCACCTTTTCAACCACAGTATCCGATCCCAGCGAAAGCAGCAGTTTGTTTTTCCCCATCCGTTTGGAAAAACCGGATGCCAGTATGATTCCGTCTATCATTTAATCCTCCTCCGGTTCCCAGCCTCTGGATCTCTCCACAGCTCTCTTCCAACCCTTGTAAAGCCTTTCCCTTGAGGAATTGTCCATGCCTGGCTCGAATATTCTATCCAATATCCTGTTCCCGACTATCTCTTCCTTGCTTTGCCAGAAGCCTACAGCAAGACCTGCCATGTATGCAACTCCCAGGGCTGTAGTCTCAGTTACTGAAGGCCTCTCCACATGGGTATTCAATATATCAGCCTGGAACTGCATCAGGAAGCTGTTGGATACTGCACCTCCATCAACCTTCAACACTTTAAGTTTTATCCCTGAATCCTCCTCCATGGAATCCAGGACTTCTTTAGTCTGGTAGGCAATTGATTCAAGGGATGCTCTCACTATATGCTCTGCTTTGGAGCCTCTCGTTATACCAACTATTGTCCCTCTGGCATACATATCCCAGTAGGGGGCGCCCAAGCCAACAAAGGCAGGAACTACATACACGCCGTTGGCATTTGGTACTGAGGAAGCCATCATCTCTGACTCCGCAGCAGACCTTATCAGTCTCATCTCGTCTCTAAGCCACTGTACTACAGCTCCTGCTACAAATATGCTCCCCTCGAGAGCATAGGTGATCTTGTCGTCAAGACCCCATGCAATCGTCGTCAGCAGTCCATTTTTTGATCTTATCATTCTGTCTCCGGTGTTCATAAGCATAAAGCAGCCCGTTCCATAGGTATTCTTCGCTTCGCCCGGTTCAAAGCAGGCCTGTCCAAACAATGCCGCCTGCTGGTCTCCCGCTACTCCGGAAATGGGAACCCTGCCTCCAAAATCCTTTTCATCAGTATATCCAAATATCCCTGATGAAGGCATTACAACGGGTAGCATAGTCTTTGGGATATCCAGATACTCAAGAATCTTTTCATCCCATTCCAGGGACTTGATATTGTAAAGCATAGTCCTTGAGGCATTTGAGTAGTCAGTGGCATGGATCCTTCCTGATGTCAGCTTCCAGATAAGCCAGGTATCGATCGTACCAAATAAAATGTCCCCTCTTTCAGCCTTCTCTCTTGCTCCCGCCACGTTGTCCAGTATCCATTTGATCTTTGTTGCGGAAAAATAAGCATCGATGATCAGTCCGGTACTCTCAGATATATAATCGCCCAAGCCTTCATCCATCATACTCTGGCATATCCCAGCGGTCCTTCTGCACTGCCATACTATTGCATTATAAACCGGAGTCCCCGTGTTTTTATCCCACACCACAGTAGTCTCCCTTTGGTTTGTGATCCCTATAGCTCTCAGGTCATCTGGCTTCACTGATGCCTTCTCCAGTACCTCCTTGATTACCCCTGACTGAGTAGCCCAAATCTCAAGGGGATCGTGCTCGACCCACCCAGCCTTGGGATAGATCTGACTGAAGTCCTTCTGTGCAGATGAAAAAACAGTGCCCTTATGGTCGAATAATATAGCTCTTGAGCTTGTTGTACCCTGATCCAGTGCAAGTATATATCCACCTCTCAACTCAAACCCACCTCCTGTAGTTATGTATATTATAGCAATATTATTCATAATTATTAAGAACAAAAGTAAAGCATCCGGAACCGGCGGACATTCCACCAGTCTGGATGCTTTAAATTCATCAGATCAGCCTCCTCCAACAGGAGGAAACAGGGAGATAACATCTCCCTCCTTCAGGACTGTATCAGGTTCACTCCTGACACCGTTTATGAGCAATATGGCAATATCGTCCATGGATATTCCCAGATCCCCGATAAGTTCCTCAGCTGTTTTATCCTTATTGGTACTAAGAATCTCTTTTTTGACTCCATCCCTGCGGAGAGTTGCAAAGTACCTGACCTCGACTTTTATCATTACAATCCCAATTCCTCTAATTTTTCCTTTGTTGGGATACCATCAGTCCCCCAGCCTCTCTCTGAATAGTAAACCGGAAGCATTTCTGCAAGTCTGTTTACATGCCCTTTTGAAGGACCTTCGGGAATCTCATCCTCCAGCAATCTCCTTGGGAGAGTATCGTCTGCAGGGGTCAGGCCTGCCATCATGTTGAATTGTCTTTCTATGTTGTAGATCCTTTCGCCTATTTTAAGGATATCCTTACCTGTGTAATCAGTTCCACAGATGGTGTTGCACATTTCAGCATAATCATCAGCTCCAAGAGCGAAGGATGTGAACAGGCATACTCCAAGGGAGTCTATTGCAGCAGTAAGATCCTGGAACGTCTTGACCCAGCCTGGCTTACCTTTGGCTTCAAATCTGTCAATCTGCTCGGGAAGACCCAAAACCTCAGGTGATATTGTATAGCCTCTTACGTGACAGCCTCCTCTGTTGCTGGTTGCATAGTTAAGACCGATACCCATGATACCTCTTGGGTCATATGCAGGCATTTCAAGCTTCTTGACTGACATTGAAAGCTCAGGTACTCCATAGCTTTCTGTCAGCCTGTATGAGCCTTGAGCCATTTTGGCGCCAAGTCCCTGTCCATAGCCCATTCTCCTGGTCCACTCGGCTATGTCAGTTATGTTTCCAAACTGGAGACTTACACCATCAAGATCCTCATCCTTGATGTATCCTCTTTGATAAAGCTCCATAGCTGCAGCTATTGTGGCCCCAGCTGATATGGTGTCCAGTCCCATCTCATTACACCAGTAGTTTGCCATGATAACGGATTCCATGTCGCTGATTCCGCAGCTAGCTCCAAAGGACCATAAAGTCTCGTACTCAGGACCTCCGCCTTCCCAATCGCCAACCTTGACGTATCTTCCGCAACCGATCGGACACCTGTAGCAAGCAGTTCTTTTGACCAGGTATTTTTCGGCTAAAGTTTCCCCGCTTATCTCCTCTGCTCCATCAAATACTGATTTCTGGAAGTTATCGGTAGGCAAGCTGCCCAGTTCATTTAGTATATTCACAAGAACTGCTGTTCCGTATGTAGGCAGACCCTGTCCTGTGACTCCGTTTTCCTTTATCTTGGCAAGTTGTTTTTTATTGAGCTCTTTGATTTTGTCCTGGTCGGGAACGTCAGGTGCTCCTGAACCCTTTACAACGATAGCCTTTAGGTTCTTTGATCCCATAACTGCTCCAACACCTGAACGCCCGGCTGCTCTGTCCTCATCATTCATGACCGCTGCTATAAGCGATAGATTTTCTCCCGCCGGACCAATTGCAAGTATCTTAGCACCCTTTGCATGCTTTTCCTCAAGCTTCTTTGTCGTTGATGATACAGTTGTACCCCAAAGCTCATCAGCAGGCAACAGCTCCGCCTTTTCATCCTCTATGCTAAGATATACAGGATTCTCTGATTTGCCCTCAAATGCTATGACATCCCAGCCTGCAAATTTCATCTCTGCTCCCCATTTTCCTCCGGAGTTAGAGGATGCGATGGTTCCTGAGAGCGGCGACTTGGTAACGACCATGTATCTTCCACCTGTGGCAACAGGGTTTCCAGTCATCGGTCCCGAAACTATAAACAGCTTGTTTTCAGGGCTGAAGGGATCTACCTTTGGATCTACCTCATCCATCATAAGCTTGGTTCCAAGTCCTCTTCCTCCAAGGAACTTCCTGGCCATATCCATATCAAGATTCTCAGTTTTCAGGGTTCCCTCAGTCAGGTTGACTCTTAATATCTTTCCATTGTAACCGTACATATACAGACCTCCTATCAAATATTATACGATATACTTATGCAAGAATAGTGCCAACTTTCAATTGAGTTTAAGATTGTCAGATAGCTCTGTTTTGCTTGATTACAGGACATAGATAAAGTGGGAAATGCTCCAATAATAAAATGTGTTCCATTTTTGAACAATATTGACAATAGGACAGTGCTCAACTTTTGAGCACTGTCCTATTTTGGAACATCGATTCTATATAGTTCAAGCTTCCTGTACAGGGTGTTTCTGCTTATGCCAAGAAGCTCTGCACACCTGGAGATATTATATGATACTTCCTCAAGGGCACTTCTGATATGAAGCTCCTCCACCTCTGCAAGAGATAGGATTTTGCCAGGTTCACCGGCAGCAGATTTGACCAGTGCCTCAGGGCTAATTTCCCCCGGGATGGATTCAGTATTGATAATAAGCTCGACAAAATTTTCAAGCTCTCTGATATTGCCAGGCCAATCATAATTTTGCAGCCTCTCCATAAAAGGATCAGGGATATTTACCTTTTTCTTGTTCAGTCTTCTGGACTTCCTCTCCATGAAGTAATCTATCAGAAGAGGTATGTCCTCTCTCCTCTCACGAAGTGCCGGAAGCCTGAGAGGAAGTACATTAAGTCTGTAGTAAAGATCCTTCCTGAAATTGCCCTTATCAACCTCTCCCTTGAGATTCTTATTGGTGGCAGCTATTATCCTGACATCCACCGGGATCTCCCGATTACCTCCTATCCGCCTTACGTTCCCTTCCTCGATGACTCTAAGAAGCCTTGTCTGAAGTTCATATGGCATCTCTCCTATCTCATCGAGGAATAGTGTCCCTCCGTCCGCTATCTCGAACTTACCAGGGTGACCCTCAGATTTGGCCCCGGTAAATGCTCCACCCACATATCCGAACAGCTCTGATTCAATGAGATTCTTAGGGATCGCTCCGCAATTCAGGGCAACGAAGGGTTCATCTCTCCGGTTGCTGTAATTCTGGATCGATTGTGCAAATACCTCCTTCCCTGTCCCGCTCTCACCCATTAACAAAATAGTTGACTTTGAGTCAGCGATCTTCTTTGCAAAGGCGACTGTCTGCATGAAGGCTGGTGATTTTCCGATTATCTTATCGAATGTGTATACGGCAAGCGATCCTGTCACCTTATTGGCAAGTCTTCTCATCTTTTTTACATCTTTGAGGACGAAAACGATCTCCTTTGTATTGCCATCGGGTCCAATTATCGGATAAGCACTAAGATTTACCTCGTTTTTGTTTGCTTTAAGGCTTACTTCCACGTCTTCCTGAAGGATGTTCTCCTTTTTAGACAGCCTTTCCACGATCTTAGGCCATCCATGTATAAGTCTGGAACAATCTATGTGGAGGAACTCATCTCTCTCGTATCCGAGCATGCCGTAGGAGAATTCGTTGAAGTGCCTTATCCTTCCATGAAGGTCAGTTGTAAAAATCGCTGAAGGGAGTGAATTTATTATCCCTTCTATGTACATATTGTCAGCCTCTATTCTCTCTGAGTATCTCTTAAGGCTCAGCATTTTTTCTATGGCTGTGGCGGCGGCAGCAACCATCCCAAGGGTATGCGAGTTCACAAGCTCAATATTCCCTGTAAGATCTATACAGCCTGTTATTCTTCCCTCGGGGTCTCTTATGGGGGCACCGGAGCATGTCCATCCCTGCAATATCTCAAGGATATGCTCATCACCAGTTATCTGCAGTGGGTATCCCTCTATTATTGAAGTACCCATACCATTGGTACCTATATATTCCTCTCCCATATATGCCCCGGGGAGCAGATAAGTCGAGTGCGCTTTCTGGAGCATATCCTCGTTTCCGATAACATTCAGGATACAGCCGTCTTCGTCAGTGAGGATAACCAAAAACTGCGAGTCCTTTACAAAGGTGTAGAGCTGGTTCACGAAGGGTTCAGCAACGGCAACCAACTCCTGTTTTGATTTTATAAGAGCATCAAATTCCCTCTCATCGAGCATTTTCTTACTGGTCAATTGCCTGGAATCTATGCCGTACGTAACACTTCTATCATGTGACCGGATTACAAAATCCCTGTTCTTAGACATGTGTGCACCTCCTGATAATAGTATAGCCTTCCGGGGCACCGTTGAAAACCATTATCTTGATCGTGTCCCTTGAGGAAGGATTAAGTTGCCAAAATCGTACGTTATAGTATAATCATATTTAGTTCTTCAAAGGATGTGAGAATATGAAAAGAGATGAAAAGAGAGCGGAAAGGCTAGGAATGGAGTCGATACCAAGTTTACTCCTAAGGTTCTCGGTACCTGCAATAGTAGGGATGGTGGTCAACGCTCTTTATAATATAGTGGACAGGATCTTCATAGGCAGAGGTGTGGACAGTGTCGCCATAGGCGGGATATATATAGGTATGCCTATCATGCTTGTTCTAATGGCATTCGCAATGCTTATAGGTATAGGAGGAAACACCCTGGTATCCATAAGGCTGGGAGAGGGCAAGAAGGAGGAAGCGGACAGGATCGCAGCAAATTCGCTGACAATGCTTGCGATTGTCGGTGTATTTCTGGGTGCAGCAGGCACAGTGCTTCTTGAGCCCCTGCTTAAGCTATTTGGTGCGAGCAGTTCGAATATAGGCTATGCCAAGGATTATCTGCAGGTCATATTGATAGGAGCACCTCTTAATGCTATTGGCTTTGGAATGAATAACTTCATCAGAGGTGAAGGTAATCCTAAAATTGCAATGTTCACAATGCTGATAGGAGCATTTCTTAATATGATCCTGGATCCTATTTTCATTTTTGTATTTGATATGGGCGTAAGGGGAGCCGCACTTGCGACTATAATTTCTCAGGCTGTTTCAGCTATGTGGGTCTTAAGATATTTCCTGACAGGTAAAAGTATATTATCTTTCAAGAAAAAGTACCTCATACCCGATCTTACAATTATCAAGAAGATAGTTGCAAATGGAGTAGCACCATTCAGTATGCAGATAGCAGCAAGTATGGTAACCGCCTTATATAATACTAACCTTCAGAGCTATGGAGGCGATATGGCTACATCCAGTATGGGAGTGATCAACTCGGTAAGCATGATGATCGCTATGCCCATATTCGGTATAAACCAGGGATCACAGCCTATTATGGGATATAACTACGGAGCAAAGAAGTACAGCAGAGTCAGGAAAACATTCAAATACGCTGCCATAGCAGCCACTACCATAACCACACTGGGGTTCATTATCGTCCAGTTTTTCCCTGAAATTATAATTAAGGCCTTTGTTGGAGAGCAGGGGGCGTCCGGTCAGTTGATGTCTATAGCCGTTCCTGGAATGAGGACTTTGCTTATGGCATTCCCGTTCGTTGGCTTTCAGATAGTTAGCAGCGCATACTTCCAGGCAACTGGTAAGCCTCGGCAGTCAATGCTATTGAGTCTTTCAAGGCAGGTCCTGATCCTTATACCGGCTTTACTTATACTGCCTAAGCTATTGGGGCTCAGCGGTGTGTGGATGGCAGGACCGATAGCTGATTTCACATCATTCCTGATTGCAGCCGTACTCATAACCTTTTCACTGAAGCACTTAAAAGACGAGGAGCTCTAAAGCTCCTCGTCTTTTATTCCAGCCCTCGTATTATTTCAGCCAGTTGATGGGTCATCCTTGCGGTGTAGCCCCAAATAGTGTAATCCCTATACTCATAAAACAATATCCTGTGCTTTCCAACGCGGAAATTATAGTCCCTTCCATTGGGAATCAGGTGGTATGGAAATGTTTCGCTGTCTTCCGTCTTTAAGGATAATTCATGGACCAAAGGCTCATTCTCCGCAAAAAAGCTTACTGGCACACTGAAGATATGGTCCACCTCGTCCGGATTTGGGTCTATATTCTCAAAATCCACGTTCATTATTATTCCAAGAAAGCAGTGGATGGTAAAATTGGCATAGGAAACCAAGAAATCAAGCTCACCTATGAGATTTATATTTTCCCTGTCTATACGAAGCTCCTCAAGGGTTTCTCTTACAGCAGTCTGCATGAAGTTTTCTCCATGTTCAACCTTTCCACCCGGAAATGATACCTCCCCAGGCTGGGTAATGTTTTTGGAGCGGAGTTCATAAATGATCTCCCACGTGCCGTTTCTGTTTATCAACGGTATCAAAACTGCAAACCTGCCCTTTACATCCATGGGCTTGGGAGTTCTGTTTTGTACCTTTAAAGCCAGTTTATTGATATCCACCGTTTTCCCTCCATGTTGCTCATTTTCTGAATATTATATCTGCCAGTTGAAGCAATAGCTCCTCTTTGTTAAAGGGGCTTATATTCTCTAATCTCTCCTTTAGTCTTGCAAGTCTGTTGGTATCCCTTCCCCGGAATCGAACCAGATCCAGAGACTTTGATCTGATCACCTCGTCGAAATGATAGATCCTGAATCTATCCATGCCTGCATCGTGCATTGGTCTTTCAATGAGGCTAATAGCCAGATCCTCATAGCTGTTATTCTGTCCAAGGTCCAGCATTTTCCCGATCTTAGGGAGTATTTCCTCGAAAAGGAATCTTAGTGATGTATTTCCCTGAAATCCTAATAAATCGGAGACGTCCTTTATGGTATCCTCATTCAGGTGAGTGAACATGTCAAAATAATACCCTTCACCCTTTGGTTCGAAATAGAACCTGGATCCTTTAAGTCCTCTCAACTGCCTCAAGGCATCGTAATAACCCAGCTTGATGTTATGACTGATCGTTTCCTTATCATAATTGAAGGTCCTGCCTATATCCTCAGAAGGCTCAATTATTATAGCCTCCAATCCATGGGGTAATATCTCCCGAGTCCTTGCATCCAAATGTGTCCTCACGACAATAAGCTTATCGTACCCTTTTCCTAGAAGCATCCTGAATGGAAGATTGTCATATATCCCTCCATCAAGATAGAGCTTACCGTTGAGTCTCTCAAATCTGAAGACCGGCAAATAGGATGATGCAAGAAGATAGTTTTTCATCTCCCCATAGGGTATCTGTTCCTTGAACAACTGAACGGGTTTCAGGTCAGACAGATTGAAGGTCACCAGCCCAAAGTCCATTTCCGATGATCTTAGTTTATCCTCGTCCACATATTTATCCAGCATCCTTTTGAAGGGTGAAATATCAAATCCCTTATCTGTGATCAAAAGCTTAAGCTTCTGAGCCAGAATCACAAGTTCCTCTCTGCCAAGTCTTAATCGGGTTAGCCTTTCTATCTCCTCATAGTTTGCTCCTATGATCTTTGAATAGCTGATGCTCTCCCAAAGCTTAAGACAGATCTCAAAGTCTCCCTGCACTATCATAGCTCCATTCAAGGCACCGATCGAGGTTCCTGCGACTCCTCCTATTGGTATGCCCTCCTCAAGGAGAGCTTTATATACACCTACATGGTAGCTGCCTTTAGCTCCCCCACCTTCAAGAACAAGGCCATACATTTTAAATCACTTCCTTCTTTATTCCAAAGAGGATGTGCAGTGCGGACATCTTGTTGCTGCAATAGCTACCTGTGATTTGCAGAATGGACACTCTTTAGTAGTAGGCTCCTCGGCAACAGGCTCCTCAGGCTTTTTCATCCTGTTGATAGCTCTAACTACCATGAAAATAGAAAATGCGATAATCAGAAAGTCAACGATTGCCATTATAAACAAACCATAATTAATAGTTGCAGCTCCTGCCTCCTGCGCAGCTGCAAGAGTTGGATAAGTATTTCCGTCAAGACTTACGAATTTCCCGGCAAAGTCCATCCCTCCGACCGCCAGGCTTACAAGTGGCATAATTATGTCCGCAACCAGCGATGCTACTATCTTTCCAAAGGCGCCTCCGATAACTACACCAACGGCCAAATCGATTACATTACCCCGCATGGCAAATTTTTTAAATTCCTGGAACATTCCTGTCTCCTCCTTTTTTGTATTCTCATTACCATTTAATTATACCCAGAATATTTCATTTCCCATTGTTTCAGCTATGTTATAATATGGATTGAGAAGATATCGTCATAAATAAATTAATAATTCTACGGGAGGAAAAACATGAGCAAAAGAAAGGATTGGAAGGAATACTTCATGCAGATAACCGAGTTGGTGGCCACCAGGTCAACCTGCGACAGAGCCTGGGTAGGCTGTGTACTGGTAAATGACAGCAACAGGATAGTATCTACAGGCTATAACGGTTCAGTATCAGGGAACCCTCACTGTGACGATGTAGGGCATACTATGAGAGACGGTCATTGTATTGCTACAATACATGCCGAGATGAATGCTCTCCTGTACTGTGCCAAGGAGGGTATATCCGTAAAAAACTGTTCTGCATACGTCACTCACTTTCCTTGTCTTAACTGCACCAAAGCATTGATCCAGGCAGGTATAAAGAATATTTATTATAAGAACGACTATCGTGTAGACGAATATGCCTTGCTTCTTCTTCAAAGAAATAATGTAAATTATGAAAGGGTCGAGTGATTATATAGCATCCTTCGCTAGTCTGTCCGCTTCTTCATTATATTTATTCCCAGAGTGGGCTTTTACCTTTATGAATTCTACAGTAAGCCTATCCTTGATACTGTCAAAATATGCCTTATATGCCTTCGTTCCGGCTTTATTGGTCTTCCAGTCGCCCTTTGCCCACCGCTCGATGCCAGTGTAATCGTAGTGCAGGTAGAGGGTTTTTATTTTGTTCTCAAGAGCCCATTCCATGGCCTTCATTGCACCCTTTAATTCTCCTGAAACATTCCTCATCATGGCCATCTCAGGATCTACCTCCCTGCCGCTGAGTCTAAAGGTATCGTATTTTGTCAAAATAACGACGCCGTAGCTGTAGGTACAAGACCCAAGATCAAAGCTTCCATCCACATATACAGAAGCCTCGCCTTCTTTTAGCTTCTCTGACTCCATATCCATATCTACAGATTGTCTGCCAAGGAATTCCTCAGCCTCCTTTAGAGTGGAGAATTTTTTATATTCAGCTCCCGGAAAGCCCATTACCTGTTCCTTGCATTTATCCCATGTCTCATATATACCAGGCTTTCTACCTGTCCTGACGCTATAGTATTTTCTTTCCATAGTAACCTCCTGATGATTGTTGATTTAATTATACCACAAGGCTTCATGCTTAACGGATAAGGTTATTCCCAGGCAATGATTCATCAGACAATCTTCCATTATTTTGTTATTCTTTTAATTAATTTTAATTTTTTTTAACAGATTTTTGTCTTTACAGAGAATTCCCTATTCTGTTTTATTATTCAAATCATCTATTTATCAACATTAATAAGTATCAATTGTATAAATATGGAAATATGATCGCAATTTATTTCGTTAACGATGTATCAATGTTCTCTATATTAGGAATTTTCCATTAACTTTGTTGTTGTAAAGCTGTATAAATTTTGCTAAAATCATTTTAGGTTGATTCGTCTAGGAGGAAAACGATTTTAGCCTGAGAAATTGGACCTTCACCAAGGTTTACGCAGTGCCGAAAATTGAAAACAAAAAACAAAGGAGGGAATTTATGGACTTTATTATGCAACTCAACAGTACAGTGAACGGATTTGTTTGGGGTCCCCCAATGCTGTTCCTGTTGGTAGGTACCGGTATTTATTTGACTTTTAGAACTAATTTCTTTTCCGTATTAAAGCTAGGTTACGTACTGAAAAACACCTTCTTCAAGATGTTCTCCAAGGACGTCAAGGGTGAGGGCGAGATAACTCCTTTCCAGGCTGTAGCTACAGCCCTTGCCGCTACAGTTGGTACAGGTAACGTTGCAGGTGTAGCAACTGCTATCGCACTTGGCGGACCTGGAGCAATATTCTGGATGTGGGTTTCTGCAATATTTGGTATGACAACAAAATTTGGTGAGGTCGTTCTTGCAGTAAAATACAGAGAAAAGACAGAAGATGGCCGTTACGTAGGTGGTCCTATGTACTACATCCAAAATGGTCTTAAGATGAAGTGGCTTGCAGTTATTTTCTCGCTATTTGGAGCTCTTGCTGCGTTTGGAATCGGGAACATGGTTCAGTCAAACTCAGTTGCAGCAGCTCTTCAAGAATCCTTCAGCATTCCTCCAATCGCTACAGGAGTGGTTCTTGCAATCCTTACAGCTCTTGTTATCATTGGCGGAATCAAGAGAATAGGTGCTGTTACAGAGAAACTGGTTCCTTTCATGGCTGCTATTTATATAGCTGGAGCACTTGTAATAATAATAGGTAATGCTTCTCATATTCCAGAGGCATTTGGATTGATATTCAAGCATGCATTTACACCGGCTGCTGCTACAGGCGGATTCGCAGGAGCAACAATAGCAACTGCAATGAGAAGAGGTATCTCCCGTGGTGTATTCTCCAACGAAGCCGGTCTTGGTAGTGCTCCTATAGCTCACGCTGCCGCAACTACTGACCACCCGGTAAGACAAGGTCTTTGGGGAGTATTCGAGGTATTCATGGATACTATAGTAATCTGTTCGCTTACAGCTTTAGCTATCATGGTATCGGGACTTTGGGATTCAGGAGTTACAGGTGCTGCCCTTACAACTCAGGCTTTCAACGAGTCTATCCCAGGTGGTGGTATCATCGTATCAATAGGTATTGTTCTTTTCGCCTTCTCAACTATCCTCGGATGGGCATACTATGGTGAAAGATGTGCAGAGTATCTTCTTGGTAAAGGTGCAATAATGCCTTACAGAATAATCTGGATACCAGCAGTTATACTTGGAGCAGTTGGCGGTCTTGAATTCCTTTGGGATCTTGCAGACACATTGAACGGACTAATGGCTATTCCAAACTTGATTGGTGTTCTTCTAATGAGTGGTACTATCATAGCTCTTACTAAGGAATACTTCGCAAAGGAAAAAGCTGCTAAATAATCATTAAAGATTATCATCAAAAGATAACCCGGAGCATTCAGCTCCGGGTTTTTTATTCAGAATGTGCTATCCTGCTTGCGGCTGCGGCTGCTATTGCAGCAATTATATCATCCAAGAATGTGTGGACCGCTTCTCCCTTCTTCGTATCAAGTTCCTTTATTATTCCGATCTTTTCTTTATCAAGATAGCCAAAATTCGTAAGCCCTATGGAGCCGTATACATTTACTATCGATAACGGTAATATTTCATCTATCCCGTAAAGGCCTTCATCTGCTTCGACTATAGACTGCAATGGCTCAGGAAGCAATTTCTTCTCTGTGAGCTCGTCTATTGCAATGCCAGTAATGATTGCATGTATTATCTCTCTTTTCCTCAATACTGCATGTATATTCTCAAGGCACATTTCCTTTGTAAGATTCTCATAGTAATCCTTTTGAAGATCATATACTATATCTGCAATATCCCCGAGCTGTACTCCTCTTCTGTTTATCATCTCGATAGTCATCTCTTTCAGCTCATCCATGTTATATCTGTGCTGGTATCTTTTTTTGTTTTTATCCAAATCTAACCACCCCTTTTAAAATATTCAGTTCAATTCTACCCCTTTGAGCTGGTTTGTATTCTCCAAATCGAAACATACAACAAAAAAGCCGCTTTACAAAAGCGGCTAAAACTTGTCCTCCGAGTATTCATAGGTATCGACCAACTCACCAAGTGCGAAAAACCTTTTACCGTTTTTTGAGGTATAGTAACAGGTCATGAGTGATATGATCGGCTTGCCTCTTAGATCTGCCCTTTCCTGGTCCAGCATATACAATGCAGTTTCAGGCACAAGTACTGTTTCGTAGATCCTATACTCATATATATTTCTCTTATCTGTTATCTTTACAGACATTTCAGGCTGTGCGTTCAACAGATTTCCAAACAAAAGCTTCGGATCCTTCATATAATGGGAGGCCAGAGAGAAGTTTCCCTCGCCCATGACCAAATCCGGGACCATAGTTCCGGCTCCCGCCATCAGATTGGCATCCGATACCCCGTTCAATATTGGGAGGTCGATACCAAGCTCAGGTATCTTAAGCAAACCAACGATATTTGGATCCTCGAACTGTGACACTGCAACTGCAGCCGTTATGGCTGACACGTCAGCTATGGCTGAGTAATCATACTCTGCCTTCATCTGTCTGTTCAGCTCGATCTCCTCGGCAGTTATACTATCAATGACCTTGTTGGTCCTTTCAATCTGCTGCTCCACCATTTTCTCTGTGAACAGAGGGGAAAGTATCAAGGCCAGACCAGTTATAATAAGAATTGCAGAAAGCCATTTTCGCATAGCAAATCACCTCGACATATAGATACCCATCATTCTATTTTGCGACACAGCCAGACTCAAATAATGCTCTTCTTGCAATCACGGTAAGAGGGTCAAGATAAGTAATCCTTTTATCCAGCTCAATGTAATCGATAGCGACAGATAGCTCAGTGCAGCCAAGTATTACAGCCTTCAGGCCTTCATCTGCCATCCTGGTGACAACTTCCTGAAAATCTTCGGAATGACCTTTTAAATCTCCACCTTTTATGCTGTATATGAACTTCATTACCTTTGCCTGGTCCTCAGGCTCAGGATGTATAAGCTTTAATCCATGATCTACTGCCCTTTTATCATATATTCCTGACTGTAGTGTACCATCTGTTGCAAGTAGTCCGATCCTGCCGTCTGACACTGCCCTGGAGGCTTCCTTCAAGGTTTCCTCCAGCATGTCGATAAAAGGTATGCTGATGGACCCTGAGATTTCATTCAAAAAGAAATGGGCTGTGTTGCAAGGCATTATAAGAAAGTCCGCTCCCATTTTTTCAAGTCCCACTGCGCTTTTTATTAGCTCCGGAACAGGATCATCTCCCCTTCCAAGTATAAAGCTGGTTCTGTCTGGAATATTTGTATTGTTGTCAATGAGGACTCGCGGATGCTCCTGATCAGAAACTGCACCGGAATTTGTGACTATTCTTTCAAACAGCTTCACTGTGGCAAGAGGTCCCATTCCTCCAATGATTCCTATAGTCTTTTTTATCATAGCTTATCTCCAAACCATATTTTAATTTCTCTTTCTGCTGACTCCCGGGAGTCTGAGGCATGTATCAGGTTTTTTGTGGTCTCATAGGCGTAATCTCCTCTAATGGTACCAGGAAGTGCACATAAAGGGTCCTTGTCTCCCACCATTATCCTCATTAGCTTTATAGAGTTCTCTCCCTCGACCACCATGGCCAAAACAGGTTTATCCTTCATTGAATCCACAAGATCCCTGAAAAATGGCTTATTTTTGTGCTCCATATAGTGGTTTTCCAGTATATCCGGGGATGCAAATATCAGCTTTAGCTGAATAAGCTTAAGTCCTTTATTCTCAATTCTTGAGATTATCTCTCCAACCAGCCCCCGCTCTACTCCGTCCGGTTTTATCATGACAAAGGTTCTTTCCATGACCATACCTCCCTGTCTTTACTACTTGTCTATTGCACTTGCACCTTGACTAAGAGCTATACTTTTAAATCCATCTGTCATCTCGATCCTGCCGTCTGCAAAGACCCAGATTGCCTCCAGGCCATCTACTGACTCGACAAAAGCCCTGCTTTGCTCGTATGGAAGCAGGAATACCTCAGTAGAATAGAAGTCTGCAAGCCCTGAATCCTCTATGACAACATTTACAGCTCTGTAGTGTACGGCAGGCATAAGCGTCTCAGGATCGATGATATGGTGTATTCTTTGATCCCCAACCATATAGTATCTTTGATAATCTCCTGAGCTTACTACTGATGCGTCGTTAACGAAGATAGTTTCCAGGGTATTTGAGCCATCTCCAAATACATCCTTGTCAGGATTCTGGATGCCTACACCCCATCTGTCCCTTTCTCCGTCCAATGGTTTGCCAACTGCCCGAATATTTCCACCTGCACTCATTATGAAGGATTCAAAGCCTGCCTCCTTAGCCTCACGGGTCACTATTTCGGCAGCAAAGCCCTTAGCTACAGCTCCAACGTCCAGAGACATCATTGGGTCTTCGAGAAATACAGTGCTGTTTTCTGTATCGATTATCACTTTGTTGATATCAGTATGCTTCTTTGCCTCCTCAAGTATTTCTATTGGAGGTATTTTTGCTTTGGTTGGATCCGACTCAGCCTCTTCCCTGTATTCAGACCAGATAGACAGTACTGCCCCAAACGCAATATTCGTCCTGTGGCTTGTTTTCTCATACATCTCCTTTGAGAAAACTATCAGGTCAAGAAGCTCTTTCTCTACGACCACCGGTTCCTTGCCTGCCATATCGTTTATGGTCTTGATATTATTCAATCCATCGTAATTGTTGTATTTGTCATACAGCTTGTGAAGTTCAAGCATTCTGTCATGCATTATTGCAGTATACTGCATGAACTCCTCCTCCGTCCTGGCATACCCCACTATCTGAGTAATGGTGTCGAAGGAATCGAAGAATGTATCCGTGTATTTTTCGTACTCTACTTTAAGTCCACAGCCTGAGACCACTCCGACTATGAGTGAGAGCAAGAGTATTATTGTTATTGTTTTTTTCAAATTATCACCCCAGAACATCATACCAAAAACCCCATTTTCAGGCAAATAAAAACTCCCTCTTTTGAGGGAGTCAATGTGAACTATTTTGCTGTGGAAGCTGCCTCTTCTACTACTAACAGGTAGTCTTCAACTCCAACTGTAACTGAGGATACAAGATCTTCTACAGTTGTCTTACCTTCTGCAAGCTCCATTCCTTTGATCTCATCGATTGACTTTCCAGCCATCCAATCAGCAAGTGCTCTTGCCTGCTCATACCACTCTTTGCCTATTGAGGAAGCTTTGATCATACCATATTCTTCCTTAAGCTCGTTCTTTGTTTTGAACTCTCCAGCTTTATCAACTGAAACTTTTCCTTCTGCATCGAAAGGAATCTTTACCTGTGCAGTATCGATTATTGCTCCTGCTACCTTACCTTCTGCATCAAATGCAGCAGCAGAAATTATTGTGTCAACTTGAGCTTGAGCTGTAACTGCATTTCCGTTTGCATCGGTTCCGGCATCCTTAGACTTTGCTATGGATGTTTTGATACCAAGACCTACAGTTTCTCCGCCAGCAACTTCAATAGACTCATTCCAAGCCTGCTCAACTGCCGCGATGTAGTCTCCTACAGAAATTGTAACTGATGATACAAGGTCCTCTTCAGCAGTTTTTCCTTCTGCCATTTTCATACCCTTGATCTCTTCAACAGTCTTGCCTACCATCCAGTCTTCAAGAGCTGCTATCTGCTCGAACCACTCTTTGCCAATACCTGAAGCCTTAACCATTCCATAGTCTGCTCCAAGGTCTTTTTTACTCTTTACTTCAGCAGTCTTGTCTGAAGTCACTACCATGTTCTCATCGAATGCTACCTTAGTTTGAGCAACATCGATGTATACGCTTGCAACCTTACCGTCAGCATCGAATCCTACTGATGCAATTGTTACGTCTGCTTGTGCTCCTGCATTTACTGCATTCCCGTTAGCATCTGTTCCTTTGTCCTTGGATTTTGCTATGGATATAACATGTCCAAGTCCAAGCTTTACTACAGTTCCCTCTGCAGCCGGTTCTTCAGCTGGAGTTTCTGCAGGTGTTTCCGCTGGTGTTTCTGCTGGTGCTTCCGGTGCTGCTGGAGTACAACCTGCAAGCAAGCCAATGCTTAGCATAAGTACTAATAACAATGAAATAATTTTCTTCATTCTTCACCCTCCATGAAATTTATATAGGTTCAAACAACAAAACGATTATAGCATGTAACTTTTTTGTGCGCAATAGATATATCGTTAAATTTCTATTTATCTATATTATAACGAACATTATCCCTTTTATGTTTGGTACCCTCTTCCTGTACAAGCGTTTGCAACGATTTTAAAGAGGTTGACAATTAACATCAGGCTGATTTGTCACGATCTATGACTTTTTTGTGTCTAAAGTCGTTTTCTAAGTCTAATTCCTGAGAACAACAAAAGGGCTATGGCTGTAAACAGGACAAGGCTGATAGGGTTAGTAAATATTTCACCCAGTACACCGATCAGGGATCCTGCAGAAAGTGCTGCCCTTCGAAAGTTGCTGTCGATCATAGGTCCAAGGATCATTCCAAGTATAACAGGTCCGGTTGGGTATCCGTTCTGCTTGAGTGCATAGCCGACTACTCCAAAGATCACTACAAGTACAAGGTCCAGATATCTTCCCCTTATAGCATATGCACCGATCATCGAAAGCACTAATATTATGGGGATTATCCACTGCTTGGGAATCTCAACTATACGTGAAAATACCCTTACTCCCATTAGGCCAAAAATCAGCATGAAAATATTGCTCAGGAAAAGTGCGGAAACAAAAAACCAGAATATCTCAGGCTTTTCTGACATCATCAGGGGACCAGGCCTTAAACCATGTATAAATAATGCACCAAGGATAACGGCAGTAACGCTGTCTCCCGGAATTCCAAGCGTCAGCATAGGTATAAACGCACCTCCGACTGCTGCATTATTTGCTGCCTCAGGAGCAATTACCCCCTCTATAGCACCCTCTCCAAAGGGTCTCTGCGGCTTCTTGACTATTCTTCGGGCATGGTCGTATGCAAGTAGTGCTGCAATGTCTCCACCTGCTCCGGGAAGCGCACCTATGAATGCTCCTATTGCTGAAGCCCTGAGAGACAATGGTATGTGCCTTATTGTCTCGCTCCATAGCGGTATTATCCTATCCAGCTTTTGCCTGATTATAGGTCTTCCTACAAGCTCTATCTGGCTTATTGCCTCTGATACTCCAAAAAGACCTATCATGGCTACAACATAGTCTATCCCACCCATCAGAGCCAGTGAGCCGAAGGTAAACCTTCCTTCACCTGAAAAGGGGTCCATACCTGTCAATCCGAGTATAACTCCCATTAAGCCCATCAGTATTCCCTTCAATGGAGTATTGCCGCCCAAGCTTCCAATAAGCAGAAGTCCCATCGAGGCTATGAGGAAATAGTCTCTGGGAGCAAATGCAAGGGCTGTCTGAGACATAAGAGGTGTAGCAAAGACCATGATCAACAATCCGATCATACCTCCAAGAAATGATTGGATCGTAGCCGTTCCAATGGTCTCACCAGCCAGTCCCAGCTTAGCCAGTGGATAACCGTCAAAGGATGTTGCTATTGCTGCCGGTGCTCCCGGAATATTCAATAATATTGCGGATCTCGAGCCTCCATATACTCCTCCTGCAAACACACCTGTCATCAATGCCAGAGCATTAAACATATCCCATGAGAAGGTGAAGGAGATAAGCAGCGAGACCGCCATGGTAACCGATAGGCCTGGTATAGCTCCAACATAGATCCCGGCAAAGGTTCCGGCAGCTATAAGAAGTATTAAGAAAGGATCTGATAAAGGTATCCACAATCCTGCAAGTCCTTCAAGCATAATATCAACTCCCTACGGTAACGTGACCCTGAATATGGTCCCAAATAGAATCCAAAGCACCAATACAAGCCCGATCGAAAATGAAAATAGTCTAATAGTCGGCCTCTCACCAAGAACAACGACCGAATAAACGGCAAATATTGCCGTCGATGGATAAAAGCCAATCAGGTAGGTCAGGAGTATATATAATGACAGACCCGTTATCATCAGCAGGACCCGGTGATCCACCCTGGGTTTTCCTCCGCCATCTGGCTGTTTTATGTATAGATAAATGCTGATAATCAGCATGAGGGTCGATATACCAAGCGGCAATGCACCTGCAGAGGCAATTGTCGGGTCTTTAATGAACATAATTATTGAAAGGCAAAAAGCCCCAAGGCTGAAAAGCCCAAGGGCAAAAATCATCATAGTATGCTTTTTTTGGTTTGATTTTTTCATTGTTATCACAGCCTACGGATTTACTCTTTCTATGCCAAGCTCCTCAGGCGATATTTTTGCTCCTCCTGCATCGTAAAGCAGCCAGGATGATACCTTTTTCCAATTTTCCAGAAAGTCTCTTGCTTCATCACCTGAAATTCCCATAGGCGTTATTGCACTGTCTGACAGGAATTCCTGGAACTCATCATTTTGGAATCCTTCGAGGTAAGCATTCTTAAGGATTTCAATTATCTCAGGTGAAGTATCCTTCCTTGCATAAACGCCGTAAAATGGACCCCAGGGAAGATATTTTGAGTATTCAGGCCTTGTGCTTGTTATGGCAGGAATTTCCTCGTAACCGGTTATAGGTTCCTCGGATATGCTTCCCAGGATCTTAACTTCACCGGCTTTTGCCAGCTCCTTGACTGTTGAAAGCTTTGTCACTGTTAAATCTACATGCCCCCCGAGTAGCGCAGTTACAACAGGTCCATCCCCATCAAAGGGTATTTGGTTGAATTCAGCTTTATCGACAGCATTAAAAAGAGCGGCAACGACGTAAGGCAGTCCTCCAGGACCTGTGGTTCCAAGCTTAATTGTCCCCGGAGAATCAGATGCTTTATCCAATAGCTGGTCGAGAGAATCTATTCCTGAGCTTTCAGTAGTTACAACTACTGCGGTCTCTCTTCCAATTACGATTATCGGCTCAAAATCATCATAGCTTAGCTCAGATATTTCCATTACTTCATACAACTGAGGATTCTCAGCTCCATAAAGAAGGGTATAGCCGTCTGCAGGCTGGTCATATACATACTGAGCAGCTATTGCACCGGTAGCACCGGTCTTGTTCTGCAGTACTATTGTCTTCCCAAGCTGAGCCTCAACGTGAGGCGTCAATGACCTGGAAATAATGTCAGTACCTCCTCCTGCACCCCATTGGATGATCCCGTTGATGTCGCGGGAAGGAAATATCTCCTCAGTCTTTCCCTGGCTGCATCCTGTAACCATCAGTATTGTTATCAGTAAAAGTGAAACTAAAATCGATCTTTTCTTTTTCATTCTCAATGCTCCCCATAATAAATAGTCACACTTATATTACCACTGACACTATTAATCATGCAAGTGCATTATAAAATAACGAAGGTCTCCAATACTCGTGTACGAAGACCAATCCTGTTACAGCTCTAAAATTTGATTTATACCTGGTATATACTTTTTACCTGACCTTTCTCCATAAAGGATCATACTAAGATATACCTCTGAGGTTCCCAATGCTTCTGCCAGCTTTTTCTGGGTCATGTTCACCTCGACAAGCTTTTGTTTCACTTTTTCTCCAAATGGGGTCAGCTTTCTTCTTTTCATTAAAAAATCACATCCCTAAAAAGAATTTTTATTCTCTTTTTGCTGATCTATGTGGTAGAATGGGCTTAATATGATTAACAATCTTAATTATAGGATATCTCAGATGTCAGATATTGTCAAGACAAAGCGACTTTAAATCTCTGATGTCAGAAAACCTGGAGGTGTTAAAGTGTCCACCATAGGGCAAAGGATCAGATCCGCAAGAAAAGCAAAGAAGTTGTCACTCATAGAGGTCAGGGATCTTACAGGCCTGTCAACAGGAAACCTGAGCGATCTCGAAAATGACAAATTCGCTCCATCAGCCAACACCCTTATGCTTCTTAAAAAGGTGTTGGAGATAAACATCGACTGGATGCTTACCGGAAGCCTCCCAATGGAAGCTCCCTCCGCCGATGTTGTACGGGAGAAGACCCCGCAGTATCTGGGTACCGACGAAAAAATGCTCCTGAATGCTTATGGGAGACTGAGCGAGGAAGAGAAAAGAAATGTCATCGCTTATATGAATCTTATACTCAGTAAAGGGAGTCTATAATTTTTTAGTTATGTGATTAATGTTTAATCATACCATTTCAAAAGTGTAACCATTAAAAAAAGCCGCTCAAGCGGCTTTTTTCCTATTCAACGGTAACTGACTTTGCGAGGTTCCTCGGCTTGTCCACGTCATTTCCTCTTGCAAGGGAGGTGTAATATGCCAACAGCTGCGGATAAACTACCGACAATAAAGGCATGAATATGTTGAAGCTCTCCTCAAGATATATCACTGTGTCTGCTACCTCGGAAAGGTCCGTATTCCTCTTTCTCGTGATTCCGGTAACAACAGCTCCTCTGGCCTTTACCTCCTTGATGTTAGAAACCATTTTTTCATATATGCTTTGCTGTGTGGCAACTGCAATTACGGGAGTCCCCTCCTCTATTAGAGCTATGGTGCCGTGCTTCAGCTCGCCTGCAGGGAATGCTTCAGTGTGTATATATGATATTTCCTTAAGCTTCAATGCTCCCTCAAGGGCTGTGTAGTAATCAAGTCCTCTTCCAAGATAGAATATAGATCTGCTGTTCTTAATCTCCTGAGCGGCTGCTTTTGCCTTTTCAGCAAATGTCGGAAGGGAAGCCTCAACTTTTCCAGGGAGAGTCTTAAGCTCAGCCAGGATCTCATCATAGCACTTGTCTTCCAGGGTGCCTTTAAGCTTTCCAAAGTACAGAGCCAGTATATAGAAAGCTGTGAGCTGAGTAGTATAGGCCTTTGTTGATGCGACAGCTATTTCGGGTCCTGCCCAAGTATAGAATATGTCATCGGATTCTCTTGCTATGGAGCTTCCAACTACATTGGTTATCGACAGTATTCTTGCACCCTTCGCCTTGGCAGACTTTAGTGCACCGATCGTATCCATCGTCTCGCCGGATTGACTTACAATGACTACCAGAGTCTTATCATCGATATAATGGTCAGAATATCTAAATTCAGATGCTATCTCAGCCTGTGCATCCACCTTCAGAAATTCCTGAAGAAGATATCTTCCAACCAGTCCTGCATGGTATGCTGTACCGCAGCCGACTACATATATCTTGTTGATCTGTTTTATAGTTTCCTCATCGATTGCGATGTTTTCCAGGAATAAGCTCCCGTTCTCATCAAGTCTTCTGTTTATTGTCTCTGATATGACTGAAGGCTGCTGATAAATCTCTTTAAGCATAAAGTGCTCGTAGCCTTCCTTGGTTGCCGATTCAAGATCCCACTCAATTGTTCTTACCTGTCTGTCGATCCTCTTCCTGTCCTCGCCATATATCTCATATCCTGATCTGGTGAGTCTTACTATGTCCTTATTTTCAATATATACTACCTTGTTTGTGTACTTTAGTATTGCGGGAATATCAGATGCTATGAAGTTTTCTCCTTCGCCAACACCAAGTATTATTGGGCTCTCATGTCTGATGGCGATTATCTCATCTGGACTGCTTTCACACATTACTACCAGTGCATATGCTCCTCTGAGTCTGGCCTCTGTTTTAAAAACTGCCTGAAGAAGATCTCCTTCATAATAGTGATCCAACAGATGGGCGATAACCTCTGTATCTGTTTCGGACTTGAACTTATAGCCCAGGGCAAGAAGCTCATCCTTTATAGGCCTGTAGTTTTCTATTATACCGTTGTGTATAACGGCTATTGTACCCTTCCCGTTCGTATGAGGATGGGCATTGTCGTCAGTTGGCGCACCATGAGTTGCCCATCTTGTATGTCCCATGCCTATAGTCCCACCTATGGGATCCTTTTCAAGGCTTCCAGCCAGGACCCCAAGTCTGCCTGACAGCTTTCTGGTCTTCATTTTTCCGCTCTCTATTATGGAAATCCCTGCAGAGTCATAGCCTCTGTACTCAAGCTTTGACAAGCCGTCAAGGATGATGCTCTGAGCATTTCCTGCACCTACATAACCAACTATACCACACATAGTTTATCCCTCCAAAGTGATTTGCTTTCAGTCATACCCGATCAGTCGTATTTCACCAATGAGTTGACATGATAGCCTTCAAGTTTCTCTCTTCCTCCCAGGAAGGTAAGTTCTATAACGAACTCAAGAGCCACAACGTCTCCGCCAAGAGACTCGATCAGCTTGGTTGCGGCCATAACTGTCCCTGCCGTTGCCAGAAGGTCATCTACGATCGCGATCCTGTCACCCTTCTTAATCGATTCAGTATGGATCTCAAGAGTGTTTGTACCGTATTCAAGCTCGTATTCAAAGCTTGTTGTTTCACCGGGGAGCTTTCCCGGTTTTCTTATGGGGATGAATCCAACTCCCAAACCGTATGCGACTGCGGCACCAAACAGGAATCCTCTGGCCTCAGGTCCCACGATGTAATCAACTTCCTTATCCTTCAGATCATCGATCATGCTTGAAACTGCATGGTTGAATGCGTCCTTATCTCTGGTGAGAGTTGTGATATCCTTAAAGCTTACTCCCTTTATTGGAAAATCTTCTATTTCCCTGATTTTAGACTTAAGATCCAAAACACTTCCTCCTCAATTCTTCTTTATGATCCCAAGAGTCGATCCCTTAGGGTCGAACTTACACAACATAAGTTTAACATAACAGCGTGAATTTCCAAACAATTTTTTACAGCTGGTCCATATGCTCTGATACTCTTCTTTCAAGAGGATAATATAGCTTTTCCCTGTCGATTTCAGGTCGCATTCCGGCTATTAGGTCAAATGCGACTCTCGCTCCATGGTCCATTCCCTGACAGCCAGCCAAAAGAATGATATCGTCTCTCTCCACTCTCTTAAGTACGTCTCCTATTGCTTCCTCAAGCGTATCAAAAACCTTCAGCCGAAGATCCGTCTGACTGATCACTTCTTTGAAGACCTGCTCTTCCTCAGGTGCCACCTCGTCCTTCCATCCAACTGCTCCGATGCTCCTTGTGGCAACAAGATCGTTTATACCGAGCTTGTCCCTCCAATTCACCAAGGCTTCTGCATTTTCCCTGTTCACGGTTGTCCCTCTATTGCCTCTTATGGCATAAACAATGTGGAGCTTGTTCTTTTCCATATCCGCGAGTGTACTTAAGGTACTGTTTATATTTTTGACATTGGCAAAGTGGTCGTCAACTATTATGAAATCATCCTCGAAGATAAATTCAAAACGACGTTCAACTCCCTTGAAGCTATTCAGAGCATCGATAATTATATTCACCGGGATACCGTCAGCAAGAGCTATAACAGTTGCAGCCATGGCATTCTCTACGGAATGGTAGCCTGGGATCCCAAGGCTTATCTTGAAGTCACCCTTTTTTATTGTGACTTCTCCAAGATCGATATCCTTCTTAACAATGACCTGATAATTTGCCCTGCCCTTGATCAATGTTACCCCTTTGCACAATATGTCGCCGTTATCTCCGGAAATCGAATAGGTAACTACCTTGGCTTTTGTCTGCTCCCGAAGACTTGCGATCCTGTCATCATCAACATTCAATACAGCTATGGCGGATCCCTTTGCATTTCTTACAAGGCTTGATTTGACCTCCCAGTATCTTTCAAAGCTTCCGTGCTGGTCGATGTGTTCTCTGCTGAAGTTTGCAAAGGACACTATGTCAAAATCGATGTCGTTGGTCCTGTACAGCTCGAGAGCTGAAGAGGATACCTCCATGGATGCCCTTGTGATCCCATTTCCCAGCATTTCCGAGAATAAACCCTGGAGATCAAGGCTTTCCGGTGTTGTAAGCTCTGCAGTTTCGATCCTTCCGCCCGTCTTGTTAAGAACGCTTCCAATAACGCCCGATTTGAACCCAGCCAGCTCGAATATCCTGTCCAGAATAAAGGTAGTGGTCGTCTTGCCGTTTGTTGCAGTTACCCCCACCGTTCTTATGGATTTGGATGGATGGCCATACAGGTTCGCACCAAGCCTTGATAAAGCGACTCTTGAGTTTGCAACCCTTATCTGATGTATGGGGAGGTCTGAAAATTCTTCAACAACTGCTGCGACAGCACCCTTTTCCAATGCTTCACCGATATAAAGATGACCGTCAGTCTTGTATCCTTTGATTGCAACGTAAATATATCCTTCTTTCACTCTCTTTGAGTGATAGGCGACACCCTTGACATCAGAATCAAGCGCATTCCTGGTTTCCAATATTTCTATCCCCTCAAGGAGCATGTTGAGCTTCATATATTCCTCCTAACGAAGCAGTCTCTTGACTGTCTTCCCAATTATCGTCCCCGTATAGCTTAGTGCTGGCATGGGATCGTCCAGACTCCATATGGCAGGAGCTTTTTTTCTGAACAATGATTTAAGTATCTCCCAGGCTTTTAGCTGTCCTTTTATCATATAATCCCTACAAGCCAGAATGTCCTCAAAAAGATATTGGAACACATAGCCTGTTTCCTCCTTCACAGCCTTGTCAGGAAGGGGGTCTCCAGTCATGTCTCTGTAGCAAACGTATGGAAAGTTGATGCCTGCCTTGTATAGTAAATAGTTTAGCGTAGTGGTCCTTGTATTTATCTCGATCATGTAGAATTTCCCGGTCTTTTCATCCTTTTTGAATTCAATTTCTCCAAAGCCTCTGTAGCCTATTTTCTCAATAAATGGAATTCCAAGCTCAGCAAGCTCCGGCACGTACCTTTGCTCAGTATATACCGAAGCACCGAAGTTTATTGGAAACTGTCTCAGCTTTCTGCAGGTAGCCCAATGTGATATCCTGCCATTTTGATCCACATGAAAATCAAATGTATACATATGGTCATCGAAGCCTGGGATTATTCTTTGGACAATGACTTTAAGCCCTTCATTTTCCGCTCTTCCCACTGCATCTAAAAGCTCGTCGCGATTATTGCAATAAAGTACCTTTCTTCTGAACTTTGCAACGAAGGCAGGAGAATCCACAGGCTTGACAATGCATGGATATCCAAGCTCTGCTTCAACCCTGTCTGCAAGGTTTGGGTCCGGTGCTTCTATGGTCTCGGGTACGGGCATTCCATGCTCTATTGCAAGATGGAAAAGACTCTCCTTTTTCATTACCCTTGTCCAGAGACCTTTTTCCTTCATTGGAATAAGAAAGTGCTCTTTAAGAATGTCCAGATGTTCATCAATGAACTCGGCATATGGATCGGCACTGGGGAAAAGAAGGGGCTTTGTATCCTCCTTTGATGCGATCTCAATTAGCTTGGCGATATAACCCTCAGGATCCTCCCGAAAGCTTGGAGCTAAATAGTGAGCGCCCAGATACTTTGACTTTGAGCCATACAGGTCCTCTTCGAGGTAATCCACCGCGATGGTCTTTACCCCCTCATAGCCCAATGTTCTAATGATAGTAAGCCCAATAAAATAATTGGTTCCCAATATTACTGCCTTAGTTTGCATGATCCACCTCCAAAAAATATCCCAACCACTTCAACCTATACAGGAAGTGCTTGGGATTGTCAACTGCGTTTTGATGCCAGCATTTCCTTTTGAAAAAAGAGAAACACTCCACCCATGATAAATATGTCTCCTATGCTGATTATTTTAGGAAGCGGATAGGGCTTTGGTATAAGAATTATGTCGGCCAGCCAAACAAGCCTTGTATCCTTATCCACGGCCACATGCTTGATATCCATTTCCCGATCCGGCAGCACAGTTTCCTGGCCTATACCTTGTATCCCATCCATGGATACAGGCATTCTGCCGTCATTCCAAAGGATCACTGCCATATTGAGCAAGAGACCTATGAAAAACAGCTTCATGTAGCTTTTCTCATAGTTGATTATAACAGTAATAAGCATTACGGTGTATGTTAAAAGCATTACATATACAAGCCAGTCGCCTGTCAATCTTTCTACCAATGGAAGCTTATACAGCTTGCCGAATGAGAGCGCTCCCTGAAGGATAGCTGCGAGAATGAACATCCAATAGCCCTTGATGTTTACTTTTTCGAGATTTTTTATTTTTCCGCCCCTAAGCTTAGCCAGGGCAATGGATAAAACAGAAGGCTCCAGAAACATGGGATCACCTAATGATTCATAATTGAAATAAAGGTTTCTACCAGCTGAGGATGAAACTGTGTTCCTGCATTTCTTTTAAGCTCTTCAAAGGCGTCCTCCTGAGTCAGCGCTTTTCTGTATGGTCTGTCGGAGGTCATTGCATCAAAGGAATCTGCGATCGTCAGTATAGCTGCCTCTATTGGTATTTCGTCGCCGTGTAGACCGTCCGGGTATCCCTTCCCGTCAAACCTTTCATGGTGATGCTTGACGATTGTAGTTATGTCCTTAAGGAAGTCTACCTTGCTTATTATATCCGCACCTATGCTTGGGTGCCTCATTATCTCATGGAATTCCTCCTGTGATAGTCTTGTAGCCTTGTTCAGTATGCTGTCATTGATACCAATTTTCCCTATATCGTGAAGTATTGAAGCTGTCTTTATATTTTGAACGCTCTCGAATGGAAGATGATATGCCTCTGCAAGCTCTACAGCAAATTTCTCCACCCTGTTTGCATGACCGCTTGTGTATGGGTCCTTTGCCTCTACCGTCTTATTCAATGCCTGAATGGTTGAAAGGTATAGATTTCTCATCTCTATATACAGCTTGAAGGAGTACCTTGCCAAAAGAAGAGGTCCAAAAAACAGAATAACGGCACCATACCCATATCCAATAAACGCCAGGGCTATTATGATACCCATAGTTCCTACGGCAACTGCGCTTGGAAAAACTCCCTTCATATTTGCTATCCATGTATTTATAAATCTAGAATTACCAGAAATAGATAAAAATCCAGAAATTATTGATGTATTAATTACTACACCTGTTAACAATATCAAAATAGTAGGGATCAATGAAAATACTCCTACTTCTCCACCGAATAAAATATATATCAAACTTATGAGTGCGGTAACAATAATGCTTTGCGAAACATTGAATACTGATTTATGGGGAGGTAAATTAAGGATATGGACATATCCCCTTCCTACAATCTTAGGTGCTCTGCATAGGAAACCCAGTCCTGCCACTGTGGTCGCAAGAAGAGGTCCTCCAATGATTATAGTGGCAATGTTTATTGCATATCCGACAGAAACTCCAATGGTATTGTTAGGCAGGGGTATTAAAAGAGACTCAACAACTATTGCAAGAATTGACCAAAAAGCCAGAAGACCAATAGGTCCCAGGCTGAAGTTGAGAGCAAGATATATGTACAATGTTATCGCCAAAGCCACCAGGAATCCAAGGTATACTTTGGTTTTAGTATTGATCCCCATGCCTATCTCTCCTTATATAGATAATGCCGGCTAGTTTTATGCTTCATGTGTAGTTAGATCAGTGAGAAATTTGCGCCTGCTGCCAGAACCAATGCTAGAATGCTCATAAATGCACCGATAACTTTTTTCATCGAATATAGCCTCCTCTTAGAGTACTCTGCTGTCCGCTAGTTCAGCATGCTATATTCGCTCCGCTCGTTAAAACCAAAAAATTAGCCGGCATTGATCACTACTTTGTCAAAAACCTGTTGACCGCATCAAGGGTCGCCTTTACAACAGCTCCGTGATAATCATTCTTTACCACGCAGGAGCCTGAAAGTCTTTGCTCTGTATCGTTCCAAATCCCGGTTACGCATACAATTACCACGGTTCCTCCGGATATCTGGATCTGTCTGACATCCTCGAAGATAAATACATCCTCAAAACCGCAAGCATCCTGTACCGCAGCAAGAGTGCTCTCAACGAGCATCCTGTCAACATTTCGCACAGTATTTACACCTGTCCTGGAGTGAACGTATTCGTCTTCCTTCTTGGATAGATTGACCCTTACTGTCGCCTTTGTTCCGAAGGTATCCTGGGATACTCCGTTAAGCTTTACCCGACAGCTGTTCCTTTGGACCATTTCATCCGGAATCTGGGCTATGCTTATTTTCTTGTGGTCAATATCTACGTCGTATGTAGCAAGAAGAACTGACTGGATATCTCTGGCGATCTGCTTGGCACCTCTGTGCCCGTTTGAAACAATGTGGACCTCGTCGATCTGATTGTCCTCACCAACTACTATCTTGCTGGACACAACCGCTTCAATTTTTCTTAAATTGTCTTCCATCAGTTTGTGATCCATAGTATCCCCCACAATAAATTATAAAATAGCATACCATAATTAGATATTAACACGCTTTATCGTTACTTTCAATATAAAACGTGTACCAGAGTCAAATAAAGTGTGAAAATTATAAATATACTGCACTATTTCGTGAAGCCCTCTGTGGATGCACGTTTGTGGAGCTGGTAAGGCACGATCACTCTTTTCCCCCTTGTTCCATTCAAAATTGAATCAATAACAAGCCTTACTGATTCCTCGCCCAGTCTTCCAGGGTTGATCTCTATGGAGGTTATTGGAATGTTGCATCTTCTGGATAAAACGCTGTTATTAAAGCTCGAAACGGCAACATCCTCAGGGATCCTCAAGCCGCTTTCAAGAAGAGCCGTTGCAGCACCAAATGCCAGCACGTCGTCTGTTGCAATGATCCCATCAATTTTGTTAGCTGGATCATATATCCTCTTCCCAAAGTTATAGCCTGTCTCCTCATCAAATTTTCCTACGAGTATATGGTCGTCGGTGTACGGGATCCCGGATTCCTCGAGGGCTTTTCTGAAGCCCTTGATCCTCATTCTAGTAACTGTAAGCTCTTTGCCTCCGGATATCAAAACAAGCCTTCTGAAGCCCTTATTTATCATATAGCTTGTAAGCTCATACGCAGCCATTATATTATCATTATCAGCATGGTTGAAGCTCGGTTGCCCATTGTCCGGAGACCCTATGACTGAATATGGGAAGTCTACAGAATCGAGATAAGCTATGGACTTGTCATCCTTCCTGCTTGTCATAAGGAGGATCCCGTCTACCTTGGAAGCATTTATCATGGCTTTTATGGCATTGACCTGCCCGTCCTCATCGCCATGATGCGAAACCAGCAATATGTCGTATCCCATCTCCGATGAGGTTCTTATTATACCGCTCAGCGCCTCTGGAAAGAAGGGATTTGACAATGCTTCCCCGGGCCCCTGTGGCATCACAAGGCCTATTGTGCTTGAGCTGCTGTTTGCAAGGGACCTGGCGATGGCATTCGGATGGTATCCCATCTTTTCCATGCATTTAATGACCCTTTCAGTTGTTTCTATGCTTATCCTTGGATTACCTGATATGACACGGGATACTGTGGAGGGTGAAACACCCGCCATTCTTGCCACATCTCTAATGGTTATCCTCTTTATCTCTTTCATGGCGTCCACTCCCTAAATCATGGATTGATACGATTTCCAGTCTCTGAATCGAAGAAATGGATCGCACTTTTATCAAATCCGAAGCTGTGGCTTTCACCCTCAATAAACTCATGATGACCAGGTACAGATATCACCAGATCTGTTCCGTCCTCTAGCTTTGCAAATATTGTTTTTTCCTTCCCAAGCATCTCTATGACGTCAACCTTGGCCTTGAAGCTGTCCTCATAGGTATCGTCATTGACGAATCTTTCCGGTCTTATTCCCATGGATATCCTCTTGCCTTCAAAAGCAGAAAGACTTTCTCTGTCTTCCTCGGAGGGGGTAAGTTTGATCGTATTATTATTGGATACAAACCTGCCGTTTTTGTATTCACCCTCAAGGATATTCATTGTCGGTGACCCGATAAACCTTGCCACAAAGATATTGACAGGCTTGTTGTAGAATTCATCAGGTGTTCCAACCTGCTGGACCTTGCCTTTGTCCAGCAATATGATTTTATTTGCCATTGTCATTGCCTCTGTCTGGTCATGGGTAACGTATATGGTCGTTGTACCCAGCTGCTTGTGGATCCTGACAAGCTCGACTCTCATGTGTTCTCTCAGCTTTGCATCCAGATTTGAAAGCGGCTCATCCATAAGGAATACCTTGGGTTTTCTGACGATCGCTCTTCCCAAAGCGACTCTCTGTCTTTGTCCTCCGGATATGTCTGCGGGTTTGGCGTACAGGTTGTTTTCTATTTGAAGAAGCTCCGCTGCCTCCCTGACTCTCTCATCAATAAGCTTCCTACTCTCTTTTCTCATGGCAAGAGAAAAAGCCATGTTATCATATACAGTCATATGCGGATAAAGCGCATAGGACTGAAAAACCATTGCTATGTCCCTGTCCTTGGGGGGAACCGTGTTGACTCTTCTGTCGTCAAACATAAGGTCTCCCTCTGTGATGGAGTTAAGCCCCGCAATCATCCTAAGAAGGGTTGTTTTTCCGCAGCCTGAGGGACCCAGGATCACACAGAATTCTCTGTCATCGATTTCAAGGTTAATATTCCTGAGAGTAAACTCTTCTCTTCCCTCATATTTTTTTCCTATATTTTTAAGTATTACCTTCATGCCCTCTCCTCCTATCCTTTAACTGAGCCGCTGGTCAAGCCTGATACCAGCTGTTTCTGAAGCACAATGAACAATGCAACGATTGGAATTGCCGTCAGCAATCCTCCTGCTGCGAAGGCTGGCTGGTTCATCGTTCTGAAGTCACTGACCAGAGTGAATAATCCGGTGGCAAGTGTGTAGGATTGAGGATTTGTGAGTAAAACCTTTGCCATAAGATAATCCATGAACGGACCTATGAACGACCAAAGAGCTATTATTGTAAGCATTGGCCTGGCTATAGGCATGATTATGAGTCTATATACATCAAAGTTTGAGCAGCCGTCGATCCTTGCAGCATCATCAAGTTCAGTTGAAACTGAATCGATATAGCCCTTAAGAATAAAGGTATTTGAAGCTATTCCCCCTCCTGTGTAGATCAATATAAGCATCATCTGCCTAGTAAACTGTGGTACGACTGCTGCTGCTATGGAGTGCATTGTAAAGAAGGCTGTGATCCCTGCGAAGGTTGGAATTGTCTGTATCAGCATTATTGCCATAAGTGATGCCCTTCTACCCTTGAATCTGTACCTTGAATATGCATAGCCTGTAAATGAAACCACTATAAGCGTTAAAACAGCCGTGGAGCCTGCAATAAACAGAGTGTTCTTTACCCAGGTGAGAAACAGAGTTTCCGTAAATAAATACTCAAAGTGCCTGGTGGAAAACTCGAAGTTGGTGTTTGCCATAATATACTGCTGCTGCTTGCCGTTGAAGGCTGATATGACCATTTGCACCAATGGCCAAATTATTGCCGCTACCCATGCAAGGAGCACTGTGTAGGTCATGCCGAGGCCGACTCTACCTAGAGGCGTCAGAGGAGGCTTGTCTGAGAGGTGCATTTTATCCTTTTTCATAGTCTACCCTCCTTAAAACCCTTAGAATTTCTGAATCCGAGGTAAGCGAAAACCATCAGCCCCAGGGATATGAAGATGGTAATGGCTGCACCAATGGCCTGATACTGATTCATCATGGCCAGCTTGTAAATATATGATATCAACAGGTCTGACGAACCAGCCAGATTTCCGTATAGCTGAGGATTGAAGGGACCTCCTTCGTTGAAAAGGAAGATCACACTGAAATTATTGAAGTTGAAGGTGTACTGGGTCACCAATAATGGTGAAATCTGGAATAACACTAGGGGTACTGTGATCCTTATCATCCTGTCCCAGGCAGTGGCTCCGTCGATCTCTGCTGCTTCGTACAAATCAGAGGGTATGGACTGGAGTACTCCGGTGGTCAACAGGAACACATATGCGCTTCCCAACCATCCCTGTATAAGGATCAAGGCTGTTCTGGTAAGGAAAGTATTGTTTTTTATCTCTATCCTGGTATTGAATATCCCGGCCAGTATTTCAGTTATCGAGCCTCCCGGAGCTGTCATTATGCTGAAGTACATAATTGTTATAAATGCAGGTACTGCCCATGGAAGAATATATATGGTACGGAAGAATCGCTTCCCTTTCACGCGCTCGTTGTTTACCAAAAGAGCCATGAAGAAGCCTATCAGTATGGCCAGTGTGGTTGCTGCTAATGTCCATATCAGAGTCCATACAAGTATCAGCCAGAACACGCTTCCGGCAAGTCCCTCTCCCAAGGCTATGAGCCTGTAGTTTTGTATTCCTACCCAGCTGAATTTTGACTGATGCTGCGGGTCCATGTTTGTAAAGGACAGAAGGAAGGTTGTAATGACAGGGACAAGGACGATGAACAGGATAATTATCATGGCAGGCAGTGAGGTCACGTATGGAAACCCCTCCTCAAGCAACGACTTCTTGTTCTCAAACCATGTCTTTGGTCTTACTCCCTTTATCTTTCCGGTTTCGACCCTGTATACGTCTGAAAAGGAAATATAAACCACAAGTGCTGCCAGCAGCAGAAGAAATATGGAAACGACACCCTCGATCATGAATATAAGGGATTTGTCTATCCTTGCGCCGCCTTCTGCCAGACTGATAAGACCGGCAACACCTTCACCCTGATAATTTCCGAAGCCCAAGGCATATGGTATTGCGATAAGGTATATGAATAATGAGCCAAATATCATTACCGCCATCTTCCCAAGCTGGCCATTCAATGCCTGCCCCAGTCCCGGCAGCAATACTGTCGCATAGGAAATAATTGGCTTGGTTTTTTCTACCTCCACAGGAGTCACCTTTCTGAGATCTGCTATGTCGCTTTTCAGGATCTTCAGGCTCTGTTTGGTTGAATTCCTCAGCTCGATATTCTTGCTCTTAAACTGATCTGCTATTCCCTTTGTTGGGATCTCAAGCTCCTTCAATTTGACTGAGTTTTTGCTTTTCTGCTTGGCTTCCCTGATCAGGTTGGCCTCAGCTTTTCTTGAGATGGTACCTTCCTTCCTCAACATTTTTATCCTTGCTATTTCTTCTTTAACTGTCTTTTTCTGAGTTGCTTTGAAGGATTCATACTCGGATTTTTTTAAAGCCTCCTGAGAAGGATCAGCTGCTCTCTTTAGATTCTCCAATTCAATAAGCTCATCCTTGATTTTTTTGATATTATCAAGGATTACAGGCAGCTGTGTTCTTTCAAGTTCAGCCTTCCTGTAATTAAATTCCGCATCGTAGCTGATGCCTTTGTGGTCCCTGTAAAAATCAGCAGTCCTTTCACTGGAAAATAATCTCAGCTTCAACTTTCTCTCGTTTCTGTCCAGCTCGCCTGAAAGAGTTCTCGAAAAGGAGTTGACTTCACTTTTCAACCGGTTTTTGAATTCCCTTTCGCTTCTGCTCAACTCCTTAAGCTGGACAATATATGGGTGCTTATCCCTTCCAGTTATTAGTTCTCTTCTCTTTTTCCTAAGGTCGGTTTTACCCTCATCCCTGTTGTGCAACAGCTCGTCTATTTCTGCCAGCTCAGCCAAGTAGAGGTTTTTTCTTTTATACTCCCTTCCTATCTCATCATACAGATATCTGTTGAACTTTCCCAAATCAATCACCACCCTCAGATGAATTGTAGGTACCAAGTAAAGCGATAGAATATATCTTCACAATCAGTATAATATAAAGAACTATTCCTATGTAATAGAATATTGAGTAAAAATCCCATTGGAGAAGGTGGTATATGAATCCTCCTGAGGAGATGACCAGCCATACATAGACCATTGCTCCAAATACCCTGGATTTCCCGATAGCAAAATATGCAGTTAGAGCTATAGAAACCGGAAATGCTGTTTTCAAAAAATATTCAGCCATATTGCCAACTAGATATTCGGGAAATTTGGAATCGTCAATCTGTTCGTCCAGGTAGGTCTCCTGGTGCCATTTATTGAACATTTCCACGTCCTTTACCTTCGCAACGGCTTCAAGGGAGTTGAAAAGTATTAGCATAGCGCAAATTCCAGCAATAATATAAAAGCCTCTCCGGTCGAGGGCTCTTTTGTTTTCCATCTCTTCACATCCCTGGTTTAAAGTTTTGGGAATAGGGGTCTACCCCTATTCCCAAAGTTATTATCTTAGTAGTTTGCCATCATGGCGTCAAAGGATGCCTTCATAGCTGAATATGCATCTTCGACTGTTTGCGGATTATTTGCGGACCAGGAAAGAAGTCCGTTCTTCCAGGTATCCCAAACTGATCCCCATTCTGTGAACAACGGTCTTGCTGGTGCTGCTTCATAGGATTCAAGCACCGCTGAAATTACCTTCTTATCGGTTTCAGACAGGTCAGAATTCATATATTGATCTACAGATACGTTTTCAAGGATTTTTCCTGTTGCCTTAAAGAAGTCTACGGCAAACTCAGGATTAACGATCTCTTCGATCATTGCCATTCCAAGAGCCATTTTATCTCCATCGCCTTCATTTCTTGAGTTTATTGCCAATCCCCATCCACCTTTCCAGTGAGCTAGAGGATAGCCCTTTACAGTTATCTGATTTATTGGGATGACCTCAAGGTCAGCTCCATTTCCAGCAAGCGCTGATAAGCTTCCTGTGGACCATGGGCCTTCAATTCTTAACGCTGTCTGGCCGCCGGTTGAAAACTCAGTATCCATATAACCCCAGGCTGCGTCTGCGTCCCACATCGGTGTCCCATTAGTGTAGTGCTGTTTCCAATAATCATATAGAGCTGTAAAGACGGCCTTTTGCTGTTCGTTCAGTTCACTGAATTCCTTTGTGAAGTCAGAGAACAGGTTGCCCTGAGCATCATGTCCAAGGAGCTCAATACCGCCCGCATTTGCAAATGATACTCCAAACCAGGCATCAAAAGCAGGAAGCAGCATATCGGTATATCCCAGCTCGGTCAATTCCACCGGACCTGATATATCTATTCCTTTGGATGCAGCATTGGCGGTATTGACGAAGGTTACAAGCGTCTCGATATTCATCGGGAACGCAAGATACTCGCCATCTACTCTTAGATTTCCACCAAGACCTGCATCATAATCAGAGAAACCACCAATATTTTCTGCCATCATCTTTACGTCAAGTGCAGCAAGTGCCTCATTGTTGGACAAACCATATATCCTGTCTGCAGGGATTGCAAAGACATCGGCAACATCAGGATTTGTAACATCTGTTGCATCCAAAACGTCCAGGTGGTCAAAGGAGCCTGTTTCAATAAGATTTATCGTAGCACCCGGATTCTCTTCCAGCACTCTTGCTACTGCAGCCTCATAATATTCTCTCCAGCTTGACTCTACCTGCACAGATATGGTAGCAGTGCTTCCTTCAACTATAGGAGCCTCAGGACCTGGTTGTGCAGGCTCTGGTGCTTTTGGTGAACATGCTGTGATAGTCATTGCCAAAACCAGTATCAACGCCAATGTAAGTCTTTTTTTCATTTTCTTTCCCCCTATTCTTTGTGCATACGGTTGCATGAACCAAAAAATATAATTTAACCGGGGATGATATCCCCTTATTAAATCCACATTTCATCCGAAGGGCAGAGCCCTTCGGAGTCTATAATTTTTCTATGCTCCATATTTCCCTTGAATATTCCTCAATAGTCCTATCAGAACTAAATTTACCCGAATTTACCAAATTCAACCAGCATTTTCTATCCCATTCAATGCTGTTTCTGTAATCTCTGTCGATTCTTTCCTGTGCAAGCCTGTATTCTTCAAAGTCCTTTAGCACATAGTAGTTGTCCGGCCTGTGCCAGTCAGCTCCGTATAATAGTGAGTTGTATATCTCTCTGTAGACTCCCGTGTCGTCTTTGAAGGTCCCGTCAACCAGCGAGTCCAGGGCACGCTTTAGGTTTGGGTTATTGTTATAGACATCCTTGGGATCGTAGGTATCCCCAATGGCTTTTATATCCTCGACCCGCAGTCCAAAGATGTAATTGTTCTCCTCACCTGCTTCCTCTACTATCTCTATATTGGCACCATCATAGGTTCCAAGAGTAGGTGCACCATTCAGCATAAATTTCATGTTTCCTGTTCCTGATGCTTCTTTACCGGCAGTTGAGATCTGCTCGGATACATCGGCGGCTGGGAACAGCTTTTCAGCATAGGAAACCCTGTAATTCTGTACAAAGACTACCTTTATCCTGCTGCTTACCACCGGATCGTTATTTACCAGCTCCTTGATATCATTAATAAGTCGTATTATCCCCTTTGCCCTGATGTAACCAGGTGCAGCTTTTGCACCAAATATAAAGGTCCTTGGTTGGATATCAAGCTGGGGATCTTCCTTAATACGGAAGTAAAGATGTATAATGTGTAGTGCATTCAACAGCTGTCTTTTGTATTCATGAAGCCTTTTTATCTGAATATCGTAGATGGATCCAGGGTCTATATCAATGCCTTCAGTGTGCCTGATATACTCTGCAAGCTGTGATTTCTTAAGCTGCTTGATCCCTTTGAACCTCTCAAGGACGGCTTCATCCCATGCGAACCTCTCCAGTTCTTTTAGCTTTGAGAGATCTGTTATCCACTCATCTCCTCCCAGAAGCTCGCTTACAAGACTGGATAGCTCTGGATTTGACTGCAGAAGCCACCTTCTTTGTGTTATCCCATTGGTCTTGTTGTTGAATTTCCAGGGATACAGTCTGTACCAATCCCTCAGCTCCTGGTTTATCAACAGGTCTGTATGAAGTCTGGCTACGCCATTCACTGATTTGGATCCATATATCGAAAGCCATGCCATCCTGATGTTTCCATTGTGGATTATCTCATACTTATGAAACTGATCGTGTGTAATACCATAGCCTGCAAGTTCCTCAAGAAGCATGTAGTTTATTCTCTGGATGATCTCATATATCTGTGGTATGAGCTCTTCATAATACCTTACCGGCCACTGCTCCAGTGCCTCTGCCATAAGGGTATGGTTTGTATAACCAAAGACGTTTTTAACTATCTTCCATGCACCGTGCCATTCCATCCCCTCCAGCCTGGTCAATATCCTCATAAGCTCGGGTATTGCCACAGCAGGGTGAGTGTCGTTAAGCTGAATTGCGTGTTTGTCCGCAAAGCCTTCAATGCTGTTGTTTTCTTTCTTATATCTCCTGACTATGTCCTGTAATGAGGCTGAAACGAAGAAATACTGCTGTTTTAGTCTTAGCTTTTTACCCTCCTCATATGAATCATTCGGGTAAAGCACCTTGGCAATATTTTCCGCATCATTCTTGGCTTTGACAGCAAGATCATAATTCTGGTCGTTAAATGCCTTGAAATCAAATTCCTCAAGTGATTCAGCCTTCCATAGTCTAAGGGTGTTGATCATTTTGTGTCCATACCCGATCACAGGGTAATCATAGGGAACGGCCCTTATCTCGCTGCCTCTGAAGGTTACCAGAACTGTTTCCTTTACCTTTCTGATCCCCCAGGGATCGCCGAACTTAGTCCAGTTATCAGCTTCCTCAACCTGTTCCTTGTCCTTGATCTTTTGTTTGAACAATCCAAAATCATATCTTATCCCGTATCCGTCAAGAGGGTAGCCCAAGGTCGCTGCAGAATCCAGGAAACAGGCTGCAAGTCTTCCCAATCCTCCATTCCCCAGAGCTGGGTCCTCTTCAGACTCCTCTATATAATCGTATTCTATTCCCATCTCGTCCAAAAGCTTCTCTACTTCTTCCTTAGCACCCATGTTAATAAGGTTGTTGGTAAGGAACCTTCCCATAAGATACTCAGATGACAAATAAAAGGCTCGCCTCTTACCTGCAAGAGCATTCCTTGACTCAGTCCATAAGGGAAGTACATTTTCCATCAAAGCCTTTGATAACACTACATATTTTTCAGTATCCAGCAGCTCCTCAAAGGATGAGCCGAAGGTGGTCTGAGAATAGAGTTGGATCCTCTTTTTAAGATTCTCGTGATTGATCATCCTTACACCTCCTATATATCCAGGTAAGCCTGGATATCCTATCTGCAAGCTTATCTGTAAGCTGCTCCTTCAATACCCTCCAGGTCCAGTTCCGGCCCAGCGTTGCAGGCTCGTTCATCCTGCCTTCCTCACCCAGATCCAGAAAATCCTGCATCTGAGCTATGGCAAGATAGGCATTCGTACCCCAGGCACCTCTTATCAAGCCCCAGTTGTAGCCCTCTTCATCGTCATCAAGCTTCAGGTACTCTATCGCATAATCCCGCGAATCCTTGGGTGCTGTCTCTATCCAGTCCCTGACCGTCCTGTTGTCGTGTGTTCCCGTATAAACAATGCAATTTCTGTCATGATTGTGCGGGAGGTAGTCATTGTCTCCCTCAGGATCAAATGCAAACTGCAGTATTTTCATGCCCGGAAAGCCTGTAGCCTTAATAAGCTCAACTACCTCTTCAGTCTGAAAGCCGAGATCCTCAGCAATTATATCGACATCTCCAAATACCTGGGCTATTTTGTTGAAAAGCTTCATTCCAGGCCCCTTGGTCCACTTCCCGTTTACTGCATCCTCCGCACCATAGGGAACCTCCCAAAAAGACTCAAACCCTCTGAAATGGTCTATCCTGATCGTGTCGTACAGCAGGATGCTTTGTTTTATTCTTCTGATCCAAAAGTCGTAGCCTGATTCCTCCAAAGCATTCCAGTCATAGATGGGATTTCCCCAAAGCTGGCCCTTTGTGGTAAAGTAATCCGGTGGGACTCCTGCTACAGTTATTGGCTTCAGATCGTCATCCAGCATGAAGTATTTGGGGTTCGCCCAAAGATCGGAGCTGTCCTCTGAAACATAGATGGGGAGATCGCCTATGATCTTTATCCCTTTATCATTTGCGTAAAGCTTTAGCTTCAGCCACTGCTTCAGGAAAAAGTACTGGGTGAATATCCAGAAATTGATCCTGTCTGATTCTTTTTTTTCAAATTCCTGGACCTCATGGCTGCCTATATTCTTCAAATCCTCATCCCATTCAGACCATGCTTTCCCTCCCTGGCTGTCCTTAATAGCCATGAAAACGGAAAACTCCCTGAGCCACCAGCTATGATCCTCGTAGAATTCAGCCAGAGTATTACCAAGGGCTTTCTTGCTTTTTTCAAATGCCAGCCTGAGAAGTCTGTATTTTTCTTTATATATCTGACTGTAATCCACCCTGCTGTTTTCTGCAAAGCCTGCAGAGTCAATATCGGACTTCTCAAGGAAGCCTAGCTCCACAAGCTCGTCCAGGTCAATAAAGTATGGATTCCCTGCAAATGCTGAGAAGCTTTGATAGGGTGAATCCCCAAAACCTGTCGGTCCCAAAGGAAGTATCTGCCAGTAGCTCTGATTTGACCTTTCGAGAAAGTCAACAAAAGCATAGGCTTCCTTTCCAAAATCTCCAATACCATATTTCCCGGGAAGTGATGAAATCCCCATTAATATACCACTTTCTCGTTTCTTCACATATCCACTTCCTTTGCCTTGGGTTAGCCGCACATTTGTGCAACCGGTTGAACATATTTTCATGATACCCCAGATGAGGTATCATAAAAACATAAATATTATCCCTGATCACATTCCCGTTGCTACTTCATTTTCGGGATAGGTTATCCAATCACTCCAGCCTCCTACATAAAGCCTTGCCTTAAGTCCTACTTCTTCCATAAATAATGCATTTACAGTACCGGTTATACCGGATCCGCAATGGACGATCAGCTGATCGTATTCCTCCAAGGATTCGAAATGATCCACAAGCTCATCGATATCAGGAACTCTTTCACCCTCAGTCAAATCTGTCCAGGGGTAATTAACTGCTCCCGGGATATGACCTGCTATCTTATCTATGGGCTCCACCTCTCCCCTGAATCTCTCAGCTGTTCTCGAATCTATGACAACTGCTTTCGGATCTTTAAGTGCCTCTCTGACCTCCTCTATTGAAGCCTCAATGCCTGGAGCCATTTTTACTGTTAACATTTCTCCCGGTTTCGGATAAGCAGCAGTCTTGGATAAAGGATATCCCTTTTCGATCCATTTTTTGATCCCGCCGCCAAGCAATCTCACATCCTCTTTGCCGATCAGCTTAAGCATCCACCAAAGCCTCCCGGCCATGGATAAATCACCGTCATCATATACTATCACACTGGATTTGTCGTCCACTCCAAGCTTGTTGATATTCACAGCAAACTCATTCATATCAGGAAGAGGGTGTCTGCCTCCATGCTTTTTTACCTCGCCCGTCAGGATATCCTCAACTGAAACATAGACAGCTCTTTCTATATGACCTTCTTTATATGCATCAGAGCCATAGCTTGGATTTCCAAGCTCTGATCTGGCGTCAAGCACTATAACTCCCTCTTTATCAAGATTTTCAACAAGCCATTCTGCGGATACGATGTTTTTCATTATATTCTCCTTCCATACTGTCATTAAAATTTTCTTCCCCCTCCGCCATGCATCCTGCCGCTGGAGGACCTGTGAACCGTGCTTCTGCCGGAGGATGAGCCTCCTGAGCCAGGCGGGGGTGTTCTTGGTATTATTCTGGAGGTAACAGAGGTATCTACCAGTCTGTCACCTTTGTCAGCAAGATTTACAATACTGTTATTCCTGTAAGAAAATGGATTTGGAGGATTCTTTGTCCTGTACCCAGATTTGATCGACCCGTAAAAGCCTCCTCCGATACCAAGGGACGCCAGGAAGCTCAGTGCAGCTTCTATGGGAGTAAGCTTGTTTTCCTCACTGCCTTCCTCCACTGTGTGTTGGTCGGAGGGTATTCCTGCTTGGAGATACTCCTCTGTCTTTCTCAGGAATCCGGATGCTGCTCCATAGTAATCGCCTTCTGATAATCCGGAGTCAAATACCTCATCGAGGATCCTTTCGATCCTTTCGTCAGTCAGGTATCTGATCCCCTCTCCGGAAGTTGAAATATAGACCTCCCTGTTATCCATATCGATCAAAAACAGTATCCCGGAATAATCACTGCCTCTTCCATATCCCTGATAATCAAAGTAATCATCAGCGAATTCTCTTGAGCTTTTACCTTGAGCGTTGTCAGTGGTAACTATTACTATATCCATATCGTACTGATCTGAAAGACCTGCTGCCGACTCCTTCAGCATGGATTCCTCAGACGACGAAAACAACATTGCGTCATCTACTACAAGCAAGTCGACTTCTGCGGCAACTGATAATCTTGAAAAAAATACAAGGGCAACAAGCAGGAATGGTATGAATATTCTTCTATTTACTACCATAGGAACATCCCTCCTATTGCAAGTGCACTGAATACTATTGCTGCAATCAAGCCTGCAGTAGAAAAAACCTTGCCCTCACTAAGCGGCAGGTCTCCGAATGATTTCCCCGACTGCCCGTTTACAGCAAAAACGTATGTTTTCCCCTTATATCCATAGGTCAGTATCCATGCAGGCAGAAGTGAGAAATGCCAATTCTTGAGATTAAGCTCCATCTCCTTCTTCTGAGGAATAACCTGTTGATAGCCTGCCGTAATTTCGCTTAGCATATAGCCAAAATACTTTTGAAGGTCCTGCTTTACCATAGGCTCGACATCTTCCCTAGGAACATTATATTGCTCTGCATAAAATCCTGAGAGATATCCCATTGAGAATGGTATTGCACCGTCCTCGTCATATGGTCCGATCCCATTTAGAAGCCTTGCATCGATCTTATCAAAGCCCAATGCTCCTGCGTTATTTATCTCAAGGTTTCCTTTGCGTACTATCTCATATTTCTTCGTCTCGGTGTATTCTGTGTTTCCATTTCGCCAGACTCTCGTTTCCCTTCCCTCACCTACGAAATCAAGCCGTGCATTTGCTTCTACCCTCCAGTGTGGAAGGTATACTCCGGTTATCTTTTCAAGCTGTGATTGGCTGGTAAAGTCTCTTGGAACATACTTTTTCCTTCCAGCCCATTGCATAAACAGCTCCTGTGCTCTGTCCCTGCTGACTTTGAATGGTATGATCTTCCTGGGCTTGAACTCTCCCTCCAGCTTACCCGACAGAATAACAGGATTATGGCAATAGTAACAGAAGGTAGCCGAGGTAGTATCATCGGTGACCAGGTCGGCTCCGCAGCTGTTGCAATGGTAATTTACAAGGTGTTCCTTCTCATGGGCAGGGATATCTCCCACTTCATCGATGTAGCCCTTGTTCAGCTGCTCTTCGGTGAACTCACTGAGGCAGTATTCACATTTGAATTTTCCGTAATCCGGATTGAAGTGGATACCTGCACCACAATTCAGACACTTAAAGCTTGTGGTTGTCATTTTCTACCTCCAGAAGCTAAAATTTGTTGCCGCACTCCGGACAGAATTTTGGCGTTGCACCTTCCGGAATATACCCACAGTTTGTGCATGCTTTTTTCTCAGGTCCTTTGGCTCCACATTCTGAACAGAACTTTCCGCTGTTCTTGGCTCCACATTCTGTACAGAACCACTCGTTTGCCTTTTTGGGCTGTGCCTGTTCGCTTTTCTGAGCCTGCTCCTCCATCTGCTTTTGATTCGATTGACTTGCAGCTCCAATAAATGAGCCTGCACCCTGCATACCAACGCCCATTCCGAGGAATGCTCCCATGGCTCCTCCTTCATTTGAGCCGGCAGCCTCTAAGCCCCTTGCAACTGAGCCCTGTACATAGCCCTCCCTGACTGAGGGATCTCCAAGCATAGCCCCCTTGTTTCTCATATTTATAAGTTCCTTGGACTCGTCGTCGTAGGAGATGCTTGCTATACCTACAGACTGGATCTCCATCCCTCTGTTCTTCTTCCACTCCTCATCAAGTATCTGGGACATATAGGAGCTTAGCTCCCTGCCTTTTGATGGTACGTGGGATATCCTTATCCCATCAACGGACATCTGGTTCATGGCAGCTTGGAGAGCTTCCAGGAACTCTGAAAGATATTGCTCGTTTATATCCTGGATCTCAACCTTGTCTTCGTTCTTGGGAATAGCCTCCATGAAGAACAAGAGAGGATCTGTTATCTTTATTGAGTAGGTTCCATGTGTTCTAAGGAATAACTCCGAATTATAGAAGTCATCAAAATAGTTCAATGGGTTGGGAGTTCCAAATTTTATGCCCTTGATCTCCTGCAGGTTGATGTAGAAGACTTTTTGCTTTGATGGAGTAACTCCACCGAATTTTATTCTCTGGAAGGACTCGATAAGCGCTTCCTTAAACGTTCCGTTGAACAGAGAAGGCATTGAGGAGTTGTCAACCTTGTAGTATCCTTCCTCAGCGGTGTAATCCACTACCTTTCCACCATCCACCAGCATCATGAATTGGTTTGGATAGACGTGTATCATGGAACCGTTCGATACTACGTCTTCGGTTCCCTTTCTGTTTGAGCCTCTCTTGTCATCCTTTCTGACAGTGACTCCCTTTGTGAAAACAGTGTTATCGCTCATATCATCAGGCTCAATTACCTCAAGCCACTGGTCGGCCAAAGACCCTCCGATGGCACTTCCGATTGCTTTTATCAATCCCATGATAGCCCTCCTCATATATTAATATTTACTTTGATCCCACGATATAACTATACCCCAACACAGCTGTAAATTTCAAATAATTATATGGTCAACATTTTTGAAGGTGCAGCCCTTGGAGCTGCACCTTCCGTTTTGTATCTTCAGTATCTTAGGATTGCTGCTGCAGGCTTAATGACCGGCATCCTCTCCTTGTCGAGAACGTATACCTTGCCGCCATTTTCCATTGCAGCTATCAAAGCACGATCGAGAATATCCATATGCTTTTCGCCTTCTCTGTTGTCGACTATTATTTCTCCTGTGTCATTGTCCAGAAATCCCCACTGCTGTACGCCGTCAGCTACAAACAGCCTTTCTACTCTTCCATGCAAGGCCATTTTGGTTATCTCTGCGGCATCGCAGCTTGAAAGCTTGGAATCAGTGCCCTTAAGGGTGTTGAATTTTTCAATTTCCCTTTCCAGCGTACTTTCGCACCTGGGTACAACTATCTCCATTGCCTTGTCATGTATATCCCGGAGAGAGGCTCCTACAGGACTTCCTTTTATCGACTCCTCCATCAGATGAGGATAAGTGTTCACTTCTTTATACATAGGATAAATGTAGTCGACGGAGTAAACCAGAAGAGGAGATCCCGAATCCTTCAATACTCTAGATACTTCTTTATCTATAGTTCTCAAATGCTTTGATATCTCATTTTTCTCCGTCTGGCTCATTTCATTGTAGCCGTGAAGGAATGAAGTGGCACCACCTGCTGCTCCCTTGGGACTTGTTGCTTCCTGACGCAGCTCGTTTGCCGGAATGTAGTTTTCAACAAGCTCATCTATCTCAGGTACATCGACCCTTTCAATATCATAGGCACCTGCTTTATATAGCTTTATTTCCGACTGGCTTAGGGTAAGAACATTGAACCTGGTATCTGATGACAGGTATTTAATGAGTGGTCGCAGGTAGTACTTGTTGGACACACTCAGAGTTTCCTCGGACGTAATCGGCAGTCTGAAATGCTTAAATGAGCTTTCAGAGATAAAAAGTGCCAGGGTCTTGTCCTGTTTTTGCCAAAACAGAGCGTCATCAAGGAGTAAAGTACAGGGTTTCAGGAGTTCAGCTGCTTCTCTTCCTCCGTAGCCCATGGAGACAAGTCTTTCCTCTGCTTCCTTTAAAATGTTCTTCAGCTGTATCCTGCTTTGCCCGGCTTCACTCCCATACCTCCATGTGGGCATGTAAATTGAGACAAGTCCCTTATGATCTTCCTCCATCATTTGCTTCAATAGGTCAAAGCTGATTTTTTCCATAGTCAATCTCCTTTCAATACATTGATTCTCGTCGATCCCTTGTGTTGAATTTCAGATAAACTATTATTCAATATACTTTTACCACTCTTGTAGAGAATAAAACATGAGGGGTACCTCAGCTGGATCAGTATGTTTTGATTGAAAACAAATTGATATTATGCTAGAATGAAAACAAACCCCTATGGGGTATAGGAGGTGTGTTATGAAAGAAAAGCTTTTCGGCGTAGGATCAATATTTTCTGCTATGGCAGCATCCCTGTGCTGAAGCGGAGGCCTTATTTTGGCATCCCTGGGTCTGGGATCTGCAGGCAGTGCTTATTTTTCCAATCTCACTCAATATAAGCCGATATTCGTTCTGATTACAGGTATTCTGTTATATAAAGGCTATTCCATAATTGAAAAAAAGAATGCAAGCAAGGGCACTAAGATATTTTTCTGGATAAGCGCAGCAATATCCATCCTTGCATTGTACTATCCGACAATATTGAGCTTAATAAGCGCTTCTTAGGAGGCGCTTATTTTATTTAATTGCTGGCATTATTCAATAATCTCTTTACAGTAAGCTGCAATTTTTATTGCTCCAGCTTTCTGTAAAGGGTAGCAATGCTAATGCCAAGTTGTTTTGCCAGCTCTTTTTTTGCTTCTACTGAATCGCCCATCACCTGAAGTCTCGATTGTATAAGGTCTCTCTCATATGCCTTTGTCAGCTCCGAAAGTATCTTGGCATCAACATTTTGCGATGCCGTCATCTTTCTTGAAATGTATTCCTCGTTGACTCTTGACTCATTTGAAAATATTACACAATATTCTATTAGATTCTTAAGCTCTCTAATATTTCCGGGAAAACTATATTTCAGGAGTAAACGCTCAGCACCTGGAGTAAAGCCATAAATCGGCTTCTGGTAAAGGCTGCTGAAATGCTCCAGAAAATTCCTGGCCAGTATAAGAACATCGTAGCCTCTTTCCCGCAGCGGTGGAATGAACAAAGGTACAATATTAAGTCTGTAGAACAGGTCCTCTCTGAAATAACCATCTCTTGTCATTTTTGCAAGATCCTTGTGTGTTGCCGATATTATCCTCGGATTTACCTTTATGCCCCTGTGGCCTCCTACCCGAATAATCTCCTTTTGTTCGAGAGCTCTTAGAAGCTTCACCTGCATCCCCAGTGGAAGCTCGCCAATTTCATCAAGAAACAAAGTGCCCTCTTTTGCAACCTCAAAAATGCCCAGCTTGCCTGAAGAGCTGGCACCGGTGAATGAACCCTTCTCGTAGCCAAAGAACTCGCTTTCCATAAGGTTTTCCGGGATCGCACCGCAGTTTACAGGCTGGAAGGTCTGCTCGCTCCTGTTGCCTGCAAAATGTATTACTCTTGCGAAGATCTCCTTTCCGGTTCCCGTTTCTCCAAAGATAAGCACGGATGCATCGCTTCCTGCAACCTGGATAGCTTGCCTCCTGGTGGTTTTAATCGCTTCACTCTCTCCAAGGATATCCTCGAATGTTACTATCTCGTTTTCCTTCCTGGACTTGAGTACGGATTGCTTCATTTTTCCAAAGTCACTTAGTACCAATACATATCCACCTCTTCCTCCATCTGAGATGATCGGATTGCTCTGGATTATGTACTCTTCACCACGTATATTTACAGGACCTAGCTCCCCGGAAAAGCCCTTGGAGCTCAGCTTGTCCAGTATCGGCTCTGGAAGGATCTCTTTGATCAGGTATCCTCTGCCCTGTTCCAGATCCATCCTTTCTGATAAATATACATTGACTGATGCCACCCTCATTGCTTCATCTATGATCAATATGCCCTCTGTTATGGAGTTTATTAGAGTCTCCAGCTCGCTCGACCTGTATTCCAGCTGTTTGCCATAATCCTTCTCCTTCAGCATTGTATTAATGATCCCCTTGAGCTGATCCTCAAGCCTCTCATAGCCATCCCGGTTGTTTAGAAGATTATCCTTTGATTTCTCATCAAATGCGCATAGCCCAAGTACTCCGATGATATCTCCCTCGTAGCTTATGGGAAGACATATCTCGACGAGTTCACTGCAATCATCCTTGCTCTCGCAATCTCCGCATATACTGTGAAGCCTTGGATTCTCTATAAAGTACTGTTCACCTGTGTTAATACACTTATGAAAGGCAGAATTGCTGGGTGCTGCCTTTCCGATTGCCTCACTGTGCCTTCCTGTCCCGACCACTCTCTCAAGGCTTTCGTCTACAATGGTGATATCTACATTTGTCACCGCATGAAGTGCTTCAATTATGTGCTGCAGTTCGCCCTTTATATTATTGAGCATGCTCATGTTGTTTACTCCTTTCTCAAATCAGATAATTGCTTCTCATATTTGATAAGTCAATTTAACAGCTTTTTTTAGGGTTATTCTTCGTTATCTCAGCAATAGATTATCATTATTGATAAATCAGTGCAATTGTTTTTCAGACATAAGTCGAAAATTGAGTAAATTAAGCCATTGTCAGTCGAGAACATCCTGGCACAGGAATTGCATTACTATTTGATGGAGGTGGAGATATGACAAATTCTCACGTATTGATCGATATTTTAAAGGACCAGGTCAAGCCTGCCCTTGGCTGTACTGAGCCTGGAGCTGTTGCTTTTTGCGCAGCAAGAGCAGCCGAGCTGCTGGCATGCCCGGTTGAAAAAATGGAGCTGGTGGTAAACAACAATATTTTGAAAAATGGAATGGGCGTGGGAATACCAGGCACTATCGAGAGAGGTCTTGACTTCGCAGCCGCTCTTGGCATCTTCTGCGGCAACTCCGATTACGGACTTGAGGTCCTGAAGACTGTTGATGGACCATGCATATCAAAATCCCGGGAAATGGTCGATGCCGGAAGAATAAAGGTGATCCTTGACAAGGAGCTTACCAGTCTTTACATAAAAGCAACCGCATGGGGTGAAGGAAGCGTATCTGAGGTTGAAATCAAGGATACCCATACAAATATAGTCCTTGAAAGACTGAATGGTCATATCACATATCAAAAGGATCAATCATTTTCTGAGGATCAGCAACCAAAGCCTAAAACTGAGAGCATTAGATTCAGGATAAAGGAATTTACAATCAGGCAGCTTATTGATTTTGTCAAGGAATGTCCTATAGAGGACCTGTCCTTTATCAACGACGGGATAGAGATGAATCTTTCGCTGGCAAATGTGGGTATCAACGAGGATATCGGACTCGGAATGGGCAAGCACTTCAATGCTCAGATCACCGACGCCTTTTCCAAGGCAAAGGCATATACGGTAGCGGCATCAGAGGCAAGGATGACAGGATATCCACTGCCTGTAATGAGCAGCGCCGGATCCGGAAACCATGGACTGGTTGCAATAATACCCATATCCGTGCTTGGGCTGGAATCAGGCGTTGAAAGGGACCTGATAATTCGATCAGTGGCACTTAGTCACCTTGTAACAATCTATGTAAAGGTACACCTGGGGGTTCTTACTCCAGTGTGTGGATGCGGAGTAGCTGCAGGGGTAGGATGTGCAGCCGGTATTGCAAATTTGAAATCCGGGGCAATAGAACAAATTGAGGCTTCAATAAACAATATGATTGCGGGCGTGTCTGGAATATTATGTGACGGTGCAAAGATAGGCTGTGCTTATAAGCTAGCCATATCTGTGGATGCCGCAAGAGATGCATCCTCAATGGCTCTGTCTGGCATCATGATACCCTCCGACAATGGGATCCTGGGAAATACTCCTGAAGAATCCATAAGAAATCTTGCACATGTTTCAACCAAGGGCATGAGCAATACTGACGAAGCTATATTAGATGTAATGATCGAGAAATGCCTATAAAAATCAATGGGAGCCAAAGGGCTCCCATTGTTGGTTTTGTCTATGCTATTCAATATTGCCTGTTTGCTCGAGCTTCAACAATTTTTCCTTGATATCAAGGCCGCCACCAAATCCTACCAATCCACCGTTGGATCCTATGACCCTGTGTCAGGGGACGATAATAGATACCGGATTATGGTGGTTTGCTCCACCTACTGCCCTCATTGCCTTTGGCTTGCCTATCTGGATCGCAATGTCCTTATAACTTCTGGTCTCCCCGTAGGGAATAGTCTTTAGTGCTTCCCATACGGTTTTTCTGAAATCTGTTCCCTCCATAAGTAAAGGAAGCTGAAACTCCCTCCTGTCTCCTCTGAGATACTCCTCAATTTGTGCAATGCAGGTTTCTATAAGTTCAGTTTTCCCATTCTCATAGCCCTTCGGATTTAACCTTCCAAAATAAAGTCCATTAATAAAGCCTGATTTTTCAGTTACAGTTATTGCTCCTATCCGGGTGTCAAAGCTATAAAAACTATCCTTCACAATAAAACCTCCTAATTTCTCATTTGCTTATATCTTTCAATATTCTCATCGCTCAGAAACTCATATGCCTCGTTTATCTCCTGGAATCTTTTTGTTGCGTCAGGAGAATGATTTATATCAGGATGGTATTCCTTTGCCTTCTTTCTATAGGCAAGCTTTACCTGGTATTTGTCTGTGTCAGCCCCGACTCCAAGAGTAGAGCATGCTTTTTCATATCTTGATCTGAACTCTGTCATCGGGTTGGAATAGGGCTGCTGTCTGTAGTACCCACCCTGCTGCTGACTCTGCTGCTGATAGCTTTGCCATTGTCTGAACCTTTCCTCCCATTCCTTTTGCTGCTGCTGTTGCCGTTCTGCTCTCTCCCTGCTTATCCTCTCCTCCTCCATTCGCTGATACTTATGCCCATACTCGGAGAAGCTCTTGTGTTGACCCTTGCCATCCATCAGGTAGCTGCCCAGGTCGAACAGATATTCCGTTACTATATATTTCAGATACTTCAAAAAGGATATGAATTTATAGCCCAGAATTGGGAATACAATAAAAAAGACTATCGCCATAAGGGTCACAGGATTTAAAAGCAGTAAAAGACCGGCGGGAGTCGACAATAGGAATATCAAAAGACACCCTCCCATCCCGATAAGTGCGGCAGCTGCCCTTGCTATCCCGGCAACAAGACCAACAGCGGTTCCTGCTATCCAGATAAACAAGTCGAATATGGCAGACAAAAATTGACCAAAAGCATATATTACCTTCCCTGTTATCTTCTTGATTATTCTCATTTAATTTCTCCATTCATAAAAATAAGCCGAAGCCTGATTCCATTGTATTTTGTTTTATAGAGCGTGTCAATGAAGGGCTTGTTTATGGCTGATCCCTGCGGCTTATTATTCACTCCCCGGTCAGTTTTGCTGAATAAAAAAAGATTGCTTGTCAGGCAATCTATTAATTATATGATTTAATATGTTATTGATATCTAATCCTTATTTTATGGTCCTCCTTAAGCTCGTGTGCAAGCATTCTGGCTTGTTCCTGATCGTCAACAATGCCGAGGTATGTACCAATGGAGGTCAGAATGTCGATTTCAATCGAATTCTCCCATTCCAAAAAGGATACCTCGAAAATTGAATCCCATGGCAGATACACAGAATCCTCCTTTAGAGGATCAATGGGAGTAAGGTTTATCCCTGGCTCGTCAAGGCTCAGGCGACAGCTTATTGTTTTAAAAAATCCTGTTTTTAAGTGGACTGGGTAATCCATGTGCTACACCTCCAACTTAATGTTACCCCGTTAATACTTGCATTCCCACATTGCCTCAATTAGTCAATGACAAAATGTGGCAACTTTTATGACAAATTTTATGGAAATGATTAAATCTCTTTGGTATACTATTTATAGGAGGTGTAGGCTGTGGATTTTAATGAAAAGCTTGATTTTCTTATGAAGCTAACCAATACAAGCAATAGTATGCTGGCAAGACACATAGCTATGGATCCTTCTTTCGTCAGCAGACTTAGATCAGGGACAAGAAAGCCCTCAAAAAATGAGGATTATATAGAGCCGATATCAATGTTTCTTTCAAAGAGGTGTACAGAGGATTACCAGAGGGACGGCTTGTTTGATGCATTAGGTATCAACCAGAGACACATCCCGACGGATCCGACAAGCATATCAGGATTGATGATATCATGGCTCCAGAACAGGGAATCTGCAACAGATGATTCTATTTTATCACTTATTAAGAACATAGATGAATTCAGCTTCAAGAAGCCGCAGACCCAGAATACAGAGGCTGCGGGACTTCCGCTTGAGAGGATGGATTCAGGGACCTATGTGGGCATAGAATCGAAAAGGCAATGTGTGCTGGCATTCCTTTCAGCAGTAATACAATCACCATCCCCCCAGACACTTCTTCTTTACAGCAACGAGGATCTGGAATGGCTGGCGGGAGATCCTGCCTTTACTGCTAAATGGGCAGCCTTGTTCTTTGAGGTATTGAAGAGGGGAAATAACGTAAAGATAGTTCACACTGTAAGTAGATCCCTTGACGAGATGCTCACAGCTATAAAGGAGTGGCTGCCGTTCTACATGACAGGCAGGATAGAGCCTATGTACTACCCAAAGACTATGGATGGAGTTTTCAGAAGAACAATGTTCATCGCTCCGGAAACGTGTGCCTTGATATCCAACTCGGTAGGAAGTGTCTCAAGCAGCTCAGTCAACAATTACTTCACTGATCAGACTGCAATAAAAGCGTATGAGCTTGAATTCGCTGATTTCTTAAGGCAGTGCAGGCCCTTAATGAAGATATTCAATCCAATATCTTCAGCTGAGCACCTGGAGTCAATGGTAGAGTTCGAAAATGAAGACGGCGACATAATGATAAGGTCCAGAATTTTGTCGTCATTCACTTTTCCGCAATTCCTGCTTGAGAGGATCCTAAAGGAACTGAACCATCCTGACAAGGCGTCTATGCTCACTTTTCACAGAATAAGGCTGAACAGGCTGATCCAAAGCCTTGCAACCAACAGGATAACTGAAATAGTTGTACTTCCGGCTATTGAGGATATAAAGGAAAAAAGGATCCCCATCGGATTCTCGACAATGTTTTCCGAAAAAGAGATCCCTTATGACCAATATACAATGAAGGCACATCTTGAAAATATTGTATCTCTATTGAAGCACCACGAGAACTACAATGTGGCACTGCTTGACAGTTCAGATGATGACCTATCTATATATATCAAGGAGAATGTTGGACTATTCGTTTTAAAATACAGCATCCCATCCATAACCTTTGCGATCAATGAGCAGGGAATGACCTCAGCCTTCTGGAACTACCTGAAACTCAAGATGAAGCAGGTGACACCCGATAAATCAGGCAAGGAAAATACTATTAAAGCAATCAACGACTACATTAAAAGAATGGGCGTCCAATAGGATGCCCATTCTTATTTGTTTCCAGTATCCCTTATATCAAGAAGCTCCTCGGGAAACGGCTCCCAGATGACCTGCTTCAAGAGATAATCCTTTTTGTATTTTATTACATAACTGCGCAGTAGATTTACGGGTACGCCAATATGGACTCTGCCACCTTTGAATTTCTCAAATGAGTCGAGAATGAATTCCTTTTCGTCCCTGCTAAGCTCCTCAGAAAAATGTCCCATGATATGCATAAGGGCGTTAACATAGCTTCTATCTCTGGGAGGCTTGGACAGCGCCTTTCCAAAATGTTCTTTGTAATCCCTCAAAACATCCTTAAAATCACCTTTACCGCCTTCTGCGACAATTTTACCAAGAACTCGCATCTCACTTTCATTGTATGCTAGGAGGATATACTTGTAGCTGGAATGGAAATCCACCAGCTTGCCTTTTGTGTTAATATCCCTTAGCTTCATGTTAGCATATAGCTTTGTCAAAAAATGTTCTCTGATAGTAAAATTTGTAAGCCTTCCCTCCTCCTCAATTGCTGAGTTGGGAAAGTAGTCAAACACGTGCTGAGCGAATCTTCCAACAGCCTTGAAGGATCCAACTCCCTTTTCTCTCCCATAATATGCCTTTACATCCTTTATGCCGCAGGATGGCGACCTTCCCTTAAGGATAAATCCGTCTACTTCTCCTAAATTGGAGAGCAGCTGGTGAGAATATTTGTCCATTGCTTCTGTATGTATCAGACCGGAGCCTGGCTGATATAGCTCAAGCCGGTCATTTTCAAATATAAGCCTTACTGATTCCCTGGGTACTCCCAAGCCTATCTCAACCTCCGGGCATACCTTTATATAATCCACATATGGCTCAAGACCCTGAACGAATTTATCCGGAAGAGTCTGGCCGTCATATCTGCAGTGACAAAAGCCCATGCATTTGCTTACAACTACTCTTGGTTTCATATCCATAGGATCCTCCCGTTGTGTTTTATTGGATTATATTATTATTTCTTCGGAGGTAAAGGAAAAAAGATACTTGTCTTCTCTGCGTATTCCTTCCATTCGGGGTGATTCTGATACTTTTTCTCCAATAAAGGTACCCCTGAAACAAATAGAAGCAAATAGGTGATAAGCAAAGGGCTTACAATAGTAAACAATGATCCCGGAACCGATGATGCTATTATGAAAATCCCCCACCACATAGTAGCCTCACCAAAGTAATTTGGATGTCTTGAGTAGCTCCAGAGCCCCGACTTCATTAACCGTCCCTTGTTTTCGGACTTGCTGATAAATTGTTTTAACTGCCAGTCACCAACCACTTCAAAAAAATAGCCTATGAGCCATATGGCTAAACCGACAAAATCAAGTACTCCAAGAGGACCTCCTGACTTAAGATTTGCCCTTAACACTGGTTGGACTATTATAAACAGAAGTATCAGCTGAGGCATGAATACCCTGAAGTAGGCGGTGACATACGGATTTGAGTCTCCCCATTTTTCCCTCATGGCCTTGTATCTGTAATCCTCTTCCTTGTTCCAGTTTCTCCTGAAAAGGTGATAGGAAAGCCTCAAGCCCCATAGTAGGACAAGGAAGGTCAGCAGAAACCCTCTTATGGAAGGCTCTGATGTTATTATTAGGCTTGTTAATGCAGCTACTACGAAGCCCATTCCCCACGCTATATCGATCAAACCATTATTTTTTCTCTTTTGTGCTATTGCGAATGCAGTTGTAAAGAATACAAGCAGTGCCGCCAATACTATTACATAATCCTTCAAGCTATCCCTCCTTAGTTGCTTATAAGAGCAACCGCAACACTTCCAATTCCGGCGCTCATCGCTACAATAGTCGATATGTCCATAATATACTCAGGGTGCTTCCCTGTGAGTTTTACCATGTATTCCTCGTAGGCTTTGGCTCTGTCAGCTGCGTCAGCATGTACTATAGAGTACCTTTCTATTCCTTTTTCCTTTTGAATTTTTGCTACGAGATCCTTGATCTTCTGTGTATTGCTGTCAACGCTGAATGCTTTGCCTATTATAGTCCCCTTCCCTTCGCCATCGATGGAGACCACAGGCTTAAAGTTCATTGCATTTGCCGCAAAGCCTGCAACTTTCCCTATCCTTCCGGATCTTACCATGTACTTCAGGTCGGTGACGCTTACGTATATCTCGCTTCTTTCAATGTTATTCTGTATATTTTCAAGTACCTTCTCAAAGGACAATCCGCTGTGTATATCCTCGGCAGCTTTCATAACCACCAGGCCTTCAGCTCCCGAATTTCTTTTGGAATCTACAAGTGCTATCCTGTCTTCTATCTGGAGCTTGGCTGCAGCCTTTTTGAAGGTGTTCAGAGTCCCACTCATCTTATCGGATACAGTAATTGCAATTATCTTCTCATAGTTTGATGCAAGGAACCTCAATAATCCTTCAGTTTCCTTTAGGCCAGGCTGACTTGATGTAGGATATTCCTCAATTTCATCCATCATCCTGTAGAAATACTCGGGTGATATGGTAACCTTATCAAGATAGCTGCTTCCTTCTGCTATAAGGTTCAATGGCAGCATGTGGATTTTATACCTGTCCATTATCTCTCTTGGAAGATCGGCTATTGAATCAGTTACCAGTGCTATGTCATAGGCTTTGTCATGGGTCGCCTCAAACTGTCTTACCATATCGTCGGCTTTTTGCTGTAGAATTGTCCCAAAGCCTCTGAGCCTGCTGAAAACCTCCTCAGGTCTGTCTGTGTGGATGTGAAGTCTTGCCTTGTTCTTGTTTCCGGCAATTATAAATGAGCTTCCAAGTTCGGCCAGTGCACTCCTGATACTCTCCGTGTCAATATCCTTGCCCTTTATCAAAGCCTCGGTGCAGTATCTTCCATTCAGATCCAGATGATCTCCTGCATGAACTTCTTCGTGCTGGAGAACTTCATTTCCTCCTGCAAAATCAAAGCTTACAGGTACCCTGGTCTTGACAAACTCAAGGAATCCCTCGAGAAAATGAACGAAGCCCTTTGCTCCGGAATCGACTACGTGTGAGTCCCTTAAGACCTTGAGCTTTTCCGGTGTTCTCCTCAGTGAGTCGGCTGCAGTCTCCAGCGACAGAGAAATTAGCTCGGAATAGTCTGATGACCTTTCCTTGAAGCTTTTCAATGACTCAGCCCAATCCCTTATTACCGTTATCATCGTTCCCTCGACAGGATTTGAAATCGCCTTATAAGCGTATTCAACTGCATTTAAGGCGGTCCTTGCAAAGGAATCTATGGAAATATCCTCAGAGTCGTCCATCTCCATATATAGTCCATTGACGTATTGGGCAAAAATAATCCCCGAATTGCCTCTGGCTCCATTCAACGCAGCTTCAGCTATGGATTCCATGGTCTTTTTTACCGAAGATTCCGGCTTGGATTGTTCTGCGATGGTGTACATTGTAAATGCAAGGTTGGAGCCGGTATCCCCATCCGGGACCGGAAAGACGTTTATCCTGTCAAGCTCGGTTCTTTGACTGATTACCTCATTTGCTCCGGAAAGGAATGCATTATAGATGTTCTCTCCATTCAGCTGTTTGATTGTCATTTATGCTTCCCCCTTATAATTCATTTATCGGCCGAGCAGCCGTAGAATAATGAAGCTTCCTGCTGTAGTCATGCTGCATAGAAAGGTTCCCCATACTATGTCTATCACTGTTATATACACAGGCCAGTCTTTAAGTGTTGCAAGGTTTGTCATATCATAGGTTGCGTAGGTTACAAGTCCAAAGAAACCGCCTACAAGAATTGCATAGGTAAGGCTTTCACCTTTGAGTGCAGGCTCCAGTGCAAAGAAGATCAGTCCCAGAATAAACAGCATATAGAACCCGATGGCTGCAGCCCAATTTACTTTGTCAGCCATAAGAAAACCAAGATGCTTTCTGTAAAGATCCTTTGCAATTACTCCTAGCCAAACCAGGTCTATGGCAAAGAAGACTATAAATGTAACTAAATAGGTTTTTATAAATGTCATTTGAACATTCCTTCCATTTCTGTAATAGATAAATTATCTTTTATGTATTATTCCAATAAAGGATTCCAAACATAAATACCCCCTGTTTTTATAAGCAAAACAGGGGTATTCACTGTGTTATAACTCTTTCTCCAAATTGTCATCAACATTTCCGGGAGGGAAAAGATAGTTTAGAATATCCCTTCTGGAAACGATACCTACCAGCTGGCCGGTTTTATCGATTACCGGAAGCCGCTTGATCTTATTTTGAACAAGCAATGTAGCTGCCTCCTCTGCGGAAGCCTCAGGGGAGATAGTGACAAGCTTCTTGCTCATTACATCCTGAACCAACTGCCCCATGGATCTTTTTAGTTCCTCCATAAACTTCTTTGGTGTATCGAGATAAATTAACCCTCCCAATATCTCCAATACTGCGGGACCCTGGATCCTTGACTCCCTTCTGATCAAATCACCCTCGGTAACTATACCAACAAGCATGCCCTCATCATCCATTACAGGCAATCCGCTGATATTATGGTTGAATAAGAGGCTTGCACAGGTATCCACTGTATCAGTTGATTTAACCGTTATAACATCTTTTGCCATTATATCCTTAACCAGCATATCCAGTCCCCCTTCTTGAGATGTTTGTTTTGGTCATAGGATAGATACCCAACAGTACTTCCTCAAAAACAAATAGACTCCAAATGGAGCCTATTGGAACATGATGCTGAAAAGTCTTTCCAATCCTAAAAAATCAATAAATCTGCTTTCTCTGTGTATCTCTCTTCCCTCGTCGAAAATTATGATAGTAGGTATACTGAATATAAGGCTTTGACCTGCCAGCTTCTTACTATCATCAACATCTATCCTGCCAATATCTATCGGGTGATCCTTTAACAGCTGGATCAGCTTTGGAAATACTGAATGGCAAACATTGCAGCCCTTAGAGCTGAAGTATAATATGAATCTCCCCCGGGCTGAAAACTCATCCAGCTCAGTTTGATCCTTTATCCAAAATATCCTGCTATCTTCCATCGATATATCTCCTATCCGTCATATGAGTTTCACACCAAGCTCCTTCAGCTCTTCCAATGTTTTATTGTGGTTTTCTTTATCTACATACCCCAAACCATCAGCAAGAAGCTCAACATCGTGTCCATTCTTTAGAAGCTCCAAAACCGTCTCCCTAACACAGAACTCGGTAGCTATACCTGCCACTACGACATTTTTAGTCAGTACTTCACTTAGCTTCTTGCCGTCTTCCCTTACTGCGTAGAATGCTGAGTACTCCTCTGTATCGTCATCCATTCCCTTCCTGAACACGTTGCCTTCGTTTGGCCTTTGCCAAGGTAGGGATATGGATCTGTCAAAATCATCATGAAGCATTGCACCTTCATCACCCTGAACGCAATGGACTGGCCAGGAACCGCCGTTTATTCCAAAGCTTTTATTATCAGGCGAATGCCAGTCCATTGAGTACAGTGGCATTACATTATTCGAGTTTATATACCTTACTATTCTTCTTACTGCATCCTCTGATTTTTCACATGCAAGGCTGCCGTAGATAAAGTCAAACTGGCAATCCACAACTATAATGCTTTTATCCATATTTATCTCCCTCTTTGAAAAGACAGCTGCAGTAACGCAGCTGTCCATAGCTTTAGTATGTTTCTCTTTTCCCGAACTCAGCGTCCTCGACCCATTCCTCTGCTATGCGGAGGTGCTGGACCAGGTTGTCGAAAATCGTAAAATGATATTCTTCCTGCCTGATAAGATAATCGAATAGTGCTTTATCCTTCTCATTTGATGCTTCATCCTTCATCTTATGGTAAAGCTCGATACTTTCCTTTTCCTTTTCAAGAGCCATTCTGTAGGCATCTATCTGCTCGGGCATCCCCTTTAGCTCAGTCTTGAAGTCCTCAGCAGATTTGAATACGTTGTTGAACTCAGTGATTGCATTTTCTTCTGACAAATCGTATTCCACGGCTTTGGCATAGTTTTTTACCAATGCCTCATGCTTCTCCTCATCCTTGGCGAGCATTTTAAAAACCTTTTCAAGCGCTGTACCCTTGTTTTTCTCTGCCTGCTCCAGATAGTACTTTTGACCGTCGATTTCCATTTGAATCGCAAATTCCACGTTATTCATCTTTCAGCCTCCTTGGTATGGTTTGATACTTCATACATTACTACTTATGTATACCCTGTCTTTGCCAGGGTAACACCACTTTTTCAGATTTGTCTTGCTGCCTGGATCTGTCTTGGACATTCTCTTCCATCTGTCCACCATTTACAGGGCTTACATTCAAGGCAATAGAGTATTTTATCGTTGTTTCTCATGTGCTTCACAAAGTTGTAATCAGCAAGCTGTGCTCTTCCAAGAGCTACAAAGTCCAGAAGCCCATTATTAAGCAAATACCCTATTTGATTTTCATCCTTTATCATATTGACTCCTATTACAGGAATGCCAACATTTTCTTTGATTTTGACTCCACCATATACTATCCAGTTACATGGGAAATCCTCAGGAAGCTCATCAACAGATCGAGTCCCGTCAAAGCCTGTTGAAACATGGAGATAATCGAATCCCAATTTTTCAAAAAACCTTGCTCTTTCTATGGAATCCTCCAGGTTGTCATCGTTTGATCCCACTCTTATTCCTATTACGAAATCATCTCCGCAAGCTTCTCTTACATCCTCATATATTTCAGCTGCCAACCTGTTTCTGTTTTCAAAGGTGCCTCCGTACAGGTCAGTTCTCTTATTGACCTTCGAGTTAAAAAACTGGGTCAATAGGTACCCGTGGGCTCCATGTATCTCAACTCCGTCAAATCCGGCTTGTCTGGCTCTTAATGCTGCTTTTCGAAATTGGTCTTTGACTATTTTTATCTCCTCATAAGTCATTTCTCTTCCCTTCATCCTGCCATCATCATAGTCAGAAGATGTAAAGGGTTCCATTGCAACATCACTCTTGGCTTTCATCCCCGCATGATGAAGTTGTATGAATACCTTACTGCCTGCCTCATGTACAGCACCTGAAATTCTTGACAGTCCATCTATAAAGCTGTCATCCCAAATTCCCAGCTGTCTGGAGTCAAGTCTGCCCTCTGGACTTATGCAGGTTGCTTCGACTATTATCAAGCCTATTCCGTTCTGTGCGATCTTAGAGTAGTGCTCGACATTCCTGTCTGATACCATCCCGTTTTCATCAGCAAATCCAAAGGCCACCATTGGAGGCAGTGCCAGGCCGTTTTCTATTTTTATCTTTCTTATGTACCTGGGTTCAAATATTCCTGTCATGATATCAACCTTTCTATAGAATTCTTCAGCAATATCCTATAGTTCTATTTTACGGGTACCAGAGTTCAAAGTAAAGTGCTAATGGAGGGGTTGTTAATTTCTTGTTTTTCTGTTATCATATCTTATCGAAATCAGGCAAATAATGGTTCAGCAAGGAGGTATAAAAAATGAAGCTTGATATCAAAAAATTTCTGATCATAAATTTAGGACTTGTTATAATGACTGCGGGGCTCTATTTCTTCCTTATGCCATCAAACCTGGCAGTTGGAGGAGCCACTGGCCTTGCAATGGTCCTGAGCTATCTTATACCGTCTATCCCAATGGGTGTTATCCTGGCTGTCATAAATATAATTCTATTCATAACTGCATTCCTTGTCCTTGGCAAGGAATTTGGAGGGCTTACTGTCTACTCCAGCCTGGCATTATCAGCTATGATAGCTTTGCTTGAGCTGGTAGTTCCAATGACTCATCCTTTCACAGACGACCTTTTTATAAATCTTATTTTCGGGATATTAATTTCCGGTGTTGGAATGGGAATAGTTTTCAATCAGAATGCATCTACTGGCGGAACTGACATTGTCGCAAAAATCATAAACAAATACCTTCACCTGGACATAGGAAAATCACTTCTGGCTGCAGATTTTCTAATAACGCTTTTTGCTGGACTGGTATTTGGAGCCAGACTGGGAATGTATGCCCTGCTTGGAATAGTAATAAACTCCTTTGTTATAGACAAGATGATCGCAGGCTTTAACGTTAAGATCAATATGATAATCATTTCGGACCGCATAGATGAGATAAATGAATTCATTCTCGTTGACGTTTTCAGGGGAACCACCATCTATCATGCCACGGGCGGCTATTCCAAGGAGGATAAGAGGATAATAAATACCATCGTATCAAGGAGTGAATATATCAGGATAAGAAACTTCATAAAGTCCATTGACGAAAAGGCATTTGTAGCTGTCTCATATATAACCGAGGTTGAGGGAGAAGGCTTCACTTTTGAATAGGAGAGTTGGATTATGAGAAACTTAATGCTTAAGATACAATATGATGGCAGCAGGTACCTAGGCTGGCAAAGGCTTGGAAACTCTGATATGACCATCCAGGGCAAGCTTGAGGACGTCGTTTGCAGAATGACAGGTGAAAATATTTCGATAGTCGGCTCAGGACGAACTGACGCAGGTGTTCATGCAAGAGGACAGGTTGCTAATTTTATAACTTCATCCGAAATGACTCTAGGGGATATGAAGTCGTACATGAACCATTATCTTCCAAAGGACATCGTGATATGGGATGTCTCGGAAGCACCTGAGCGGTTCCATTCAAGATACAATGTAAAGGGTAAAAAGTACGCCTACTATTTATGGACAGGAGAGGTGCAGCCGCCCTTTGTAAGAAAGTATTCGTGGCATTTTGTGGAAAGGCTGGATCTGGGAAAAATGAAGGAAGCATCAGCCATGCTCATGGGTACCCATGATTTCATCGGCTTCAGCTCCCTTAAGAAGACCAAAAAATCCACAGTTCGAAGACTGGATTCAATTGAGCTTAGAATGGATGGAGATATGCTGGTGATAAGCTTTATTGGAGATGGCTTCCTTCACAACATGGTTCGAATATTGACCGGTACGCTAATAGAGATTGGAACAGGGGAGATGACCCTGGAAAGAATCGAGGAAATCTTCAGATCAGGCATCCGATCCGAGGCAGGCATCACGGTGCCTCCCCATGGCCTTTTCCTCGAGGAGGTATACTATTAGAGCTTCATTGTCCATTTCTCCTCGGTAAGATCCCTGCCCCATATATTATGGGGTATTTCTTTTTCTATGGAGAATCCCAGACTTTTATACAAACCCCTTGCTTCGTTCAATATGCTGACGGTCCATAGGATTATTTCCTCATAGCCTGCATTCCTTGCAAACTGTACAGCCTTTTCGGCCAGAAGCCTTCCGTTTCCGCTCCCTCTGAAATCCTTTAATAGGAGAAACCACCTGAGCTGGGCAGTTTTATCATCTGCCTTAGCTATTGCTACTACACCGACTCTTTTACCTTCAGCTTCGGCTATCCAGATACATTCTTTCTCAATGTCTCTGTCTGAATGGAATTTTTCCAAGGGTTCTCTGACGTAGTGCGGGAAGGTTTCATCAAAGCCATATTCATCTTTATACAATGACCCGTGGATCGATACGATCCATTCAAGGTCCTCCGCTATGTATTCTCTTATTTTGATTTCCATGATTATTCGCCTCCAAAAAAGATTTAGGGATGTGATTGAATTAATTCTACCACATCCCTTTAAATCGTCAAAAGACAATTAATATTGCTTTATTTTTTTGCCATTGCTCCAATAGGGAGTATCTCTTTGCCATATACCTCGTTTATTACTTGAGCAAGACCGGTATAAATAGCTGAAAATCCGCACAATATACCTTCATAGCCCGCTATGTTTATTAGTGCATGATTTCCTGTAAAGTCGCCTATGGCAAGAAGCATAAAGAGGATAGTAAGCGAACCGAATACTATCTGAAGCGCTCTGCTTATCCTCAATGTTCCAATAAACATTACAAAGGTGAAAAGTCCCCACATGAACAGAAATGCTCCCAAAGCCTTCCCATCAGGTGCAGCAGCCAGGCCCAGGACGGGCATGGTCTTTATTGTGACGAACACCAGCCAGAACATACCATATGAGGTAAAGGCAGTTGCCGCAAAGGTGTTGTTTTTCTTCCACTCCATTATTCCTGCAATTATCTGTGCAATTCCACCGTAGAATATCCCCATTCCAAGTATCATGGCACTCATGGGAATGAGTCCTGCGTTGCTGATATTAAGTAATACTGTAGTAAGCCCGAAGCCAAGAAGTCCCAGCGGTGCTGGATTTGCTGCCGTATCCTTTATGGATACCACCGTTTGATTATTGTTGTTTTGCATATTCTCCTCCTAATAAATCGTTATCTTTCTGTCATACGACACAGCCTTTATTATACAGACATTCAATATGCAAAGCAACAAGTATTTATATGATTTTTCTGATCGTATCGTGATCAGAGAAACAGCTCCATTTCCCTTCTCTCCTTATACTTTTCCTCCAGCTCCTCCTTATGCCAAATGAAGCTTTTATCAGTAAATACCTTGGCAGATACCGGGCAAACCCTTACACAGGCGCAGCACTTTATACATGGCCCAGGTATTCTTGATACATCTGTAAAATCGATCGATCCCATAGGGCATGAGCTGGCACATAATTTACAGTCTATACAGTCCTCCAGAGTTTCCGGCTTGATCTTCCGAAAATCAACATACTCTCCGTCCTCACTGACTGGCCTGTAATAAGGCCTGTAAGGATGATTTCCCGGAATTGTTAAATTCGTCTCCGAATTTGAGGCTGAAAACTTTCTGCCAATTGCCTCACCAAAATCATGTAGCTTCGCAATATCATCCTCATCAGGTCGCCCCTTAGCCAGCAACTCTGAAAAGGAGTGCTGTCCCACGACTGCAGCAGCGGCTATTATATTGAAGCCTCGCTCTTCAACAAGATCGCATATCTCAATCAGAGCGTCGTCATAGTGCCTGTTCCCATAGGTAACAACACATACGCATTTTGCACCGTTTCCCCCGATAGTGTTTAAATAGGGCAATAGCAGATTTGGAAGTCTTCCTGCATAAACGGGCATACCTATTACCAGAAGATCCTCCTCCGAAAAGATCAAAGCCTCCCTCCTTCGGGAAGGGAGAGTAATATCAAGCTCCTCAAAGTCTGTAATTTCATCCAGAACCTCTCGGATACCTCTCATTATTGCTCTAGAAGCCTTTGATGTATTACCTGTAGGGCTAAATGTCACGGTATAATGGCTCATATGCTTGCCTCTTTCCTGACTTCCTCCGTGAGATTTGACCTGAATTTAATAGCTTTAGTACCCATTGCCTTCAGTACTCCGGACAAGGGTACTCCAATTATCATTCCGGGTATCCCCATCATGCTTCCAAAGAAGAGAACTGAGAACATAACAGTCAGAGGATGGAGTCCTACTGAATGAGACATTATCTGTGGTGAAATCAGGCTTGATTCTACCTGTTGGATGACTAATATAAGTATCACTACCCACAATGCCATCAGTGGCTTTTCCAAAAGAGCAAGCACCACTGGCAGTATTCCTCCAAGCCATGGTCCAAAGTATGGGATTATATTCGTTAGACCTGCTACAAATCCGATTGTCAGGGAGTATGGAACGCCGATGATCCTGCAGCCTATCCCAGTAAGTACACCGACAAATATGGCTACTGTCAGCTGTCCCTTCAGGAATCCTCCCAGTACCTTGTCTACATCCTTCCCGAGCTCCAATATTCCCTTTCTGAGAGTAGCAGGGACAGCACTCATGATTCCTTTGACAAGCTTATCCTTATCCTTCAGATAATAAAAGGCTATAAGAGGTGTCATTACAAGATCAAGCAAGGTTCCTGTTGAGCTGGCCAATGAATTTAGTATCCCTCCCATTGCATTTCTGAGGTAATTTGAAATATTTGCAATTTCCTTGTCTATATTTAAAAATTCCTGGATCGGTTCCGGTATGAAGGGTATTTCTCCGGCTCTGAGGCCTTCGATGAAATTTTTCAGAAATTCAAAAATCCTGGGTATATCGTTTATAAATACAGACATGTCCCTTGTCAGTCTTGGAATAAAGGTTGCGAATACTAAAGCTATAATGCCGGCTATGGCTGCAAAAATAAGAAGTATTGCCCAAATTCTCTTAAGACCTTTCTTTTCCAGCAGCTTCACAAGAGGATCCAGAAGATATGCTGCTACCAATGCATATATGAATGGATTTATCATGCTCCCCAGAGGCTTTCTAACGAGAAAAAAAACAATTATAGCTATGATAAAGACAGTTAAATCGAACCAAACTGATTTATTTAACTTTGGAAGCTTCATTTATGTCTACACCAACTTTCCTTAAAATGAAGGGCAGGAATAATCCTGCCCTTATTTGAATCTTACTGCTGTTCCGTAGGCTATTACTTCAGCTGCACCCTGCATTATCGCAGAGGATGCATATCTTATGTTTACTATAGCATCTGCTCCCAGTGCCTCTGCCTCTTCCACCATCCTCTTAGTGGCAAGAGCCCTTGCATCATTCATCATTTCATTATATGCCTTCAGCTCACCGCCGACGAGAGTTTTGAAGCCTTGTGTTATGTCCTTTCCAAGATTCTTGCTCTGTATTGTTCCACCCTTAACAAGACCCAGCATCTCAAATTCCTTTCCAGTAATGTAATCAGTATTTACTAAGATCATCCTCTTCACCACTCCTTATCTCCTTTATTCTCTCATACAGCACATAAACACTTACACCCATGAAGCCAAGGGGTATTGCTACGACAAAAAACTTGAATATTGGGGGCATGGGTTCCCTGGACAGATAAAATACATAAAAGAAAAGATAGATCAAAATAAGTATGGTTATTATGATTGGAGCTATAAGCTTTTTCCATTTCACAGGCGTCACCACCTCCTAATGATAATTTAGCACGTAGAGCTTTCAATGGCAAGGTTTAGCTCATTGGTGTCCAAAAACTCTTGCAAAGGAAATTACATTTTGCTATTATATGAATATGTCTGGGGGTATAGCGCAGTTGGGAGCGCGTCTGAATGGCATTCAGAAGGTCAGGGGTTCGACTCCCCTTATCTCCACCAAACCTGTCACTTCATTCATAAGCATAATGAAGTGACTTTTTCATGCAAACGGAAAGAATGTATATATGGAGCTGAGATGATATGAAGAAAAAAGTAATATTAGGTATGAGCGGCGGCGTAGATTCTTCGGTTTCGGCGGTGCTATTGAAGGAGGCCGGTTATGACTTGATCGGACTGTTCATGAAGAACTGGGATGAGAAGGATGAAAACGGAGTCTGCACATCGGCTGAGGACGCTGAGGATGCTAAAAGAGTTGCGGCTGAGCTGGGCTTTCCCTGCTATACCATAAATTTCGAAAAGGAATACTGGGAGAGAGTCTTCAGCTACTTCCTTAGCGAGTATAAGAAGGGCAGGACTCCAAACCCTGACGTAATGTGCAATCAGGAGATCAAGTTCAATGCTTTTCTCGATTATGCCCTGAAGCTTGATGCTGACTTCATAGCCATGGGCCACTATGCACAGGTGGAGGAAAGAGACGGAGAGTTCGTGCTGCTTAGGGGCAAGGATCAGAGCAAGGACCAAAGCTACTTCCTGTCGAGGATTACTCAAAAGGCACTGTCTAAAACCTTGTTCCCCATCGGTCACCTTGAGAAGAAAAGAGTCAGGGAGATCGCAGAGGAGTATAAGCTCTATACTGCCAAGAAGAAGGATTCAACAGGGATATGCTTTATTGGCGAGAGAGATTTTGACGAGTTTCTCGACAGGTACCTTTTGTCTGAAGAGGGCGACATTATAGATGTGGACGGCGGAAGGATAGGTAGACACTCTGGACTCATTCACTACACTCTTGGCCAAAGAAAGGGCATAGGCATAGGTGGAGTGGGTACTGGTGAGCCCTGGTTTGTAGTAGGAAAAAGCCTTAAGAATAATCAGCTCTTTGTCGCTCAGGGCGAAAACCATCCTGCTTTGTTCTCGGTTTCTCTTCAGGGTGAGGATCCTATTTGGATATCCGGGAAGGCTCCGGAGCTTCCGATGAAATGTACGGCAAAGTTCAGATACCGTCAGGCTGATATACCCGTCACTGTTTCAGAGCTTGAAGACGGTGCTCTTAATATCCAGTTTGATAACCCTGTGAAGGCTGTTACGCCCGGCCAGGCTGCTGTATTATATAACGGAGAGGTATGCCTTGGAAGCTCAATAATTAGGTCTGTAGAGCCTCTTAATAAGGTCTACAGCCAAATCAATATAGATTAAAAGACTGCCGGCGGGCAGTCTTTACTTATATAGCGATTTTAAAAGCTCTATCTCCTTTTTATAACCCTCTATATCATTTGGTGTCTCCAGAACAAAAGGAAGGTCTCGAAGACTGGGGTGGTTTATGAGCCTCTCGAAGGTATCGAGTCCCAGGGTTCCCTCCCCTATTTTTGCATGTCTGTCCTTGCCGCTTCCAATTTCGTTTATGCTGTCATTTATATGAACAGCCTTGAGCCAATTGAGGCCTATTATCCTATCGAACTCCTCCAATACTCCATCAAGGTCGTTTACTATATCATAGCCTGCATCGCTTATATGACAGCTGTCTATGCAAACTCCTATCCTATCCTTGTGCTCAACACCGTCAAGTATCCTTTTTAGCTCTTCGAAGCTCCTACCAAGCTCAGTCCCCTTGCCTGCCATTGCCTCCAATAAAACTATTGTTTTCTGCTCCTTCCACATGACCTTGTCAAGCAGCCCGATCACAAGCCTTATTCCCTCATCGACTCCCTGACCGACATGGCTTCCAGGGTGAAGATTATAAAAAGTCCCGGGCATAAGCTCAAGTCGTTGAAGATCATCTCTCATTACCTCCTCTGCAAAGTGCCTGACTTTTTCATCCTTGGAAGCAGGATTGAGAGTGTAGGGTGCGTGTGCAAGAGCGCCGCTTATATTGTTCTCATGCATTAACTTTCTAAGCCGCAGGACATCCTCCGGATCTATCTCCTTAGCCTTGCTTCCTCTGGGATTCCTCGTGAAAAACTGGAAATAATTCGCCCCTATTGATAAAGCCTCAATACCCATTGCTTCAAAACCCTTTGCTACTGATAAGTGACAGCCTATTTTAAACATTTTAGCCTCCTTGAAATAAATACTAAGTCGTTTATACCCATGTTTTAAATTACAAAATTCAAAATCATTGTTGATTAATTGACAATATAGCTTTATTATTGTAGTAAAGCATCTTGTTAATTGAAGCTAATATTCACAATAATAGCTTCAATTATGCTGAGCGGGGTATATGCATTGGGATGGGAAAATAATATTGGGAGATGATTATTTGAGAACATTAATCAAAAATGCAAAGATCTTTGCAGAAAAAGGACATTTTGTTGAAGCTCTGCTGATAGAGGACGGCTTCGTAAAAAAAGCCGGCAGTAATGCTGAACTGGCAGGTGAATCAGTGGATACGGTCCTCGATATGGAAGGAAGAACCATACTTCCGGGTCTAAATGACAGCCATCTTCATATTACTATGAAGGGTGCAGCCATGAACTCCTGCGATCTTATACCTGCAAAATCCATAGACGATATAATAAGACTTGGCCGAGAGTTTCTGGCTAAAAATCCTGATATGAAAGCAATGCCGGGTAGAGGTTGGAATCAGGACTATTTCGCAACAGGTGAAAAAAGGATGATAAACAGATTCGATCTCGACCAGATATCCACAGAGATCCCTATAGTATTTGAGAGGACTTGCGGTCATGTCGGAGTTGGAAATACCAAGGCTCTTGAAATATTGGGGGTTGACGAGAATACAAAAGTAGATGGTGGAGAAATAGAAATCGGCGAAGACGGCAAACCTAATGGTATATTCAATGAAAATGCAGTTCAGCTGATTAGAAAAGCTATCCCAGAGAAGGATATGGCCACCAGGGAAAAGGAATTCCTTATGTCGATGGATTATTCAGTCAGTCAGGGTTTGACCTCAGTTCAATCCTGCGACGTACTGGGCAAAGACTTCAAAGAGGTATTCAAGCTTCTTCACGACTTGTACAGTGAGGGAAAACTTAAGTTCAGATACAGGCATCAGTACAATTTCCAGGATATCGAGGACTTTAAGGAGTATTTGAAATCGGAGCATATAACAGGCAAATACGATGAGATGTTCTTCTCGAAAGGTGCCCTAAAGCTATTCAAGGATGGCTCTCTTGGTGCCAGAACAGCTTATATGAAGAAGGAATATGCAGATGCTCCCGGGACCTTTGGAGTTGAAGCGCTAAGTGATGATCAGCTTCAGGCATTGGTCGATCTTGCGGTTGAGAACGACATAACAGTAGTCACTCATGCCATAGGGGATGCTGCAGTTGAAAGCGTCATGAATGCTTATGAGAATACTATGATCGATGGCAAAAACCCTCTGCGTCATGGAATAGTTCACAACCAGATAACAAGTATGGAGCAACTGGAAAGACAGACTAGACTTCAAATTCCGGTAATGTATCAGCCTATCTTCCTTGACTATGACAACAGAGTTATCGAGGACAGAGTAGGGAAGGAGCTTGCAAAGACATCCTATGCCTTCAATACTCTTTACAAGATGGGGGCTCCGGTAAGCCTGGGAACAGATTCACCTGTCGAGGACTGCAATCCATTCCAAAACATCTATTGTGCAGTGAACAGAAAGGGACTTGACGGACATCCTGAAGGAGGCTATTATCCGGAGGAAGCTATGACTCTCGAGGATGCGATAGACGCTTATACTGTAGGAAGTGCTTTCAATGAGTTCAAGGAGGATGTCAAAGGGAAGCTGTTACCAAGCTTTGTTGCTGACCTTATCGTTCTTGACAGGGACATCTTCTCCATTGATCCAATGGAGATAAAGAATGTCAAGGTAGAAAAGACAATGGTAAATGGTAAATTCGTTTACGAGAGATAAAAATTCGAAGCTGTCAGTGGAAAAATCCACCGGCAGCTTCTTTTTTTAGTACTATTCTACTGTGACCTTGCCATCCTCTATCAGCTTATTGGCGATCCACTCTGCAACCTTTCCCGTTATTTCAACGCAGTGCCTTTTTCGTTCTGGGCTCATAAAGTTGTCTCCTGCCCATTTTCTGGTAATCACCCTACAGCAGTTTGAACCATATTCATCCATCACATAGTCATGGAGCTGTGCCGCAGCAGGAAACATTTCCTCTTTCATGGGCTCTCCATGGACTCTACCATAAACCATCCCCAGTGCCATCTGTCCGCCGCTTACAGCACCGCAAACGCATCCGGACTTCCCCATCCCTATCGGGAAGCCTGAGGCCATTTTCACTATATTTTCATCATACGGTTTACCTAAAAGGTTATTTATTGTCTGGGCAACTGCTTCTGAACAGTAGAACTCTCCCCTTGCAAAGTAGCCGGATGCCTCTTCCCTTATCTGATCCAATAATTCCTGTTTAGTCATATGCAATCCTCCTGTTTATATATTAATTTTCTCCGCTATCTTTGGTCTTTCAGGCTTAAGGAACCCAATGTACCTGAAAAGAACGTAAATAACCAAAACCACTGCAATTATAGCTTCTATAATCGATAATTGTCTCAACAAGCCTATCCCAGCAAAGTAACCCGATGCGGCTTTGATAGATATCGCAGTTATAACCACCGGAAATGTGAAAGCTGCGTATGAAGGATAAAACCTTAATCTCAAAAGCACTGGGAGCTTGATCAGTACATATATGTAAGCAAGCTGAGAGATGATCAACAGCGCTGCTGCAAACAAAGAATTTTTTGATGCAAATGCGTTCATATAACCAGCGAGAAGAAGGCTGGCAGGAGCACAGAATATAGCGATTGCCGGCAATGCCGGTTCAGGTACAGATTTAAGTCTTCCCAGCTTTCTTATTACTAATGGCAACAAAGCCAAGTAACCAACAAAACCTATCCAAAACAGCAACTGCCCGACTAACCTCATAGAGTAGGCAGAGCTAGTTACCGATGCTGCTACGATTCCGACATAGACTATAAACCATGAGGGCATGACTGAATCCTTTTTAAATCCTCTGATATATTTATTGCTGAAAAATATTGCAAGTCCAATATGCAACACTATCGCCAGCGACCACATTATAAGGGCTGCTGTAGGAACTATCGGTTTAATGTATACGGAAAGCAGCATCATCCCCATGGAATATGTAGGAGCGACGCTTGCAACCACAGGGTTTTTAAGCTCCTCCAAAACTGAGTCCTTGAATAATATCAGCTTCAGGGTGAGAAGCACAAAAATAATTGCTGCCAAAAAACCCATGACAAGCCTCAATTCAGTCGACCACTGTTGGATAAGGTTTCCTCCTGCAGCCAATCCAAGCATAAGACCAGCGGTTGGAACTGGAATTCTTTTTATAAGTCCAATCATAAAATCACTCCTTCATGTTGATCGATACATTGAAATAATAACATTTGTTAGATTGTTGACGCCAATCGATATTTTTTATAGATAATCGATATCAATACAAAAACCAAATAAAAAACCACTGAGGGGATAAACCTCAGCAGTTTTAAAACTTGATGCTCTATTTGATTTTTTCGGAGTAGTCTGCCAGCATCTCAAGACCTTTTATAAGGACCTCCTTCGAAGCGGCGTAGCCTATCCTGAAGCTTTTCTCATATTCGAAGCAATCTCCCGGCGTTACAAGGGTCTTTGAGTGTTCCATAAGTCCGATGCAAAAATCATAGGAGTTTATATCAAAGTCGTAGTAGACAAGAGCGGTGGTGCCTGCCTTCGGCTTCACGAACGAAAATCCTGGATGCTCTTTTATCCAATTATCCAGTATTTCCAGATTCTCTTTTATTATCCCCAGGTTTCTCTCCAGAAGCTTATCCTTGTTTCTAAGGGCATGGGCTGCTATTATTTCATCCAGCATCCCGCAGCTTATAATACTATAATCCCTGTGAGATTCCAGCTTCTTCATAAGCTCAATATTCTTTGTGGCTATCCAGCCAAGCCGTAGGCCAGCAAGCGAGAATACCTTTGACATGCTTGATGTGCCTATGCCCTTCTCATAGAGGTCTGCTATGGAAGTTTGGTAGCTTCCATCCTGATTAAGACCTCTGTAAACCTCGTCACACAAAACATAGGCATCGTGTTTTCTCGCAAGCTCCACTATCTCCTTCATCAGCTCCTCCGGGATGATCGCACCTGTAGGATTGTTAGGATTATTCAGAGCTATAAGCTTTGTACTATCATCTACAACCCTCTTTAAGATCTCCATATCGGGCAGGTAATTTTTATCTTTTTCCAGATAGACTACAGTGACATCAGCTCCAATCGACTCAGGTATGGAATATAGCTGCTGATAGGTCGGTATTATGGATACCACCTTGTCACCCTTATCAACTATGGCCTGCAGAATAAGGTTGTTTGCGCCTATCCCTCCATTTGTGGTAAGTATATCATCAGAGGTAATGTTCTTGTATAAGCCGCTTATTGCGTTTTTTAGATCAGGATTACCGGTTATATACCCATAGGTGAGCTTTTTCTCTGAGAGTTCCTTGAAGAAATCTCCCTCAGGAGTTCCTGTAAGCCGGAGAAGCTCCTTTAAGGATATAGAATCCACACATGTCTCAGCTATGTTATTAACAGCATCCATCTCATACTCATTCATCCATTGCTCCACCTTGAACGGCTTAAGCTTCATTTAAATCAGTCCTTTCATTAAAGTTAATGTAATTATTTCGACTTAGGCTTGTCAAATTCAAATGCTATTGCCCCTCTTAAGAGAGCTTTATCCCTGATCCATTCCTCATATGAGTAGATCCTTCGTCTACCCCAGTTGGACGCAATAAGATCGAAGCCTTCCTTTTTCCTGATCATGCCGGTAACTGTTATCCAATGGTTTCTGAATTCCCTGTTTGAAGAGTTCCAGGTCAATAACAGAACTGGTCTGTCCAATTCAAGCATCCGGATAATAAAGTCGCTTCCTTCATCTACATCCCAAATCCAGCTTTCCATATAGAAGCTTAACCTGATACCTCTTGAGTAAGCATATTTCTGAATCCCCTGTCTCATCTTGGTAAGGGTGGGTATCCCATAAACTCTGGGCTTTAGAAAAGGGTATAACTCCTTCATCAGCCCTACAAAATCCTCCCTTGTAGTTCCCCGGTACAAAACTGACAGCTCTTTTCTAGTCTTTGAGAGATACATAATAAGATTTGCAGCAGCAGTTACTCCACATGATCTGTCAGCCCAAAACTGATTTTTGATCTTAAATGTTTTAAGCCAGCTTTGCTGGCCTCCATAGGAGCCTTCGACATTGAAAAGCTTCTCATTAAGGAGCATGTTCATTCCCTCCATTTCACGTGTGTTTACATTATACCAGATTTACTGGATCTGTGAAGATTATAGCCCTGTGATTATAACCTCCGGCGCCTGTTGAAAATGAGCATAACATGGGTAAAATAGCTTTAGAGCTACGAATGGGAGGAGTTGATCGATTTGAATGCTTCGTTGGGTTTAGTTGCAGTAATAGGAGGGTCCAATCTTGATATTGTTGGTTCGCCCTCGAAAATACTTATTAGAGGAGATTCAAATATTGGAAGTGTAAAGCTGTCGCCAGGAGGTGTGGGAAGGAATATTGCAGAAAACACTGCATTGCTGGGCATCTCAACAAGGCTTTTCTCTATCGTAGGAAATGACAGCTTTGGGGATTATCTGCTTACGGAGGCAAAAAAATCCGGTATTGATGTGGACTTTGTTAAGAGAGTTTCCAGTCCCACAGGTATTTATCTGGCTATACTTGATGAAAACAAGGATATGGATCTTGCAATCAATGCGATGGAGATCATGGCTGAGCTTGACTGGGAGTATATCAGCGACAATAAAGCCTCGATCGAGAAAAGCGAGATAATAGTCCTTGATGCAAATCTAAAGAAGGATGTTCTTGAAAGAGCCACAAATGAGTTTCGCCACAAAAAACTTTTTCTTGATACGGTCTCCACAGCCAAGGCTGAGTCTGCAGCATCTATTATTGGAAACTTTCATACCATAAAGCCAAATAAGATAGAGGCTGAGACATTGACCGGAATCAGGATCCACGGCAGGGATGATCTATTAAAAGCAGCAAATATCCTACACGGCAGAGGGGTTATAAATGTTTGTATAACCCTGGGCAAGGATGGCGTTTTTTACAGTACAAAGGATGGGGATCATGGCGGGTACCGCTCCACTGAGTTCGTTCCTCTGAATGCCACCGGTGCAGGCGATGCATTCCAGTCAGGTCTTATTTACGGAGAATTAAATGGTTTTCCACTGAAGGACTCAATAAGATATGCTATGGGAGCAGCAATAGTAGCTATGAGCTCTGAGGATACCATAAGCAAGGAAATGAGTATAGATAAAATCACCACAATTTCAAGAAGATTGGAGGAAATAAAGTGAACAGATATCTTGATCTAAGTGAAGAAGTAAGAAAAGCAATTGAGGATAAAAGGCCGATAGTCGCCCTGGAATCAACGATAATTTCCCATGGGATGCCTTACCCTCAAAATGTCGAGACTGCATTGAAGGTTGAGGAAATAATTAGGGAGCATGGGGCTGTTCCAGCTACTATTGGGATAATTGGAGGAAGGCTTAAGGCTGGACTTACATCTGAGGAAATTGATTACATGGGAAGAGCTAAAAATATCGCCAAGGTCTCAAGAAGGGATATTCCTTACCTGATAGCTCATAAAAGAGATGGAGCAACAACAGTTGCCTCCACAATGATAATAGCTTCTATGGCAGGCATAAGGGTTTTTGCCACAGGAGGTGTAGGCGGAGTACACAGGGGAGCCGAGAAAACAATGGATATATCGGCTGACCTGGAAGAGCTTGCAATGACTGAAGTGGCAGTGGTATGTGCAGGTGCCAAGTCCATACTTGATCTGGGACTCACTCTTGAGTACCTGGAGACAAAGGGAGTACCGGTATTGGGTTATCAGACAGAGGAGCTTCCAGCGTTCTATACAAGAAAAAGCGGCTTTGGCGTGGATTATAAGGTTAATACACCTGAAGAGATAGCAGACATCCTTAGGACTAAGTGGGATCTGGGTCTCAAGGGTGGAGCTCTTATAGCCAATCCGATCCCGGAGGAGTACTCTATGGATGCTGACCTTATAACAAGAGTAATTGAGGATGCTGTCAAGGAAGCAGAGGCATTGGGAATTAAGGGAAAGGATACCACCCCATTCCTTCTTGCAAAAATCAAGGAGATTACCGGTGGAGAATCCCTTGAATCAAACATCCAGCTGGTATATAACAATGCCAGACTAGCGGCTGAGATTGCAAGATCACTTTAAAATCCCAACAAAACAAGGGCTGTGTAGTTATTCTACACAGCCCAGTCATTTACTCATATAGTCCGTATGTCCTGATAGCCTTCTGAACAAAGATTATTCCGTTTCCCGGTTTATCCATCTCAAGTCTTTCATTTATGGCCTGGATAATCCCATTTACTAATTCATTCTTTGCGATTATCATTACGATTTCCTTTTCAGGTTCAATATCTATGGCGAAAACTCTTCTGGTTTCGTGGATACCGGCACCCCTTGCATTGATTATAGTTCCTCCCTTGGAGCCAGCATTCGAAGCTGCTTCAATAACCTCCTCAGCCTTACCCTTGTCAACTATAGCATTTATCACCTGATACATATACTCACCCTCTCCATCTTCATCCTCTGCAATACAATCCAGCGAAGCCGCCCCTGAAACCTTGCACAATTGGGTCATGTAGGCAATGCCATGATTTGGCTTTGTAAACTCCATTTCTCTTTCAAGTGACTCAAGAGCCTTGTCTGCAGTCTCTCTTTGAGCTGCCATCATAATTATTTCCTTTCTTGAATCAGTTATACCAAGGAAATTTAGAAGCCCATGTCGGATTGTTCCATCTGCCACTAAAACCGTACCACCTGATATTTCATTGTCTCTTGAAATTCTAAGGACACGGCTTCCCTTGCCAAAGTCTACAATAACTGTTATAAGAACTAACTCTTTTACTAAATTAGTTTCATTTGGCATCATCAGCCACACCTACCTTTTTTGATTTCATATGGAATACGAATCCAAGGATCTGTAATGCTATTAGAGGGGTCATCGCTACAAGAGCAATAACTCCAAACCCATCAGCCAGGACATTAGCCCCTTCTGCTGCCGATGCTGCTCCTTGAGCAAATGCAAGAATGAAGGTCGCAGTCATTGGTCCGGACGCAACTCCTCCTGAGTCAAAGGCAATCCCTACAAATAACTCAGGTACGAAAAACATTAGACCAATAGCAATCAAGTAGCCTGGTACAAGTAAATGCCATAACTCCAGAGGTTCTATGACTATTCTTGCCATGGAAAGAGCAACCGCGAGACCAACACCTATAGAAAGTGCTACCAAAACAGATTTTCTCTTTATAAATCCACTTGTTACCTCCTCTATCTGGTGAGTCAGAATGTAAACAGCCGGTTCTGCAAGGATAGTTACAAGCCCAAGAATAAAGCCTATACCAATAACTGCTATCCCTCCGCCATTGACTATAGCTTCAAAGCCAACTTTTCTCCCTACATCCATAAATCCGGTATTAACTCCTGCAAGAAATATTACTAAGCCCAGGAATGTATAAATAAGTCCCACCACAATATTTCTAAATTTCCGTTTAGAGATGTTCAGCGAGGTTTTGTAAACTATTACGAAAACAAGAAAAATCGGTGCAAGAGCCAAGAGAACCTCACCTGATATAGTAAGGAGAGTCTCAAAAATAGTAGCTGCACTACCGTGGTTGACTAACCCGTCAGATGCTTCTGACAAGCCTCCGTTTGAAAAGATACTCATCACCATTACTGCCAAAATAGCTCCGACCGAGGATATACCAACGAGTCCAAAGCTGTCAGCTTCAGAGGATTTGCTATCCTTCCTCAGAGCTGATATTCCCAGTGCAAGGGCTAATATGAATGGTACAGTCATGGCTCCGGTAGTCGCACCTGATGAGTCGAAAGAGATTGCTAATAGTTCCTGAGGAGCAAGTATCCCACCAATCAGAACCAGTCCGTATAATATGAAGAATATAAGCTTGAGAGATATGTTATATACTATCCTTATGAATCCAAGAGTAAGCATAACTGCAATCCCTATGGAGACCATGACCACCAATTGCAGCTTTGGAAGCATTCCACCAGTAGCCATATCTACCTGTCCTGCCAGAATATGGAGATCAGGCTCTGCTATGGAGATCAAAAATCCAAGGATAAGCCCGGATATCGTCAGTACCAGGAGGCTATTCCGCTTTACTATAGCACCACCTATGTACCTTCCTATGGGGCTTATTCCAAGATCCACTCCGAACAAAAACAATGTGAGTCCTACAATAACCAGTAAAGCTCCGGTTAAAAATGAACCCAGCTGATTTCCATCAAGTGGTGTTATTGTGAAATTAAGCAACATAACTATACCTACTATTGGCAATACTGCCATGATAACTTCTTTTAGTTTATTTTTTAATACCTGCAAGTGTTCACCTCCCTCGTAGGTCTATACCCTATACATTATGACTTGTAATCAAATATTTATTAAATTGAACCGTGCTTTCCGGTCATAGCGGGCAGTTTTTTTATGAATTATGTTTATTATATACGTTTTTGGTAATATATAACTAAGATGATAATAATTATCAATTAATATATAAGGAGGTATGTTTCGTGAAATTCGAAGAACATAATCCGTTAGATAATAAGATTTACCAGGTACTTGATCCTGACGGCAAGGTAGTTCTAAAGGACGACATTCCTGAATTGTCAGCTGATCAGCTAAAATCAATGTACCAGACCATGCTATACTCGAGGACGATCGACGAGAAAGCGTTGTCCTATCAAAGGCAAGGCCGGATGCTCACCTACGCTCCAAATATTGGCCAGGAGGCCGCTCAGGTTGGCAGTTCCTTTGCTCTTGAAAAAAAGGACTGGCTTGTGCCTGCCTTCAGGGAGCTGGGTGCATGGCTCACAAGAGGTGTCAGTCTCAAAAATATTTATACCTACTGGTATGGGGATGAATGGGGAAGCCATACTCCTGAGGATGTAAGAGTGCTTCCGGTGTCAGTACCAATAGCTTCCCAGCTTCAGCATGCAACAGGGATAGGGATGTCTATAAACATCAAGGGTGAAAAAGATGTTGTGCTTACCTATGTTGGAGACGGGGGCACATCCCATGGAGATTTCCATGAGGCTTTGAACTTTGCTTCAGTATTTAATGCACCCGTGGTTTTCGTCATACAAAACAACCAGTACGCTATATCGACAAGAAGAGTTATCCAAACCATGAGTGAAAATCTGGCTCAAAAGGCGGTTTCCTATGGACTGCCAGGTATTCTTGTGGATGGGAACGATATATTTGCAATGTACAATGCCACAAAAGCTGCTGTTGAAAGAGCCAGAAATGGAGATGGCCCAACCCTTATAGAAGCCTATACCTACAGACTTGCCGCCCACACGACCTCCGACGACCCCACGAAGTACAGGGACGACAAAGAGGTTGAAGAATGGCGTCTCAAGGATCCTGTAAAAAGATTTGGAAATTACCTTAAGGACAATGCAATAATCGACGAGGACTGGGAGAAGAATACTATGTCCAGGCTTGAGGAGGAGGTCATGGCAACCTTCGAGGATATTGAAAAGAACTCAAGCTATGAGTTGGAGGATATTTTCAAATACCACTACGAAAAGATGCCACTACAGCTTCAGGAGCAGCTTGATGAGTACAGGGCATATCTTAAGGGAGGTAATTAAGGATGGCTAATACGCTTAGTATAGTTCAGGCAGTAAACCAGGCTTTGATGAATGAAATGGCTCTGGATGACAGAGTAGTTGTATACGGCGAGGACGTCGGCGTCGAGGGAGGAGTTTTCAGGGCGACTGTGGATCTCCAGAAAACCTATGGAAAGGAAAGAGTATTCGACACTCCCCTTGCGGAGTCGGCAATAGTAGGCACTGCAGTTGGTATGGCAATAAATGGTCTTAAGCCTGTTGTAGAAATGCAGTTTTCAGGCTTCTCATACCCTGCATTCAACCAGATCATAAGCCACGTTGCAAGAATGAGAAACAGATCGAGAGGAAAGTACCACCTCCCAATGGTCATAAGAGCTCCTTATGGCGGAGGCATAAGAGCATTGGAGCACCATTCAGAAAGTACTGAAGCTCTATATGCTCAAATCCCGGGACTTAAGGTAGTGATCCCTTCAACCCCCTACGATGCCAAGGGTCTCCTGATAGCAGCAATAAGGGATCCTGATCCGGTGCTTTTCTGGGAACCCAAGAGAATATACAGAGCTTTCAAGCAGGAAATACCCGAGGAAGCATACGAGATCCCCATTGGAAAGGCCAAAGTCGTTAAAGAAGGTACTGACATAACTATAGTGGCTTGGGGAGCGATGGTAAGAGATGTACAGAAGGCTGTGGACATTGCTGAAAAAAAGGATATATCAGCAGAGATCATAGATCTGAGAACCATTGCGCCCATGGATAGGGAAAGCTTTGTTGAATCAGTTAAAAAAACCGGAAGAATACTGGTAGTACACGAGGCGCCTAAAACCTTAGGTGTAGGTGCTGAGATAATATCTGTAGTCAACGAGAAGGCATTTCTCCATCTTGAGGCACCGCCTACGAGACTTACAGGATTTGATACGACCTTCCCACTTCCAAGAGGCGAGCATCACTATATACCTACACCTGAGAGAATCGCTAAGACCATAGAAGAAATCATTAAGTATTAGGAGGTGCAGGATATGAAATTCGAATTTAAATTCCCCGATATAGGCGAAGGAATACACGAGGGTGTAATAACCAAATGGCTTGTGGAGGAGGGCTCTGAAATAAAGGAAGGCGACTCAGTAGCTGAAGTCGAAACCGACAAGGTTACCACTGAAATACCTTCTCCAAGGACGGGAACTGTACTCAAGCTGCTGGCAAAGAAGGGTGATACTATAAATGTGGGGCAGGTATTTGTAACTATAGAAACAGATGCTGCCAGTGAGGAAGCTGTCTCCAACGGTGCACCCGAGGTAGTCGAGGAAGAGACTGCAGGAGTTGTAGGAGAGGTAATTGCTTCATCTGAGGTCATACCATCGAGCACCGAGGGGTTTGAGAAAAAAACCGAAGCCATATCAGCTGAAAAAGTACTCGCTACTCCTGTTGCCAGAGCCCTAGCGAAGGATCTTGGAGTTGATATAAATAAAATAAAGGGAACCGGACCTAACGGCAGAGTTATGAAGGAGGATATCTACAACGCCTCCCGGAAAGAGACTGACAAGAAGCCCGAGGAGAAAGCAAAGCTGACCGATAAGGCAGTATCAGCAATTCTTCAGACTGCTCCAGGCGAAAAAGTAGAAAGAGTACCGTTGACGAGGATCAGGAAAACAATATCTGAGAAGATGACTCAATCGAGGTTTACGATACCTCATACCACTGCAATGGATGAGGTGGATATATCAAAGCTGTATGATCTAAGGAAGAGATATAAGAACTCCCTGAAGGACGAGGATGTAAACCTGACTTATATGCCTTTCGTTATTAAGGCTGCGATCTCAGCACTTAAGGAGCTGCCTGAATTCAATGCAAGCCTCGATATGGAAAAGGATGAGCTGATCCTTAAGAAATACTATGACATTGGAATCGCTGCAGATACGGATAGAGGCCTTATGGTCCCTGTTATAAGGGAGGCTGACAGGCTTTCTATCGTTCAGCTGGCCAAAGCGGTTGAGGATATCAGCACAAGGGCGAAGAATAACACTATTGAGCTGGCTGAGCTTAAGGGCAGTACCTTTACCATAACTAACTACGGCTCTATTGGGGGCTATTTTGGCATACCGATCATAAACTACCCTGAGTCCGGAGTGCTTGGTTTGGGAAGAGTAACTAAAAAGCCTATCGTTAGAGATGATGAAATAGTAATTGCACATGTGCTTCCTTTGTCGCTTTCCTACGATCACAGAATAATCGATGGAGCAAGCGGAGCGAGGTTCCTGAATATAGTCAAGGAGCTTTTATCTGAGCCGGAGCTGCTGCTCCTCAAGTCATAGATTGGGGCTGATTTTAATGGAAAAATATGATATTGCCATATTAGGCGGCGGTCCTGGAGGGTATGTCTCTGCAATTAAGGCTGCACAGATGGGAGCAAAAGTATTGCTGGTTGAAAGAGAAAGATTAGGTGGTTTGTGCCTAAACTGGGGTTGTATTCCAACAAAAACACTCCTGATTTCTGCGAGACATTACAAAGATCTTCTAAGGAGCAATGATTTCGGCATTTCAGGAGTCGATGTTTCCAATGCCAGGGTCGACTGGAAACTCCTGATGGAAAGAAAAAGTAAGGTGGTAGATAAGCTGGTTTCAGGAATAGAGCTTCTGGTTAAAAAAAATAAGATCACCTTTATAAATGGTGAAGGAAAGGTCCTTGATAACCACTCGATGGAGATAAGCGGTGAAAAAATAAGCTTTGAAAACCTGATAATCGCAACTGGCGCTTTGGGTAATGTCCCGGAAATCCCAGGTCTTTCAAAATCAATGGAGGATGGGCACGCACTGGACAGCAGAGGTATATTAAACCTCCAGGAGATGCCTGAGGCGGTTACGATTCTTGGCGGGAACGTATACGCTGTTGAATTTGCTACTATATTCAATGCAATTGGAACCAAGGTGACCTTGGTCCATAAAAACAAGTCCATTCTTCCGGGAGCTGATCATGAGCTTTCACAGCTGTTGGAAAGACAGCTTAAAAAAGACGGTGTTAAAATACTTGGAGAAAGTGATATCAGCAGAGTTGAGGGTCCTAAGGTCACTGTAAACAGGAAGGAAAGGGAAGAAACGGTAGATGGTGACAAGCTTATTGTATTCATGGGTATCCAGCCCAATCTAAGGGGATTGGAAGCACTGGATCTAAAGATGAATGAACGAGGCTTTATAAAAACAGATGTTAAGCTTAGAACAAGTATTGACAATATATATGCGGTCGGGGATGTAAATGGGACACTTCCACTGGCTCATGTTGCATCTGCGGAGGGTATAGTAGCTGCCGAAACCATAATGGGTGTGGAAAGCAGGATGAACTACAACATAATACCAAGAGTTGTCTACTCATTCCCTGAGCTTGCCAGTGTAGGGATAACCGAAGAGGAAGCCAAGGACAAGGGTCTGGACTACAGTGTTGGAAAGTTCCCTCTTATGGCAAACGGGATGGCTATTGCAGAGGGTGAGACTAATGGCTTTGTCAAAATAATCTCCGACAACAAGTATGGTGAGATCATCGGAGTCCACATGGCAGCAGCCACAGCCTCAGATATGATTTCCAAGGCAGCAGCTATCATGCAGCTTGAGGGTACGGTTTATGACATAGCAAAGACCATACACCCTCATCCTACGTTTGCTGAAGCACTTATGGAGGCAGCCTTTGCAGTGATCGACAAACCAATACACGTATAGAATACCTTAAAAAAGCCGATCCAGGGATATTATTATCCCTGGATCATTGCTTCTACTTGCCATTCTTCTTAAAAGTCTTCTGCATCTTGCCAAAGCTTCGTTCCTTTGCCTTCCTTTGCTGCAGAAGGCTTTTGCTTTCTTTCGCTGCAGCAAATTCAGCTTCTTTTTTTAGCTTCAGGTAGCTGTTCCATCTATCCCTGGAAAGGTCACCGGACTTAATTGCGTTTTGTACAGCGCAGCCCGGTTCTCCTAAGTGCTTGCAGTCTTTGAATCTGCATTCCATGGACAGCATTTCGATATCACTGAATGCTGCACTAAGGCCTTCTGATACGTCCCATAGCTCAAGCTCCCTCATCCCCGGTGTATCAATTATCATAGTTCCATCCTCAAGTGTTATAAGCTGCCTGTGGGTGGTTGTGTGCCTTCCTTTGCTGTCATCCTCCCGTATTTCTTTGACCTTCATCACTTCTTTACCGGATAGTGCATTTAAAAGTGAAGATTTCCCAACACCAGATGAACCAAGTAGGACTATGGTGGATCTCGGCTTAAATATTCTCTTCAGCTCATCTATTCCCTCTCCTGTAATTGAGCTGACGGAAGCGATTGGAACACCTATTGCATTTTCTTCCGTATTCCTGATAAACCACTCCGCATCATCAGTGGTGTCGCTCTTTGTAAGCACAATGACAGGTGTTGCACCGCTTTCCCATGCTGAAGCCAGATATCTGTCCAGTCTCTTGATATTATAATCCTTATTCATCGAGGTCAGAATAAGAACGTAGTCAAAATTCGCTGCAACCGTCTGCTCAATTTTATTAAAGGAATCCATTCTGGAGAATTTGCTCTTCCTGTCGAAAATCTTAAGGATAGTATCCTCTCCCTCATGATTCCTTTTCACAAGAACAAAGTCACCAACTGCAGGGTAGATCTGTTCCATTCCATTATAGAAGGTACTCCCCTTCAGATGAGCCAGCTTCTCCCCACCAGGTCCAATGATCTTGTATTTCTCCCTGTGGACCTCACTTACCCTGGCAATTGCTTTTTCTTCGCTTAATACCTCATCGCTATCTGATTGTCTGGCAAAAAAGCTCTCAAATCCGATATCTTCCAAATATTTATTATCCATTGTTTCCTCCCATTCAGTATCAGTATAATCCTTCATGTCGTTAAATTTATGATCTGTCATACGGCATTCCCCCTTTATTATGTCTCTGGGCACAAAAATACCGCAAAACCGATCCTGATAAGAGGTGTTTGCGGACACAAAAAACACGACCCTTCAGCCGTGTTGTGTTTACAGCATATCAAAGAAAGGTTAGATTTGCACCCTATTGAATTATTGCCTCCAATGCTATTACAATCTCTCTCATAATTGAGCAGCCCCTTTCCTGTAAAACTGATTTACTACACTAGTATTATAGACCCGCATTTTCTGGATGTCAAGTAATCATCTCATTTTATTATCCACGAATCGGATAATTTGCTATATTTCCGGATGATTGGTTTCCTTAAGGAACAAGACCTGGGAATATATAAAAAATCCTATGCCTATCCATATCAGCCCGAAAGCTATCAGAGAGCTTAAATCGAATGGCTCCCTGAATACGAATACACCAAGGATAAGTCCTATTGTTGGCGATAGGTACTGAATGAAACCCATTACAGTCATTGGGAGTTTTTTCAAGCCCTCGGCATACAACAACAAAGGCAATGCGGTAAGTACTCCGCTCATCATGACCAATGGCCAGAAGGATACAGGAAGGTTCCCGGATATCCCATTCCCTGAGGTTTCGACAATAATCATATATATAAGTGAGGGTATACCTATGATCAGTGTTTCAAAAGCAAGTCCCGTCAGGGAATCAACTCTCGATTTTTTCTTCAGCAGACCATAGATTGAAAAGCTTAGAGCCAATACCAATGCTATTATGGGAAGCTTGCCAAAGGTTATTGTTTTAATTAGAACCCCTAAGGACGCAAATCCTATGCCAAACTTCTGAAGACGAGACAGCTTTTCCTTGAGGTAGAGGCTTCCAAACAATGTTACCATAAGTGGATTCATGTAGTACCCAAGACTGGTTTCCAAGACAAATCCATTGTTTACCGCCCAAATATATACTATCCAGTTGATGGATATGAATATGGAAGGCCATAGAAAATACAGCCAATTCCTTATGGATGAAATTTCTTTTCTGAAGGCTTCTCCCTTTTTCCATACGATCATGATGATAGTTATGAACAAAAATGACCATACGACTCTGTGTGAAAATATCTGAATAGGACTTATCTGGCCTACAAGCTTCCAATATAGGGGCAGCAACCCCCAAATAAGGTATGCAGAAACCCCAATTATTATCCCCTGAATATATTCTTTTCTATCCATTGTGTGAAACCTTCTCTCATTATGATATTTATGATTATACAATAAAAACTATAGAATGAAAGATAAATTTCGTGAAGCTAAACAAAAAACACCCCTGGTATTAGTAACCAAGGGGCTTGTGATACAAATTACCTTTTTACTGATTTGACAGAGGCCTCATAAAGCTCAATATACTTCTTTGTCGTCAGCTTGGCTGATAGCTTTCCTATCAGATCCACCGGAACCTTTTTTGGATTTTTGAACCTTATACAGCTTTTCCCCATGTCGAGCCTGGTTGTTGCAGCCTTGTCATACTCTTCGATGAACCAGCTTAAAAGCTCATCATCCATGTAAATGCCCATATGATAGACTGCAATATGGTTTTTCTGGGAGGCAATTGCCATAAACGGAAGAGGATCCTTGGGATTTACATGGTATCCTGAAGGATAAATTGAGTGAGGTACATAATATGTTATCATCCCGTATTCAGTGGTCTCTTCAAAGCCTTCAGGTAGGTTATCCTTAACGGCATTCCTGATCTCTTTGATTATCTCTTTTCTATCCTCAGGCAGTGATTCAATATACTCTTCTGGTGTGGCAGCGTGGATCAGCATAGTCTATTCCTCATGACTTAGCTGCCAGCATACTCCAAACTTATCTATAATGCTGGCATATCCCTTGCTCCAGAAGGTTTCCTGGAGCTCCATATCAACTTTTCCGCCTTCCTTCAGCTCTTCATAAAGTCTTTTTATCTCATCCATGTCCTTATCCACAACTATAATCGACATATTGTTTCCCACGATAAACTCCATTCCAGGCCAAATATCCGAAAACATAAGTCTCATGTCTTTAATGTCAAGGAAGGTATGCATTATGCGATCCTTTGCCTCCACCGGTATTGGATACGCAGGATCTGAAGGTCCTTCGCCAAAGGTCATTATTTGCTGAGGATCAGCCCTGAAAACACTTCTGTAGTATTCAACTGCTTCCTTACAATTTCCGTCAAAATTAAGGTAAACACTTACAGACATTTTATCACTCCTTTAAATCTACTTACTTATTTGATACCCAAAATAAATAGAGGTAATTCTATATTACAGTCAAGAAAATACACTCCCTAAATGGAAGTGTAAATAGAATTTTTCTTTTCTTTTGACCTGTACATTATGTAGTCTACCTTCGATATGAGAGTATCGAGATCCTCGACGGAATTGTGATCATAATAGGTTATACCGGCACTGGAGGAAAGCTTTATTACTACGTCTCCTTTTTGAACCTCTATCTTAGCTATATTCTTTCTGATTCTCTCTGCAATATGGATTGCTGAATCAAAATCAGTATCTGGAAGGCATATAAGAAATTCATCCCCTCCAAACCTTCCAAGGATATCGTAGGTTCTTAGGCTTTCCTTTATTGATCTAGCAAATGCCTTCAATACCTGGTCTCCTGTAAGGTGGCCATAGGTGTCGTTTATTTCCTTGAAGGAATCGATATCCAATAGGATCAGGGAAAGAGGCTTGAATTCTCTTTTCGAGCGTTCCATTTCCTGGCCGAGTCTGTCTATAAGAGCTCTTCTGTTAAGCACTCCTGTCAGGTAATCTATATATGCAAGATCTTTGAGCTTATCATTTGCCTCCTTTAGTTTCCTTTCCAGTTTTTTTGATTCAGTGACATCTCTTATTATTATAGCAGTCCATGTTTCGTTGTTTTCATCGTTAAACAACGAGGAAGTGAATTGTCCAATAAATCTGCTGCCGTCTTTTCTTATAAAAGTTAGTTCACCAGTGACAAACCCTTTCTCCATCCTTTCCCTGAGCATACGTTCCAGATTTGGATCCTCGGGATCTATAACTCCCGCCCTGCCTTCTTTTTGGAAGTCCTTATCCGTTCTCTGAAACATCTCCCAAGCAGCATTATTTGCATGATGGATCCTGCCGTCCGGAGTGGTCAGCAGGATGGCATCCATAGTATTATCAAATATGAATCTATAATATTCTTCCTTTATAAAGCAGGTCATCAAGATCCACTCCCAAACAAGCGTTGATTATATATTACCAGTGTATTTACCCCAAATAAACATGATGATGTTAAATATTTTCTTACCTGTCATGACTTATGTCCAAAAAAACCGGAGGTTTCCATTCCTCCGGTTTAATCTATATAATATCGAGTCTTTTACTTATGTTCATTATAAAATCCTGTATGTTGGTCACAATTGTCTTTACTGTAAGGCTGCCTCTGTCGCGGAGCTTGTTGACTGCGAACTCTGAAATGTCAACGCTATAGAAATACAATGGTCTTATGGTACCATCCTCCATCATCCTGTAGGTAGGAGTCATGTTGCCTGTTGCTATAGAGTGCAGCATGGATGCCATACATATTACTGTGGTGGACTTTCTTATTTGATCCCTCATGGCGTTTTGTCCCTCGTATACATCTCCGTATACCTCCGGTAGAGGTCCATCATCTCTGATAGATCCCGTAAGTACGAAAGGAACATCGTTCTTTACGCATTCAAACATTATGCCATTGTCAATTCCTTCATTTTCCACAAAGCTTTTAATGCTGCCGTGAATCCTGACGGCATTTATTGTATCTATATGGTTATAGTGCCCATTGGGCATCGATCTTTGGGTCCGTATATCCTGTCCAAGGGCTGTTCCTATAAATGCTGCCTCAAGATCATGCGTTGCTAAAGCATTCCCTGCAAGAATCGAGTCGACGTAGCCACCCTTAACAAGCTTTGAAAAGGCTTCCCGGGAATCTGAGTCAAAGGCACAGGCAGGTCCAAGAACCCAGGTTACGTGACCATTGTCTTTTTCATACTTAAGGAGCTCAGCAAGAAAATTATAATCCATCGAGTAAGCTGTCTCTCTGGTCCTTCCTTGTCTGAATACGAAGGAATCCAGCTCATCCTCTGTCTCCTCAACGAATGCATTGGTATATACAAAAATACCTTCAATGGCATCCTCAGTTCTTCCCACGAAGACAAGGTCTCCCTTCTTTAGTTTTCTAGCTTCCTTGATAACTACCCTATCGTCTTCATATACTGCAACGCAATCCATCCTGCTTTCCTCGGCAAGCTTCCACTGACCATTTACTTTAAAGTATTCAGGAAAAATCGTCGTCGAATGGTAGTTCTTTGGCGCTACTGTATCCTTGGGAGAAGGCACGAGCTTAGCATCCGGGGCATTCACAAACCCTGGCAGTGAGAAATCCGGCGATATGTACTTTGGCATTTTGAAGCTCATACTAAAACCTCCTCCGAATATGCAAGGCTGCAGTATCACACTACAGCCTTGCATTATGATTATAGTCAATTATATTACATTGGAATTCCTACCGCAAGTACCTTGGAGTCATTAAAAACCCTCATTTGTATTGAAGGTGTCCCAACTGTCGAGATTCCCTGTTTCAAAGCCCTTTGCAAACCAATATGACCTTTGCTCCGAGGTTCCATGTGTGAAGCTGTCCGGGACCACATAGCCTCTTGCAGCCTTTTGTATGGCATCGTCCCCTACTGCTTCAGCTGCATTTATAGCCTCATCTATATCACCGATCTCCAGGTAGCCTTTGTCAGCAACTCCTTTTGCCCACACTCCCGCAAGGTAATCTGCCTGAAGCTCCAGTCTTACTGAGTACTTATTGTATTCAGTCTGACTTACCTTTGCCCTGATTTCCTGCATCTGTTCCATTACTCCTAAAAGGTTTTGCACGTGATGACCTACCTCATGGGATATGACGTATGCCATAGCGAAGTCTCCTGATGCTCCAAATTTCGTCTCCAGCTCCTCAAAGAAATCGAGATCTATATAGACTGTTTTATCAGCCGGACAATAGAAGGGTCCCACCTCAGAGGAAGCTCCACCACAGGCTGAGGTCACATAGTCATGATACATTACCAATGTTGGCTCCTCGTAGTCATACCCATAGTCTGAAAAGATACCATTCCAGACATCCTCTGTGTCTGCCAGAACTACCGATACAAATTCAGCCCTCGCTTCGTCCTCAGGAGATTCAATATATTCTGTTTGCTGCTGACCTTGCTGTGTGACTGTTCCAAGTGTTTCCAAAGCCGCCTCCGGGCCACCGAATATAAGGCTTATCAGCAGCATTAATACGAGCCCTGCTCCACCAACTGAAGCTCCTCTCCTTACTCCTCCGGAGCCCCTCCTGTCAGATACATTCGAGCTTTGTCTTCTCCCCTGCCATTTCATTGAAATTCCTCCTCATGATCATCCCCTGTCCTGATAAGGAAATTATACCCATTCACCGGAATTTACATCATAAAAAAGCGGACACCCTGTGCCCGCTCATACTCTATATTGCAGCCAACCCCTTAAACATTTCAACTGCTACTTCAATGTTTTCATCTGGAAAGTCGAACTCATATGTGTGGACTGCCGGATAGGTTTCTCCATTCCCGATCCAGAAAATAGTGCCCTTTGTCTCCTTTGTGTACCATCCATAATCCTCGGAGCCTCTATGACCTTTTTCCATCTCAATCAGCTTAAATCCCTTATCAAGTGCAACCTTTCTTACCTTGACATTACTTTCCGGATGGTTAGCTGTAACTGGGAAGATATCGTTGTACTCGAAGCTTACCTTCAGCTTATCTTTTTCGGCTTCTCTTATAGCAAGTTTTTCCATATTGTCCTGAAGCTTGTCAAGCTCATCCTCGAACTCAGCTCTTATTGTCATCAACAGTTCACCTTCGCTGGCAGCTATCCCAAATGCACGCTCGCCTATGTTAACCTGTACTACCGTACATAAGACCAGTCCTCTGTTACTGTCAGCAGAAGTCCACTCAGGAATTGAATTTATTATTTTGGCTATTGCATAGGAAGGATTTATGCCAAGCTCAGGTTGGCTGGCGTGAGTAGGCTTCCCAACCATTTTAATGGTCATCCCTCTTGATGCAAAATTACTTGTACCTTCAATGACATTTACAGATCGAAGCGGAGTGCCGCTTGTGTTGTGAAAAGCAAAAATTTCCTCTATGTTGTTCTCATTAATGAATACCTTAGCCTGGAATGCACCATCCCCGGTTTCCTCAGCATGCTGGAAAAGGAAGTAGATATTCTTGTCAGCTCCCTCCTGGTCTATCTCAAGAGCAAATGCCGCCAGTGAGGCCGAGTGTCCGTCGTGACCACATTTATGCGACACTCCGGGGTTCCTGGATCCATAGGGAAGCTCTATACCTTCGTCCATAGGGATCGCATCAAAGTCAGCTCTGTAGGCGATATTAGGTTTATCTTCCCCTGCATGATAAATGGCATAAAACCAAAGTCCTCTGTCTACTATCTCGAGGCTTGTATGCTCCTTCAGAAAATCCATAAGTCTCTTTTTTGTCCAGACTTCATAGTTCGATGGTTCAGGATTTTGGTGCAGCTCATGTCTTAGCTCGATCGCCAGTTCAAGGTTTTCTTTTTTCATACAATACATCTCCCCTTACTTGTATTTACCTCTCATTCTATTATAGTGCATCGCTGAAGCATATGACAGCGTAAAATTAAGGTTTTACATATTCATTCTTCAGTATTGAAAAGATCATCTGGTCCCTATATTTTCCACTATAATCCTTGTAGCTTTGCCTTAGGGTCCCCTCATGGACCATACCGAGCTTATTGTAAAGATGAACCGCTCTTTCGTTGTCCGTAAAAACGTCAAGCCAAAATCTGTTTGCTTTCACTACTTCAAATGCATATTTAATAAGTGCCGATATGAGCTCTGAGCCAGTTCCCTTGCACTTTGTTTCTATTACTATTCTCCTTAATTCGAAGGAGTCATATGGTCTTTTGTAGCTGCATAGGATGAATGCAGATTTTTCACTAGATTCTCTATCCTGCACAATAAAAAGCATGTTTTCAGTTGAATCAATATTACTCTTATGTTCTTCATAAGTGTTTTGAAAAACAAAATCCCTATTTCCTTCAGCTCTTTCAAGTCTCATTACATACTCGATATCATCATAAACAGCACCTCTGGCAATAAACCTATCTGTTTCGAAAATAACTTCCATTTTGACCTCCTAGAGCATAAGCTCAGTTCCTTCTCTCTTTAATCTGTCTATCCATTCAAGCTTCAATAGTTCCAGATCATCAGTGTAGTCCCTGTCAGGTTCCCTCTCATCATACTCCAAAACCTCCAGTACCTTGATCTCAAATGCGCCCTCACCATATTTGCTCCATTCTCTCTGTAGCTCCTCGCATCTATGACTTCCCAGCTTTAAGGTGAAAAGAAGCTTATTTATTGAGGCCTTTGTCCTGTTTGTCGCTTCAAGATAAGTCCTGCCTGTTTCAAGACAGGTAGCTCCAATCAAGCCCATTTCCTTTTTTAGTTGCTTATACTCCTCTTTTAACTGCCGTTTTCTGTCCATCAATATCCCAGCTCCTTCAACAGCCTTGATAACACAGCCATTCTTTCTCCGATAAGCTCTCCATCCTTTGTCAACGCGTCACGAAGGATTTTTAGATCTTCATCTATGTGCTCGTTTTCTGTACATACCTCTACAGTCATCGCATCTCCCTGGAGTCCAATTCTATCCAGTATTGGATTTTTCTCATCATACAGCTTCTCAAATCTGTAGGCTTCCCTGAAGTGGAGCTCGGATCTGCAGACCAGGATAGCCAGATCTAGAACTCTGTGGAGAGGAAGCTCCTCAGATTGCCTTGACCATTTTTCTCCCGTATATCTCCACACCTTCGCGGATACGTCAACCCTGCCTCTGTCGTTCCACTGTGCAAGTCCGATCGATAAGCCCTGGGCATCTGTCTTATAAGCATATCTGCCGTCTACATTCCCGTAATTTTCAACAACAACTACCGGTTTGTGCTTTAATGTTGTGGGTATCTTCATTTTGGTCACACATCCTTTTTACTAATTTAGTATATTACTAATTATAGTAATATACTAATACTTATTGATCAATATGTCAAATTAAAAGCGATGGATCTCTCCATCGCCTAAGTAATTTAATTCTATTTCTTCTTGAATAAGCCTCCGAACAGCTTGCCTACATCGTCAACTATGCTTCCATCTTTATCTGCGTCGAGAAGTCCCTCTGCAATGTCCATCAGTCCCCCACCCTTGCCTTGACCAATCATATCTCCCAGCAATCCCGATATGTCGTCGGGTCCTGCACCTCTTTTTGCCTTCTCCTTGCCCATCATGCCAAGCAGCATAGGGGCAAGCTGGGTCATTATCCCCGAAACTTGGTCTGACTGGAGTCCGGTCTTACTTGCAAGGTTGTTTTTGAAGCTGGTATCCTTCCCAGATAAAATGTGCTGCAGGATTTTAGCACCATCGTCGGTATCAACCTTATCAAAGTACCCATTTAAGTCTTCCACATCATCATCCTTGTGCTGCTCAAGTGCTTTTGCAAGGGCTTCGGCCCCTTCTTTTGTCGATGCATTTCGATCCATGGCCTTTACAAGAGACGGCAATCCCATCATTGCTACCTGCTTTACTTGCTCTTTATCTACTCCTGCCTTTCCGCCAAGCTTACTAAGTATATCCTCATTACCTAACTGCTCAGTCAATAGCTTCATCAAATCCATCAGATTTCCTCCTTATTAGAGATACTTACTCGTATCCCATGAATACATCCGTAATTATATTGGACTTTTCGATCCCTTCTTTGGTAAGCTTCTCGGTTATAAATGCGTTCATTCCCGGAGTTCCGGAGATTAGGTAAGCAGATTCATTCCCGATATTCTTAGTGTATTCTTCTATCTTCTGAACAAAAATATTCCTGTCTGAAATCAGGATGACTTCAAGACCATTGACTGTTTCTCCAGCCTTCCTCAGGTCTTCCTCGTAAGCAAACTGGCCTCTATCGTCAGAATACAAAACAGTTACTCCGGCTGGTGATACTCCCTCTGTTTTCATTTGCTTTACCAGTGCACGAATCGGGGTAACCCCTATTCCTCCTGCCATAATACAGGTTTTTTTGTTGTAATCAGGAATCTTGAATTTGCCGTTTATACCTTCCACTGTCATTACCTCTCCTTGCTTCATGGTCAAAAGCTGCTGCTTGAAGTCCGTTGATTCAGGGGTTATCCTTGTGGAGAACATCATGATCCCTTCGTTTATTATCGAAGCGATGCTAAATATCCTGAAGCCTTTGTCCTCCTCCACTTGTCTGTCCCGATACCTGAATATTCCATGTTGACCTGGGATCCAGGTTAAATCTCCGGGTATCTTAAATACGAATGAAAAAATCTCAGATGTCTCTTGGATTATCCTTTCCAGAATAATCTCCGCTCTTATTTTACCATCAGTCATATTTATCCCTCCTTCATGCTATATATATTCTACTAAATACTTCCAAATAAACCTCCTCTGCTTAATTATTGACTAAAGAAAATATATTATAACAAACATAATAATTTATCTTGACAATACTGTGTATCGCACATTATAATAAAATCAAAGGAGTTGATCTTATGATTGAGCTTGAAGCTATACTACAGAACATACAACAGGAGATGAGAAGAGGCACCTTGATACTTGCTGTGCTAACACGGATGGATGAGCCGCAATATGGCTACTCTCTAATACAATCCCTGGACGAGATGGGGGTTTCAGTAGACCAAAACACACTCTATCCATTACTTCGAAGGCTTGAAAAGCAAGGTCTTCTTGAATCAATCTGGGAGGTTGAGGAAAACCGTCCACGTCGATACTACAAAATCAGCAAGCTGGGCACTGAGGTCAGAGATGCCCTAATCACTGAATGGAACAAGCTGACTGAATCGATGTCAAAGCTTATAGGAGGCTTGAAATGATTAAGGATTATTTATATGCAGTAGGAAAGTATCTACCCCCTTCACAACGAACGGATGTATTAAAGGATGTTGAAGCGAATATTTATGACTATCTTGAAGAAAATTTTGGAAGCAGGGAATACGGTGAGAAGGAAGTGGAAAGTGCTCTGCTTTATCTCGGAAACCCAAGGACGGTAGCAGAAGGCTACCTTGACAGACCCAGGTGTCTTATTGGTCCCCCTTATCTTGATATTTACTATTTGGTCGTAAAGCTTGCAGTGTTTGGAGTAGCCATTGGGATCGGAGTATCACTAATAATTTCCTTCAATGACTTTGGACAGCTTCCGGAATTCATGCTTAAGCTCCTTGCTGGAATTTGGCAGGCTGGAGTCAGCGTCGTAGGTACAGTCACAATCATATTCGCAGCTCTGTATCGATTTGCTCCTGAAAAAGAGAACTTTAAAGATGAAAAGTGGAGTATTAAAGACCTGGAGAAAGCGCCTGATGAAAGTGAAAAGGTCAAGCTTACCGACCTCATATTTGAATCAGCTTTCGCGATAATTTTTCTGGTTATTTTTAACTTCGATCTCTTAAGCGGATTAAGAAGCACAGAAATTGATGTGGTCTGGCTTAATGATGTAGTGTTTTCGAGGTATCTTATCTGGATAAATCTGGTTCTTGCTGGAACACTTCTCCTTAACCTGTACCTATTGATCAGAAGGAGATGGCAGGTTATCACTAGGCTTATATCTATATTATTCGACATAGCCGGAATCTGGATATTTTCTGTGCTAGCATTTACTCCAAATATATGGGATTTCTCAGATGTTTCAAATATAACGCCAGAGGCTGTCGAAGGGATAAGCACAGGTCTTGGTATTGGGCTTAGAATTGGATTTGGAGCAATAGTTGTAATTACAGCTTTTGAGATTTATAAGCACATCAAGTTCATGGTAAAGAAAGTATAATAACATTTATTCCTGAAGTAGTCTGCTTCAGGAATTTTTTTACATATGGATTGTTATATTGTTGACATATTTGAAATCTTATCATATATTATTATCAGGCAGTGTGTTAAATCTCTGTCAATTTATTGTTGGAGGTCAATATATGAAATTACAAGGCAAGGTAGCAATAGTAACCGGCGCTAGTTCAGGCATGGGCAAGGATATAGCATTTCACTATGCTCAGGAGGGTGCAACTGTTTTGGCTGTAGCAAGGAGAGCAGACAGACTTAATCAACTGGTGGAAGAAACAAAGGACTTTGACGGTAAGATAGTCGCCTTTTCTGCTGATTTGTCGGACAAAAACAGTATTGAGGCAATGATCGATGAAGCAATAAAGGAGTTTGGTAAGCTTGATATACTTGTAAACAATGCAGGTATTATGGACGATATGGCTGCTATTGGCGATGCCTCTGAGGAAATGTATGATAAGGTAATGAATCTTAATGTAAAAAGTATGTTCCTTGCTATGAGCAAGGCTGTTAAGTATTTTGAGTCAGTAGGCGGTGGAGTGATTATCAATATAGCATCCATAGGAGGACTTAAGGGTGGTATCGCCGGTGCGGTTTATACTGCCAGTAAGCATGCAGTTGTTGGATTGACTAAAAATACAGGCTATATGTACGCTAAGAAAAACATCAGATGCAATGCAATATGCCCTGGAGCAGTAGCTACTGAGATTGGAACGAGTGAATTCATGAGGACAATAAATATGGATTGGGCAAAGGTCGCAGGAGTGAGTCAGGCTCTAAATCCGAGGATGGGAGATCCGAAGGAGATTGCAAAAGTTGCAGTATTCCTTGCTAGTGAGGATGCTTCCTTTGTAAACGGTCAGTGTCTCGCAGTGGACGGAGGCTGGACCGCAGCTATGTAGTCATTAAAATCCCGGTGGATTCATCCACCGGGATTTTTCAATAATATTTAATTATTTCATTAGAGCTGCACTTTCTCCGGCAATCTTGCCAAATACGGTAATATCGGCCAATGCATTGCCTCCAAGTCGATTGCTTCCGTGGATCCCCCCTGTGACCTCACCAGCAGCATACAGACCCTTTATAATTACTCCGTTAACATCCACGACCTGAGCATTTTCAGTTATAACTACCCCTCCCATTGTGTGGTGGACAGTTGGTACCCTTGCACCGGCATAATACGGTGGAGTATCTATCTTTTCAGCAAAAAGGGTTCTTCCAAATGGATCAGCTGATTTGCCTTCAACAGCCTGATTGAAGCTTTCCACAGATGCTGAAAGATTTGATGGATCAACTCCGATTTGCGCTGCAAGCTCCTCAAGAGTATCTGCTTTGAATGCTCGCCCAGCTGACACAAGATCGTCGATGCTTTCGTTAAAATTGTTTACGGTGTCGCCGGTTGGATATGAATGCTTATCAACAATTACCCACATGTAAGCGTCAGTCTGTTCCATGAGAGCCTTGGTCATAACATCCCTTCTTGCTCCTTCATCGACAAATCTGTTTCCTTCCTTATTTACGAAAATCCTGTTTTGTACCCCTTGTTCGATATTTCCGCTAAGGCTGCCTGTTTGAGGATCTCCCATCGGTAGAAGCTGAATATTCTCCATACCTGTTACGGATGCATTGATTTCCTCTGCCATGATAATTCCGTCTCCGGTTGCCCCTGTATGGTTAGTCGTTTTTACTTCTCTTAACGAAGGCCACAGCGTATTGTATTGCTCTCTCATCTCTACATTAGCACCAAATCCTCCAGTAGCCAGAACAACTCCATTGTTGGCGTAGAGTGTTACGGCTCCTCCTTTGCCCGAAGCATTTACTCCTACTACGGCTCCATCTTTGACTATGAAGCTTTCTGCCTTTGTTTCAGTCATTATTTCAATTTCTGAGCTGTTTTCTGCGATGTAATTTGTGTAAGCCTCTATATAGCCTGTCCCAAGAGGTTTTGCAGGCTTATGCGCTCTTGACCAAAGTCCTCCAAGTACTGTGAACACATAGTCCTTGAACTCCATATCAAGCTCCTCAAGCCATTCTACAGCTGGGAGTGCATTATCTGCAAGTATGCTTATGAGCTCAGTATCTCCCTGCATATCCCCACCGAAATATGTTTGAAGCTTATGCAGCGTAGGACTGTCAAATAATTGGGTTTTGCCGGATGCTTTATAAGCTTCCCACTCCGCCTTCAAAGTTTCCTGCCAACCTTTTACTGCTTCGTCAGATACTTCTTTAGTGATCAGCCCTTCTATTGTCTGTTTCTCAAGGTCTGTCATAACAAGCTCATCTTGTCTGTCAGGGTCAGCTGCATTATATGCAGAGCCTGATATGATTGTGTTTCCCCCTAATTGTGGCATCTTCTCCACCAGAATTACAGATGCACCGTTTTGATGGGCTGAAACTGCTGCTGCAAGACCAGCACCGCCACCACCTATTACTACGACATCTGCAGTTTTCTCAATATCTCCTTGAACTGGCTCTTCCGCAGTGCTTTCCTTGCTCTTCAAGGCTGCGATATCAGCTCCTGCTTTTTCAAGTGCCGCAGTTATGGCAGCAAGTATTCCTTCACTGGAATAAGTGGCTCCGGAAACGATAGGCACATTTAGGGTAGTTCCCTCCTTGACCTGGAGAACGATATTCTCTACGGCCTTATCTCCAAGTCCTGCTGTTTCAGTATGTACTACAGTAATATCCTCTATCGCTGTTTCTGAAACCTTAACTGTTGCTTTGATCACACCATGGAAGCCTTCAGCTTCTCCTTCATAAGTACCTGGAGTGAATATTGCGTTTTCTGCACTCGTTTGATCTTCTGTACCTTGATTCGCACATGCAGTCATACTCAGAAGCATTGAGATGACAAGGATGATACTTAAAACCTTTTTCATAAACATACCCCCATTTTTGAATGAATTAATTCACTGAATGTATTCATTTTAATATAAAGTTTGATATATATCAAGCAATATTTTTAAAAATAAACTACTCAGATGTTTTTCCAATATATGCTATAATCTAGTTAATTGGTAAAAGTCATAGGGGTGGTGAAGCTATGAACAGCAGAACATTACAGGCAGTAAAGACTAAGCAGAGAATATATGAGAACAGCATAAAGCTATTTAAAAAGAATGGCTTTGACAAGGTAACGATCCAGGATATTGCCAAGGCATCCGGAGTCTCAGTAGGATCATTTTATAATTACTTCACCTCCAAGCAGGATATTCTATACGACAGATTTATAATTGCAGATGAGGTTTTCAGAGAATTTTCGTCTGCCGGGATCAAAGGAAGCACTTATAAGGATAAAATTTCTAATTATATGTTGTTTTACATCGACTTTGTTCTTACTCAACCCTATGATTTCACAAAAGTACTATATAACAATGACAGCAAAATGTTTTTAAGAAAAGGAAGGGCTATGCAGACCTTGCTGGATCCTCTGATCCAGGGCGCAATCGATAACGGTGAGATTGGCTCTCAAATGTCAGTTGATGAAATAAACGAGTTTTTGTTCCAGGCAATGCGTGGTCTTATTTTTCATTGGTGCTTAAACGATGGAGGCTTCGACCTGAAAGAAAGAGCAGTTAAGTATTTAAGTCTATATATAAGTGCATTATAACAGCAGATGTTTTGGCAGAATAAAAGAACCATACAGAGAGTCCACTGTATGGTTTTTTGTTTAACGATAAACTTTTAGTATCCAGCCTTAGCACCTATTTGATTTCATTAAAATCATCCATATCAAAAGCTCGGATATTATCGTCAATTATATAGTATAGTTTATCCCCGATGTAAACCAGCCTTTTTGCATAGGAGCCATACAGACCTTCACTGGAGATAAGCTCCAGGACCTTGATGCTGCCTGTTGGTCTGACTTCGATAACTGCAGCTCCGTTGAAGCTTGTCTTTACATACTTATCGGTTATATCGCTTAAGGATACGTCAAAGGCTATCATATCGTCGTTCAGATTGAGCATCAGAGCCTTATGATTGTCGAGGACCTCAGCATAGCTCCCCGGTCCTCCCAGGATAAGAGTTGTCATCTCCTTTGGTCTGCCTTCATCTGATACGTCAAATAGCGACAGCTTTATACCATTCTGCATGCCGGTATTTTCATCGACATCTCTACCTATTCCCAGCAACACTTTGTCTGTGACAGGATGCAGATAACTAGAAAATCCAGGAACCTTAAGTTCACCGGTGACTCTTGGTTTTGATGGATTTGAAAGATCCAGTACGAATAGAGGGTCTACCTGTCTGAAGGTAACAATATATCCGTAGTCTCCCATAAACCTGGTCGAAAAAATCCTTTCACCAGGAGCAAGGTTTTCTACAGCACCAAGAGGATTTAAATCCTCATCCAGTATATAGACTGCGTTGACACTTTCCCTCTGCCAATTAGTCGTAGCTATCCTGAGATTTCCTTCATATTCATCCATTGAGAATTGGTTAAGGATCGTTCCCTCAACAAGTCCTCCACCTGCGAATCCTATTTTCGTACCATCCACATTGAATTTGGCAATATTCGTGATCGAACCCCATATAGTGTGATAGTCCTGACCAGCTACGTAAAGAGCGTCTCTACTCATATATATCAAATTTCCCGTCCCAAGAAATGCTTCAATATTAGCAGGCTGAGATGGTTTTTCCACATCCACTGCCGCGATAGTCAGGTAGTTGCTTGCTGCCCTCCTGGGGAAATACATGACCTTGTCTATTGCAAGCTCTTTCAGATCATCGCTAACGGCTGAATCTCTAAATGCGGGTATTATGGGTTCCTCCATAGGTCCGTAGCTGTAAAGGTACTTATTTACTACAAGATATAGTGTATCGTCCTTCTTTCTGCTTGAAAGCAGGCTTCCTTCAACCTCGAGCTCTCTATCAAGTGAAAGCTTGCCCTGTGCGGAAACCGAGTATATCCCAGTATAGACGAATCCTTCATACTGATCGTAATAAGGCATTATCATTCTCTCTTCAGGAGCATCAGGGACCGGCCTTATCCAGTTTCCAAAGCGCCCCTTCTCACCAAGTACAATAAGCTTCCCGTCATGGATATACAGCTCTGTAAACTGAGTAAACTGACCTGTCTGATCGTCTACCTTTACTGTTATCTCATCCGTTAAGAACGGCTTCCCATTATTAGCATCGTAGACTCTTACGGACTTTCCCGAAGCGACATAGATGAACTTCCCGTCAGTCTTGACAACGTCGGCCTCATTTACGCCTTCAACCTGCTCATTGGTTTGAGAGTAGTCACCAGGCTCGCTTGGTGCGGATTCCCCTCCAGTCACAGCATCCTGTGAGGGCATAGGCATTATATCCAGCCTTTCTTTCTCAATAATGGCAATGTTCATCGCCTTTATCTGAGCCAGCAGTTCGGCTTCAGTAGCTGGCTTTAAAGCCTGACCTATCCTTGTTCTTATTACAGACAGCATCTCATCATTTATAGCCATATCACCACTGCCTATGGTGATCGCTTTTTCCCTGTAGCCTACCTGCAAACCAAATATATCCTCAGATATCAGCCTTAAGGGTACCATCGTCCTGTTTTCAATAATCAAGGCTTCAGTATCATAAGTGACTGTCCTGAGATCCTTGCCCTGTTCCAGTATCCTGTAATGGTTTTTCCCAATTGGGAAGTAATAGCTTTTTCCACCGTAGGTGATGATCGCTTCCCTCTTGACATCATCATAGTCTACCGCTGCTCCAAAATGCTCGCTGACAGCTCTCAGTGGAACCAGTGTCCTGTCCTTGTGGATCACAGGAACGACATTAGGATTATCCGGATCAAGAGCCTTCATTCTGCCTTCTGCAAAGATCAGAGGGCTGCCTATATGAAGAGCGATGGCATCGTCCAGACCTTGTGCAAATGCTGGAGCTGAGGATAGCAGCATAGCTGTAACAGCTATAAAAGTTATAAGCCTTCTCATTTTATTCCCCTCCAAAAAATATAACCTATGCTTCCTGACAAGGTAATTATACCCTGTTGACGCGCCAATGTGATTACTATATGGTTACAGTTTTAAATGACTCCAGCCTCAAGTATTGAAAATGTTGACTGAGTACAATCTATCTCTGCCAAGGCACCATACGGCAGTACAATCATTGGGGAGGTATGTCCAAAACTCAGATTATAAAGCACGGGAAGGCTTTCGAGGGAGTATTCCTTCAAGGCTTTTATTATTACTTCCTTATATTCGTCGTAGTACTTGTTATGATAGGGTTTGCCGAAAATCATTCCATTTATCCTCTTAAGTATACCTTGAGCTGCGTAGTTTCTGAGAGCATAAAGAAGGTTTTCAGGACTCGGCATGTCCTCGGATGTCTCTAAAAACAGTATAGAACTGTTAAATGTTTCCAAATCAGGCCAAACCTCAGTCCCCTTAGCCATTTCGAGCACCTCAACGCAGCCTCCGAGGAGTCTTCCCACTACTGTTCCTTCACCCTGAAGAAGCTCATAGCCGTTATTTGGGAGCAGCTTTCTTTTTATATCCTTGTTTCCTTCCTCCCAGGGTAGTCGTTCACTGGTCCAGAGCTGAGAGTGTTTGATCCTTCCTATTACATCGTTCTCGAAAATGCATTTTTTGATCCAATCAACTGTGTATTGGTGCATTTCAACGTTTTCAGCCATTTCAGCAAGTATCGATGCCCCATAGAATGAAGATATCCCAGCCTTATGACAAATCAGGTGCGTAATCGTAGTATCCGAATAGCCAATGAATACCTTGGGGTTTTCCCTGATCGATTCATAGTCGATATATGGCAGCATCCTTATACTGTCATCTCCGCCTATACAGGAAAAAATCCCTCTTATTTCCGGATCCTTAAATGCATCCATCAAATCTTTGGCTCTTTCTTCGGGATGACTATAAACATACTCGCTTCCTTTAAGAGTTGTGCTCATTTCAACAACTTTTAGTCCAAATATGTCCTCCAGTCTCTTTTTCCCCAGAAGATATCTCCAGTTAATTTCAGGATCGCCTGCTCCTCCCCATGAGAGGCTGACTGAAGCAACTGTATCACCAGGCTTTAATCTTTCAGGTTTGATCAATTTCATACGGTCTCACTCCTTTTTGTCAGTAATATCTACTGTAATCAGCTGCCAGCCTGATCGCCTCATACATGCTTGTTCCACTTGCCATACCCCTGCCGGCGATATCATAGGCAGTGCCATGATCCACAGATGTCCTTAAAAATGGAAGTCCATTGGTTATGGATACAGTCTTCTCGAAATCATGCATCTTTGCAGCTATGTGACCCTGATCATGGTATAAGGAGATCACTCCGTCATATTTCCCCTGAAGAGCAAAGTAGAACACTGAATCAGCGGGCACTGGGCCTTCAACCTTATATCCTGCGCGCCTTGCCTTGTTGATTCCTGGCTCTATGTGCTCCGTTTCTTCTTCACCGAACATTCCATGCTCTCCTCCGTGTGGGTTAAGAGCTGCAACTGCGATAACTGGATCCTCTACACCAAGCCTTACGAGTGCTTCATGGGATCTTACCACAGTTTCAAAGACCTTATCGCTCGAAACAAAATCACAAGCCTTTCTTAGTGAAACATGCCTTGAAAGGAAAAATATCCTCAAGGTATCGACCTGAAACATGGTCAGAGGATCCTCAACGCCTGTTAAGCCTTGAAGCATTTCAGTGTGACCTATGTATGGAACTCCTGCAAGCTTTAGGGCCTCCTTATTTACTGGTGCTGTGGCCAAAGCCTTTATTCTTCCATCCATAGCCAAGGACACTGCCCTCTCAACATATTGATAAGCCGCCCTGCCACATTTTTCACTTATCCTTCCACGCACAAGGTCTTTAAGATCAATGTTGCCAAGGTCCAGAACATTAACTAACTTATCCTTATATTCAAGGTCGAAGCTGTCAGAAACTCTGTTGAGGGTCTGTTCCAGTCCACATATCCTGATCGCTTCCTTCATGACCTCATAGCTGCCAATTATCACAGGCTTGCAAATATCAAACATCTCATCCATAGCGAGAGCCTTTACTATAACCTCTGGTCCGACTCCGGCTGGATCCCCCATGGTTATTCCAATGAACGGCTTCATATAAATCCCTCCTTATCACACTATGTTATCAGCGATACTTCAAAATATTCATTTATTATAATATCAGTATAGACCATAATCGAGCCCTAATCTATATCCAAGATAAATCAATGCTTATTATTATGGTCAACCTGTATTAGAAGGGTATAAATTTGTTGTCTAATATATTTTAATGATATGGAGGTTGCCATGGATCAAAATAAATCCAAAGCCATACTTGAGAGCCTTAAGCTTGCAATAAAGGGAAAGGATGATGTGCTTGAGAATGTTGTGATAGCACTTCTTGCCAGGGGGCACCTTCTGATCGAGGATGTTCCGGGAGTAGGCAAAACCACTCTGGTCAAGGCACTCGCCAGGAGTATGGACCTAAGCTATAAGAGGGTGCAGTTTACACCGGACCTTATGCCTTCAGATATCATAGGCATCAATGTTTACGACAAGCCTTCAGGGCAGTTTGTTTTCAGAAAAGGACCGATTTTTCATCAAATCTTTCTGGCTGATGAAATAAACAGAACTTCACCCAAGACTCAGTCAAGCCTGCTTCAAGCAATGGAGGAAGGCGAGGTCACCACTGAGGATGAGCATTATGTTCTTGATAAGCCTTTTATGGTCCTGGCTACTCAAAATCCTATGGAGTACCAAGGGACCTATCCTTTGCCTGAGGCTCAGTTGGATAGATTCCTTATGAGGCTTTCTCTAGGCTACCCGGATAAAATGAATGAGATCGAAATACTCAAAAACCATTCTGCAATAAAGTCTATGGAGTTGATCAAGCCTGTAATTGACGGGCTGGAGCTAATCAAGCTGCAAGAAAAGGTCGATAAGGTTAGAGTCCATGAGGATATCTATAAGTATATCGTAAATATTGCCGCAGCCACGAGGGTCTACGAGGATATACGCCTGGGTGCAAGCCCGAGAGCCTCCATCGATCTGTTGAGAGCTTCAAAAGCCAAGGCTTTTATTTCAAACAGGGAGTATGTCATTCCGGATGACGTCAAGTCAATGTCCATTCCTGTCCTTTCCCACAGGATCTCAATAACCGGAGAAGCGAGGATTGAACGAAAAAAGATCGAGGATATATTAAGAGGAGTTCTGAACAGGGTCACTGTTCCGGTGATATCCAATGAATAACAGATTCAGGCTGCTGTTGCCGGCTGGAATAATTTTGATAGTTTTTGCGCTGCTTGTTGGAGGGAGGATCCCTTACTTCCTACTGTATTTCTATGCCCTTTTTCTAATTTTGCCTCTGTTGTTCGGATATATATCACTTAGCAGAATATCTGGCACCATTACTGTACCAAGCAAGGAATTTAAAAAGGGCGATAGGATAACCTTGGAATACTCTGTTAAAAATAGGTCTCCCCTGTCAATGCCGAGTCTTATTGTAATAAATAATACTTCGAAGGTCATTACCGGGAAGGACACCCAGCCAATTGAGATATCACTACAGGGTGGTGCAATCCATACCGCAAGAGAGCATATTGCAGCCAATAGGAGGGGATACTATACTACAGGTGACATAACCCTTATATCCACAGATGCCTTTGGCTTATATTCCCTAAGACGCCTAATAGAAAGCTCAGCGGAGCTTTTGATATACCCTGATCCCAAGAAGCTTTCAATCTTCAGGATATCTGCCAGCCGTGAAGTTGGTGAATTAATAATAAACAATCTAAGCTTCAGAGATTTCGGCAGAATAGATTTTATAAGAGAATTCAGGGATGGAGATAGCATGAAGGCAATTCACTGGAAGCAATCTGCAGCGAAGGATTCAATGATAGTAAAGGAGTTCGAAAAAAGAGGGGATGCCAATGCCGTCATATTTATTGATAACAGCAGAGAGGTACTGTCAAAGGATGTGGATCGAAGACTTGAAGACCTTGAGGTTGATATCGCCCTTGGAATAATCGGTCATTGTCTCGAGCATAGGGTAAAGGTATCTCTCATCCACCAGGAAGGGAGTGTCATAAACAAAGCTGAAGGATCTCAAATAAGTGACATGAAACCCTTTCTGAAGCTCCTGGCAAAGCTTTCCGCAAACGGTGCTCGCGGTATTAAGGATCAGCTGGAGGCAGAGTCCAGTCTTCTCTCCAGAGGGTCAAATATAGTTATAATTACTCCGATACTAGACCCTGGTTTAGGGAGATTGGTGCTTGATCTGGCAGTACAAGGACTGAATCCGATAGTTATAGGCGTATCTGATTATCGTAATCATATCGGTCTCGTTGACGGATCCGTTGAAAGCAGACTGAAGCAGGAGAATATACCGGTTATACTTCTTGATTACTCCTCTGATTTTGAAAAAACTCTGGAGGAAGCCCATGGATAAAACAGCAGACCGTATCCAAAGATCAATAAATTGGATTCTATATTTTGCAATTGTGTTTGTACTTTCTCATATGCTTGGAATTGGTATTACCCTTACAAAGGGTATTCTCCATGAGCTGGTGGTTGTTGCATCTGCAGCAATAATTGCTAAATATATTCTATTTAATCCTATTTCTCTTTACTTTGCTTCTGTGGCAGCAGTATTCGGGTCGCTTATAGCAAACAGATACTTCAAAGATGCTCTGATTGGATTATATTCCTGGCTTATTGGACTTTCTGACAACATAATCAATAATATTATGGGCAGGGAGAATATCCTGACAGACTATCAGTTGCCTTTCATATTTATACTGGCATTTATGATATCAATACTCACTGCGTCAGTAGTTTTTAAGGGAAAAAGCATTCTTATATTACTTCCACACAATCTTTTTGCTTATATAATGTACTGGTACAACTTCAGAAACGAAGCGCTGTGGCTCTTAGCTGCATTTTTGGTTCTTTTTTTAATGCTTCTAAGCAGCAGAACCTTTATACCCGGAAAAAGGGAATCATTTCTGAATCTCAATAGCTCCACTGACGGTCAGCTATTAAGGTTCAGAACAGGAACTAAATACTCTGTATTGATCGTAGTGGTTGCACTCTTGCTGCCTAAAACAGATCGACACCTGAAATTTCCCTGGTTGGAAGCCAAGGTTAATGAGACCTTTCCTTTTGTAGAGGATCTAAGATCAACCGGCGAAGGAAGCAGGAACATCGGTGAGGCAGGAGGCTTTGATTTCTCAGTGACAGGTTTCCAGTCTGATGGCTCACGCCTCGGTGGCCCGGTCAAGCAAAGAAGCGATCAGGTAATGACAGTTAAAAGCAGTCGTTCGCTTTATTTAAGGGGGAATATCAAACAAATCTATACCGGTGAAAGCTGGGAGGCAATTACTGAACCTTCGAAAATTTATAGGCTTGGGGATGATATAAGCGGAGTAGAAGAAAATTCGAAGGATCTTTTGTATGACAGGGTTGAAGCAGTAGTAACCTTCAGAGATTTTTCTTCTACAACTCTCTTTAGTCCTCTACTCCCTGAAAAGCTGAATTCCTTCCAATCTAAGGCATTCGTTAGGGGAAGAGATGGCTATCTGGTCATCCCCGGAGGGTTGTATGACGGCGAGAGCTACTATTTAAGTGCGCTCGTACCCAAACCCTATGGTATTGCACTGGCAAACGGATCAAATAAAACCCTTGAGGAGCTGGATGATATTGAGATCTACCTAAGCCTGCCAAGATCAATAACTCAAAGGACCTTCGAGCTTACTAACAGTATTATTGAAGGTATGGAATCTCCCTATGAAAAAGCTGCTGCAATTGAAGAGTATCTCAGGACAAGCTATACTTATCGTCTTGATGTGGGTCAGGTTCCTGAGGGAGTAGAATTTGTTGATTATTTTCTTTTCGAGGGGAAGGAGGGCTATTGCACTTATTATGCAAGCGCTATGGCTGTCATGCTAAGAATAGCTGACATACCCTCACTGTATGTTGAGGGATTCACAGCAAGAGGGCCTGCTGATGACGGAGTATATAGTGTGACCTATAACAATGCTCATTCCTGGGTCGAGGCTTTTATTGAACCGGTTGGCTGGATGACATTTGAACCTACGCCAGCGCTTCCCTTGCCTCTAAGACTTGAGGATTACTCACCCGACGAATATGGAACGACCGATCCTAATATGCCAGGAAGCTTTGGAAGGGATCCGGATGACATGGGAATGCCGGGTGAACCAGTAACTGAAGACAGCGAAGGTGACCTTGATATTACAAATGCTGATTTTATATTTATTTTTATTTTATCTGCTGCGGTAATATTGTTGGCTGTCTTGCCTGGAAAATTGATTCTTGGTCTTATGAGGTACCAGAGAAGAAAACGATCTATAGAGTCCATGGAGGCCCAGGATAAGATAATCCACTATTATGATGATATAGTCGATATGCTTGGGATATTAGGTTATCCAAGTCTCTCGGGTGAAACTCACTCCGACCACGCGAAACGTATAGCATACAAGTTCAACGATATAAACGGAGCAGGAATATTGAAGATTTCCGATGCTTTTGTTAAGGCTAAGTATGGAGATATAGAACCCGATCATGATATGATAAAAACTTCGCTGGAATTTCTGCATACTTTGGAGGATAAAGCAAGGAAGGACCTTGGAAAACCGAAATTCCTTTATTTGAAGTATATCAAGGGAATAAAAAATAAGGGACGATAAACTCGTCCCTGTTCCACTATAGATTCTCAACAAATTGTATCTTATAGCCATCCGGATCCTTCACATAAAAGAATCTGATCCCCGGATTGGGTTGAAAAGGCCCGCTGTGGACCTCGATGCCTTTTCTTTTCAACTGCTCTATCATCGATTCTGTCGAGTCGACTACAAATCCCATTGATATGCCTTCGTTGGTGCATTCAGGCCTTAGCTCCAAGTCTGAAATCAACTCAATTTGGGTGTCTCCTTCCCCAAGAAAACATATCTCTGTCTCAGGACCGGCTTTTATACGTCTGGTTATTGGCAGACCAATCACACCATTATAAAAATCCAATGATTTTCTCATATTATTTACTGTTAGTGTCGTCCAGCAGTATTTCACACTATTACCCCCTTATCATCTGGTACCAAGGAAATCGATCGTTTTCCTGAATACATGCTCTCTGTCCTCTGAAAGAACTGAAAGGTGTCCACCGGTCGAAGGCTGAAATACCTCTACTTCGCTTTTTACCAGCATATTTGATATTATGTCCACACTACCTGGTTCTGCAATATCATCATTTCCAGAATGTATTAACAGCACCGGACACTTGACCTCAGAAAGAACAGCCTCATTGACTACAATATCCATAAGCCTCCTAAGCTCATCAAAAATCCTGACCGCGATCCTCTCGTAGTGGATATGATATTTTTTGAATATTCCTGTTTTCCCTTCAAGGGGTCTGATCAGAAACTCTGACTTATCAGCATAATCAACTGAGATAAATGATCCTGGAACAAGCTTTGCAGGAGCAGCAATGGATACTATCCCTCTGATCTCAGGATAAATACTTGCAAGCATAAGGGACAGCAATCCTCCGGTTGATATTCCGCCAACATATACAGTGTCGTGATACTTTCTTAGATTCTCGTAATCATATTTTGCCTTAAGTACCATATCTTCAGCAGTTGTTTTATTAAGGTCCTCGGGATAAGTACCATGACCTGCTAAGTTTACACAGCTGACTGAGTACCCGTAATCGTTAATAAATCTTGCCATCGGGATCATTTGAGCTGCGCCTGATGTCAACCCATGCATCAGTAGAACTGCCTTTCCATTATCACCTTGAAGATAGGTTTGGTAATTTGCCTTCACACTATCCACCTCCAGACATATTTTGAACCTTCATTATGATTGTATCACTTCTTTCAGTCCAGAGAGCGCACAAAAATAAAAAGGCCAGCATTTAAGCTGACCTTTATAAGCTATTTAATTATCTAGCCATCTCGAAAGCTTCAGTAACAACTGCCTGATAGCCTTCAACTGTTATAGTTACTGATGAAGTAAGTTCTGCAACATCTGGTACTGATGGGTGAGAAGCATCTCTCTCAACAACCTTCATGCCATTGATTTCGTCAATTGTCTTGCCAGCCATCCAAGCTTGAAGAGCTGTCATTTGCTCAAACCACTCTTTGCCAATGCCTGAAGCTTTTACCATACCGTAGTCAGGACCAAGTTCAACCTTAGTTTTACCTGCAACAGTCTTATCAGTAGCTACCTTACCTTCTGCATCGTAAGGTACTCTAACTTGTGCATTGTCAATGATAGCAGCTACAACCTTGCCATCCTTGTCGAATGCAGTTGCTGCCATGTAAGTATCAACCTGAGCCTGAGCTGTTACAGCATTGCCGTTAGCATCTGTGCCAGCATCTCTTGACTTGTTGATATGAGTTTCAACTCCAAGACCTACAGTTTCTGCTCCAGTAGCGTCAACTGAATTATTCCAAGCTTCTTCCACAGCTGCTATGTAGCTTTCAACTGTAATTGTTACTGATGAAGTCAATTCTGGAACGTCTGGAACGTTTTTATGTGACTCATCTCTTTCCTTAACCTTAAGAGCTTTTATTTCTTCTACAGTTTTACCGATCATCCAATCTTCGAATGCTCCCATTTGCTCGAACCATTCTTTGCCGATTGATGACGCTTTGATCATACCATAGTCTGCTCCAAGATCCTTCTTGGACTTAACTTCTGATTCCTTGTCTGAAGTAACCTTCATGTCTGCATCGAAAGCTACCTTTGTTTGAGCAACGTCTATAGTAACGCTTGCTACCTTACCATCTGCATCAAAGCCTACAGCAGCTATGGTTACATCAGCCTGAGCTGTTGCAAGTACTTCGTTGCCATTAGCGTCAACGCCTTTGTCCTTGGACTTAGCGATAGAAATGTTTTGTCCAAGACCAACCTTTGCGATCTTGCTTGCTGCTGGTTCTGCAGGAGTTTCTGCAGGAGTTTCCGCAGGAGTCTCTGCTGGTGCTGGTGCTGGTTCTGGTGCTGGTGCTGCTGGTGTACAGCCTGCAAGTACACTGATGCTCAAGACAAGTACCAATAGTAGTGCCATTAATCTTTTCATTTTAACCCTCCATTTATATGTATTGATATGTGTTTCACATAGATGATTATAACACTTTGTATTTTTTATGACAATACTTTTCAGGTAAAAATATTCATTGATTCAAATCTATTCATTTATGTCATATGTTCTTTACCCTGGAGCTATTCAAATTACTTGAATTACATCACTTTAACTACTTTTTTAACAATTTAAAGGAGCTTGCAGGTTTGTTAAGCAAGCTCCACTAATTAAATTATTTCGAACATATATCGATATATTTCAATCATTCTAATTGTTTCCTCGTTCCAGCAGGATATTTATGAAAACATCTGCAATTCTAGGGTCGAATTGAGTACCGGAGTTATCCTTGATCTCATCGAGAGCCTTCTCCCTTTCCATCGCTTTTCTGTATGCTCTGTTTTCTGTCATTGCATCATATGCATCGACAACTGATAAAATTCGCGATAAGAGAGGAATTTCTTCTCCTGCCAATCCATGAGGATACCCTTTGCCATCCCACCTCTCGTGGTGACAGAGAATAAATTCAGCTATAGGTGAAAGTTCAGGCGATGAAGCTGCTATACGATAGCCGATCTCAGGATGTTTTTTCATTTCGATCCATTCTTCTGGCGTCAGCTTGTCAGGCTTATTTAATATCCTGTCAGGAACAGCTACCTTACCAATGTCATGAAGCATTGAAAGCAGTTCAAGCTGGTCAAGCTCAAGCTGGCTCAAACTCATTTTCTCCCCTATTGCTCTTGCCATTGCTGCTAGCCTCCTTGCATGTGCCTCGGTCTCATGACTTTTTTCTATCATAGTGGCCTGCATGGAAGAAATTATTGAGCTGTGTGAGCTCTTCTTCTCCAGAAGCTTTCTCTGGTACATATTGTATTCAGCATCTCTTATTATCTCTGATATGCTTTGATCTGATCTTTCCTTTGTGGCTGTTCCCAGCGATAAATTAACATTTATGACATCATCCCTTGAATTATTATGCTCTCTAATCTCTTCATTTAAACTTTTGATCAGATCTCTCGCTTCTGAATAATCCGTATTAGGCATTATAACAGTAAACTCATCACCTCCGGTTCTCGAAAGCAAATACTTTTCTTTCATGCATTTTCTGAGGATTTTAGAGGTCTCGGTGATCAAATTATCGCCAAAGGAATGTCCAAGAGTATCGTTGATAAGCTTCAGCCCATTTATGTCGCCCATAAGTATTGACAGGGGCAGATTATCTTCTGAGTCGAGCCTTACCAGCTCTTCTTCAAAGTACCTCCTGTTAAAAAGCCCTGTAAGGTAGTCATGGTAGCTTATATAAACAAGATTTTCTTCAGCCTTTTTCTTTTCTGTTACATCTCTTACGATACAATGAGTATTTTTAAAGCTTCCATCTACGTCATAGTTTATTCTACCTTCAATACTTACATTTATCGGGATTCCTTCCTTGGAAATCATAATGAGCTCAGAAATTATACTCCCTTTTTCCTTAAATACAGTAAATCTCTCAACAAAACCTGTCCGCCCATCCAAATCCAGGTAATCTGGAAACCATGTCCCCAGGACATCTTCCTTCCTGTCGTATCCCATCATGTCAAGCCACTGCTGATTTATATCAAAAATATAACCGTCTTCATCCAATGACTGATAGGGCAAGGGAGCTTCGTCAAACAAAGCCTGATATCTCTCCTCTGAAAGCTTCAGTTGATTCTGATATTCTCTAAGCTCTTTTTGCCTGCCTAGAAGCAGCGCCAATATCAAGGATCCTGCAGGGTAGATAGTAAGGACCGGAAGGCTGATTGCTCTTACGACCTGAAGATTTGTTGATTCAGGCAGCATCAACCACATAGTCATAAGCATCGCTATGTGCACAATAAAGCTCATTATCAAAATGTTGATCCAATTGTGATTCTTACTTAGCTTCAAAGGATCTCTTCTCCAGAAGATCCCAATGACTGCACTCAGTACTATTACAATAACTCCAGGTGCTGCTCCAAGACCTCCCATATAAAGCCGGTATATTGATGCAACTATTGCTGTTATTACAGTAGGCAGGACTCCGAATATAAAACCTGTTATGCTTATCAGTATCGAACGGGTATCAAATACTATCCCACCATCCATTCTGAAGGGTACCATCATGATCGCAATACAAATAGCAGCCACAAAGATTCCATTTATATAAGGCCTTACAGCCCTTTTGCTCTCTGGAATATAATATGTGACCTCATAGATTATTGATAATATTAAGAGGAGTGCTGCGTTTTGGATCATTGAATTCACTGTTGGATTAGCCATAATAAGTCTCCGCCCGATATGATTTCGATCACATAGTTATAGGATAGGACATTCCCAAAAACCGGTGCCCCATTACCCAATATCGGCAGGCTTCACTACAAAGCCTGCCGATATATTCTAAAGTTTATACTTTAGTACTGTTCTTAAGGTTGTGACGTTCCAGGGAATCTATCATACGCATGCTGCATAAGACGCTTCTTGTTGACAATATGTCTCTCATATTTTCCCATAAACACTCTTCCTGATGTATCAAATCCTTCTATAGATAAGAATATCCTACTATTCTCAACCCTGTCAACTCTTACTCTTACATTGATTGGCTCGCCCACAAGAGTGGGTTGTTCATGGAAAATCTCAATATAAGTACCAACTGTTGTATATTCCTTGGGCAGGAGCTTGTCCAACATTTGGCCAGAGCCTTCAATTACCATATCCAGTACAGCTCCGGTAGATACCAAATAATACAATTCCTCTGTACCAGGACCCTTGGCAGCATCATTTGGACCTGTTACCTTCATGAAATCATTTACTAAACCAACCTCGATCCTGTGCTCAATCATCGCAGATACCTCCTTAACAGCAACATTGGAAGAACTATCATCTCACTATGATTTATACCTTTAATTTATCGCGTTAAACAAGCGATGTTAGCCATTTCCCTTTGTAATACAACAAAACCTGCCCTCGCGGGCAGGTTGAAGATCATATTATTCCTCTTCCTCCATAAGCTCCCAGAACTCATCTCCCCAATACTTCTCAATGAATTCATCTCTTCCTGATATTTTTCTGTCTTCTTTATAGAGCTTTGGCTCTTTTTTATGAAAATCCTGATGGTATTCCTCTGCATCGTAAAAGGTGGGTGCAGGCATTATTTGAGTGATCACAGGGCCCGGGAGCCTCCCACTCTCATCAAGCTCTCTTTTCGATTTTTCTGCAGCAGCTCTTTGCTCCTCAGTGGTATAAAAAATGCCTGTCCTGTATTGAGGACCTCTGTCCTGGAATTGTCCTTCATCATCAGTCGGGTCAACCTGCATCCAAAATGCCTTTAATAGCTTCTCATAGCTTATTTTTTCAGGATCATAAATTATTTTAACTGCCTCATAGTGTCCAGTCTCCTTCTTTTTTACCTCTTCGTATTTGGGATTTTCAACGTGTCCACCTATATAGCCTGATTTGATTTCAACTACACCTTTGAAAACCTCAAATGGTGAAACCATACACCAAAAACATCCGCCTGCAAATATTGCCGTTTCATATCTTTTTTCCATGGTGTGATACCTCCCCTAATTATTGTCCAGAAATACTTAATCCTTAACAAGAATATTATACTCTAAACCAGCTTCTTGTACTAAGGATATTTACATCTATTTTTCTTTGACAGATGCTTAAGTATAATTGATTGAGATTTATAAAATAAAACAATATACTGTAACTAGACTGATCAATATCGGGAGGGGGTAGTAAGGATGAAGGATATACTGGTACGGAGATCAAAATCTGAGGATAGAAAGGATGCTGTCTTTGTTGAGGGTCAGGCAACTCCTGGACTTCATTATCTGGACAATGTTTATGAAGATTGGCTTGTCGATCCTGATGGAGTGCTCCTGGTCGCAGAATTCGACGGCAGGCTTGTTGGTGTGGGAAAGTTTTCTAAAATGCCTGACGGATCAGCATGGCTGGAGACACTTAGAGTACTTCCGGATTACCAGGGAAAGGGTATTGGAAAGGCTTTCTACAGGGAATTTCTCAATTTGGCAGAGATAAGAGGAATCAATAGGCTTGGAATGTACACTACTCCTGACAACTTCGCCAGCAAGGGATTGGCGGAAATAAATGGGTTTATCTTTGCAGGTGAGTTTAGGGGTTCGTCTCTTGATATAAAATCCGCCGGTACTTATGTCGAATCCAAAGGTTTCGAAACGATTACATCACCTGATGATGCCTGGAGATTGATTGAAAGAGATTCAAAGCTTTGGGGTGGGTATGGAATAATGAATAGAACTTTTCTTAGACTGAGCAAGGAGTTAGTCAGCTTCTGGACCTCCAAGAGCTTTATTTCCCGCCATATTGGATCTGACAGTATAATTATAATGGGTGCCAGATTTATGCCTGAAAAGGCTGTCCACATAGCTTATATGTCTGGCGATATTGGTCTATTGATAAAGTACGCAATTTCAAAGTCCAAATACTTAGGGGTCGACAGACTGCAGTGCATGTATCCTGAAGGACAATCATATATTTCAGAAAAGCTTAGTGAGTTTGGCTTCAAAGTTGATCCTTATAGCTGCATAGTTATGGAGAAGAATTGATGATTAAAAAAGACAGTACCCAACTAAAAGGTACTGTCTTTTCTTACTTACTCTTCAAGGCCTTGTTTCAGGTCTGCAATAATATCCTCTACGTCTTCTATACCCACAGAAAGCCTCACCAGACCATCTGTAAGACCAGCTGCTATCCTCTCTTCCCGAGGTACAACTGCATGAGTGGTTGAGGCCGGATGTTCTATCAGGGTATCCACATCTCCCAGACTTACGGCAAGTGTGCAGAGTTTGACGCTGTTCATTAATTTCTTACCGGCATCATATCCACCCTTAAGCTCGAAGCTTAGTACTCCTCCAAATCCTGAAGCCTGGCTCTTGATTATATCATGCTGTGGATGCTCGGGGAGCCCAGGGTAATTTACAGAGGATACTGCTGGATGTGATTTCAAAAACTCAGCGACAGCCATAGCATTCTGCTGATGCATGCGCATCCTCACCGGAAGCGTTTTCAATCCTCTCAGTACCAGCCATGCATTGAATGGGCTGATAACTCCTCCCATATTATTATGTACCAGACACCTCAGTTCATTTATGAACAATCTGCTCCCTATAGCTATTCCCGATATGCTGTCGCCATGTCCTGTCATGTACTTCGTAGCGCTATGAACTACAACATCTGCTCCAAGAACGAGAGGGTTCTGGAAGTATGGAGTCATAAATGTGTTATCTACAACGACCTTTATGTTTTTGTTTCTGGCGACCTTTACTACTGCTCTGATATCAACACATTTCAGCTTTGGATTGGTAGGGGACTCAAAGTATAACACCTTGGTCTCATTTCTTATACTTTTCTCAACATTCTCGATTTCACTGAAATCCGTAAATGATACAATAGCTCCAAATTTTTGCATTATCTGGATCAAAAAGTCTCTGGCCGTACCATATAGGCTGTTATCTGCAAGTATATGATCTCCCGGCTTAACAATCAGTAAAAAAACAGACGATATTGCTGCCATTCCAGAGCTGAAGGCAAGGGCTGCCTCACCTTTTTCCAATACAGCCACCTTTTCCTCAAGTGCATTTTGTGTAGGATTTCCAAACCGTGTGTATATATATCCATCAGTAAGCCCAATTTCCGGTGTAAATGCATCACTAAATAATTTGGCTCCGTGATCCACATCTCTAAAAGCGTAAGTAGTAGTCTGATAAATAGGTGTATTGTGTGCTCCTGTCAAAGGATCACACGCCTGTCCTGCATGACAGCACTGAGTTGCAAAGCCCATTCCTCTAATTTTATCGTCGACCATTTAAATACCCCCCTGTTATATTTGCGAGACCTTGATTGACCTCCTGACAACTCAATTATATACTATTTACATGGAATGGAGGTTTTTTGGATGAAATATTTTGAACTCGATACACCTTCTCTGCTTATAAATAAGGAGAGGATGCTTGAAAACCTTAAGGCTATGCAGGATTTTGCCGACAAAAATGGAGTCGCTCTCAGACCCCACACGAAGACTCATAAGATGCCTTCAATTGCTCTGATCCAGGAAGAAATGGGTGCAAGGGGGATCACAGTTGCCAAGGTTGAGGAGGCTGAAGTGATGGCTTCCAGAGGTCTTAAAAACATTTTTATAGCAAATGAGGTAGCTGGGGTCCAAAAGCTTGAAAGAATAAATGAATTGTCCAGAAAAATAGATGTTTCATTTGGAGTAGATTCGATGGAGCAAGTGGATCAAATCACTTCAGTCTTCAGAGAAAAGCCTGCAAGGGTTCTTGTTGAAATAGAAGTGGGAGAAAACCGGTCTGGTGTCATTGAAGAGGCTTACTTTAGATCGCTCCTTATGAAAATCAAAGGCAGAAGTGAGCTCCAATTCATTGGAGTATTTTCCCATGACGGCCACTCATATAGCGCCAAGGATCTGGATGAATGCCTAAAGATTAGCCTTGAGAGCCAGAGACGAACCCTCCGGTTCGCAGAAATTGCAGAAAATATGGGTATGGATCCCCAGGTCGTCAGTATTGGATCAACCCCATCAATGCTCGTAAATACTCCTATCCTGCCTGGAGTAACGGAGATTAGACCGGGTACATATGTATTTCTTGATGCATCTCAGGCAAACATTATCGGTTCCTTCGAAAAGAATGCTGCGACTGTTCTTACGACCATAATTAGCAAGCCAACTGATGAAAGAGTCGTTACGGATGTCGGTGCGAAGGGACTTACTATGCAGAGAAGGACCGTTGGCATTACAGCTACTGAAGGTCTTGGTGCGGTAAGGAACTATGAAGGTGTGTTCATCTCCAGAGTTTATGATGAACACGCATTGATCTATAACAGAGAATTCAGAGAGAAAATCTCCATAGGAGACAAAATTGAAATCATCCCTAACCATATCTGTCCTGTAGTAAATCTGTATGATAAGGCTTTTCTGGTATCCGGTGATGAGGTGGTAGGGGAACTTATAATTGAGTGCAGAGGGAAGCTCAGGTAGCAATCACATTAGTGTAGTGATAAAATATATAAAAGGAAGAGGAGGAGGAGGAGAGAATGATAAATACGGAAAAAAATCTCAGGGTAGCAGTGGTACAGGCTGCACCTGTTATTATGGATCTTTGGGCAACTGTGGAAAAGACCAGGCATCTCATTAGAGAGGCTGCCGACAATGGAGCTAAGCTGGTTGTGTTTCCGGAATCCTTTATACCGGCTTATCCAAGGGGATTTACATTTGGATTTGTAGTTGGCAGCAGAACTATGGAAGGAAGAGCAGACTGGAAAAGATATTACGATAACTCTGTAGCTGTACCTGGGCCCGTAACTGATATCCTTTCTGAGGCTGCCAGAGAATCTGAAATCTATTTGTCCATAGGAGTTACTGAGAAGGATGGTGATGGTAGGACTGCATCATTGTATTGCACCAACCTTTTATTCGGACCGGACGGAAGCTTCCTCGGCAAGCACAGAAAGCTCAAGCCGACAGGATCAGAGAGGTACATATGGGGAGAGGATGACGGAAGTACTCTGGCAGTTGTGGATACTCCATACGGCAGGATGGGCTCCCTGATTTGCTGGGAAAACTATATGCCACTTGCCAGGGTTGCAATGTATTCCAAGGGAGTCACAATCTATCTTGCACCTACAGCAGACTCCAGGGATGAATGGCAGAGCACGATGAGACACATTGCCCTTGAAGGGAGATGCTTTGTGATTGGTTGTAATCAATATGTAGAAAAAAGCATGAATCCGACTGATATGAATTACTACCACGAGCTTGAAAACCAGCCTGAAATAATGTGCCCGGGAGGCAGCTGCGTAGTAAGTCCGTATGGAAAGTATCTTGCGGGTCCGGTGTTTAATAAAGAAGATATCCTCTATGCAGACCTGGATCTTGATGATGCGATCTCAAGCAGGATGGATTTTGATCCTATGGGTCACTATTCAAGACCGGATATTCTAGAGTTTAAGCTCCACGAAAAGTAGAGATAATATAAAGCCAAAGAATCACTTAATCGTGACCCTTGGCTTTTTTATTCTGCCTTTCTGCGCCAAAACTCAGGATTCAGCAGAGGGCTTTTCTCAAAGTCTTCTGATTCCAGGAACCTAAAGCTTCCCTGCTGTAATCTAAACCCGGCACAGTCATCATATGATTCGGTGCAAATATCCTTAACAAATATTTTAACTATCTTTTCCTGATCAAGTATTATGCCTCCCCAGCCTGTTTTATCGCCAATACCATAACATACAGCCGGGAAAGATCCATATACCTTATCTCTATAACTCCATAATGACGACTTATGGGTATGTCCGGAAAAAACTCCCAGAACCTTTTCGGAGGAATCAATGATATCTACCATCCCTTTATCTCTGAATATCCCCTCATCCAGCCAGTTTAAGGCGGGCATGATATGTTTATGCTGGAATATCAGTATATTGTGACTTGAGTCAATCACCTCATCCCGCAGAAAGCTTCTTTGGGCATCCGACATCATATTGCCATTAGAACTCACAGTGTCAAGTATAATAAGCTTATAATCACCAAATACCACGCTGTAGAAGTATTCATTAGGATCCTCTATCCTGGTCCAGGAGCTTATTCCCATATCTCTCCATATCAAATCCATTTCTTTAGCATCCATAGAGTATGTATGCTCATGATTTCCAAATAAGGGTATTGTGATCTTATTGAATCCTGTTTTTTCAATAAGTCTCCTAAACTCCATCCACTCGCCATGAAAGCTGTTGTCTGTAATATCTCCACCTAAAATAACTGCAAGAGGTTCTACCTGGAGAGCGCTGATCTCCTCAAGACACAACTCAAGCTGTCTGGAACAATCTATCTTTTCATATTTTCTATCTATTTCCTTTTGATATGGTTCAATCTGGTGGAGGTGAAAATCCCCTGCCCACAGGATCATCTTGGGATCTTTAAGATTTCCAAACACCTTCTTCAATTCAAAGTTCAATGCTGAAACACTATTTCTTGCCAGCTCTATATCTCTTCGTTCAGGTTCTTTTTTATAAAGATGCATTTTAAGAGTTGCCCTCCCCTATATGTCTTTGATCGAATTCAGAAAGATCGGTTGGTCCCCTCAATATATCCTTCTTGACAACTATCATCCCTTCCCTGTTAGGTCTCATTTTCCATCTCACCAGCTGTACCTTGCCTCCAGATATCTCTATAGCACTTATTGTAGAGGGATATATGCAGCAGCCTGTGTTGAAGTAAGGGAGATCTCCTTTTCTTGGGAATTTATATCTGTGGGTATGACCACATATAAGCATCCTCTTGTTGTTCTTTATCCACTTATTATAGTTGTTTTCGATCTTATGTCTCTTGTATGTATTTTTTACGGGACTTGCAGGGTTTTTGATTCCAAAAGCATGGAGAAATCTCCAGAAATACTTCAGTGTAAGCATGGTGAAATACCATGCCTGATCGTTTGCGAAATCCCCCTGGTGTCCGTGAACTACGAGAATTTCCTGTTCAGTATCCTTGTGCTTGAGTACCAGGGATTCAACAGGCTTTATACCCTTAAGAAAGTCATAAAATTCCTCCCGGTATTCATTATAGAATCTGTAATAATACTTCTCAACATACTCAGGATACTTCAAAAATATATTGTGATTCCCATATAACATTATAAGTCTGTCATGATAGTGGAACTTTTTGATGACCTCGAAAGCATCGTAATGAGCATTCTTGATATACTTCATCTTTGGCTGCTCCCAAAGTTCATCACCATCGCCAACTTCTACGTATGTATAGTCATTGTCATAATAATGCTGGAGAGCATAGATAAAAAGGTTCTGGTTTTTTGTGAATTCATCAGAGTGGCTAGCATCACCTCTATGACAGTCACTCATGAAAACATACCTGGAGCTGTCATCGAAGTATTCTACTCGTGCACTTTTAAAAACCTCATCCAATCTCTTCTGTGTCTTCAATTTAATACACCTCTTTATGAGTATTCAAGCCAAAATATATTCCAGTCTACTCTCCCAGAAATCTATACCCAACTCCAACTTCAGTAGAAATGAGGTGGCATCCTGAGTCACCCTTTCCAATCTTTCTTCTGAGGTTGGCCATGAAAACTCGTAAGCTCTTATTGTCCCCCCCTGCTTCATAACCCCATATCTTTCGTATAATGTAATTATGAGTCAGCACTTTCCCCTGATTCTCTATCAGTAACAAAAGGAGTTTATATTCAAGGGGAGTCAAATGTACTTCAGCATCATCGACAAGTACTTTCCTTTTCTCGTAATCCACTGTAAGGTAATCGAATTTATAGATAGTCTCCTCTGAATTAACTCCTCTTAAGGCTAAAGCTCTTTCAGCTACTCTGATTCTTGCCATGAGCTCACCCATATGAAACGGCTTTGTCACGTAATCACTTGCGCCCATATCAAGTGCTTCAATTTTATCATTTTCCTGTCCCCTTGCGGATACTACTAATATGGGGATCTCAGTAAACTGTCTTAGTTCTTTTATTATTTCAAGTCCATCCTGATCTGGAAGGCCTAAATCAAGAAGGATTATATCGGGTCGGTACGATGCGAACATAAATAATCCGTCAGCAGCAGATTGTGAGATGTATACTTCGTAGTTTTCCTTCTTAAGTGATACAGCTATGAAGTTGGATATATATTTGTCGTCCTCAATCACAAGTATTTTGGTTTTAGAGTCCACTTTCTATCCCTCCAAAGGCAATCGGAATACGAACCTGCTCCCCTTAGGGATGTTTGGTTCGACGCGAATATCCCCCATATGTGCACTTATTATTGCTTTGCAAATTGCCAAGCCTAATCCAATTCCGCGTTTACTGTCCGTAATTCCAGTATCCAGTGTTACAAATTTTTCAAAAAGCCTGTTCTGGATGCTTTTGTCTATTCCCTCTCCTGTATCGGAAACGGTAACCTCGAGATAACCATTGGATACATTAGCCTCCAATGATATCTCAGCTTCCGGAGGAGTATGTCTTACAGCATTCTCCAAAAGATTAACTATTACCTGTACTATTAGCTTCCCATCCATAGGAACTGAGATCACTTCTTCAGGAAGCTTTACGGTAAGTACCCTATCTCTCAAGAACCTTTTAATATGATTGACTGCCTCACTTATAACGTCATCAACGACTTCCTCTTCTTTTTTCAGCAGCAATTGTGAGTCGTTGATCCTGGTCATATTCAGTATATTCTCTACAAGGTTTGTCAGCCAGGTTATCTCCTCGCTGATATCTCCTGCAAGATGTCTTCTTTCTTCATCGGAGAGGTTATAGTAATTTTCATACAACAGCTCACCTGCACCGGATAAAGCCGTCAAAGGACTCCTGAGATCGTGAGATACCGATCTGAGAAGTGTAGCCCTAAGCTGCTCTCTTTCCATCGCTACCTTGATCTTTTCTCTTTCAGTATAAAGCTGTTCTCTTTCAAGTGCAATTCCCATTTGCATTGCGATGGACTGGATGATGATCTCCGCTTGAGTATCTTCAGATTTTTCGAATCCATATACAATTATCCTTCCCAGTCTACCTGTATTACTTATTATATCAAAGCTGGAGCATTGCAGACCTTCATCCGATCGTTCAGTGGCTTCCGGTTCATCTGCAAGCTCCACAGAGCATTCATGGCCTGTATACTCTTTAACAAAAGACACACCCCTGTTGATAATGCTTTTTGTTCCGCTTATCGGTAAAAATCCTGAAGCTATCTTATATAATATCAGAGTAGTGCGCTCATTCTTTTCCGTCAGCTCGATCTGTTTCTGGAGCCTGGATGTTATCTTTCCTGATACACCAGCGGTTATGAGGAAAAATACTAAAAGTATAATGTCATTGCTGTTTGAAATTACAAATGTAAATCTTGGCTCTGTAAAAAGAAAATTGACCAGCATGAGGCTAGCTATAGATGATACTATCCCCCATAAATAGCTGCTGGTCAGAACTGTCGAGAATAAAACTCCAAGTAAAAAAACCATTATAATACTTTCTTTCCCTACTCCAAGGTAGTTGATACTGACAGAAGTGATTGAGGATATTGAAAATATCAGGAGTGCCTTAAGACCGTTCAGGATATTTCTGTCTGTTTGTTTTTTCTCCATTACTGACCCCCCTGACTAATTAAACTAATTTCCTTCCACAAGAAGCAGGATATCCTTTTTACTTCCGGCTATAAGAATATGTTCATCACCATTGAATTTATACCCTGCATTAACGATAGGAGTCACATGGTTATTGTTCTTGTAGCCAATAATATTTATATTGTGATTCATCCTTACATCCAGTTCTTTGATCGTCTTCCCGATCCATTCTTCCGGTACAAACATTTCTGAGATAGCATACTCCGGTGTAAGCTCTATATAGTCCAGAGCAAGATTGGAGCTGTACTTGACAGCTGCTCTCTGAGCCATATCCCTCTCCGGATAGATGACATCATCTGCACCAATTTTTAAAAGGAACTTAGCATGGATGTCCCTGTCTGTTTTTGAAACCACATAAGATGCCCCCAGGTCCTTTAGTAGAGAAGTTATCTCCAGTGATGATTGAAAGTTATTGCTGATGCATACAAAGCATATATCAAAATTGCTAACTCCCAATGACCTCAATACATCCTCGTCCATACAGTCTCCAATGTGTGCCCTGGTTACTATTCCTGTTATTTTGTCGACTGCATCTTCATTGGTATCAACTACCATTACTTCATTTCCCAATTCGGTAAGCTTTATTGCAAGATGTCTTCCAAATCTTCCCAGTCCGATCACAAGAATTGATTTCATATACACCACTCCTACCCAATTATTATTTTATCCTCAGGATTTCTAAGCTTCCTGATGCATCTTTTCTCAGTTACTGCCATAAACACGGTAAGGCTGCCCAGTCTACCGCTATACATCAATGCTATGATCACCAACTTGGATATACCCGACAGGCTCTGCGTCACTCCCTTTGTCAGTCCTACTGTTCCTATGGCTGATGAGGCTTCAAAGAGTGCGTCCTCGATCAGCATGGCTTGGGAGCTTACTATAATGAATGTCCCTGCCAACATAAGAAATAAATAGAATGTAGCACTGAAGAAAGCTCGTCTGACGATTGCAGGGTCAAGTCTTCTGTTAAATACATTTACGTCCTCAAATTTCCTGAAGTAGGTTATTAAGGACAGCCCTATGATTACGAAGGTAGTTATCTTTATCCCTCCTGCAGTTGAACCTGGGCTGGCACCAATTATCATCAGAAACATTGTATAAAGAGATCCCGCTTCGCTTAGAGCTGCAGTATCTATCGTATTGAAGCCGGCTGTTCTTGGAGTTATAGATTGAAAAAAAGACGCCAATAGCCTTTCCCCAAAGTCCATCCCTTTCATTGATGCCTCCGACTCAAGCATAAAAAATACCGCTGTTGATACCGCTATTAGTGCTGCTGTCGAAATCAAGACTATTTTTGTGTGCAGGCTATAATTTTTGTGGTCAAGCTTGTTTCTGAATAAATCATCCCAAACGACAAAGCCTATACCCCCAATAACGATCAGTGCCATTACTGTAAGGTTTACAAGAATATCAGATTGAAATGGTACCAGGGATGTGTAAGGCTCGATCCTGCCCATCAAGTCAAATCCTGCGTTACAAAAGGCTGAGACTGAATGAAATATACCAAACCATATCGATTCCCACAAACCGAACTCCCCGTAAAATCTTGAACTTAGCATAACAGCTCCAAGAGCTTCAAACATCAGAGTCCCGATCAGGATGTGCTTTACAAGTCTGACTACACCGCTTATTTGCATGGAATTAACAGCCTCCATGAGAAAAGATCTCTCTCTTAAGCCTATACGTTTACCCAGAACCATGGAGAACAATATGGCAATAGTCATAAATCCCAAGCCACCTGTTTGTATCAAGATAAGTATTATAAGCTGTCCGAAAAATGTGAACTGGCTCCATGTATCAAAGACTACCAGTCCAGTGACACATGTAGCAGAAGTAGCTGTAAACAGTGCATCCAGGAAATGGATAGAGTCTCCGGATTTATTTGATATTGGCAGCATCAATAAAAGTGTTCCACTTAATATGATCACTATAAATCCGACTGCCAATGTTTGTTTAGCTCCAAGTCTTATACCTTTAAGCATTATTATCACTTTCCTTAAGTAGTTGTCTGATAGAATCCATCATTGTCATAGTCGTTACTATCTTTGTTACTCCAGCTTCCCTGAAAATCTCCAGATTCAAATTATTGTTGCATCTTGCTATGGTAGTGATTCCAGCTTTCGTATGCTTCGCCTTAACACACAGCATCAAGTTGTCTGCGTCATTGTCAGAAATTGCTACTATTGCTTTGCACCCTCTTAACTCATAGTCCTCATAATCATTGGCAAATACCAGGCTTTTATCATTAACATCTACCGTTTCCAAAAGCGTCGAAACATCAGTATCGCCTTTATAAACAAGGATCGATTGAGTTTCATCCTTATTGGCAACTTTTATGACCTTGTCACTGGCTAAAAAGGTATCAAGCCTGTCCATGAGTAAGTAGCCTCCAGCCATGAGTAGTAGCATGATAATTGTCAGTATCAATTCCACTATGATCACCTGCCTTCCTTAATTTGATCATATTGCGAATTGTATTAATATAGTGCTTATTTCTGTAAAATGCCGTTAATTTTTTGTTAAGACAAAAAAAGATCTGAAGTTTACCCTCAGATCTCAACCTTTATACTGTTTTGTATTATTTTTAGTTCCCTGCTTCGCTCTGCATCCTTAAAAACTTTGCAACTGATGCTTCCACAGCATCTATAACTATTCCACTCAGCCCTGATTTCTCCAGGGCAGCAACTCCTTCTATGGTTGTACCGCCAGGTGAGCATACCTCGTCTCTTAGCTTGGCCGGATGCTTATCTGTTTTACTGACCATTGCGGCAGAGCCCTCTACAGTAGCAGCTGCAAATCTGTATGCGTCTTTAGTCGGTACGCCAAGCTTGATCCCCGCTTGAGCCATGGCTTCGATAAACATGTACACAAAGGCTGGTCCTGAACCGGTAAGAGTTCCGACAGCAGCCATAAGCTCCTCCCTTATCTCGATACCTTCCCCAAAGCTGTTGAAGAGGCTAAAAACCAAATCCTTATCAGTGTCGTCCATATTATCCGAAAAGCTTATTCCTGCAATTCCCTTTCCCACCAAAGCGGGAGTGTTGGGAATTGATTTTGCTATCTTTACATGTTGGTTGTCTATGAGTTTTTCCAGCTTTGATATGCTATATGCCGGCGCTATTCCAAGAACTATGGCTCCATCCTTGATCTTATCCTTTATCTCCGATATAGCACCTTCGTAAACTATCGGCTTAACTGCAAGGATAATAAAGTCAGCTTCCCTTGCCACATCTGCATTGCTCTCTGAGATTGCAATGCCATACTTCTCCTTCAGCTCTTCCATCCTGGATACAGTCTTTGTATGAACTATCACCTTCTCCGGATTGATCCATCCTGATGATAAAGCACCGGAAAGCATAGCCTCACCCATATTACCGCATCCAATAAATCCCAGAATCATTAAATCAGCCTCCCCAATTATTGCTTTGATCAGTCTAATGTTTCTATCTCTTCATGATACTCCTGCAGGGATTTCTTGACATTCTCAGAGAAATCGTTGCCTATATAAGCCTCTATACCCTTTGCACTGGCTCTTGCTGCAGGCATTACTGTTATATAAGGTATTTTATTCTTGATCGCTATCTTCCTGATATAGGAATCATCCATAGAGCTTAGCTTGCCTATGGGAGTATTGATTATCAGGTCTATCTTCCCGTTCATCATATCGTCGGTTATATTAGGCCTGCCCTCGTATACCTTCTTGACCTTCTCACAGGGGATCTTATTTTCTCTGAGGAAATTTGCTGTACCTTCTGTAGCCTTTATCTTAAATCCAATTGCAAAGAATCTTCTGGCTGCCTCAAGAACATCCTCTTTGTCTGGATCGTTAACGCTTATAAAAACGGTGCCTGAGGATGGCAATGTATCCTTAGACGCTTCCTGCGCCTTGAAATAGGCAATCTCAAAGGAATCAGCAAGACCAAGCACTTCCCCTGTTGACCTCATCTCGGGTCCTAATGTAGGGTCTACTTCAGGAAACATGTTGAACGGAACAACTGCTTCCTTGACTCCGTAGTGCTTGATCAACTTTTTCTTTAACTTGTCCATTTTGTATTTATTGCCTTCGTGGTCGGCCATCATGATTTCAGTTGCGATCTTTGCCATTTGGACATTGCAGACCTTGGAAACAAGCGGAACCGTTCTTGATGCTCTTGGATTTGCCTCAAGTACATATACTTTCCCGTCTGATATAGCATATTGCATATTCATAAGGCCTATTACCTTCATCTCTTTTGCTATTGCCTTTGTGTAGGCCTCTATGGTATCTATGGAATCCTTTGGGATACTGACTGGAGGAATCACGCAGGCTGAGTCTCCAGAGTGTACTCCTGCATACTCAATGTGCTCCATAACAGTTGGAACGTAAGCCTCATCGCCGTTGGATATTGCATCCGCCTCACATTCAAGGGCGTGGTGCAGGAATCTGTCTATGAGTATTGGTCGTTCAGGAGTGACCCCGACCGCCTGGGTCATATACTTCTTAAGCATCTCCTCGTCATGTACGACCTCCATTCCCCTGCCTCCGAGCACGTAGGAAGGTCTAACCATAAGGGGATACCCGATTCGGTCTGCAATCTCGACTGCCTCCTCCACATCAACAGCCATTCCGGATTCAGGCATCGGTATATCAAGCTTTTCCATTATCCTCTTAAATTGATCTCTGTCCTCTGCCAGGTCTATTGTCTCCTTGGACGTTCCCAGGATCTTGACCCCGGCAACCTCAAGCTCACTGGCGATATTCAAGGGGGTCTGTCCACCAAATTGAACTATTGCCCCCTCAGGCTTTTCCTTCTCGTATATGCTAAGGACATCCTCCACAGTCAGAGGCTCGAAGTACAGTTTGTCAGAGGTGTCATAATCAGTTGATACTGTTTCAGGGTTGCAGTTTACCATTACGGTTTCATAACCAAGATCCTTCAATGCGAATGCAGCATGAACACAGCAGTAATCAAACTCTATTCCCTGACCGATCCTATTTGGACCGCCACCCAGGATCATTACCTTTTTCTTATCGCTGGCACTTGTTGAGTCAGGCGCATTATATGTTGAAAAATAGTAGGATGCATTGTCAACGCCGCTAACAGGCACCGCTTCGTAGCCTTTCACTATATTAATACTTTTTCTTCTGCCTCTGATTTCTTCCTCTGTGATATCAAGCAGCTTAGCCAGATATTTATCAGAGAAGCCATCCTCCTTTGCTTTCTTTAGGAGCTCTGCCGGCAGGGCTCCGCCCTTAAATTTGATTATCTCTTCCTCAAGCTGGACTAGTTCCTGCATTTCCTTCAGGAAATATGGTTTAATGTAGGTAAGTTTATAAAGGTGGTCGAAATCGGCTCCTTTACGAAGGGCTTCATATAAGATAAATTGTCTCTCGCTTGTAGGCTCCTTTAACAAGGACAGCAATTCTTCAAGAGAACGAGAGTTAAAATCCTTGGCAAAACCAAGACCATGCCTTCCAATCTCCAGAGACCGTATTGCCTTTTGAAGTGCCTCTTTGTAGGTCTTTCCTATGCTCATAACCTCTCCTACAGCCTTCATCTGAGTTCCGAGTTTGTCAACCGCTCCAGGAAATTTTTCAAATGCCCAACGGGCAAACTTAACTACTACATAGTCTCCAGAAGGGATGTATTTATCAAGTGTCCCCTCCTTCCAGTAAGGGATCTCGTCAAGAGTCATTCCAGATGCGAGAAGAGCCGAAATATATGCAATTGGAAGTCCTGTCGCCTTGGATGCCAGGGCGGAGGATCTGGATGTTCTTGGATTTATTTCAATAATGACGACTCGTCCCGTGCTTGGATCATGGGCGAATTGGACGTTGGTCCCACCAATAACTTCAATGGATTCAACAACTGAGTAGGCATAACGCTGAAGCTTTTCCTGAAGTTCTTTACTTATTGTAAGCATTGGAGCAGTACAGAAGGAATCTCCGGTGTGTACTCCGATAGCATCGACATTTTCAATAAAGCATACTGTAATCATCTGATTCTTGCTGTCCCGTATGACCTCAAGCTCCAATTCTTCCCAGCCTAGTACTGATTCCTCAACGAGAATTTGTCCGATCATGCTTGCACTTATACCACGGCCAGCGATGACTCTCAGTTCCTCAAGGTTATATACAAGACCTCCTCCAGTTCCGCCCATAGTGAAAGCGGGCCTTATGACCACCGGATACCCTAACTCCTCAGCAATTCTTTCAGCTTCTTCAACCGAGTATGCAGCGAGGCTTTTTGGCATATCTATACCAAGCTTTTCCATGGTTTTCTTGAACTCTATACGATCCTCTCCACGTTGGATGGCATCGATCTGCACTCCAATAACCTTTACCCCGTACTTCTCCAGCACTCCACCCTTATGAAGGTCAAGACAAAGGTTCAAGGCTGTTTGACCGCCAAGGTTTGGAAGCAAAGCATCGGGTCTTTCCTTAGCAATAATCTCCTCCAGGCTTTTTTCATTCAGAGGTTCAATGTAGGTTACATCAGCAATTTCGGGATCTGTCATAATGGTCGCGGGATTTGAGTTGACCAGCACGATTTTGTATCCCAGGCTCCTCAAGGCTTTACAGGCTTGAGTCCCGGAATAGTCAAATTCACAGGCCTGACCGATTATTATCGGACCGGACCCGATGATGAGAATCTTGTCGACATCAGTTCTCTTTGGCATTAAATTTTCCTCCTTAGTATGGCATCTCTGTACCAATTTAACTCTAATTAATTATGATATCACATAAGGGTATACAATCAAAGTGGTTTATAAATCGAAAGCAAAAAAAAGAAACGGTCCATGAGGACCGCCAGAGTGTAGACAGGCTTAGGCGTCCAAATACAGCCTGTCTCTCCAGCTCCAGGATTTTCTATGTAGTATCCATAGTTATGATACCCCATATGCTGAAATAAAAAATATCAATTGTATTACAAAATAGTTGACGAAGGAGATAAACGAGAGTATATTTAACTTAGTTAATTATTTTAACTAAGTTAAAGGGGTGATCTGATGAATAGAAAAAACAATTCAACGAGGCAGAACTATATAAAAGCAGCTACAAAAATCGTAAGAGATGAAGGCTATGAAAAAATAACAGTGCGTAGGCTGTCCGAAGCAACAGGCTATACTTTTCCCACTCTTTATCATCATTTTAAGGACATGGACAATCTTATGTGGTACGCAAGGAATCATCTGATCTCAGACATGGTATCTGATCTGTCAGGCTTTTCAGCTCAGGAGAAAAATATTGCAGGTATAAAAAAGGCTTTCGGCATTTACATGGATTATTACCTGGATTATCCCAATGTTTTTCGTTTTTTTTACTATTACAGGCACCAACCTGATCTAAATGACGTGGTCTCGCAGGAACTTGGCTTCTCAGATTTATGGTTTGATACACTTGGTTTTTTGGTTGAGGAGGGGCGTCTATCACCTGAAGATATAGGAGTCGTTGCGAAAACTATAATTTATAGTATACACGGCATGATCTCACTTTACTTATCAGGCAGTGGTGAGATCAATAGGGATGAACTGAATAAGGAATTAGATGCGATCATTGATATTTTATTAAAGGAGAGGATTTAAAATTATGGGAACTGATCCATGGAAACCACTATATAGGCTGGCGGGATGGTGTGCTTTGACTATGTTTATTCTTGTGCCTTTACAGATAGTATTATTCATAGTCTTTCCTCCTCCATCCACTGTCGAAGGCTTTTTCATGCTTTACAGAAACAACTGGCTGCTTGGCTTATTGAGCCTTGACCTTCTATACATAATCAATACTATCGTATTGATACCTATCTACATCGCTCTGATACTGTCCCTAAGGGATGTGTCATTGTCTGCAGCACTTCTAGCCGCGGTTCTTGGAGTCATTGGCATTTCAGCTTATTTCCCATCCAACGTAGCATTTGAAATGCTCAGCTTGAGCGAAAGGTATTTTTCAGCTGATACTGTAATACAAGGACAAATAATAATAGCAGCCGGAGAGGCTGCTATTGCAAGATATACTGGGTCAACCTTTAACGCTTATTATATTCTAAATGCAATAGTGTTAATAATAATATCTCTACTGATGCTGAGATCTAAAATCTATGCCAGGGTAATTGGTTGGTCAGGACTAATTTCCGGCATGCTTATGTCGATTCCCTCTTCATTTGGTACGATAGGACTGATTTTTTCGCTCCTATCCTTGATACCTTGGCTCATTTTCTCTTTCTTTCTGATATTTAAGTTTAAATACCTGGGATCAGAGAACTCGATTACTGCTGTTGGACCAATATACTAAACAGCCTTCCATAATAGCTTATTATCAATGAAATCTACAGTTATCTTACTGTTATCCTTCAGGTAAGCCAAATAGGATTTGAGAGTGCTGCCTACGAGGACGTACTGATTAAAATCCATTCTTAACCCATAATGGTCGAAAACATCCTTTAAGATGTCCTCAAAGCTCTTTGATTCTCGTACGATACTCATGAGAAGCTCAATTATCTCCTTAACTTTCCTTCTATTAAGCTCAACCAGTGGTTTTATATCATCCATCGGTTCAGAGTGAGAGGGTATAAACAGCTTGCCCTCAAGCTCTTCCACCTTATCGAGAGTATCCAGAAAGCCCTTCAGGTCGTATAGAAAGAATATGTGGTATTTCTCGAGGATCTGGGCATTGGTGACACAGTCGGCGAGGAACCAGACACCATCAGAGGTTTTGATGCCTGCCATTGAAAATGAATGCCCATCGAGCCTTGTCATTTCTAGTCCTTCAGGCAGAATCTCCGGGACCAGCTCTGATACTCTGCTTTCAGAGGCAAATAAAAACTTGTTTTTAAGCTCCCTGACCGGATATCCACCGAATAAATAGGATGGCTCAAGTATTGGATTTTCTGCGAATGCTTTGTCTACCCCCGGACAGTATGCAGGAGCACCAAGTCTTTGCTGCAGCAGATTGTTTCCTCCTATGTGATCAGCATGTGAATGGGTGTTGATGATCATATGGAGTTTCCACCCGTTTTCTTCTATTATTTTCTGGAGCTTTCTTCCGGCATCCTTATCGTTTCCGGTATCGATGAGTACTACCTCATTATCATTAAGCATATAAAGTCCCATCTTTGCGGGGCTATTTATGTAATAGGTTCTTTCTCCAACCTGAATCAGCTCATACATTCTACTTACCTCCAGATTCATTTCTTTTAGCTTGTTCCTTACCCCATGCTGCAAGGGCTTTAAGGGCTGGCATAAGCTGTTGACCATTCTCTGTCAACTCGTATTCTACTCTTGGCGGAATCTCCATATATTGCTTCCTGGATATTACTCCCTTGTCCTCCAAGTCTCTTAGGGATTGAGTCAACATCATATTTGTAATGCCTGTTATTTCTCTGGAAAGCTCGTTGTATCTCATTACACCATTTTTATTTAAAGCCCAGATTATTGGGAGCCTCCATTTGCCGCCAATTATTTCAAGCGCATAGGTCAATGGGCAGTTTTGAAGCCTGCCTGAATATTTTTGTTCTAAAGTCATTGATATCACCCTTTACACAGTTATTTCTTCCTTTGACTGTAAATATTGCATACTTGTACCTATCTTCCTTGTTGATACAATTATAGCATAGGAAATATTACTAAGAAAGGATGGTTTGAATGAACATTACATACTCAGTTATACCGGAGACGGAGGTTATTTGCATAAAGGAACTGGTGAATGGCCTTATGAGCTATCAAAAATCCGTTGCAAGTATACACCCGGAATTCTTCGATGGTATGAGCTTTGACACGCGTATACCTCCTGCCCTGAAAAGTGCGCGATTCAACCACATAATTATTGCCAGGGATGGTGACGAGGTCGTTGGATATGCTTACAGTACAATAGCTGATAAAAAGATTTACTCCGGAGGTTTTGCAACTCTCCAGTGTGATGCGTTTTTTGATTTTGATTCGGTCGAGGGTGAAGAGATAGGATCACTTTCTCAGTTTTACATAAAGGATGGTTATAGAAATACAGGCATTGGTTCAAGGTTATATGAAATGTCCATGGATTGGTTGAAATCCTTTGAAGAAATAAAGGACATTTTTATTTTTGTATCCAATGGAAATGAAAATGCTCTTCGCTTCTACCTAAACAAAGGCTTCAAGGAAAGCCACAAAATACTCGAAGGATTTATAACAGTACTAAGAAATATCTGATCCAATATAAGATAAGTACAGCAATATTTTAATGCTCAGATATTAAGCATATGGAATATTGCTGTCTTTCTTAGTTTGATTTTAAATCTATATAGCTCTGCTCCAAGCTTTTGATCGTCTTGAGAATAGCTCTACTTACAAGTATCCTTACCAAAAGGTCATAGAGGAGATTAACTGCCTTATAATCACCTGTCCAGACGATCCTGGTTCCATCATCGGCATCATAGAATTCCGCTCTTCCTTTGTAGTACTTTACAGGCATACCGCTTAGTATCTCATATTCAAAACACTCTTCTCTTTTAGCACCTGTGATCCTCTCATAAACTTTTGCGTTTCCGCTGTATAAAATCCTTTCTGTTCCAATGCCTTCCTTATCCGGATCACCATGCTTGCTTATTTCAAGTCTGTAGCTTTTTGACGGCGATTTGTCGAAGCTCCCCACTATACTCCATATATAACTTCTCGGTACAGATATTATTCTCTCGATTCTAACATTCCCCATCTTATTCACCTCAGAAGATGTATACCCAGAGAGTCTGCTGACTGTAAATCAGGAATAAAAAAAGCCACCAGCAGTTTGCTGGTGACACCATCTGGTGGTCGGAGTGAGAGGATTTGAACCTCCGGCCTCATGGTCCCGAACCAAGCGCTCTACCAAGCTGAGCCACACCCCGACTGTATATCATTATAATTCAAGCGATATTTTTTTTCAAGCATTTCGACTGCCAGTACAACAGAAAATATCGGACCCATGCACACGTATGTAGCTGGGTCCGATGATTTTAATTATACATAATATAAGTTTTCGGAAGGGTAAAATGGATCACAGGTTATGTCAATTCCAAGCTTTCTAAGTATCTGATCGTCGACGTCATTCAGCATAACTGTGGAATGTGCCTGAGCTCCCTTAAGCTCCTGAAGTTTGTCCAATGCCAGCTGTGCAGTTGGATTGGTTACAGCACCTATACTCAGTGCAATAAGTACCTCATTAGCATTCAAAGTAGAAATTTTACTATGGAACCCTTTGGTCTTAAGCTCCTGTATTGTCTCGATTATCACAGGCGACAGCAATAATATCTCATCAGCTATGTTTGCCAGTGTCTTTACCGAGTTCAAAAGAGCTGCAGAACATGCATCCATAAGTCCTGATGCTCTTCCTGTTATTATCCTTCCATCCAGAAGTTGGATAGCTATAACTGCTGGCACATCACTATTACCATTATTGTCCTTCAGTTTTCCGGAGTATTCCCTGGCTGGTCCAACACAGGCTCTATCCTCTTTTTTGAGCTGAAGCTCCTCCATTATTATTCTCATTCGGTTAAGGACCTCTTCATCCACAAGTCCTTTTTTATAATCACACTCAGTGGCAAAGCTCCTTCTTATGATCTCTTGTCTCGAAGCTTCTCTTATTACCTCATCATCCACTATGCCAAATCCTATCCTGTTAACTCCCATATCTGTGGGCGACTGATACAGAGACTCTCTCCCGGTTATCTTCTCTATGATCCTTTTTATAACTGGGAACATTTCAATATCCCGGTTGTAATTGACCGCAACCTCGTTGTATCTTTCGAAATGGAAATAGTCTATCATATTTACATCCTTTAGATCGACCGTTGCAGCCTCGTATGCTATATTCAATGGATGCTTTAGCGGAACATTCCAAACCGGGAATGTCTCAAATTTTGAATATCCGGCTACCCTGTTCAACTTATGCTCGTGATAAAGCTGGTTCAAACATGTAGCAAGCTTCCCACTACCAGGTCCAGGTGCTGTGACTACGACTATTGGCTTTGTGGTAGGAATATACTCATTTCTTCCGTATCCTTCCTCACTGACTATCTTATCTACATCGGAAGGGTACCCCTCGATGGCAGAATGGGTGAATACCTTTATACCTCTTCTTTCAAGCTTGTTTATAAACAGCTTTGCTGCCGGTTGTCCATTGAATCTCGTTATTACGACGCTGTTGACCTCAAGCCCAAAATCCCTCAATTCGTCTATCTGCTTAAGAACATCCATGTCATAGGATATTCCGTAGTCACCTCTGATCTTGTTTCTTTCGATGTCGCCTGCAAAAACACAGATTATAATTTCAGCCTTGTCCCTCAGCTTTTGAAGAAGCTTGATCTTGGCATCCTCATCAAAGCCGGGGAGGACTCTCTGAGCGTGCTTATCGCCTATAAGCTTCCCTCCAAATTCGAGATAAAGCTTATCGAAATTGTTTACTCTTTCGAGGATGAATTTTGATTGCTCTTCGATGTAACGTTGAGGGTCAAAGCCTGCTTTCATAGTTTAAGTCTCCTTTTTATTAATATTAGTACATAAAAATCAAATATCCTGAAGTCCATTCAGGATACCTATTGTTGAAATCTAAAACTAATTATACCACATACTATAAGCTGTGCACCATCAATTAGCATAATTGTTTGGTCTTTATGGCAAGCTGTCTTTATTATCATACTCCCTCATTGTCAAAGGGAGGAATGAAGCTTTCCTTAGCAGTCTCTCCTTCCTGGATATAGCCATTAGAGATCCCCAGCTCCAAGGCAAAATCAACCACCTGCTGGTACTCCTCGTCATCGAGTACTCTATTTATCTCAGGCCAGGAAATAAGAGGAGCTGAAGGGGTAAATTGATTCATTATACTTAAAAGTATAGAATCACCATACCTTATATACAAATATTCAAGGATTTTTTTTGAATCCTCCTGCTGACCAGGCAAAACCAAGTGTCTTGCTACTACACCGCTTAAAAGCATGCCATTGTCGTCAAATATAAGCTGAGGCTGCTGTCTTACCATCTCATCAAAGGCTCTGACAGCTATTTCAGGGTAGTCAGGAGCATTGGAATATTTCTTTGCCAGTCGACCGTCAAAATACTTAAAATCTGCAAGATAAATATCTACTATTCCAATAAGCTCTCTAAGGCTCTCCACTGTCTCATAACCGCTAGTGTTGTAAACTATAGGTATATTTAGCCCTTTTGATTTAGAGAGAATAATGGCCTGCCTAATTTGAGGTGAAAAATGAGTTGGAGTAACAAGGTTTATATTTGCAGCTCCCTTGTCCTTAAGCTCCATGAAAATTTCCGAAAGCCTTTCTATTGTTACTTCTTTGCCTCTACCCTCATGAGCTATATCATAATTTTGACAATACACACAGCCAAGATTACAGCCTGTAAAGAAAACTGTACCGGATCCTGAATCCCCTGATATGCATGGCTCCTCCCAGAAATGAAGCGCTGCTCTTGCAATCCTGATTTTGTCTGTCTCTCCACAATATCCCTTTTCACCTATGCTCCTGTCAACAACGCAGCTTCTGGGACATATAATGCAGCTTTTCATCTTATCCAATCGCTTACCTCCATCTTTGAGGCTTATATGATCCTTATTCCCTCTACATCAATTCTTTTGATAAGGATCCCCGCCTCGATGATTTGAAACCCTTTTTCCTGGATTTCCAGCCTCTTGCTGATATATATATCCAAACCCTCAATGCTCTCAAAATAATACTCATCATCATTCAACGGTCTACCCAAAGAAACCTTTGGTATAATTGCCCTGCCTCAGCACATTTTTGTCATGTAGGTTCCAATTGTTATTGAGTCAATTGACTTCATTTTTATATGTTTTCTTGCTTTTTCAGTTATTCTTATATTCATATCCCGAAAACTCCCATCGATAGGTGCTCACACACTAGATCAGTTGTGTCTTCTAAGTCTCAGACCCCTTCTCAGACTGCTAAGCCTTCCTTCCTTTTTGTCAGCAATGTCGTTATGCTTATTCAAAACTCTCGAGTATAGCTCCTCGACTCTATCGGCAAAAATCCCGGTAGAATAACCAAGTGAATTTTCAACAGCTCTTCCGGACATTTCAATTCTTTTTATCTCATCTGAAAGTAGCTCCTCCACTCTGGTCTTAAATTCCTCGAAGGTATCATATTGATAACCATTTACCCCGTCGTTTATAACTCCCTCAAGTGCAAGATCTCTTCTGCATATAGGAGGGACTCCACAGGCAAGTGCCTCTATATAAGTAAGTCCTTGAGTTTCGCTGGTTGAGCAGCTTACAAATATATCTCCCAATTTATAATATTTGTGAAGTGTTGAAGGCTCCACCAATCCTACAAAAATAACCCTGTCTCTAAGTCCCATCTCGTCAACCAGCTCTTCAAGCCTTGATCTGTATGGCCCTATCCCTGTTATCAGTAAAACAGTATCCTTTCTATCGAGTCGCTTATAGTAATCCAGTAATTCATCAAGATTTTTTTCCTTTGCAAGCCTTCCCACATAGACCAATACCTTTTTATCAGGTGTTATGCCCAGATGACTCTTAAGTTCTTTCTGCTCAAGGTCATTAGTCTTTTGATAGAATGAATCCAGCCGGATGCCTGACGGAATAACTGATATCCTCGGAATTACTCCATAGCCTTCTAACAGTCTCTTTACCTTGACAGTTGGTACAATAACCTCATCCAGTGCATCAAGAAGTCTTCTTGAAAGATAAGCAACTGTTCTTTTTCCTATCTGCTCGTTTATTGAGAAATAATGAGTATAATCCTCGTAAACTGTATGGTAGGTATGAACATGAGGTATCCCCAACGCTTTTACGATCCTCTTTGCAAACATGAAGGTTGTGAATTCTGCCTGTGTATGGATAATATCCGGTGACCATTTCAGGATCTCGTCGTATAGCTCCCCAAACAGGTAAATAGAAGCTCTGGCACCCGGGTAAAGCTTGTCAGCCGGGACTGATTTTATATAATATACATTTCCCTCTTTTCTTGAACGAAGGCTGTTTGAAAGAGTCAAAATCCTTACGTCATGCCCCTTTGCCAACAGCTCTCTTTCGAGATTAGTAACAGATGTTACCACTCCGTTGACAATTGGCTTATACCAATCTGTTGCAATTAATATTTTCACTCCATTGCACCTCTTATCTATTTATTGGTGAAACTGGTTCACTATAGGACTAAGTCGAGCCTCATAAAGATTAACTTTTCATCGTCCATATTTTAACATACATGATCACATGAGTAAACCTGTTGTTATATTGCCAGCTAAATCGATTTATAACTGTTCAATATCCCTTAAAAGCTCCTCAACCTGCTCTCTCCTGGTTGCCCAGCTAGTACAAAACCTTACAGCTGATCTTTCTTCATCAACCTTCTGCCAATACTGGAAGGAGTATTTTTTACTTAGTTTATCAATTTCATTATTAGACAGGATTGGAAATTGCTGGTTTGTCGGAGAATTGATCAGAAATTCGTACCCCTTAGAATTAAAAGCATTCTTTATCGCCATTGCATAGCCTATGGCTTCACTGGCTATCTCCATATAAAGGCCATCCTCAAACAAGGTCTCAAACTGGATCCCAAGGAGTCTTCCCTTCGCAAGCATGCCTCCTCTTTGCTTAATGTTGTATCTAAAGTCCTTCTTAAGCTTATCCGATGATATTATAACAGCTTCTCCGAACAGGGCACCAACCTTTGTCCCTCCAATGTAGAAGACATCACAGAGCTTTGCAATATCTGGCATGGTTATATCATTGCCTTCAGCCATAAGTCCATACCCAAGTCTTGCACCATCCATGAAAAGAGGCAGCTCAATATTTTTACAAACTACACTAAGCTCTTCCAGCTCCTTTAATGAGTATATAGTTCCGATTTCCGTCGGATTTGATATGTAGACCATTCCCGGCTGGACCATATGCTCATGTGTACCGTCGTTCCAATGTGCATCATATGCTTCCATAACCTGCTTAGCCGTAAGTTTTCCGTCAGTGCTTTCCAAGGAAAGTACTTTATGACCAGTCGCCTCTATAGCCCCTGTCTCATGAACATTGATATGTCCTGAAGATGCGCTGATAACCCCCTGGTATGGCTTAAGAATGGAAGCTATTACTGTTGTATTTGCCTGAGTCCCGCCAACCAAAAAATGGACATCAATTGCTGGATTTTCACAGATCTTCTTTATGTATTCCCTGGCTTTTTCTGAATGATGGTCAGTTCCATAGCCTGGAGTTTGCTCAAAATTTGTTTCTATTAAACGTTCCATTATCATGGGGTGAGCCCCTTCAAGGTAGTCGCTTTCAAATCTTATCATTGTACCCCTCCTGTCATGTAAATCTTTCCGACATAATTATACCACTCAAAAGTATGTTTCACCTACTAAAAGGTCTGTCGAGTATTTTCGACAGACCTTTTAGTACAGCTGTTATCTGCTTTCTTCGTATTTTTTTAATAGCTTTACAAATAACTCTGGTACTTTTGCCATATTCTCAGGAGATTCTACAAATGATATTCTGAACTGTGTAGTTCCTGGATTCTTTGAAGGATCTTTTTCATCATAGAAGCCCTTCATAGGAGCGACAAGTAGGGTTGTCTCAACTCCATCCATGTCAACTGAGCCTTCTCCTGCACAATACAATACGAAATCAATAGAATCAAAGCCTGGTTTCACAACATTTCTTACGTCTATTACTGAATAAATTGAGGCATCAGGACTTGAAACTATAAGCTTTGGCTCGAGAGTCTTTAGCCCATTGTAAACATTAACTATTATATCCTTGTAGTAATCTCTTTGCTGCTTGCACCATGCTAAAATGTCTTCTTTGCTCTCATGTGCGATTGCTCCAAAGATATACTGTCCTATAGCATTAGCACATAGGTTTGCAGTATACTCTGCGATTGATCGATTATTGAACTCAGGACTGTCGGTCACTACTGCGCCGATTCTCAAACCGCAGGCATTCCATACCTTAGAAGTAGTCTCTATGCTTATTCTTCTACCCTCGATCCCCGGAACCTCGGCATCAGTTACTCCCCAAATACTAACTAATTTTTGCCCCTCAATATAGTATAACTCTCTGTATGCCTCGTCGCTGATCATCCACATATTGTGTTTAACGCATAAAGATGCAAGACCTTCCATCATCTCATAATCATAAAGCTGACCAGTTGGATTATCATAAGGTATAACAAGAAGAGCTCCAGGATTATATCTAACTATCATTTCTTCAATTTCTGATAGCTGTGGAAGATTAAACTTACCATCTTCACCCATGTGCCTCTTTACTGTAACTGTTGACCTTCCAGTTCTTTCAGCAAATGAGATATAATTTGTATAAGCCGGATCGATCATCATCAGAGGCTTTTCGCCGGAGCCAGCAGGTCCGCAAACTCCAAGGATCAACAGCTCCATTCCTGATGAACCTCCGTCCGTTACCTGAATATGCAACTTACTTGTATCAAATCCTTCTGCCTCGAGTATTTTTCTGAAGGCTGCCTGAGCTTCAGGCGTTCCAGCAGTCCCTGTGTATCTTATAACTCCCTTATTGAACGGACTATCTGGTGCATCCAGATTAAACATCCTTTTTTGCATCGCGGGGTTTGTAGGAAGGGAAACGTTGCCAATACCGACATTGATTACCGCTTGTGGCTTTACCTTTCTTTCATCATACTTCATTTGCGCCAATCTAACGTCAGAAGGTTGTCTTGATTCAAAATGTGCTGACAAAACAGGTTTACTCATTTTATCTCTCCTTTGAAAAATAATATTTAAATATTCTCATGGATATTTTTGAAAACTATATATGACAGAACAATTTTACCATAATGAAGATTTAATTTCATCCATTATATATATTTTCTGTGACATACTATTTCCATAATTTGAAGTTAATTTACATAAAGCCGTCAATTTTGTTTTAAGAGGATCAAATCTTGTGTATAATAATCCAAGGGAGGTGAGAATATGGCTATGGTCAAAAATATATTCGGTGCAGTATTCGGAAGGTCGAAACTTGATCACGCCTTCAGGCTGGATGATCATCCAAGGCTTTTACATATATCGGATACGCCCAGCCAGTTTTACCCTGAACTAAAGCGGATAATAAATGTGCTTGAGCCTGATTATATCATCCATACTGGAGATCTGGCGGATAATATAAAAATCGGATTATATCGAAGCTCATTTCACAGATATAAGCACGAGGTAAGGATCATACTTAAAATCCTTCAGGATTCCAAAGCAAAAAAGATCGTACTATCTCTTGGTAACCATGATGATTATGATTTTGTAAGGAAACACAGCGGCAGACTGTTGGTTTTTGATGGCTGGGGCAAGATGGAGTTTGAAGGTATCGATATAGCATTTTCTCACTATTACTCAGATTTGAAGGACTTGACTGCCGATTTAAGGCTATATGGCCACGATCTAGATTCGACAGATGATGACAGAAACAAAGAAAAAGACTTAAACGGTATTGCCTCAATGAGCCTGATCGATTTGGTGACTCTGGATGTTAAAAAAATTGAATACCCCTTTGGAACTAATAATTCCAGATTGAATAGAAATAAACTTGGGATATAAGGAGGTCCATATGGTATCCTTGATAAGAAGTGGAAGCAGAGCAATATATATAACCACCTCAGACAGAGAGAGGCTGTCAGACTTCCTGCTGACGAGCTTTAAGTCCGAACGTGTGGATTCAAAAAAGATACTTGATGAGAGTACCGAATATCAAACCGTTGTATTCTTTATAAATAGGGAAACCCCGGAGTCGAGCATATTCTCAATATCAGATTCCTTCCTGGTCTACGAGGAGGCTCTTGCTTTTACATGTGAACTCATGTCCTCAGAATCAAGGGATAAGATCCTTTCGATAAAATCAGGACCTCATATGATAATAATGAGGTCAGTGGGCGACCTGGATAAAGTACTCAAGCGAATCCAGGATGACTTTGGAGGAGACATCGTCCCTTATGAGAATTACCTTGGAGAATTGTCAAGTGATTACATTTTTATTGGTCTGACTGAAAAGCCATTGAACAGACGTATAATACTTTCCGATCTGAAGCCTGGGTATTTGAGGCTTGACGGTGATTTTGGAATAATCAAGCGGGATTTAGGAATGCATGCATTAAAATACCTCAATATTGGGATAGGCAACAAGGATTGGCATGAGGTGGAGATCAGGATATACGATAAGTATGGAGCATATAAGCTTCACTATGACCGCATGATGGAGGTACTTGAGGATCTTGAGTTAGGTCTTGTTCTTGGGGAATCATGGTCCAAGGACTATCCAAAGGCGCTTCTTGCAGTGGAGATTTATAGAGTGAGATTACTGACCTTCAGAGAGCCCTCAAGGATCAAAAAGCTTTTATTCGGCCTTGAATACCTGCCTGATGGGACCAGGATAGTGGATTATGATCTGTATTTCAATAATGAAAAGGTTGCATGGAACAAGAATGTCAAAAATAGAAAGAGGGAAGACAGGTATCAGGATGCCCTTGAAGCACGAAAAGAGGTAATGGAAAGGCTTTCTCCAGATACTATCAAAGAGCTTGAAAGATTGGAGGAGGAAATCAAAAAAACAAGGTTTTAATAAGGAGCCTGCTAAACAATAGCAGGCTCCTTAAATATTACATTTTTGTTCTTTTTACATAGTGGGTGTGCAGATACTCGTGAGCTGTCTCTCCATAGGGCTCTCCCAGGAATTCCTCATAAATCTGTTTGATCATTGGATTCTCGTGAGATTTTCTTATGGTCTTCGAACGATCCTCCGAATAGATGCCCTCGATTCGCTTTTGCAGGATCTCTAGATTCCCATGGTGATAGGGTTGTCCTCCTCCTCCAATACAACCTCCTGGACAAGCCATTATCTCAATGGCGTGGTAATTAGCCTCTCCTCTTTTGATCTTCTCAAGCAAAGCTCTGGCGTTGCCCAATCCATGAGTAACGGCAATGTGTATGTCCTGACCGTTTATATTTACTGTAGCCTCCTTGGTACCCTCAATACCTCTTAAGGCTTCAAATTCGACATTTTCAAGAGTTTCCTCCGTCAGCCACTCATATGCTGTTCTTAAAGCCGCCTCGATAACTCCACCGGTTGCTCCAAATATTACTGATGCGCCTGTAGACTCCCCAAGAGGATTGTCAAACTCTTCGTCCTCAAGAGCCAGGAAGTCGATTCCCGCCTCTCGTATCATCCTTCCAAGCTCTCTTGTGGTTATTACAATGTCTACGTCCTTAGTTCCTCCATGTCCCAGCTCAGGTCTTGCAGCTTCATACTTTTTCGCTACGCAGGGCATTACTGATACAACTGTCATATTCTTTGGATGAATGTTGATCTTCTCTGCCAGGTATGATTTTGCTATTGATCCAAACATCTCATGGGGCGACTTACAGCTTGATGGTATGTCCAGCATGTCGTTGAATTGATGCTCAAAAAACTTTACCCAGCCAGGACAACAGCTGGTTAGAATAGGAAGCTTGCCACCATGCTTCAGTCTGTGGACAAATTCCGATGCTTCCTCAATTATTGTAAGGTCTGCAGCAAAGTCAGTATCATAAACCATGTCAAAGCCTATTTGTCTAAGTGCAGCTACCATCTTCCCGGTAACTACTGTCCCGGGCTCAAGTCCGAACTCCTCTCCAAGGGCTACACGAACTGCAGGAGCAGTTTGAACCACCACTGTTTTCCTCTCGTCGTTTATCGCGTCCCATACCTTCGGTACGTTGTTGACCTCTGTCAAAGCAGCTGTTGGACAAACTGCAAGACACTGACCACAGAAGGTACAGTTGGTTTCATGCATCGGCAGGTCAAATGCTGAGCCTACGACTGTTTCAAATCCCCTGCCAGTACCTGACAGAGCGTGTACAGTCTGGACCTCGTTGCACATGGTCTCACATCTTCTGCACATAATACACTTATCCATATTTCTTACAATAGACAAGCTGCTTTTGTCGGTCGGGTAGGTTGACATTTCACCTTCGTACTTAATATGTCTTATTCCCAGCTCCGCAGAAAGACTTTGAAGCTCACAGTTTGTATTCTTCTCACATATCAGGCAGTCACTTGGATGGTCGGACAAAAGAAGCTCAACCACGGTTCTCCTTGCCTTTACTGCTTTCTTGGTATCTGTTCTTACTATCATTCCCTCAAATACAGGTGTTGAGCATGCAGGAGCAAGTGTTTTTCTTCCCTCTACCTCAACTACACATACTCTGCAGCTTGCTGCCTTGTTTACCATTTTTATATCGTGAAGATCCAGGTGACAGAGGGTCGGAATCTTCACGTTGACGGTCTTTGCAGCCTCAAGAATAGTCGATCCTTCGGGAACCTGTACTGCCTTATTGTTGATCGTTAGATTTACCATATCCTTCTCCCCTCCTATCCCTTAGTAATTGCACTGACCGGGCAAACATCGAAGCAAGCTCCGCATTTTATGCATATATCCTGGTCTATTACGTGAACCTCTTTGACCTTGCCGCTTATTGCATTTACAGGGCAGGCCTTGGAACAACGGGTACACCCAATACATTTTTCCGGTGTTATTAAGTATCTTAGCAGAGCTTGGCATACCCCTGCAGGACATATTTTTTGCTCCACATGAGCAAGATATTCATCATAGAAATAGTTAAGCGTAGATAAAACCGGATTAGGAGCAGTCTGACCAAGCCCGCAAAGAGCAGTGAGCTTAATGGTTTCTGCAAGCTTTCTCATGGTTTCAAGGTCTTCGACAGTACTCTTTCCTTCGGTTATTGCTGTCAGCATCTCATATAGCCTTTTATTGCCTACACGACATGGTGTACATTTACCACAGGACTCCTCGACAGTAAACTGCAGATAGAATTTTGCGATATCGACAATACAGTTATCGTCGTCTATTACTATCATCCCACCTGAGCCCATCATCGATCCTATGCCATAAAGAGATTCATAGTCTATCTTGACATCCAGATTTTCACTGGTTATACATCCACCTGACGGACCTCCTGTTTGTACTGCCTTGAAGCCCTTTCCGTCCTTTATGCCTCCGCCGATATCATATATGATTTCCCTTAGGGTAATGCCCATTGGGACTTCAACAAGGCCGACGTTATTGATCTTTCCCGCCAATGCAAATACTTTTGTTCCCTTCGAGGTGTCACTGCCCCTCTTGTTGAACCAGGATGCACCGTTCGTCAGTATCGCAGGCACATTTGCTAAGGTCTCAACGTTATTTACTACGGTTGGTTTGCCCCAAAGTCCGCTTTCAGCCGGGAAAGGAGGTTTCGTAGTAGGCTCTCCCCTTCCACCTTCTATAGAGTGTATAAGCGCGGTTTCTTCGCCGCAGACAAAAGCTCCTGCACCATATTTGATCTCAATATCAAAGCAGAAGTTTGTACCCATTATATTGTCTCCAAGAAGTCCTGCTTCCATCGCCTGTTTAAGCGCTGTCTTCAGCCTTTTTATTGCAAGAGGATATTCTGCTCTGATATAGACAAATCCTTTCTGAGCACCTATTGAATATCCAGCTATCATCATAGCCTCAATAATACTGTGAGGATCTCCTTCAAGGATGGATCTGTCCATGAATGCACCTGGGTCGCCTTCATCAGCATTGCAGACTATATATTTTACATCTGATTTATTCTTACTTGCATACTCCCACTTCAGACCAGTTGGGAATCCTCCGCCCCCTCTTCCCCTCAAACCTGATAGCTTGACCTCGTGGATTACCTTCTCTGGCTTCATTTCAGTTATGCATTTCCCTATTGCCTCATATCCCCTGTTTGCTATGTACTCTTCGATCAATTCCGGATTAATCAATCCACAGTTTCTAAGTGCAATACGCTCCTGCTTCTTGTAGAACTCCATTTCATGCTGAGTATTTACTTTCTTCTTTAATGTTGGCTCCTCATACAAAAGCCGCTCAACACGATATCCGTCCATAAGATGGGATTTTACGATTTCAGCCGCATCCTCAGGTTTAACATTGACGTAGAATACGTCCTCAGGAAATACCTTTACGATAGGACCCTTTTCACAGAAGCCGAAGCATCCTGTGATCGATGCTCTAACCTTATCTGAAAGCCCATTTTCCTCTATTTCATTAGTTAGGTTCTCAAGCAGCTTTTTGCTTTGAGATGACATGCAGCCCGTTCCACCGCAAATAAGAAGCTCCTTGTATTCAGTGTCTCCAATTTTGGCTTTTCTTATATCCATTACATGGACCAGTTCCTTTTGCATCTCCAATAGGCTCTTGTAGTCTCCAATTCTATTCATATCTTCGCCCCCTACTCAGAATACTTGGCAATTATTTTGGGGATGTCTTCTACCTTGACCTTGCCGTAGACTTCATCATTCACCATAACGACAGGAGCAAGTCCACATGCACCTACGCACCTCAGGCAGTCGATAGTGAACATACCATTGCTGGTGGTTTCACCGGTTTTTATGCTAAGTCTCTTCTCAAATTCCTTGACTATTGACTCGGCATTCCTTACAAAGCAAGCAGTACCAGTGCATACATTGATAACGTTCTTGCCTTTCGGTTTAGTTGTGAAATAGGAATAGAAGCTCACTACACCATAAATTTTTGATGCCGGAACATTTAGCTTTTCGCCAATGAAAAGCTGCACTTCCATCGGCAGGTACCCAAATAAGTTTTGGGCCTGGTGGAGAACCTCGATGAGAGCTGTTTCCTTTGTCTCGATGCTGTCGATATATCTCTCGAGTTCGTCGAAAAGCTCTTGGTTCAATTCTACAGCTTGCATAATATCACTCCTCGTTAATTTATAAACGATATATGTCATGAAAAATATATCATATAGAAACATAGATTTAAATAGCAACTTTTAAAATAATTAAATATTCTCATTTGACTGAAAATGCTAGTCTATTGGAAAAACTACTGTATAAATATAAGCATTGATTATTAGCCGTTTAATTCTTCTGCTTATTGACTTATCTAATAAAATAATTTGATCTACTTGTCAAGAATGTTTCCAGATAATTATGAGCTATATTGTTAATTTCGTATCACTTTGAGGTGTTATAACCTAAAGAAAAACACCGGGATCGATCCCGGTGTCAGTTTCTGATTTGCCCATTTCCATAGACAATATATTTAGTTGTAGTTAGTGCCTTAAGTCCCATAGGGCCTCTTGCATGTAGCTTTTGGGTGCTGATTCCTATTTCAGCTCCAAAACCGAATTCACCTCCATCAGTGAAACGGGTGGAGGCATTGACATATACTGCGGCTGAGTCAACGAAGTCCAGGAATTTTTGGGCATTGTCATAATTCTTTGTCAGTATCGCCTCAGAGTGGCCTGTGCTGTATTTATTTATATGTTCTATGGCATCCTCCATAGTATTTACTACCTTAACGGCAAGTACCAGGTCAAGAAATTCAGTCTCCCAGTCTGATTCAACTGCCTCTCTGCAATGTTCCAGCTCAAGACCCAGTTCATGGCTTATCCGAAAGGAAGATTCACACAAAGCCAATGTTACTCCAGCAGCCTGCATTGACGGAACAAGTGATTTAAGGAGCTTGCTGGCACAATCACTGTGTACTAAAACAGTCTCTACAGCATTACATGCACCAGGTCTTTGGGTCTTTGCGTTAATGATTATTTCAACAGCATTCTTTATGTCATATCCTTTATCCACAAAGATATGACAGTTGCCGGTTCCGGTTTCGATCATTGGTATTTTTGAATTGTTAGCCACAAAGCTGATTAGCCCTTCGCTTCCCCTAGGTATCACGCAATCTATTTGGTCTCTTGCAGATAGCAGCTGAGCTGTGAATTCCCTATCTGTGGTTTCCACAAGCTGTGCTGTGCCTTCCGGAAATCCTTTGATCTCAATGGCCTTTTCTACAGCCTTCATTAAAGCGATATTTGTGTTAAGTGCGTCAGAGCCTCCCTTGAGGATAACCGAGTTCCCTGTTTTTATGCATAGAGCTGCCGCGTCAATGGTAACATTTGGTCTCGATTCATAAATCATTGCAATAACACCCAGAGGTACTCTTCTTGAGCCAATTTTAAGGCCGGAGCTATTTAACCACATTGAGTCAACCTCACCAACAGGATCCTTTAGAGAAGCTACCTGTAACAGACCTTCCCTCATTTCAGAGAATCTCTTTTCGCTGAGTGCAAGTCTTTCCACGAGTGATTCCTTTATCCCACTTTCCCTTGCCCTTGTAACATCCAGTTCATTTGCTTCCAATATCGCTTCCTTGAATATATCAAGCTGGTTGTATAGCTCAATAAGGAAAGCATCCTTATCTGTAGAGCTCTTTGTTCTTAACAGCCTTGCTGCAGCTTTTGCCTTGGATCCCATTTCCAGGATTTCCTTGGAATAATCCTTCATTTGACCCCCTCCTCGATCAGTTTCTGAAGTCGAAAAATGTTCCACATTTTCGACCGTTCAATAGTTCGTTTAAAACATCATGATGGCCGCTGTTCACGATCAACATAGTCCCTTTGGCCTCTGCTATAATTTGCGCTGCCTTTAGCTTTGTCTGCATCCCGCCTGTTCCAACGTTTGATCCCGCATCTCCAGCGTCGATCTCATCCAGCTCTGAAATGCTCTTGATTTCATCTATCATATAGGCATCCTTGTGTTTTCTTGGATCCTTATTATAGACTCCCTCAATATCAGACAGAATTGTGAGGTTTTCAAAACCTATCATTTTGCATACCTCAGCAGACAGTGTATCGTTGTCTCCCACCTTAATTTCATCTATGGCAACCACGTCATTCTCATTTACAATTGGTATTATCCGGTGTTTAATTAAAGCAGAAAAAGCATTTATACTATGCTCACGTCTTATGTCCTGATACATGTCCTCCTTAGTCAATAGAACCTGTGCTACAGTGATGCCATACTCAGAAAATAATTTCTCGTACATATACATCAGAGTTCCCTGGCCTACTGCTGCGGCAGCTTGTTTCTCCGGAATGGTTTTCGGTTTCTCAACAAACTTCATCTTTCCCATTCCAGCAGCTATAGCTCCTGAGGAAACGATAACGATGTCCTTCCCGCTGTTGTAAAGATTAGCTACTTGTTTTACCAGGCTCTCCATCTTCCAGAGATCAAGAAGTCCGCTCTGATGAGTTAGTGATGATGAGCCGATTTTTATGACTACTTTCTTAAAATCCTTCAGCGATCCCATTAAAATAATCCTCCGTTCGAAGCATCCTCATTTTTCTCAGGATGCAGTGTTATTAATACCATTTTATAACACATTATCAGACAAAAGTAAAGACGGAACCATGTCCGTCTTGTGATGTGTCTTAGTGCTTTATTTCTGCTTGTTCATATTTTCAACGACTCTGAATCTCACGATCTTTTTTATCAGATCGATAGGCAAGGGCTTATCATAAGGAAATTGGATTGCCCCCTTTGAGGTCTTGTAGTCCTTTAATTCTTCCATGAATGCTTCGATCCCCGATGGTGCAGGATAAAATCCAATATGTCTGGACTGGGCAGCAAAATGGACTAAATTCCCATTAAGATAAAATGTTGGCATTTTGTAGCTTATTTTCTCAACGGCATCAGGTGCAGTTTCAGATATTGCTTTTCTCATTTCCATTAATAACGGCTGTACCTGCTGAGGACATTCGAAAATATATTCCTCTATGGGATCGTTTGGTTTCATTCTGCTATCTCCAATCCATTCTTCCTCTAAAACTGCGTAAATAACATCATCTGCCCAGCTGCCATTGATCAAAAGGCTTTTAATAAAATGAGCTTCCTTTCTCATCCCAAGACTTTCACATAGTCGTATCGATTTATAATTGTCTGGGTCTATGGAAGCTGTGACCCTGTGTTTCTTAAGATCCCGGAATAGATAATCAATCGTGGCTCTTACTGCTTCTTTTCCATATCCATTTCCGTGATATAAGGGGTGGATTGTGTAACCGATCTCAACCTGCTTCGCATCCTCAAGAAATCTCAACCCGATATCACCAATAAGCTTCCCTGTTTCTCTTAAGTATACTGCAACCTGAAACCTTGTGCCCGGAATATTCGGCTCATCAGATCTCATTCTGACGAACTCAACTGCGTCATCAGCTGTTTCCGGTCTGAAGCCCTGGTAAATGTAAACCTCAGGCATGCTGCGATACTCGAACACACTCAGTGCATCTGATTCCTCAAGTCTTTTCAATAACAACCTTTTTGTATAGATATGCTTGAAATCAGCCATCATTATTCTCCGATTCTTTTTAGTTTGTTTTTCGTTGAAGATAGACCTGTTATGATTTTCATTGCGACCCTAAATCCCTCTGGATCCAATGAGTAGTGTACCCACTTTCCCTCGCTTCTACCCTTTACAAATCCACTTTCCTGAAGAAGCTTCATATGATGAGAAAGTGTTGATTGTGCCATATCAAATCTCTCAAGTATCATACATGCACAAAGCTCTCCATTTTGAAGCATCTCGAGGATCATGATCCTTCTAGGGTCACCCAATGCCTTGAAAATCTTTGCCCTTCTGTTGTAATTGTCAACCATGGATCGTTCTCCCTTCAGCTCAACGAATTATTTCAAAACCAGTTTCTTCTATTTTCAAGTCTAATATTTTGCTTTCCACTTTATCTACTTTGGCCCTTCGCAATGAGCTCATGAAATTAATGAGGAACCGTACCCTTAGCTCCTCCCCTTGTATTTCAGCCTCAACACTGCCCTGTTCAGTATTTCTGACCCATCCAGTCAACCCCAGTTTAGCAGCAAGAAGATAAACCTCACGCCTGAACCCAACATTTTGTACCTTCCCTGAAAATACAACATACTCCCGGATGAGTCTGCTTTCCTTAAATACCGGAAGCTCGAGCTTATCAACCTGTTTGATTATATAGCCGTCCCTTACTTTTTTTAATAATTTCTTAATGCTCATCAAGATTTATTCTCCATTTGTTTATCAATTTTCGGCCAGGATCCATTTATTGATCCAATACTATATTGAATTTAGAGATATTGTCGTTGATCTCCTGAAGCCTTTCATTAGCCTCATTGCATACTACCCCTACCTCATATACGCCAAGCTGTTGAAGCTGCCGTTTCGTTTTCTCAACAACTAAATTCCCATCCTTATCCAGCTTTTCCATGAGTTTATTGAAAGCCTCGAGAAATCTGTGGTCACTAGCCGCTTTCCTGTAAAACGACAAAACATACACATAATAAAATAGATTATACCTATAAAAGGGATACTCCAGCTGCATAAACTGTTTTCCAATACCAAAGTGACAGGGGCCGACAGGTGATTTAACTGTCCAATGATCAAGCAGTGTTTCAACTGCATCATCAAACTCAACCAACTCATGATCCGTTAGTGCACACCTAAATGCATCCAAGGCCAGAAGTGTAACTCCAGGATTGGAAAACTCAGTTTCCGGACCTCTTCCATAGAAAAATTTGTTACACCTCCACCCGCCATCTGCATATCTGCTGGAGGTAAGATGTGAAAGTATTTGTTTTGTCTCTTCGCTGTCACAATATCCATTCCTGCATAACGCTGCTGCAGCAAGTGCTGAGTGACATGGATAAATAGACCCCTTAGGGGCTATTTTGACTCTTCCGTCGCTTTTTACCGCTCTGATGACAAGCTCTGCAGCACCTGATAAAGCCTCGTGTTCCTTAGGTATTCTTAACTCACTCATGACCAGCATGGCTGTTAAGGTGCTTATTGGTTTATCAATCCCCAGCTTCCCATCCGGAGCAGCCCAAAAATCAGAGCCATTTGAGTATCTAACTGAAAGCAACTTCTCAAACTGACTATTTCTTGTTTGGTGAGTTTTCACTTTAATTACTCCTCTGCTTCTTTATCAGAGGTTTTATTCAAGTATCCCTCTATCTCCTGTTTAACCATTTTTATATATACTTCCTCATACGGCTCCCAAAGCTCGATGAGATTCCCGAAGGGGTCTACAAACTGCATAAATTTACCATACTCATATTCATCTATCTGCTTCACATCTACGCCCAGTTTCTTCAGTTTATTTGAGAAAGCCTCCAGATCGTCGACACGAAAGTTTATGATCGGTGCATCCTCGCTATCTCTCTTAAAGGAAACAAGCAACATCTGTTTTCCTTCAAGAAATCCAGTTCCATAGTCTGTCATATCCAGTCCCAGAGTCTTGTGATACCATTCATGTAACATATCCTTTTCACCGGCAAAATTTAGAAAAATACCACCTATACCTGTTATACCTGCCATTGGATCTCACTCCTTCTTAGGTTTCGTACATTATATACCAGTAGAGTTCATCATATTAACGACTCAATCTCGACTACGCATTGGGTCTTGATCCTTTCAACCAGGAATTGTAAACCATCTACTACATTTGGTCTGATATCACCGCCGATAAGCACATACATTATGTCCTCACCAACATCAAGAGTCCCCTCATTTAGCCATGTATTTACGTAAAATATTCCATCTCTTTCAAGGGTCTCTTCAATTGCCCTATCAACCTTAGCCTGATCAAACGTGAAATCAAGCTTCTCAACAATGGTTCCATCATCAATACCCATTCTTACCTTGGCTTTTGGAGTTTCTCTGACTACTCCATTGTGAAAAAGATACATTCCCACCCTTGCTGCGGATGGGTGCTCCTTGGCTTCCTTTATCCATTGATCCATGGATGGGGATTTTTTGCTCATAAGATTTCCTCCTATGGTACTATACCAGTGACTTGACCCTTACTGACGTATCGTAGCCTAACTCATAATAGTTGTTATTGTTAAATACGAAATTCTTGATAACCTCAAGCCCAAGCTTTCTTGTATGTGCTTCGTAGGACCTTGGGTTTATATGGTTTATAAAGGTTATTAGTATGGGATACCTGTCCATCATCTGTTCCCTGGAGAAGTCAAAGAGTCTTGGAAGAACCTCTGTCCCCCTATAATCCTTATCTATGCAGATAGGTCCATACTGATATGAATTTTCCGTAGTAAGGATCTGGCCTAAGTACTCAGTACTTGGGAGGTCTTTTATCATGTGCTGGAACAAAGGCCATTTGGACCAATAATCCCAGGATGCCGCCATAGCATAGCCGATCACCTTGTCTCCATCACAAGCCAATGCCACTCCATTCTCTTTCTCTATAAGCTCAGCAAATTGCTCCTCGGTAAAAAGCGTGGTAACAAATCCGTTGGGTTTGTCTTCATCGCTTATTGTCAACACATGGTATTTCTTTTGAAGCTCAGAGATCAATGGGATATCCTTAAACTCAGCATTTCTGTAAATCATTTGAACACCTCCGGTTTATTTGGAATTGTTTAAATTATCATGAGTATATTTTATCATACTTATGGACTTGTAGTTTAATTCAATGAGGACTTGTTAAATATGTTTATTGTTTGGAAGATATTTTTGAAAAGCTATATACACCCCCTGGGTATAGTGGTATAATGCATGTGTCAATAATTTTGAATGGAGTGATATTATGGCTTATATGAATGTAGAATTTCCAGGTGGTTTGAGAGTTGATGCTAGGAGTTCCAGGCACCTAATAAAGACAGATCAGAATGGAAGTGATCCAACTCCCTTTGAGTTGTTTTTAGGTTCTATGGCGACCTGTGCGGGAATCTTTGCACTTGGATTTTGCAAGAACAAGGGAATATCTACTGAAGGGTTGAATATTTCTATGGACCTTGATGTAAACAGACAGACAGGGATGATAACTGATGTAATATTCGACGTTAAGCTTCCAGAGGGATTCCCTGAGAAGTACAAGGAAGCATTGGTAAGATCAATAGAGCTTTGCTCAGTTAAAAAGCATTTGATGGAGCCTCCAAAGTTCCATATAAATACACATTAAGGAACACCGGGGACGGTGGGGACAAAAAGGCCACTTCGTTAGCCAAATCAAAGATTTGGACTTCGTGGCATCTGACCTACGACGAAATCTGCGATTTCTGTTAGGTCATGAAACCGTCCCCGATGGCTTTAAAGCTCGGCCACAGCTTCGATTTCAACAAGACAGCCGAAATGAAGCTCCGGAACAGGAACTACTGCCCTAGCTGGTTTATGATCCCCAAAGAATTCCCCATAGATCGTATTGAACTCTTCCCAATGTTCCATGTCAGTTATGTATACTCTGCACTGTACAACGCTCTCTCTGGTAAGACCTGCTTCTTTCAGTACCCTGTCAAGATTGTTCAGAGCCTGTATAGAATGCTCTTTTAATCCCCCGTCAGCAACCTTCCTTGTATCAGGATCTATTGAAAGTTGCCCTGATACAAATAAGAGCCCGTTTGATACCATACCTGGTGAATAGTGCCCCTTATTAATCATTTTGTACTCTGGTGTTACTTTTTTCATTTACTTTTCCTCGCTTTTCGTAGTATTTAATTGCCCAAACTGCGGCAGCTTTAACTCAAATAAGATTAATTGTTTCTATACTCATCCCGTCTTTATTCAGCATGATTTACTCCAGGATAATTTTATTTAGTGACCTCATTTTATTCTATATCCTTAAACTCGGATGGCTTATACTCATTTAACACCCTCAAAGCTCTTAAAGTGTTCCATCTGCTATCTTCCCCTGTGGGCTCCATGTCAAAATGGACCTCCCCCGTGTGTTTAGCCTGTACCGGCCACCTTCCTGTTTTCCTTCTCTTGGAGACAATTATATGAATAGCATCCTCCATTCTTGGATCATAAGGGTGCCCTGAATCTGCAAAATATAATAGAGCTCTTAAAATATCATACCTCCACCGGGAAGGGAACGAAAGCATTATCCAGCGTTTATCAATAACTTCATCTGTCTTATCTGATTTAAATAGCTTATGGCAAAGAATAAATTCCTCGCTTTCTTTTTTGATCCTTTCCAGTTCTTCAAGTCTATAGGTATACCCCGCCTTCATGAACTCCCATATTCCCTCAAGAACCGATATAGTTGTATGCATTGAGCTGTGAATAGCCCCGCTGCGAGTTGACATACAGTTGAAGCCCCCGTCTGACATTTGATGATTTATTAGAAAGTCAACGACTGACTCCAATTTATACTCCGGAATCCCGAAAAAGGATGCATAGTTAAGAAACATTCCATTAATGCAAATGTCTCCCGATTTTAATGTATGAGACTCATTTATACTTCCGTCAGCAGCCTTGCAGTTATCAATTATGATGTTGAGAGTTTCAATGATAGGTTGTACAGGCTCGATCTCAAGATAACGTAGATCCAGAAGTGTGTAGTGGGAATTTACCCACTTAATCTGGTAAAAATCCCTACTCCAATGACCTGATGGATTTCTTTTACTTAATAACTTCGCTCCCCAGCCCTCTTCACTTATCCTTCTTCTTAAAGGATCTAGCCGCTTTAAAGACTCTTCCATCAAATACTTTCTGGTCTGATACTGAATGCTGATGTCTCCCTCTAATAGCCATTCAAAGATTTTATCCATATGGATCCAACTCCTTCATCAATCAGAATCCGTTACTATTTCTTCAACTCATTATTTCCTAGAGCACACCCTCAGCTCTAGTATACACTCACCAATTCACTATTCAATTGTATCCTATATAATTGAATAGGGACAAAAGTTTGATCTGTCCCTTTTGTCCCTAAAGCTTCTTTTCCAGGTACTTTGTACCTTCAACCGGATTAAATATATATGGCTCAATTTCATAAAAACCCATTTCTCTGTATAGTCTCTGGGCTCTTTTCATAGTAGGCAGGGTGTCCAACCTTATATAATCATAACCTAGCTCTTTAGCTTTATTGACTATGCGCTCAGCCAGCTCTTTACCAATTCCCATACCCTGGAACCCACTTCTAACATAAAGCCTCTTCATCTCGCATCTTCTATTATCTATTTTTCTTAAGGCTACACAGCCTGCAGGTGTCTCTCCAACTAAGGCAATGATGATGCAACCCTCCGGTTCTGCATATTTTCCCGGTAGGCTGTTTAACTCCTCTTCAAAACCCTGGAAGGAAAGATCCACACCCAGCGATTTGGCATATTCAATAAAGAGCTCTTTGACATGTAAAAGATCATCTCCTGAATTGATACTATTGAACTTTATTAAATCGGTCATATCATTTCATCTCCACGAATAAATCAAAGCAGGATGTGAGCTATACACTAATATACGATCTGGTTTTTCCCATTTCTCTTTGCCTTATAAAGGTTCTCATCAGCTAAATGGACAAATCCCTCATAGTTTCCTTTGATTATAACCTTACAAGGTATTTATAGCAACCAACTCTAAGCCGCTTCACTCCAGTTTAGTCTTAGGTACTGCAGGATAATCAGAAAAATTCTCATCATACTCACCTAAATAGATTTCTCCTGTATCTCTTTTCATAAAGTAGAATTCAACTGCAGAATCAGGTGTTTTTTTTACTTCAAACCTGTAGTACATCATTTCCTCTTCATCTCCATCAAACCTAAACGGAATGCCGTCCGATTGGGTGACTTCATAATCCGGAAATAATTCTGTCATTTTTAAATAAGACGATTCCCAGGTTTCAACAAAGAACTCATCTGATGGAGCGATCTCAAAAGCAGCTATTAGGTTAATGCCTGACTCGTCATAGATACCTAAAAGCAATGGGAAATCCATTCTGTTGATCTCATACTTGGTTTGTATTGCTATATTTTTTCCTTTTGGAAGTATAAATGAGTCAGAGGAAAATTCCATGGAATCCAGTATGGTTATTTCACTTTCCTTGATGTCTTTTTCCTCCAAATTTCCTATCATAGAGTGATATATGGAATATCCCTGCTCTGCCGATCCTGTCATTAATCCTATCCTGTTTATGATATCAATATCATTATCAGTATTGTTTCTTATTATTAAATCTGCAAAAACATACATGCCGCTTGATATCTCATCATATATTTGGGATTGAAAATCGGGATCAGTTGATTTTATTACATTAGTTGCGTATACGTCCTCAACTGATATTTCCATATCTCCGACCACAGCCATTTGTCCCATGGAATAAATTGGTGCATTTTGTACCGGAGCTTTATTATTCATATTGAAGTCTTTTCTAAGGCTTCCGTCTGTGCTCACCATAGTCTGCTTTAAACTGAAATCCATGAAATTTATTCCGACATATAGCATTTTGTCGCCGTGAATATTTATGACTACGGGATCGTCTTCATTGATCAGTTCTGGCGAAGAACCATCCACTTTAATCCTTTTAAGCTGTAGATCCATTGAATCCTTAGGTGTATTGCCATAGTAAATCCATTCTCCAGATGGATTGATGCAAGATGCTTTATCCTCTGAGAGACGCTCGTTATCGGTTCCATCCTTTTTCATCCTCCAGATCGTGTTGGCGTAGTCAGTTGGATCCAGATAGTAGATAAAGTCTCCGGCTACTGCCAGATAGGATGCTTTTGAATCCCCAAGTCTTTCCTCAGATCCTCCGTCGAGGTTTGTCCTGTATATGTATTGCTCATCCTGGTCTGAAAAATAAATGTAATTATCATCCACATTGAATATATAAACTTTCCTCTCATTCAGCATTTGCTTATCGTTCCCGCTAATATTCATCCTGAAAAGCCTATTATATCCCGAATCGCTTCCTGGTGTGGTGTCTATATAGTATATCCAAGCGTCCTTTATTATCAGATTCACTGCTGAAGTCTCACTCAACAATTTCCTGTCGGATCCGTCAGGCTTTATCTTGTAAATCTTGTTGTCATCTTTTCCGTTACAATAATACAGCCAACCATCGTAAAGATTGAGATACATAGGCGCATCTTCATTTATTAATTTTTCGCCTGTTCCATCAGTATTGATACTATAAAAATTGTTGTTGTCTGCATAGTTCATAAAGTATATGGATTCATCACTCCTAACAGAAAATCCTCCATTTATTATATTGGCACCTGTGTTACCCATTCCATCATATTCATCCTTGCTATTGCTGCATCCTGAAATCATGATTACACATAAAAATATCATAATCATTTTCTGTGCCGGATTCAATTTATTCATTTGAACTCCCTCTTTCCTATCCAAAGGTACCATGTTTCTAAGCTGACCTATTTCAACATTCAATATTCCAGTTAGCCTTGATACTCATATTAATTATACCCAGAGGAACGGAATATTTTTCCAGGTCCATCTAATAAAAAAACCTGATCATGCTTAACTGGCACGACCAGGAAAATTTAGAATCCAAATATCTTTCTGCATATCTCTCGACCAGATGCAGTCTTGAATATTTTTTCATAGGTACTTTTTACAGCCTCCAAGCTGCTATTCTCTTCATAAAGATTTACCAAAAAATCAGCCTCTACAAGAATTTGATAGTCAATATTATCTATGTCTGCATAAGTATGGTGATGTGCCACAAGGTAACAGACTCTCTCGATTACTTTTTTATCATAACCAATCTCCTCCAGCATTTTCTCAGCGATTGGAGGTCCTTCCTTCTCCTGAAGCTTGCCGTTGCTCTGACCATACTTCTCCCTTGCTGCTTTGATCCCAATATCGTGGACAATAGCTGAGACCTCAAGTATTTGCATGATCTCCTCATCAAGACCTTCTTTGAGCCCTATCAATCTTGAAAACTCATGGACTTTAATGAGGTGATGGATCATCCACGGGTTTCCTTTGTCGTACTCCATCATCTTAAGAATCAGTAGATCATTTTTGTCCATCTCAACCCTCCCTAAAGGTTATTTGCTACTAACATCCTTTCAAGAAAATTATATATCACTTCACTTGTCTTTACCGCACTATCAATCTCCACATACTCATCCGACGAGTGAAAATTATCTCCTGAAGGTCCGAAGACAAAGGTAGGGATTTTTAACCTGGTCCCAAGGTAATTAAAGTCGCCAATGCTTGAGAAGTAATCTATCGCTGCCTTTCTTCCAGTAACCTCTTCAATTGAATTCTGAAGGAAAGTTGTATAGTGGTTATCCTCATCAATTACATAGGGCATAAAACCATCGTTTAAGCTATGGGGCGAGTCTCTGAACACTACCTTTATTTCTGCCCTTATGCCAGCTCTTTCTGCTGCCTCATGTACCTCCTTGATGAGATATTCTTTGGTTTCTCCTCTTACTACATGCCTGAATACAGTGAAGCTGGCCAACTCCGCAACACTGCAGGCGGCTCCTCCTCCTTCGATGGATATCACTGCAATATCACCTTTTCCCAACTTCTCATCCTCGACAAGGTCAGATTTTTCTAGTTCTACTATAAGCTTTGAGGCCTCTGATATAGCATTTATTCCCTTCTCAGGGTTCGCAGCATGGGATGCTTTACCCTTAAGGTATACAGTGTAGTTATACCCTCCTCTTGCTCCCAAGCAAAGCACGGGAAATTCCTCTCCTGTAAAACCGCTGCTTGGCTCAGTTACAATGGCGCAATCAGCATCATCAGCTAAACCGTCCAATATGACGGCATCTGTACCTAGACCATAAGGCCCTTCCTCATCGGATACTATAGTATATATTGCTTCACCGGCAAATTCCTTATGGTTATTGTAAAACGCTTCAATAGCGAGCATTATTGCTGCTACTCCAGCCTTCATATCCAAAGCCCCCAGACCGTAGAGCCTTCCATTACTGATATGAGCCTTCAAAGGATCAGTTGACCAGTCTGATGTCTTTTCCACAGTATCCGCATGACCGTTCAGCAGGATAACAGGACCTGGCCGATTTCCCTTTAACCTTCCGATAACGTTGATCCCTTTGTAACTTAATATCCTATCTTCAGAATATCTTTGAAATTCGGCTGGAAGGTTTCTCTCCCTAAACCAGCCGAATATATAATTCATCATCTCTTCTTCCTTCAGATAAGGGCTGTATATCGATATAAGTTCAGAGAGCAGCTTCTCAAGTTTTTCTTTATCAATAATGCTTTTCACATTATACACTCCCCTGGAATATTTACTTAGCTTTCCTGACATCCTTTAAATAATAGTCTTCTGAGTTAAAAAATTCCTTTGTAAGATCCTTAACTTCTCCATGGAGCATAAACAATGCAAACATGTTAGGAAATATGATCAAAGCTAACATTATATCCAGGAATATCCAAAGAGTCTTAGCTCCACCTGCAGCACCAACTACAATGGAAGCCAGATATATATATCTCATGACTCGTGAAAATTTCAACCCAAATAGGAACTCTGCTTGCTTTTCACCATAGAAGATAATTACGATTATTGTAGATACGACAAATAGCAGCAATGATATAGTCACAAGCATTCCGCCAGCTGGGCCATAGAAATTATTGAAAGCTGCTGCTGGTAGACCTGATGCGTTATCCATTGCGCCTGGTTGCAGCCAAATGTCGGTTGAAAGCACTACCAATGCTGTGGTTGTACAAATAACAAGAGTATCCACAATTATCTCGAATATTCCCCAAAAACCTTGTCTTACTGCATGGTCATTAGCTGCTGCTGAGTGAGCCATTGGAGCGGTACCCATACCAGCCTCGTTTGAATATACTCCTCTCGCTACTCCCCACCTAATTGATGCTGCTATTACAGAACCAGCAAATCCACCTACAGCTGACATCGGACGGAAAGCATATCCAAATATCAAACCGAAAACTCTTGGAAGTTCACCAATATTTGCAAATACAATTATCATAGCACCTACAAAATATGCCAAAGCCATGAATGGAACCAGCTTTTCAGTAGTGCTTGCTATCCTCTTGATACCACCGATTACTACCAATCCAACAAGCACTAAAGTAATTCCTCCAGTTACTAATGGATTCAATCCAAAGGCTTCCAGAGCAGATGCTGATACTGAGTTTGCCTGTACCATAATACTTGGAACAAGCTCAAGCATAAGCATGAGTGCAAAGAAGCTCCCAAGCCACTTCATATTGAGACCCTTAGTCATATAGTACATTGGACCCCCAACATACTCTCCTTCTTCATTCTTTTCCCTGTATTTGTATCCTAATACGATTTCAACAAACTTTGACCCCATTCCCATCAAGGCCATCACCCACATCCAGAAAATTGCACCTGGCCCTCCGAACATAATTGCAGCTGGAACTCCAATAATATTAGATGCGCCTACAGTCGATGCAAGTGCAGCTGTTGCTGCCTGAAAAGGTGAAACTTCTCCAGGACCTGCCTTTTTGAACATCTTGCCAAAAGTTTGTTTGATGATATATGGGAAATATTTAATTTGAAAAAATCCCAATCTGGCTGACAGTATCAGTCCCCCAAGTCCCAAAGTTATGAGCATTGGCCAACCCCATACAATACCTGTGATCCAATTTACAAAGTTAATTATTGATTCCATAACTACCTCCTTTACTAGGTTCATATATTAAATGCCGAATGCATTTAAATCAATCTGACAATAAATACTCAATGGCGAACTTTGTTAGCTTAGGTGTGTTGTATAATACATCTTCAGTGAAGACTCTCTCGGTGAACTTATGGTAGTCCTTACCCCATGGTCCGATATTTATGATCGGTATCGAAAGAGCTTTTATATCCTCAAATGGTATAGAATATAACCTTCCCCAGTGGGGCATGTTAGGTTCAATATATGGGATTACTGCTTCTGAATTGTTCAATGCAAAATAGCTAAGATCTGAAATACCCATAAAGTAGTTTTTGACTGAATAATCCTTCCCAATGGATTTTTTTGCATAGTCAATCAACTCACTGCCAATTTTTGAGACCTTTGGTCCAAGATATTTAAAATCCAAGTTAGCAATGTGTGGATAGTATGGTGGTGAGAATGCTATTACTACCTTTGGGCTCTTATCCTGTAGATAATCAAGGGTCGTACTTATCAAATCCAAGGTTGAATTAGGTATATTCGTTCTATTGGCCGAGATATCATCCTTGATCTGCTTGAATTTGTCCTGGTAAGCAGCTAAAAACCCCTCTCCTGAATCTTCTATCGCTTGATTATAGACCTCTGAGAACAGTTTAACATTACTCTCCCATGGCAATGTCTCTATAGGGAGGTTGCCCATGAGCCTGAAGTTTGAGTAATGTTGATTGATTTTTTTGATCACATTTTCAAATGCATCCTCAGACATTCTTATTGTCTTTTCCAAAATATCCCTGGGACTTTGAGATAATGTCAAAACACTAAAATAACCACCTGCTGATTCAGGAATGGATGCATCATACTGCTCCTTCGTGTCTCTTACAAAGCTCCATGATGGTGGTGGTGAGACTTCGCCAGCCACTACATCTGAATAAACCGGATTCATATCAATTTGCGCAACTATTTCAGAGAGTATGTGACTTGGGTTTAAGCCCTGAAAAATATGCCCAATATGTGTCTTCTTCCCACGCACGTATATTACTACCATAGTTTTACCAACGGATCCCTCATAAATTACACTTCTACCTTCTTCATCCTTCTCGTAGGGTTCCCCATCGATGCAAAGAAGGTATTCCAGACTGTATTTCCTCCTGATATCTTGAAGCAGCTTTGCAGACTCTCTTGCACCCAAAGACAATGATTCCTCATCAGGAACTGAGAGAAAAAGGATATTACCATTAAAGTCTTTATTGTTGCAATATTCACTTAGCAAAACCATATGGATAGCTGCAGCTGCTTTCATATCTGCCGTCCCTCTGCCAAATATCCAACCTCCTGCTTCCAAGTCCCTTAAGGTATCCATATTTATGTCTGCATTTCTTATAGATTCTGCTAATGCATCAGGATTATAAGCTAACTCTTTAATCACACCATAATCAAAGGAATCTACCACATCATGGTGATGCAGAAGAATCACAGTTTTTGAACCTTCACCTTTCAACAGCCCCCATACTATGGATCTACCCAGTCTATCGTTGTCTACTGGATGAAGTCCAAAGTTTTCAGGATTTTCTCTAAAGTAGTCGATGTTGCCAAGATAATTATGAATAAATTTCTCAATTTCTCTTTCTTTATAAGTACCTGTATCACTTTGCACACTTACGAGTTCATAAAGCAACTCTTTGATTTTTCTTTCCATATTCCCTCCTTTTGTTGATATTTTTTGAATTGTTAAACAATCCCTAATTTAATTATATATAACCTCCAAAACTGGGTCAAATAAACAACGCTCCATGTGAAATCTCACATGGAGCGTAAATGTTGTAATTACAATGCCTGTGACCACAGAAAAATTAAATTGCAAATTTCTACGGATGTATCATTTGTGTGTTTTTATATAACTATCAAGCTCATCAAAATCCTTGAATATTCTTATTTCAACACCTTTATGTTTTAAAAGAACTTCAAATGACTTCTGGTGCAGCTCAGCTGCCATATTGAAATTATTAAGGTCATCTTTATCAAATTTATCAACTAGTATGGGTAACTCGTTTGAAGAAACACCAGTCCCTGAAAATATATCCTCTATCTCCTGCTCGATCTCGGCAGCTGCAAAAAGAGCAGTTACATGATCGCCGATTTCGCATGAATGATATATCTTGTTGTAATTATTTATAAGCTCTTCATAGAATCCATTGAGCTGATCTCTGAAATCGGGTCTTTTAATTGTGCTCCTTTCTACTCCGCTAATTAACTCCTCTGTATTGAGCATCAAGTTATATATCGATTTTTTTACGTCATCAATGCTATTGCTTTCAAATATCACATCATAGGTTACTTCAAAATTGTCAGGCAATAGAGCCATTTCCATAATCTCTGATTTTAATTTCCCCCGACCTCTTTTTATGGTTGTCTTGTTCAAGAGTGCTAAGGACCAAGCCAAGAAATTGATAATGCTTATCCCCAGCTTTCTGACCTCTGATAATTTATCTGTACTTTCCATTAGGAAATATTTCTTATAAGCCGGATCAAAGGCCTTCCTCGATTTTCTCAAAAATATCTTGGAATCACTTACATCAAGTGCCCTCTCTCTTAAGTCTTGAAATCTACTAAGGTCCTTCTCGGTTGAATAGTAAAGTATTCTACCTTCGGTAATTATAGATGTTATTCTTTCATCATAGCTTGCTATTCTCTCCAACCGATCCCATGATATTGGCCAGAAATCAAATCCTATGCCATCTATTATAAATGTCATTCCCAGTTCATTACCTCTAGGATCATTGACTACAAAATACATATCCAGATCTGATCTGGAGTGGGTATCCCCGTATATGGTTGAACCCATGATAACAACAACTGCAACGTTATCTTTATAATCCTTCTTGATCTTTTCTATCAGAATATCTGCAGCTTTCAATGTCTCCATATTAACCCCCTTGGTTAATAGCATCAATGCTTGCTCCTTATTTGATTATAATTTTAAGACAAGAATTTTTCTACACTAAATAGTTAAATAGTAAAAAGGTCTACAGTTGTATCTCTGCAGACCTTGATTTAGACTTATTTACTCAATTATTTTTCCCTTTATCTTATCAATAAGTTGAAGGATCCCATCCTCAATCTTCTTAAGGTCTTCCTCCTTTGGTGAACCTTCGAATTCAACTGAAGGTACAAAGTCCCATTTCATCTTATTTCTTTCAATTATTTCAGCTAACTCCTTTTCTGCTCCTCCAGACCATCCGAATGAACCGAATCTAAATGCTGCCTTATTGCTTACCTTCTTTCTTCCCAGCTCATCCAACGCAGCAGCTACTGGAGGGAACAGCTTGTATTCATAGGTCGGAGCTGCTATTATAACCCCTGCAGATTTAAATACTGTAGCTACCATTTCACTTTCGCTCTCAAGAGGCATCTCAAGTTTGTTGTACTTAATGCCTTCTCTTTTCAGTATCGTCTCAGCATGAGCTATTGCTTTTCCGGTCATTCCATACATCGATCCCCATAGAATCGTGATCTCATTCTTCCCAGCCCCTTCAGCATACTGTGAATATCTGCTGTAGTCATCCATTATTTTCTCAACATTGTTTCGATACAACGGACCATGACCTGGTGCGATCGTAGTAATATCAAGCTCTCTTGCCTTCTGGATGGCTTTTCTCAGCATAGGTGTGAATGTAGTCATTACGTTTGAATAATATCTTATACCTTCACATTCGAAGAAGATGTCTTCCTCCGGGGTCATTTCGTCATCGAATACATGGTCCCCCATCTTTCCGAAGGATCCGAACATGTCACATGAGAATAAGGTTTTGGTGCTTTTTTCATAAGTGTACATTGTATCAGGCCAATGTACATTTGGTACAGGGTGGAAGCTGAAAACCTTGCCCTTGCCAAGATCAAGAGTATCCCCTTCTTTTACGACCCTTATCCTGTCTTCTCCGTAAAATGAAGAAACCATCTTTGCCGCCTTATCAGTACATACTATAGTAAAGTCATCCTTTATCTTCATAAAATTGGATATCCAACCGGAATGGTCTGGCTCCATGTGGTTTACAATAAGATAGTCGATTTCCTTTGGGTCTACCCCTATCTCTCCAAGACTATTATAAAGCGTCTCAGGTACTCCATCCCAGCCTATGACACCATCGATAATTGCAGTTTTTTCACCTTGAACTACATAAGAATTTAGTGTTACCCCGCTTGCAAGTTCCCAGATCCCCTCAAAGAGAACATTGTCAACATTCAGGGTAAACATATGAACTCCATCTGCTATTTTAACCTTCCTCATTTATAACCCTCCTTCTAATTGTCACTATGGAACTTTTACCCATTTACGTCGATTATACTACAGCATGACCTACATTTCAGCTATCCTTGGTATATTTGAAAATTTCGCTCCCTATTAAATTGACGCTATCAAATACCAGTTGTATGCAAAAAAAGTTAAAAGCAAGGCTCCACCTTCCTTTTTACTTATACTGCGATGGGATATTGAGAAAAATAATAGAATAAATGACAGAATTATATTAAATGTCATATCTATGATAAGGCTCGAGTTTACAGCTATAGGTGAAATCACTGCAGATGCTCCTAGGATAAAGAAAGCATTGAATATATTACTCCCTACAACGTTTCCAACTGCTATCTCAGGATTTTTCTTTATAGATGCAATTATACTTGTTACCAATTCAGGCAATGAGGTTCCAATTGCAACTATAGTCAAGCCGATAAATGTTTGTGATAGTCCTAGCGATGTAGCAATTTCAACTGCACTTTCCACAACTAAATATCCTCCTGCTATTATAAATGCCAAACCACCGGCTGTTTTTATAATAAGCTTAAAAGTACTGCCTTCTATCGGATTGTCAAGGAGTTCTACCACCTCTCTGCTATTTCTAGCCACCTCGATTACATAGTATATGAATGATGCAAAAAGCAGCAGCAGCATCAGACCATCTCCCCTTGAAATGACAATATTGCTATTTTGATCGATGACGCTGTCGACTCCAAGAGCAAATAAAGACAACGCTGAGAGTATCATAATCGGAATTTCTTTTTTTATAGTTTGTCTTTCAACGGAAAGTGGAAATATGATAGCGGCAGCTCCCAATATAAACGATAGGTTGAATATATTGCTCCCCAAGACGTTCCCCAAGGCGATACCGTTATTACCCTTTAGGGAAGCGCTAATGCTTACTGCAACCTCCGGGGCAGATGTTCCGAAGGCCACTACAGTCAAACCTATTAAAAGTGCAGATACCTTGAGTCTTTTTGCTATGCCCGCTGCTCCATCCACAAAATAATTTGCCCCGGCGACGAGGAGTGCTAAGCCTATTATGAAAAATACTATGTTCACCTTTTACCTCCCAATATTTTCATCTTATGATCCCTTAGGTTAAAGCTTAACCTAAATGAATATCAAAAATCCACTATACTCTTTCTGAAATTGTAACCTTTACCTCATCTCCCGGATTCTTCCTTATTTTTTCTCGAATATCCTTCCTAAGGCCAATTATATAACAGATGGAACCATCAGTATTCTTTATGCCCATATTTACTATGCTCCCTTCATAGGCCTCTCCATCAAAGGTGGCATGGACCTTAACTCTTCCCTTGCCAAATTCAGACCTGACATCATATGGAAACACAACATAAGCTCCATCGATATCAGGTACTTTCATGATTTTAGCATCGAATTCATAAAGCTTACTCATAGATTAACCTCCCGGATTTTGACCCTCTTATTTCATAAAAGAAATTATCAGAGATTGAATGATCGATCTTCTAACTACTTCAGTTGGACTGGCCTTCAATTATATTAGCGTCAATGACATCTCCATTTGAGGTTAGATATAGTTGAACGGGTGGTTTCTGGGATGAAAATTGGATAGGCGATAAAACCCAGGCGTAGCTTCCTGCATTTGGTATAAGAACTATATCCCCTTTATTTAGCTTGGGCATCAAGATATCCTTGGCAACTATATCAGTAGATGTACATAAATTCCCGACAAGAGTTACAATTTCATATTCTGTTTCTTCAGTAAAAGCCTCAAAACTAAATGAATCGAAATTAGTAAAAAGTGGTTCACTTCCAAATACCGGATTATTCCCGGAATAAGCTCTTACAAGCTGGGCTATGCTAGGTCTTAGAAATCCATTAAGTGTGTTTGCCAGGATAACGTAAGTGGTACCCTTAGATACTTTCTTATCAAGTACGTGTGTCACATAAGTGCCGCTATTGCCTACAGCATACCGGCCAGTTTCAAGAATGATCCTAGTATCAGACAGTTCATGGTTAAATTTCTCTTTTAAAAGACTAAACCTCTTACCTAGTAAACCGGTTTCCAAAGGTGAATCCGATAATGAATATGGTATCCCAAGCCCTGAACCCATATTAACGAACTCCAGCTTAGATCCAATCGAATCCTGAAAAGCTGCAGTTAATTCAAACATCCTGCTGTAATATTTTTCTAAAACAGTATAATCCAACTCTTGGCTTCTTGAATGAACATGAAGCCCTATAACTTTAACATTAGAGAATTGATCCCACTTTGATAACAAATCAAAGACCTTATCTTCATCTATCCCGAATTTTGAAGAAATCCCAGTGTCACCAAAAAAAGTGAAGTCAGGATTTATCCGAATACCTATTTCTGCGACTTCACATCTTGATTTTGCTATTTCCTGGATCATATGTACCTCGTTTATACTATCTGCAATCAGTGTTGAAATTCCATATGATTCTACTAAATCATTTATACTCTTCCCAGGAGCTGAATAAAGTATTTTATCTGCCTCAAGGCCTAGTCTTCTGGCCAACCTGACCTCTTCAAGGCTTGCTGCATCTGCACCAAAACCTTGTTTGAAAACTGATTCAACCACTTTTATTGCCGGATTAGATTTAATCGAGTAAAGAAATTCAACTCCATTAAAATCAGTTATTAAACGATTTGCGTTTTCAACTATTCCTTGCTCATCATAGATATAAAAACTTTCATGTTTATCTGCTTGTTCCATTATGATATTCTTGTTGATCAATTTGAGTTCTCCTTAAATATCAATATTTTCAAATTTGGCAAATTGATCCATTCCAATATTGCCACCAGAAATAAAGAAGACTACCTTATCCTCAGGCTTGAATTTTAACTCCCCTTGTAAAACTACTCCCAATGTGATACAGGATGATATCTCCGCTAATAGCTTACCCTCTGTAAGGAATAATTTAGTTGCTTTCAGGATATTCTCTTCCTCTACGGTTACTATCTTATCTACGTATTTCTCCAGTATCGGGTAATTTAGCTCCCCAGGACAAAGGGTTTGTAATCCATCCGCAACCGATTTTGAATCAGGTGCCAATGTGATTGGGTGTCCAACTGCAAAGCTTTTCGTATATCTTGAAACGGCTGCTGGCTCTACTCCTATGACCTTTATTTTTGGATTCGTCTCTTTGATAGCAGTGGAGATACCGCTTATCAGTCCGCCTCCGCCTATTGGAACTACGACATAATCTGCATCCGGAAGCTGTTCGAGGATCTCCAGACCTGCAGTTCCCTGACCTGCCATGATATCGTAGTCGTCAAATGGAGATATGAAGCTGAGATTTTTCTCCTCACTTAACTTCTTTGCGACATTAAATCTCTCTGATGGAATACTGAATACAATCTCTGCACCAAAGGACCTTATCCCCTCAACCTTTATCCTTGGAGCTGTCTCCGGAACAACAACATATGCTTTTGTCCCCAACTGTGTTGCCGCAAATGCAAGAGCCTTCCCATGGTTACCTGAGGATGCAGTAATAACTCCATTCTCAAGTTTATCTTTAGGAAGAGACATCGCAGCATTCAGTGCTCCTCTAACCTTAAATGAATTGGTCCTCTGAAACGACTCCAGCTTTGAATAAACCTTACACCCTAAGTATTCATCAAGATTGTTTAGTCGAAGTAGTGGTGTTTTGTAAATAAAGGGCGAAATTCTTTTTTGGGCCTCATGAACAGTTGATAGTGTTAGCATACATACCTCCAGAGGAAGGCAACCGCTCTTTTACCCAGGATATAGTCGTCAAATGCCTTTTCAGCTATCCCTGTTGAGAGTCCAACGCAAACATGTAGCGGCAGAAGATGCTCCTCCCGTGGATGACAGTACCTTGCATTAGGTAATTTGTCCCAATTCTTGAACTCATTAAACCTCTCTTCTTCATCCAGCTCGCCACAGCAGATTTCTACAAGCCTATCCTGAAATTTATTGTTTCTTGGGTCCTCGATCTCTCTCCCGGCAAAATCAAAGGCTCTCATGTTATGAAATGAGAATCCGGAGCCTATTATCAAAATGTTATCCTCCAAAAGTTTTCTTAAAGCCTTGCCTACCATGAGGTGAGTTGCTGCATTAAGATTGTGATTAAGGGACACCTGGATAACTGGTATATCAGCATCCGGGTACATCATCCTCAATGGTATGTAAGAGCCATGGTCATAAGGTCTGTTATTGTTTAACTTAGCCTCGATCCCACTATCCTGAAGCAGCTTTGCTACTTTTAATGCCAGTTCAGTGTTACCCTTGCAAGGATATTTGATTGAATACGCTTCTTCAGGAAAACCATAGTAATCATACAGGATCTCAGGTGCATTCCCACTTTGGACAGCAACTATATTTTCTTCCCAATGAGCACTGAACACTATTATCGCTTCCGGTTTATGAAGCTTTAAAGGAAGCGATTCCATAAAATCGATCATCTTTTTATGTGATGGATCACCCAATACCGGAAGCGGTCCGCCTCCATGTGAAAAGTATACGACCTGTCCTCTTCTTATTGATTCTTTATTATCCATAGTTATTCTCCTTTCAATTTCTATTACTTATTATAAATAGATGATTACTCTAACCCCTTCCTGATTCTTGGTGCCAGAAGTAAAAATACCACTGCACTTATCACCAGGACTATTCCTGAGTACTTCAATATGTCCAGGAACGTACCACTATTTGTCAGCACCAGATCATTGCCTTTATAGGTCCAGTAGAAAGGTATCCAGTAAAACAGAACCTGCCACTTATCAGATAACAGTTCTTCGCCTGCAATACTTCCAAAGAGAGGAAGAAAAAGTATTTTCATATTCCCGGCAGCATTCATTACATCGTCATTGTTGATACCTTCAAAAAATCCTACAAGTATGCTTATTATGCAAGAGGTACTTACCATCAATAGTGCATGAAAATAGTTGATATCTCTGAAACCTGTAATCAAAAGGATCAATAAGGATCCAACAATTGGGACAAAGACTCCTATTAAGCTTTTACCTGCGATAAATTCAAGTCTGGAAACAGGTGACAGATGGATTGCACTTATAGTATTCTCAGTTTTTTCTTCAACGATATTCAAGGCAATGATCATACCTGCCAGTACTGAGGTAAAGATCATGGAAACATTTACCATTACCTTTTTAAGCGGTGGGATATCCCTTCCATAGTCGAGTATTTCAGCTAAGGAATCATCTACACCTATATTATAATGATGGTAGGTAACCAGCTGCTTTACAGAATCTACGACATATTCAGGCTCATTACCCTGATTAAGTACATAGTATTCATTATTCTTACCTGGTAATACAGCAATAATGTTATCTCTTTTCCCTACTCTTGTCTCAATTTCATCTATAGTATCCATCAATTCTACCTTTGCAAATTGCTGAAAAAAATCACTTTGCTCCTGATTTTCACCCTTCAGCAATACCACTTCGACAGTTGTATCATTTATTCCGGGAGAAAACACGTTAATCATTATTGCAAATAATATCGGAACGATCAGTATGTACAAGGTCAGGAAGTTTCTTATACTTATCTTCAGATCCCTCTGAAATATCAAGAGTATCCTTTTGATCATTATTAACACTCCTTCATAGAGTCAGGGTCTTATTGAATCTATCGTTTGCAAGAATGAATATGTTGAGCCCCAGCACTGCAAAAGCAAGTGATGCTACCATTACGTAGGCCATATTCCCATTAACAGTAATTATTTCCTTAAAGCTCTGAAGCATGATGTAGCTTGGTATGATCTTCACCCAGTCCGGATCCCAACCAGGTGTAAAGTATGAGATATTAGGCATTATCATTATAACGATCAAAATATACATTACACCAAATGCCTCGATTATATCCTTATAGAAGCTTGTTAGATATAATCCCAGAGAAGCAGCGAAAAAGCCTGATGTAACAAGGAACAAAAGCATAGCAGGGTAATTGGGCTGAAGTCCCATGATTGGTATTGTGATCACCAGAGATGTTAATATGGATGTCAGGATTATAACCCCTATTTTACTCAAAAGATACTGCCAGACAGTAGAGGCTGTAATGGCGTAGGCTTTTATTATACCCTCATTTTTATCAAGGAATATGTAGGCAGCAATGACAAACAGGCTCATCAAGCTCCCATTGAATGTCAAGAAAACAGGAAGCATGCTTTGTCTGTCGCTTAAAGGCTCCAGCTCCTGGAACAAGCTTCGGACCTGAATATTGTCAGAGTATTCCTCAATGATTTTGTTGCTTGCAAATCTATTGTTGTATACCATCAGTATGTTTTTCAGCTTCTGAGTCTCATATCCCTGGAGATAATAGGTGTGCACGATTTGGTTTTTTTCATTCACCCGGACATGTACTGCTGGTACTCGTTCTGTATTTGAAAATGCATTCAGCGCATCTATGCTATCCAATAGATATATCTCTGACTCCTCAGTCTCATAAAGCTCTGCCATGAATAAGCTGCCATTTGCCTTTACCTCCACCAGCTTAGTAGTCTCATCCAAGTCCTCATCGAGAAGACTATCCCTGTATTTTTCTTCCAGCGCTTTCGGCAATTCCAAATACATATACTCCTTGCTTCGGTTATCGAAGTCTTCAGGAACAACAAACAGAAGGATCATGAGCAGTACTACCGCCATACCGATCTCTATATAAAAATACCAGCTTTTCGACGATAAAATTATTTCTTTTGAAAAACTGTACCATAGTTTCACTTAAACCAGTCCCCTTCCCGTGACTTTAATGAATATTTCCTCAAGGGTGGCTTCTTTGGTATGCATTGTTTGAATATCATATTTTTTTATTACTTCAATCAGCTTGTCCTTATCCTCCTCAAAGACCGTAGAAAACTTTTCAATTGTCTGCTCTCCGTCCTTTATATATTCTACCTCCACGAGTTTTTCACCATACTTTAATTTAAGTTGCTTTGGTGAATCAATCAATCTAATCTTGCCATCCACTATAAAGGCTACTCTATCGCACAATTCATCAGCAATGAACATGTTGTGAGTAGTCAGAAATACTGTTACACCCTTTTCATTTTCAGCCCTGATAATATCCTTAATTATTGATGCTATCGCCGGATCCAGACCAGTTGTTGGTTCATCCAGAAACCATATTTCAGGGTTATTGATCATTGATCTTGCAAAGGTCAGTCTATGCTTCATACCCTTTGAATACTTCCCTGCCTTGATGTTTTCCTTTCCATCCAAACCAACCAACTTTATCAATTCCATGGGATCTCTTGTCTCAACATCAAACAGCTTCCTATAGAATTCAAGGTTTTCAAGGCCTGACATCTTATTGTAAACATTGGATTGCTCAAAGGACATTCCAATCTTATTGAACATTTTATTCTTAATATGTTTGATATCATATCCAGCGACCTCAACCTCACCTTTTTGGAGCTCAAGGAGGCCAACAAGTATGTTTTGTGTTGTTGACTTTCCAGCTCCTGAAGGACCCAGGAATCCAAATATCTCTCCCTTCTCTATTTCAAAGCTGACGTCGTTTACTGCATAATTTTCATCATTGCTATATGAGTGATAAAGGTTCTTTACTTTTATCATTTTATCCCTCTTTTCATAGGATTACTCTAAGTGTGAACTGCTCTCAGACTCAGTTATCCTGATAATTCAGAATGACGAGATCTCCCTCACTCAAACCAGACTTTACCTCCACCTGATTATCCATCTCCAGGCCTATGATTACTTCTCTCTCAGCAGGCTTCCCATTTTCAAGTACCTTAACATAGTTCCTGGAATCCATTTGGTATACTGAACCCTTTGGAATTAATATCGCTTCTTCTGCCTCCTCAATAACCACCCTTGTGTTTACTTCAATTCCATAAGAAAATCCATCCTCTGTTTGAGGCAGATCTATCTCCACGGTTTGGCGGTTTTCCTTTTCACCAAGTACAGAAATTGTTGTAAAAGCCTTGGGATACTTCTTATCTACCTTTAATTTCTCGATATGGATGTCGAGTGTTGGGTCATCTATTGAAGCCTTCATACCTTCATTGATCTTCAGGGCATCCTCAACAATAAAATCCACAGATACGACTTTATTATTTGGATCCTGTATCTCCAATACCAAGGACCCAGGGTATGGCATATCTCCCTCAAAGGTTTTTAGTTCAGTTACTACCCCATCAATATCAGCAACAATCGTAGAGTTATCCTGACTTCTCTCAAGTGATTCCAGTGTTAACAGCAAAATATCGATTTCAGCCTCATATTTCTCACGAGAGCTTGCAGAAACACCCTTTGTAAGCTGGCTATAGTTATTTTGGGCTATAGCTAATGCACTGCCAAGTTGGTCATAGTTATTGACTGCACCTTCAAGTTCCACAAGTGATACTGCACCATTTTTATATAGTTCTTCAATCCTTTCTTTATTCTTCAATGCCAGGTCCAGATCACTTCTTATCCTTGATATTTCAATTTTTGCGTTGTTTACACTTTGTATATCCGTCCCCTGTAGTATATCTTTGTATGTAGCCTCCAATGCTTTGATTTGTTTTTCAACTTTTTGGATCTCCAAATCAATATTGTCTTCAAATTTAACCAATATCTGCCCCTTATTGACTTTATCACCAAGCTCAATGTCTACAGCTTCAACCTTGCCCGATCCATTGCTATAATATTGCCTTATGTTTTTTGATCTAATAATGCCGACCTCTTCCACATACTTCTCCAAAGATCCTCTTTTTACTTCAACTGTGTTGTACTTGGTTCCGATATTGCCCGTAGTTAAAAAATAGACTAAGGCTATACCAACAACTGATAGAATCAATACTGGAATCAAAACCTTCTTTTTCATAGTTACACCCCATCCCCATTGATTTTGATGAATCACTTCAATGATAAAAAATGACATAATCAAATCGAGCTTTGAAAATTCGATGAAATAAATCAATTTCAATACATAGGTACCCGTATCATTACACTGTAAATCCCATAGTTTTCTAACTTCATGCTGGTTTGACCAATTTAAAAAAGCAAAAAGAACCGTCTCCAATGCTTTACAATGCTTGGTTTAGGTTCTTTCAATTTAGTACTACTTATAAGTCTTTCTTACATACTCATCGATCCTTCTCACTGCCTCCTTCAGATTTTCATCTGAGTTGGCAAAAACCGTCCTGAAGTATCCTTCGCCCATACTTCCAAATGCTGATCCGGGTACTACAACTACTCTGGCATGCTTTACAAGATCCTCTGCAAACTGCTCTGAGCTTACGCCAAGTGCCTTTATATTAGCAAAGGCATAGAAGCTTCCCGGTGATTTCTTGCAGCTTATTCCTGGAATGCTGTTAAGCCCATCTATTAGTATATCTCTTCTTCTAAGGTAGTCTGAATGCATTTTCTTCACCTCATCCTGGCTGCCTTGAAGGGCTTCCAGAGCAGCTCTTTGAGTAAATGTCGATACGCAGGATACTATCCCTTCCTGTAGCTTAGGCATAGCAGAAATTATGTCCTTATGCCCGACTATGTAACCAATCCTCCATCCTGTCATGGCATGCGACTTTGAAAAGCTGTTGATGACAAGTACCTGATCTCTGACCTCAGGAATCTGAGCTATGCTGAAATATTCAAAATCATCGAAGATAATCTTGTCATAAACCTCATCTGAGTAAACTATGAGATCGTATTTCTTGACTAATTCAGCAATTTTAATAATTTCTTCCTTTGTTATTACTGATCCAAGAGGATTGCTTGGAGAGTTCAAGAGTATTGCTTTTGTCTTAGGTGTTATAGCTTTCTCGATGTCTTCAGCCTTGATACTGAAGTCATTCTCCTCATAAACAGGTACACTTACAGGCTTTGCCCCTGCTACCATTACCTGGCCAACGTAGTTTGGGAAGCATGGATCAGGTATTATTACTTCATCTCCCGGGTTGACTGTTGCGATCAAACACATTGTTATGGCTTCCATGCCGCCTACAGTGATCATTACATTCTCAAGAGTGTAGTCCCTTGAGTATTTAAGATATTCCTTTGCAATGGCTTCTCGAAGCTCCGGCAAACCCGCATTTGGGCTGTAATGTGTGTATCCCTCATCGATAGCTCTTTTCGCAGCATCCTTGATGTTCTGTGGAGTATCAAAATTTGGCTCTCCAACCGTAAGCTTAACAACGTCGTCATACTTTTGTGCCAGATCAAACATTTTTCTGATCCCTGAGGCTGGATAATTTAATGCAATATCTGATAAATAGCTCATTTATAGACCTCCAATTCATATTCAGTTCAAATATCTCTAGCGGGTCGCCATCTGTACATATCTTTCATATCTGAAATCGGCATCAGCCTTGGCCTTTTCAAACAACTCCTCTGCGGCATCAGGGAACAGCTTGTAGAGAGATGAGAATCTTACCTCGCTTAGCATAAATTCCTTAAGGTCCTTTGTCGGTGCTTTGGAATCCAGCGTAAATGGATTTCTTCCTTCCTTTTCAGCAAGCGGGTTATATCTGTACAGTGACCAGTAGCCAGCTTCAACAGCCTCTTTGGTATGAGGCATCGATTTTGCCATTCCAGCCTTTATTCCATGGTTTATACAAGGCGAGTAAGCTATTACAAGTGAAGGTCCAGGATAGCTCTCTGCCTCCATGATCGCCTTTAAGGTCTGGTTCTTGTCAGCACCCATGGCTATTTGAGCAACATAAACGTACCCATAGCTCATTGCCATCATCCCCAGGTCTTTTTTCCTGGTGTTTTTGCCGCTGGATGCAAATTCAGCTATTGCAGCAGTAGGGGTCGCCTTGGATGATTGACCACCAGTATTGGAATAAACCTCTGTGTCAAATACAAGTACGTTGACGTCCTCTCCTGATGCAAGTACATGGTCCAGGCCGCCATAGCCTATGTCGTAAGCCCAGCCGTCTCCCCCAAATATCCAATGTGACCTCTTGATGAAGTAATCCCTGTTGTCATATATCTTTTCTAAAATTTTATGGTTTGCCTTTTCTTCCTCGAGAACTGAAATCAGCTTATCTGCCCTTTCCCTTGTTCCGTCAGATGTGTCAAATCCTTCAAGCCAATCCTTAAGAGCCTTTTCAACACTGGAGCTTACTCCTGATCCTATTGCTTCATGTGCAAGCTTTCTGGTTGCATCTCTTAGCTTTTTGACTCCCAGATACATCCCAAAACCGTATTCTGCATTGTCCTCAAACAGCGAGAATCCCCAGGAAGGGCCGTACCCCTTTTCATTTGTCGTATAGGATACCTGAGGTGATCCTCCCCATACAGTTGAACAGCCTGCTGCATTCGAAATCATCATCCTGTCGCCAAAAAGCTGGGTTATTAGCTTGGCATATGGAGTCTCTCCACAACCGGCACAAGCACCGGAGAACTCTTGAAGCGGCTTAAGGAACTGGCTTCCCTTGACGCTTGCTGCAATCTTCTTTGGTATCTCCTTTGTCGGGATGTCTTTGGTAAAGTTCCAGTCACTGATGTACTTTTCTCTGTTATCTGCGAACGGCTCCATTTTTATAGCCTTGTCCTTAACGGGACATACTTCAACGCAGCTTCCGCATCCAGTGCAGTCCTGTCCTGAAATCGCCAGATGATACTGCATACCATCAAATCCTGTAGCTTTTATCGTTTCAAATCCCACAGGACTATTCTTTATTTCTTCACCATCAAGCAGTATAGGTCTTATTACTGCATGCGGGCAAACATATGAGCATTGGTTGCACTGAGTGCATTGGGATGAGTACCACCTTGGAACATTGATAGCCACTTCCCTCTTCTCCCACGCTGTAACACCAAGCGGGAAAGATCCATCCTCTCTTCCGTTAAATGCACTAACTGGCAGCTTGTCTCCCTCTCTTCCATTCATGGGGAGGATAACATTTTTTATGAAATCAGGCATATCAGGGTCTGCTTCGATTGCATTATCCTCTGCGTACCTCCATGCTTCAGGTACTGAGATCTTTCTTATGCCTTCAAAGCCCTTGTTGATGGCAAGATTGTTCATATCGACTATATTCTGACCCTTGCTTCCGTAGGAGGCTTCAACCTCCTTCATAAGATGCTTCTCAACATCCTCCAACGGTATAATGTCTGCAAGCTTAAAAAATGCTGCCTGCATGATTATATTTATCCTGCCTCCTAGTCCAAGCTCCTCTGCCAACTCTACGGCATTTATGGTGTAAAACTCAACATCATTGTTGGCTATCGCCCGCTTGATACCGGCTGGAATCTTCCTATTCAGCTCCTCTTCGCTCCAGATGCAGTTTAGCAGGAATTTTCCACCTTTTTTGACTCCAGCAAGAAGATCATACTTGTCTACATAGGCTTGGTTATGACAAGCGATAAAGTCTGCTCTGTTGATCGTATAAGGCTCCTTTATAGGGACCTCCCCAAATCTCAAGTGGGAGATCGTAAGTCCTCCTGATTTCTTTGCATCATACTCAAAGTACGCCTGCGTATAGAAATCTGTGTTTGAGCTGATGATCTTTATTGCAGATTTATTGGCACTGACGGTTCCGTCCGAACCGTATCCCCAGAATTTGCAGGCTTTTATTCCCTTAGGAGTGGTGTCGATCTCTCTGTTGCTAATCGGCAATGATTTGAAAGTCACATCGTCGATTATGCTTACGGAAAAATCATTTAGTGGTTTTTCAAGCTTAAGATTGTCAAACACAGACAGGACATCCTCGGGCTTAAGATCCTTTGAGCTTAAACCATATCTTCCGCCCACTATAATTGGTAGGTTTTCGGTATTATAGAAAGCATTCTTAACGTCCAGATACAGCGGCTCTCCGTTTGACCCCGGCTCTTTAGTTCTGTCGAGAACAGCGATTCTCTTTACCGATTTGGGTATTGCGTCCAGGAAGTACTCTGAAGCAAAGGGCCTGTAAAGATGAACCTCAAGGACTCCAACCTTTTCTCCTTGGTTATTCAGGTAATCAACTACTCCGCTGACCGTTTCGCAGCCTGAACCCATTGCGATTATTATTCTTTCAGCATCACTTGCTCCATGGTAGTTGTAGAGCTTATAGTCTCTTCCTGTAAGCTTGTTGATCTCATCCATGTAGCCTTGTACGATTTCAGGAACAGCATCATAGTACTTGTTTATTGCTTCGCGCATTTGGAAGAATACGTCCGGGTTTTGAGTAGTCCCCCTAAGTACAGGACGATTGGGGCTTAATGCATTATCTCTAAACGCCTTTACTGCGTCCATATCCACTAGGCTGGAAAGCTCTTCATATTCCAATACCTCGATCTTCTGGACCTCATGAGATGTCCTGAACCCGTCAAAAAAGTGTAATACAGGTATACGAGATTTTATTGCACTCAGATGAGCAACTGCCGCCAGATCCATTACCTGCTGTACACTGCTGGATGCAAGCAGAGTAAAGCCTGTTTGTCTGGTTGCCATGACATCCTGATGATCCCCGAAGATACTGAGCGCATTGGATGCAAGTGACCTTGCACTTACATGGAATACTGCGGGAAGAAGCTCTCCTGCAACCTTGTACATATTTGGTATCATCAGAAGAAGCCCTTGAGATGCTGTATATGTAGATGTAAGTGCTCCTGCCTGGAGGGATCCGTGAAGGGTACCTGCTGCTCCACCCTCGGACTGCATTTCCTTGACCAGCACTGTATCTCCAAATATGTTCCTTCTGCCGTTTGAGGACCATTCGTCGACTAATCCGGCCATTTGTGAGGAAGGTGTAATGGGATATATTGCCGCAACGTCAGTAAATGCATATGATGCATATGCTGCTGCAGTATTGCCATCCATTGCTTCTGTTCTTCTTTTTGCCATTACATATCACCTCTATCCTTTCTATTTGTTGTCATCGATTCCAGCTATGTTTTTAGCCAGCTGCTTCTTCTGCTCCAAATCACTTTGTCTGGAGATCATTATCCTTTGGGCCTGCGGAGAACCAGCACCATGCATGGATTCTGTCCTATAACCAACCGCTGCAGTACCTAAGGTCAGATTCTCAATGAGTCTAAGTATCCTCATTCTGTTTTCTGTTGGAACTGAAGCTACTCCCTGAAGATATTTCTCTATGTATTTTCCAAGCACCGGATCGCGAAGATCCTTCTCTGACGGCATAGTGACCATCAATCCACCGGCAATGTCCTCAGACAGCCTTGAGATCTCATATGGGAATCTGGTTACGTTTTGCTTGCAAACATTAGCAAGAAGCATATCTATCAAATAGTTTCCTGCTGCTGTCGGGCACCCTTCAGCCGAGCAAGCGATCCCGCAGCTATAGATGGTCTCGTTCAGATGAGTCATTTCAATGAGCTTATCCTTGATGTGTGATGCTTTTTGTGCTCCGTTGTATTCAGCAGCCAACGCTGCAGCACCTATAAGGACATCGCCAACTCCTACCTTGCAGCCGCCGTAGCTTTGTCTGTGGTATCCTGCGAAGCGTTCCACAAGCATACCTGCAAAATCAGTTTCACCATTCAAAAATATCCTTTCATTCGGAACAAATACATCTTCGAAAATCATAAGTGCTTCATGACCACCAAAATTCTTGTTCCCCAAATCTATGTCTGCATCCTCCTCTAGCTTTCTCGTGTCACAGGATTGTCGTCCGTAGATTATAATTATTCCTTCAGCATCTGCAGGTACTGCAAAGGCTATAGCATAATCCTTATCTTTTTCTTTAAGAGATATCGTGGGCATGACAACAACCTCATGTGAGTTGACAATGCCTGTCTGATGTACCTTGGCTCCCCTTACAACTACTCCGTCCGATCTTCTTTCAACTACCCTCAGATACATATCAGGATCGTGCTGCTCTGATGGGCCTAAGCTTCTGTCGCCTTTAGGATCGGTCATAGCTCCATCTACCGTATAGTCATTTTCCTGGATCATGGTCCAATATTTTTTAAAGTTCTCGAAATAATTAGTTCCATATGTCTGGTCCACTTCAAAGGCAGTACTGTAAATTGCGTTTGCAGCATCAAGCCCAACGCATCTTTGGAAACAGGATGCGGTTTTTTGACCAAGCATTCTCTGCATTTTGACCTTCTTTACAAGATCCTCAGTACTTTGATGCAAGTGGGTGAATCTATTAACTTTATTACCTGTCAGGTTTGAAACAGCCGTCATTAGATCCAAATACTCAGGATGTTGAGCCATTTCATAGGTCATTGCCACTGAGTTCATTGAAGGTTTAATCATTGGATGGTCCACAGGGTTCTCTACCCTCTCTCCAAACATGTAGACGTTAAGATTTAACTTCCTTAGGCTTTCAATATACTGCTGTCGGGTCATTAAAGTCATATTGGTCACTTCCTTTCTTTTAGTAAAAATCTTCTGCATTATGTATAAGCAATATCCATGCCAATATGTATTACTTTTAGCAATCTTATTTGCAAATGCAAACACTGATATTTCAATCGTTACAGAGCATGAAACAAATAGATGGATACAAATATAATATTTCAACAGGATTATCGAACCGTTATTGAAGTTATTCGATTGACTTTCGGTTCATTAAAATATATCCTTTAGTAAATAAGGCATGAAAGGTGGCATCGGGATGAGTTATCTTTACAATACTAAACAGTATTTGCAGTATACCTTCTTAATGGATAGAAATAGCACAATTTATCCTTGCGATGAAGCAGGCAACAGCTTTCTAAGGGATAATACCTTTGATATGATCCACTCACATATCCAGGGGATCAAAATATCAGGAGTCATAACAAATACAACAATAATCTTTGAAAATAACAGCTATAACCTGAGAGTAATACCCTTTGACAATCTCTCCGAGGGCTTTAGGGAGGATTACTTTGACAATGTCGATTTGGAATATGTAATCACCCTTCAAAATCAGGCAATATTTGCCGATGTGATCCATGCGATGAACCATGTTCACTTTCACCAGAATTACTTTGATACTATACTGGACTCATACTCGGACGGCATATTCATTACAGCTGCTGACGGAACCGCCACCTATTTGAATAGCACTTATGAGGAACTTACAGGTATGAATCGTAAGCAAATCATCGGGAAGAAGGTACACGACCTGGAAACTGCTGGATATTTTACTCCATTGGTCACTCCGACAGTTCTCAAAACAAATCAGGTGGTTACTGTTTTCCAGAGGTTTAAGACCGATAAGTTTGCATTCATAACCGGCACTCCCATTTATAACAACCTCGGTGAGCCAGTCCTGATACTTATTTGTGCAAATGCCTTCGAGTACGCTAATTCAATAAAAAAGTCCCAGTATTCATGGGACACTCCTGCACCTATTTCGATGCAGCTTTATGAGGACAGCTCAATAGATATAATCGCCGAAAGCGTTGAGATGAGACACGCACTACAGGATGCTTTCCGGATTGCGGCTTATGATGTCCATGTCCTGATACTTGGGGATTCAGGCACAGGAAAAGAGGTAGTGTCTTCTCTTATACATACATCAAGTAAAAGAAAACAACAGCCATTTTTGAAGATAAATTGCAGTAATCTTTCCCCAACACTTCTTGAGTCGGAGTTGTTTGGGTACGAAGCAGGGTCATTCACAGGAGCCTTAAGCAAGGGGAAGCCAGGTCTGCTTGAGATAGCCGGTAAAGGGACGGTGTTGTTGGATGAGATAGGTGAAATGTCAACTCAGCTTCAGGCTAAGCTTCTTCGTGTTTTACAGAGTGGAGAAGCATTCAGGGTTGGAGGGACAAAACCCATAAAAATAAATGCCAGGCTGATTGCCTCTACAAATAGAGATCTAAAGAGAATGATTTCAGAAGGGACCTTTAGAAAGGATTTGTATTACCGTCTAAATGTAGCGACAATAATGCTGCCCTCCCTTAACGAGCGTAGAGAGGATATTGCTCCATTGCTTCAACACTTTTTGTATATTTATAACAAGAAATATGGGATGAATAAGAAATTTTCTGCTGAGCTTACTGAGATCCTGGAAGAATATAATTGGCCTGGTAATGTACGGGAGCTTAAAAATATTGTTGAGAGACTGCTGATCATGTGTATCGACGATTTGTTGTTACCGAAGCATCTTTACTCTAAATATTTTTCATTTGAGGAAACAGGAGTTCAGCAGGGAGATATATTAATAAATGGAATTCCAAGGTTAACTGATGCAATCAGTGCGGTAGAAAAAACAATTGTTACAAGAGCTCTTGAAGCCACAAAAAGTACACGAAAGGCTGCTGAGCTCATAGGGGTAAGTCAATCCACGATAATGAGAAAAATCAAGGATCATAATATCATTATAAAGTAACACCTTAAAGGCTGGGGATTCACTTCCCCAGCCTTGCCATTTCAAGTTCATGAATATCAAACTTCTTCATTTGAAGGAAGGCTTGTGTGACCCTCCGTTTTTCATCAGGTGTTCCTCCAAATAATAATCCCTCCATATTCTCCGGTACTATTTGCCATGAAACACCAAACTTATCTTTTAACCAGCCGCATTGTTCAGCTTCAGGAACGGCTGACAGCTTATCCCAGTAGTAATCTAATTCCTCCTGATCTTTACATTTTATGATCAATGAAACCGCTTCATTGAAAGTAAAGTCTGCTCCCATTGCATTATCCATGGCGACCATTTCTAAACCGTCCAGAGTAAATTCTGAGTAATTGACCTTTGCTCTCGGTTCAGGAGCCTCCCCTGAATTGTATTTGCTTATGAAATTCAAGCTGGAGTTACCGAAAACCTCAAGGTAGTGGTTAATAGCCTCCTCTGCCATCCCACATGCTTCATCAGAAAACAGCATTCCGGGTATTATCGAGTGCTTTTCTGCAAGATCCTTAATATACATAAGCTGCCATGTCAAGCCATATCTATCCTCTACCCATGCATACAGTTCGCAGAATGGGTACTCGTCAAGAGGCATCAATTCAGCACCTTCTTTGGTAAGCTCTTCCCAAAGTCTTTTTATCTCTTCCTTGCTCTTACTTTTTGCTATCAAATTGATCGATGGATTGAACTTGAAGTATGGTCCTGCACTTATTGCTTCAAAATCCAACCCCGCAAGTGTAAAGGAAACAATTTCAGCATTACCGGAGGGTGTATCCTCTATTATCGTGCTCCCCTTAACACCTGATCGCTCAAATAGACCTGTATAGAAGACAGCTGCTTCCATTGCTTCCTTGTCAAACCACAGATGAGGTACTATTCTTTGCATAATAACATCTCCTTATATCACATTCGTATGAATCTATGTAATGATGATACCCATTCCATAGGTAAAATAAAATGGACAATCTCCCATAATAATTGTCCATTTTGACACATTTTATTCCCATATATTCCAAATCTCAGGCTTGAATCCCACTGTTGCCTGCTTTCCATTTCTTACAATTGGTGTATTAAGGACTTTGGGGTTATTAAGAGCTATTTCCTCCCTGATAGCAGAACCTCTTATCAAATGCAGGTTAAGCTTTTCGTAATCCTTGGATTTTGTATTTATCATTTCATTTAATCCAACGGCTGATTTAACGCTTTCAAATTCACCCTTACTCATTCCGTACTTAAGTAAATCGATATATTGAAATTTGATTTTTCTCTCTTTAAAATACCTTTCAGCTTTCTTTGTATCGAAGCACTTATTAGATCCAAAAATCTGAATGTTCATCTATTCATCAGACCTCTCTGTAAATATCTCCTTAACTCTTCCTACAGTTCCATCCTCCAGCCTTACCTTGATACCATGTGGATGAACAGCTGATTTAGTTAGTATGTCCCTTACAACTCCTTCTGTGGTTTTCCCCGTACGCTGGTCCTGTTTTTGTATTACCCTCACCCTGATGCCCGGCTTAATTAAATTGCGTTTGTTTCCCTCCATTGAATAATTCCCTTTCCAAATGTGATTTTTTATGCCTATTATCTATATTAATTTTTTTGCTTCAAATTCTGTACTAAGCAAAAATGACTGTCTTTTCTCCTTGTCCATAATATCCTGGAAGCTAAGTTGATAGATCATAGGATTTGTATCAGTCTTAACTGTCATATGTTTAGATTCTGTGTCATAGGCACAGGTGTACCTGGTGCATGTCGTAGAGCTGTATTTCCTGTTCCTCACAAATCCATTCGGCATAGTCATAGCTGAAATAATATTGTAAAAGTTAGAATATGCCTCCTTGCAATTTCCGGCTGGAATGTTCATCCGAGTCAAATAAAATGCCTTGATGAACCTTGATATTGGATCATAACCCCCAGGAAGATCCTTGGATGAATTGAATTCATCCAGGTTTTCAATATCCATCAATCGCTTGAGCCTTCTGGTCTGAGACTCCAGACCAGGGGAATTGGTCATAACATCAAAGGGATTTTCGATGCTTGTAAGTTTGCCTTGTTTTGGCTCGACAATTATACATCTCTTTGTTGAGTCCGAAAACATGAAGTGAAAATCCGGACATAATACACTTTCTCCATTGTGATCCCTTGTGGAAATATTTATATTAGGTAAATCCTTTTCCAGTTCATCTAACGATTTGTAGTTTGCCAGAGCAAAGTTAAAATAATCCATGCTGGATATATTGATTTTATATGGTTCAGTTTTGTTTGAATAAAGGTTGAAACCACCAAAATCATTGGTTATACCTAATAAGCCATGTTCATTTACTCCGTCCTTAAGTGGATCTCGGTTTCTGAACACCATCCCCATCATCATATATTTTGAATATAAAGGCTTCCCAGTTAAATCAATGCAGTATTTGTAGCCTCTTGGCAGGAACAGAGCATTATACTCAATAGGGGATTCAAAATCCATAGTTCTCCCTAAAACACATCCGTTATCGAAATCGACTTTTATTCCCGTACACATATTAGTCCTCTCACTCTTTCTATTTGCTTTTGATTTTTTCTAACCATTTTTCCCCAAACCCCAGATGAATCCTTTATGGCTCTCCTATATAGTTTAACAAATATCTGCATGTTTTGGTAAAAATCTAAAGCTGGGAGACGATATCCCAGGCTTAGTGTTTTTAAGACAAATACTCAAAGATCTATCCTTCTTCCTTCCTCCGCAGATGTATAAGCCGCATATACCAATCTAACAGCTTCAGCAGCAAGGTTGTAGTCGCTGACCGGTTTTCTGCCATGTGCTACACACTCCACAAAATCCTGGAGCTCAGCAGTATACCCCCTCAAAACCTCGTCAGAAACAAAGGATCGATTCCAACCAAGCTTATTGGGGAGCATCTCACCAAGATAGATATCCGATATACCCTCTTCATCTAAAAAATATGTTTGCAAATAGTCAGTTGGTGCTATGTTGCAATTAAATGTCGCATCATTAGCATATACCTCTATGTAGGTTTTAGTACCTCCCAGGCAAGTGTCCGATCCAATGATCAGAGCCTTCGAACCATCTGAAAAAGTTAAAGTTACGGTTATATTATCCTCTACATCCACTGGATCAGCGTTAAGGTGACGTCTTTCGTAATCTGAAAGCTTGGGTACTACCCTGCCTGCATCAGCATTAACACTTATAACTCTTATTTCTTCTCCTCTCGAAGCTGCTTCTTCCTTCTTTAACCAGAGTATTCCTGTAAGAGGATGGATCGCGTTTCTCATTAATGATCCTCCTCCAGTCTTGCACCACTGCCCTGCAACTGGCGAACTAGACCCCCTGAGGCTTGCTTCACCCTTCATGAAAAGTATTCTACTCCCCTTTGCTTTTATGAATTCAGCTGATTTTCGAACATTTGGTGCATAAACGAAGTTTTCAGCATACATGAAAAGCTTTTTGCTTTCATTAACAATATTCTTCCCATTTTCAAGCTCTTTACAGACAGTTTCATACATTCTGCGTTTAGGCACATGGAGGCCGATAGGCTCTTGGTCCCCATCCTTACCAAAATACCCTGTAAAGGGCTTCTCACATATAACATGTTTCCCTGCCATTAATGCTTGGTATACCATATCTGCATGTAAAGCTGGTGGTGTAACAATGTCGATGATATCAATCTCAGGATCCTTCAGAACATCATCATAGCCTGCTGTTATATTTTGAATACCATAGAGTTTTTGCAGTTCTTTAGCTTTTTTAACATCCACATCCACAAGGGTTTTGATACAGACATCTACTCCGTGTACTCTCTTATAACCGTTAAGATGAAGGATTGCTCCATAGCCTCCGCCTATCAAAGCGATAACTACTTTTTTCTCACTCATAATTACCCCCTCATTATATTCAAATAGTCTGAATCACATATAAAATTTTCAAAACCTCATTCAAATTTTCATTTATCTACTTATGACATCAAAATATCCTAGTAAAACGTAAAAGTCAAATACTCAAATTATATGATAGTCATAGAAAACAACTATGCATCTCAACTGTATCATCCCAACTGATCATTTCATTATAAAGTTTTTAATTGCCTCAGCTGCAATGCTCTGTTGCTCCTCGCTTGAAATAGCTGCATCAACATCTCCATTTTGTTTTCCGTAGTTACCGAATTGAGCATGGTTGCCACCTTCAATTACTACAATGTTTTCAGCATAGTTGATTTTCTCTGCTATGCTTGTATTAAATGATCCGTATATAGTCAATGCTTTATTCTCCGGAAAATCTCCATAAATATAAGCCCCAAGTAAAATCAATCCTTTAACTTTGTCCTGATTATTTGAAGCATAGTAGCTTGCCATAGCACCACCCATGGAATGGCCTGCTACATACCAGTTTTCAATTTCTGGAAATTGCTCCATGATCTCCTCAGCTGCATTTGGATCGAATATTGCCATATTAAAGGGCAATTTTACCAGAATGCACATTATTCCTGAGCTATCTTTTATTTTTTCCATAAGAGGCAGATATGCAAAATACTCAACCTTAGCTCCTGGGTAAAATATCATTGCCGTTTTGCCAGGGGTATCTGGGGTTACAATGATAAGCCTGTCGTCAAGTTTTGTAACTGAATCAATTTGCATAGCAGCAATCGCAGTATCATCAGCCCTGTAATAATCGGATGCATATATCAAAAAAGTACCTACGGACAAAATAACTATGGCTACAATAATTATTACTGCAATTTTAATATTTTTCTTCATTATGTTCCTCCGGTTGATAATCTTCTCCAATTATACTATTTCCTCACTATACCCTCTGACAAAGCTTTTATACGCTCAAGCACTTGAGGCAGCAAGAGATTAAATACTTCTAACAGTTCTAAAGGAACGTCGGATCTCAGAGTTAGTTTAGTGAACCCATCTATCTCAATAAGGGAATAGCTCTCTTTGCCACCTGTCCATTGTCTCTCTCGACTCTGTTGTCCACTATCCATAGTATCTGATCTATGCCTAAATAATATGAATTCATACGGAACCAACCTTTCAATTAAACTTGTCACTCCATAACCATTTACAGATGAAATAAATTGAACATCTCCTCCTTCAACCAAATCACCTTCCAAGTAAGTTCCTTCGTCGATAATACTCGCCCAGTCTCGAAATGTAGAATCGTTCCAAAGTGTCTCCCAGACCTTTTCTCTGGTAGCGCTTATATTAATTGAAAATTTGAGCTCCTCCATATCAATCCCTCCCTGTATTTTAGCCTTTTCCATTTTGTTCTTAATAAACTATATATTTCCTTTTGCATAATAAGTCAAACTTGGTAAAATAAAAGCAAAAATAACCGTCCCCACTGCTTCTTAAGTTGTCCGTACTCAGGAAAGTGTGATAAAATTAAAGAGTGAATATTTAGAAATCATCGATCTTATTAAAAGGGAGGGATTTTGTTGAAGCGTGTAGAAACAACCTGTGGGTATTGCGGGTGTGGCTGCGGCATTTACGTGAACGTGGCTGATGACGACACCGTTTTGGGCATAACGCCCAGCTATAATCATGTAGTAAGCAAAGGAAAACTGTGCTCCAAGGGTTGGCATGGTTATGCCTTTGTAAGAGATTCAAGACGTTTGAAAACTCCGTTGATCAAGCAATCAGACGGGACCTTCAAGGAGGCTTCCTGGGATGAAGCATTGAATAAGGTGGCGGCCGGATTGAAGGCTGCGATGATAGATGGAGACAACACTGACAGGATAGGACTTATCTCTTCGGCAAGGTGTACAAACGAAGAAAACTTCCTGATGGCAAAGCTTGCAAGGGCAGGACTTAAGACCAGCAGCATCGACCACTGTGCACGCCTCTGACACAGCCCAACAGTAGAAGGTCTTTCTACTTCTTTTGGAACCGGTGGTGCCACAAATACGATGAATGACATCAGTGATGCAGAACTGATCCTGGTTATAGGCTCAAACACGACCGAGCAACACCCTCTGGCAAGCACTAGAATATTTGAAGCTCTTGAAAAGGGAGCTGAGTTGTATGTAATTGATCCCCGCAAGATCAGACTTACGGATTTCGCACATGGTTATGCACCTATCGAGCCCGGGACCAATCTGCCTATGATCAACGCTATGATCCATGTTATCATCGAGGAAAATTTAATAGATGAGGATTTCATAAAAAATCGAACAGAGAACTATGAGGAAATGAAAGAATCTGTAAAGGACTGTACTCCTGAGTGGGCTGAAAAAATATCAAGGGTTCCTGCTGATACCATCAGGAAGTTTGCTCGCAAGTATGCAACCACTGATAAGGCTATGATCCTTTTTACCATGGGAGTTACACAGCAAACTACAGGAGTCAAAAGCATTCGTGCATTGGCTAATCTTGCAATGATAACGGGACATGTTGGAAGACCATCAACAGGTATAAACCCCTTGCGTGGGCAAAATAATGTCCAGGGTGCCGGAGATATGGGTGCTTTGCCTGATTTTCTGCCAGGATATCAAAGACCTGAATGGCCTGAAACAAAAGATCGTTTTACAAAAATCTGGGGAGATTTTTCCTGCCTGAGAGGGAGGAACATCATACAGATGTTCAACCTGATGGAGGAGGGTACAATGAAGGCAGCCTACATAGTTGGTGAGAATCCAGTGCTGTCTGATCCCGACCAGACTCACACGATCCATTGTCTTGAAAAGATCCCATTCCTGGTAGTTCAGGATATATTCCTGACCGAGACTGCGCAATTTGCAGACGTGGTCCTTCCTGCCGCAAGCTTCCTGGAGAGAGAAGGTACTTATACAAATACTGACCGAAGGGTACAGATGATCCATAAGGTAATCGAGCCAATTGGAGATTCAAAGCCTGACTGGGAGATTATGGTCGAAATAATGAAGCGCATAGGAATGGATGTCAGCTACGAGAGTCCATCCGACATAATGGATGAAATAAATGTTGCGACGGATATCTACGGTGGAATCACCCATGAAAGAATCCGTGAGGTGGGTATCCAATGGCCTTGTCCTAACAAAGAACATCCTGGAACAACCATTCTTCATGTTGGAGAGTTCAAGAGGGGCAAAGGGTTGTTTACTGTTAACGATTTTGAGTTTTTAGGGGATCAGAGAAGCGAGGAGTTTCCATTCCTGTTGACTACTGGAAGAGTAACTCATCAATACCATACAGGAACGATGACACGTAAGGTCTGGACTCTGGCTTTAGAGTATCCAAAGGGATTTGTCGAGATAAACACCAAGGACGCCAAGGAGCTTGGTATAAAGGATCACCAGCCTGTCAGAATAACATCTGCAAGAGGAAGTATTGTAGCACCAGCAATGGTTACTGACCGTATAAATGAAAAAACAGTCTTTGTTCCATTCCATTTTGCCGAATCTCCGGCAAATCGGCTAACAGGGGGACAAAATCTGGATCCGATCATAAACATACCGGCCCTGAAGGTTTCAGCGGTCAGAATCGAGGTGGAATAATGGAATCAAATAAAATGTATACCCTAGATAAGGATCAAGTCGATCAGGTTTTAAGCATATGGAATGAAAAAAGCTCAGTATATGTTCCATCCGGAAGGGGCAAGGATATCCAGCTTCTGCCCTTCAACGAGGTACAAAGAACTGAGGACTACATAAACCTCTCCCTGCCCGCAAAGGAGATGGTATTCGAACAGAAGGAAGGCTTATTCAAGTGGACTAAAAATGGGGAATGTATTGAAATTGAAGGACTTGCACATGACCACTCGAAAGACAGGATCCTTTTTGGAGTAAGGGCCTGTGATACATACGGGATCGCATACACGGACAGGTTCTATCTTCATGAGTATCCGGATCCAAATTACAAGTCCAGAAGAGCAGAAACGACCATAATTGCTGTGAATTGTCTAAAGGCTGGACCTCATTGCTTCTGCACCTCAGTTGGAACAGGCGTATTTTCAACCTTGGGGCATGATTTGGCACTGACCCCCATGGATTCCTTTTATTTAGTTGAGGTTGCAACGCCAAAGGGAGAAGCATTGATAAATGATGCTCTGTCTTACTTCACTGAGATCGACGATGGCATCTTGATAGAAAAGGAAGACTTAATGGAGAGGGTTGCTGATAGCTTCCCGCTAAAAATGGACCTTACGAATCTTTGGGATGATATGGCAAAGACCTTCAATGCAGACTTCTGGCTGGATGAAGCTCATGCGTGCATCGGCTGTACGGGATGTACCAACGTTTGCCCGACCTGTACCTGCTTCAATGTTGTTGAGGAAAAAATTGATGAAAACAGCGGCCGCAGGGTAAGATACTGGGATTCATGTCAAAGTGAGCACTTCACTCGAAATGCAGAAAATCACAACCCAAGAGATGCTGTCTCTCGTGTCAGGTACAGGATCTATGACAAGCTGAAATACATCGAGGAAAGATTTGGTTTCAAAGGCTGTTCAGGCTGCGGAAGATGTACAGATGTATGCCCGACCTATATAAGTATAATCGACATTATTGGAAAGATGCAAAAGGCTGCCAAGGAGAATCCAGAGCCACCTGCTATACACCAGATCACAAAGATCCGACATGAGATAATGGATCGCGAGGTAAAATCACAGCACGGTTTATTCACACCGGACGTTGCGACCATAACCCGCGTAAAGCAGGAAACACCTGATATAAAACGCCTTTTCATGAGATATGACGATCCGGAGCTTCATAGGACCTACGAGCATAAAGGTCAATTCTTCCAGGTAACTGTCTTTGGTGAGGGTGAAGTGCCTCTTTCGATACCCTTTGGGTCTGAGCAGAAGGATGAAGTCGTATTCGATTTCAAAAATGTGGGATCTGTTACAGATAAGCTGTTCCAGATGAAGGAAGGCGACAAGATTGGTCTAAGGGGTCCCTATGGACGCGCGTTCCCCTACGAGACCCTCAAAGGAAGAAACCTGATCTTTATCGGATCCGGAGTTGCCATGGCACCTCTAAGGACAGTTATCGAGCCTGTGCTGAGAAATAATGAAGATTTCAAGCAGGTCTATATCATGGCCAGTGCCTTAAGGTACGAAAAGCTGCTCTATAAGGATGAGATGAAGGAATGGGCTAAGGTGCCTAATTTTAGAGTTAAGTATGCACTAAAAGATCCAACGGATGAGGTAGAGGCATTCAGCGGCTTTGTTAATGACATGCTCCCTGATCTGGACCTTGACTGGCCTAATACGACTGCTCTCTTATGTGCTTCACCCGAAAGGATCAAGAAGCTTGCAAGAGATTTGATGGATCTTGGGATGAAACCTTCAGACATATTGGTTACCCTTGAGACCCATATGAGATGCGGTGCAGGCAAATGCGGCCACTGCAAGGTTGGAAGTCACTACATGTGCGTAGACGGACCTGTGTTTACTTATGAAGAAATGATGGCACTACCGCCAGAATATTAATTTCAAAAAGAGAACTCGGTTGATTATATATTCAGCCGAGTTCTACTCTTTCATATAAGATTAAATAGCAGCTAAGAAAAGCAACTATCCTCAGTGTATTATTTTTTAATACCACTCATAACAATCAGCGCAATGTCATTATCTGTATCTGCTTCTAAAAATTCCAGATCGTTAAATCCAAGGTTTTCCTTTGACCATTCTGCCCAAGATCGCCATGTTTTCTTTGGATCCTCCATATCATAACATGCTTTAATTTCAACGATTCCAGTTTTTTCCCAAAGGTGCCTCCACCAACTCTTGCTGTGGAAGCTGAACATTTCATTATCCCAATAGTTCTTGAGAGTATCTGGGTACCCTTTTTCAAACTCCTTATTAAATCCAGGAACTACGATACCAAATTGACCACCACACTTAACCAACTTTGAGAAGGTGCAAGGAAAGTACAATTCATCAGCTCCATAATACTGGTAGCTGTCTATCGAAATTGCAGCATCGAAAAATCCCTCTGCATATGGAAGTGCATGGGCTTCTGCATGAATGGGAAATACCAGATCGGATACGCTTGCTTCCTCAAATCGTTTTAGATTATCTGTTGCACTGATCCAAAGATCATTTGCAAATACCGTCACACCAAACTCTTTTGCTAAAAACACTGAAGTAATGCCCTTCCCACACCCCATATCAAGAACCTTCATTCCGGGCTTCAGCTCCATATGCTCACATAATTCCTCAAGGAGCCAAAGAGGATTAGGTCCCATCCAGTTTTCACTTACCCATTTTTCGTCATATTTTTTAGTTAGTGGATATTTCTTCATAAAGCTATCTTCCTTTGTACTAGAAAGGCCTATTTTATGCTTTTCTTGAAATCAGCAATTAAGAAAACGGTCTTAAGCATTTCATCCGAATCTAAGTCGAATGTTATTGGAAAGTACTTAAGCTTTCCCATTTGCTTTGAATCCAAAATCATTAGCTTGACCTCTTCATCAAGTTGAAGACTGGGTATGGCTGCACGTGATTTTTCAGGGACATAAAAGGTCACCTTGAAAAAACCATCCCAAATAGATAGCCAAAAAACTGTTGTCTCGTTTTGACCTCCTCGAATTCCAGTCCATTTATGAAGTCCCTTAGCCAACCAAGCCTTACCATCGTTGTAGTACCTCCAGGATAAATGGATATCTTGGTTAGTAAGCTTATTTATAAACTTAGTGTATGTATCGTATGCCCCACCTAGGGCCTTTGAAACAACATCGATTGAAGGTTGAATGTCGGGATCTCTAAGTAATTGCACTTTATTTATTCCCATATCAAATACCTCCTTAAGTAAATCTTGAACCTAAAATAGAAGGAATAGTACCGGTTCATAATGTTTAATAGCTTTCTATTAATCGCAGATAATAGTGTCAATAACTCGAATAGTATCAATAAAAACACCATATCCAGTCTGAGTTGTTTCCAAACCGTACTGCATCATTGTAAGCTTACCCATCAAATCAGTGTACAGCGAAACAACTGCAACCAGTTTTTCATCTGTGAATACATCGCTTTCAGGAACCTCTTCAGGAGCAACTTTCCCAGTCACAGTTCCATCAGCATGTCTTTCTCCACGACACATTAGCTTTATAACGTTTCCCCTCGTCTTAGCTGCGTTAATATCTTCTGTAGTAATCTCGTTGATTCCTGTACGTTCGATAAGATCAGGTGTTATATCAGCATCCATAAGGGCATTCATAAGCACTGTTAGTTTCGCTGCTGCATCCCAACCTTCGGTATCCATAGATGCATCTGCTTCCATAAAGCCACCTTCTCTTCCGGCTCTCATGATTTCACTGATAGGAATGTCTTTTGACATTTCCTTGAGAATATAATTTGTTGTTGCATTGAGTATCCCCTCAATTTTATCTATCTTGCAGAATTGGAGGCAGTTGTCAGCCATATTGAACACAGGAGTTCCCGCCATTACCGTAGTTTCAAAGAAGAAGCATGCGTTGTTGGCTTTAGCCAAGTCTTTTAATTCTCTATAGTGCCATGCCAAAGGTCCCTTGTTGGCAGACACAACGTGCTTGCCTCTCTTGAGAGCTTCCCGGATATGATCAGTTGCTGGAAGTCCCGTGAAAATGTTTAGAGGTGTAAGCTCCAGGACAACGTCATAATCCACATTTTTTACAACATCCATAGAACTCAGACTGCTAAAAGTAGGTGAGTTGTTATCGAATTTTCCACTCTCGGTTATTTGTCGTGTCGCTTCAACCAGGTCCAAGCCTTCCATGCAATAGAGTGATCCCCGACTGCCGGTTGTAATTGCAACGACTCTGACATCAACACCTTTGGTTTTGAATATCTCATCATGAGTCTGATTGAGTATCCGAGCGAATGCTTTTCCTGCTATTCCGAATCCTAGCATTGCTACTTTCAATTGTTTCATTTTTCTATCCCCTTTTCAATAAAGCACTAGGGACGGTTCCTGGCGCTTATTTATACTTTGAAGATCACAGCTCTCTATGTATCAATTATCATGTCTTCTTAACCATATTTCTAATATAATGCCATATAAAATCCCTGCAAGAAAGCTTATGGGATCTTTAAATCCTGTTGAACTATAAAACGCGAATGATACCAACATTCCTATAATAGCTCCCCTAAGTATTACTTTTATTTTTTCTTTTTCAATCCAAGGAGCACCTACAATCATACCGATAACCACACGATTATACCATAAAGAAAACACAAAAATTGGTGAAGCAGTAAAACCAGAGCGGACAGATGCACCAATCACACAAATAATACCAAGTAATGCTCCTCCTATAAGAGATTCTTTCATTCTTCTTTTCATGACCTCACTCCCCCTTAGACAACAAAGCACTAGGGACGGTTCGAGACCAGTGAAAAAGTCCTGAACTAGTCCCACTCAAAATAGAATAGAGTTATGCGATCAGAACCTTAAAACCATTGTAATTACTCGATTTCACATAAAAATATCCCCCGTTTATGGTATAATGTA
>Ga0228536_1000076_pt1 | contig 238272 bp, 229 predicted proteins | sample SJ1Smetagenome_FD_168611 | JGI IMG/M metagenome (GOLD analysis project Ga0228536, IMG submission 168611) | Enriched culture of PCE-dechlorinating microbial communities from Ithaca, New York, USA - SJ1.S | ecosystem: Engineered > Modeled > Simulated communities (microbial... > Unclassified...
ACTCGGAAGCTAAGCCCTCCATCGCCGATGATACTGCGTACTCATGCGTGGGAAAGTAGGTCGCCGCCAGGGCTTTTATCACCAACAAAGGCCCGGTTGAATTTTCAACCGGGCCTTTGTGCGTTTGAGAAGACATACTCCCATGACGACGCGTGCGGACGAAATGTGCGCCTGAATCGTGCGGACGAAATGAGCGGACGGGATGGCGGGATGCGGGATGACGCAAGCGGCCCTGATCTGTCTGGGAAAAGCAAAGCGCTGGATTGACCTTTGCCCCAAAAGGTATCCCGGTTATGGGTTCGTGACTTCGGCCAGGAAGGTCGTGGTCATGACGGAAAGGCCGTAAGCAGGGACGTCGTATCCGTGAACCGCACACCGGCACGACGCATGGCCTCCAGGGCCCTGTCCGCATCTCCCTCCCTGCGGTCCACGCCGACAATGGCGTCCGACACCACGGTGACCGTCAGGCCCCGTTTCAGGGCGTCCAACGCACAGGCCATGATGCTGTATTCCGTGGCCACTCCGACTACAACGAGATGGGAAACGTTGAGGCCGCGCATGAGGCGTTCGGCTCTGCCGTCACGGAAGAGGCTCAGGGAATCCTTATGGAAAACGATATCTCCCGATTCCGGGGCTAGTTCTTGGATGATCTGGGCCCCTGGAGAGCCCGCCAGACCGTGGGGTGTCCAAGAGGTAAACTCTTCTGAATCCTTTGGATGCGCGTCATTACCATAGATGACAGGTAGTTTCCTGTCTCGAAACGCGGATCTTATTCGCACAATGGAATCGACGATTGTTCGTCCTTTTTCAAAATACAGCTTTCCGGAGGGCAGGATGAAATCCTGCAACATGTCGATAATGACGAGAGCGTTTCCCATGCTGCACATCTCCGGTTTCCGCGGGCGCAGATGCGGTCTGTTCGTTATGGCGCCAGTCCCGGCGGATTAAAGAAAACCCGGCCAGGGATACGCGTTTGTCCACACGCGCGCGGGCTTTCCGTCAAAGCGGGACACGCCGCAGAACCCGGGACGTGATGGAGAGATTCTCCCGGTCCACGGTTGTCGAAAACGGGCAGCCCTGTTTTCCGGATACGCTTTTTTTCGTCGGACATCCATCGGTTCTCGGGGTTGTCTGTCTGGATTGCCCGAAAAATCGGAACGCCGTCGCGACAGTTACGCGGGATCACGTGGAACGTGGTCACTTCGGGCGGCGCGTCACAAAGAATTCATAGGCGTAACAGTCTGCGTGGGCCGCGTGTAGCTCGGTTTCCCGGTGGAGAACGTCCAGGATGGCCTGCGCCTCGGCATCGTGGCCGTATTTGCCACGCAGTTCGCGCACCCGGGCCTGCATGGGCGTATAGAAGTCCTGCCACCAGGCCTCGTCCGGAAGCGTGAAGTGCCCAAGCGTTTCAAAGCCGTGTTGGGGGATGGCCGCCAGGACGTCATGCGTCCAGCCCATGGCCGGAGAGTCTTGCTCGAAGCCGCGCCGGACCTCTTCGGGAACATCGCTTTTCCTCCACACCGCCTCGGTGAAGACCAGATGCCCGCCGGGCCGCAGAAGCTCGCGGCATAGAGGCAGGGCCGCATCCAGCCCGAGATTGTAGAGCGCCCCCTCGGACCAGACCAGATCGAATGATCCCGGCGGGAGTCCCGTATCCGCCATGTCGGCGCACAGTGGGAAGACGCGATCCGCCAGGTCGCAGGCGGTGATGGAGGCCCGCAATCCGTCGATAAACGGCGCATGGCTGTCCACGGCCACGATGTGGCCATCGGTCAGGGCCGCCAGATGCCTGGTCTGGCCGCCCGCGCCGCAGCCCAGGTCGAGGATGCGGGGGCTTGCGGGCAGGCCGTGGCACAGGGCCAGAGCCCGGGCGGCGTTTTCCCGGTTGCCCGGCCCCTGGCGGGGCAGGGCTTCGTAGACCTCGAAGAAAATATCCCAGAAACGCGGTGACTGTTCGAGCATGGGTGACCTCGCGGAACACTGGTGTCACGTCCCTTAAAAAATACGATAGTATTTTTTATAAAAAGCAATGGTTTTAGTTTGTTATCTCCGAAACACCATATGCGCTTTTCGTGGACGGGACACGAGGGTATGTCCGGCAATGCGCGTCGTGCCGACGGCGGCTGGTTGCGGCATGGGGCTTCACGTCCAGGCCGTTTTCCTCATGACGGGCCTTTTTCGCATCATCCCCGCGTCTGGGCAATGAAAAAGCCCGGCTGGATGCTCCGGCCGGGCTGTCGTCGTTTTGGATGGGCGGGACGGCTAATCGTACTTCACGGCGCTGAAGCGCATGAGCTTTTCCAGCGCGATATGCGACTCGATGCGCCGCATGGTGCCGGTCTTGCCGCGCAGGACCAGGGAATGCGTCACCGCGCCCCGGCCCGTGAACCGCACGCCGCGCAAAAACGTGCCCCCGGAGATGCCCGTGGCCGCGAAATAGGTGTCGTCGCTGCGAACCAGCGTCTCTTCGGTCAGGATGGATTTCGTGTCGGTCCCGGCCTCGGCCAGGGCCTTTTTCTCGTCGTCCTTCTGGGGGTCGAGCCTCGCCAGCATGCGCCCCCCCACGGCCCGGATGGCGCAGGCCGACAGCACGCCCTCGGGCGTGCCTCCGGTGCCCATCATCACGTCCACCACGTTGGTCGGGTCCACGGCCATCAGCGACCCGGCCACGTCGCCGTCCGTGTGCAGTTGGATGCGCGCCCCGGCCTTGCGGATCTCGGTGATGAGCTCCTTGTGGCGCGGTTTGTCCAGGACGAACACCACCAGGTCGTCCACATCCTTGCCCAGGGCCCTGGCGATGGCCCGCAGGTTGTCGCCCACGGGCGCGTCCAGGTCGGCCGCGTCCTTGGCCTCGGCCGGGACCACCAGCTTTTTCATGTAATAGCTCGGCCCCGGATCGAACATGCTGCCCCGGGGGGCCACGCCGATGACCGAGATGGCGTTGGGACGGCCATAGGCCAGGAGGTTGGTGCCCTCCACGGGGTCCACGGCCACGTCCACGGCCTGCCCCAGGCCCATGCCCACCTTCTCGCCGTTGAAAAGCATGGGCGCCTCGTCCTTCTCGCCCTCGCCGATGACGATGATCCCGTCCAGGGGCACGGTGTTGAAGGACAGGCGCATGGCGTCCACGGCGGCCTGGTCCCCGGCGATCTTGTCGCCCTTGCCCAACCACCGCGAACAGCTCAGGGCCGCCGCCTCGGTGACCCGCACCAGATCCAGGCCGATGTTTCTGTCGGGCGCTTCCATGGCCTATTTCTCCGCAAAGGCCGCGCGCACGAGACCGGCCAGATGTTCCGGGGTGAAGCCGTATGTCTCGGCCAGGATCTTGGCCGGGGCCGAGGCGCCGAAGTGGCTTATGCCGTGCACGTTGTCCAGGCTCCCCACGTACTTGCACCACAGATCCGGCCGGCCGGCCTCCACGGCGAAGCGTTTCGTCACGGCGGGCGGCAGGACCGCATCGCGATAGGCCTTGGGCTGCTCGTCGAAAAGCTCCATGCAGGGCATGCTCACCACCCGAAGCCTGTATTCGGGCAGAAGCCCGGCCGCGGCCAGGGCCAACGAGACCTCGGAGCCCGCGGCCAGAAGGATGCCGTCGGGAGCGCCGTCCGGGGCGTCGGCCAGCACGTAGCCGCCCTTGGCCACGCCCTCGGCCAGACCGGGGAAGCGGGCCGCATCCAGCACCGGCAGTCCCTGCCGGGTCAAAAGCAGGCAGGTGGGGCGGCTTTGCTGCGTCAGGGCCGTCTCCACGCACAGGCAGGTCTCCCGGGCGTCGGCCGGGCGCATGACCAGCATGTTGGGGATCAGGCGCAGGGAGCTTGTGTGCTCGATGGGCTGGTGGGTGGGGCCGTCCTCGCCCACATAGAAGGAATCGTGGGTGAAGACGTGCAGCACGGGCAGGCGCTGCAGGGCGGACATGCGCAGGGCGTTGCGCTCGTAGTCGGAAAAGACCAGGAAGGTGGCACCGAAGGGGACCAGGCCGCCGTGCAGGGCGATGCCGTTTACAAGCGCGCCCATGGGGAACTCGCGCACCCCGAAGCACAGGTTGCGCCCGGCCCGGTTGTCCGGGGAAAAAATACCTGTCAGGTCGCGGAACTTGGCCGTCTGGTTGGACGGGTCCAGGTCGGCCGAACCGCCCACGAGAAGGGGCATCTGGTCGATGAGCGACCCAAGGGCCGATCCCCAGGCCTTACGGGTGGCCACGGAGGAACCGGGCTCGAATTCGGGCCAGGCGAAGGTCCGGTTGGCCGGGGTGCGCTTGATCTGCCGCCACAGATCCTCGAAGACGGCGTCCGTGTCCAGGCGTTTTTGCAGGGCAGCCTGCCAGTCCAGGCGCTTGGCACGCACCGTGCCATGCCGGGCGCGGAACCGTTCCACGGCATCGGCGGGCAGGTAAAAGGGCGTGTCGGCGGGCAGGCCCAGACAGGCCTTGGTCTTGGCGATTTCCTCGGGGGAGAAGGGCGATCCGTGGGAGTCGCAGTTGTTCTCCATGGAGCAGGAGCCCTTGGCGATGGTGGTGTGCCCGATGATCAGGGTGGGCTTGCCGGCATCGGTCTTGGCCTCGGTGAGGGCGGAACGGATCTGGCCGTGGTCGTGGCCGTCGATCTCGATGACCCGCCAGCCCAGGCCCTCGAAGACCATTTTGTGGTCCGTGCGGTCGCAGCGGCTGGTGGGGCCGGCCAACTGCACCTTGTTGTTGTCGTAGCACACGATGAGCCGCGAGAGCTCGAAATGCCCGGCCAGGGCGGCCGCGCCGAGGCACACCGGGGTCTGGATGTCGCCGTCCGAGGCCAGGACGTAGGTGTAGTGGTCGGTGATGTCGGCACCCAGACGTTCACGCAGCATGGCCTCGGCCACGGCCATCCCCACGGACATGGCGAAGCCCTGTCCCAGGGGGCCGGTGGTGGCCTCCACGCCAGGCGTCAGGAAATTTTCGGGATGGCCGGGGGTCTTGCTGCCGAACTGCCGGAAGCGGGTGATGTCCTCCATGGTCAGGATGCCCTGGAAAAGGAGCAGGGCGTAGAGCAGCATGGATTCGTGCCCGGCCGAGAGCACGAAGCGGTCCCGGTTGAACCAGGCGGTGTCGTCCGGGTCGGCGTCGAGGAATTCCGAGAAGAGGATGTAGCCGAGATCGGCCGAGGACATGGCCCCGCCGGGGTGGCCGGAATTGGCCTTGCCAACGGCGTCCATGATCAGGCCCTTGATGACGTTGACCGCCTGACGGTCGAGGTCGGTGGAGGAAGGCATGATGGTGGTCCTTGCGCTACGGGTTGGATGGAAAGACACAGGGCGTATGCGACGCAAAAAACGGCTTTTTGGGAAAAGCCGTTTCGAGAGGCGATTGGGGGGGGAGGCGGAAGTCCTTCATCGGGAAACGGGTCCGCCGTGACAGGTTTCCATGAGATCCAGGCGGCGTTGGTGGCGGCCGCCTTCGAAGGATGCGGCCAGAAAGGCGTCGGCGATGGACAGGGCCAGCCCCTGGCCCGTGACCCGCTCGCCCAGGCACAGGATGTTGGCGTCGTTGTGCAGCCTGGCCATGCGGGCCATGAACTCGTTGCAGCACAGGGCGGCCCGGATGCCGGGGCGGCGGTTGGCGGTCATGGACATACCCAGGCCCGTGCCGCAGATGAGGATGCCCAGGGCGTTTTGGGCCAGCACCGCGTCGCACACCGAGGCCGCGTAGAGGGGATAGTCCACGCTTTTGGCGTCGGCCGGGCCGACATCGACAACGGTGTGGCCTGCGGCGGCAAGGTGGTCGGAAAGAAGTTTCTTGAGCAGGACTCCGGCATGGTCGGAGCCGATGATCACGGTCTGCGGCATGGCGAATCTCCACTTGTGCGGGCGTTGTCCGTGACGGCCGGAAGTGTGCGGCGCGTGGCCCGCAGGTCCGTCTCCTGCCGGGCCTCAGAGCTCCGGGAGACGGATGTCGCCCTGGGCCTCCAGGGAACGCACGGCCGTGCCGGGCGGTATGGGCAGGGCCAGGGCGCTTACCGGCCAGGGGGTGTCGCGGCCATCGATTTTTTTGATGCGAAGCGTCACCTGAGCCCCGCCGGGGGTGGTCAGGACCACGCGGCGGGCCTCTCCGGAGGGCGCTTCCGAGGCCTCGGCCGGGTAGTCCTCAAGGGCCACCTTCCACGGCTCGATTCCCCGCCCGGTGAGATGAATCGGTTTGCCTTCGAAGTCAAGGGTCAGGGCAGCCAGCCGTGAGCCTGGGGCAAAGGCGTATTCGTAGCCTTCGGGACGTTTTTTCACCGAGACGTATTTTTCGGGAACAAAGGCGTCGAAGCGCCCGATGGCCACCACGGCCAGTTCCCGCAGGGCGAAGGGCAGGGGGAGCCCCATGCGCGCCAGGCCTTCCCGGGTGCTCGTGTGGGTGAAGGCCGTCTGGTTGCCGGGATAGTAGGCCGTGAAACCCTGGGCGTCCTCGACCCAGAAGGCGTAGGGGCCGCCCATGGGCAGGGTCAGGTCCAGGCGCAGGGGCAGGTCCAGGTTGCCGTAAAAGGCCAGATTCAGCCGGCCGCTTTTGCGCTGGGAGGCGAAGCTGAGTCCCGCGTCCACGCGAAATCCCTTCCAATCGGCATGCTTGGCCTGCTCACGGACGCGAAAGGCCTCCCAGGCCGTGCGGGCCGGATCTTCGCCCGGGGGAGCGGCGGTCTTCGCGGCGCAACCGGCCAGCAGAAGCAGTGCGGTCAGGCAGACCAGGGCGTGGACAAAGCGGGTCATAGGGCGTCCTTCCTGCGGCGGATGTCGTCCGCGTTGCCGGGGTTTCCGGACAGGGCCTTTTTGTAGCCCTCGGCGGCCTCGGCCTTCTTGCCGAGGGTGGCGGCGATGTCGCCGTAATGCTCCCAGATCACCGGGTCGCCGACGGGCTGGGCCACGGCCTGGCGGATTACCTCCCAGGCCTTTTCCATATTGCCCATGCGATAGTGGACCCAGGCCAGGGAATCCAGGAAATAGGGGTTGTCCGGCTCGATGCCCACGGCCTTTTCGATCAGTTGCAGAGCCCGGGGCAGGTCGCGGTTCTCCTCGGCCAGGGTATAGCCCACGAAGTTGAGGGCGTCGGCATGTTCGCCGTCCAGGGCGATGATCCGCTCCATGATCTGGACGCTTTCGGGGGTGCGTTTCTGCCGTTCCAGGCTGACCCCGAGGCGGTAGAGGATCTCCGTGTCGTCGGCCCATTTCTCGCTGGCCTCGGTCAGGATGGCGGCCGCCTCGGAGGCGTTCCCGGCCCGTTCCAGAGTTGCGGCCAAAAGCAGGCGGAATTCCCTCTTGTCCTGGTAACGGGCCATGGCCTGTCTGGCCAGTTCCAGGGCCTCGGCGGCCTTGTCCTCCTCCAGGAGAAGCTGGATGCGAAAACTCAGGCTTTTGTCGTAGTGGGGGTGGGATTCCGGAACCCGCTTCAAATGGGCGATGGCTTTGTCCGGTTTTTTCTCGCCCTCGTAGGCCACCACGGCCCGGTAAAAATGGATGTCCGGCGGCGGCGAGCCCCTTTTTTCCAGGCGGTCGAGGAATTTTCCGGCCTCGGCGGCGTATCCCTCGGCAATGAACGCCGACAGCACCTCCAGCACGAAGGCGCTGTCTTTTGGGGCCTTGTCCATGAGGGCTGCGGCCTTGGCGGGATTTTTGAGCTTGAGATTGAGCCTGATCAGGCGCGACCACACCTCGGCCCCTTCCTCGCCAAGCTCCAGGATGGCGGTGTAGCTTTCAACGGCTCCCCGGTAATCTTTTTCCTGCTCCTGAAGAAAACCCAGTTCGGCCCAGGCGGTCACCATGGACCGGTCGGAGGCCAGAACCTGACGCAGGGCGGCAATGGCCGCAGCGCGGTCGCCAAGACCGGCATAGGCCTTGGCCTTGTAATAATGGACGGCAGGGGAGGGGTCCTGGGCCTCGATTTTTTCCAGGGAGACCAGGGCCTCCTGAAACTGCCCGGAATCGATGAGCAGGGAGGCCATTTCCTGGTGGCCGGCCAGATCGTCGGGATGTTTGGACAGATAGCCGCCAATGACGGCCACGGCTTCCTCCCGGCGGCGCTGCATCTGGTAGGCGCTGGCCAGATAGAAGGCGATCTGCTTTTCCTCGGGGAAGCGGCGGGCCGCGTCCTCAAGGACCGCAATGGCCGCGTCGCGTTGGTTGATGCCCCATTGCAGGTTGGCCAGATCCAGGAGGATCTGGGGCGAGGGCGACAGTTTGGCCAGGGTGGCCAGCACGGCAGCCGCCTGGTCCTTGTCCCCGGTGCGCAGGAGATCCTGGAAGACCAAGAAGTAATAGTCGGCAGCGGCGCGCTGGGACAGTTCCTTGGCCGATATTCCCGGCAGTCCCGGCGTTTTCGGCGAGCAGGAGTTGCTTATCAGGCACGGCAATAGCGCCAGAACAAACAGGAAATGGAAGCGATATCGCATGGAGAAGGTCCGGGGGTCTTCCGGCATGGCCGTGTCGGGTTTGTGGTGCCGGAGGCTTGTGACCAGCCCCCAAGGGCCGCTTGCGCGGTGAAACGTGCGCCATGCAACACAAAAACGCTAGTCGTTTTTTTTGATCCAGTCTGCGGAGAAATCCTCTATCTTCCTGGAAAGATGCTCCTTGAGCTTTTCCAGAAGCCTGGACTCGATCTGTCGCACCCGTTCCCGGGTGATGCCGTATTTGGCCCCGATTTCCCGAAGCGTCAAGGGCGAATCCGACAGGATGCGGTTTTCCAGCAAATCGCGCTCCTTGTCGGACAGGGTGGGCTGGATGGTCGCGATATGTTTTTCCAGTTGACGCGAGATCTCGTCGTCGGCCAGCATTTCCTCGATGCCCGGCGTCAGGGCGGGCAGGAAGTCGATGCGCGAGGCCGAAGAGTCCTCCCCGAGGGAGACGTCCAGGGACATGTCGTTGCCGCTTAGGCGCTGTTCCATCTCCAGGATGTCGGATTCGCTGACGTTCAGGCTTTCCGAGAGCTTCGAGGTGCTGGGGTCGAATCCCAGGTTCTGGAGGCGGTGGCGTTCCTTGTTCAGATTGTAGAACAGCTTGCGCTGGGCCTGGGTGGTCCCGATCTTGACCAGCCGCCAGTTGTCCATGATATATTTGAGGATGTAAGCCTTGATCCAGTAGGCGGCGTAATAGGAGAACTTGATGCCCTTTTCCGGGTCGTATTTCTTGACCGCACGCATCAGCCCCACGTTGCCTTCCTGGATCAGGTCCAGGACGTTTTGCATCCAGCGGCGCTGGAAATCCATGGCGATCTTGACCACCAGGCGCAGGTGCGAGGACACCAGCCGGAAGGCGGCGTCCTGGTCGCCCTGGTCGCGGACCTTGCGGGCCAGATCGAACTCCTCGTCCTGGGCCAGCATGGGGAATTTGCTGATCTCGCGCAGATAGAGCTGGAGCGGGTCGCGGGTGGCCATGCCCGTGCGCTTGAAATCGAGCGGCGCGGGCAGGTGGGACGCGTCGTCCGCGACGTCGGGCGCGTCGTCCTCGATGTCGGGCGCGTCGTCCGGGTCGCCGGGCTCGAGCAACAGCTCTTCCGCATCCTCGCTGCCGGCGGGGGCGGACGGTTCGGCCTGGGCGGCGTGGTGGATATCTTCGTGTGTCGTCTTCATCTTTGGCGAAAAAGGGGACGGCTCGTGGGAAACGAGCAGACCGTTGGTCCGTGGGGGTGCCGGGAGGACAGGGACTTTGGGTAGAGGCGGCTTGGCCACTGGTCGAGCATAGAGTTTTTGTTTGTCCTTTTCAATGTTTTTCAGTAGACGAAGGCGCGTTTCACTCCCTGCGCCGGCCAGCGGCGCGCAATGTTCCGGCCGGTGGACGCGTTCGGCCGGCAGGTCCAAGGAAACCCCATGAACAGAGCCAGACGGGCGCTTTCGTCCGGTGACATCCTCATTTTCGACGGGGCCACGGGAACCCTCCTGCAACAGCGCGGGCTCCCCCCCGGCCAGTCCCCGGAACTTTTCGGCCTGGACAACCCCGAGGCCGTCAAGACCTCGCATCAGGATTACATCCGGGCCGGGGCCCACGCCGTCACCAGCAACACCTTCGGCGGCTCCCGCTTCAAACTGCCGCCGGGCACGGACGTGACGGCCGTAAACCGGCGCATGGCCGAAATCGCCCGGGAGGCCGCCGGAGATACGGCCCTGGTGGCCGGGAGCATCGGCCCCACGGGCAAGTTCGTCCAGCCCATGGGGGCCTTGACCCTGCGCGAGCTGGTGGACGCCTTTGCCGAGCAGGTGCGCGGCCTGGTCCAGGGCGGCGCGGATCTGCTCATCGCCGAGACCCATTTCGACCTGGCCGAGGCCAAGGCCATGGTCCTGGCCTGCCACGAGGTCTGCGACCTGCCCGTGGCCGTGAGCATGACCTTCGAGGGCGCGGCTTCCCTCACGGGTACCCCGCCCCTGGTTTTCGCCGACACCATGCGCAACCTGGGCGTCGATCTCATCGGCGTCAATTGCGGCCTGGGCCCGGCGGGCATGATGGACGTGGTCCGTCAGTGGCTGCCCAGGGCCTCCATGCCCTTTCTGGTCAAACCCAACGCCGGGCTGCCCCGCCTGGAGGACGGCCGCACCGTGTTCCCCATGGGGCCGGAGGAGTTCGCCGCCGAGACCGCCAGGTTCGTGGAGCTCGGGGCCAAGGTCTTATGCGGCTGCTGCGGCACCACCCCGGCCCATATCGCGGCCCTGGCCGCGGCCGTGGCCGGACGTCCCTGGCAGCGCCCCGAGGCCGACGCGGCCTCCATGGCCGTCACCTCCCGGGCCTGCACCGTGGCCGTGGGCGGGGGACACCCCCTGGCGGTCATCGGCGAGCGCATCAATCCCACGGGCAAGCCCGTGCTCACGGCCGAGCTGCAAAACGGGGAGCTGGCCGAGGCCGCGCGCCTCGCCGCCGAGCAGACCGAATGCGGCGCGGCCATCCTGGACGTCAACGTGGGCGCGCCCCTGGTGGTCGAGGCCGAGGTCTTGCCCCGGCTGGTGCTCGACCTCATCGGCCGCACGAACGCCCCCCTGTGCCTGGACTCCAACGACATCGCGGCCCTGACCGCCGGATTGTGGACCTATCCGGGCTCGCCCCTGGTCAATTCCATAAGCGGCGAACCCGGCCGCATGGAGGCCCTGGGCCCGCTGTGCCGGCAGTTTGGCGCGCCGTTCATCCTTTTGCCCCTGGAGGGCCGCAAACTCCCGGTCACGGCCGCCGAGCGGCTGGCCATCGTGGAGCGGCTGGTGGACAAGGCGCTTGGCATGGGCATCCCCAAGCATCTGATCATGGTGGACGCCCTGGCCCTGACCGTGTCCTCCAAGCCCGAGGCGGCCCTGGCCTGCTTCGAGACCATCCGGCACTGCCGCGAGGCCTGGGGCCTGCCCACCTGCCTCGGCCTGTCCAACATCTCCTTCGGCCTGCCGGCCCGGGAACTGGTCAACTCCACCTTTCTGGCCATGTGCATGGGAAGCGGCCTGGCGGCGGTCATCGCCAATCCCAATTCCGCGCGGCTGCGGGAGACGGCCTTCGCCGCCGAGGTGCTCCTTGACCGCGATCCCCAGGCCGGCCGGTTCATCGCGGCCTATGCCGGATGGAAGCCCTCGGGCGGCACGGCGGCCGCCGCACCGGCGGGCGGGACCGCCCCCACTGGCGCACCCTCCGGCGGCAAGGCGGTAAGCCTGCGGCAGGCCGTGGTCTGCGGCGACAAGGCGGCCCTGCCGGGCATGATCGAGGCGGCCCTGGAATCCGGCCGCCCGGCCTCGGATATTTTAAACGGCGACCTCATTCCGGGCATCCTGGAGGTGGGGGAAAAATACGAGCGCAAGGAATATTTCCTGCCCCAGCTCCTGCTTTCGGCCGAAACCATGCGGATCGGGTTCGAACGCCTGAAACCCCTCCTGTCCGACGCCGACGGCGGGATGTCCGCCGGACGCATCGTCATGGCCACCGTGGAGGGCGACATCCACGACATCGGCAAGAACATCGTGTGCCTGATGCTGGCCAATAACGGCTTCGACGTGGTGGATCTGGGCAAGGACGTCCCGGCCGAACGCATCGTGGACGAGGCCCTGACCCGCAACGCCGACGTCATCGGGCTCTCGGCGCTCATGACCACCACCATGGTGCGCATGTCCGACACCGTGCGCCTGCGTGACGAGAAGGGCTGCCGAGCCAGGATCATGGTCGGCGGGGCCGTGGTCACCGAGGCCTTCGCGACCTCCATCGGCGCCGACGGCTATTCCCTGGATGCCGTGGGCGCGGTGCGCGAGGCCGCTCGGCTGGTGGATTCGGCCCGCGGTTGCCAATCTTTGGAAAACTGCTAGGCTTTTTTGTCCCGACGCTGTGCGTGCGCCGGTTTTTCTGGAGGTATTCCATGCGTGTCATCACCTGCGCCATCCTTTCGGTTTTCCTGACCCTGGCCTGCCTGAGCCCGGTTTCGGCCCAGGCCCGGAACGACATGACCATCACCGCCGGGGAATTGGTGGATCGCATCGGCCAGTCCCGAGGGAAGTTCGTGGTCATCAATTTCTGGGCCTCATGGTGCCGGCCCTGCCAGCAGGAGATTCCCGAGCTGATCACCCTGCGCCGGGACATCCCCGAAAGTGAACTGGTTCTCCTGGGGATCTCCGTGGACCAGAACTCCGGGGATTTCTTCCGCTTCATCAAGCAGATGCCCTTCAATTATCCGGTCTACCAGGGCGGCGCGGATGTGGCCGGTCTTTTCGCCGTGGACGCCATCCCCAAGATGGTGGTCTTCAACCGCGACGGTGAAATGATCCACACCAGCGAAGGCTACATGTCCGGCCAGGAACTGCGGGAGTTGCTGTCGCTTTCCGGCGGCGGGGAGGGGGCGTGACCGACAAGGACGATCTGTATCTGCGCAAGGCCCAGATCCAGGACGTACGCCAGATCCACGCCCTGCTCATGACCTGCGCCAAAAAAGAGCTTCTGCTGCCCAGGTCGTTCAACCAGCTCTACAGCCATCTGCGCGACTTCTACGTCCTTGCCGAGCGCTCCGGACGCGGCGTACACGGCTGCTGCGCCCTGACCATCGCCTGGGAGGATCTGGCCGAGATCCGTTCCCTGGCCGTGGACGAGGAACTGCGCCTGCAGGGATGGGGAGGGAAGCTGGTGGAGGCCTGCCTCAGCGAGGCCGTGACCCTGGGGCTGTACCGGGTCTTCACCCTGACCTATCAGACGGGCTTTTTCGAACATCTGGGATTCGTCGAGGTGGAAAAGGAAAAACTGCCCCAGAAGGTCTGGGCGGATTGCATCAACTGTCCCAAATTTCCGGAATGCGACGAGATAGCCATGATCATGGAGATGTAGCCCCGGCCCTTGGCGCGGGATTTGCCTTTCAACCGATTTACGGTATGGGACGGGACATGGGTGAAGTATTGCGGGAGGTGCTCGGCGAGGCGGCCGTGGCCGGGCGGGTGGCCGAGATGGCCGGGGAGATCGCGCGCCACTACGATGACGCGGAGCCGCCGGTGGCGATTTGCGTCCTCAAGGGAGCGGTCTATTTTTTTACGGATTTGACGCGGCATTTTCCGTTTTCACCGCAACTCGAATTCGTGCGCATCGCCAGCTACGGAGCTGGTACCTCCCCCGGCGCGGACCTTCGGTTCCTGGTGGACGTGGACTGTCCCCTGGAAGGGCGGCATGTGCTGGTGGTGGAGGATATCGTGGACACGGGGCGGACCACGGCCAAGCTGCTCGAGGTCTTTTCCGCCAGAAATCCCAAAACCCTGCGCATGTGCGCCCTGATCGACAAGCCCTTGCGCCGGGAAGTGGATGTCCGTGTGGATTTCGTGGGATTCACCTCGCGGGACGGCTACCTGGTGGGCTACGGCATGGACTTTGCCGAGCGGTACAGGCAGTTGCCCGGGGTGTGGGAGATGCAGAGAGTGTGATCTTGGCCCGGAACTTGCTTTATTTTATGAAACGTTCCGAAAAACCGAAGCATTTCGCGGAAGAAGGCCTATGATCGTAACATGCCCCAATTGCTCCTCCAGGTTTCGTCTGCCTGACGGCACAATCGGCCCGGACGGCGTCAAGCTGCGTTGCGGCAAGTGCAAGCACGTTTTTCATCAGGCAGCCTCCGGGCCGCCGCCTTCCGATACGCGCGATTTCGACTACCCGGACGAGGCTGGAGAGCCCGCAGCCAGACACGCCGGTTTTTCCGAGTCCGGTCCCGGGGAAGCTCCCGCCGCCGCTCGGACGCCTCCCGACCAGACCTCGGATCAGGAGCCCGGCAGCCTCTTTGCCTCAGAAACCTATGAGGGGGAAGAGGACGCTGCAACGTCGCCGACCGATTTCAACCTGGACGACATCTCCGATATCGACATCACTGGCAAAGCGGGAACGGGGGCCTCGGCCAAAGACGTCAAGCGCCGTTCCCTGATCGTGGCCCTGAGCCTGTTCGGGCTGGTGGTGGTCACCCTGGCCGCCGTCTTTTTCTTCGACCTGTGGCCGGGGGCCAAGGAGGCGCAACCGCCCGCGCCGCCGTCCGCCGAACAGGCCAAACCCGCCGATGGAACCACGCCGGGGGAGAAGCCCGCCGGGGAAAAGGCGGCTGAGAAGCCCGACGAGTCCGCCAAGGTCAAGGACATCGTGCTCCAGAATGTCCGTCAATATTACGTCACCAATGAAAAGGCCGGGCAGCTTTTCGTCATCGAGGGCAAGGCGGTCAACAACTTCAAGTCGCAGAAGGAGATGATCAAACTGGAGGCCGCCCTGTTCGACGAGAAGGGCGCGGTCCTCGTCTCCAAGGACATCCTGGGCGGCAACACCGTGTCCCTATTCCAGCTCCAGGTCATGACCAGGCAGGAACTGGAGTCGGCCTTAAGCTCCCAGGTGGGCGTTCTGACCAACAACACCAACCTGGCTCCGGGCGCGGAAACGCCGTTTATGATCGTGTTTTTCGATCCGCCCGAGGCGGTCAAGGAATTCGGGGTCAAGGTCGTGGACGCCAAGGATCCGCCCGGGAAATAGCCCGGCGGCCATCCTCCATGAAGACCCGGCAACGCTACGTGTGCGCCGAATGCGGCGGCGTGTCCCCGTCCTGGCGCGGCCAGTGCCCGCGGTGCGGCAAATGGAACACCCTGTCCGCCCAGGCCGTGCCCGCGTCCAACTCCAAGGGCGGCCTCGCCTCGCTGTCATCGGCCGTCCCCCCGGCCTGCCTGGCCGAGCATCCCGACGAAGGCGCCGTGGCCGCCCCTACGGGGCTGGCCGACCTGGACCGGGTCTTGGGCGGCGGGCTGTCGCCCGGCGGGGCCATTCTGCTTGGCGGCGAACCGGGCATCGGCAAATCCACACTCCTTTTGCAACTCGCCGGGCGGCTGGCCGCCTCCGGCCGTTCGCCGGTCTATTTCTCCGGCGAGGAATCCCTGTCCCAGCTCAAATCCCGGGCCACGCGCCTGGGGTGCCTGCATCCCGGACTTCTGGCCGTGTCCTCCACCGACGCCTCCCAGGCCGTGGCCCTTTTGTCCGGCCCAAACCCCCCTGGCCTGCTCATCGCCGATTCCGTGCAGACCCTGCATTCCCCGGCCGCCGAAGGGGCCAGCGGCAGCGTGGGGCAGGTGCGAGCCGTGTCTTCGGAACTCGTCGAGGCCGCCAAGCGCTCGGGGACGCCGCTGATCCTGGTGGGGCACGTCACCAAGGACGGCCAGATCGCCGGTCCCAAGCTCATGGAGCACATGGTGGACACGGTGCTCTACCTCGAAGGCGAACGCCGCCACGTCTTCCGCATCCTGCGGGTGCTCAAAAACCGCTTCGGCCCGACGGACGAACTGCTGGTCTTTGAGATGCGCGAGAAGGGGCTCGGCGTGGTGCCCGACCCGTCCACCTTTTTTCTGGGCGAACGCGACGCCACCCTCTCCGGATCGGCGGTGGTCATGGCCGTGGAAGGACAGCGGCCCCTGGCCGTCGAGGTCCAGGCCCTGGCCGCCCATTCCTATCTGGGCATCCCCCGGCGCACGGCCCTGGGTGTGGACCAGGGACGCCTGCATCTGCTGCTCGCCGTTCTGGAAAAACGCCTGGGCGTGCACCTGGGCCAGTCCGACATCTACGCCAAGCTGGGCGGTGGGCTGTCCATGCGCGACCCGGGACTCGATCTGGGGCTGGCCGCCGCCGTCCTCTCCTCTTTTCACGACCGGCCGTTGCCGGCCGGGGCGGTCTTCTGGGGCGAGGTGGACCTGGGGGGACGCATCCGGCCCGTGTCCGGGCACGACATGCGCCTCAAACAGGCCAAACGCCTGGGCTACGGGCCGCTTTTCTTCCCGCGCCCCGGCAAGGGCGCCCAAGGCATCAGCGACCTCGCCGCCCTGCACGCCGCGCTTTTTTGCTGAACCATCAATCGGGGCTGCCGCCCCGATCTCCACCCGGCGATCGGGGCTGCCGCCCCGAACCCCGCCCGGGGGAAATCATTTCCCCCGGACCCACTGGCATCCGGGCATCATGCCCAGGCGCAACGCGCCGGGGCATGACGCCCGGAAATTCAGGTGGTTCGGAGAGAATGCTTGCTCCCGAACGCGGACGCGAAGCGAGGCATGCTCCCGGCCCTGTATTTGCTGCGCAAGGCGCAGCAAACACAGGGCCGGAAAACTGGCTCTTGCACACGGACGCGAAGCGCGTCAGAAGTTTTTGAAGAGGGGGTCCGGGGGGGAAACTTTTTTCAAAAAGTTTCCCCCCCGGCCGCCGGAGGCGTTTCCTTCAGCCCGAAGATGATCCCCTCGGGGCCGATCATGGCCTGGTCGCCGGGGACGGCGTAGCAGAAGACCGGGATGTCGGGGGCGTGGGCGGGACCGGCCTCGGCGATGCGCGCCGGCAGGGTCCACAGCCGCGAGGCGTCGCCGAAAAGATGCATGGGGACCAGGAGCCCGGGGCGGACGGCCTGGGCGAAGGCCACCACGCCGCCCAGGGAGTCCAGGCGGAAGTCGCAGTTGGTGAAGGCCACATCCGGGCTGAAGGCCGCGATGCGGGCCAGGGCGTCGGTGAAGAAGCGGCAGGTTTCGGCCCTGGCGCGGTCGGGCAGGGTGGGCCAGTCCCACTGGGCCAGGTCGCCGCCGAAATACAGGCGCTTTTCCGGCGTCTCGATGAGATAGGCCACGCCCAGGTCGTTGCTTTCCAGGGTCGAGACGAAAAATCCCTCCACCTGCCGGGTCTGGTCCGGCTCCATGATCACGGCGTCCGGGGGCAGGCTGTCCGGGAACATGTCGGCCACGTCGTCCGAGACCACGAAGCGGCGCGAGGCCGCCCCTTCGGTGACCGCCAGGATGTTCGGATCGAAGTGGTCGGGGTGGCCGTGGGAGAAAAAGACCACCAGATCGGCCCCGTGCAGAAGCGGCGCCGCCGTCTGGGCGGCCTGGGCCGGCAGATGGCTGGGGCGGGGATAGTCGAAGAGCAGCACGCGCCCGGCGTGGCGCACGACGAAGCAGTCGTGATGGATGTAGGTGATGTCCATGGGCGGCATTCTCCTGGGGCGCGTGTCCGGTTAGAGCCCCAGTTCTCCCCACAGGGCGTCGATGCGTTCCTTGACCTCGGGGGCCATGCGCAGGGATGCGGGCCAGGGCCGGTGATGGCCGTCCTGGGGGCCTTTTTTCGTGGCGTCGATGCCCATCTTGCCGCCGTAGAAGGCCAGGGGCGAGGCATGGTCCAGGGCGTCCAGGGGCCCGTCCACCATGACCACGTCGCGCCGGGGGTCCACGTTGTTGCCAAGCCGCCACAGCACCTCGGAGGTGTTCTGCACGTTGACGTTTTTGTCCACCACCACGATGATCTTGGTGAACATCATCTGTCCCAGGCCCCACAGGGCGTACATGACCTTTTTGGCTTGGCCGGGGTAGCGTTTGTCGATGGAGACGAAGCACAGGTTGTGGAAGACCCCTTCCAGGGGCAGGCTCATGTCCATGATCTCGGGCAGTTGCTTCTTGATCAGGGGCAGAAACAGGCGTTCCGTGGCCTTGCCCATGAAGCAGTCCTCCATGGGCGGCGGACCCACCAGGGTGGCCGGATAGATGGCGTCCTTGCGGTGGGTCAGGGCCGTGACGTGGAAGACCGGATAGTCGTCGGCCAGGGAATAATAGCCCGTGTGGTCGCCGAAGGGGCCTTCCCGCCGCCGTTCCCCGGGCTCCACATAGCCCTCCAGCACGAACTGGGAGTTGGCCGGAACCTCGATGTCCACGGTCTTGCACTTGACCAGCTCCACGGGCGAGTGGCGCAGGAATCCGGCGAACAGCATCTCGTCGAGTTCGTCGGGCAGGGGGGCCGTGGCCGCGTAGGTCACGGCCGGGTCCGAGCCGATGCATACGGCCATTTCCAGGCGTTTGCCGAGTTTTTCGGCCAGGTGGTAGTGGTAGGCCCCGCCCTTGTGGCGGTGCCAATGCATGCCTGTGGTCTTCTTGTCGAAGACCTGCATGCGGTACATGCCCAGGTTGCGCTTGCCGGTCTCGGGATTCTTGGTGATGACCCCGGGCAGGGTGATGAACGGCCCGGCGTCGCCCGGCCAGGTGGTCAGGACGGGCATGATGGAGAGGTCCACGTCGTCGCCGGTGTGGACCACGTCCTGGCAGGGGCCCGAGCCGACCTCCTTGGGGAAGATGTTGGCCATGCGGGCCAGCTTGGGCAAAAGCTTGAGCTTTTTGATGATGCCCGAGGGCTTTTCGATCTCCAGAAATTCCGTGATCTCCGAGGCCAGGGCCTCCAGGCTTTCGACCTGGAGGGCCATGTGCATGCGGGTGTAGGAGCCGAAGGCGTTGGTCAGCACCGGGAACCGCGACTGGCCCACGTTTTCGAAGAAAAGGGCCGGCCCGTGCTTTTTGCTCACCCGGTCCGTGACCTCGGCCACCTCCAGATAGGGATCGAGCCGGGCGGCGATGCGCTTGAGCTCGCCCGCGCCTTCAAGTGCCTTCACGAAATCCTGCAGATCCTTGTATGCCATGCCGGTATGCCTCGAAATAGGGTAAGGGGTTGAAGATGGAACACGGGGAAGGACCGGTCAGGCTGCGCATCCACCCTTGTGTGCCGTGGCGGTTAGTGGGGACGTATTCCTCTGGAAAGGGCGGGCGGCCCATTGCGCGTCCCCGCGTTGCGCCCCATGCAAAGCCACATCAATGACTTATAAAAAAGCGAATCATCTTGAATTGTTATCCTCGAAATATGCATGCCCGAAGCGCAAGGGACCGACGCTAGAGGAACCGCAGGAGCTTGGAGCTGGTGTGGCGCAGCCGGAAACTGATGAGCCGGGCCATGTTGATGGCCATTTTCAGGGCCAGGGCCTTGTCTTCCCTGCACATCCTGTCGAACTCCTCCCTGGTCAGCACTAAAAGCCGCGTATCCTCGGCGGCCAGGGCCGAGGCCGAACGCGGCAGCCCCTCCACCAGGGCCATCTCCCCGAAGGCCCGGCCGGGGCCCAGGCGCACCAGGAACTTGGTGGAAAACTCGTCGCCCTCTTCATGCTTGGTGATCTCCACCACCCCGTGCAGCACGATGGCCATGTAATCGCTGCGGTCGCCCTCGCTGAAGATCGTCATCTCCTTGGGAAAATCCAAGATCGCCATGAACCGGGAAAGGGCCTGGATGTCCGGCCAGGAAAGATCCTTGGCCCAGGCCGACTCGTCGAGCATTTCGCATATCCGGCGGCCAATTTCCGGAGAAGAAAGGGGGTCGTCGACGTGGCTGGGCATGATGCTCTTCCTTTGCCTGTGGGGTGTGGCGTATCGGTCATGTCCTTACACTCGAAGGTTCACCCCCGTAAAGCTCCCGGCCCCGCTTCCCAGGAGGGAGGCCGCAAGGGACGGGAATGACGCCGCAAGGGGACGCGGCGCGGCCATCGGCAAAAGACGCACGAGGCGTTGCCCCAGGCGGACGGATTCGGGCAGGAAGGCGTGGCGGTCGAGATGCTGCGGCTGGGCGGCAAAGACCAGGCATGTGGCCGTGTCGCCCTGGAGGATGGCCTTGATCCGGACGTCTCCCGGGCCATGGAGCCGGAAGGCGAGGTGGATTTCTCTCGATCCCCCCGCCCCGGGGCGTCCCACAAGCAGTTCGTGTCCCGTGGCGCCGGGAGGGAACCAGGGGGCGTACAGGTACTTTCCCAGGCGCAGAAGCCCCGGCAGGGCGGCCAGTTCCCGGGTCAGCCGGGCCATGCGCCGGTAGGCGGCAAGAGCCGTTTCATCGGCGCGAAGCGCGGCCAGAAAGCGGCGTTTGAGATCAATCAGGTCGATGGCCTGGGCAGGGGAAGGGGCCGGGGGCGAAAGCTGTGGCAGATGCGGCTCCAGGGCGGCCCGGGCGCTCGCCAGGGAGGAGAGGAGTCCCGCCATGCGGCGGGGATCGGCGGCGGCCGGATCGCCCGTGTCCCTGGCGATCTCGCGCAGCACCACCACCGGGTGCATCCGGGCGATGAAAAAGGTCAGCCTGGCCCCTGGGGCGGGATCCGTGTCCGTTGCGGCCAGAAGCTCGAACCCCGAGATGTCCACCAGGGCGTGCCGGGCGTCGGGGCGGGAAAGCACCCGGCCCACGACCCGTTCCCCGGTTCGGAACGCGCGGCGGAAGTCGTCGAGATCACGGCCGGCCATGGAAACGCCTCAGTCCCTCGCGGGGCAATGCGGGAGCCGCTGCACGTCCTCCCCCCGTTGGCGGCCGGATCAGGACGCGGCCTGTTCGAGGATCAGCCGCACCTCGTCCGGGGCCAGGCCCGTGGCCTTGGCCAAGGCGGCGATGGATTGCCCCTTTTTGTGGCCGTTTTGAATCACCTGGCGCAAGAATTGCGGGGATCGCGACATCTCGCGGGCCTGCTTGAGAAGCCGTTCCAGTTCCGTCCGGCGTTCCTCGAGTTTTTCGTCCAGAGCCAGGAGTTCGGCGTGGCGGCGTTTGAAGCTCGACACCAGCTCTTGTTCCAACTGGGCGTTGACGCGCAGTTTTTCCAGCAGCTGCTCCTGGTTGTTCTGCATCCTGTGCAAAAGGCCCTCGGAGCGGCGCAGGCGGGAAAAAAAGACGACCACCAGCGCGATGAGCGCCAGTTCGCTGACGGTAAGAAAGAGGATCAGAAAAGACTCGGCGCTCATGGACCACCCTCGATCCGGGACCTGTGTTCGGGAGTCGCCCCCCGTCCCTCATATCTTGGCATCGATGATGTTCCCCGTCCAGGGGGTGATGCGGGCTGGAGCCGTCTCTTCCTCCCCGGACGGGTTGCGAGCCTGACGCCTGTGGGGATGGCGCTTTTCGCGGCGGCGTTCCTCGTCCTGCTCGGAGACGGACTCGGCGGCATCCTGTTCCTCGAGCTTGGGAACCTGCTTCTCCTCCTCCTTCAGGCGCTGCAAGGCCAGTTCCGCAGCCGTGGCCTGCTGCACCCCGGGATGGATCACCTCGGCGTGGGCCACGTTTTGCGCGTAGGGCATGACCTGGAAGAGGGTGGAGAGGTCGATGGACATGTCACTTCACCACGTATTTCTCGATGAACAGGTTCTCGATCTGCTCGTCTCCCAAGAATTGGTTCATTACCGAAATGATGTCCTGTTTGAGGGCATCGGCAACCTTCTTATCGTCCAAATAGACCAATTGTTTATTCTTCAAGAAATAATACACGGCGTCCCGGAGCACAACCGCGCTTCGGGCAAGTTCTTTTTCGAGCATGGGGCTCTTCGTGGCGGTGGTGAACTGGAGGCTGACCAGGAAGGCCTCGCCCTTTTCGTTGACCTGCTCCACCAGGAAGGGCTCCATGACCACCACGATTTCTTGCACTTCGGGGGGCGGCGGCGCGGGCGTCTCCGGGGCGGCTTCTTCGGCCGCTTCCTCAACCGGCGGCGGAGGCTCGTCCTTTGGCTTTGAGAAAAAGAGGAAATAGGCCACCACGGCCAGGATGACCAGCACAAGACCCGCCCCGCCGAAGATGACGGGCTTTTTCTTCCACCAGGGGGACGGCGGCTGCGTCTCTTCGTCGTGGACCGGCGCCTCCTCGGGAGCCGGAGGCGGTTCCTCGTCTTTTTCGTCCTCCAGAAACGGCGCGTCGTCCAGGTCCAGTTCGACCTTCTGCAAGGCCTTGGGCAATTCGTCGCTGAGTTCCGTGTCGTCGAGCTTGGCCTTGGTCAATCCGGCGTCGGCCGGATCGTCCATGGCCGCGGGGGCTCCCGACGGGGATGAGGTGCCTTTGTCCTTGCTCATGATGCGCGGCCGGTGCCGCATCCGAAGGTCCGGCTCATGGGAGGCTCCGGGGCGGCGGGCTGAACGTGTGGACCTTCATGACGGTCGATCAATCGATGCCGAAGTCGGTCTTGAATTTTTGCCGCAATCTGGCCAGGGCCTGGGAGTGCAGTTGGGAAACCCGGCCCTCGGTGATGCCCATGACCTCGGAGGTTTCCCGCATGTTGAGCTCCTCGCCGTAATACAGGGAAAGCACCAGCTTCTCCCGGGGCGTCAGGTCGTCGATGAGACCGGCCAGCTTGTCCACCAGTTCCTTGAACTCCGTCGACTTGAAAGGCTCGTTGTCGTTCTGGTTGATCTTGTAGGAGGACAGATTCTCGGTGATGGCGTCCAGGCTTATGCACAATTGGTTTTGCAGGGCCTCCATGCTCTGGGAGACCTCGCGGATGGTCAGCCCCGAGGCGTCGGCCAGGGCCTCCATGGAGGGGGCTTCGCCGTGTTCGTGCTCCAGGCGGCGGATGAGCTCCTCCAGGGTCCGGATGCGGTGGCGCTGTCCTCGCGAGAAGCGGTCCATGCGGCGAAGTTCGTCGAGCATGGCCCCCTTGATGCGGTTTTCGGCGTAGGTGTCGAACTTGATGCACAGCTCGGGCCGGAAGCGTTTCAAGGCCTCCATGAGTCCCAGGGCCCCGGCGCTGATCAGTTCCCCGAGCTCCACGCTCTGGGGGAGCTTGGCCTTGAGGCGCAGGGCCAGGATTTTGATTTTGGGCGCAAAATGCTTGACGATCTCCTCCCGGTCGCGGAGATCGAAGTCTTCCCAGGCGGTTTCCCCGGAGTCCAGCCTAAGCCAGGGGGGGCTGTTCCTGGAAGAGGAGCTTTTTCCAGAAAAATTTGATGTTTCCATCGAGGGTTGCCGGGATGTCCCAGGTAGTGATGGTCCGGGCGATGTCCTCCAGTTTCCTGCTGGCCGGGGCCTCGGGGGACTCGACGCAAAAGGGCTTCTGCCGGATGACCGCCGCCTTGACGGCCGGATCCTGGGGCACGAATCCCGCGAAATCCAGGGATATGCCGCTCAGGAAGCGGTCGCAGGCCTGATAGAGCTTCTCGTATACCACCTTGGCCGCCTTGGCGCTTTGGGCCATGTTCACCACCACCCGGAACCGGTTGACGGCGTGGTTGATGTGCATGACCTTGATCAGGGCGTAGGCGTCGGTCAGGGAGGTGGGCTCCGTGGTCAGCACCAAGAGCCGCTCCCGGGCCGCCAAGTTGAAATATATGACATTGTCGCTGATCCCGGCCCCCGTGTCCACGATTAGATAATCGATGCGGTTTTCAAGGTAGTCCATGGCCTCCAGAAGCTCCAGCTTCTGGCCCGTGGACAGGGTGAGCATCTCCCCCACGCCCGAGGAGGCGGGCAGGATGGAAAACCCGTACGGGGTCTGGAGCAGGACGCGGTTGAGGGTCACTCCCTCGTGGAAGAGGTGGAAAAGATTCAGCTTGGGGGTCAGGCCAAGCAGCACGTCCACGTTGGCCAGCCCCAGATCCGCGTCGAGAATGACCGTGCGTTTGCCCATGCGGCTCAGGCAATAAGCCAGATTGATGGAAATATTGGTCTTGCCCACGCCTCCCTTGCCGGAGGTGACTGAGAAGACCAGGGGAAGTTCCGTGTGGGCCGTCACTGCATATGCTCCGCGTCGCGCCGCAATCGTAAAAGATACGACGATTGTCTTTGTTTTGTGCGGGCGTCGCCCCGGGACATGGGGCCGCCTTGGGTCTTACGCCGCGCTTTTCGCCGTGGTGGCGTCCGTTTTCATGCCTCGTCCGGAGGGGCATTCCCTGTCGGCCTCGCCGGGAAGCTGGTGTTTGAAGATGAGTTTCCAGACGTCGGTGGCGCTGGCCGTACTGAGGTTGCGGTTCAGTTCCGGGCCATGGGACAGGGCCGAGACCGGCAGTCCCATGCTGTGCGCCACATTGATCAGAGCCCCGAAATTACAGGCTTCATCAATCTTCGTCCAGACAATACTGCCCGGGGCGCAGGCCCGGTAACGGGAGGCAAAGGACCGGAGCTGGGATGTGGCGCAGGTGGGGCTGAGCACCATGTGCACGGCCACCCCGGGATGCCCGGCCATGCCCAGGGCGCGAAGGCGCTGGTCCATGCTTTCCTCGCCGCGCAGGCAGGGCATTTCCGCGAAAGCCCACCCGTTTGGGCCGAGGCTTTCCCACAGGGTGCGGAATTCTTCCGGGCTGGTCACGCTTTGAAAGGTGATGCCCGAGAGTTCGGCGTAGCGTTTGAGCATGGCCGATCCCGTGGAACCGTCCCACAGGGCGGCCACCGTGACCGGCGCGTCCGGATGCTGCCGCTTCCTGGCCAGGGCCAGACGCAGGACGGCCGTGGTCTTGCCCGCGCCCGAAGGACCGGCCAGGACGTGGACGCGCTGCCCCCAGTTGCCGGAAGGCAGGGGCTTGATCCCGACCATGCGGGAGAGGGCGGGCAGGACGGTGCGTTCCCCGCCGTCGGCCAGGGATCGGAACAATGTCAATAATACGGCGTCCTCCACGCCTTCGCGCTCCAGGTATTGCAAGGCTAGGCGCTGGCAGGGCTCGAGCCTGTCAAATTTCAGACCCGGCTTGAGCAGGGCCAGCATGTGGTCCCGAATCTCATCCCATTCCCGCCGCCAGTCATCGCCCGCAGGCGGGCTCGGGATGGCTAGGTCCGGCGGCGTCTCGCCTCCGGGCCTGGACGCCCTGCCGGGTTGCCTGCGGGGGGGGCTTTTGGGAGAGGCCTGGGGCATGGTCACCACCTTATCCTGGGCGGAGACAGGCTGCGCCGTGTCGCCGGACTCCACGGCGGCCATGATCTCGCATAGGCTGTGGCCGTTTTCGCGCACGGTCTGGTTGCTCAGGATGACCGCGTCCGGACCCATTTCGCTTTTGATCCTGGCCAGGATGCGCGCCATGTTCTTGTCGCGAAAGGTTCTAACCTGCATTGTTGATTCCTATGGTGGCAAGGGATTGGAGCTTGATCTCTCCGGGGATTTCGGCCTGGGAGATGACCGGGAGATTGGGGACGAACCGCATCAGAAGCTGGGCCAGGTGCGGCCGGGAGACGGGCGAGGTCAGAAGCACCGGCTGCCCCTCCACGGACAGGGCCTTGTCCATGGCGTTTTTGATGGCCTGGATGATTTTTTGCGCCGTCATGGGTTCCATGGCCAGATAGGTGCCGTGTTCGGTCTTGCGCAGGCTTTCCTGGATGCTGCCCTCCACCTTGGGGGAGAGGTTGAAGATGGGCAGGGAGCCGCCAGGGGAGAGGTACGGCTTGACGATGGTGCGCCCCATGCGGGAGCGCACGTATTCCGTGAGCTGGTCGGGATCCTTGATGGAATGGCCATAGTCGGAAAGGGTCTCCACGATGGTCAGAAGGTCGCGGATGGAGACGTTTTCCTTGACCAGGTTCTGCAGCACCTTTTGCACCGAGCCAAGCCCCATGACCCCCGGCACCAGATCCTCCACGGCCTTGGGAGCCCGCTTGGCCAGGTTGTCCAGGAGGTTCTGGGCTTCCTGGCGGCCCAGGAATTCGTGCAGATGGCGGCGGAAGACCTCGGTCAGGTGGGTGGCGATGACCGTGGCCGGATCGACCACGGTGTAGCCGGCCAGCATCGCCTCTTCCTTCTGGGCCTCGGGAATCCACAGGGCCGGGAGGTTGAAGGCCGGTTCGCGGGTTTCCACGCCGCCGATGCGATGCTTGGCGTCGCCCGGGTCCATGGCCAGGTAGTGGTCGATGAGGATCTCGGCCGAGGCCACCTCGTTGCCCTTGATGAGCACGGTGTACTGGCCGGGCTTGAGCTGGAGGTTGTCGCGCAGGTGCAGCGAGGGGATGACCAGGCCCATGTCCAGGGCGAACTGGCGGCGGATGGAGCGGATACGGGCCAGGAGGTTGCCGCTTTGCTCTTCGTCCACCAGGGGGATCAGGCCGTAGCCGACCTCGAGCTCCAGAAGATCCAGGGGTAAAAGGGCCTGGACCTCTTCCGGCGTCTCCAACTCCGACTTCTTCGATTTGTCCTTGCCCTTGGCGTCTTCGCCGCCGAGCAGGGCGCGCTGCTTGGCGCTGGCCACGGAAACCCCGTAGATCAGGGCCGACAGGGCCAGAAAGGGCAGGGTGGGCATGCCCGGAACGATGGCGAAGATCACCATGATGCCGCTGACCAGGCGCAGGGCCCGGGGATGGTAGGTCAGCTGGGCGATGAATTCCTCGCCCATCTTGGCCTCGGAGGCGGCCCGGCTGACGATGATGCCTGCGGAGGTGGAGATGATGATGGACGGGATGATGGAGACCAGACCGTCGCCGATGGTCAGGATGGTGTAGGTCTGGGCGGCGTCGGCCCAGTCCATGCCCTTTTGGATGATGCCGATGCAAAATCCGCCCACGATGTTGATGGCCGTGATGAGGATGGTGGCGGTCACGTCTCCCTGGACGAACTTCCCCGCGCCGTCCATGGCGCCGTAGAAGTCGGCCTCCTTGCGGATGGTGTCGCGGCGGCTGGTGGCCTCGGCCTCGTCGATGAGCCCGGCGTTCAGATCCGCCTCGATGGCCATCTGCTTGCCGGGCATGGCGTCCAGGGTGAAGCGGGCGGCCACTTCGGCGATGCGCGTGGTGCCCTGGACGATGACTTTTTTGTTGAGCGAGAAAAGGATCAGGAAGATGACGATACCCACGAAATAGTTGCCGCCGACCACGAACTGGCCGAAGGCCTCGATGACCTTGCCGGCCGCGGCGGTGCCATCTTCGCCGTGCAGGAGGATCAGCCGGGTGGAGGCCACGTTCATGGACAGCCGCAGCAGGGTGGTGACCAGGAGCAGCGACGGATAGATGGAGAATTCCAGGGGCGAGGTCATGAACATGGTGGTGACCAGGACCACCAGGCTCACCGAGATGGACAGGGTGAGCATAAGGTCGATGAAAAACGGCGGGATGGGCACCAGCATGACGAACAGGATGACAACCACGCCGCCGGCTAAGAGGATGTCTCCCTGCTTGGTGAACTTCTCGTAGTCGAATTTGACCGTCGTCTGAGCTTTGGCCATGTTTTTGACACCTGTCGCGTTCGGATGTTGGGCGCGCTATCGGCCTTTGCGCCGGAACTTGTCGAGCTGGGCCAGGATGGTGGCCACGGCCTGGTAGAGCTCCAGGGGGATGGTCTGCCCGACTTCCACGGACTTATACAAGGCCCGTGCCAGGGTTTTGTTCTCCCGGATGGGGATGCGGTGTTCCCGGGCGATGTCCTTGATTTTCTCGGCCAGGTGGTCGAGCCCCTTGGCCACCAGGAGCGGGGCCGGGGAAACCATGGGGTCGTAGCGCAGGGCGCAGGCGATATGGGTGGGGTTGGTGATGACCACGTCGGCCTTGGGCACGTCGGCCAGCATGCGTTTCTGCATCACCTCCATCATCTTCTGACGCTGCTTGGCCTTGATTTTGGGATCGCCCTCGGCCTGTTTGCGTTCGTCCTTGACCTCGTCCTTGGTCATTTTGAGATTCTCGGCATAGCTCCAGCGCGTATACCACACGTCGGCAATGGCGATGAGCACCATGGGGACCAGGGCGTAAAGCACCATGGTCATGGCGGTCCCCAAAAGATAGGTGATGAATCCGTAAGGGGTCTGGTAGAACAGGGGGATGAAGTTGGTGAATTCCTGTTTGAGCACCAGATAGGGGGCCACGGCGATGGCCGTGGCCTGGGCCAGCTGTTTTCCCAGCCTGAACAGCGTCTCCATGCTGATGAAGATGCGCTTGATCCCGGCCATGGGGTTGAACAGATGGCTGAAATCGGGATCGAAAAGTTTCGAGTACCAGATCTTGCCGACCTGGATACGTTGGGTGATGTAGGCGGCCACGGCGATGCAAAGCATCATGGGCAGGAGCATGACGGCCAGTTTTTTGGAAATCATGACCATGATTTCGTAGACCCCGCTCGGGGTGATGACCGTGGTGAATCCTGTCTTGAAGGCCCAGATGAAGATTTCCCGCATTTCCTTGTCCATTCGGAAAAGGAAAAAATTCAAAACCATGAGCCCAACGAATAAGACGATTATTTTGGGGAGTTCCTGGCTTTTGGCAACTGACCCTTTTTTTCTGGCCTTGCCGACGCGTTTTTGCGTTGCGCGTTCTGTTTTACTTGGATCTTCTTGCTTGCCCATGGCGGTTTCTTGTGTCTTGCGGTGTTATTGCACCATCATCCGGAGCTTTTCAGGATGGCGTTGTAGATGACGCCCATCTCCAGGATGTAGTCGCCGACGTAGCGGGCCAGGGTCGTGAAGATCAGGATCATGAACAGGAAACCGACGCCGATTTTCAAGGGAAAACCGATGAAAAGGACGTTCATCTGCGGCGCGGCCCGGGAGATGAGCGCCAGGGCCAAATCCACCAAAAACAGCGCAGCGATGACCGGGGAGGCGATCTTGAGGGCCAGGGTGAAGATGTTCGCGGCAAAGGCCAGGATGTGTTCCCCCAGTTCCGGATTGATCAAGAGACCTCCGGGAGGGACGAGGTGGAAGCTGTCTCCCAATGCCTGGAGCAGAAACAGGTGGCCGTTGAGGGCGAGGAAGATCAGCATGGTGGTCTGGTAGAGCACATGTCCGGTGATGGGTTCCTGGGTTCCGGTCAGGGGGTCGATGACGTTCATCATGGCGAATCCCATGGAGAACCCGATATAGTGGCCGGCGGTCTGGACCGCAGCGAACAGGAAGCGCACCACCACGTCGAGCAACAGGCCCATGATGATCTCTCCGAAAAGCATGAGCGCGATCATCCAGGGATAGGCGGGCAGAAGCGCTCCGGGAAAGCTCAGCTTGGGCCAGATGGCCAGGCTGAGCACGATGCACAGGGCGCCTTTTATGGGATTGGGCAGGACGGAGCCGCCGAAGACGGGCAAGAGGAACAGGATGAGGCTGACGCGCATAAGCGTCAGAAAATAACTGAAGATGGTGGCGGGATCGAAATTGAAGAGATCCATGCCGTCCGGTCAGCAAAAAACGGACCATCCCGCCAGGAAAATCGGCACGGCCGATGGCGGCCGGCGTTCGGCAAAACGGAGGGAGGAACCGGCCGTGCGTTTTGGAAAAGGAAGAAGGACAAAACGGGCGTCATCACACATGAAGATGTGGATGTCGCCGACGCCCCACAGGCATGAAGAAGGAGAAGCGGGGCGGGACCGGGCCTGGATCCGGTTCAGGTCTGGGAGAGCCCTTCGCCGGGAGGAGGGAGGTCAGTTGAGGATATAGCGCATGGGGTTGACCGGGACGCCGTTGACGCGGACCTCGTAATGCAGATGCGGCCCGGTGCTGCGTCCGGAATCGCCCACGGAACCAATGGCCTCGCCCCGGGAGACGGTCTGTCCCTGGGTCACGGCGACGCCGTCCAGGTGGCTGTAGCTGGTGGTGATGCCGCCTCGATGCTCAATGGTCACCGTGGGGCCCGAGCCTTGCCCCTCTCCGGCGAAAGAGACGGTGCCGGCCGCTGTGGCGTACACCGGGGTTCCCAGGGTGGTGCTGATGTCCAATCCCTTGTGGAACTCCTTGCGGCCGGAAAAGGGAGAGACCCGTTCGCCGAATTCCGAGGAAATCCATCCCTGGGTCGGCCATATGGCCGGGGTCGAACTCAGGTAATCCTTGTTTTCATTGAACAGGGCCAGGAGCTTTTCCTGCTCGGTTTTCTCCAGGCTGGCCTTCTCACCCAGGTCGTGCAGAAACTTGTGGAGGTTTCTGGCCAGCATTTCCTGGCGGTAGAGGGGGATGTATTTCTTGGAAAAGTCCTGGTCGCCTCCTTCGGGCTGGGGGCTGACGTTGCGGGGTTCCTGGTCGAGATTGATCATGAGGCGCAGTTTGGCGTCGAAATCCCGGATGCGCGACAGGTCGGCCTCAATGCCCTTTATTTTTTCCGAGAGGTTCAGCAGCTGCGATTTTTGTTCCTGTACCGTCTTTTCTGCGGCGGCCAGTTCGAGTTCCTTGAGGGTATACTCTCCATAATAGGACAAAAGGACGATGTTGGCCGCGACCATGCCCGCAATGGCCAGAAGGGTGAGGAAGAAGAGCCATCCCCGGAGTCGCAGTTTCCGGTAGACGCCATGCTGGTCTTTGAAGATGACGATTTGGTAGTCGCGAAGCATGTGGTGTCGTCTTGCGGCCATGCCGCGTATGCCGTGTCGAACGGTTCTGGCTGATGGATTTGTAAAAAAGTGAAACCGGTCGGCCGGGGTATCGAACCTTTCAGAGCGCTCCGAAAAGGACACGACATCCTGAGGGCCCTTGGCTGGCGGCAAAACGCTATCGGTCAGCCGCATCCTTGTCAAGTTGCCAACGGCGAAGAGCGTTTACGACATTGGTGCGGGCCTTTTTCTCCGACGCGAACCGTTCCGTCAGCCAAGTGGCGATTTCCAGGCGTTTGGAGCGCTTGGAATGGGGGCAGGGGTTTTCCCAGACGGGCAGGGACCAATCCCGGCTGGCCCTGAGAATCTGGCGCTTGTCGACCAGAAGCAGGGGCCGGATGACCGTCAGGCGTCCGGAAAAAAAGGATTCCCGGGCGGACATGCCGTCCACCCGGCCGCCCTGGAACAGGTTCATGAAAAAGGTCGCGGCCAGATCGTCGGCGTTGTGCCCGAAGGCCAGGTGGGTCAGCCGGTAGCGGCGGCACAGTTCAAAAAGGCGCTTACGGCGCAGCCAGGCGCAATAGAAACACGGCGAGTTCTTGCGGTTTTCCGGGGAGTGGGCGCGGGGGCCGTGGTCGGTGACCTCGATATGGGCGGCCAGGCCGAGGCCGGCGCACAACCCGGCCAGGGGGGCGTGGTTTTCCGGGTCGAAGCCGGGGTTGAGATGCAGGGCCATAAGCTCGGTGGCAAACGGCACGATGCGCTGGCGGGCCCGCATGACCCGCAGAAGCACCATGCTGTCCACGCCCCCCGATACCGCGACGCCGACACGAGCCCCCGGAACGAGGCCCCCGGTGTGCATGAGCAGCTTTCCGGCCTTGGCGATGCAGAATTTCTGGGCGTAGGTCGGATTCTTGTCCTGGAGCCGCAGGTCGTCCGCAGCGGCTCGTCCCGCAGGGGGCGCAGCACTCATGCGTCCAGCCTTTTGCCGGCGAAACGGAACACCGTCCCGGGAATGGGGCATCCGGGGCGCAGCGGCCGACCTCCGGGTCGCGGGCTCATTCCGTGCCCAGAAGGATGTCGCGGATCTCGGAGAAATGCCCGATGGCGCTTTCCATGACCCGCTCCATGTGTTCCGCCGTCAGACCCAGCCTGGCGAACACCGCCTCGCTGGGGGCGTAATGCATGCCGTCGTAGCCCAGCCCGATGCCGGTCATTTTGGCGATGACGTCCCCGGCGTGGACCAGATCCAGGGCCAAATCGCGCACGGGGGCCGCGTCGGGATCCAGACGGTGCCGCACCACATAGACGATGGGCTCCGGGAGCTTCCAGTGCTCGAGGAGCATGGCTCCCAGTTCGCCGTGATCGATGCCCAGCACCGCCCGTTCCGCCTTCTCGAAGGGAATGCCCTGGGAGTAAGCCAATTCCATGATCGGTTCCGCGTCCACGGCCAGGAAGGCCCCGAGCACGACCTTGCCGATGTTCACCAAAAGGCCTGAGGTGAAGGTATGGGGAGGGGCCGTCAGACCCAGTTCCCCGGCCAACTGCTCCGAGGCCACGGCCAGGGCTGCGGAATGCTCCAAAAGCTGCCCCGGGGGAAGCCCGTAGCCCTTGATCTCGTATTTGGCGAAGGGGGCCACGCCCGAGGCCAGAACCATCTGGTAGACCCGCTGCATCCCCAGGCGCATGATGGCGTCCTTGACCGTGGTCACGTTGCCGTGGCCGCCGAAAAAGGCGGAGTTGGCCATACGCAGCAGGTTGACGGTCAGGCCTGGCTCAAATTCGATGAACCTGGCCAGTTGCGTCATGGTGGCGTCCGGATCGTTGATGATCGACATGATCTTCTGCACCGGCATGGGCATTTGGGGCACGGCCAGAGCCTTGGCGATGATCTCTTGGCGTTTCATATTTCCCAGCTTTTCCCGCAGGAACTGATTACCACGCGCCCGGAGTCCATGTAGAAGCGAACCGTCCTTGGGATGGAGCCGCCCACGTCGGAGCCGGACAGGCGAAGATGGTTGTGGTCCAGGAGTTTTTGCAATGCGGCGAAATTCGCCGCGCCGGTGTCGAAGGTGTTGGAGACGTTCATCATCCGGCCGCACCCTGCGGCTTTGATGACCAGCCGTTCCCGTTTGGCCCCCTTGGCGTACATGGACTTGATCATGTGCGGCACGCCGGTGTTGACGTACATGCAGGGATTGATGGTTCTCCCCTCGCGGGCCTCCCGGGCCATGGGGAGCAGGCAATGGATGAGGCCGCCCACCCCGGTGGCCGGGTCGAAGGCCACAAGCCCCAGGCAGGAACCCAGGGAATGGGTGACCAGAATGTGGGTTGAGCGGGTGGCGACCCGCATGTCCGATATGCCGACGACGATGTCCATGGCTCGAAAAGGGATCCTTGTTCCTTCGCGTTGCGGCCGGGACACGGCCATTATCCGCAATCGGGGCGGGAGACAAGCCGCGGCATGCCTGCCGAGCCTCGTCTCCCGCCTCCAGACGTCGCATCGCCTGCGGGCACGGTATCCGATGCGGCGGGCCGGTCAGGTTTTTTGGACGAGCAATCTGACGAAAAAAAAGAAGCCGGCCACGAACACCAGAAAGAAAATCATGTTGTAGACATGGTACCTGTTTTTGCAGCGCCTGCGTTCCCGCAGAGAGTCGTCGATCTCCTCGTCGGTCATGTGCGACTTTTCCCGCAAGGCCATGCGCTCGTATGCGATATAGTCCTCATCTTCATATTTGATCAGAAAACGATGCCGGTTGACGAAAAAAGCATAATAAAACAGATAGATGATGAGGAAAAGGCCGAGAAGGTATTGGAGATCGTCATACAGGATCATGGGCGGGCCGCGCGAATGCTGTGCAATGTCCGGATATTGCGTATGTTGGGCGCTTCATTGATGATCATGGTCGGTACGCCTTTTGGGCCGGGCTCGATCATCGTCCTTGCGCTCCATACGGAAACGGATCCAATAAAGGACAAGGGCGAACGCCGCGAATGCGATCCCGAAAGCGAGTGGGCCAAGCCAGTTGTCCATACCGTTCCGCTCGGGAAAAGGGCTGCCGGAGTCTTGTGCCGGCCAGGCGCGGATGTCGCCCGGATCGCCGTCCGGTCCGGCATGGCTCCGGGGCGTCCGGGACGAGGCCGGAGTCGTCCCGAGTGTGCCAAAGGATGACGGGTGACGCAACCGGTTCCTCCTTTTCGCAGGCATTTCATGGAATAGCGGCGGGTGTCTTCATTTTGTGACGGTTCCGCCATGACGGCGCGGTGGACATGCCGCCGCGAAGGGCTTAATCGACCCAGGGGGATTCGCCATTTTTCTCCTCCAGACGACGATTGGAGCGTAACCACTCATGTCACTTGACTTTTTGCAGGAAGTCATTCGCGACTACGGATATCTGGCCCTTTTTATCGGCACCTTCCTGGAAGGGGAGACCATTCTGCTTCTGGCCGGCTTCGCGGTGCAGACAGGCAAATTCGGCATGTCCCTGCATGGGATCATCCTGACCGCCTTCGTGGGCTCCCTGGCCGGAGACCAGCTGGCCTTTTTCATCGGCCGGTATTTCGGCAACCGGTTCCTCAAACGCAGCGAGAAATGGCAGGCCCGGGCCGCCCGGGTGCACAAGCTGCTTGAGCGGTACCATGAGGTGCTCATCCTCTCGTTCCGGTTTTTTTACGGCCTGCGCAACCTGACCCCCTTCACCCTGGGCACCACGGACATCTCCGCAAAAAAGTTTTTTGTGCTCAATGCCATCGGCGCATTCATCTGGGCCGTGGCCTTTGCCTGCGTCGGCTATCTTTTCGGCGACCTGCTTGAAAACGTGCTGGAAAGCGTTCTGAAGGAAGTCCACAACGCCGAACTCATGGTTTTCGGCATCATCGCACTGGCGCTCCTGGCTCTCTGGATTCGGAAAATGTTGCGTAAGAAGTGATCCCGCCTTGACTCTTTCCGCTTGCCGGGTTGATAACAAAAGCGACCCGCCCTTTCGTGCCGCGGCCTGAACGCGGTGGTGGGAGACGGCTGTGGCGTTGTGCGTTCACGGTATCCCTGACTTGCCCTGATCACGGAACCGGGGGCCCCGTCGCCCAGGCGGTTCCGAAAGCGGTTTGGACATGGAACGAAAAGATCCCGGAACCTCCCTTCCCGCTTCAGGCGCGTTTTTTCGCGACTGCCGCAATCTGATGCGTGTCGCCGGGCGTTCCCTCGGCGGCGTCGTTGCCGCCAGGGAACGCGATTTTCTCTCCCTCGGCGAGCGCCTTCACGATTTGCGGGCCAGATCCGAGGAACTGGCCGAACAGGCCGCCTCCCTGGCCGCGACGACCTCGGGACGGTCCATGGACGAGGTGCTCGGCAGGCTTTCCACGGAACTCGAGCAGATGACCGGCGTGTGCGAAATGGGCAACAGCCGGGAGAGCCTGGAAGAACTGACGTCCGTCCGGGGCATCGTGGCCGATCTGGAAAAAATCTCCAGCGAATTCGGCAGGATTGTGAAGAGGCTATCCATGCTGGGCATCTCCACGCGCATCGAAAGCGCCCGCCTGGGGGCCCAGGGGTTGGGGTTCAGCACCCTGTCCGACGACGTGGAAAAGCTGGCCGCCACCATCATCGGATATGCCGGGCAGATCAGTGAGCGCAACCGGGCCCTGCGCGGGCTGGTGGACGAGGCCGAGGCCAAGACCCGGTCCGTCGTGGACAGCCAGGAGAGTTGTTCCTCGGTCATCTTCGGCGGACTCCAGGAGAATATCGAAACCCTCTCGAAACTGGCCGCCGCCTCCGCCGCCCTGTCCGAAACCATTTCCGGAAAGACCAGGATCATCACCGAAAACGTCTCCAGCGCCGTGTTGTCCATGCAGTTTCACGATATCGTCCGGCAGCAGGTGGAGCATGTGGAACAGGCCATGGGCGACGTGGACCAGGTGGTGGCGGTCAGGCTGGCAGACCGGCCCTCGTCTCCCGGGACGGATGGCGACGCCTTCGGGGATGAGGACCGGGAGGTCGTGGCCTGGGTCGGGGACGTGCTGGAATTGCAGTGTTCCCAATTGGGCAACGCCCGTGGGCGGTTCGTCAGCGCCGTGGAGACCTTGGTCGAAAACCTGCGCGACATCGCCGGAAACATCCTGGCCATCGGCGGCGAGATATTGGGGAGGGCCGGGAATGACAGCGGCGGCGCGGACCTGGGCCGGGTGGAGCGGGATGTGGCCCAGGTCAAGGGCGCGCTTCGCGGGTTCGCCGCCAAGGGCGAGGAATTGGCCGAAATCATGACGTCCGTGGCCGGGACGATCTCCGAAATGAGCGGGTATGTGGGCAAGATCGAGGACGTGGGCTCGGAGATAGAGCTTATCGCCATCAATGCCAGCATCAAGGCCGCCCATACCGGCGAACAGGGCGCCGCCCTCGGGGTTCTGGCCTCGGCCATCCAGGGCCTGTCCGTGGAGGCCAGGCAGCAGACCGACGAAGTCTCCCGAATTCTGCGGGACGTGGCCAAATCGTCGAATATTTTACAGGATAACGCCAGCATCTCCTACGACCTTTCCCAAGTGGACGATGTCTCGGCGCACCTGGATGGGCTCCTGGGACAGATCGGGGAAATGAACCGGAAACGGACGGCCATGTTTGCCGAGATCGGCGAGAAAAGCGCGGCATTGGGCGAGGCCGTGCAGGGTTTGGCCTCCGGCGTGCATTTTCACGAGGAGGTGGGGGATCGCCTGGAGTCGGTGCGGCGGGATCTGGACGATTTCCGCGCCCTGTCCAAGAGGATCGTGCCGTTGGAAAGCGATGTCCGGCGGCCCGAACGCCTTCGGGAACTCTTTGGCCGATACACCATGGAGGCCGAACGGGATGTGCACGAATCCGTTTTCGGCACCGCAGAGAAAGCGGAAAAGGGGAGCGGGCGCCAGAAATCCACACCCGATGAGGATGGCCTGGGCGACAACGTGGAGCTTTTTTGATTCGGGACTCCCGTCTCCTTCTTGCCGTTTCTTCCTGGCTGGAATAGAAAGAAGAACTCCATCGCATCGGCGGTCATGCCGCATGCGGCAACCTGTCATCAGGGGAACGCCATGGGGTTGCACGAGTTGCTTCGGGACGACGCCGGAGTCACGTTGCGTCTATCGGGTGCGTGGACCGTGGAGCATGCCGCGGGTTTACGCCGGGAACTTCTGGATATTCTCGCGGCAACCGACGCGGCGTATCTGGATTTGACCGGGGTCGAAGCTGCGGATGCCAGCCTTTTCGAAGTGGTGCATGCGGCCTGTCTCAGTGCCAGCCGTGATGCCAAGCGGCTGCAAAGGGTCGGCCCCCTGTCCGAGGCCGCCCGCCAGGCCGCCGTCGTGTCGGGTTTTGCGAAAAATGGCCCGTTTGCTGACTTTTGGAAAGACGAGGAGAGGCATGTCCAAGACGATCATGACCGTTGACGATTCGGCGAGTGTGCGGCAAATGGTCGGATTCACTCTCAAAAAAGAGGGGTATTCGGTCATTGAGGCATCGGATGGCAAGGACGCCCTGGGCAAGCTCAAGGGGACCGTGAACATGGTCATCACCGACCTCAACATGCCCAACATGGACGGCATCGAACTCATAAAAAACATCCGGGCCCAGGCGGCCTACAAATTCATACCCATCGTCATGCTCACCACCGAATCCCAGGCGACCAGGAAGCAGGAAGGCAAATCCGCAGGCGCCACGGGATGGATCGTCAAACCGTTCACTCCGGAACAACTTCTGGCCGTGGTCAAAAAGGTGCTTCGCTAACCGCAGCCAGGCTGGGCGCGTTCCCCCCGGCGACAAGGACGCCACATGTCCCAGGACGACATGCACCGCACGGCCTTTCGGGAAGAGGCAAGCGAACTCTTGGGAGAGCTTGAGGCCTCGCTTTTGGCCCTTGAGGACCAGCCGGAGAACCAGGATCTCATCAATCGCGTCTTTCGGGCCATGCACACCATCAAGGGGTCCGGGGCGATGTTCGGCTTCGACGATATCGCCGCCTTCACCCATGAGGTGGAAACCGTTTTCGACAAGGTGCGAAACGGCCTGCTGCCGGTTTCAAAGGTCTTGCTGGATCTGACCCTGGGGGCTCGGGACCACATCCTGCAGCTCCTGGATGCCGCCGACACGCCGGCCGGACCGGACCCGGATATTGCCCGGCACGGGCAGGGGATTCTCGACGGGCTACGCCGTTTTTCTCCGGCGGATCCGGTCCAGGCCGCCCCCCGGACCCCGGCTCCCGAAGCCGTGCGCGGCATGGCCACCTACCGCATCCGCTTCAAGCCAGGTTCCGGGTTTTACGCCTCGGGCAACAATCCCCTTCATTTCCTCGAGGATGTGGCCGCCCTCGGCGACATGCGCGGCTACCTGCATACCGAGGAGATCCCCTGCCTGGAGGACATCGACCCCGAGGTCTGCCATGCCTGGTGGGACATCGTTTTGGGGGCTCGCAAAAGCTATTCCCAGGTCCAGGACGTGTTCAGCTTTGTGGAGGACGACTGCGAACTGAGCATCGACCAGATCGACGGCGGCGAGGCCACGGCCGATGCCGGGGTGTACAAAAAACTCGGGGAGATTCTGGTCGAACGCGGCGACCTGACCCCGGACGATCTGGCCCAGGCCCTGGCCGCCCAGAAACGCCTGGGGACCGTGCTGGCCGACTCGGGGCTGGTGCCGCAGTCGAAGGTGGAGGCGGCGCTGGTCGAGCAGGAGGCCGTGCGCGACATCCGCAAGGCCCGGGAACCGGCGGCGGAAACGGCGTCGAGCATCCGGGTGGCCGCCGGCAAGTTGGACGATCTGGTGGATCTGGTGGGGGAACTGGTCATCGTCCAGTCCCAGATCAAGCAGGCGGTCCTGGCGGTCAACGACCCCTTCCTCAAGGCCCTGGCCGAGCATCTCGAACGGTTGAGCGACGATCTGCGCGATTCCACCCTCGGCATCCGCATGTTGCCCATCGGCTCCACCTTCAGCCGGTTCCGCCGTCTGGTGCGCGACCTTTCGGCCGAGCTCGGCAAGGAGATCGATCTGGTTACCTCGGGCGAGGAGACCGAACTGGACAAGACGGTCATCGAACGTCTGGGCGACCCGCTGGTGCATCTTTTGCGCAACAGCATCGACCACGGCGTGGAGCGTCCCGACGAGCGCCGCGCCAAAGGCAAGCCTCCTCGGGGGACGGTCGTCCTGACGGCCGAGCATTCCGGAGGTTCCGTGGTCATCCGCATCGCCGACGACGGCCGGGGGCTCGATCCCCAGGCCATCCGGGCCAAGGCCGTTGAACGGGGCCTTATGGCTGCCGATGCCGACCTCTCCGATAAGGAGCTTTTCAACCTCATCTTCCTGCCGGGTTTTTCCACGGCCAAGACCATAACCAGCGTCTCGGGCCGGGGCGTGGGCATGGACGTGGTCAAACGGGCCATCGAATCCCTGCGCGGCAGCGTGGATATCGACAGCGATCCCGGCCGGGGGGCGACCATCACCGTGCGCCTGCCCCTGACCCTGGCCATCATCGACGGGCTGCAGGTCCAGACGGGCCTGGAATGCTATGTGGCCCCCCTGTCGTTGGTGGAGGAGTGCGTCGACCTGCCGCGTGACGAGACCGGTGAGGGCGACAAGATCATCAACCTGCGCGGCGAGATCGTGCCGTATATCCGGCTGCGGGATTTCTTCAGCATTGACGGCCGTCCCCCGGACGTGGAACAAGTGGTGGTTTCCAGTGTCGAGGGTTCGCGGGTGGGGCTTGTGGTGGACCGGGTTATTGGCGAGCACCAGACGGTCATCAAGAGTCTGGGGCGCATCTACCGCGATGTGGAAGGGCTGTCCGGCGCCACCATCAAGGGCGACGGAACCATGGCCCTCATCCTTGACGTGCCGGGGCTTTTGCGCGCGGCCGTCGAATCCGGAAACTGAAAGGGGAGGGGGCCAATGGCTGCCGACGACACGGCCTTAAACGACAATCAATACCTGACGTTTGTTTTGGAAAACGAGCTGTTCGCCCTGAACATCGGGTCCGTGCGCGAGGTCTTGGAATTGACCTCCATCACCAAGGTGCCGCGTACGCCGGAATTCATCCGGGGAGTCATCAATTTGCGCGGCCGGGCCGTGCCCGTGGTGGACCTGCGCATGAAGTTCGGCATGGGCGAGACCCGGCGCACGGTCAACACCTGCATCATCATCGTCGAGGTCGAGCTTGACGGCGAGGCCACGGTGCTCGGCGCCCTGGCCGATTCGGTCCAGGAAGTCTACGAGATGGAGAGCTCCCAAATCGAACCGCCGCCGCGCATGGGCACCCGCATCAAGGCCGAATTCATCACCGGCATGGGCAAAAGCGGGGATCGGTTCATCGTCATCCTGGACATCAACAAGGTCTTTTCGGCCGAAGAGCTGAGTCTTGCCGCCGATGCCGGGCGGGGACCGGCCATGGCCGAAGGGCGCGAGGTCGCCGTCGATGCCGGAGCCTAAGGCGAATCGCGTCAATACCAGGCCGTCCTCCATGGTGAGCATGGCTGACAAGGATTTCCGGCGCTTCAGCGAGTTCATTCATACCGAGTGCGGCATCAAGCTGCCGATATCGAAGAAAACCATGGTCGAGGCCCGGCTGCAAAAGCGCCTGCGGCTGCTCGGCATGCCCACGTTTCGGGAATACAACGAGTACATCTTCAGCCCCTCCGGCCTTTCCGAAGAACTCGGGCACCTCATCGACGCCATCACCACCAACACCACGGAATTTTTCCGGGAATCCAAGCACTTCGATATCATGCGCCAGGTGGTGCTGCCCCACTGGGTGGCCATGCGTGGGGTGGTCCACCCCTTACGCCTGTGGAGCGCCGGATGCTCCTCCGGCGAGGAGCCCTATACCCTGGCCATGGTCTTAAGCGATTATGCCGAGAGAACCCCGGGGTTCCGGTTCACCATCACGGCCACGGACATCTCCTCCCAGGTCTTGGAAAAGGCCCGCCGGGCCATCTATCCCGAAGAGCGCGTGGCGGGCATGAACTACGATCTCAAGCGGAAATACCTCCTGCGCAGCAAGGACCGCACCAAGCGCCTGGTGCGCATCGTCCCTGACTTGCGGGAACGGGTGACGTTTTCGCGCCTCAATTTCATGGAGGAATTCCACTTCAACGACCCCATGGACATCATTTTCTGCCGCAACGTCATGATCTATTTCGACCGCACCACGCAGGAGACCCTTTTGAACAAGTTTTGCCGCCAGTTGCGCAAGGACGGACACCTGTTCATCGGCCACTCGGAAAGCCTGACGGGCATGGATCTGCCGTTGCGCCAGGTTTCACCCACCGTGTACCGGCGCATCTGACGCCATTTTTTTGAATCCATGTTCATGAATACTGCGGGCGGCCCGCTGGGCACGAAGGCATGCAACATTTATCGGTCAGCAACGCCAAAGGATGGTGAGGGGTGCAGAAGATCAGGGTTTTGATTGTCGACGATTCGGCCTTGGTGCGCCAGACCCTGACGGACATCCTGTCCTCCGATCCGGAGATCGAGGTCATGGGCACGGCCGCCGATCCCTTTGCGGCGGCGAAAAAGATGGAGGAGGAGGCTCCGGACGTCATCACCCTGGACATCGAGATGCCGCGCATGGACGGCCTGACGTTTCTGCGCAAGATCATGACCCAGCATCCCATGCCCGTGGTCATCTGCTCCACCCTGACCGAGTCGGGGTCGGAAACCACGCTTCGGGCCATGGAATACGGGGCCATGGACATCATCCTCAAACCCAAGCTGGGCACGCGGCAGTTTCTGGAAGAGTCGCGCATCCGCATTTGCGACGCGGTCAAGGCTGCGGGCCGGGCCAAGATGAAGCGGATCGTCCCCACCCCGGCCATGAAGGTGGAGCCCAAGCTTGGGGCCGACGCCATGTTGCCCGGTCCCACGGGCAAGGCCATGTTCGGGACCACGGAGAAGGTGGTGGCCGTGGGCGCGTCCACGGGCGGCACCGAGGCCCTGCGGGTCTTCCTCGAGGCCATGCCCCAGGACTGCCCGGGCATCGCCATCGTGCAGCACATGCCGGAGCAGTTCACGGCGGCCTTTGCCAAACGCTTAAACGGCCTGTGCCGGATCACCGTCAAAGAGGCCGAGGACAACGATACCCTCCTGCGCGGGCAGGCGCTCATCGCCCCCGGAAACAAGCACATGCTGCTCAAGCGCAGCGGCGCGCGCTATCATGTGGAGGTCAAGGACGGCCCCCTGGTCAAGCGGCACCGTCCCAGCGTGGACGTGCTCTTCCGCTCGGCCGCCCGCTACGCCGGGAAAAATGCCGTGGGCGTGATCATGACCGGCATGGGCGACGATGGGGCCGAGGGCCTCAAGGAGATGAAGGACGCCGGGGCCTATACCATCGCCCAGGACGAGGCCAGCTGCGTGGTCTTCGGCATGCCCCAGGAGGCCATCAAGCGCGGCGGCGCGGACAAGGTCATGTCCCTGACCCTCATCGCCCCGGAAGTGGTGCGCTTTTGCGCCGCGTGACCGGGTAAGCCCCATCCCGACGAGGGTCGCTGGACGGTATTTCCCTGGAGATCCCATGCCCCTGGAAATCGAGCGCAAGTATCCCGTGCCCGGGTTTTCGGCCCTGCGGCAGGCCTTGATGACGGCGGGGGCAGCGCCTGAGCCGGTGGTCTTCGAACAAAACATCGTTTTCGACGCCCCGTCCCCGAATGCCATGCCAGACGCCACGCCAGACGCCGGGCCACAGGTCGATCCGGTCGCCCCAGGCCTCCTGCGGGCTGCGGGCATCCTGTTGCGCCTGCGCCGCAACTCACCCGGCGGCCAGGCCGCCCTCGCCGGGGTGGTGACCGTCAAGCTTCCCGCGCCCGGGCAGGCCCCCGCCGGATACAAGGTCCGCCGGGAGATCGAGACCCGGGTGGAGGATTTTTCGGCCATGCAGGCCATCCTGCACGCCCTGGGCTACCGGGAGGCCTTGCGCTACGAAAAGGTGCGCCAGACCTGGCGGCTCGGCGATCTGCACATATGCCTGGACAGGCTGCCCTTTGGCCGCTTCGTGGAACTCGAAGGCGACCCGGAGGGCATCGCGGCCTGGGAGACCCGGCTCGGACTGGACCCGGCCTCGGCCCGCACCGCCACCTACCACGATCTGCACCTGGAGCGTCTTGCCGGTCAGGGGCTTTCGCCGACGGACAGCTTCATCTTTTCGCCGGACCAATCCGCCCGCCTTTTGGCCGCGCCGTCTCTCGAGGAAGAGGCGTAAGGCAGCCCGGCCAGTCCGGGAGCCCGGGCGAAGGCGGCCAGTGGTTGTGCATGGGAGCAACCTCTTGTAGAACCATGGGGCGTTCCAACGGCAATCCCGTCCCATGCCCGGATCGTTGGCCACGAGGGCGGCTTCCGTTTTACTCGTCATGAAAATGAAATCATCGCGCGGCATCCTGGGCAACGTGTGCCTGTCAGTCTCCATCCTGGTCATTTACGGCCTTTTGGGATACAGGATATACGTCATGTATTCCGAGGGGATCTGGCTGGATTGGGCCGTGGGCAACGCCGTCCCGGATTCCGTGGTCTGGACCGTCATCGGCATGCGGCCGTCGATCCTGAAATCCATGGCCATCTGGCTTTTGTCGCAGGATATCCTCCTGTACATGCTGCCGTTTCCGATCCTCCTGGCCGTCCTGGACAGGTGGCCCGGGGGAGATGGCCGGGTTTCCTGAAGCGGGATGACGCCGGGCGGGCATGGTTCGCACTATGGGTTTTGGCATGGAGAGCAGGTATCAAGAGGTGTCGCCGTGATTCGAGTATTCTGTGCGGTTTTCTTGGGTATTGCGGGTGTTTTGTACGGCAGTGCCGGTTTTGCCGGAGAAAAGGTCGATATGGCGGTCGTTCCGGTCGCCGTTTTCCTGGATCAGGGCAGCCGGGGGTTTTGCGCCGAGGTGCGGGCCACGCCGGGAGACCGGATGTTTGTGGTGTGCGATGACGCCACAAGCAAAAGGGTTATGGAAGAGCTTTTCGCCCTGGGCAAAAAGGGAGAGGCCTGTACGGTGGTCGGCGAGGTGGCGGGCCGGGTCGGGGATGTCGATCGTTTGGTGGTCAGTCAGACACGCCCCATCGCCAAGGTGAACCCGTAGTCCCGCGTTCGCGGAATCCCGGCGGGGGGTCTTCCTGATAGCTTGTCGGAATGGCAGGCATTTTTTCGGAAGCATGTCCGTTCGTTTCAGGGGACGCACGACGGAGTGGCCAGGGTGCTTTTTCGACTGCGAGGGACGTGTGGCGATTTTCCGAGAGCGTCCTCGCCGTTTGGTAACCGCGCCAACTGGAGGTGCGTATGGATTCCATGAAGGCCGTTTTGCCGGACATGGTCACCGCCCGGGTGGAGGATCTTTACAATGCCCAGCTTTCCGATGAAGAGGTGCTGGCCCACATGGCCGACATGAAGCTCAAGGCCGCCCGCCTCCTGGAACTTGCCTCCGGGGAAAACAGGGAGGCTGCGGCCGGTCTGCTGCAGGAACTGATCGACCTGTCGCACCGGGTCCGGCGAAGCTACGTGGACATGGCCTACCGTCAAGGGCTGCGCGACGGTTACCAGATGCAGTCGGCGCTGTAGCCCGAGGGGCCGATCGTTCGGCGTTGCCGCCAAGATGCCTGGATGCAAGAGCATTTGGAATCTTCCGCCTCGATATCCGGATTGCCGCAGAAGGACGCGACATGAGATCGGCAGGGATGTCAGGGGGGTAAATCCTGAACCGGGGGGCGTCCTTCCCCGATCCGAGAGCGTTATGGCCGCCAAGGATCTCCATGAGGTCGAGCATTGCGTCTACATGATCGACCTCGTCATTCGGGAAATCGTCAATTCCCCGAAAATTGCGGATAAACAATTCGCTGTCGACAAGATCGTCGACAGCTTTCGGGACATCCTGCGCCATGAGGGATATGCCGTCTCCTCCCCAGCCTTGAAGAAAAAACTCGTCTATCATCATGAATGATGCGGGCCTTTGGCACGCTGTCCGTACAGGCTGCCGAGCTGGCGATTCGTCCGTCCCACTTCCCCTTATCCCGCTTTTTTGAAAGGAGAATACCGTTTGAATACGGAAAAGCAGGCCTTCTGGGCCCTTGAACCGGCCCACGGCCCCATCGACGCGGATGTTTCCAAACGCATCGACGTGTTGCGCTTTCTTCTCATTGCCCTGGTGGTCATCGGACACGGCTACCGTGTCCTTGCCGCCCTGGTTCCGGACCACGGGCCGGGAATGCTGGCTGTCATGGACATCTTCAACAACAACGTCACCCATGCCGCCATTCCCCTCTTTTTCATCATTTCCGGATATCTTTTTTTGCGGAAGTTCGAACTTTCCATTGCTGCCTATATGGACATGTGCCGCAAAAAGCTGTTCTCCCTCCTGGTTCCCTACATTCTTTTCAATCTGATCTGGATTCTGTGGCTGTATTTTGTCGGCAGCATCGAGATGTTCGGTTCCAGGACGTTTCTTTTGCAAGAAGGGATTCTCACCAAACTGTTGGGGATCGGGACTGTTCCGATCAATTATCCGCTCTGGTTCCTGCGGGATCTGCTGCTCGTATTCATCCTCAGCCCCATCTTCCTGGTGTTCTATAAGGAAGCCCCCCTGGTCGGCAGCATCACCTTTTTCGTCCTGTGGGTTCTCATGAGCCCCGCGACATCCTACTCCCTTGCCGGCAACATGTTCGCATTCTATCTTGGGGGGATGTTGGCCCGCTACAAGGTCAACCTCCGGGACTCCGCCTCCCTGGACAAGTATGTTTTTCCGGGGTTTGTGCTGGCCACTACACTGCTCATATTCCATGCGGAACTTGGAATGCAGAATGATCTCTATATGTTTTTTTTCAAATGCAACATGCTCTTGGGAGTTGTCTTTTTCTGGTGCCTCTCCAGATATTCGTTTATGAAAAACAGCAAAATATTGCATATCGGAGCGACGTATAGTTTTTTTATCTACCTGACGCATGAGCCGACGCTTTCTTTGTTCCAGGCGAGTCTTATGTCTTTATATAAACCGCATGGGAGCCTTTCGCAGATAGGTTACTTTTTTGGTTCAGGCGTGGCTGTGATGCTTCTGCTTGGCTGCCTGGGCGCGATATTGTCCCGGATTGTCCCCGGGGTGTATGCCGTGGCCACCGGAGCCCGCAGGCGGCGATGAGGTGTTCCCAGGTGACGATCACGGTTGTGATTCATGAATAATCAAGGCGATATTTTGTACGCATGGGGCGTTCTTTTTTGTCGTATTTTTTCTGAGATTCGTGTATGGACCTGGATCGGGGGAAGGGCCATCGTCCGGGAAAGGAATACGTTCCCCGGCGAGCATGGATTCTGACGGCCGTGGCCTGCCTTGTGGTGAGAGAGGGCGGGTGCCCGGTTTTCCGATAGAAAAGTTCCTGTTTTACGGAAAAACACGGTGCAGTGTGTTCCCGAACTCCTTTGCGGGAGACGAATGCGCGTATCCGGCCTCCCGATTCCCTGCCTGGGATGCCTTCAATCCGGAAAGAGACGACGGTGTCTGTTCGGTGGCATGCTCCATGCAATGAAATTATTTTGCGAAAATGGCGCGATAAACGGTTCTTCCGCTGGAGACACGATGTGGAAGAACCATCCAAGGATGATGTCATGCTGACCTATGTGCCAGGTTCCGAGCAATGCTGCACCCGATGTCTCCGCATCCTTGTGGTGGAGGACGATCCCAACCATCGCAAGCTGGCGAGGCAGGTTCTGGAGGACAGCGGCCATGAGGTGCTTTCCGCCGACGACGGCGAGGAAGCCCTGGCCCTTTTGCTCGTTCACGACTTCGATGTGGTGGTCCTGGACATGCGTATGCCGGGCATGGACGGCCGGGAGTTCATCCGCCGGGTGCGCACCTCGGGACGGGAATTCGCCGACATCCCCATCATCGTCATGACCGGGTACGGCTTAAGCCAGCACCGGGAGCTTTTTCAACGCTACGACATCCGCGATTGCCTGGACAAGCCCTATGATTGCGACCATCTCCTGGACCGGGTGAAGCATTGCCAACCCCGGGCCTGATCGTTCCCCGGCCTCTGGCCGGAACGCCGATGGATCCCCTGACGTAATCCCCATGAATAAACTCTGATTTTTTGCCAGGGACGTCTTTCGGCCTGGGCAGCGGCATGCCGCGCCCCGGACCCCCCACATCCCAACGCGGGCATATGGACTTTGCCTGTGAAGTTCCATAAGAATACCAGTTTGCGCGCCGGGAGGAGGATGTCTTTCCGGCGGGACATGGAGAGTCAGCGAGGACGCACATGCTCATCATCGAAGACCTGCACGTGAAGATCGGCGAACGCGAGGTGCTCAAGGGCATCAACCTGGAAATCGCCGACAACGAGACCTTTGTTTTGTTCGGCCCCAACGGATCCGGAAAAACCACCCTGCTCATGACGCTCATGGGCTTCGGCAACTACGAGATCACCAAGGGGCGCATCCTGTTCCGCGATCAGGACATCACCCATGCCGCCATCTACGACCGGGCCAAGCTCGGCATCGGCATGTCCTTCCAGCGGCCGCCCACCATCCATGGCCTCAAGACCCGCCACCTGGTGTCCATGTGCGGGCAGGGCCGCGAGGTGCCGGTGGAGGATCTGGCACGCCGGGTGAACATGGAGACCTTTCTCGACCGGGACATCAATTCCGGGTTTTCCGGCGGTGAAATCAAGCGTTCGGAGCTGTTGCAGCTCATGGCCCAGCAGCCGCACCTGCTCCTTTTCGACGAGCCGGAATCGGGCGTGGACCTGGAGAACATGAAGCTCATCGGCACCACCGTGCGCGAGCTTTTAACCGGCGCGGCCGCTCCCCGGCCGGACAAGAGCATGAAGGAGCTCAAGGAGATCAAGGCCCGCCGCCGCACCTCGGGGCTGATCATCACCCACACCGGGTATATCCTTGAATACATCAACGCCGACCGGGGCCAGGTGCTCTACGACGGCCATCTGTGCTGCGAGGCCAATCCCCGGGACATCCTGGACCACATCAGCAAGTACGGCTACCAGGAATGCGTGCGCTGCCTGAAATAAGACGCGGAGTCAGACCATGAAAGACATAAATCTCGACGCCTTCACCTTCAGCGGCATGAATCGGGGAGAGATTCCCGATCTGACCGCCCTGGACGCCGCCGACAAGACCGAGATGCTCATGTCCGGCGTGGACGTGAGCGGCAAGGGCAGAAGCGGCACCTATCTGCAGATCGACCACGGCAAAGTGCATTGCCGGGCCTCCCAGCCCGGGGTGGAGATACTGGACATCAAGGAGGCCCTGGCCAAGTACGACGGCCTGCCGGGCTATTTCTGGACCCAGGTGGACAGGGACAAGGACGAATACACCCGGGCGGCGGCTGAAAACCTGCACGGCGGCTATTTCATCCGCACGGAAAAAGGGGCCAAGATCGCCGATCCGGTCCAGTCCTGCCTGTTCCTCAAAAGCGACATGGTGGGCCAAAACGTCCACAATGTGGTCATTGTGGAAGAGGACTCGGAACTGCACATCATCACCGGCTGTTCCGTGGCCCACGGCTCCAAGGGCGCGGCGCATCTGGGCATCTCCGAATTTTTCGTGAAGAAAAACGCCAAGCTGACCTTCACCATGATCCACAACTGGGCCGAGACCACCGTGGTGCGGCCCCGCACCGGCGGCATCGTGGAGGAGGGGGGCGTTTTCCTCAACAACTACGTGCTGTTAAAGCCCGTTCACGACCTGCAGAGCTATCCCGCCATCACCCTGGCCGGACGCGGGGCCGTGGCCCGCTTCAACTCGGTCATCGTGGCCCCGGCGGGTTCCAAGGTGGATTCGGGCAGCAAGATTCTCTTAAACGCCCCCGACACCCGGGGGGAGATCATCTCCCGGACCATCGCCTCCGGCGGCACCATCATCGCCCGGGGCTACATCGGCGGGCACAGTGTCCCGGCGAGGGGCCACCTGGAGTGCAAGGGCCTGATCCTCGGCGGAGGGGTCATCCACGCCATCCCCGAACTTCTGGGCGCCCGGGACGGCGTGGAGCTGTCCCATGAGGCGGCCGTGGGCAAGATCGCCCAGGAGGAGATCGAATACCTCATGGCCCGGGGCATGGACGAGGAGGAGGCCACCTCCACCATCGTGCGCGGGTTCCTCAATGTGGACATCATGGGCCTGCCCTTGGAGCTCAAGGAGGTCATCGACCGGACCATCCAGGAGACCGAGAAGGACATGTTCTAAGGCGACGGCCGATCTTCAGCATAAGACGCGGGGCGTCCGGGGGCTTGATCCCGGACGCCCCTTTTTTGGGTGCGTGGGGGACGTGTCCCGGGGGCTATTTCCCGATTTCGAAATAGTCCGCCAGATTGATGCCCGGGAACTCGAAGAGAAGCGGGGTGCAGGTGCCGCTTGTGATCACCCGCAGCACGCAGGGCAGGGCGGCCCCGGGCCGGACGCCGTATTTCTCCAGGAATTTCCGGCCGGGCGGCCAGCCGTTGACCAGGGTCATGGTCTGGACCTTGCCCTCCAGATGGATGCCCTGGGGCGGCAGGGGGCGGTCGGACGCAAAGACATAGGTCACGGTCATGCCCGGATAGGGCGGGGTGGGGACATCCTTGTCCGGCAGGGCCGGGGTCACGGCCAGGATGGTGGCCGTGCCGGGATGGTCGGCGTAGGTGCAGGGGCCGCCCACCCGAAGACCCGCAGGGTCCGGTTTCCCCTTTGCCGGGGGCGGTGAGGCGTTGGATGCGGAAAAAGCCGGCGAGGCGGCCAGCATGGCGGCCGTCAGGGCGACGGCGGCGGCAAGGGTGCGTTTCATGGGCGTCCTTATCCTCATTTCGCGACGATGCGCAGATACAGATCCCCTTTCCAGGGGCCGAAGCGGCGGCCCATGCCGCGCAGTCGCAAGGGACGTCCCGGGACGTAATCCCCGGGCAGGGTCACCTCCACGGTGACGGGCTTGGGGTTGAGGACGCCGTGGCGGATGCCCACCCGGATGCGGGTGCCGGGCATGAGGCTGGCCCCAGGCACGGTCACGGTCTGCTCGTCGTCGAGCTGGCGCAGAAGCCAGGATTTGATGTTGCCCCAAAGCCCCTTGGTCAGGTCCAGGGAGAAGGTCCGCTCCCCCCATTTGAAGGCCAGTTCCTTTTTCCCGAGCGGAGTCACGCCCCGTCCGGCGCTGCGTACCTGGCGGTAGATGTCCTGGAACACCTGGCGGGCGAAGGGATCCTTGAGCAGGTCTTGCAGCACCTCTTCGCGTCGGAAATAGAATCCGGTCTGGGTTCCGGAGGATCTGGCCGCCCGGCGGTAGGCCTCCTGGCCGCGTTGTTTCTGAAAGCCCGGCCCAGGGGCCTCCCCTCCCGGCTGTGTTCCGGAGCCGGGGCCGGGGCCTGGATCAAAGCGCTGTCCGCCCGGTTTTGGACCACTGTCCGGGCCGCCGGGGGGCGGCGCGCCTTCCGGCCGTTCCTGGTGGGCGTGCTTGACCAGGAGATAGGCCTCGTTGAGCTTTTGGAACTTGCGCTTGGCCCCGGGATCGCCGGGGTTCAAGTCCGGATGCAGGGCAAAGGCCTGCCGCCGGTAGGCGGACTTGATTTCTTCGATATCCGCCCGGGGGCTTACGCCCAGGATGCGGTAGCCCTCGTCAAGGCGCATGGTGGGTGCTTCCCGCCGGTTGCCCGGCCGGGTCGGGGCGCGTGCCGGCGTCCGGTTCGTCCATCACCAGGGCCTCGGGGGTGTCGGCCTCGCGGCGTTTGTCCGGGGAGGCTTCGCCCGTCTCGGCGGCCGTAGCCAGGGGGCACGGCCCGGAGGAACGGCAGATACCCTGGTCCCGCAGGTAGGCCAGGCCCTGGCGGGCGAATTCCGCATGGGGCACGTCCGGATCGATGCCGGGACAGAAATCCTGGGCCATCTCCCAGCTGATGGCGTCGATCAGGTTACCCCGGAAAAAAGGCCAGGCCCGGCAGATGTCCGGCCGGGCCGGATGGACGCCGCATCCCGTACCTTCCTGAAAATACAGGCAATATCCGTCGACGCGGCTTTTGATGCGGTGTTTGCCGCAGACCGTAACGACTGCCTGGGCCAAAAACTCCTCCCGGGACAGGCCGAGGTGGGCGCACAGCCGGACAATGTCGGCCTCGGCCAGCACGATGCCCCCCTCGCCCTGGCAGCAATGGCCGCACAGGCGGCAGGTGAAGGCCGAATTTTCAGACATGCGGTTGCCTTACGCCAGAAGTCTGTGGTGTTCAACCATGAGACAGCGATCCGCGACCACGGTGATGGGCAGGGTCGCCAGGATGGCGCGGGCCTCGGGACTGTCGATCCCCGACTGCATCCAGAAGATCCTGGGCGGGATGGCCAGGGCCGCGATCTCCCGGGCATGGGCCGGACAGTGCTCCGGGGCCCGGAACAGATCCACGATGTCCACGGGGCCGGGCAGTTCCGCCAAGCTGGAAAAGGTTGCCAGCCCCCAGACGGTCTTGCGCACGGGGTGCACGGGATAGACCGTGAATCCCGCCCGCATGAGATAGCGGCCCACGCCGTCCACCGGGGAGCCGGGCCGGTCCTTGGCCCCCACCACGGCCACGCTGCGGCACTCCCGCAACAGGGCGCGCAGGGCGATGTCATTTTCCAGCATGGCCGTCCTCTGGGTTTTCGTCCGTCCGAAAAAGGTGTATCCGCCGGAAAACGCCGCCGCGCGGAACGCGCGGAAAAAGGATGCCTTCATGCCCCATGTTTCGCCCCCATCCGCGTCCGGCCGCCTGGACGCCCGCGCCGCCGCACGCCTGTGGGAGGAGACCGATGTCTTCGCCCTGGGCCGCATGGCCGACGCCATGCGCCGTCGGCTGCATCCCGAACCTGTGGTCACCTATATCGTGGACCGCAATATCAATTATACCAACATCTGTGCCTGCGGGTGCCGGTTTTGCGCCTTTTTCACGGCCCCGGGACAGCCCGGCGGCTACCTGCTTTCCCGGGAGGAACTGGCGGCCAAGGTTCACGAGACCGTGGAGCTTGGCGGTTACCAGATCCTGCTGCAGGGCGGCATGCATCCCGATCTCGATCTTTCCTTCTATACCGGCATGCTGGCCTTCCTCAAGGACGCCTTTCCCCAGGTGGCCATTCACGGCTTCTCGCCGCCGGAGATCGTTTTTCTGGCCAAAAAGGAAGACAAATCCATAGCCTGGATCATCGGCGAACTCAAGGCGGCCGGGCTCGATTCCATCCCCGGCGGCGGCGCGGAGATCCTGGTCGACGCCGTGCGTTCCAAGGTCTCGCCCAACAAGTGCCCGGCAGGCGAATGGCTGGAGGTCATGGCCACGGCGCATGGCCTAGGACTGCGCACCACGGCCACCATGATGTTCGGCATGGGCGAGACCATCGCCGAGCGCATCGAGCACCTGGACAAGATCCGTTCGCTTCAGGAGCAGACCGGCGGGTTCACGGCGTTTATCCCCTGGACCTTCCAGCCCGCCAATACCAACCTGTCCGCGCCCGAGGTCTCCTCCTGGGAATACCTCCGTTTTCTGGCCTTAAGCCGCCTGTATCTGGACAATGTCCCGAACATCCAGGCCTCCTGGGTCACCCAGGGGCCGAAGATCGGCCAGTTGGCGCTTTTCTGGGGGGCCAACGACTTCGGCTCCACCATGATCGAGGAAAACGTGGTGGCCGCGGCCGGGGTCAGCTTCCGACTGCCCGAGGACGACCTGCGGCGGCTGGTGCGCGGGGCGGGATTTACGCCCGTGCGCCGCAACATGGACTACAGCCCCCGGGACTGATGTCGCGTCCACGAAAATCGCATATGGCGTTTCGCAGCCAACAAACGAAAACCATTGTTTTTTAAGGGACGTGACACGAGGGGGGCTTCGTCCTCCCCCCGACGGACGTGGTCAGAAAGACCCCGGCCAGCACGATGCCTGCGGCGGCGTACTGGACGGAGGTCAGGTGTTCGCCGAGAACCAGCCAGGAAAAAAGCAGGGTGAACACGGGGATGAGGTTAATGAACACCGAGGCCTTGGCGGCCGGTATCTGGCTGACGCCGTAATTGTAGAGTCCATAGGCCACGAAAGTGACCCCCAGGCCCAGAAAGACCACGGCCAGGGTGGGGACGAGCGGGTAGTGCTGGGGCAGGGGATGGAAGAAAAGCGTCGGCGCGAAGAAGACCATGCCCACGAAGGACTGCATGGCCGTGAGAAAAAGCGGCTTGTGGCGCGTGGAGAGCTTTTTTAAGGTGACGATGTAGCCCACGGCGCAGCACATGGCCAAAAATTCCAGGAAGTTGCCCAGGGCCGGGGCCGGGGCGGCCTCGCTGGATGAACCGGCGGCGCTTAAGACCAACACCCCGGTGACGGCCAGGATGAGCCCGAAAATGGAGCGCCGGGTCAGCCGCTCCTTGAGCACCACGGCTGCTGCGGCGGCCACCATGAGCGGCAGCATGGAGGTGACCATGCCCGCCTGGGAAACCTGGGTGAAGCGCAGGGCGTTTGCCTCGAAGAGAAAGTAGAGGCAGGGTTCGCACAGGGCCATGAAAAGGATGGGCTTGAGGTCCCGGCGGAAATGGGTGAATCCGCCCATGCGCGGCAAAAGCGGGAGAAAGACCGCCGAGGCCAGGGCCATGCGGCCGAAAACCACCAGCAGCGGCGGGAAGGCGCCCATGGCCAGCTTCATGGCAATAAACGACCCGGCCCACAGGATGGTGGCCAGGGTCAGGGCCGCGAGGGCTGCAAGTGGGGATCTGTTGTCCATGGGCGTGTGGTGCGTCGAGAACGTCGCGATAACGGCGGCCGTCCGCCCGGTTGGCCGGAGCGACCGGCGGGGAAGGCCTTATAGGACGTTTTGCAACGGTTGAACAGCGACAAGGGGGCAGGGATGTTTGAGGCTTTGGAACGGCTGCCGGTTTCGGAAATGACCATGCGGCACGCGTCCTGCCGGGAGCGGCTGGCCGAGGTCGCCCCCGAGGCGGGCGGTTTGGCGGTGTTTTCGCGCATGGGCATCTATTATCTGACCGGAACCTGGGGCAACGGCGTGTTGTGGCTGCCCGTATCCGGGGAGCCGGTATTTTTGTGCCGCAAGGGCCTCGAACGCGCCCGGCTGGAGTCGCCGCTGGCGGCTATGCTGCCCTTTAAGTCCTATTCCGAGTTGCCCGGGCTTTTGGCTCAGGCCGGAAGTCCCTTTTCCCCGGTGGTGGCCGCCGAGATGTCCGGCTTGACCTGGGCGCTTTCGGACCTGTTGCGGGCCCGGGTCAAGGATGTGCGCTTCGTGCCCGGGGATGCGGCCCTGGCCAGGGCCATGGCCGTCAAGTCCGATTGGGAGCTTGGCAAGATGCGCCTGTGCGGGGCGCGGCACGACAAGGGCCTGCGCGAGCTTCTGCCCGCCATGCTGCATCCGGGCATGACCGAGCGCGAGACCGCCCACAAGGCCTGGGAGGCCTTTTTTGCTCTGGGGCACATGGGGCACATGCGCATGAACGCCCACGGCGAGGAGATCTTTCTGGGGCACGTGGCGGCCGGGGATTCGGGAAACTATCCGAGCGTGTTCAATGGCCCGGTTGGGCTTCGCGGCGAGCATCCGGCCCTGGCCCTCATGGGCAGCGCGGGCAAGGTCTGGAGGCTCGGGGAACCCCTGACCATGGACATCGGCTTCGTGGTCGAGGGCTACCACACGGACAAGACCCAGGTGTACTGGGCCGGGCCCGAGTCGGGCATCCCCGGCCATGTGCGCCGGGCGCACGACTTCTGCATCGAGGTCCAGGCCCGGCTGGCCGAGGGCCTGCGGCCCGGTGGCATTCCGTCCGAGCTGTACGCCATGGCCATGGACATGGCCCAAAAGGCGGGGATGCAGGAAGGCTTCATGGGGCTTGGCGGCAACAAGGTGCATTTCCTGGGGCACGGCATCGGCCTGGCCATCGACGGCTGGCCGGTGATCGCCAAGGGGTTCGACGAACCCCTGCGGGAGGGCATGACCCTGGCCCTTGAACCCAAGCACGGCATCCCGGGCCTGGGCATGGTGGGCGTGGAGAACACCTTCGAGGTCACGGCGGCGGGCGGCGTATGCCTGACGGGAACGCGCTACGACATGCTGTGCCTGGAATAGGCGGCATGCGGCCCGGGGGGCCGGGGGCAATGGCCGGTCGCGGAAGCCCTGGAAGGGATCGATCTTTGGCATGGCCGGGAGGGCCCGTTCCCGTCGCCGGTTCTTGCCCTTGGGGCTTTTGGCGTGTAGGTTTTGGGCCTGCCCGGATGTCGCGATGCGGCGGGCGCGGGCTGCCGGTCGCCTGACACGGGAAGCGGCGGCGGCCGGGATGAAATGACGAACAAGGGCGCGGACGTGAAAAATGAAGTTTTGTGGGCCCCGTGGCGCATGCAGTACATCCTCGGACCCAAGGGCGACGACTGCGTGTTTTGCATTCCAAAGGACACGGGCCAGGACAGGCAGCGCCTGATCCTGGCCAGGGGAACGCACACCTTCGTGATCATGAACAAATTCCCCTACAACAGCGGGCATCTCATGGTCACCCCGTACCGGCACACCAGTTGCCTGACGGAGCTTGACCAGGAGGAGATGCTCGAGGTGTCCAACGGGCTGGCCTTTTGCACGGCGGTCATGAAAAAGGCCTTCAATCCCCAGGGCATCAACATCGGCCTGAACATCGGCGAGGCCGCCGGGTCGGGCATCGCGGCCCATCTGCATTTCCAGATGGTGCCCCGCTGGAACGGGGATTCGTCGTTCATGGCGGTCTTCGGCGAGACCCGGGTGGTGCCGGAACTGCTTGAGTCCACCTACGACCGGATCAAGCCGCTATTCGCGGACTACCCCCGGGGCGGCGGCGCGGCCTGCTGACGGCGGGGAACACAGGGTTTTTCGGATGGCTCGTTCCAGCGGCCGGCGGCGCAGCCGGATGGCCAAACCAGGGAGGAAACGATCATGCGTGTTGTGAAGGTGCTCCTTTTGATACTTTTTTTCTTTTTCTGCATGATCTTTTTCGTGCAGAACACGGCCATCCTCTCCACGCCGCTTTTGCTCAAGATGGACCTGTTCTCCCTGTCCTACGCATCGCCCGAGGTGCCGTTCTATGTGGTCTTGCTCTTGTCGTTCGTGGTGGGGGGGATATTCAGCCTGTGTTATTTCATCCTTGAAAAGATGCGCATGGCCGGGGTGATCAAGACCCAGGCCGCCCGCATCGCCTCCCTGGAAAAGGAACTGGCCGCGTCCAAGAGCTATTCCGGATTGTCCACGGGAGCCGCTTCCGCCTTTTCCGCCGCGACCTACGCCACGACGGCGGCCACGGAGCAGGAATCCTACGGCGTCACGTCCGGCGAAACGTCCGATACGTCCGGCGAGACTGCCGAGGCGTCCGGCGAGGCGGAATACGGCAAGGACAAGGCGGACGAGAAGTAGGGATGTGGCAGCCCGGTCCTTGCGCGAGAGATCGATGACCCTCCCGCCGTGTTTTCGAAGCCGGGGAACATATCCCGCCGGACGGTCCACGAGGTGAATGCGCCCGGCATGAACGGCGTCAAACTCACTCCCATGCTGGAGCAGTATCTCCGGGTGAAGTCCGAATATCCGGACACGCTCTTATTTTACCGCATGGGGGACTTCTACGAGCTTTTTTTCGAGGATGCGGTCACCGCGTCCCGGGAACTCCAGATCACCCTGACCTCGCGCAACCCCGGGGCCGCCTCTCCCGTGCCCATGGCCGGGGTGCCGCATCATGCCGCCGACGCCTACCTGAGCCAGCTTCTGGAAAAGGGCTTCCGGGTGGCGGTCTGCGACCAGATCGAGGATCCGAAGCAGGCCAAGGGGCTGGTCAAGCGGGCCGTGACCCGGGTTCTGACCCCGGGCACCACCGTCGAGGACGTGAGCCTGACGGCCAAGGAGCACAACTATCTGGCGGCCCTTTTCTGGGACGAGCGGGAAAAGGCCGGCGGGCTGGCCTGGGCCGAATTTTCCACCGGGGAATGGTCCGGGCTCTTTTCCCGGGATCAGGCCAGGCTGTGGCAGTGGGCCATCAAGATGGCCCCCCGGGAGCTGCTTTTGCCCGACGGCTTCGAACCGCCACGCCAGGTTGTGGCGGCGGGGCTGCAGATCAGCCGCTATCCGGCCAGGCCCCACTTCGACCTGGCCCCGGCCACCCAGCGCATCCTCGCCGCCCAGGGCGTGGCCGATCTCTCCGTCCTGGACGTGGCCGACAAGCCTCCCCTGGTGCGGGCCATGGGTGCCATCGTCAGCTACCTCATCCAGACCCAGAAGCAGGACATCACGCACCTGTCCCCGTTTCGGCCGGTCAATCTCGCCAAGCACATGCTGCTCGACGAGGTCACCGAGCGCAACCTGGAGATCTTCCGCCGCCTGGACGGCAAAAAGGGGCCGGGCACCCTGGTCCATGTCCTGGACCGGACCATCACCCCCATGGGCGGCCGGTTGCTGGAGTCCATGCTGCGCCAGCCCTGGCTGGAGACCGGCCCCATCCTGACCACCCAGGAGGCCGTGGCCCTTTTCGTCACCGGCGGGGAGTTGCGCCAGGAGGTGCGCCGGGCCCTGGATTCGGTCTACGACCTGGAGCGGCTGGCGTCGCGAATTTATCTCAACCGGTGCGCGCCCAAGGACTTCGTGGCCCTGCGCCAAAGCCTCGGCGGCCTTGCCGGGCTGCGGGCGGCCCTCATGACCCCGCCGGGGGTGGATCCCCGGCCCGGCGAGGCCAGGCCTCAGGCCGGAAACCCTTGTCCCGCCTCGCCGGAAGCCGTTTCTTGCGACGAGCCTTGCGACGTATCGGAAATCGTTTCGTGCGACGCATCTACGGGCGAGTCTAGCGACAGTTCCGGCTGGGGCTCGGGCGGCGATCCGGCCGTGTCCACGGCTGACGGCCCGGACGCGCCGGGCTTGCCGGACCAGCCCCTCACGCTGGCTCCCGTCGCACCGGCCGGGCTTGCGGCGGTCCTGGCCCAGTGGGACGACTTGGCCGACATCCGCGACCTGTTGACCCGGGCCCTGGTCGATGCCCCGCCGCCCCTGGTCACCGAGGGCGGGCTATTTTTACCGGGCTACCATCCCGAGCTCGACGAGCTCATGGAGCTGACCGAGCACGGGGAGGGCAGGCTCAAGGAGCTTTTGGCCGAGGAGCAGCAGGCCTCGAACCTGCCGCGCTTAAAACTCGGGTTCAACCGGGTCTTCGGCTATTATTTCGAGCTGACCAAGTCCGGCGGCTACGTGCCCGAGCACTTCGAGCGCCGCCAGACCCTGGCCGACCGGGAACGCTACGTGACCCCCAGGCTCAAGGAGCTGGAAGAGCGGCTCATGGAGGCCGGGGAGAAGCGCAAGGCCTTGGAGTACACCCTGTTCAAGGAGCTGCGCGCGGCCGTGGCCGCCTGTCGCCAGCGCCTTGCGGCCATGGCCGCGGCCGTGGCCCGCATCGACGTCTGGCAGGGGCTGGCCGAGGCCGCCGTGCGCTACGAGTGGACGCGTCCCGATATCCACGAGGGCCTTGATATCCAGATACGGGCCGGGCGGCATCCCGTGGTGGAGGCCATGGCCGGGGGGGATTACATCCCCAACGACCTGACCCTGGACGCGGATCGCCGGGTGCTCCTCATCACCGGTCCCAACATGGCCGGGAAATCCACGGTGCTCAGGCAGACCGCGCTCATCGCCGTGCTGGCCCAGATTGGCTCCTTCGTGCCCGCCGCCTCGGCCCGGGTGGGGCTGGTGGACCGGGTGTTTTGCCGGGTGGGGGCCTCGGACAATCTGGCCATGGGCCAGAGTACGTTCATGGTGGAGATGAGCGAGACGGCCCGCATCCTGCGCCAGGCCGGGAAGCGGTCCCTGGTGGTCCTGGACGAGATCGGGCGCGGCACCAGCACCTTCGACGGCCTGGCCCTGGCCTGGGCCGTGGCCGAGGCCCTGGCCGGGCGCGAGGAGGGCGGGGTGCGCACCCTTTTCGCCACCCACTACCACGAGTTGACCAGGCTGGAAGGCGTGCTGCCCGGGGTGCGCAACTACAATATCGCCATCAAGCAGTGGCGCGGGGACATCATCTTTTTGCGCCGTCTTGTGCCGGGTCCGGCGGATCGCAGCTACGGCATCGAGGTGGCCAGGCTGGCCGGGGTGCCCCGGGCCGTGGTGCGCCGGGCCGGGGAGATACTGGAAGAGCTGGAGAAGACCCGCGACGCCGGTGCCGGGGGGCGTGCCGGGCACGGCCCGAAAACCGCCGGACAACCGGCCCTGCCCGGAATCTTCGCCAGCCCCGGGGACGCCGGGGAGCCGTGCCCGCCCTGTGCGGCCCATCCCCTGTCCCTGGAACTGGCGGCCCTGGATGTGGACCGCATCACGCCGCTTGAGGCCCTGCGGATGCTCGGGGATTTCAAATCACGCTACGGCGGGGAAAACGCATCGTAAAAGGAGACGGGTCATGCATCATTTCGAATACCGGCAGGGCGAGCTTTTCGCCGAAAACGTGCCCGTGGCCGAACTGGCCGGGCGCCACGGCACGCCGCTGTACATCTACAGCGCGGCCACCCTGCGCCGCCACTTCGAGGCCTTTGATTCGGCCTTCGCCAACCTGCCGCACCTGACCTGCTATTCGGTCAAGGCCAACTCCAACCTCTGCGTTCTGGGGCTTCTGGCCGAATGCGGCGCGGGCATGGACATCGTCTCCGGCGGGGAGCTGCACCGGGCCCTGGCCGCCGGGGTGGACCCGCAAAAAATCGTGTATTCCGGGGTGGGCAAGCGTCCGGCGGAGATCGAGCAGGCCCTGGCCACGGGCATCCTCATGTTCAACGTGGAGTCCATGGGGGAACTGGACCGGATAAGCGCCATCGCCTCGCGCATGGGGAAGACCGCGCATATCGCCCTGCGCATCAACCCCGACGTGGACCCCAAGACCCACCCCTACATCTCCACGGGCATGAAGAAAAACAAGTTCGGCCTGGACATGGACAATTCACTTCGGGCCTACGAGCGGGCCATGGACCTGCCCGGCGTCGAACCCGTGGGCATCGATTGCCACATCGGCTCCCAGCTCACCAGCATCGAACCCTTCCTGGAGGCCCTGGACAAGATCGTGGCCTTCGGGGACAAGCTCATGGCCCGTGGGGTGCCGCTGCGCTATCTCGACCTGGGGGGCGGCCTGGGCATCACCTACAACGAGGAGGAGCCGCCCCATCCGGCCCAGTTCGGCGAGGCATTGAGCGCCGCCCTGGAGAACCATCCCATGACGCTCATCCTCGAACCCGGCCGGGTCATCGTGGGCAACGCGGGCATCCTGGTCACTGAGGCGGTCTATACCAAGTCCACCCCGAGCAAGGACTTCGTCATCGTGGACGCGGCCATGAACGATCTGGTGCGCCCGGCCCTGTACGATTCCTTCCACGCCATCGATGAGGTCATCAAACGCGGGCGGCCGGAGAAAAACGTGGATGTGGTGGGGCCCATCTGCGAATCCAGTGATTTTTTTGCCCGGGGGCGCATGCTTCCGGAGGTCGAGCCCGGCGAGCTTCTGGCCGTGTTTTCGGCCGGAGCCTACGGATTCACCATGTCCTCCAACTACAATTCCCGGCCGCGCGCGGCCGAGATCCTGGTGGACGGGGATGTGGCCGTGGTGGCCAGAAAGCGCGAGACCTACGAGGATCTGATCGCCCTGGAACGCGACTGCATCGAATAGCGGGGCCGTCGCGATGCGGATTCCCCTGGAGCGTCACGGAGCGGTTTTCGAACCGCTCCGTTTTTTTGGTGCGCCCGGCAGGGTGCATCCACAAAAAAAGGCGCGGGGAAAAATCCTCGCGCCTTTGATGGAAACCGGACACCCGGCAACAACCGTTACCGCTGCTTCCTTTCGGACCTGACGGGGTTGGCGGCGTCGCCGCCGCCCGGCTTCCGTCATTGTCATATGGCGGAGAGGGAGGGATTCGAACCCTCGGTACCGGTAAAAGTACACACGATTTCCAATCGTGCCCCTTCGGCCGCTCGGGCACCTCTCCGAAAGCTCGAAACAATAGACGCGCACCCTGGAAAAAGCAAGCGAAATGTTCAGCGATCCGCCGCGTGGCCGTTTCGCAGTGGGTGACAAGGCGCATTGGAGCATTATATGCTTTCAGGCATCTGCGACGGCGAACTGCCCGCGTGCCCCCCATACGTCTCAGCAGGAGCATCCAATGGACCCCGTGACCCATGTGGCCAGCGGCATTCTGGTCGGCCAGGCCGTGCGCGACCGCTTCCCGCCCGGCCGATGGCTGATTTTTTTTACGGCCTTGTGCGCCTGGATTCCGGACATCGACAACCTCGTGACCTACCTGGGTCCCGAGGCCTACATGCGCTATCATCGGGGCCTGACCCATTCGTTTGTCGGCGGCGCGGCCATGGCGGCCATCCTGGCCGCCGCCTTCCGGCCCCTGTCCCGGGGGGCGTCTTTCGCCAAAGTCTTTGCCCTGGCCTTTGGCTGCATCCTGTTGCACGATTTCCTGGACGTCATCACCACCTATGGCACCCAGATCCTGCTGCCCTTTTCCGACGCGCGCATCGGCCTCCCGGCGGTTTTCATCGTCGATCCCATCTATACCGGGGTGATGCTCGTGGCCATGACCATGGGCTTTTTCATGAAACCCAGGGCAAAGACCGTGGCCACGCTGGCCCTGGCCTGGATTGTCCTTTATCCGGCGGCCAGCCTGGGACTCCGGGAAGTGGTGGTGGCCGCCCAGGAGAGACGCCTTGCGGCCGAGGGCATGTCCCGGGCCGTGGCCCACGTGACCACGGACGGACTTTCGCCCATTTTCTGGAAGGTGGTGGTGGACGACGGCGAGAACTACCGGGTGCGCGGGGCCAGTCTTTTCGATCCCTCGGGCGGCCCGGACATCGTCGTGCGGACAAAGGCCGACCGTCAGGAACTGCAGCGGCTTGGCCGGGACGTCCCGATTCTGGCCACCTACGACTGGTTCGCGGAGTTTCCGGCCGTCAGTCTCCCCACGGACTCGGCCGCTTTGGCTTCTCCCAGCCCAGACGGCGGCCTCATCCCGGCGGCCCAGGCCGGGCAGGCCGCGACCCCCGGCGCCCCGTCGCCCCGGGCAGCCGCTTCTCCCCGCGTCCTGGTCTTCTCCGACATGCGGTTTCTGGGCACGAGCCCGGCCTTGCCCGAGGCCCGGCGCAATCCCGGGCGTCCGGGGTTTTCCGTGCGGGTGGAGCTGGACGAGGCCGGGCGGCCCCTGACGGTCGATTATTATCGCGGCGGCGGGCCGATCCGGGTTTTTCCGGCTTCACCCGCCCCGTAACGTCTCCAAAAGCGGCCCACGCCCTTTCCATCTCCCTGTCATCCCTCTCCCTTTGATCCAACGCCCGCATATCCGGAGGCATTGCAACCGGTCATGCGGGCGGGATGTGGGGTGCAGAGGACTTCGCCCCTGCCGGGGCACAGTGGGGGCGTCGCCCCCGCATCACAGCAGCATGTTCTCCAACTCCGCAACGCTTCCCGTCGGCGGCAGGCAGGTTGTGTCCCGGCACAGGGCGACTGTTGCCGGACCCGGGCCCGGCACAAGGTTGACGAGCAGGCCGGGCCGCCGCGAGCGGCGCAAGGCGGCCAGGAAGGCCGTGGTGTCGGCGGCCTCCGGGTCGCCGCTGACCGTGGCCAGGGCGTCAGGGCCGGTGGCGAAGGCCAGGGCGGACAGGAAGTGCGTGAACCCGATGGGATAGTCCGAGGCCAGGGGGGAAATGGCCGGGATGACCGTGCGGGCCGCCTCTTCCAGGTGGGGGCGGCGGGCCAGGCGTCCCAGGGCGGTCAGGACGAAGAGGGCCACGGCGTTGCCCGAGGGCACGGCGGCATCGAAAAGGTCTTTGGGCCTCAGAGCCAGGGACTCGGCGTCGTCCGCCGTGAGGAAGAAACCGCCGCGTTCGCGGTCGGCGAATCGGGCCACCATGTGGTCCGCCAGGGCCAGGGCGGCCTCCAGGTGGGCCGGGTCCAGGGTGGCTTGGTGCAGTTCCAGGAGGCCCCAGGCCAGGAAGGCGTGATCGTCGAGGAAGCCGGGCACGGCGGCCTGGCCGTCGCAGAAGCGGTGCAGCAGGCGGCCCTGGCCGTCGCGCATGGCCGACAGGACGAACCGGGCCGCGGCCTGGGCGCGCGCCGCCAGTTCCGGGCGGTCCAGGAGCCGGGCGGCCCGGGCCAGGGCGGCGATGGCCAGCCCGTTCATGTCGGCCAGGATTTTTTCGTCGCGGTGGGGATGTATACGGGCCTCGCGCACGGCAAAAAGCCGCTGCCGGATGGCCTCGGCCCGGGCGGCCGTGGCCTCGGGATCAAGGCCCAGGGCGGCGGCCCAGTCCCCAACGGGCCGGGTCAGGTGCGGGATGTTGGCCCCGGTCTTTTGCCGGGTGGATTCGTCATGGTAATTGCCGTCCTCGGCGAACCCGTAGAGGTCCATGAAAAACGCCGCATCGTCTGGCGGCAGGGCATGGCGAACCTCATGCGCCGTCCAGACGTAGAACTTTCCCTCGATCCCCTCGGAATCGGCGTCCTCGGCCGTGAAAAAGCCGCCACCGGGTGCGGACAGGGCGCGGTCCATGTAGTCCGCCAGATCCAGGGTGGCCTGACGGTGGAAGGCCGCGCTTGCGGGGTCCGGCGCGGCCCGGGACATTTCGGCATGGGCCAGGAGCAGCATGGCCTGGTCGGAGAGCATCTTTTCGAAATGCGGCACAAGCCACGACGCGTCCGTGGCATAGCGGTGGGAGCCGTGGCCGATGTGGTCGCGGATGCCGCCCAGGGCCATGGCCGTCAGGGTCCGCCCGGCCATGTCCAAGGCCTCTCCGTGGCCCGTGCGCCCTGCCTGGTCGATCAGGAACAGCAGGATGTGCGGCGAGGGGAACTTGGGGGCCGTGCCGAAGCCGCCGTTGGCGGCGTCGAAATCGCGGCTGAGCTGGTCCAGGGCCTTTGTGAAGATGTCCGGGCCGGGGATGCCGCCCGCGGCCGGGGCACCCTGGCGCAAATGGTCCAGGATGCGGCCTGTGGCCTGTTCCAGTTCGGCGCGGCGGGTGTTCCAGGCCTCCCGGGCGGCGGCCAGGATGTCCAGAAGGCCGGGGCGGCCGGGCGCGCCGGTCTTCGGCAGATAGGTTCCGGCGAAAAAGGGGCGGCCGTCCGGGAACATGAGGATGGTCAGGGGCCAGCCGCCGCGGCCGGTCAGGGCCTGGCAGGCGGCCATGTACACGGCGTCCACGTCCGGGCGCTCCTCGCGGTCCACCTTCACGGCCACGAATCCGGCGGCCAGAGCCCGGGCCACCTCGGCGTCCTCGAAGGACTCGCGCTCCATGACGTGGCACCAGTGGCAGGTGGAATAGCCGATGGACAGGAAAACGGGCTTGTCCTCGACCGAAGCCGTGGCAAAGGCCGCATCGCCCCAGGGATACCAGTCCACGGGGTTGTGGGCGTGCTGGCGCAGGTAGGGGCTGACTTCGGCGGCGAGACGGTTTGCGGCGGCCATGGAACCTCCTGGTTTCCGTGGAGGTAAGCATGTCTGCCTATTGGGCAAGGAGCTGGGCGCAAAACCGGTATCAATGGAAAACTATTTTCCGAAAAAACGCTCCAGGCGGTCGAAGGCCTCGGTCAGTTCCGCCTCGGCGGCGCCGAAGGACAGGCGAAGCGACTGCCCGCCGCCGGGGCCGAAGGCGTCGCCGGGGATGGTGATGACCTTGGCCTCGCGGATGAGGCGCACGGCCATGTCCATGGGCGGCACGTCCGCCATGTAGCGGACCATGACATAGAACGCCCCGGCCGGACGCACGTAGGTGAGGTGATGGGACAGGGCGTCAAGCCGGGCGCAGGCTAGGTCGCGTCGGGCGCCAAGCGCCGTGGCGAACCCGGCGAAGACGTCCTGCGGGCCGCAAAGGGCGGCCAGGGCCGCGATCTGGCCGGGCATGGGGGCGCAGATGGCGGCGCAGTCGTGGACCTTGAGCATCTGGTCCATGATGGGGCGGGGAGCGAAGGCGTAGCCCACGCGCCAGCCCGTGAGCGCGAAGCGCTTGGAGAAGCTGCCCACGGCCACCAGGTGCCCGCGAAGCTCGGGAAAGGCGGCCATGCTCACGGCCGGGGCGTCGTAGGACAGGCTGTCGTAGGTGTCGTCGCAGATTACGGTCAGGCTGTTCGCCAGGGCGATTTCGGCCACGGCCCGCAGGTCGGCCTCGGCAAAGACCGCGCCCGTGGGGTTGTGGGGCGAGGTGACGATGACGGCCCGCGTCTTGTCCGTCACGGCCCGGGCCACAGCCCCGGGGTCCAGGCTGAAATCGGGGCGAAGCGGCGCAAAGACCGGACGGCCGCCGGAGAGGAGCACCTGTTCCACATGGGAGGGATAAGAGGGCGCGGGCACGATGACCTCGTCGCCTTCGTCCACCAGGACCAGCATGGCCGAAAGGAGGGCCTCCATGGCCCCCACCGAGATGAGGATTTCGCTGTCCGGGTCGGCGGCAAGGCCCTTTTCCCGGGCCAGGAGGTCGGCCACGGCCCGGCGCAGGGCCGGTAGGCCCGGTTGCAGGGAATATTTCCCGGCCGCCGGATCGCGGCGCAAGGCGTCGCACACGGCGTCAACCACGAAGTCCGGGGTGGCGAAGGAGGGTACGCCCTGCCCCAGGGACACGCAGCCGCCAACCTCGGCGGCGATCATGGGCATGAGCTTGGTGGCGGAAATCTTGATGCGTCCGGCGCGGCGGCTGAAGCGGGGCGTCTGAGCGGGCATGGCGTGGTCCTTCATGGGGTGGCCAGCGTGGCCGCTGTGCCAGTATGGCCGGTGTGGCCGGTGTGGCCGGTGTGGCCAGTATGGTGGTTGGTGGAAGCCTCCGGCGGCCAAAAGGCGAAGCCCTTTGGAAACCCGTCACGGGGCCGGGGGATTGCCGCATGCGCCGGGGCGCGTCGCCATGGCGCTTGCGTGGCCGGGTGGTCTTGGGTATTCCGGTGCCCCCGGGCCGTCAAGATGCTTCCCCCGACCCGGCAAGGAGCGTCACCATGCTTCGCGGGGTGTTGTACGTGCTCGGGTCGGCCGTGTGTTACGGCGTGGGGCCGATCATCTTCAAGTCGGGCATGGCGGCCGGGCTTGTACCGCTGGATGTGCTCATGTGCCGGTTCTCGGTTGCGGCCGTGATCCTGGCCGCGATTGTGCTCATGAAAAACCGGGGGCGGCTGCGCATTCCCCGGAGGACCATGCTCCGGGCGGCGGTCGTCACCCCGGTCTTCAACTGCTCCCAGACGTTTTTATTCGTCACGGCGCTGACGTACATCCCGGCGGCCACCAACTCCCTGATCCTGTATTTCTATCCCCTGGCCGTGGCCGTGCTGTCGCGGATATTTTTCGGGTTCCGGGCCGGGCGCGAATTCGTGGTCTCGCTTGGGCTGGTCCTTCTCGGGAGCGCGTTCGTGTCCGTCCATGCGTTTTACGCCGCCGCGCCGCTTCCCGGCATCGCGGCCTCCCTTGGGGCCATGCTGGTCTTTTCCGTCAACCTCATGGTGTTGCAGCGGTTTTTGAAAAACGACGACCCCATGGAGTTCACCCTGTGTATTTTTGTGGTGGCGGCGGTCATTTTTGCGGCCATGCGCGGCCCGGCGGCGGTTTTGTCGTATACCCCGGAGCAGATGCGCTATGCGGTCCTGGCCGGGGTCGTGCCCACGGCGCTGTCCATGCCGCTTTTGTACGCCGGGGTGGCGCGCATCGGCAGCGCCTACGCCTCGATCTTTTCCTCGCTGGAACTGGTGGTGACGGTGGTGATGTCGTGGCTGGTCCTGGGCGAGGTAGTGTCTCTGGGGCAGGTGGCGGGCATGGGGTGCATCCTGGCCGGGCTCATTTTGCCCAACGTGGTGCTGGCCCGTCGGTATAGGGACGTGAAGCAAAATGGCGGCGGGAACGTGGGGTGATCAGTTGCCGCTGCCTGGCTATGGGGTGTGTCCCAGCCAGTCCGAAAGGATGCCCGCAGCCGGAAAGGCGTGCCCGGTGTCGGCCATGGCCTGGACGTAGTGCCTTGCCCGGTCCATATACTGCGGCGTCTCAAGCACATGCCGGATGGCCTCTTTCAAGCCGTCCACGGTCAGGTTCCCGGCCGAGAGCATTTTCCCCACGCCGAGGCGTTGCAGCCGTGTGGCGTTGTCCGGCTGGTCGTAGGAAAACGGCAGCAGGATCTGCGGAATGCCGGCCCGCAGGGCGTCGGCCGAAGTGCCGATGCCGGCGTGATGCACGATCAGCCTCACATGGGGGAGGATGTCCGGCAGGGGTTCGAACTCCAGATGAATGATGCGCGGGGAAAGGCCGGGTGGGATGTCGGCGGCGCTGCGGGACAGGAAGATGGCCGGGCGTCCAAGCTCCGCGCAGGCCTGCGCCGCAAGCTCGAACAACTCCCGGTTGCCCCCTTTTTGGGAGCCGAAGGTAAAAAGGATCGGCGCCTCATCCATCGCGGCCATAAAGCGGCGAAACGCCCCCGAAGGTGATTGATGCGGGCGTTCAAGACGGGGAAAACTGGTCAGGATCGTGTGTTCAGGCCAGTCCGCCTGTCGCGGCGCGAACCATTCGGGAAAAAGTCCCACCACCAGGTCCGGCGAGAAGAGGTAGTCCTCGAAGTAGCGCGTCCGTTTTGCAAGCCCCAGGTCGCCCCGGTAGCGATTCAAGAACGCGGCGCACTGGAAATCGGATATCCGGATGTAGGCCTCGCTGAAAAGGCGTTTCCTGAAGGCGGAACGCTTGATTCCCACGTAGGAGCGCGGATTGTCCCGGGGGGAGCCCAAAAGAAGTCTGTCAAGCCCGCCAAGCATCCGGAAAAGCGGCCTGCTCCACCAGGATTTTCCAAGCCCCGCGAAGTCGATCCGGGGCAGGGCCGGAGGGCGTATCCGGCTTGGAAAAAAAGCGGGATAGGGACACAGGGTGACCAGCGTATGCGGGGTCGCTTCCCGGGCGATGCGCGCCCCGATGGCCATAACCGAGGCCAGGACACAGGTGTTTTCCAGGTCCAGAGAGGTTACGAACCTGAAGACCGGATCCACGAAAGGGATGACAAGATCCGAAAAGAAGCTGTTCGACCCTGTGGCGATGTCCCAGGAGGCACGGTTCCGGGTGAAGTCGTCCAGCAGGCGCCCGCCGCACAGCGGCGCGAAATCCAGGCCCAGGGAGGCGGCCGTCTCCCGATATTGGGGCGGCGAGGCGACAAGGACGTCATGCCCCCTGTGTTTCAGTTCCCGCCCCACGGCCAGGAAGGGGTAGACGTCGCCAAGGGTTCCGTACGCGACGAGCGCCAGCTTCATGGGGCATCCGGCATGTGGATGGCAAGGTCGCGCGGCCGAAGATGGCCCCGGAACAGGCCACACGGCGCGATGTCGCGACGGAAAGCGGCGGCCGGCCTGGACGTGAGCGGTTGCGGGGGGAGAACGCGAATCGGGCCCATCAACCGTAGGCCGAGGGTTCGGAGTCTACGGGCAAGCTTCATAAAAAACGCTTCCACGGCGCATTGAGCGCCTCCCCGAGTTTCCTGGCCATCTCCTTGCCTATGCCGCGCCTGCCGCACTCCATGTCGCTGATGTTTTGCGCCGTCACGCCAACCAGTGTGGCGAGTTTGGCCTGGGTCAGGGCTTCGCGATAGCGGTATCCGCGCAAGGCCCGGGCGGGTGACCGGGGGCCGAAGGCCTCTTCGGGGGTGACATACCCGGTGGCGTCATCCTGCCCGCCATCCTCAAGCAGAGCCTGCATGACCCGCTTGACCATCTCCGCCTTCTCGACCGGGACACGATACGACAGGTCAACACATCCGTTCGTAATCCGCTCCCTCATGGGTGCCGACATAACTCACCTCCGCCGTGCCCTTTTCGATCATTCGCCAGTCGATCACATAGGTGGGACGACCTTTTTTAACATGGCAATGATGGCAATTCGGCCTTCCCGTTATCTTGCCGTAGTTCGGCCACCTTTTTTGGATCGGCCCGTCAAGCTCGAGGCCGGCGACCAACTGGGCCACGGCGTCCAAGACGGCTGAGGGCAATCTCTGGGCCTGCTTGGCGACGCGCTTGGGTATGAGAACCGTCCAGGGAATGTGTAGCGTATACTCATTTTTAGAGTATACGTCAAGAGACATCGGAAAGACAGCCTATCATCCCGTGTTTTTGGAAATCGAGCCTCCCGGCGCAGGTGTTTATGGCGAAGATGCGGGTGGTGACGGTGGTGATGTCATGATAGGTTATGGACGATGCAGTGTCCCTGGGACAGGTGGCGGGGATGGGATGCATCCTGGCCGGGCTCATTCTGCACAACGTGGTGCTGGACCGGCGATACAGTGACGTGAAGCGGGGTGGGGCGGTGTGAGAAAACGGTATCCAGTAGATACTATATCTGTACATACTATCTTAATAAAATCTGTACAAGAAGAATGTTTTTATCCGATTGATTCTGCATCACCTATGTTTTTCTTGAACATGTACCAATAGTCATCAAGTTTCCCTCCATACGATGCTTGAAAAGCATCATGAAATTTTTTTCCATTCTGGATGGATTCGAGGAGAGATTTAAACTTTTCGCCATCATGCTGCATGAGGAATCGAACAAATATTGACGATTGGCGATAAAACATATGCGGCTTCAAACCATACGAGCTGGCAGTCTTGGGGAAAATAAAGCTCCCGCTGTTATCGGGGGCGAAAACGTTGCCTTCCCGTATGGCAGCCGCCGCTTCATTTTCAGTAACTGTTTCAGCTCCTCCGCCATTCGAGACAACTACGGCTAACCCCTCTGAAAACCAACTTGGTATATGACGTAGAAATTTCCATGTACCTATTTTGTGGATGAAATGTAGATGAGATAACTCATGCGTAGTTATGCTCACAATTCTTTCTGGTTGCTCTCTCAGAATTGGTGAGATGAATACATTTCCATTGAAAACAGCAGCTTTGGCTTTAGGGCTTAATCCGGTAAAACAGGAGAAGCTCTCCTTGTCTTTACATATATAAATCTTGATTTCTCTGCAGAATTTCGAGTATTGCATGATTTCAACATTTTTAACGATATTGCCTAGATATGGATAGATTTGTAATGCTAAATCTAGGGTGCCGTTTTCATAATAGATACGTTGGTCTTTCTCGAAAGACTTAAAATGAGAAGTAGATCTTGAATAGGCACTAATCTGGCTGCAAGATGTAATGGCTGTTGCCAGAAAAATAATAACAATGATTTTTATGAATATTGTATGCATACGAACCTCTCCAATATAATATTTAAGTAAGCTATATTGAATCAATTCGGAAAAAAACAAGTGATTTGATTGGCATGCTGTATACGATACATATAGGCGAATGTTCCTTTTTAAGACAGATATGTACCGTGATTGTAATCATCTGGCACTGCCGCCACCGGTAAAGTACCGAGGAGGTTGTCTTCATAGCATTGGCCGGTCCAGATCTCTCCGGCCGCGTCATACATGTCACGGAGCCGGAGCGAAGAGAGTTCATACATGGATTGATGTTTCGGGATCACTCAGATAAATTTTAACGCCGCAGCCTTTTCCTTTAAATCCTCCCACAGTACGTCGTAATCCTCGCTGCACAGCCTGCCGATGTCGGCATGGGCCAGGGCCCCCTCGAGTTTCAGCTTGTTGCCCGCCACATGCGCCGACTGGGCCCTGGTTTTGGCCCGGGCCAGGCTCGACGTCTGCACGTGATGCACCACCAGCCGCCCCTCGTAGACCGCCGGATATCCCGCCAGCCAGGAACGCATGTCCCGCTCCAGGTCGTCGAACTGGGTGGGCGTGAACCGGATGTCGAAGGGACCGGCCGCCCGCACCGCCGCGCTGGAGATCAGGTGGCAGCAGCCGGACACGGACAGGGCCGGACGCCGGTAGCGGTACATCCCGAAATCGAGTTTCCCGGCGCAGGTGTCCATGACGAAGATGCGCTCCGGCACCTCGGCCAGAAGGCTCTGGCCGGTCTCCGGCGGCAAAAGGTGGTAGTCCGCCGATTGCAGCCGGTGCGGCGCGGGGATGTCCGCCACGGCGCAGCCCACGGCCCCGGCCCCGGGGTTGGCCCGGGCCGCGTCCAGAAGCATGGCCAGCCAGTTCCCGGGCGGCCGGGCGTCGTCGTCAACAAAAGCCGCGTAGGCCGCGCGCCGCACCTCGGGCAGGGACAACAGCCAGTTGCGGGCCGCCGGAGCGCCCACGTTGACCGGCAGGGTGACCACGCAGAACCGTCCCGGCGCGAAAAGGGCCGCCGCCTGCTTGAGCACCTCGGGGGTGTCGTCGCTGGAGCCGTTGTCCAGCACGATCACCGGCGAGGGGCCGAGCCGGGTGCGGGACAGGTTGTCCAGGGTGTCGCGGATGAATGCGGCCTTGTTCCAGGTATAGAGCAGAACCGCCGCCTCGCCCGGCTGGACGCCCTCGGGCGTGGGCGTCGCGCCGGGCCGGGGACCGCAGGCCAGGTCGTGCAACGTCAACGTCAGGTTCACGTGCCAGGGCATGGCCCGGACCAGGGGGGCGTACAGGCCTGCAGCTGCGTCGCCGTCGCCCTCCCGGACCAGGAGCCCGGCACGAAGCGCATCGGCCACGTGCCCCCACAGGGTGCGGTCCAGGCGTTCCAGGCGGCGCACGGCCTTGTCCGCCGGTTCGCAAAAAAAGGCCGCCTCGGCGCACAGCCGTTCAAGGAGCGGCGGAAAATCGCGCACCGGCGAGCCCGCAAGCACCCGCACCACCCGGCCCATGTCCCCGGTGTCGATGAGCGCCCCGAAGGCCTTGCGCAACCGGAAAAGCCCGTGAGCCGGGTCGGCCGTGGCCGTGTCCAGGTAGACCCGGGCCATGTCCGCGTCGCCGCTGGCGGCCACGGCCTCCCACAGGTCCGCATCGGCCGGGATCGCCAGCCGGGGGATGAGGGCCGAAGCCAGGGCCCGGGCCGGGGCGGACAGAAAGGGCATGGCGGCATCCAGCTCCAGAAGCCCCGCCGTGACCGCCGGGTCCAGGGGGTCTTCCTGCCAGGCCCAGAAAAGCGTCCCGGCCACGGCATGGGCCAGCCCCCGGTTAAGGGGCGTCCTGGAGAGCAGCGACCGGGCCATGGACAGCCGTACCCCGGCGTGTTCCGAGGACACGGCCCAGACCGGCATGGCGGCGGCCAGGAGGGAAAGGATGTCCGGCGGCAGCTCGGGAAGCGGGGGCAGGGGGGCGGGAGGCGCGGAAACGGTTGCTGGCATGGGGGACGGCCTTTGCCCGTCAGGGCCGATGGTGCTAAAGCGATAAAGCAGTGCGCGAGGCGCGTCCGGCTGTGCCGGGAAGGCGCGCGGCCTTTTGTGGGCAGTGATGGCCGATGCCCGGCGGTTTGTAAAGCGGGAACCGGCCGCAGGAGAGGGGGAGCGCCATGAATCGGGGACTGTTTCCGGTGGCCGATGCGGCCGGGGTGGGCGATGTCCTGCGTCTCGGCGGGGTGTGCGTCTATCCCACGGAGACCTATTTCGCCCTGGGCGCGGCGGCCGCCGAACCCGCCGCCCTGGCCCGGGTGGCGGCCATCAAGGGCCGGCCGACGAACAAGCCCCTGCCGCTTCTGGCCGCCGACCTGGAGCAGGTGCTCGGGGTGCTGTCGCCGGGATTCGCCGCCACGCCGGCCTCTGCGGACATGCGGCGCCTGGCCGGGCTTTTCTGGCCGGGGCCGTTGTCCCTGGTCGTGCCCACCCGGGAGGATCTGTCGCCCCTGGTCAAAGACGCCCTGGGCCGCACCTCCATCCGGGTGACGCCGCACCCCGTGGCCGCCGCCCTGTGCCGGCGGGCCGCCTCGCCCCTGGCCGCCACCAGCGCCAACGTCAGCGGCAAGCCACCGGCCGCCCGGGCCGTCGATCTGGACCCGGCGGTATGCGCCCTGGCCGACGCCGTGACCGTGGATCCGCCGGAACCCGCCGGAGGACCGGCCTCCACCGTGGCCGTGCCAGGCGGCGGCGGCCGGTTGACCGTGGTCAGGCAGGGGGCGGTGACGGTCGAGGCCTTGATTGCGGCGGGGTTTTCCGTGACCTGCCGCGCCGGGGCGCCGTAGGGAGGCGGGAAGCCCGGCCCGCCCGCCGGGAGCCCGGCTGTCGCGTGCCGATATCCGGAAACGGAGGGAACATGTTCGGGAAACATAATGACGACGAGACTCCGAAGTGCGTATCGCCATCGGCCAAAGACCCCATGCTGCGGTGCTTAAACGGCGTCATCCGCCTGTCCGTAAGGATACTGGCCGTCTTGATGACCTTCGTCATTTTGTGGGGAACCCTGGACGTGGTGTGGGTCTTGTATCAACGCATGGCCAGCAGACCGTATTTTCTTTTGGAAATCAACGATATACTGGCCACCTTCGGGGCGTTCATGGCCGTACTCATCGCCATCGAGATCTTCGAGAACATCGTCATGTATCTCGAGCATAACTACATCCAGATCCGGCTGGTGCTGGCCACGGCGCTCATGGCCTCGGCCCGGAAGGTCATCGTGTTCGACTTCAAGGAGTTGTCCGCCGACTACATCTGGGCCACGGGCGGGGTGATTCTGGCCCTGGGGTTGGTCTACTGGCTCTTGGCGGTCAGGAAGGGCGACGTCAGGCGGGGCATGGAGGTGGCCATCGAGGAGATGGGCACGGACAGCCGCAGCGGGCCCCGCTCATGACCCCGGCGGTTTTTGCGGCGCATCGGCTTCCGGGACATTGGCTCTCGGGGCATCGGCTTCCGGGGCACCGGGTTGCGGCGCATCGAAATCCAGGCGATCCGGAGCGTTGGCCCCGCCGGTGAAGATGAAGGCCATGGCCTCCTCGATGGTCCAGTCGGTAGGAACCACGTCGCGTATGGGGACGATTTCCACGTAGCCCGAGGTCGGGTTGGGGGAGGTGGGCACGTAGACGGCTCCCAGTTCCCGGCCTGTTGTGGTGTCGCGGAAGGTCCGGGTGAGGAAGCCGACCACGCGCATGCGCTCGGACGGGAAGGGGATGAGCACCACCCGGTTGCCCAGGGAGGGCGTGGAGCCCAGGGTGTCGAGAAAACGTTTTGTGGTTTTATAGATGGAGTCGGCCAGGGGAATGCGCATGACCAGTTTTTCCAGGTGGTTGATGAGGATTCTGCCCATGACGGCCCGGGCGAAGAGGCCGATGCCGTAGAGGGCGGCCAGGGTGAGCAGGATGGCCAGGACGTAGTGGAATCTGGGGTCGGACAGCCAGTCGGCGGCCAGTTCCGAGAAAGGGCGCACGGCCCTGGCCCCGGCCCGAAGCAGCGGGGCTCCGGTCCTGGCCAGGATGCCGAACAGGATGTCGAAGACCAGCCAGGTCACCCACAAGGGGGCCACGGTCAGGATGCCGATCAGGATGTGGCGTGAGAAATGCCGGCCTTTGCCGGTCTTTGGGGTATCCTGGGGCATGGCGACTCCGGTTCACGCGGACTGCGGGGCCTTGCCAGGGGTATTGCCCGGGGCGTTTTCCGGGTCGGTAAGGCGGCACATGCCCCGGGTGTGGGATGCCAGCCCGGCCCCGGCCTCCTCGTACATGTTGAAGACGGCGCACACGCCGAGTTCCTGCAATTCTTCCACTTCCTCGGGACGGCGGGCGATGGCCGACACCTGGCAGGTAAATCCCAGGTTTCGGATCTGTTTGGCGGCGTACATGTTGCCCTGGTGGTTGGGCATGGCCAGGACCATCAGTTCCAGGTGGATGTCGCCTTTGAGCTTGAGCCAGAATTCCGTGTCGCAGGCGTCCCCGAGGATCACCCGGCGGCCCTGTTCCCGGTTGAAGTCCACACGCCCCGGGGCATGCTCCACGCCAAGGATGTCGTCGCCGTAGGTGGGGTGCAGGGCGTCGTAGGCCCCCATGCCGATGCGGCCCATGCCGAAAATGACCGCCCTGGCCGAACCCAGGTCGATGGGCGCGTCATGGGGATGCAGGCGCTTGCGTTCAAAACGCTTGAGCCAGCCGTGCATCAGCCGGTAGATGGCCTCCGAGTGGGTACTGGCCGGGGAGGCCAGGGCGAAGCTTAAGCTGACGGTCATGGCCATGACCAGCAGCCAACCCGTTGGAACAAGTCCCTGGCCGACGGCGATGGCCGACACGATGAGGCCGAATTCCGAATAGTTGGTCAGGGCCAGGGCGGAAAACAGGCTGGTGCGGGCCCGCAGTCCGAAACGGCTGACGATGAAGTGATAGATTCCCGTTTTGACGGGCAGGAGAAGGCAGAGCAGGGCGGCCATTCCGAGCATGTCCAGGGTGGGCAGGCCCCGCATGCCCACGGACAGGAAAAAACCCACGAGCATCAGTTCCTTGAACCCGAACAGGGCCTTGGAGAGTTCCGAGGCCCTGGGGTGTCCGGCCACCAGAACCCCCAGAAACAAGGCCCCCAGATCCGGCTTAAGCCCCACCAGCCCGAATCCCTCGGCCCCGATGCCCAGGGCGTAAAAAAGGCCGCACAGGATAAAAAGTTCGCCTCTCCCGGCCATGTCCATGATCTTGAAAAGCAGGGGCCGGATCAGGGGCAAGGCCAGGACCGCCACGGCCCATGGGCTGGGAATCTTGCCCTCGGAGACGGCCAGGTACAGCACCGCGAACAGATCCTGCATGATCAGGATGCCGATGGCCACTACCCCGTAGAAGGCCGACATGTCGCCCTTTTCCTCCAGGGTCTTGACCGCGAAGACCGTACTGGAAAACGACAGGGCAAAGGCCAGGACCAGGAGCGCGGGCCAGTCCATGGCCAGAAGCGACGCCCCCGTGAAGTGGCGCAGGGCGCCCAGGGCGGCGAACAAAAAGGCGGTGGTGACGAGCATCTGCGCCGTGGTGCTGGCCCAGATGACGGGTTTGAGCAGGCCGCGCACATCGAGCTTGAGGCCTATGGAGAAAAGCAGCAACGTGACGCCCAGATCGGCCACCATGTCCAGGCCGGCCGGCTGGGCAAGGCCGAACATGTTGTAGGCGAAGCCCGCAACCAGAAACCCCACCATGGGCGGCAGGCCCAGGCGGGACAGGATCATGCCGAAACCGAAGGCGAAACTGACGAGAATGACGAGCATGGAGTCTCCAAAGGCTGGAATGGCGGCGCATGAGAGGTTTTTGAAAAGGCCGGCGGCAGCCGGATCGCCGCCGCACTGCCCCCCTCTAACCCGACCCCGGGCATGAATTCAAGCGTTGCCGGAGCGTTTGCGTTGACGGCGGTCCCTCCTTCCGGAGGATTCGCCTTGACCATGTGAAGCCCTAAACCGTACTCCGGATATATCCGGATCGTGCAACAGTGGTGATACCGCATGCAAGACAACATAATGGCCCCCCCGCCGCCCGCGCCCCGGGCGAAACTGATCGTCCTGGCCCTGGCGGTGGCCCTTTTGGGAGGATGGGCGATGTTTGCCGAGATGAAAACCAAAGACACCGCCGGGCCGCCGCTTCGCATCTACGGTCCCGGCGGGCCGTATCTGCCCATGCGCGAATGCGCCGAGGCCTTTTCCCGGGAGCTTTCCCTTCCGGCCGAGGTGGTGAAGGGCCAGCCGGACCAGATCGCCGGGAGCGTGGCCACGGACGGCGACGTGTATTACGGCGGCGCGCCGTACATGATGGAGGATTTCATCCTGGACTATCCCGGGGTGGTGGACGCCGCAACCGTGCGCATGCTTTTTCCCCGCCGCATCGGGATCATCGTGCGCCGGGGCAATCCCAAGGGCATCCGGGGGACGGCGGACCTGTCGCGGCCCGGGATATCCATCCTGGACGTGGGCCTGGAAAACATGGAGGCCTTTCGTGGGGACGGGCCGGGCGGGACGAAAAACGTCGGCCTGCACGTGACATCCGGTGAGGAGGGATTTGCGGCCTGGACGGCGCATCCCGAGCTGGACGCCTGGGTGACCTACCGTTCCTGGTTCGTGCGCCTTGGCGACGGAGAAGAGTTTGTGCCCATCGACGGCCCCGAGGGGCTTCGCGGCACGCCCGTGGCCCTGACCCGGCGCACCCAGCGTCCTCGCGATGCCGGGGCCTTTCTGGATTTTCTGGGTACAGACGCGGCCCGGCGCATCTTTCAGAAACACGGCTGGGAGTGATCGGCCGCACAGCCGTGGCGGGCCGGATCATCAGGCCGGGACCACCCCTGGAGGGCGACATGAAGATTTTGGGCATCTGCGCCAGTCCCAATGGCAAAAAGAGCCAGACCCGGCGGCTTGTACAAGGGGTTCTGGACGGGGCGGCCTCCTGCGGCGCCGAGGTGGAATTCGTGGACCTGTGCAGGCTTCGCATCGAATTTTGCATCGGCTGCCGCAAGTGTTTCGACACCGGGGCATGCTTTTTCAAAGACGACTACCAGGGGCTTTTGGAGAAGATGCTGGCGGCCGACGGCATGGTCTGGGGCTCGCCGAACTATTCCTTCTGCGTCAGGGCCCAGATGAAGGCCTTGATCGACCGCATGGCCGACGTGATCCACCTGCAGTCGTTTGACGGCAAATACTGTTGTGCGGCGGCCACGGGCGGCCGCGACGACACGGTCATCACCCGTTACCTGTCCATGAATTTCCTGGATTTCGGGGCCTACGTCACGGGCACCGTGGGCGCGGTGGTGACCCGGGGCCCGCAGGCCGTGGACGCGGCGGAACAGACCGCCGTGGCCCTGGGTAGGGCCCTTTATGCGGATATCCGCGACAGGCGTTCCTATTTCGACCAGCGCCAGGAGATCGACAAAAACCGCCGTGAATTCCAGGCCAAGATCCGGGCCGCCAAGGACGCCTGGCGCAACCAGTACGCCTATTGGGAGGCGCGCGGCTGGCCCTGAGGAACGGTCGCGTGTCTGGCTCCAAGACGGCGTGCCGCCAGTCTGGGATACGCGGCGTGCCGCCTGTCTGGTGATACGGCGTGATGCCGGGGCTTGCGGCCGCGTCGGCCCCTAGGCCATGACCCGGGCCAGGGCCGCGAATGCCCGCCCGGCGCCGACCCCGGTCAGACACGGCGGCGGCACGGGGCAGCCCGGGGCGAAATCCCCCGAGGTTACCTGGACGCATGGGCCGCACGGCATGTCCGCCCGCACCACGGCCATGCCCACCGGCCCCCATTGCCGGGGCGAGGTGGGCCCGAAGATCGACACCCCGGGAATGCCCATCAGACCTGCCAGATGCATGGGGCCGCAATCCGCGCCGAGAACGGCCCGGGCCGTCCCCAGGGCCGCCATGAGTCCCATGAGGTTTTCCGGGACAAGGCGCGGCCATGGCCCGCACTCCACGCCGCGCTCCACCTCGGCCGGTCCCAGGACGAAGACCGGCTCGGCCCCGGTCTGGGCCAGCATTTCAGCCACACCGAGAAAATGTGCCATGGGCCAGGTTTTTTTGACGTGGCCCGCGCCCGGGAACACAAGGACGGTGGTGCGGCCGGGAGAGCCGGGGGCCGGCCGGCCGCCGAAACGGTCCCGGAAGGCGGCCGGCCAGCCGTCCACCCAGGGAATGCCCCGGGCGGCCAGGGCCTCGCGGTAGAGAACCCAGGGCGGTTCGTCACGTCCTGGGACCACGCCGGGCAGAAACAGGAAGCGCGGGTCGTCAGGGACATCCGGCCGCCGAACGAGTCCCGGGCGGACCACCAGGGTTTTGGCCAGGGCAGAGGGCCAGCGGCCGGTCCCGTACAGGGCGTCCAGGGCATGACCCGCCTCCGGCGGGCAGGCGGCGGCCCCCAGGGCCGCGAAAAAGGTCGCATGGCCTGGACGGGCACGGAAAAAATGCGGTACGCCCCGGAAGTGGGAAAAAAGGGAAAGCGCCGCGGGCCAAGCCATGAGCATGTCGCCCAGGGCCCCGTTGTGCTCGAAAACGATGCGGCCGAAATCATTCTTGTCAGTCATATCCGTTTGGCGTAGCTTTGAAAAAAGGGAAGATGAAAGTTTTTGGCCGCTTGCCCCGTATGGACCGTGGGGTGGCGGTCGGGGAGTTCCCATGCCTGCGACCAAGCCTTGTCCTCATTGCGGCATGCCCGTGGTGCACCACGAAAATCCCGTGCCCACGGTGGACGCCGTGATCCATGTCCCGGGACGCGGGGTGGTGCTCGTGAAGCGGAAAAACGACCCTCCCGGCTGGGCCCTGCCCGGCGGTTTCGTGGACTACGGCGAGACCGTGGAGGCCGCCGCCATCCGCGAGGCCAAGGAGGAAACCGGGCTGAGCGTGGAGCTGACCGGCCTCCTCGGGGTCTATTCCGACCCCCGGCGCGACAGGCGGCTGCACACCATAAGCGTGGTCTTCACCGCGCAATGCCTGGACCCGGACGAACTGGCCGCCGGCGACGACGCCGGGGAGGCGGCAGTCTTTCCCCTCTCCCGGCTGCCGGAGCCCCTGGCTTTCGATCACGGCCGCATTCTTGAAGACTATGCCCGGTCGTACCGGAAATACAATCCCGGCCGGGGATGATATTCAGCCTTGTCACGGAAGCGGCATGATGCGAAGGGAAAAAAGGGTTAGGACGCAGATTCGCAGACCATTTCGGGGAACATGATGAAGTTCAACCACAAGGTGCTGTTTGTCGCCTCGGAAATGTATCCCTTCTCCAAAACCGGGGGGCTGGGCGACGTCATGGGCGCATTGCCCGTGGAGCTCAAGCGCCAGGGCGTGGACGTGGCGCTGATCTCCCCCTATTACGGCCGCCTGAACACCGGCGACCACCAGTTGCGCCTGGTCTATTCCAAATGCCGGGTGGGCTATCCCTGGGCTCCCGTCACCGCCGACATCTATACCGCCATGCACGAGGACGTCCCGGTCTATTTCGTGCAACGCGGCGAATATTTCGACAGGCGCTACTACTACAACACCCACGACGGAGACTATTTCGACAACTGCGAGCGCTTCATCTTCTTCTGCCGGGCCACCCTGGCCTGGGCCAGCCGCCTGGACGGTGCCCCGGCCATCGTCCACGCCCATGACTGGCAGGCCGCCCTGGTCCCGGCCTACCTGCATTTCCTGCGTCCGGAAGCCCCATTCTGGCGCAATACCAAGACCATCCTGACCATCCACAACCTGGCCTTCCAGGGGCGTTTCGCCTCCCGGCTTTTTTTCGGCTCAGGCCTGCCGCCCGAGGCCTGGAACATGGACGGCGCGGAATACTGGGGGGATTTCAACCTGCTCAAGGCCGGCATCGCCTACAGCGACCTGGTGACCACCGTCAGTCCCTCCTATGCCCTGGAGATTCTCTTTCGCCAGTGCGGCTGCGGCCTGGAAGGCATCCTCACCAAGCGGGTGTCCAACCTGCGCGGCATATTGAACGGCGCGGATTATGCCGTGTGGGACCCCTCGGGCGACAAGTATCTGCCCTGCACCTACAGTCCGGACGAACTGGCGGGCAAGGAGTTGTGCAAGCGCAACCTCCTGGCCGAGCTGGGCATGAAAAAGAAGCTGGCCAAGCGGCCGGTGCTGGGATTCATCGGCCGGTTGCGCCGCCAGAAGGGCATCGACCTGTTGATCGATATCCTGCCCCGGCTCATGGAGCAGGACATCGGCGTGGTGGTCCTGGGCGAGGGTAACCTCGAATTCGAGGCCAAGCTCCTGGACATGGTGGAGCGCTATCCCGGCCGGCTCGGGGTGCGCATCGGCTATACCGAGGATCTGGCCCACCGCATCCAGGCCGCCTCGGACATCTTTCTCATGCCCTCGCGCTATGAGCCCTGCGGCCTGACCCAGATCTACGCCCTGCGATTCGGCACTCCGCCTGTGGCCACGGCCGTGGGCGGGCTTCGGGACACCATCGTCCCCTGGCCCGACCCGGCCGCCACGGGCTTCACCTTTGCCGCCGCCGACCCGGACCTGTTTTACGCGGCCATCCAGAACGCCATCGACGTCTATTCCCGTCCGGACGAGTGGCGGGCGATGGTCGTGCGGGCCATGCGCGCCGACTTCTCCTGGGAGAAGGCGGCCAAGGCCTATATCCAGGTCTACCGTGAGCTGGGGGCGGATCTATGAGGACCGGCCATGAGCATCGATCTTTCCTCTGTGGCGTCGAGTCCGGTAAACATCGCTGAATTCGACCTGTACCTGTTCGGCAAAGGCCGTCATTTCGATCTCTACCGCGTACTTGGGGCGCATCCCGATGTCCGCGACGGACGGGAGGGCTACCGCTTCGCCGTCTGGGCCCCTCACGCCAGGTCCGTGAGCGTGGCCGGGGAGTTCAACGGCTGGACCCCGGGCCGCCACAAGCTCTATCCCGTGGCCGCATCCGGGGTGTGGGCCGGGTTTCTTCCCGGCGTGCCGCGCGGGGCGCTTTACAAGTTCGCCGTGCGGCAGCACGGCGGGGACGTGGCGCTCAAGGCCGACCCCTATGCCTTTTTCGCCCAGACGCGGCCGGAGACGGCCTGCCTGACCTGGGATCTGGACAATTACGCCTGGAACGACACGGCCTGGATGCAGGCCCGCCGGGAGCGCGGCCTGCCCATCGACGAGGCCGTCTCCATCTACGAGGTGCATGCCGGCTCCTGGCGGTTTCGGACCAGCGAATACGGCTCCTTCCTCTCCTACCGCGAACTGGCCGACCAGCTCATCCCCTACGTGACGGACCTGGGATTTACCCACATCGAGTTCATGCCCCTGGCCGAACACCCCCTGGACGAGTCCTGGGGCTACCAGACCGGGCACTATTTCGCCCCCACCTCCCGCTTCGGCTGCCCCGAGGATCTCAAATACTTCGTCGACGCCTGCCACGGCCGGGGCCTGGGGGTCATCCTGGACTGGGTTCCCGGGCATTTTCCCAAGGACGACTGGGGACTGGGCCGCTTCGACGGTACCGGGCTCTACGAGCACGAGGATCCCCGCCAGGGCGAGCACCCCGACTGGGGCACCTACGTCTTCAATTTCGCCCGCCACGAGGCCAGGAATTTTCTTTTTGCCAACGCCCTGTATTGGCTCAAGGAATTCCACATCGACGGCCTGCGCATCGACGCTGTGGCCTCCATGCTTTACCTGGACTATTCCCGTCAGGACGGGGAGTGGGTGCCCAACGAATACGGCGGCAAGGAGAACATCGCGGCCATCGAGTTTCTGCGCGACGTCAATACCGTGGTGCATGAGCATTTCCCGGGCGCGGCGGTCATCGCCGAGGAATCCACCTCCTGGCCCGGGGTGTCCCGGCCGGTCTACGCCGGAGGCCTGGGGTTCACCTTCAAGTGGAATATGGGCTGGATGAACGACACCCTGACCTATTTCGCCAAGGAGCCCATCCACCGCTCCCACCATCAGAACAACCTGACCTTCTCCATGCTCTACGCCTTCCACGAAAACTTCATCCTGCCCCTGTCCCACGACGAGGTGACCCACGGCAAAGGGGCGCTTCTGTCCAAGATGCCCGGTGACATGTGGCAGATGTTCGCCAACCTGCGGCTTTTCTACGCCTACATGTGGGCCCATCCCGGCAAGAAGCTCCTTTTCATGGGCGGCGAGTTCGGGCAGTGGCGGGAGTGGAGCTCCCGGGAGCCGTTGGACTGGGCGCTTCTCGATTTTCCCACCCACCAGGGGGTCATGACCCTGGTGCGGGAACTCAACACCTTCTATCGCCGCCATCCGGCCATGTACGTGCGCGACAACGACTGGACGGGTTTCGAGTGGGTGGATTTGACGGACTACGCCTCCTCGGTCATCTCCTTTCTGCGCAAGGCCCCGGACGGCTCCCAGATCCTGTGGGTGTTCAATTTCACCCCCGTGGTCCGGGAGAAGTATTGCGTGGGGTGCCGCGTGCCGGGATTTTGGCGGGAGCTTTTCAATACCGATGCCGCCTGTTTCGGCGGCTCAAACGTGGGCAACGCCGGAGGCGTCCAGGCCCAGGCCTCGGCCCTGGACGGCTGGCCCCACTATCTGGAACTGACCCTGCCGCCCCTGGCCGCCGTGGCCCTGACCCCGGAGTCCGGGCCGTAGGCCTAGGGGGCGCTTTCATAGACGCGTTTTATCCGGGATGCGTCCCGCCTTTGCGGGGCAAAGGAGTATCAGGCCATGGACCGTGCCCGCATGAAGACCATGCTCATCACCCTGGGCGATTCCAACGGCCTGGGGCCGGAGTTGGTGTGCCGCCATTTTCTGGAGTCTGGGGCGGCAACGGGCGGCCGTTATCTGCTCATCGGGCCGGAGACGGCCCTTTCCTGGCATGTGGCACGGCTTGGCGGGGAGCGTTTCTGGGAGCGTCTGGCCGCCCCGCAACAGGTGGCCTCCCGGGAGGCCGGGGTCTATTTGTACGTGCCCGAGCGGCTGGAGGGGATGGCCGTCCTGCCGGGGGTCGAAAACGTCGGGGGGGGGCTGGCCGCCGGACTTTCCCTGGATGCCGCCTGCGACCTGCTCCTGGGGCGTCTGGCCGGGGCCGTCGTCACCGGGCCCTTGAGCAAACTGGCCCTCAACCGGGCCGGGTTCGCCTTTCCCGGGCATACCGAACTTCTGGCCCAACGGGCCGGGGTGGGCCCGGAGGGGGTGTGCATGCACCTGTGCGGGCCGCGCCTGCGGGTCAGCCTGGCCACCACCCATCCCCCCCTGCGCCAGGTGCCGGACCTCATCACCCGTGAACGCATCCTGACCTGCCTGCGTCTGACCCACGGCTTCGTCAAGGCCCTGGGCCTGAAGACCCCCATCGCGGTGTGCGGGGTCAATCCCCATGCCGGAGAGGGCGGGCTGCTCGGCCGGGAGGAGATCGAGGTGGTGGAACCGGCCATGAAAGAGGCCGCGAGGGAGGGTATCGACGCCGTGGGGCCGCTTCCGGCGGACACGGTCTTTTTCCGGGCCGCCTCGGGCGAGTTCTCCGCCGTCCTGGCCATGTACCACGACCAGGGCCTCGGGCCGCTCAAGCTTTTGCACTTCCACGAATGCGTCAACGTGACCCTCGGGCTTCCCTTCATCCGCACCTCCGTGGGCCATGGCACGGGATTCGGGCTGGTGGGCACGGGCAAGGCCGATCTGGGCAGTTTCCGGGCGGCGGTGGAGCTGGCCCGGACGCTTTTAGCCGCCGAATAGCCGCCCGCCGTCATGTCTTCCCTCGACCTCTTCGACCCTCTGGTCGCCGCCTGGTTCCGGGAGCGGCTGGGGACGCCCACGGCCGTGCAGGCCGAGACCTGGGAGCGGGTGGCCCGGGGGGAGCATGTGCTGGTGGCGGCCGAGACCGGCAGCGGCAAGACCCTGGCCGCCTTCCTGCACGTCATAAACGCCCTTTTGACCGGCGGGATGCCCACGGGCGGGCTGCGGGCGCTGTACGTCTCGCCGCTCAAAGCCCTTGGCGCGGACGTGCGCGAGAACCTGGCCGGGCCGCTGGCGGAGTTGCGCCGCCGGTTTTTGGCCGCCGGACGGGCCGTCCCCGAGGTGCGGGTCATGACCCGCAGCGGCGACACGCCCCAGGAAGAGCGCCGGGCCATGCTGCGCCGTCCCCCCGAGATCCTGGTCACCACTCCCGAGAGCCTGCATCTTCTGCTCACCTCCCTGGGCGGCCGGGCCCTGCTTGGCGGGGTGCGGCTGGTGATCCTGGACGAGGTCCACGCCGTGGCCGGAAACCGACGGGGGACGCTTTTGAGCCTTGGCGTGGAGCGGTTGGCGATTCTGAGCGGGGAGTTCCAGCGGGTGGCCCTGTCGGCCACGGTCAGGCCCGAGGAGGTTGTGGCCCGGTTCGTGGGCGGCTACCGGCTGGCGGATGGCCCCGAAGGCCGGGATGGCGTGGCGCATGGACCGCGTCCCGTGTCCGTGGTCCGGGGGGAGAGCCTCAAGCCGCTGACGGTGACCGTGCGGGTTCCCGAGCGCGCCGGGGAGCGCACCCCGGGGGATTTTTTCGAGCCCTACGCCGCCGCCTGGCGGGAGATGCTTTTTGCCAACCGGACCACGGCCTTTTTCATCGACAGCCGCCGGTTGTGCGAGAAGGTGGCCAGGCTGATCAACGCCGAGGCCGATCCGCCCCTGGTCTATCCCCATCACGGCTCCCTGTCCCGGGAGGTGCGCCGCGCCGTGGAAAAGCGCCTCAAGGCCGGGACGTTGCGGGGCGTGGTGGCCACGGGGTCGCTGGAGTTGGGCATCGACGTGGGCGATCTGGATGCGGTGGCCCTGATCCAGACCCCGCCGTCCATCTCCGCCGCCGTGCAGCGTGTGGGCCGCTCCGGGCACCGGGTGGGGGAGACACGCCGGGGAATCTTCTTTCCCCTGTCCGACCTGGAGACCGCCCTGGCCGGGGTCATGGCCCGGGCCGTGGCCGATGGCGATATCGAGGACGTGTCCGTGCCCAGGCATCCCCTGGACGTGCTGGCCCAGACGATTTTATCCATGACCGTGCATGAGGCCGTGCCGGCGGATCTGCTTTTCGATCAGGTGCGGTGCGCCTTTGCCTATCACGACCTGCCGCGCCGCCAGTTCGATCTGGTGCTGGCCATGCTGGCCGGGCGCTACGGCGAGGTCCGGCCCCGGGAGCTGGCGGCCAAGGTCTACCACGACCGGGTGGCGGGCACGGTACGGGCCCGGCCCGGGGCGGCCCTGGCCATCTACGCCTCGGGCGGGGTCATTCCGGATCGGGGCACGTATACGGCCCGGGTGGCGGGAGAGGGCGCGTCCCGGGGCGTGGTGGCCGAGCTTGACGAGGAATTCGTGTTCGAGGCCAGGCTGGGGCAGGTCTTTGCCGCAGGGGGCCAGGGCTGGCGCATCGACCGCATCACCCCGGCCGAGGTGATCGTGTCCCCAGCCCCGGCCGCTTCCGCGCCGCCGCCGTTCTGGCACGGCGACCAGCGGGGCTGGGACGCCCATTTCGCGGCCCGGGTGGGGGCATTTTTTCAGTGGGCCGAGGAGCGCCTGGGGCGTGGGACCGGTGCGGACGACCCGGACTTTCTGGCCGGGCTTACCCGGGACTATTCCCTGGAGCCCCATGCGGCCCGGGTGCTGGCCGGAGCCCTGGCGGCCCAGCGGACGGCAACCGGGGCCCCCCTGCCGCATTCGGCCCACATCGTGGTGGAGCATACGGCCACGGGGCCGGGCGGCGTGCCCGGGCGGCAGACCATCCTGCACATGCCTTTCGGGCTTGCCGTCAACCGGACCATGGCCCTGGTCCTGGAGGCGGCCTTTGCCGACAGGCTGGGGCAGGAGGTGCGCACCCATGCCGCCAACGAGGGCGTGGCCCTGATCTGTCCCGACGATCCAGGCGACGTGGATGCGGCGGGGATTTTATCCCTGGTGTCCCCGGCCGGGGTGGAAGGGCTGTTGCGGCGCAGGCTGGAGGGCTCCCAGGAATTCGGGGCGGCCTTTCGCGAGGCGGCCTGGCGTTCCCTGGTGCTCGGCCGGGTGCGGATCGGCAGGCGTATGCCCCTTTGGATCACCCGCCTGAAATCCCAGAAGCTTTTTGCGGCGGTCAGGGAGCTTGCCGATTTTCCCCTGGTCATCGAGGCCTGGCGGACCTGCCTGACCGAGCGGTTCGACGTGCCCGGGCTGGCGGGGGTGCTTGCCGGCCTTGAAAGCGGCCGGATCGCCTGGACCGAGTGCCGTACCGTGCTGCAAAGCCCCCTGGCCCGGGACATGGTCTGGCGGGTGGTGGCCGGGTTCATGTACGCCGGGGACCAGTCCGGTTCCCCCGCGTCCACGGGCGTTTCCCCGGACCTGGTGGCCGAGGCGGCGGCCGATGCCGGGATTCGGCCCCTGGCCTCCTCCGAGGCGGCGGCGCGGCTGGGGGAACTCCTCCGCCGCACGTCCCCGGGACATTCCCCGGGGAGTGCCCAGGAGCTCTTGCAGCACGCCGTCGAACGGCTGGCTATTCCCCTTGCCGAGTGGGAGGCCTTGTTATTGGCCATGTCCAGGGACCACGGGCTTTCCGGCGACGATTCGGAGGAGCGGCTTTCGGGCAGGCTGGCGCGCATCCCGCCGCCGGGGAGCGACCCCGGGGCCGGGGGGCTGGTGGTCGCCGTGGAGAACCTGCCCCGGCTGCGCGCGGCGGGGATTATGGGTGGCCTGGCGGATCCCGGCGGCCCGGCCGCTGCGGCGAGGGCGGCCGGTGTGTCCGTTTTGTCTGATGCTGACGAGACGCCCGGGGCGTCCGGGGCACCTGGGACGACCGAACCGGATGACTCGGCCCTGGCCGACGAAACGGCCCTGGAGGTGCTGGCCGAATGGCTGCGGTTCTACGGCCCGGTGGACGGGGCGTTTCCCCTCCGCACCCTGGGCCTTGATCCCGGGCGCGGCCGGGCTCTTCTGGACGCCCTGATCCGGGACGGGGCGCTTGTGGCCGGGCGGCTGGTTTCCGGCGGCGGCAGTGAGGACGTATGCGACACGGCCAATTTCGAGCGTCTGCTGCGCCTTGGCCGATCCCTGGCCGCCCCCCGGGTGCGGGCCGTGCCCCTGTCGCGGCTGACGCCTTTTCTGGCCGCCATCCAGGGGATTTCGCCCCGGGGCCAGTCCGCCGAGGCCCTGTTCGAGCGCCTGCGGCGTCTGACCTGCCTGCCCCTGCCGGCCGGCCTGTGGGAGGCCGAGGTGCTGCCCGCCCGGATGGCCGGGTATGCGCCGACGGACCTGGACGAGGTGCTGCGGCACGGGGGGCTGTCGTGGCGGGGAAGCGGTCCGGGACGCATATGCTTCGTCTTTCCCGGCGACACGGATCTGCTTGCGGCGGATGGCGGCCGGGACGGTTCCGGGCATGCGTCCGGACATACGTCCGGGCATGCGCCCAGAGATATGCCCGGGGATGCGCCGGAAGATGATTTAGGTGGCCTGGCCGAACTTTTCCCCGATCCCCTGGCCGGCTACGATTTTTCCGCGCTGCTGCGCCGGTCGGGCCTGCGGCCGGGGGCATTGGCCGCCCGGCTGTGGGCGGCGGTATGGCGCGGGGAGGTGGAAAATGGCGCCTTCGAGGCCCTTCGCCACGGCCTGCGCCACGATTTCAAGCTTCCGGACCTTTCCGGCGGCGGCTTTGGCCGGGCGGCGGGACGGGCCCCGGGGTTCGCGCCGCTTCCCCGGGCCACCCGGACCCGGACCACCAGGGGACGGCTGGCCGCCTGGCGCGCGGCCCTGCCCTACGAGGGGGTGTGGCGGCTCGTGACCCCGCCCCCAGTCGTGGAGGGCGTGGAGGGCGTGGAGGACGTGGAGGACCGGCTGGAGATCGAGGAACGGGCCCGGGAGCGGGCCAGACTGCTTCTAGACCGGTACGGGGTGGTCTTTCGGGACATGCTGGCCCGGGAGGCGGGGCCCTTTGCCTGGGGGGCGGTGTTTCGGGCCCTGCGGCTCTTGGAGCTGTCGGGGGAGGCCGTGTCCGGGAGGTTTTTTGACGGCGCGCCCGGATTGCAGTTTCTTTCCCACCGGGGCCTGGCGGTTTTCAGGCGGCTTTTTGGCGCGGAGGCGGACGGCCGGGAAGGTGCCGCCCCGGGCCGGGATGTGTTGTGGCTGTGCGCCCTGGATCCGGCCGCGCCCCTCCTCGCCGGGCTCGTCCTGCCCGGGGAAGGCGCGCCGCCCAGGCCGCCGCGCCGGGCCGAGGGAACGCATCTGGTGTATTGCGGCCAAGAGCTGGCCATGGTGTCCGAGGGCCGGGGCCGGGAGCTTTTCATCGGCCCAGGGCCGGACGATCCCCTCATGGCGGATCTCCCGGCCCCCCTGGCCCACCTGCTGACCCGGAATGAGAATCCCCTGCGGCGGGTGGCCGTGGCCCGGATCAACGGCCAGCCTGCCGTCACAAGCCCTTATCGCCAGGCCCTGGCCCGGATGTTCCAGGTCACGGCCGACCACAAGGGCCTCAGCCTGACCCTGCCCCGGGTCTGATCCGTCCGCGTCCCGGCCTGACGCCTCGTCAGGGCTGCCTGCCCTGACCCACCCGATCCGGGGTGGGGTACATCTTGGATTCGGTCTTGTCCGGATTTTTTTCCAGATGCCGGAAACGGTTCACGGCCACCCCGGCGAACCGGCCGATGATGGCCGCCAGGTCCGATGTGGTCCACAGGGTTTCACATTCCGGAAATTCCCGCAGCCGGGCGCTGACGGCATAGCCCTGGTCGGCCGCCGGGGCCAGGGTGACGTCCTCGTAGGTGGTCGGAAAGCGGCCTTCGAACACCTTGGCGAGCATGTCGGCCATGGCGTAGCCGAAGAACTTGCGCACGTCCTCGGTGGATTCGGCCAGGCCGAGCCTGAGCCGAAAGGCGGGCAGCAGATCGTTTTCGATGCGGGTAAAGGAGTGCTGCATGGACATGGAGACCTCCTGGAAAAAGGTTGTCCTTTGAGCGAAACCTACCACGCTTTTGCCGGTCGGGGGAGTCGGCGGGAGACTTTTTTTCCGGAGGCGGGAAAAAGGGGAAACGAGGGGAAATCAGGCCGGGCGAAGCACCGTGGCCAGGGCCACGGCCTTGATGCCGCGTTTTTCCCCGGTGAACCCCAGGCCTTCCTCGGTGGTGGCCTTGAGCCCCACCCGGGAGGGGGCGAGCCCCAGAAGCGAGGCCAGGTTGCGCCGGATGTGCTCCCGGTGGGGGGCGATTTTGGGAATCTGGGCGATGATGGTGGCGTCCACATGCACCAGGGTCATGTCCGCCCGGGCCAGGAGTGTCATGACTTCACTTAAGAAAATGCCCGACTCCAGGCCGGAAAGGGCCGGGTCCGTGTCCGGGAAAAGGGCGCCGATGTCGCCCATGGCCAGACAGCCCAGGAGGGCGTCGGTTATGGCGTGCAGGAGCACGTCGCCGTCGGAGTGGGCCAGGACCATGGGGCCGCCCGCGATGGGCACCCCGCCGAGCTTCATGGGCCGGGCGTTGCCGGCTGTGGTCTCGTTGGGCCCGGCGTAGCGATGCACGTCGTAGCCGTGGCCCACCACGGGGATGCGCGGCGTGGCGGGGGGTTCGCGCCGGGAGAGCAGGGCCAGGTCGCCGGGATGGGTGATCTTGACGTTTTCCGGCGAGCCTTCCACCACATGCGCCGCAATGCCGATCCGTGCGGTCATGGAGGCGTCGTCCGTGGCCGTGAATCCGTCGCCCCGGGCGGCCTCGTGGGCGGCCAGCAGGGTGTCCAGGGCAAAGCCCTGGGGGGTCTGCACGGCGGCGAGTTCCTCCCGGGGCAGGGTTTCCAGGGCCAGCCCGTCCGGAGAAACCCGGGTGATGGTGTCGGTGACGGCCACCCCGGGAACGACCGCCGAGTGGCCGGACAAGAGGGCCTGGACCACCCGGCCGACCAGTGACGGATCGACAAAGGGCCGGGCCGCGTCGTGGACCAGGACGTGGCGGCATTCGGCAGGCAGGACGGACAGTCCGGCCAGGACCGAGTCCTGGCGCCGCGCCCCGCCCGCCACGGTCACGAGCGGCAGGCCCAGGCCGTCGGCGTCGGCGCATTGCCGGGCCAGGGCCGTGGCCTCGTCCAGGCGGTCGGCGGGAAAGACCAGCACCAGCCCGGCCAGGGTCGGGCTGGCGGCCAGGGCTTTGGCGGCATGCCAGAAAAGGGGGCGGCCGGCGAAGGTCAGAAACTGCTTGGGAGCGCCATGTCCGGCCGCAGCCAGCCGGGAACCGCTTCCGGCGGCCACGATCACGGCCCAGACGTTCGGGTGGGGCGTTTTGGACATGCTCGGGTTCCTTTCGGGCGGGCCTGCCGTGGCGTCACGGGGCCATGCGGATCGGATGCGCCGCGGGACGGCGGGCGTGTCCCGCGGGAAAAAAAGGGAGTCGGACGATAAGCCGGGTTCTGTTCCCCGGGAAACCCGGGGCGGCCGTCATTCCTCTAGGACCGGAATTGCTCCCGGCCTCAAGCAACCTACCCGGGGGCATCGGCCGGGCCAGCCTCAATCGCCCCCCTATTTGGTCTTGCTCCGAACGGGGTTTGCCGAGCCGGTCGCGTCGCCGCGACCGCTGGTGGGCTCTTGCCCCACCGTTTCACCCTTACCTGCGAGGACGAAGCCTCACGGGCGGTCTGTTCTCTGTGGCACTTTCCAGGGATCGCTCCCTCTGGGCGTTACCCAGCGTTCCGCCCTGCGCAGCCCGGACTTTCCTCCCCGGACGCACGCGTCCGCGGCGACGGCCTGTCCGACTCCCACATCCGAAAATAATGCCGATGCCCGGCCCGGTCAAAGGCAGTCCGGGCGAACCTCGCGAAAACCGCCTGACGGCGCCGCCGCATCCCCTCGCCATGGGGCGACCGTTTCGAGGGGATTGCGGTTTTTCCTTAAAAAGCCCCCCGCAGTCCGGCCCCGCCAATGCCTGGGGGCGCCTCTCGCGCCGCGTTTTGTGAAACGTACGCGCGTATTATTTCAAAAAAATGAGTAGTTCAAAATGGTATCATCGCGTTTCGCAACGTTGCACGTGCGAAGGCACGACACTAGGCCTCCTGGGCTTCCTGCGCCTCCGGGGCCTCGGAAGACTCCCCGGCGGGCTCCTCGGCGGGCACGTGGTTGCTCCAGTAGATCAGGCGCTGGCAATTGGGGCAGCTCAATATCTGCACACCCTTTTGCAGCTCGATGAACGACTGGGGCGGAATGCTGATGTGACAGCCGGAGCAGATGCCGGTGGTCACCGGGACGATGACCGGATTTTTCAGGCGCGAGCGGATGAATTCGTAGCGCTTGAGCACCGGGAGGGGCACGGCGTCGCCGGCCTGGTTGCGCAGGGAGGCCAGTTCGTCCAGGCGGCCCTTGGCGGCGGCCATGCGCGCGTCGAGTCCGGCCTTGGCCGTATCCAGCTCGGACAAGAGGGCGGTCATGCGCTCGTCCAGGTCGCGCTTGACGTCGAGCTGGCGGGAAAGCTCCTCATTGACGGCGTTTTTTTCTTCCTCGCGGGTGCGGTTCTGTTTTTCCAGATTGTCCATCTCCCGCATCATGGCGTGGTATTCCTTGTTGTTGCCGACCATCATGAGCTTGTTCTTGCTCTTTTTCAGGCGCAGGGAGTCGGTCTCGATTTCGCCGTCCAGCCGCTTTTGCTGCTCGGTCAAAAACTGGATCTTTTCGCCAAGGACGCTGCCTTCCTCTTCGAGAACCCGCAGTTTGGCCTCCAGGGCAGAGACCTCCTGGGGGGCCGTGGTGAGTTCTTCTTCAAGCAGCACGATTTCGTCGTCAACCTTCTGCAAAACCACCAGTTGTTCGATCTGCTTCATGTACATGGCATGCTCCAAACGGTTATTCCGGCTTGCGCCGCGCCTGACCGTCCACAAGGCAGGGGGCCAGGGGATCGCGTCCGGGGAAATGTCGCACCTCGACCCCCAGAGGGCCGAGTTCGTCCGCAAAGGTGTCGGCCAAAAGCCGCATCATCCGTTCTTCCAGGCAAAAATGCCCCACGTCCAGCACGGGCAGGGGGGCCTCCAGGGCTTGATGGTATTTGAGATCCCCCGTGACCAGGATGTCCGCCCGGGCAAGGGAGGCCGCCCGGGCCAGACCCGATCCGGAACCGGGGCAGAAGGCCGCCCGGACGATGCGTTCCGGGGGATGGCCGGCCAGGGTGAAAAACGTCCGCCCCGTCAATGCGGCCACTGCGGCTAGAAATTCCTCGTAGGGCAGGGGCGCGGGCAGATCGCCGGCCAGTCCGAAGCCCATCTCCCCCAGACCGCCCGGCAGGCGGGCCGGGTCGGCATGGTCGGGCAGGGGGCCGGTGGGTTCGAGGATGGAGACGCCGGTCAGGCCGAAATCCCGCATCGGCCATCCGGCCGGGCCGTCCGGACGGACGTCCAGGGAGGTGTGGGCCGCGTACAGCCAGGCCCCGCTGGAAAGCGTCAGGCGCAATACCTCGTGGTAGGCGTCCCGGCGGTCGGGAAGCCGGGGGGTGAGAAGCAGGGGGTGGTGGGTCAGGATGAAACCGGCCCCCCAATCCAGGGCCGCCTGGATCGTCGCCGGGGCGGGGTCGAGGGCCACGGCCAGCTTCGAACAGGCATCGGCCAATCCGGCGATCTGGATGCCGCACGTGTCCCAGGGGGCGGCATGGCGCGGATCGGCGGCGCGTTCTATGCGGCGGATGATTTCGGCTATCTGCATGCGCGAAAACAAAAGGCGCTTTCCCGTGGGCACACCCCAAGAAAGCGCCTTGTTGCTCCGTAAGGCCGCATCCGGCCGTTTTTCGATTCCGATTTGGGAGAGACGATGCCCAATGGTTTCCCTTTCTGGTGGGCCCACCAGGATTCGAACCTGGGACCTGCCGGTTATGAGCCGGTGGCTCTGCCAACTGAGCTATAGGCCCAAAATGTCATATGGAAACTACCTTTGCTATCCTGTCATCGCCGATTTGTCAAGGAGATGCTGTGGGCAAATGTTCAGGGCCCGAGGACACGTTCGTTGTCACGCCCACATCCGACGTGAAGGCCCAAAAACATGAAAATGTTACAAAGAACCGCCGTTCAGGCTCAGCGCGTCCCAGAAAATGCGGAAGGTGCGCCCGTTGACCTCCTCGATGTGGGCGCTTCGCAGATCAAACCCCTCCGCGAAGGCCTTTCCCCGCGCCGGACAGGCCAGAAGGCCCTGATACATCTCCTGCCAGTCTTTGGCCGAGCGCAATCCCCGGCCGTAGGTTTGCGAGTAGCGGTACTCCATCGCCCAGGCCGGACTGGCTGTCCCGATGTCCAGAAAGTGCGTGGCCATGTCCAGCAGTTCGAAGCTTTCCCTGTCGTAGGTAAAGACCTGGTAGCCGGGGTTGTTGCCCGTGACGGGCGAGATGGACGGCCCCAGGCGCATGGAGGCCACCGGCGTTTCGCCCTTTTTGGGGCATATCAGGCGGAATTCGTCGCGGTGGACATGTCCGGCGAAGCTGGACGTGATGGTTGCGGCGTACTTGACCAACAATCCGGCCTGGGCGTCGTTCCAGGCCTCGGTCAGCATGGGGTCGAAACCATCCTTCCCTTTTTTCACATACCGGGCCGCACTGGCCTTGGAGTTGTCCCCGGGGGGGACATGGGCCATGAGCCAGACCTTTTCCCCACGGCGTTCGGCCTGGCGCAGTTCATGGTCCAAAAACTCCAACACCTGCCCTCCGGCGGCCTGTCGCCCGGACCGCTTGGTCCAGAAGATGTTGTTGAACACGATGAGCCTGCCGCCTCCCGGCCCGGGCAGGGGCAGGGAGTAGCAGCCGTCGTGCGGATAGGTGTCCAGAAAGGTGGCCCGCGCCGCTGGATCATGAAGCGCCAGCCGCGCCACAAGGGGCGCTGTGGCCGAGAGATAGGGGCTTTTCGGGGCGATCCGGTAGTCCCCTTCGAAGCTGTCGTTATTGCCCAGGGCGAGGTACAGGGGAACGTCCGGGAAACGCCTCGTCACCTCGGCGAGGAAGTATTCCGCGGTCTTGGCGATGAAGGCCAGAAGACCCTCGGGCGTTGCGTCATCGGTCAGGCGGGGATAGGTGGTCCAGAAGTCGTGGCTCAGGAGATCGCCCGGGTAGAGCATGAAGTCCGGCTTGGGCGCGCGGCGGGCCATGTCGTCGAGAAAAGACTGGAAGAGGGCGTTATTGCAGTCCTGGCCATAGGGGCTGTACGCGGCAGGGGAGTCGGACAGGATGTCGCGCCATCCGCTGGCCGGTGCGGCCGCCAGGGCCGACACCTTTGCCGGGTCGGCGAAGGGGTCGAAATGCACGTCGGAAAAAAGCAGGAACATCCCGCCGCGCTGGGCTGTGGAGGCCGTATACGACGCCGGGTCGCCATCGGGGCAATCCGCGCCTGAAGGGGCGGCCGAGGCGTCCGGCAGGGGAGCCTGGGGACTCGCGCTCCAGGCCAGGCCGTTGTCGGAGAGCAGTGGCGCGGCCAGGACGGCGGCCCCGGAAATCGCCAGGCGCAGAAAGGATCTGCGGTCGATGGTCTGGGACTTCTCGGCGCCATGGCGCGGTGTTTGCTTTGGGTCCATTCCGGCTCTCCGTTGCGGTACGCCTGACCGATATCCAAATCCATGCCGTCCGGATGCACACGAGTACAAGCAACGCGCGCGCCACGGCGGCAAGGTTCAGGCCTCTGGCTCCAAAGCGTAAAGCAACATGTGTTTTTTGGCTATACCTCCGGAAAAGATTAGGTCGCCTTGCCGGCCTTGCCCGTCTCCTTGAGGAAGGAGATGGCCGACTTCCCGGCCTTGGCCCCTTCACCCACGGCCACGCTGATTTGCAGGAACCGGCCCACGCAGTCGCCGGCGGCGAACACGCCGGACACCCCGGTTTTCTGTTCATGGTCCGCATCGATGAAGGCCCCGCGAAGCGGCAGTCCCAGGGTCTTGGCGAAGTCCAGGGCCGAGGCCTGGCCCATGGCCACGAAGATGCCGTCCACGGGCACGTCTTTGCCGTCGTTGGTATGGGCCGTGGTCAGGGCCGGTTCCCCGGAAAGGGTCTTGAGCGTCTCCTGGCGCACGGCGATGCCCGCCTGGGCCAGGCGTTCGGCGAATTCCCCGGTCATGCTCGGGGCCTTGCCCTGGGTATAAATGGTGACGTGCGGGGTGAAGGTGGTCAGTTCCAGGGCCTGGTTGGCGGCGTAGTCGCCCTCGCCGAGCACGGCCACGGTCTTGCCCCGGTAGAAAAATCCGTCGCAACTGACGCAGTAGGACACCCCTTTGCCCTCATAGTCCGCGATATTGCTGATGCCCGGGCGGACCCGGGCGACGCCCGCGGCGATGACGATGCTGTCGGCAAGATATTCGTTCTTGTCGGTTTTGACCGTAAAACCGCCGTTTTCCCCGTAATGGGCCCCGAGTACGCGCTCGCAATGCAGACGGGCCCCGAAGCGCCGGGCCTGGGCCGTGCCGCGTTCGATCAGTTCCTTGCCGGTGATGGTCTCGGGAAAGCCGAAATAGTTGTCGATGTCGTAATCGCCCGCGACCTTGGGGTCGCAGCCGAGGACCAGGGTGTCCACCCCGGCCCGGGCGGTATAGATGGCGGCCGACAAACCGGCCGGACCCGCGCCGATGATGAGGCATTGTGCATGTTCCATGTCGTGCTCCCGAAATAGGTTTCAGCTTTGCAATTAGGTCCGGTCAGGGGGACAGTCAATCCCGGGTTTCGGCAATCCGCAATTTGGATGGACAAACGGCCTGTTTGCGCATAGCCTGTACCACAATGGAACATGTCGCGCGGCATGGCCGCGTCGTGCCCGGTGGCCGCAACCGGCGTCGCGTATCCAAGGAGGTCTGGAGGATGAAAATCGTCAAGATATTGCTTGTCGCAGTGGCGTTGAGCGCGGGGTTGGCCGGATGCGTGGTCGCGGTCGATCCGCCGCCGCGTTCCGTGGTGGTGGTGCGCGACCCCTATGCCCCGGTGCGCACGGTGAGCGCCAGCGTCAATCTGCGGACGTGCCCGTCCACCTCGTGCGCGGTGATCATGACCTTGCGCAAGGGCGACAACGTCCGGGTGATCGGCCGCGACGGCAGCTGGGTCAACGTGGTGGTCATCGGTCCCGAGACCGAGGGCTGGATGTCGTCCAACTACCTGTTCTGGTAAAGACGCGGACGCTCCGTGCGCCGCCCGATCCAAGGAGATGCCGCTATGGTGTTGCGCAAAACGATGATCTGGTCCTGCCTTGTCCTGGCGGCGGTTTTCGCCGCGGGGTGTCAGGTGCGCATCGAGGGGCCGCCCCGTTCCGAGGTGGTGGTCGTGGAAGAGGTTCGCACGGTACGCGGCACGGCCGAGGTGCGTACCTGCCCGAGCATGTATTGCGAGGTGCGCATGACGGTGTATCGCGGCTGGCAGGTCCGGGTGCTGGGCTACCGGGACGGCTACGCCGAGGTGGTGGTGGTCAATTCCGGGGTGCGCGGCTGGATGCTGTCCCGGATGCTGTATTGACCTTTCCTGAAAGGGATTTCCGACGCGGGCCGGAGACTCTCCGGCCCGCGTTTTTCTTTGTCCGCAGGGCATGACCTATCCCCTTGATCTTCCGGATCGTTTTGGCTACCTCTTCCCAAATGCAACTCAGTTGCGCCACGTTTCCCGACAACCCGGAGGAAGCCGCATGAAACGAATGCTGTTCGCCTTGGCGTCCATTGCCGTCCTGGTCGTTTTCGCCCTCCCGGCCCTGGCCGAACCCCTGCCGGTTACGGTCAGCATCGCCCCCCAGGCCTCCTTCGCCAAGCGTATCGGCGGCGACAGGATCGCCGTGACGGTCATGGTTCCGGCCGGGGCCGACGCCCACACCTTCGAGCCCAAGCCCAGCCAGATGGCCGCCCTGCAGAAGGCCAGGCTCTATTTTGCCGTGGGCATCGACTTCGAAAGGGCCTGGCTGCCCCGGTTCGCCGATGTCAACAAATCGATGACCATCGTCGAGACCGACAAGGATATCGTCAAGATCGCCATGGCGCCCCATTCCCACGACCATGATCACGACGCGGACAAGCCCCAGGCTGGTCACGGCCAAGATGCGGTCAAGGCCCGGGCTGGTCACGGCCAAGATGCGGACAAGGCCGGAACCGGTCAGGAGCATGCCCGGGGCGCGGACACGGGCGAGGCCGGTCACGACCATGAACACGGCCACGATTGCGCCGATCACCACCACGAGGGCCTGGACCCGCATGTCTGGCTGTCCCCGGCCCAGGTCAAGATCCAGGCCACGGCCATGCGCGACGCCCTGATCGCGGCCGATCCGGCCGGGGCCGACGTCTACCGGGCGGGATACGAGGCCTTTGCCGCCGACGTGAGCGCCCTGGACAAGAAACTGCGGGCCGCCTTCGCCGCCGTCCCGGAAGGGCAGCGGAAATTCATGGTCTTTCACCCGGCTTGGGGGTATTTCGCCAGACAGTACGGCCTGACCCAGGTCCCGGTGGAGCGCGAGGGCAAGGAACCCGGCCCGGCCCAGCTTGCGGCTATCATCGACGAGGCCAAGAAGGACGGAGTCCGGGTGGTGTTCGTGCAGCCCCAGTTCTCCGACCGGAACGCCGAGGTGGTGGCCAAGGCCATCGGCGGTTCGGTGGTTGGCGTGGATCCCCTGGCCGAGGACTGGCTGGCCAACATGGAGAAGGTGGCGGCGGCCTTCCAGGCGGCCATGAAATAACACGGCTCCTGAACATGCCGGGGGAGCTGGGCGGGCCATGGGTTTTTGGGCAAATCCCTCCTTCCGCCAAAACCCGCCCACCGGCAAAAGAACCGACAAGGAACCCGCATGCCCGAATCCGTGGTCGCAGTCTCGGGAGTCTCGTTTGCCTATGACGGCCAGGATGTCCTTCAGGGGGTCGATCTGACCGTGGCCCGGGGGGATTTCCTGGCCGTGCTCGGTCCCAACGGCGGCGGCAAGACCACCCTGTTGCGCCTGATCATGGGCCTCTTGCAGCCCGGGGCGGGACAGGTGCGCGTCTTCGGGCGGGAACCGGCCCTGGCCCGGGGCCGCATAGGCTACGTGCCCCAGCAGGTGGCCGGGGGGATGCTGCGCCGGGACTTTCCGGTCACAGTGCGCGAAGTGGTGCTCATGGGGCTTCTGGGGCCTGGGGGCGGCGGCGGACGGCGCGGGTTCTGGTGGAATGCTGCGGACAAGAGGCTGGCCGAGGCGGCCCTGGCCCGGGTGGAGATGGAACGATACGCCGCGCGCCGTTTCCCGGCCCTGTCCGGGGGGCAGCAAAAACGCGTGCTCATCGCCCGGTCCCTGGTGGCCGATCCGGAGCTCTTGATCCTGGACGAGCCCACGGCCAACATCGATCCCCAGGGCAAATTCTGCTTCCATGAGGTGCTTTCCCGGCTCACCCGGGAGGTGACCACCATCGCCGTCAGCCACGACCTGAGCCTTTTGACCGCCGGGGTCACGGCCGTGGCCTGCGTCAACGGCTCCCTGGCCTACAACCCGGCCCCGGAACTGACCCCGGAGATGATCGCCCTGATCTACGGGGTGCACAGCCACCGTTGCCCCATGGACGCGTTCATCCGGGGCATCCCCACCATGCTCGACCTGCGCCGCGCCTCCGGCGAGGTTCCCCATGCTTGAAGCCCTGTCCTTCGAGTTCATGCGAAACGCCTTGTTGGCCGGGCTTCTGGCCTCGGTGGCCTGCGGCGTCATCGGCGCCCTGGTGGTGGTCAACCGGCTGGTGTTTTTGGCCGGTGGGGTGGCCCATGCGGCCTACGGCGGGGTGGGGCTGGCCTTTTTCCTGGGGCTTCCGGTCCTGCCCATGACCTTCGGGTTCACGATCGCGTCCGCCCTGGCCATGGGCACGGTGACCCTGCGCCGGGCCGAGCGGGCCGACACCATGGTCGGGGTCATGTGGGCCGCCGGGATGGCCCTGGGGATCATCCTCATCGACCTGACCCCGGGCTACAACACGGATCTCATGAGCTTTCTCTTCGGCTCCATCCTCACCGTGCCCGGGGCGGACATCTGGCGCATGGCCATCATGGACGCGGTCATTTTGGGGCTGACGCTCCTTTATTACAAGGAACTGGCGGCCATGTCCTTCGACCGCGAGTTTTCCGAGGTGCGCGGCGCGCCCGTGGTCTTTCTGCACTACCTGCTTTTGGCCATGACCGCCGTGTCCGTGGTCATGCTCATCCGGGTGGTGGGGCTGATCCTGGTCATGGCCCTTCTGACCATCCCGCCGTATCTGGCCGAGCGGCGTTCCGCCTCGCTTTTGGGCATGATGGCCCTGTCCGCTCTGTGCAGCGTCGTTTTTTGCGTGGCGGGGTTGATGGTCGCCTACCGTTTCGACCTGACCTCCGGGGCCTCCATCATCGCCGTGGCCGTGGCCGTGTTTCTTGGCGTGGGCCTTTTCGACGCCGCCCGGGCGCGCCTTTCCGGACGCGGTGCGGCCCGGGAAAACGGGGAGGGGGCATGACGGCCGAGGCGGCCTTTCGGGAGATCCTGCGCGGGGTGGGCATCGAGGCCACGCCCATCCGGCTGGCGGTGCTGGCGGCCATGGCCGGGGAGGGCCGGGCCGTGAGCGCCATGGAGATTCTTTCGGCCGTTCGCCGGAGCCGTCCGGCCAACAAGGTGACGGTATACCGGGCCCTGGACCTCTTCGTGGAGAAGGGGGTGGCCCTGCGCCACGCCCTGGAGGACCGGGCTTTTCGCTACTGCCTGGGCGCGGCCCATGGTTCGGCGTTCCACTGCCATGTCTGGTGCCGCCTGTGCGGGCGTATGGAATGCGTGTCCGAGGCCGCCGCCGGACTCGGCCCGGGCGTTCTCGGGAAACGCCTGGGCATGGAGGTCACGGGGGTGGAGATACGCATCGACGGCATCTGCGGCCACTGTCGCCGGGCCGGGGAGGAAGCGCCTCCCCGGCCGTCGCGTTGACGCCGAATTCGTGCCGTTTTTGAGGGTGCGCCCTTGACAGTGCCCTTTCCGGGAACTACCTCAAACCGTCCCCGCATTGCGGGGCGACCATGATCGGCCGACGCCCGGGGCGCGGCCGGTCCCTTCTCCCAAAAAAACACGCGCCGCATGGGCGCGCGCGCATACGGAAAGGAGCTTGACATGGCCTACGATATCCGGCTGGTGAAACTGGTCAACGGCGAAACCATCCTCGGCAAAATGGATGAGAGCGGCAAAAAGCTCAACGACGTGGCCATCCTCCAGACCGTACCCACCCAGCAGGGGGTGCAGATGCTTATCCTGCCCTTCGGCTATCCCTTCGAGACCGAGGTCGGCGGGGAGATCTCCACGGAACACGTGATGTACGAATACAAGAAGTTCCCCGAGGAGATCAAAACCAAGTACCTGGAAGCCACCAGCAACCTCACCCTGTCCACGGCCGGGGATCTGCGGACCCTCAAGACCATGGCCGGACCCGCCAAGGGCGGCCTGGGCGGGCTGATCACGAAATAGCGTACACGGCCGCCTTTGGGCCGTCTTGCGCCTCTTGCCACCGATTCGACTGCATCCGGCCGCCGCATGGGCACCCCGTGCGGCGGTCATTCCCTGTTTCCCGGGCGGCCCGTTTCGGCGCCGGAGATTTTCCATGCGCGACATCCTGGCCCTGGTTCCCAAGCCGAGCCATTTTTCCGGCAGCGAGTGGGGCGCGGTGCGAAAGCCCGAGGCCGCCGCCCGGGTGGCCCTGGCCTTTCCCGATCTCTACGAGGTGGGCATGTCCTATCTGGGACAGGCCATCCTCTATGAGGCCGTCAACCGCCGCGACGGCCTGGCCGCCGAGCGGGTCTACGCCCCGTCCAGGGAGGCCGCCGCCGTCCTGCGCGACAAGGGCGCCACCCTGTGCACCCTGGAGACCGACACCCCCCTGTCCCGATGCGACATGCTGGCCTTCCACCTGACCCACGAGCTGTGCTACACCAACGTCCTTTATATGCTCGACCTGGCCAGGCTGCCGCTTTTTTCCAGTGAACGCGACGCCTCCATGCCCCTGGTGGCCGCCGGCGGCGGCTGCGCCTTCAATCCCGAACCCCTGGCTCCGTACATCGACATCGCGGTGCTCGGCGACGGCGAGGAGATCCTGCCCGCCCTGCTCGAGGCCGTGCGCGATTCCCGGGCCCGGGGCGAGGACCGGCGAAGCCTGCTTCTCGCCCTGTCGCGGTTGCCCGGCATCTATGTGCCGTCTTTTTTCGAGGCTGTCCCCGGTGGCGGCGTGCGGCCCCTGGTTCCCGGCTACGAACGGGTGGAAAAGGCCCTGGTGCCGGATATCGATACAACGGTTTTTCCCTCCCGGCGGCCCGTGTCCTTCGGCCAGGCCGTACACGACCGGCTGGCCGTGGAGATCTCCCGGGGCTGCACCCGGGGCTGCCGCTTCTGCCACGCGGGCATGGTCTACCGTCCCGTGCGTGAGCGCGGCCTGGACACCATCGCCTGCCTGGTGGACGAGGGCCTGCGCGTCACCGGCTTCGAGGAACTGTCCTTTTTGTCCCTGTCCACCGGAGACTTTTCGGCCCTGGAGAGCCTTTTTTCCCAGTCCGCGCACAAGTGCCGGCGGGAACAGGTGTCCATCTCCCTGCCGTCGCTGCGGGCCGGAACCTTGAGCGACCCCATGCTGGAGATCATGGCCCGCATCCGCCGCACGGGCGCCACCCTGGCCCCCGAGGCGGCCACCCAGCGGCTGCGCGACGTGATCAACAAGGGCATCTCCGAAGAGGACATCCTGTCCCATGCCGGGCGGCTTTTCGCCAAGGGCTGGCAGCAGGTCAAACTCTATTTCATGATCGGGCTCCCCACCGAAACCCGCGACGATGTCCAGGGCATTTTCGAACTGTGCCGGAAGGTGCTGGCCCTGGCGCCCCACGGCGCCAAGCGCCTCCAGGTCACGGCCGCCGTGTCCCCCTTCGTGCCCAAGCCCCACACCCCCTTCCAGTGGGAACGCCAGGATTCCAAAGAGGACACCGCCCAAAAAATCGCCTTTTTGCGCGATCTGTTCTCCACCAACAAGAAACTGGTCATGCGCTGGCACGAACCGGCCATGAGCCGCCTGGAAGGCGTGTTTTCGCGTGGCGACCGGGCCCTGGCCCCGGCCGTGCTGCGGGCCTACCGGGCCGGGGCGCTTTTTTGCGACTGGCTGGACCATTTCGATCCCGTGCTGTGGGACGAAACCTTCGCCGCCTGCGGCATCGACGCCGAGGCCTACCTGGCCGCCCGCGACCCCGAGGCCCTCTTGCCCTGGGACCACCTGCACACCGGCGTTTCCAAAACCTTCCTGAGGCTGGAGCGCCGCCGGGCCCGGGAGGGTGCCCTCACCCCGGACTGCCGTTTCGGCGACTGCTCCGGCTGCGGCCTGTGCTCTTTTGATGGCCGCCGCTCGGGCCTTTCCGCCCAGGCCCATCTGGACATCCGGCCCAGGCTCAACCGCAGCCGTCCGGAGGTTCCGGCCGAGACGGCCGCCCCCGACGCCGCCCCCGAAGACCTTACCCTCAAGGCCGCCCACTACCGGGTCTGGTACGCCAAACTCGGGCCCGCCGCCTTTTTGAGCCAGCTCGAGCTGCAAAGCGTTTTCGAGCGCTCCCTGCGCCGGGCCGGGGTCAGCCCCACGTTTTCCAGCGGCTTCCACCCCATGCCGCTTCTGTCCTTCGGCTGGGCGCTGCCCGTGGGCGTGGAAAGCCGGGCCGAATGGTTCGCCGTCTATCTGCGAAAACCCCTTTCTCCCGAAGCCTTTGCCCGGCTTCTGGCCCCGGCCCTGCCCGAGGGACTCGTCTTGTCACATGTGGAGGAACTGGGCCTGGGCCGCAAGGTGCCCCAGCCCGTGGCCGAGGAATTCACCCTGCGTATCCACTCCCCTGGCGTCCCGTCCCTGGCCGCCGAAATCCTCGACGCCTTCGCCGCCTTCGCCGCCGCGTCCTGTTTCCCCTATCTGCGTGAAACCAAAAAGGGCGTGAAAAGCGAGGATATCCGGCCGCTTTTCGAAACCATCGAACCCTTTTCCCCCGACGCCCTGCGGCTTGTGTTCTCATGGCGGGAGAAATATATCAGCCCCGTCAAGCTCATTCGCGCCGTCTGTCCCGATGCGCCGCCCGAGGCCCTGCGACTGACCAAGGAGCGGCAGATATTCGCCCGAGGCGGGGGCGCCGCCCCCGCACCCCCGGCAGGGGGATAATCCCCCTGCACCCCGTATTGCGCGGCGTCTTGGGCCGTGTGGCTGCGCCCCCCGGCCCAAGACGCCGCGAAGCACCGGCCGCATGGCGTTCGTCCGTCCGAACCCCGTGTTTCCGGGTCGCGGTTCCTGCCGCTCTTTGCGGCAGGAACCGCGACCCGGTGACAGGGGGTCCGGGGGGAATGATTCCCCCCGGGCGGGGCCCGGGGCGGCAGCCCCGGTTGTCCGGAGGGCGGCAGCCCCGGTTATCTCGGTTGTCCCGATTGCCCCGATGCACAAGGAGGAACTGTGATGCTGCGCAAAGCCATGTTTTTATTGGTCATGCTCATGGCGGGATTGTCCCAGGCCGCGAACGGGGCCGTGCCCAGGATCTCGGTCCTGGAGAACGGGATGACCGTGGCGGTGATCGAGGACGAGCGGTTTCCGCTGGCCTCGGTGCGGTTGTACGTACATGCCGGGTCGGCCTATGAGACGCCGGAGCAGTCCGGGATCAGCCACCTTTTGGAACACATGGTGTTCAAGAGCACAAAGACGCGTCAGGCGGGCCAGGCGGCCCGGGACATCGAGGGTGCGGGCGGCGCGGTGAATGCGGCCACGAGTTTCGATTACACGGTCTATTATGCGGACATGCCTGCGGACCGGTGGCTGGTGGGGCTGGAGGTCATCCAGGACATGATTTTCGGGGCCAGGTTCGACCCGCAGGAACTGGCCAGCGAAAAGCAGGTGGTCCTGGCCGAGATCGACCGGGGCAGGGACGACCCGCACAACGTCATCTTCCAGGACATGCAGGCCCTGGTGTGGCCGGGAACCGGCTATGAGCGTCCGATCATCGGTTATCGGGACACGGTGTCCGGGTTCACCGGGGAGGATATCAAGGGGTATATTTCCCGGTGGTATCAGCCCCAGTCCATGCTTTTGGTGGTGGCGGGGAAGGTGGACGCCGGGGAGGTGGTGCAGCAGGCCGAGGCCCTTTTCGGGGGGATGCGCAACGACCGGACCATCATGCCGCCCATGCCCCTGGCGCGTACGCCGGGGGTTCGGCCCGAGGTCAAGGTGGAGTTCGGGGAGTGGAACAAGGTCTATCTGGGCGTGGCCTTTCCCACGGCTGGGATGCGGGCTCCGGAGGAAGCGGCGCTTGAGATATTCGCCCAACTCTTGGGCGGCGACGAGACCTCGCGCCTGTACCGCACCTTCAAGTACGAAAAAAGGCTGGTGGATGAGATATCAGCCTCGTCCATGACCCTGGAACGCGGCGGCGTGCTCTACATTGGGGCCACCCTGGACGCGGCCAACCTGGAGACGTTCTGGAAGGAGCTTCTGGCGAATCTGGCCGGGCTTCGGGTCGAGGATTTCACGGATCGGGAGATCGAGCGGGTCAAGCTCAACCTCGAAGACGGGCTTTTCAAGGCCAAGGAGACCATCCCGGGGCTGGCCTCGAAGTTCGGATCGTTCGTCTTTTTCGGCTATGGGGTCGAGGGCGAGGCGAACTATCTGCGGGCGGCGTCCCAGGTGGACAGGGCCGAGTTGCAGCAGGTGATGGACGGGGTGCTGCGCCCCGGCGACCTGCGGGCCGTGGCCCTTTTGCCCAAGGCCGTCCAGGGCAGGGTGGAGGCCAAGGGGCTGGAGAAAACCGTGGCCGAAGTCTGGCCGGCGGCGGCTTTTCCGGCCAAGGCGCAAGGCGCCTCGGGCCGGGAGGCAAAGGCCGAGATCGTGGATCTGGGCGGCGGCCGCAGGCTGGTGCTCCAGCCGGACGCGGCCCTGCCGTATGCGGCCGTGTCCATGGTCTTTGCGGGCGGCGACACGCTTTTAGCGCCGCAGGAGCAGGGCTTGGCGCAACTGGCCTCGGAGGCCCTGACCATGGGCACGGCCGGTCGCGGGACCGTGGAGATCCAGGATTTCCTGTCCGACCGGGCAGCGACCCTTTCCGCCGCCTCGGGCCGGGACACGTTCAGCCTGGAGGCCCGGTATCCGGTCCGGTTCGCGGACGACGTGCTGGGTCTTTTCGCCGAGGTGCTGCGCGAACCGGCCTTTGCCGCCTCCGAGGTGGACCGGGCCAGGCAGAGCCAGTTGGCGGGCATCAAGCGCCAGGAGGACGAGCCCATGGGGCTGGCCTTCCGCAGGCTTTTTCCCTTCCTCTACGGTTCAGGGGGCTATTCCTACACCAGGCTCGGGGAACCGGAACGGGTGGCGGCCTTTACCCCGGATGACGTACGGGGTTTTTTTGCCCGCCAGATGCGCATGCCCTGGGTGCTGTCGGTGTGCGGCGAGTTCGACCGCGACCGGCTGGTGGCCCTGGCCAAGTCCCTGGCGGAGTTGAGCGGCCCGGCCGAGCCCTATGTCTTTGCCACGCCCGAATGGGCGAAAACACGGGAGGAGCGGCTGACCCTGGCCGAACGCAACCAGACGCATGTGTTGTGGATATTCCCCGTGTGCGGCACCTCCGGGGCGGATACCCCGGGGCTTGAGCTTCTCAATAACGCCCTGGCCGGGCAGGGCGGGCTTTTGTTTCGCGACCTGCGCGACCAGGAGAGTCTCGGCTACTCGGTGACCTCGTTTTTGTGGCAGTCGGTCAATACCGGTTTCCTGGCCTTTTACATCGGCACGGAGCCGGACAAGGCCGCCCGGGCGCTGGAGGGGTTTTCGCGGGTGGCGGCCGGATTGCGGCAGGAGGGGCTGCCCGAGGCCGAGATCTCCCGGGCCAGGAACCTGTTGTGGGGCGACTATCAGCGGGGACGGCAGCGCCTGGGGGCGCGCAGTTCCGAGGCGGCGCGGGAGCTTGTGCAGGGGTTCGGCATGGACCACAGGCGCGAGATCATCGAGAAGGCCGTGACCCTGTCCGGTGAGGACGTAAGGGCCCTGGCCGGGAAGTACCTCGATCCGGACAAGGCGTATCTGATGCGTATCGATCCCTAGCCCGGACCGCGTTACGCGGCCAGGCAAAAAAACGGCCCATCCTCGGGAAGAGGAGGGGCCGTTTTTTTTTCGACGGAAAAAGAGTGCGGGCCGGTCAGGGTGCCTGGGGCGCGGCGTCCAGCATGGCCTTCTTATAGGCCTTCACCAGCTTTTCCTTTTCCAGGTAGACGGGCTGGAACCAGAAGCTAGCGTCGCCGGTTCCGTCCTCGGGATGGTAGACGCAATAGATGTTCACATCGCCTATGGACCAGGAATTGTAGTGTTTTTCCGGGATGGTTTCCGTCGGGGGGCCGTAGGTCGCCCGCAGATCCCGAAGCACGGCCATGAAGGTGTCCGCGCCGTCGAAGTCGATCCAGACATGGTAGAAGGCGTTGTCGTAGTACTCGTACAGGATACGGGAGACGTCGCGCCCGGCGAAGGTGTTGGGGACGCTTGGGCGGGAATAGGTGGTGGTGCGCAGTTCCGGTATCTCCGCTTCCAGCGTGGAGTCGGCCATGGCCGTTGGCGGCGACCCGAAGGCGATGCCCCCGAACCCTTTGGGCGGGGCGGGCAGGGAAGCGTCCGGCTTCAGGGGGGGCTTGGCCTCTTTGGCGGAGGCTTTGGCCGGTGCGGCGGGTTTGCCGGAGTTGATCGAGGTGGTGGACGCGGGCGGCTCGACCGGTTTGGTTTTTTTGGCGGACGGGCTCTTGGGCGCGCAGGCCAGGGGAAGGATCAGAAGAAAAACAAGCGCAACCGGACGGAGAACATGTCGCATGGGATCGAACCTCGGGAAAGGGCGTCTTAGAGGGGCCGGAAGACACGGCCCAGCGGGGCGAAGAAGGCATGATTTCGCCGGTCAGTGTGGAAAAAGAACTTCTTATCCCAATAAAATAATTGGGAATTTGTCCAGTGCATGGCACAATCCGGCCACCGCGGCATCAACCGGATTGGCAAGACGGATATGCCTTGCATCGCGTCAAAACTAGCAGTTTGGATGACGGTTGAAAAGGGATTTTGAAAAATCATGTTGCCAAGGAGACAAAAATCACTATAAAGGCGATTTTCAAGGTCCGGCGTGACGGTTTGAACGTGTGTTTTTTCACAAGGAGAATTCGGTATGAGTGTTGAGGGCGTGGTGAAGTGGTTTAATGAGAAGAAGGGCTTCGGATTCATTCAGCAGCGCGAGGGTGATGACGTTTTTGTTCATTACAAAGATATCCAGGGAGCTGGATTCAAGACTTTGGCCGAGGGTGAGAAGGTTGCCTTCGAGATTGTCGATGGCGAGAAGGGCAAAAAGGCCGTCAACGTGACGCGCCTGGGATAGCATCATTTTTGTTGCGACGTCGCGTGCGAACCTGAAAACGGCACGGGCGGCCCGGTTCTCCAGGCCGCCCGTGCCGTTTTTTACCGTCTCCTTAAAACGTGTATTTGAAGCCCAGAGCCACCTTCCAGGCATCGCTGATCATGTGCGTGAACTGGCGGGTGGGGCTGTTCCATATGCTCGATTTGGCCCCGGACAGGTTGGCCCAGCCGGTTTCCAGGGTCAGGGCCAGATTGTCGTAGATCATGTACCGCGAATCGAAGGTCAGTCCCAGAAGCCATTCCCCCTCGGCCAGGGTTTTGCCCATGGCCAGGTAGTTGCCGTTGCCGCCCGAGGCCGCCACGGCCAGGCGCATGCCCCGGGGCGAACTGGTTCCGGTCATGGCCGTCAGGGAGATGATGTGGGAGAGCCGCTCGAAAAACGACAGGTTTTCAAAGGCCAGGGTGGCGCCCATGGACCCGGCGGGGTCCACTCCCAGGTTGTCGTTGGTAAAGTCCTGGTTGCAGGGAAAAAGGAAGGAATTGGCCATGCCGAAGTTGGAGGAGATCAGTGGAATGCGCTCGCTGCCGTTGGTCAGGCTCGAGTCCTCGCCGCTGGACCACCACAGGCCAAGCCCGGGGGTGACGAAGGACAGGCCGGTGTACTGCACCCCGGCGTCGAAGAAGAAGCCGCGGCGGCGGTTGCGCGGGGCGTCGGCCATGGCGGTCTGGCCGTAGATGGCGTCGGCCTGGAAGACGACGGGATCAAGGGCGTCGATGACTGCGGAGGCCCCGGCCCACAGGCCGAGGTTCTGGGTGTCGCGGTAGCCGGCCGGGGCCAGGTACGACCCGCCCGAGCGCAGGCCGGCCGCCACTGCCCTGGTCAGGTTCGCGTCCTGGCCGATGACTCCGGCCATGGCCCAGGGGGTGACCTTGAATCCGTCCAGGGTGACGGGCAGGGTCAGGAAGTACAGGTCGAGTTCGTCGGCCACCTGGGTGGTGGTGGCGTCGAAGTCCCCGTTGTCCAGGCGGCGGGTAAACCCCAGGTTCAGGGCCAGGGTGTCCTCGATGAGCGGGGCGGTGATCACGATGCCGGCCGTGCTTTTGGTTTCCTTTTTGGAGGCCAGGACCACGCTGTCGTAAAATATTGGGGACTGGGGCAGGGACAGGGGTTGCAGGCCCACGGTGAACCGCACGTCGCTGTCCGGCCACTTGAACTGGAGATAGGCCTGATAGACCTGGACGCTGACCTGGGGGGCGTCGGCGGTGTAGGTGCCCGTGCCCCAGGCCGTGTCTGTGACCATGAAGCCCAGGCGGAACTTCAGGGCCTCGCTGGTGATGAAATCCGTGCGGATGCGGAACCGCTGGTAGATTTGCAGGGGGTCTTCGGTGGCCGTGCCCGTGGCGTTCCAGCTGGTGAAGTTGCGGTTCTGGAAGAAAATGCCGTAGACCCGGAAGTCACCGGCCATTTTCACGTCCAGTCCGGCCAGGGCCGGGGCGGACGAACACAGGAGAAGCGCAAACAGGCAGACCACAATGCGAGGCATGGCGAAGGCTCCTTTCAAAGCTCGGTGGGATGGCGCAAAAATTGACAGCGCCCCGTGATAATGTCAATCCAGCACGGTCGCCGAATCATTGCCCGCCCATGGCCGGTGAAGGGGGACGCTTTGAGGACAACCACCCTATACGACAGCGAGAGAGGATGCGTGACATGGAGATGAAGATTCTGCTTCCCGAACGGGAGATGCCTACCAAGTGGTACAATGCCCTGCCCGATCTGCCCACCCCCCTGGCGCCACCCCTCGACCCCCAGACGCACAAGCCCCTGACTCCGGACCAGTTGGAGCCCATCTTCCCCAAGGCGGTCATCGAGCAGGAGCTTTCTCCCAAGAACTGGATCGACATTCCCGAACCGGTCCTGGACATCTACCGGCTCTTCCGGCCCACTCCCCTGGTCCGGGCCAAACGGCTGGAAGAGGCCCTCGGGGTCAAGTGCCGCATCTATTACAAAAACGAGTCCGTGTCCCCGGCGGGCTCGCACAAACCCAACACCGCCGTGCCCCAGGTCTATTACAACAAGGCCGAGGGCGTGAAGCGCATCGCCACCGAGACCGGCGCGGGCCAATGGGGAACGGCCCTGTCGTTTGCCTGCGGCATGTTCGGGCTGTCGTGCACCGTGTACATGGTCAAGGTCAGCTACAACCAAAAGCCCTATCGCCGCAGTCTCATCCAGGCCTACGGCGGCGAGGTCTTCGCCTCTCCCTCGGACAAGACCCGCACCGGCCGGGAGATGCTGGCCCGCGATCCGGAGTGCGCCGGAAGCCTTGGCTTGGCCATCTCCGAGGCCGTGGAGGATGCGGCCACCCATGAGGATACGAAGTATTCCCTGGGCAGCGTGCTCAACCACGTGCTCCTGCACCAGACCATCTGCGGCCTGGAGACGGAAAAGCAACTGGCCATGATCGGCGAGAAACCCGACTATCTCATCGGCTGCGTGGGCGGCGGCAGCAATTTCGCCGGGCTGTTCCTGCCGTTTCTGCCGCGCAAGCTGGCCGGGGAAAAGGTCCGGTTCATCGGCATCGAGCCCAAGGCCTGCCCCACCCTGACCCGAGGCGATTTCCGCTACGATTACGGCGACGTGGCCCGGCTCACCCCCCTGGTCAAGATGCATACCCTGGGGCATTCGTTCATGCCCGCGCCCATCCACGCCGGGGGCCTGCGCTACCACGGCGACGCGCCGCTTTTGTGCAATCTCGTGGCCGAGGGGCTGGTGGAGGCCGAGGCCTATCATCAGTTGGAATGCTTTGACGCGGCCAGGCTTTTCTTGCGCACCGAAGGCTTTTTGCCCGCGCCGGAAACCTCCCACGCCATCAAAGGGGCCATCGAGACGGCCAAGCGGGCCAAGCCCGGCGAGGTGGTGGTCTTTTTGTATTCCGGCCACGGCCTGTTGGACCTGCCGTCCTACGACGCCTACCTGGGCGGTCGCCTGACCAACTTCGAATATCCCGAGGAGCATATCACCGAGGCCCTCAAGGCCTGTCCGGTGATCGAGGAATAGACCGGCATCGGCGGCCCACCCGGCCGTCGTGCGGCAGTGATCTGCCGGACGCCCCCCTTTCCGGAGTTGCATCGGAAGGGGGGCGTTTCATATGGGGGCGGGGTCGCAGGCCAGGAGGGCGCGTCCTGCCCGATGCGCGTAACGGGTGGCGCGGGTATTGGACCGTCACCGGGCACGTGTGTCGCGTCCGGCGTCGGGTCTTTCGGACGGGGGGGGCGGCTGACGGAGGAAGGGTCAGGCGTCCGCGACAACGGCGACGGCCTTGTCGGTGAGCTCGAACATCTCGGGGCCGTGATCGAGGCCGGCCAGATGCAGGATGCCGTGGCACAGCAGGCGGACGAAGTGCCGCCGGGGCGTTTGCCCGTAGAGGAAGGCCTCGCGGGCCACGGTGTCGGCGCTTATGGCCATGTCGCCCAGGCAGTCGGGCTGGCCGGGGTCGTCCAGGGGAAAGGACAGGACGTTGGTTGGGCCGGGCAGGCCCAGATAGGCCCGGTTGAGGGCCTCCATCTCCTGGTCCGTGACCACGCGCAGGGAGAGGGTCTTGCCGGTCAGCCCCAGCACGTCCAGGGCTCCGGCGAGCAGGGTTTCCAGGTCGCGCCGGGAGACGGGCATGTCCGGGCGGCGCAGCCGGGGGGAAACCTCGATCATGCGGCCTGTTCCGGGGAGGCCTTGGCGGTTTCGGCCTGGGGCTCTTTGGGCTTGGCGGGTTTGCCGCCGCCGCGGTCGACGTTCGGATATTCGATGCGCTGGTGGAAGATTCCGGTCAGGATGCGGTGGAAGGTCTCGGTCAGAAGCGTCAGATCCTTCAGGGTCAACTGGGATTCGTCAAGCTCGCCCTCGGTGTAGATCTTGCGCAGGATGCTCTGGATGTGTCCCTTGATGCGGCTGGGCGTGGGATCGACCAGGGTCCGGCTGGAGGCCTCGATGGCGTCGGCCAGGAGGATGAGCCCGGCCTCCTTGGACTGGGGCTTGGGGCCGGGGTAGCGGAATTCTTCCTCGCGCACGGGGTCTTCGCCCTTGGCTTCGGCCATCTCCTGGGCCTTGTGGTAGAAGAAGGTGATGAGCGTGGTGCCGTGGTGCTGGCTGATGAGGTCGGTGATGACCGGCCCGAGCTTGTGTTCCCGGGCCAGTTCCACGCCTTTTTTGACGTGGGAGATGAGGATGAGCGCGCTCATGGATGGGGTGAGTTTGTTGTGGCGGTTGTCCTTGCCGGAGATGTTTTCGATGAAGTATTGGGGATTTTTGAGCTTGCCGATGTCGTGATACAGGGCCGCCACCTTGGCTAAAAGCGCGTTGGCCCCGATGACCCGGGCCCCGGCCTCGGCCATGTTGGAGACCACCAGGGAATGGTGGTACGTTCCGGGGGCCTTGACCATGAGTTCCTGGAGCAGGGGTTGCTCCAGGTTCATGAGTTCCATGAGCCGGAAGCGTGAGGAATAGCCGAAGAGCAGTTCCATGATGGGCGAGATGCCCATGACCGCGAGCAGGGTCAGAAGGCCGTTGAGAAAGATGAAGAAGATGCCGGTTCCGGCCGTGGTCAGGTCCGTGAAGTCCATGAGGTTGATGGATATCCACATGACCAGAAGCGTGGCGATGAGCGGCAGGCTGGTTTTGAGAACCTGGACCCTGGTCTCGGAGCGCTTGAGTTGGTAGATGAAGATCATGGCCCCGATGAAATAGTAGCAAAAGAGATTGAGGTCCGCGCCGATCAGGCGGCAGGTCAGGAACGACAGCATGAGGCTCATGAGAATGCACAGGCGCTTGGGGAAAAACAGGGCCAGGATGCCCGCAGCCCCGGCCAGTGGCAGGCTGTAGGCGAAGTACATGGCCCGCACGGATTCGGGGACGTCGCCTGTGGGCAGGCGCACGGCGTTGCCGAATTTGGCGAACAGCCCGAAGGCCAGAAAAACCGTGCCCAAAAACAGCCAGTCCTTGTCGGAAATGGCCCGGAGCCCTCGTTTTTCGAGGGAAAAACGCAGTACCAGAAGAAGCAGCAGACACATGACGAAGCCGCCCACCCCTTCCATGTACTGCACGCCGCCGGACTGCATGCGGTACAGGGACTGGAGCTTGAGCTGCTGGACGGGGCCCACCCGTTCCCCCTGGCGGACGATGATCTCGCCTTTCTTGATATTGTAGTACAGGGGCTCCACAGCGGCCATGATCTCGCGTTTGCGGCCCTGGGTGGTTTCCTGGTTGAGGGTCAGGTTGGGCACCAGGAAGGGATGGATGAGGGCGTTGACGGCCTTGCGCACCCGTATGGGGCGGTTGAGATCGGTCTTGAGGTGCGCTTCCAGGGCGTCGCGGACCTGTTTGAGGTCTTTGATGTCCCGGGGGTCGATGCGCAGCATCTCCATGTTGGTGGGCAGGTCGCGGATGAGGATGCCGTTTTTGTAGGCCAGAAGAATGCTCGAGGCCGAAACCACGCCGGGTTCGTAGGCCGTCTTGATCCAGGGCAGCACCTTGCTGCGCACCAGGTCGCGCAGATCGGCCCGCTGCCAGGAGTCGATGACGTCCTGGCCGATTTCGACGTTGAGGTTTTCCGATATCTGCCAGCGCAGCTTCTCCAGCTCTTCGCCGTTGGCCTCGGAAACGGCGGTCAGGATGTCTTCCACGCCGTTTGTCAGGTCGTGAAAGGGCTTGGGGCTCAGATCGAAGACCGGAGGCTGGGTTTCGGCCACCTGTTCGCGGCGGCCGGCCGTGGCCACGGTGTCCTCGATCTGGAGATTCTGGTCGGCGGCCACGTCGTGGGTGGCCACCTCGCCAGCCACGAAGAGCTTGATGCGATTCTGGAAGCCAAGCGTGGACAAAAGGCTCAACACGGCCAAAACCGTCAGGAAAAAAAGCAGCCCGGCCACGGGGAACGGCTTGACGTCCTTCCCCGCGACCTTCGACGCGGCCTGGGCCTTGATCTGGATCTGGGGCCGCAGGTGTTTTTTAACCTTGCTGAGTATCTCGCTCATAGGCCTGTACGATCCGGCCCACCAGGGGGTGGCGGATCACGTCTTCCTCGTGAAAAGCGATAAAGGTCAACCCCGTCACACCAGTCAGGATGCGCCTGGCCTCCACCAGCCCGGAAACGGCCCGGGGGGGCAGGTCGATCTGGGTCACGTCGCCCGTGACCACGGCCTTGGACCCAAGGCCCAGCCGGGTCAGAAACATCTTCATCTGCTCGGGGGTGGTGTTCTGGGCCTCGTCGAGGATGATGAAGGCGTCGTTTAGGGTCCGGCCGCGCATGAAGGCCAGGGGGGCGACCTCGATGACGCCGGTCTCGAGCATCTCGTGAACTTTCCGGAAATCGAGCATGTCGTTTAAGGCGTCGTACAGGGGGCGCAGATAGGGGCTGATCTTTTCGACCATGTCCCCGGGCAGAAATCCGAGCTTTTCCCCGGCCTCCACGGCCGGACGGGTCAGGACCAGCCGCTTGCAGCGCCGCTCCAAAAGGGCTGAGACGCCCAGGGCCACGGCCAGATAGGTCTTGCCCGTTCCGGCCGGACCGATGCCGAAGACCAGATCGTGCTCGCGGATGGCCGCCACGTAGTCCTTCTGGGTGGCGGATTTCGGGGTGACGCTCTTTTTTGGGGAAATGGCCACGGCGTCGGCCGAGAATACGGTTCCCAGACGGGCCTCGGGCTCCCTGGCCAAAACGGCCAGGGCCCGTTCCACATCCCCCTGGCCCACGGGCAGGCCCCGGCGCAGGATGCCGTAGAGCTGCACCAAAACGCTTTCGGCATGGGACACGGCCTCCCGGGAGGAGGCCCGCAGGGTGGCGGTACTGCCCCGGGTGTCGATCTGCGCCCCGCTTTTATCGGCGATAAGCGCGACGTTTTCGTTGTGCGGCCCGAAAAGATCACGGGCCAGCCGCGAGTCGTCGAAATCCAGCCGGCGCTCGAAGCCGCTACGTTGGCTCATGTGTCTCCATGGCGGGAATAGCACCCGCCGGGCGGAAAAAAACGCGTCTGCCAGGGCATGGCTGCCAACAGCCACGGGGGACGCTTCCGCCGTCTCCGGCCAATACGCAAATCCCCGCCGGACCACAAGGGGATGTCCGGGATTTCCCGGTCAGTCGATGGAAAATCGCCCATCCCAAAGAGAAGGTCGATTTGGCGATCGTCAAGGCAGGCGAAGCGAATTTTCCAGTTCGGGATCAAGATTCACGGCCAGGGTCTCGACCAGCCTGTCCACCTGGACCTGCCCCGGGGCGAAGCCCTTGCCCCGGCGCACGTCCCCAACCAGGGCCATGAGCACCTCGGCCTTGGCGTCGCCCGCCCGCCAACTGGCCAGGGCCGCCAGGGTCGCGGCCTGGATCAGGCTTTTCCGGGGAACCTCCTGGCCGGGATGGTCCCGGCGCAGGATGACGTGGGAGCCCGGGCCGCCCGCGGCGTGGAACCAGTAGTCGAAGGGCGAGGCGGCCTTGCGCAGGAGTTCCTCGTTGGCCCGGGCGTTTTTCCCGCGCAGGACCAGAAAGCCGTCCGAGGTGCGGAAGACGTGGGCCGGGATGCCGCGGAAGCGTCCCGGTCCCAGGTCGCCGCCAGGGGGAGGGCGTTTCGTTGCGGCGGTCTTGGCCGGTCTCGCGGCCGGTTTGCCGGCCGGGGGGGATTTGTCCGGGGTGGGAGACCGGACCGGCCAGCCCGCCACGGGGTCGCCTGCCCGGGCCGGGTCGGCCAGGGCGGCCCGGCGCGCGGCCACCACGGCCAGCCCCCGGCGTCCCTTGGCGGCGCGCTCGAAAAGCCGGTTCATGTTTTCCAGGATGGTCAGCCGGGGGTCGAGGTCATGGGTCATGGTCCCCTTTTCCGGATGCTCCAGGGTCAGGGACGGGAGGCGGCTTTTGCCGTCAAGGCGGTGCAGGTTGGCGGCGATGGCCTGGGCAAAGTCCCCCTGGCCGATCATGGCCGACAGCCGGGCCGCATCGTCCTCCAGGCGGGTCAGGGCCCGGGCCGTGCGTCTGGCCCGGTCTTTCTCAGTGGCTGCGGCCTGGCTGGCCGCATCCCCCGAGGCTATGGCGAAAAAGTGGGGTTCCCCGAAGGCCGCGGCCGCCGCCAGGGGGTCGGGGAAAGCCGTCAGGGCCGCCTGGGGGGCCAGCCCGGGCATGGGGCGGCAAAAAACGTCCAGGGGCAGCCCCTGGGGGCCGTTTCGGGACTCGGCGGCCGGGGCGGGGAGGGCGACGAAAAAGCCTTGTACGTCGCCTCGCCGTACGGCCGCGTAGAACTCCCGGGCCGCCTCCTCGGGCAGGGCGGCCACGGCCCGGCGCAGCCTGGGGGTGATATGCCCGAAGGCCTGCCAGATATGGGGATCGCGGCGCACGGCCTCAAAATCCGGCCAGTCGGGTTCGCCGCCGAATCCGTCGGGCAGGGTGTCCGCCAGGCTCAGTCCCGATTTGGCATCGATGACGAAAAAACGTCCCTCTCCCTGAGACAGGCACAGGGCCAGCCGCCTGGTGGGCCAGTCGCCCAGGACGCCCAGGATGCGCCTGTCGGCCAGGCGCTTGCGCAGCCACATGGCCTTGGCCGGGGGCTCGGGGGGAAGGGACGGCTTGTGGGCCGAGACGAAGAGAAGAAAACGGCCGGGACCGGCCCGGCCGTGCAGATACTTGGGAGGAGAAGCGCCGGCTTCGTCCGGAGGGGCGGCCCCGGACAGTCCCAGGGTGAAAAGCCCCGGGGCGGGGAAGGCCATCTTGCGCAGGCGGGCCCCGGTGAGAACCCGGGCCAGCCTGGGCAGCAGGCATCGGAAAAAGTCGGCTTCCATGGCCCGTCCTGGCCGCGACGCGCCGGGCGGCCCGGGCTATTCGCCGCGCAGGTTTTCCTCGTCTTCCTGCTTGCTTTTGCACTTGATGCACAGCGTGGTCACGGGGCGGGCCTTGAGCCTGGCCACGCTGATGTCCTCGCCGCACTCCACGCATTCGCCGTAGGTGCCGTCGTCGATACGCTCCAAGGCCTCTTTGATCTTTTTGATGAGCTTGCGCTCCCGGTCGCGCAGGCGCAGGGTGAAGGCCCGGTCGGACTCGGCCGTGGCCCGGTCGGCCGGATCGGCGTAGACCTCCACGGTGTCGGTCATGTCCTCAATGGTTTCCTCGCCCTTCTTGAGGATGTCCTGAAGCATGTTGCTCAAAAGATCTCGAAAGAATTCCACGTCTTTGGGGTCCATGCATCCCTCCTGGCGCGTAAGCCGTCCGTAGGCGGCGGCTTCAAAAGAGAATTCCTCTATATCAAAGCCCGATAAACGTAAAGCGTCCCGTGACGGCGCGGCGGGTTTGCATCCGAATTGTCACGAAGCAGGATCGGCGGGCCGTCTGCCGTCTCCTCGCGGACCTTGCCGGGGCCGGGGGAACAACATAGACATTGGCCGTTGCGAGGAAGGCGCTATTTGGGCGTGAATTTGCCGGAGGGAAGGGAGGGGAGGATGCGGAACAGCCAGTCGGACATCGCCGCCGCCGTGCGCCGGGAGGCCGCCGCCCGGTCCGACAAGGCCGTAAAACGCGTTGTGGCGGGAACCTTGCTTGTTGGTGTCCAGGGGACGCATGTGGGCCTGTGCACCAATATCGCCGGGGAGTCCTTTACGCCCGAATCCGGGGGCACCCTGCACGGCCTGCTTTCGGGCCTGGAGGTGACCGGTCTTGACGGCCGGGCGGCCAGCCTGGCCGTGGCCGCCGCCGGGGCGCTTTTGCCGCCGCCCCCGGTCTCCGGGAAAAAGGCCCAGGACATTGTTTTGGAGCGTGGCCGGGGGCGGCGCGTGGTCGTGGTGGGGCATTTTCCCTTCGTGGAGAAGATGGGGCCGGCCTTTGCCTCGTTTTGTGTGCTGGAACGCTCTCCCAGGCCCGGGGATCTCCCGGCCGGACAGGCGGAAACGGTGTTGCCCGAGGCCCAGGTGGTGGCCATCACCGCCTCGGCCCTGGCCAACGGCAGCCTGGGGAGCCTTTTGGATCTGTGCGCCCCGGAGGCCTTCGTGCTTCTGGTCGGTCCCAGTACGCCGTTTGCCGTCAGTCTGTTCGAGTTCGGCATCGACGTGTTGTGCGGCAACAGGGTGACGGACGCGCAGGCCGTTTTGGACGGCGTGGGCCGGGGACAGGCCTACCGGACACTGGGCGGTCTTGCGGCGGTGTGTGCCGTCCGTGAGGATTTCGTGAAAAAAATCCGTTGACGAGGGAAACGATTCCCGATAAACACCGTTCCTCGCTTGGCGGCCGCCGAGAGAAGTCCGGCTGGGACGTTGCGGGGGAATCCCCGGGATGGTTGACAACGAATCCGGGCAGACGTAAAAGACCGGTTCTTTGAAGACGAGGCGGCATAGCCAAGTGGTAAGGCAGAGGTCTGCAAAACCTCCATTCTCCGGTTCAAATCCGGATGCCGCCTCCACACTCCCGAGCGGGAGTAACTCAGTGGTAGAGTGCAACCTTGCCAAGGTTGAAGTCGCGGGTTCAAATCCCGTCTCCCGCTCCACGAAAATTCGCCAAGGCCGGTCACCATACCGGCCTTTTTTATTCCCCGCCGCGCCTGTGCGGCTCCCGGCGGACCACCTCAAGCCCCGGATCATCCCGTGCCTCATAACGACGCCACCATCCCTGTCGCGGACCACGCCACCCTGGACGATCTTCTGGCCTTGCTCGAAACGCGTTATTCCTTGCGTTTCGAGCCCGTCACGGTGGGCGACACCACCCTTGAGCTGCTCCAGATCGCGGATATGGAGGCCGTCATCGAGCGCCTGACCCGCGAATCCGGCGACGGCCCCTTGGAATTGCCGTTCTGGGCGAGGATCTGGCCGACATCCATACTTTTGTCCTACTTTATGAACCGGCTGGAACCGCAGACCGCCTCGGGCGCGGCCAAAACCATGCTGGAGATCGGGGCCGGGGTGGGCATCTGCGGCCTTTTCGCCGCCGCCCGGGGATTTGACGTGACCATCACCGACATCCATCCCGACGCCCTGCTTTTTTGCCGCGTCAACGTCCTGAAAAACGGCCTGTCGGCCAACGCCCGGGTCTGCCGGGCGGATTTCTCCGCCGACCGGCTGGGCAGGCGTTTCGATTGCATCATCGGCTCCGAGGTGCTCTATCTCGAAGACCTTCATCGCCCCCTGGTCAAGTTCCTGTCCGCCCACCTGTCCCTGGACCCCGGGGCCGAGATCTTTTTGGCCAGGGACTATCACCGCAAGGCCCCTGCCTTTTTCCGCCGCGCTGCGCCGGACTACGACATCGCCGAACGGACCCTGGGCTACAAGGAAACCTCGCAGCCGGCCAAGTCCGGCGAGCCGGAGCGCATCGAGCGGCAACTGACCACCATCACCAGGATGCGGGCCAAAAAACATGCGTAAGCTTCTCCCCACGCCCAAGGGCTATGTGGCCGATTCGGACAAGGTCTGTTCTCCCGAGGAAACCGTGGCCAGGGCCAGGGCCGCCTTTGCCCGCTTCGGGTCGGGCATCCTGGCCGAAACCCGGCGTATCGACACCGGGCGCCTGGGCATCCCGGTCTTTTTGAGCGTGTGCGGGGAAAGGGCCAGGGAGATCATGCCCACCCGCAAGCAGATGGGGAAGGGAGCCTCCCCGGCCCAGGCCGAGGCCTCGGCGCTCATGGAGCTCGCGGAACGCTACAGCTTTTTTTCCTTCTGGAACTCTCCGGACAACTTCCGGGAGCTGACCTGGTCCGAGGCAAAGGCCGAGTGGCCGGGGCAGGTCATGCCCCTTCAGGACATCCTGCGTTCGGTGGACGACTCCCTCTCCCTGCCGGCGGCCGCCGAGATCATGGACCTCGTGCCCTGGCGCTTCGTCTTGGCCAGGAACCTGACCCGTGGGCGTGAGGAGTGGGTTCCCCTGGACTGGTTCAAGAAACTCAACGAATTCAACGGGTCTTCCGCCGGCAACGGGCTTGAGGAGTCCATCCTGCAGGGGGCCTGCGAACTGGTGGAACGCCATGTGTGCGCCGTGGTGGACCGAACCTGGCCCGTCACCCCCACCATCAGCCTGGACTCCCTTGACGATCCGGTGCTACGCGGACTGGTCGACGCCTTCCGGCGCGAGGGCATTTTTCTCCTGCTCAAGGATTTCAGCCTGGGCATGCCCGTGCCCACGGTGGGGGCCCTGGCCTACGACCCGTCCACCTTTCCGGACTCATCGGAAATCGTGTTTACCGCCGGAACCGCCGCCTCCCCGGTCAAGGCCGCCATCCGGGCCGTCACCGAGATCGCCCAACTGGCCGGGGATTTCGAGACCATAAGCAATTACGAGGCCTCGGGCCTGCCCAAGTTCACCAGCCCGTCGGGATTCGCCCGGCTGCTGGATGGTCCCGAGACCACTCTGGCGGCCATGCCGGGCATCGAACGCGGGGATATCCTGGAAGAGCTTGGCCTCCTGGCCCGGGGATTGGGGGAGAAGGGGCTGTGTCTCTACAGTGTGGAAACCACGCACCCGGAACTTTCCCTGTCCGCCAACTACAACTTCGTGCCGGGGTTTTTATTCCGGGAGCGCACGCCGAATGCCAGCCTGGGACTGTTCGTGGGCCGCATCCTGGCCGAGGAGGCGCCGCCGCCCATGGCCGCCCATGGGCTCGACGTCCTGGCCGGGCACTATCCGCAGGCGCCCTTCGTGCCGTTTTTCCGGGCCATGCTGGCCCTGCGCGAGGGGGACGACGCTCGCGCGGCCGGACTTTTTGCCGTTGCCGAGCCGCTTCTGCCCGATGCCGAAGACAAGGCCCTGGCCGCGTTCTACCAGGCCCACGCCCTGGTCCGGGACGACAAATGGGATGCGGCCGTGCCCCATCTCGACCGGGCCATCGCCTTGTGCCCGGAGGTCAAGGAATATTTCAACCTGCGCGGCGTGGCCCGTTTCAAGGCCGAAGACTACGCCACGGCGGCCCGGGATTTCGAGGCCGCCCTGTCCCTGGACAGCGGCTCGGCCATGGATTTGGCCAATCTGGGGCTTTGCCACGACCGGCTGGGGCATCCCGACCTGGCCGTGCATTACCTCCAATCCGCCGTGGCCCTCGATCCCGGCCTCGACTTCGCCCGCAAGCGGCTGGCCGGGCTTTTGGGTCAGGAATAGGTGCTGGTGCTCAACCCCTGGACAAATCACGGAAATATGGTATGCTTTGATGACGGTTCACGGGTGTAGAGAGGAACGGGCGGTCGCCGCTGCCGGTGCGCTCCTGACAGAGAAAGCCGGGCAGGGGGATTGACAAGACGGTCCTCGACTTTTAGAACCGCACAAGATTTGGAGACGAAAGCCGCCATCGCATGACATCCCTGTGGCTTTCGGGCGGCAGCGCCACCCCCCGGGGCACTCCACGAGACGTGACAAGAAACAGCGGATCGCTGTTTTTCGGTGGGGACGCCCGGAAACGGGCAGAGTTTTGACACTGACATGCCACAGTGTTAAAGACGGGAACACCTTTTTTCAACACTTAAGGAGGATGCGCATGGCCACTGTTGAATTCAAAGGAAAAACTTTCGATGTCGATGAAGACGGCTTCTTGCAGAAGTTTGAAGACTGGTGTGAAGAGTGGGTCGAGTATGTGAAAGACTCCGAAGGCATCAAGGAATTGAGCCCCGAGCACCGCAAGGTCATCGAATTTCTGCAGGACTACTACAAGAAAAACGGCATCGCCCCCATGGTGCGCATCCTGTCCAAGGTGACCGGATTCAAGCTGAAGCACATCTATGAGCTGTTCCCTTCGGGACCGGGCAAAGGAGCCTGCAAAATGGCCGGCCTGCCCAAGCCCACCGGCTGCGTCTAGCCTGTCGCCGCATTCCGATACCAAAGGCGGGGAGTTCGCTCCCCGCCTTTTTTTGCGCCTTGGGACTCCGCTGCGACGCGGAAATACCGTTGCTGCGCAGCATGCAGGCGCCGTATTCGCCCACCGGGGTGTCTTGTCCTCCCGGATGCGGGCAGCGGCACATGCCGGGCCGTGGATATCCGTGCAGTCTCGTTGCCTGAACGAGGCCCGATGCGACTGGGCAGGGATGAATCGGGCGATGTGCCGAAAGCGTTTGGCGAAAACGTCAGGCAGACGCGTTTGCCAGACGCGGACTATTTCTTTTTGGAAAGGTTTTTTGCCGCCACGGCTGCGGCCGCAGAGGTCTTTCCCGGCGGCAGGGCGGTTTTGCCCTTGGCCGGGGGGACGCCTTTTTTCCCGGCATCCTTGCCGGTCTTGGCCGGGGGGGCGGCCTTTTTGGCCTTGACTTTTTTCTTTTTGGGCCCGGGCAGCTTGCCTTCATCGGCCATCTGGAAGAGCTTTTTTTTCTTGCTGTCGAAGGTGATGGCGGTTTTTATGGCGGCCAGGCCCATGGCCATGATGCTCAAGACAATGACCAGCCCTTTTTGCACCTGCCATTTCTGGCGTTCCACCATGTCCGCCATGGCTCCCTGCCCGAACTGGTTCAGGCCGTAGACGAAAAGCGGTACTAGGATGAGGGCCAGGGCCAGTCCGGCAATCTCCATCCACATGAAGTTGCGGCCCAGCAGCATGGTGAAAAACGTGGAGTCGCGCACGATGCGCAGGCTCACCAGCCGGGAGCGCAGGGTCTTGATGCGCTCGTCCACCAGGGGCAGGGCCTCCTGGCTTTTCCGGAAATTTTCCGGGATGTTAAACGTCGTGGTGCGCATCCAGTTGAGCTTGGCCGCGCAGAAATTGAAATCCCGGTTGAAATCCTTCAGAAGCTTGGGGAAGGGGAACCAGGCCGCTTCCCGCTGGATGGACTTGAGTTCTTCGAACTGGGCCTGCCGCCGGGCCTGGATGTTTTTGATCTCGCTGTCCAGCTTGGCCGCGATGGCCTCGCGCAGGCTCCCCACCTCGGCCACCACATCCTTGAAGGCCACGTAGTTCTTGATGGTTCCAAGCTTTGCCAGGGCTTGGATGCGCGCGTTCGTCTCCTTGAGGTAGTCGTCTTCGGGAGGGAAGTGGATGGCCAGGGTGCCGGACATGGACGCAAGCCCCTCCAGGGCCTCGCTCGCCGCTCCCGCAGCTTCGTTCCAGGGTCTCCACAGGGCGGACAGGACATGGATGCGTCCCCGCTCCAGTTCCGGATCCATCAGCACCCTGTTGAAAATGGCGGGATCTGAGGCCATAAGCGACGTGAAAAGGGACATGCCCTGGTCGGCAAACCCCATCTTCACCATGCAGACGCCCTGCCGGTATTCGGGCTCCACCCAGCGCGGCGTTTCCTTGCCGGCCTGCTTGTACAGGACGATGGCTTTTTGAAAGTCCCCCTGCACCTCCATGGCCCGGGCCTGGAGGAAGAGGAAACAGGCGCGGTGCAGCGGCGTATAGGAGAGGCGTACGGCTTCCTGCCAGTAATATAGGGCCTTGACCCAGTCTGCGGCCTCCATGGCCACGAAACCCTGCACTGCCCTGGGCTGATACCCCCTGGTGTAGCGCAGAAGGGCCTGGGAAAGGAATTGTTCCGTGGCTTCAGGATTTCCGGCCCGCAGGTTGTCCAGGGCCTGCCAGAGGAATTCGCCTTCGCGGGGGGCGAGTTGGGTAAGTCCGCCCGGAAGATCCTTGCCCTTGCTGCGCCATACGGCCTCGACCATCCGCAACTGGCAGGGGGAGTTCACCTCGAAAACGGCCTTGAGCAACAGTCCCTTGCTGTCCGGGGCGGCCAGGAGCGAGGCCGCCACGCTCCCCGGATCGCCCGCCAGGGCGGCGTCCAGGGCCTTGAACTGCTCGTTGATCTCCGCGATGTCCAGCCGGGCGAGGCTGTTCCAGATTCCGGGATTCCATTCCCCGAGTCCCTTGGACGGGCAGTGTGCCGGATCATGGTTGGTCAGGCCGCAATAAAAGCAAAGGGAACGGTCGCCGGAGACAAGTTGGGACGGATAGTCGATGGGGAGAGTGCCGGTTTCAACGGCGTCGCCCACGACCACAAGACCCACGTTGCACCAGTCTTCCACGGAGTTGCCGCGCGAAGCGTACCGGGCGTCGTTGATCTTGAAATCGCGGCCGAGCAGGAAGGCGGAACGATAGCTCATGTGCGGAAAATCGGGGGTGAGCTTGTCCCAGTTGAGATTGATCTTGCGCGGCAGATCCTTGGCGAAGGAGAAGCCTTTCTTGGGCACGGCGGCCATGACGCTCGGCCAATACTTGTGCTCTTCGGCGTCGTTGTCCCGCAATCCGGCGATCATGACCAGGATGTCGCGGCACCAGGTTCGGAACTGGCGCAGTCCCTCCAGGGGATAGAGGATGAATCCCTCATGGGCCACGTATTTGATGCCCATGCGTTCAAGCAGCTGTTGCAGCTTGCCGTAGATGGTCCGCCAGCCCTCGGAGGTGTTCTTGTCCAGGGGGTCGCCCAGGGGCTTGGTGATGAAGTACCACCCCAGGCCCGAGTCGTAGGTCAGGCCCGGGGCGGGATCGAGCAGTTCCCAGGCCACCTTCATGAGCCCCGAGGGGGCCGTGGCCGGGATGGTGGACAGTCCCGGGGTGGCGGTGATCATGGCCTTGAGGTTGGGATGGATCCATATCTGGATTTCTTCGGCCGGGGCGACTTTTTGCCGCGTGGCGTCGACTGTGGCCCCCACGGTCATCTCCAGTTTGGGGCCGATGAGGATGGACGCGGGCATGACCACAAGGCTCATGGACAACTTGTTCACCCGGCCCCATATCTGCATCCGGGCCAGGGCATTGAGGGCCTCTTCGCCGAAAAATCCCCACAAGGACTGGTAGTTGTCTTCGGCCACGAGAAAGCCGCCGTAATCCTGGAACATCTGCCCGAAGGCCGGGTCGAGCTGGCCGGACCACACGGCCCACACCGCGATCCCGGAATGGACCATGCGGGACTGGGGGACGCGGGGAGCCCTGTCCAGAATTGACGAAAACGAAAGCATGGACAATCTCGCTCTTTTTTCCTACCAAGTGGCTATGGACATCTCAAAAACCATCGCGACGCTGAAAAAGGAACCCGGCTTTCACGAGAAGGTGGGCATGATCCTGACCCACAACGGCGTGGCCCGGGCCACTTCCCGGGACGGCCGCCCCGTCTCGCACATCGAGGTCGTTCCCGACTTGGCCAAGATCGAGGCCATCCGGGCCGAATGCGAGAACATGCCCGGCGTATTCAAGATTGTGGTCGAGGCCCACAGCGGGACGTTCGTCCCCGGCGACGACCTGCTCTTCATCGTTGTGGCCGGCGACATCCGGGAAAACGTCCTCGAAGCCCTGACCCGCACCCTGTACCGGATCAAGGCCGAGGGCGTGGCCAAGCGCGAGACCCTGATCGCTTCCTGACGCGGTTCCACCCGGCAGTTGCCCCGACCCCGGACGCCGCCCGGGCGATCACGAACCGTGCGCCGGGAAATCCGGTTGGCGCAGGCTTTGCCGCGCAAGCCTCCATACCCGTGCCGCCTCGTCCACCCGACCCCGTTTGCAGCAGCCGTCGGCATAAATGCGGGTCTTGTAGACCAGTTCTTTTTCCATGCAATCCCGATGCCATGGGCTCATGTCTTCGTGGGCCAGGATCTTGGCCAACGACCGGATGCGGAACAGATCCATGCCCACGAACCGGGCCGACAACTGGTCCGGCCGTCCTCCCCGGCGCACGGTCAGGGCTTCGTCCACAAGCCCGATGGGCCCGCGCAGCAACAGGCGCAGCCACAGGTCATAGTCCTCGCAGGCGGCCAGTCCTTCGTCGAACCCCCCCACCTGCCGCAGAATGTCCCGTTCGATCATGACGCTGGAGGGACTCACCAGGCACAGGCGCAGGGCCTGGCGAAAAAAATCCCCGTCCACTTTCAGGTGGATGCGTCCGGGGTTGACCCGCCGGCCGCCGCGCATCCACAGCTCCTGGGTCTGGCTCACGGCGTGTCCTGTTTCCGCCATATAGGCCAGTTGCCGTGCGATCTTGCCGGGAAGCCAGGTGTCGTCGGAGTCGAGGAAGGCCACGTAGCGGCCCCGGGCCAGGGATACCCCCAGGTTGCGCGCCGCCGACACCCCCTGGTTCCGTGCGGTTGAAACCACGCGAAGCCTCGGGTCGGAAAAACCGGCCAGTACTATCCGGGTGTCGTCCGTGGAGCCGTCGTCCACCACGAGAAGTTCCAGATCCGCGCCGCCCTGGGACAGCACCGAGGCCACGGCCTCGGCCACCATCGCGGCCCGCTCGAAGGTGGGGATGACCGCCGATACCGTGACCATGCCGTTCCTCCCGATCCATGCATACCCCACTTGGGCCAAAGGGCCAAATCTTCCCCTTTCGCCCGGCCGCCGGACATGGCATGATCGCGCCACGGAAACCGCCATGCACACCGACCCCCGACGCAGCTACCGCCACCCCCTGTCCCCCCGATCCGGGGAGACGGCGTTCCAGGTCGTGGTGGAGCAGACCGATCTGCATATAGTGGCCCGGCGCGACCTGTCCGCCGAGGTCGCGGCCTTTGTCCACGACCTGCGGGCCGGGCTCAAAAACCACATCCTCCTCGACCCGGACTTCGCCTTGAGCCTTGTCCCGGTTGACGTCCCGGAACATGCTCCGGATCTGGTCCGCCGCATGGCCCATGCCGCCCGCCTGTGCGGCGTGGGGCCCATGGCCGCCGTGGCCGGGGCCGTGGCCCAGGCCGTGGCCGACCGCTTTCGTCCCGTAAGCCCGGACATCCTGGTGGAAAACGGCGGCGACATCTTCATGCATTCCACGGTGGGGCGCACCGTGGCCCTCCTGGCCAGACCCATCGAGGGGGCACGCCTGGGGCTTTGCCTCGCCGCCGATCGTTTTCCCCTGTCGGTCTGTACCTCATCCGGCCGGATCGGACATTCCCTCAGTTTCGGGCAGGCGGACATGGTGGCCGTGCTGGCCCGGGACGGCGCCCTGGCCGATGCCGCCGCCACGGCCCTGGCCAACCTCCTGCACAGCGCATCGGACATGGACGGCATGCTCGCCGCCGCGCGTCCCTTGATCTCACGCGGCGTCACCGGCGTGTTCGCCCAGATTGGCGAGGCCATCGGGGCCATGGGCGACCTGGAACTGGCGGCGCTGGAAGACTGAGGCGGGGCTGACGCCCGCGTCCGGGAACCGGCCGGTGAGGCGAGCGGTGGGCCAACCGGGGGGGGGACCGGGAGGAAACCGGCGCAGCCGCCCCGGTCGCATCACCGGTCGCATCACCGGTCGCCCCCCGTCGCCCCCCGGTCGCCGGAATGTCGGCGTGGGCGTGGGGTGTGACGATATCCGATTTGTTTTACTCCATCGTTTCATGCCTGATGGACGCAATAGGAATGTTACACGCCGGTGGCGATGAGCAATGAGACAAGGGCAAAGGCCACAAGTCTCAAGCCGAACATCGTGTTAAGACGGAAAAATCACTCCCCATATCATCTTCGTCGCCGTGCCGATGAGAAACACGGCAAAGATCTTCTTCAGCACAGGCACGGGCAGCTTATGCGCCAGCTTGGCCCCAAACGGCGCGGTCAGCATGCTGAACACCGCGATGCCAATCAGCGCCGGGATGGAGATATATCCGATGGACGGTGAGGGCAGCCCGGCCAAGGACCAGCCATTGACGACATACCCCACGGTCCCGGCCACGGCGATGGGAAACCCGATCGCCGCCGAGGTGCCGATGGCGTGGTGCATGGGCAGATTGCACCAGGTCATAAACGGCACCGACAACGTGCCGCCGCCGATCCCCACCAAGCTCGAGATCACCCCGATGAACCCGCCCACGCCGGCCATGCCCGCCGTGCCGGGGATGGTGCGTGACGGCTTGGGCTTGAAGTTTAAAAGCATCTGGATGGCGACGTAGTAGAGGAAACAGGCGAAAAAGGCCGTCAGGAACGTGCCCGACAGGGCGGCGGCCAGATAGGTGCCGCCGAAGGTGCCGATGAGGATGCCCGGCGTGATGGCCTTGACGATGTCCCAATGCACCGCGCCCCGGCGATGGTGCGCCCGGAAGCTCGAGATCGAGGTGAACATGATGCTGGCCAAGGACGTGCCCAGCGCCATCTTCATGACGAATTCCGGCGGAAACCCCTGGGCGGTGAACAGAAAAACCAGAACCGGCACCACCACGATGCCGCCGCCAACGCCCAAAAGTCCGGCGATGACCCCCGCCACCGCCCCGAAAAGGGGATAGAGAACCCAGGAAAACATGATCGCGTCCTTCTTCCGCCGCCGTGACGGCGACGGTCTGCGGCGGTCGGCCCCATGCCGATCAGGCCGGACAGGGGGGGCGTAGAATGTTTCAACGGGGGCGTCAACTATCTGTTTTTTAGGAGTTTTTTTCTGTTCACGGGCCGTAACGGGAAAAATGTGAAAAAAATCATGAAAAATTTCAATGGGATTGACTCGGATTGCTGCCGTGGGTCTTCCCTTTTGGCAAATCGTCCCTTATTATCCTTCATTTGCTTTCCTGGAACGCCGCAAACCACTGCCGGACTTCGGCAGCGGCCGTCTCGCACGCCAACCGCCGGAGGGGCGAGCCCCCGCACCGGACGGAAACATCAGGAGGATCGTCTTGGAATATAACGTCATCGCCGTCTCCCCCGTGAAGACCAAAGTCGAGGTCAAGGTTCCGGCCGAAGAGGCCAACGCCGCCCTGACCGCCACCGTGGCCATCTACCGCCAGAAGGCGGATTTCAAGGGGTTCCGCAAGGGCAAGGTGCCGTCCTCCGTGGTGGAGTCGCGTTTCCGCAAGGAGATCGTGGGCGAGGCCACCAATGATCTGCTCAACGTGCACATCAACGAGATCATGGCCGAACTCAAGAAATCCCCGTTCTCGCGCATCGACGTGGACCAGGTGGAACTGGTCAAGGACCAGCCCCTGGACTACACCTTCGAGTTCGAGCATGCCCCGGCCTTCGAGTTGCCCGTCTACCTTGGCCTCGAGGTCGAGGAGGAGGAGGCCGTGGTGTCCGAAAAGGACATTGAGGCCGTCATCGAGCGCATCCGGGGCAATCTGGCCGAACTCACCCCCCTGGCCGAGAATCGTCCGGCCAAGGACGGCGAGGTGGTGTCGTTGAGCTTCGAGGCCTTCGAGGACGGCGTTCCCGTCCCGGGCGTGCGGGCCGAGAATTTCCAGCTCACCTTGGGCGAGGCCCAGGCCCTGCCGGACTTCGAGGCCCTGGTCAAAACCGTTCCCTCCGGGGGGCAGGGCGAGGGGCAGATGACCTTCCCCGAGGACTTCATCAACCAGGCCCTGGCGGGCAAAACCGTGACCATGAAGGTCGCCGTGCACGTCATCAAGGAAAAGAAGCTGCCGCCCCTGGACGACGCCATGGCCCAGAAGGCCGGACATTTCGAGAGCCTGGAGCGCATGCGCGAGGCCATCACCATGTCCTACCAGAAGTCGCGCCAGGATCTGCACAAGGCCGCGGCCCAGAAGAAGCTGTTGGACGGCATCCTGGAGAAGCTGGACTTCCCCCTGCCCGAGGCCCTGGTCGAGACCCATCTGGGCCAGCTTATCGACGATTTCGTGGAGCGCCTGGAGCGGCGGGGCAAGAGCCTGGAGTCCACGGGCAAGACCCTGGAGGGGCTGCGTACGGAATTCCGGGAGCAGGCCGAGAGCATCGCCCGCACCCAGATCTTCCTCATGAACGTGGCCGAGAAGGAAGGGCTTGAGGTCGACCCCCGGGAGATGGATCAGTATTTCAACCAGCTTTCCCAGAAGACCGGCCAGGACGTGCTGACGCTTAAGCAGTACTACGAGCAGAACAACCTGGTCATTCCGGTGCGCGACAAGCTTCTGGCGGACAAGGCCGTGGAGCTGATCTACAGCAAGGCCAACGTCAAAAAAGTGCCTGCGGCCGCTGCCGCCGCCGCTGCCGCCGCCGCTGTCGGCGAAGGCGCGAAGGAAGAAGCCGGGGAATAAGAACCCCTTGGCCCGGCCAGCTGTCCGGCCCGGTTTTTGCTTGCGGCAAGGAAGGCATGGCGTCCGGCCCGGGCGTCGCTTGTGTTTCACGATTACGAAGGATACATGAAGAGCATGGCCACCATACCTATTGTCATCGAGACCACGGGCCGCACCGAGCGGGCCTACGACATCTATTCCCGCCTGCTGCGGGACCGGATCATCCTTTTGGGCAGCGCCATCGACGACCATGTGGCCAATCTGGTCTGCGCCCAGCTCCTTTTCCTGGAGTCCGAAGATCCGGAAAAGCCCATCAACCTCTACATTAATTCCCCGGGCGGTTCCGTAACCGCAGGCATGGCCATCTACGACACCATGCAGTACGTGCTGCCGCCCGTGTCCACCCTGTGCATGGGGCAGGCCGCCAGCATGGGGGCCTTTCTCCTGTGCGCCGGAGCCCCGGGCCTGCGCTACGCCCTGCCCAACAGCCGCATCCTCATCCACCAGCCCATGGGCGGCTTCCAGGGCCAGGCCACGGACATCGACATCCATGCCCGGGAGATCATCCGCATGCGTGAGCACTTAAATACGCTCATGGCCAAGCATACCGGGATGAACATTGAAAAAGTCCAGGCCGATACCGAGCGCGACTACTTCATGAGCGCCGAGGAGGCCCGGGTGTACGGCCTTGTGGACAAGGTTCTGACCTCCCGCGAGCCGTTGCCGGAAAAGGCCGAGGAATGATCCCTGGCGGCGCGGCGAACCTCACGCCGCACGGCAGGTAACGACGGATTCCCGGAGGCTGCGCTTCCCGCCGCCGGGAACCGAAACGGGTGACCGACCATGACCAAAAAGAAAAATCCCCTGTCGAACGAATTGTCCTGCTCCTTCTGCGGCAAAAGCCAGGACGAGGTGCAGCGGCTCATTGCCGGTCCCGACGTATACATCTGCGACGAATGCGTGTCGCTTTGCAACGAGATCATCGCCCAGGAGTCCCTCTCCGAGGAGACCGAGGCCGGGAAGCTCCTGGCTCCGGCCGAGATCAAGCGCCTTTTGGACGAATACGTCATCGGCCAGGACCAGGCCAAAAAGATCCTGGCCGTGGCCGTGCACAACCATTACAAGCGCGTCTTCCATGCCGCCAAGCACCCCGACGACGTGGAGATCGACAAGAGCAACATCCTGCTCATCGGCCCCACGGGCTCGGGCAAGACGCTCTTGGCCCAGACCCTGGCCCGCATCCTCAACGTGCCGTTTGCCATCGCCGACGCCACCACCCTGACCGAGGCCGGGTACGTGGGCGAGGACGTGGAGAACATTCTCGTCCAGCTCCTGCAAAACGCCGACTACGACATCGAGGCCGCCTCCAAGGGCATCATCTATATCGACGAGATCGACAAGATCGCCCGCAAGGGCGACAGTCCCTCCATCACCCGCGACGTGTCCGGCGAGGGCGTGCAGCAGGCGCTTTTGAAAATCATCGAGGGCACCGAGGCCAACATCCCGCCCAAGGGCGGCCGCAAGCACCCGCAACAGGAATTCATCCGGCTGAACACCGCCAACATCCTGTTCGTGGTGGGCGGGGCGTTCATCGGCCTGGAGAAGATCGTCGGGCAACGGATGCGCGGCACGAGCATCGGCTTCGGGGCCAAGGTGGAGTCCAAACGCGACGACGAACTGTCCGTGGTGCTGTCCCAGGCCCATCCCGCCGATCTCATCAAGTTCGGCCTGATCCCGGAGTTCGTGGGCCGCGTGCCCATCATCACCAGCCTGACCGAGCTTGACCGGGAGCATCTGGTACGCATCCTGACCGAGCCCAAAAACGCCCTGGTGCGCCAGTACCAGAAGCTCTTCGAGCTGGACAAGGTGCGCCTGCGCTTCACCAAAAACGCCCTGGACGCCATCGCGGAGAAGGCCATCGAGCGCAAGACCGGCGCCCGGGGTCTGCGCAACGTCATGGAAACCATCATGCTGGACATCATGTACAAGCTGCCCTCCCTAAGCGGAGTCAAGGAGTGCGTGGTGAACAAGGCCGTGGTGGAGAAGGGGCTCGAACCCCTGCTTTTCTATCATCAGGAAGTCAAGAGCGCCTGATTCGCCGCCCAGCCGGCCACGTGCTGACAGGAGCGGCCAGAGGCGGTTGTCGCATTTTCCGGGCCGGGCTGTTTGACAACGGGTTTTCCGTCCTTACTTGACCATCGTCCCCGGTGTGGATTCCGTGACGGGTAGGCGCCGGGAGACGACGGAAGCCGGTACGGCGTGTTTTCATCCGCCGGGCCTGGTCGGAACGCCGCGACGAGATGCCCGATTTCGCTTCATGGAAAGCCCACAGGCGGTTTTCCATGAACGCGACCCCAAGCCCCGACCCTCCATGGAGGTTTTATGTCCTCGTTTTTATTCGATAATAAAAAATCCTTTGAAGACGCCCTGCTGCCCATGATGAGCCTGCGGGAAGTGGTCATGTTCCCGCGCTCCATCGTGCCGCTTTTCGTGGGCCGCGAGGCCTCCATCAAGGCCATCGAAAACGCCGTGGCCACCCACGACAAGAAGATTTTCCTCGTAGCCCAGCGCGCCCCGGAGACGGAGCGGCCCACCCCGGACGATCTGTTCACCGTGGGCACCGTGTCCAAGATCCTGCAGATGCTCCGGCTGCCCGACGGCACCATCAAAGTGCTCTTCGAAGGCTTGTACCGGGCCCGGTGGGAACCCGAGGATCCCAGCGAGGAGTTCAACGCCGACAACGTGCTGGTGCGCGTGGCCCGGCTGCCCGACGAGGACATGGCCGGGGCCGAGGCCGATGCGCTCATCCGGGCTACCCAGGAGGCCCTGGAGCAGTACGGCCGCATCAACAAAAAGCTGGCTCCCGAAACCATTTTGGCCATCAACTCCATCACCCTGCCGGGCAAGCTGGCCGACGCGGTCATGCCCCACCTCAAGGTGGACTACATCAAAAAGCAGGGAGTTCTCGAGGAAACCTCGGCCATCAAGCGGCTGGAGGAGGCGTACGGCTTCCTGCAGGGCGAGATCGAGATTTCGTCGCTTGAAAAGCGCATCAAGAATCGCGTCAAGCAGCAGATGGAGAAAAACCAGAAGGAATATTATTTAAACGAGCAGCTCAAGGCCATCAACAAGGAGATGGGCCGCGAGGACGATCCGGCCGCCGAGGCCGCCGAGTTCGAGGAGCGCCTGCGGGCCAAGGACATGTCCGACGAGGCCCGGGAGAAGGCCACCCGGGAGATCAAAAAGCTCAAGCAGATTCCGCCCTCCTCGGCCGAATACACCGTGGTGCGCAACTACGTGGAGTGGATCCTCGATCTGCCCTGGAACGTGCTGCAACCCACAGACCTGGATCTGATCCAGGCCGAGGCCATCCTCAATGAGGATCATTACGGTCTGGACAAGCCCAAGCAGCGCATTCTCGAATATCTGGCCGTGCAGTCCCTGGTGGAAAGCCTCAAGGGCCCCATCCTCTGTCTGGTCGGGCCTCCGGGGGTCGGCAAGACGTCCCTGGCCAAGTCCATCGCCCGGGCCATGGGCCGGGAGTTCGTGCGCCTGTCTTTGGGCGGGGTGCGCGACGAGGCCGAGATTCGCGGCCATCGCCGCACCTACGTGGGGGCCTTGCCGGGCAAGATCATCCAGTCGCTCAAACGGGTCAAATACAACAACCCCGTGTTCTGTCTGGACGAGGTGGACAAGATGAGCACGGATTTCCGGGGCGACCCGTCCTCGGCCCTGCTCGAGGTTCTTGATCCGGAACAGAACGCGGCCTTCAACGACCATTACCTGGACCTGGATTACGACCTGTCCAAGGTCTTTTTCATCACCACGGCCAACGCCCTCCACACCATCCCCCTGCCGCTGCAGGATCGCATGGAGATCATCCGCATTCCAGGCTACCTGGAAAACGAAAAGATGCAGATCGGCCGCCGGTTCCTCATGCCGAAAAACCTCAAGCAGCATGGGCTCAAGGAAGACAACCTGTCGCTTTCCGACAACGCCATGCTGGAGATCGTGCGTCGCTACACCCGCGAGGCGGGCGTACGCAACCTGGAGCGCGAACTGGCCTCCATCTGCCGCAAGGTGGCGCGAAAGCTCGTGGAGAAAAAGGAGCCGGACAAGGCCTTCGCCGTGACCAAGCAGAACCTGCAATCCTATCTGGGCGTCACCAAGTTCCGCTACGGCGAGAAGGAGGACAAGGCCCAGGTGGGGTTGTGCAACGGCATGGCCTATACCGAGCTCGGCGGCGAGATGCTCATGGTGGAGGCGGTGATCATGCCGGGGTCCGGCAAGGTGGAGATCACCGGCAAGCTCGGGGACGTGATGCAGGAATCGGCCAAGGCGGCCGTGAGCTACCTGCGGTCCCGCTCGGCGCTTTTCGGGCTCAAGCCCGATTTCCACAAGGAGATCGACATCCACATCCACGTGCCCGAGGGGGCCATCCCGAAAGACGGCCCGTCGGCGGGCATTACGCTGGCCACCACGCTCGTCTCGGCGCTTCTCAACCTGCCCGTGCGCAACGATCTGGCCATGACCGGCGAGATCACCCTGCGCGGCCGGGTGCTGCCCATCGGCGGCCTGCGCGAGAAGCTGCTTGCCGCCCACCGGGGCCGTATCCGCACGGTGATCATCCCCGAGGAGAACGAAAAGGATTTGAAGGAAGTGCCCGAGGCCATCCTGAAGGATCTGGAGATCATCCGTGTGGCGCACATGGACCAGGTGCTGGAAACGGCCCTGGTATGCGCCGACCCGGACAAGCTCTTTTGCGGCCGCTCGGATGCCTCGCCGAACCTGTCCTCCACGCTCATGAAAGAGGCCCAGAACCCGGCGACGCGGCACTAGAGACGAACGTCCGGCGGGGGATACATCCGTCGGCCAAAGGGTAAACTCCCTTTGGAATCCCATGATAGTCTGACACGCAAAAGCGGCCGCTCCCTTCTCGGGGGGCGGCCGTTTTTTACGTATGGCCCAGGCAGGAAGTTTACCGCATTGTCCAGGCAAGACGTTCACCACAGATACGGCATAAGCTCCCGCTGGAAAGATGCGGTAGTCACACCATAGAAAACACGCCAGTGTTTTTTATGAATAAAATGGTCTTTTTCTCCATTGTTCAGGCAGAAAGTTCACCGCAGATACGGCAAAAGCTCCCGATGGAAAGATGCCGTATCCACTGTGGACACCGTCGGCACCACGGCGGCAAGTCCGCTGCGTCCCAAAAGCGCCGCCACCTCCTGGGTCTTGGCCAGACTGCGGCTGGTCATGGCCACAATGTCGTTGTTTCTGGCGTCCATGACCTCCACGTTGAACCGCACCTCCCCCGGCAACACCGTATAGGTCGCGGCCACCACCAGGGTGGCCGTGACGTGGCGCCTGGCCAGAGCCCGGGTGTCCCGGGTGAGGATGAATTCCCCCTGGGTGCGGTCGAAGGCGATCTCCGACGCCTTGCGGATCTCCTGCACGTTGTAGCCCCTGGCCACCAGGGCGCAGGACAGTTCCTGGGCCATGAGCCGCCCAAGCCCCGAGGAGGCCTCCAGGTTGTCGGCGTCAGCCGGAACCGTGACCACCACCCAATATAGTCCCCGGGAATTTTCGGGAAATCCGATGCCTAAGCGCGGCGCGGCCTGCCGGTCCAGGTCGTCGGCCAGGGCCATGGCCACCTCGGGATAGCGGGGAGGCGGCGGGGGCGGGCCTTTGGCCGTGGCCGTGGCCGATGCCAAAAGGACCGCCAGAATCGTTGCCGCGACGATCGCGACAGGGGCCGGTGCGTAGGCACGATGGCCTGGATGACGGGATATGTTCATGGAATGACCCTCATGTGGATTGCTCACGGATGTGGCGGTGTCGCGGGGGGCTCCGTCAAGTTGGGGGCGGGCGCCGCGGCCGGGCTTGTCTGTCCGGAAGAGGGAGCCGGGGCCGGAACAGGGCCGACAGCCAGTGGCGACAGGCTTTCGTTGACCTCGGAATATTTCCGGTTGAGCTCCTCCGGCGTCGGCAGGGTTGGCGCCGGGGCGGCCTGGACCTGGGGCGCTTTCGGTGCGGGTGCGGCCTGGACATGGGGGGAGGGCGGCACTGGCGCGGCAGGTTTCGCGGCGGCCGTCCGTTGCGGCTTGGCTGGTTTCCGGCTGCCGGGCCTGGTTGTTTGTTGGGGTTTGGGCACGAAGGGCACGGGATCGCGCCCGGGCGACGGCGGCTGGCTCACGTCCCGGATGCCGATGGTGGTGGGGAAGGGGGCCGGTCCGGCCCATGCCGTGCCTGATACGACGGCCAGGGCCAGGGCCGTGGCCATGGCAAGAAAGCGCGACATTGTTTGGGATCTGTTCATGTTCCTGTCCGAAAGCCCGGGGTTTCCTTGCGGGGCCTGTCATTATGTCATCGGCCGAGGCGGCGATTTCTTTAGCCGGAAGCGGTATGACGGCTTGCCCCTGGCCGTGGGCGACTTATATCAGATGGAGCATTTCCCGGCAGATGCCCTCCGGGGGTATGCACGCTTCACCGGCAGCCAGGAAGACAGTGGGCGATGCCGATCGGAAATTGGCGGCGGATGGGCATGAAAGGGTTGCGAAAGCCTGGAAGAAGTGGTGTAGTGATTGTATGTGCGTCTCCCCAGAGCCGATTGCGCGATGCCTGGGCGGGGAGGACGGAAAACAAGCCTGAAAAGGAGATGACGATCATGACCAAGATGCTCGAGATCTACAAATGCGAAATCTGTGGCAATATCGTGGAAGTGCTGCACACCGGCGGCGGTGACTTGGTCTGTTGCGGCCAGCCCATGAAGCTCATGGAGGAGGGCGTGGTGGACGCTTCCAAGGAAAAACACGTCCCGGTCATCGAGAAGACGGCCACCGGCTATAAGGTCAAGGTCGGCGGCGTGCCCCATCCCATGGAGGAAAAGCACTACATCGAATGGATCGAGCTTCTGGCCGACGGCGTGTCCTACAAGGCCTTTCTGGCTCCCGGACAGGCTCCGGAGGCCGAGTTCTGCATCCAGGCCAAAACCGTCTCCGCCCGGGAATACTGCAACATCCACGGACTGTGGAAAAAGGACTAGCCCATGCTCTCGAAGAAAATGGAGCAGGCCTTAAACGACCAGGTCAAGTGGGAATACTATTCCGGCTACCTGTATCTGGCCATGGCCGCCTACTTCGAGGATCTGGGGCTGGCCGGTTTCGCCAACTGGATGCACATCCAGGAGCAGGAGGAGCGGGCCCACGCCGAGCGGTTCTACAGGTTCCTCAACGAACGCGGCGGCCGGGTGGTGCTCCAGGCCCTGGACGCCCCGCCGGTCAAGTGGGACTCGCCCCTGGCCGTCTTCCAGGAGTCCCTGGCCCATGAACAGAAGGTCACGGCGCGCATAGGGGCCCTGATGGATCTGGCCATCAAGGAGAAGGACCACGCCACGGCGGCCTTTCTGCAATGGTTCATCTCCGAGCAGGTGGAGGAGGAGGCCAGCGTCACCGAGGTCATCCAGAAACTCAAGCTCGTGGAGTCCACACCCGGCGGCTGGTTCATGCTGGACAAGGACTTGGCCCTGCGGGTCTTCACCCCGCCGGTCATTCCGTAACGATACGCCTTGCGCAATCCCGCCCGAACGGGGTCGTCAGGCCCAAGGTCTGACGGCCCCACGGCTTTCCCGGAGGAACCATGCCGGACACTGTCCCCCCTTCCCAAGAGATGTTGTGCCAGGCCCTGGAATTGGCCGACAAGGCCGTGGGGTTCTATGCCAAGGCCGTGGCCGACTGCCCCGAGGCCCTGGGCCGCGAGGTCTTCGAACGTCTGGTCGCCGACAAGAAAAAACAGCGGGCACGCATCGAGGAGGTCTACCGGAATCTGCAGGCCGGCAAGGCCTGGGAGGCGGCCTGCCGGTTGCGCGACGACGAGCCCGTGGACATGCGCGGCGTGTTTTCCACCCTGGTTCCCGGCATGCCGCCCGGGTCGGCGGCCTGCATGACCGTGGTCGGGGCGCTCTCGGCGGCCATCGACGCGGAACTGGCGGCCCTGCGCTTTTTTGGAGATCATCAGGCGCGGGTCACGGACCCCGTGGAGAAGGCCTTCCTGGTCGAGATGATCCGGGATCAGCGCGGCTTTCACATGCTTTTGTCCGATACCCGCTACTATTTCGAGGATCCCCAGGGCTGGCACCTGGAAAAGGAAGGCTCCGGTCTCGACGGGGCCTAGCGTCGTGTCAACGAAAAGCGCATATGGCGTTTCGTAGGTAATAAACTAAAACCATTGATTTTTCTTAAAAAATACAGTCGTATTTTTTAAGGGACGTGACACACGTGTCGTGTCCTTGAAATCCGCAGATGCGGATTTAGAAAATAATTACTTGAAATAATTATTTTTTTCTTAAAAAATACCGACGTATTTGTTACGGGACGCCACACGGGCCCGCGTGGCAGCGGGAGGGTGGCGGGAAGAACCCCTGCGGGGGCAACGGGCTTCGGCCATGAAGCCCTCCGCCCGGGTGCGACGATGACAAGGGAACCCTGCCGGGGCCAAGTGGCTTTGCCCTTTGGCATCCCGTTGCGGGGTGGCGATGTCACGTAACGCCGATGCCGCGCCGTACAACCGGAACCTGGAGACGTTTTTTATGGCTGATACAAGCGTCAACATCCTTATCGGGGGCGAGGCCGGTCAGGGACTGGTCACCGTGGGCGATTTTCTGGCTAAGGCCCTGGTCCGGGCCGGTTACGAGATCGTGGTCACCCAGGACTACATGTCCCGCATCCGGGGCGGCCACAACACCTATGGCGTCCGCGTGGGCCCCGAAGCCGTGCATGCCCCCCGGGAAGGGGTGGACATCCTGGTGGCCCTCGACGCCGCCACGTATGCCCTGCACCGGGAGTCCCTTACGGAGAGGGCCGTGGTGCTCGTGGACGAGGTCCTGGGCCAGTCCGCCGCCGGACCCCGCACCCTGCTCGTGCCGTTTGCGACCCTGTGCCCCAAGCCCATCTTCGAGAACGTGGCCGCTCTTGGCGTCTTGTGTTCGCTTTTGTGCCTGGACGGGGCCTTTATCGAAACAATCATCCAGGACACCTTCGCCAGGAAGGGCGAGGAGGTGGTGGCTGCCAACCTCACGGTTTTCGCCGAGGCCATGGCCTGGACCGCAGCCCAGAACGTCACCTTCACCTGCATCGCCCCGGCCACGCGCACGGACCGGCGGATCATGCTCAACGGCAACGAGGCCATCGCCCTTGGAGCCATGGCCGCCGGGGTCAATTTCTGCTCGTTTTATCCCATGACCCCCGGCACCTCCGTGGCCCTGACCCTGGCCGCCAAGGGCCAGAAGATGGGGGTGGTGGTGGAGCAGGCCGAGGATGAGATCGCGGCCGTGAACATGGCGCTGGGGGCCTCGTTCGCCGGGGGCACGGCCCTTGTGCCTACCTCCGGCGGCGGCTTTGCGCTCATGGTCGAGGGCATCAGCCTGTCGGGCATGATCGAGACGCCGGTGGTCATCGTGGTGGCCATGCGGCCGGGACCGGCCACGGGCCTGCCCACGCGCACGGAGCAGGCCGACCTCAATCTTGTGCTCTATGCCGGGCACGGCGAGTTTCCCCGGGCCATTTTCGCGCCGGGGACGGTGGAGCAGTGCTTCCACCTGACGCATGGGGCCGTGCATGTGGCCGAGAAATATCAGAGCCCCGTCTTTGTGCTCACGGATCAGTTCCTGGCCGATTCCTACCGGGGTGTGGCGCCCTTCGACCTGGCGGCGCTTCCCGAGGTGGCCCGGCCGGGCACGGCCCACGGCGGCCCGGGCGTCTACGAGCGGTACGCCGTGACGGATTCCGGCGTTTCCCCCCGGCTCATCCCCGGGTTCGGCGACTACCTGGTCGTTGTCGACAGCGACGAGCACACCGCCGACGGGCATATCACCGAGGATCTGGGCGTGCGGGTGGTCATGCAGGACAAGCGGATGCGCAAGATGGCCGGGCTCATGGCCGACGCCGTCCCGCCCGGCCTTTACGGCGATCCCGCCTGCGACGTTCTTCTGACCTGCTGGGGCACGACGCTGGGGGCGGCCCTGGAAGCCGCCGCCCTTGTGCGCGACTCCGGGACATCCTGCGCCGTTCTCCACTTCTCCCAGGTCTTTCCCCTGGTCCCCGCCCAGTTTCTGCCACTCCTGGAGAAATGTCCGCGCCCCGTGATGGTCGAGGGCAACGCCACAGGGCAACTGGCCAGGCTCATCCGGCAGGAGACCGGCTTCGTCTTTGCGCAGCACATCCTGCGGTACGACGGCCTGCCGTTCACGGCCCGGTACATTTTGGACCATTTGGGTTCGGAACACCCGTAGAAGAGGTTTGGGTTGTGAGCCGCAGTCAACCGTCAAAGTTTTTTGGGGAGGGATGGGGGGCCGGGGGAAGGAACTCCTTTTGTTCACAAAAGAGGTTCCCTTCCCACGGCTTTTCCCCGCCCCTCCAAAGGAGCATACATGGTCACGACATCCGACTATGGTGATTTCGAGACGGCGTGGTGTCCGGGTTGCGGGAATTTTTCCATCCGCAAGGCGGTCATCAAGGCCCTGACGTCGCTCGGCCTGGCCCCCGACGAGGTGCTTTTCGTCTCTGGAATAGGCCAGGCGGCCAAGGCGCCGCATTATCTTCGGGCCAACGTGTTCAACGGGCTGCACGGCCGGTCCCTGCCTCCGGCCCAGGGGGCCAAGCTGGCCAATCCGAGCCTTACGGTCATTGCCGAGTCCGGCGACGGGTGCAGCTACGGCGAGGGCGGCAACCATTTCCTGGCGGCCCTGCGGCGCAACGTGGACATGACGCTTCTGGCCCACGACAACCAGATCTACGGCCTGACCAAGGGCCAGGCCAGCCCCACCACCATGGAGGGGCAGGTGACCAAGGCCCAGCCCATGGGCGCGCCGTCGGCGCCGTTCAATCCCATGGCCGTGGCCGTGGCCATGCGGGCCGGGTTCGTGGCCAGGGGGTTTTCCGGGGACATCGAGCACCTTGCCGGGCTCATCGAGCGGGCCGTGACGCACAAGGGGTTTGCCTTGGTGGACATCCTGCAGCCGTGCGTGTCGTTTAACAAGGTCAACACCTTCGGCTGGTACAAGGAGCGCGTCTACAAGCTCGGCGACGACCATGACCCCCGGGATTTCGGCGCGGCCATGGACAAGGCTTTGGAGTTCGGCGACCGGATTCCCATTGGGGTGATCTACGAAAACGACCGGCCGCCCTTCGGGGGCAGGCTGCCCGAGGCGGCGCGGGGGCCGTTGGCCCTGCACCGGCCGGATATGGCGGTCCTGGACGGCATCCTGGCGGCCTATGCCTGATGGCGGTTTTGCATACCGGGCGGCAGCGTTGCCGCGGGGGGGAGCGTGATGAAGAAAGCGGCGATTTTCGCCTTTCGCGGCGACCTGATGTGTTTCATCCATGTGATGCTCAACGCCATCGACATGCGGGAGAAGGGGTACGAGGCGGTGGTGATCCTGGAGGGCGAGGCCACGACGCTGGTGGCCAAGCTTGCCGACGAAACCAACCCCATGCACACGCTGTTTGAAAAGACCAAGTCCCTTGGCCTGTTCGCCGGGGCGTGCAGGGCCTGCGCCACGAACCTGGGGGCCCTGGAGGCCGTGAAAAAGGAAGGCTTCACGCTTCTCGACGACATGCACGGCCATCCCGGCATGGCTAGGTACATGGACGACGGCTACCGGATCATCACCTTCTAACATCTTACATCTTCCCTGCCTCCCCTCGTGGAAGTTTTTTGGTGAGGGATGGGGGTACGGGGGAAGGGAGCCCCTTTTTTTCAAAAAAGGGGCTCCCTTCCCCCGATCATCTCAACGCGCCAAAAGCTCCAGATAATCCAGTTCCATTTCGACCATTTCCCGGTCGTTCTTGCGCAGCCATTCGGCCAGCCAGCCCAGGCGTCCGGCCATGACGGCGGACTTGAGCCAGGGCAGGTTGCCTGGGTGGAGCACCCCCCGGTCGCGCAGGGTGCGGATCATGGCCGCTCCGGCCCCGGCGGCGAAGGTGCGCGGATTCTCGATGCCCATACAGCCCAGGGCCCCGGCCACGTCGTAGAGTTCGTGGGCCGTCCCGGCGAACTCCCAGTCGAAGACCGCCAGGAGCTCGAAACCGTCCCAGACGGCGTTTTCGGGGTGCAGGTCGCCATGGCACAGGGCGCGGGGCAGGCCGGGTTCGGCGTCGAGGAATTCCGCCATGGCCTTGGTCAGGGGCGCAAGGCGGGAGAAGACGGCGGGTTCGGCGGCGGCCAGGGTGCGCATGAGCTTCGCGGCGTAGGCGGCGAGGCTGCGGCTGGGGAGATGCGGCGGCATTTTGGCTGATGCGGCGCAATCCCGCAGGTCGGCGATGAACCGGCCAAGGGCCTGGCCGGGCTCCGGGCGTTCGGTATAGCCCGGCCGGGGCAGGGGGGCGCCGGGGACGAATCGGGAAAGCTGCAGGGGCGGCGTGTGCTGCGTGGCCACGAAACCGCCATGGCGGCAGGGCAGGTGGGCGGCCACCACGGCGGCCAGCCCGGCCCGGGCCAAGGCATGGGTCGCGGCGGCCACGGTCTGGCGGCTTGCGACCTGGGAGGCGGCCAAGGATTCCAGGAGGTACAGGGAGCCGGAGGCGTCCTCCACCACGCGGCGGGCCAGACATCGCTCGGGACTGCCGGGGATGGGGAGGTCGGGGCGATCGCGATGGAAGACGAGGCCGAAGGGGTGCAGCGGGTCGGACATGGAGGTGGATTTCCTGTGGTGTTGCGGTTGCGGCGCGGAAACGGCGCAAGGAGCGCCAGGGGAGCCGTGGCCGACCGGCCGACCGGTCGTCCGGTCGGCCCGAAGAGACGCCGGGGTGGCGGCCGCAGGGGAATCTATCCGTGGACGGGGCCGCCCGCAACCGGGCTTTGGATGGCGACGGACGGCCGCCCGGTGCGAACGATTGACGAAGCGCGGGGCGGACGGAGAAGTCCGAGGCCATGGCGTACGGGGCGCGGCGCGTGGACGCAGGAGGCAAGGGGGTGGCGGGCGACGCCCTTCGTGCGATGCGGCCCGGCATGGGAAGAAAAAGGATGCCCGGGTCTTGCTTGCGGCGGAAAGCGACTTAGTATAGAGGGGTCACCTTTGGGGGCGCCCCGGTTTCGACGGGGATGGATACGCCCAGGTTGCAGGCCGAGGTGCCGCGAGGCCTCGTTAAACACGCGGCAACCGGTATAATTGCCAACGACTACGACTACGCCCTGGCTGCTTAAAGACAGCCAGCGTCCCTTTAGCCGACGCCTGATACGCTAGAGTAGGACGCCAACCCCCATCAGGCTGGCGAATGCCCGTGTCCGCCGGGGCAGACGCGAGACTCAGGTAGACTGGTCCCCCTCCGCCCGGTCGGAAGGCGTGTCGGGGACGAGAACAAATTCCGATCTAAGCCTGTAGACGCCTGGACTGACACGTTCTCGGACGGGGGTTCGACTCCCCCCGCCTCCACCAACCAAACATTTCAGCAAGTCCCGCAAGGTGCCAAAAGCCTTGCGGGACTTGGCTTTTTGGGTCGCATGGTGTCCCATGACATCCCATATAGTCTATTGACAGCCCGTGCATGTCGGGGGCAAAAATGGGGCAAAATCGAACGGCGAGGCCCGGGAGGTGGAATTTTGCCCCAACTGACCGAAGTGAAGCTGCGCGCGATCAAGGCCAGCGGCCGTATTGAGCGTTTCCACGACAGCGCAGGCCTGTACCTCGAATTGAGCGCGGCGGGCGGAAAGCACTGGCGCTGGAAGTACAAATTCGACGGCAGGGAAAAGCGTTTGAGCTTTGGAGCCTGGCCCGAGGTGTCCCTGAAAGAGGCCCGGCAGAAACGCGACGAGGCCAGGGCCATGGTGGCGAAGGGCGTCGACCCTGGCCAGGAAAAGAAGCGCGGCCGGGACGATGGGGTGGACGTCGTCACCTTCCGGGCCCTGGCTGAGGAGTATGTCCGGAACCAGCGAAATGTCTGGGCGGAAAGCCATGCCGTCACCGTTGACGGTCGGTTGCGACTCGACGTTTATCCGCGCATCGGAGACAGGCCGATCACGGAGATCGAGCCGACGGACGTCCTGGCCATCCTGCGGGGGATTGAAGCGCGTCGGGCGTTCGAGACGGCCAGCCGCGTCCTGGGCCTGTGCTCGCTGATCTTCCGCTATGGGGTGGCCATCGGCGTTGTGAAATCAGATCCCTGCCGGGATCTGCGCGGGGCGTTGGTACCGTTCCAGCACGGCCAGCACGCCGCCCTGACGAAACCCAGGGACGTCGGCGCGTTCCTGCTGGCAATTGACGACTACAAGGGCTCGGCCGTCGTGCGGGCCGCCCTGGCCTTTTCCGCGCTCACGTTTTGCCGGCCGGGCGAGATCCGGCATGCCGAATGGAGCGAGGTCGACTTTGCAACCGAAGGATGGACTATTCCGGAAGTGAAGATGAAGACCCGGGTGGAACACCGCGTGCCCCTTTCGCGGCAGGCCGTCGAGGTTCTGAAGTGGATTCAGCCCCTGACGGGATCGGGCAGGTATGTGTTCCCAGGGCCCAGGGGGAAGGATCGGCCGCTCTCGGAAAACGGCGTTAACGCGGCGATCCGGAGCATGGGATACGGGCGGGAGCAGATGACGGCGCACGGGTTCCGGGCCATGGCCTCCACCCTGCTGAACGAACGTGGCCACCGGCCGGACGTGATCGAGGCCCAGCTCTCCCACAAGGGGACGGACAAGATCCGGGCCATCTACAACCGGGCGCAGTACCTGGACGAGCGGCGGCAGTTGATGCAGGCATGGGCGGATTACCTGGACGAACTGCGCGCATCGTCGCTGACCGGTTTGTGGGGCAGCTGATCAAAAAGCCCTTGCAAATCCGCGAGCCTCCAGACGGGCGTCCCTGCCAAGTAGCGTTGCCGGGGGATGATGCCCCGCTGCACGTTCCGGTAAAACGTCGACCGGGGCATGTTGCCCAGGTATGCCCGGGCCTCTTTTGCTCCCAGCAGCCGGTTCCCATCGTTCATCAGTTCGGGTGTCATCTAGCAAGCTCCATCAAGTCTTGGGCACTGCGTGCGTTTTCGGCTATGCCGCTACCAGGGCCTGGGCCGTGACGTCGCGATACGTAATCGCCCAGGTCATGGGGTTTTTGCCCGATCCGTAACCGCGTGCGGCGTTGATCCGGTCCCAGAGTTTGAGGTAGGCCGTGATCGGGTCTGCGCACCACTCCGACCACGGCCAGCCGTGATCGTCTGTCCCGGGCCAGCCGTTGCGATCCGGAAGTCCCCATTTCCAGGTGTTCCCGAAGACTTTGCGAACCCGCACCAACCCTTCGGCCGCCACGTCCTTGGGCGTGATGTCCTGGATGCGTTGCAGCCGCACCTCCACGATCTCGTAGGTGTTGCGGCTGGCCCAGCGGGGCATGTGGATTGCGGGACGCCAACGCAAGCCAGAGTTTTCATGGATGGCGTCGGCGCGGTAATATGGGCCATATGATATGCCCCCTGCCAAAGCATCCTCCAGACGTTTACGGCACGCCTCCAGGCTCGGCGCGTCATGTGCCCACGTCTCCCGCACCCACAGCCGGTCCCCGGGCTGGCCGTATGGGCAGCGGGACAACACATCGGCATGACGCAAATCGTTCCAGAGCATCCTGCGATCTCTCATTATCCAGTCATATCCCGGTGTGTCCGACGGCTGGAAACTGGAGACAGGCCCGATCCCCGTAATCCTGTTGACCACCCGCCGGGTCTGGGTTTTGCGCCCGGCGCGGTTGGCCAGGACCATAGGGCCGGCAAAGAGGATGGGGCGGACGGAAAAGGAGTGGGCGCTCATGCCGAGGCCTCTGTTTGGTCTCCGGGCTGCTGGCCGCCGTAGTCCAGGCCAGCCCGCTGCAGACGGTCGATCTCGGCGGCGATGAGCGCACCGGCCACGGCCAGTTGCCGTACCCGGGATTTGTTGTCCCGCTTGGCCCATTGCGTATCAAATCCGGTTTCGTCGAAGATGTCCGAGGGCGTGACCAAGCCACAACCGGAGACATGCAGCGGGCACGGCATGGCATAGTAGCAGGCGGCCCAGGCCAGTTCGCTGTCCAGGCGCGTGTCGTCGTACTCGGCAGAAAAGCCCTCGGCTGCGATCTGCCGCCGCCGTTCGGCCGCGATCAAGGCGACGCCGGTCTGTTGCACCGTCTGGTCGGTATTCCCAGGTTGGCTGTCGGTACCTTGCTGTTTCATGTTGTGAATTGTTTCCTTTAGCTCGACATTCTCATGTTCTAAATCATCGTACATGCTGATGGTTTCGTGGAGTTCGGCATTCTCTTTTTCAAGCTGTGCGATTCTTTCTTCTGTGGTCATGATACCTTGCTCTCCAGGTGATTAGAGGTTGGGGAGTCCGTTCCAGGTCTGCCCGTCGAGCAGGCGGCCGGCGCGTTTCTTGCCGACGCGGGTGGTGATGACCATCGGGAATGTCTTGCCGTCACGGCCGCCATGCGTCGGCATATGGCCGTCCGGGCAAATCAGCTTATCGCCCTTGACCATCCTGGTGGGGGCCTTGTCGCAATAGTTTTCAAAGTCGGAGAAATAGCTCCAGACAGGCTCACCCGTGCCCATTTTGATCCGGGTGGTGCCCCATTCCCCCCATTGTTTGAGCAGGAAGGGCGACCCCGCCTCCACGCATTGGTCCCGCACCGCGCGAATCCAATCCGGATGCATGGGCCGCGCGCCCGGGCCAGTCTCGCCGCCGGCGACGATCCAAGAGAGCACTTGGCCAGTCTTTGTGACCACAACGTCGATGGGGCCATCCCCTGTCCAACCGCAGTAGTCATCGTCGGTCGGACGACGCGTGAATCCAAGGTCCACCGGCCCCAAAAGCGGCTCCAGACTCATCCACGTGCGCCAGCCCAGCCTGGCCAGGGCCATGATGTCCGGCGCGCGCTCCTCGAGGCGCTGTTGATCCTCGGCCGTGGCACCGAGGAGGACATTGGGCAGGGGCCAGGGGGTTCCGTCTTCGACTTCCGTCGTTCTCCCCTTTAAGTATTCAGGGAGGGACAGTTCATGTTTTGCCAGCATAACAGAGCTTCTCCGCTCATTGCTGGTCACGTATTCTCTCATCCCCTCCGACCTTTTGGTGAGCACCAGAAAGACGTGCTGCGGGCACATGGCCATGCGGGCGAAGACCTGGTCCCGGAAGTCGTCCGGCACGTCCTCGTGGAAGAGATCGGTCCACAGGGCGAACACCGTGGGCTTCTTTCTGCCGAGAGGGATATCAAGGGCGGCGTGGTTGGGCCTGACGACGCCGGACCATGTGTCGCCCTGGGTCAGGCCAGTATAACGGCTGGAAATGATCGTATTCGGATGCGCGGCGAAGCGTTTCGCCTCCCGGGCGGACCAGCAGTGCGCACACCCCGGGGAAACCGGCGTGCAGCCGAGGATGATGTTCCAGCTGCGCTGCCAGTAGATGCCGCGCGACAGGCGGTCGGGGGAGAGGTTGTCGAAAGCCGTGGTCATGATTTGCTCCTCTTCTCCACAAATTTTCGGATAGTCCCCGCGTGCGGCTCGTCGCGGATCACGGCCCGGTCCTCGCCTTGCCAGGCGCTGGTTGTGTAGCAAAGCGGCCGCACCGTTTCGGGCGGCAGGCCCAGATCGGCGGCAGTCCAGGCCAGGATGGCCGCGTGGCACGGCGAAAATGCGTTCTGCAGCCAATTGTCGCCTGCCTCCCAGCGGCAATTGAGCACCGGACATTCCAGGGCCACCGTCCGCTGGGTGCGACGGTCATGGTCGTAGACCACCAGAATGCGCAGGGCGTCCCGGGGGGAGCCGCCAGGGTCCATGACGCAAAACAGGCTTTTCATGGGCTGACGCTCGCCCTCGGGCAGGGTGAATTGCCCGTCGCGGTAGAAGCGGCCGGACGGGACGGCGGGGGCGACAGGAGCCGCCGGGGGCGGTGCGAAGAGGGTAAGTTGGGTGGTCATGCTTCAACCTCCATCAGCCTGACCTGCCGCATTCCCCGCCGGGGCTCCCACACAAACCGCTGGGCCAACCGTGGCGGCGCGGCGTCTCGGCAGTAGGCCAGAACCTGGCGCAAGCCGAGCTTGTCCATGCAATAGCGGTAGAGCTTCGGGTGGGTGTGGGCGAGACGTTGAAAACGGTTTTCCGGTCCGTCCAGGTGATCCATGTGCAGGCCGAAGCAGCAAAACACGCAGCCAGTCCGTCGCACGCCCGTCGTCACCAGCCGTCCATCCATTTCGACGATCCGGCCGTAGACGGACGGGATCAAGATGTCGTTTTCCAGGATACAGCGCAGCACGTCCTGCTCGGTCCAAAACGACAACGGGGCCGAACGCGGGTGCTGCATGTCGTAGGCGTTGCAGCCAGTCTGCAAGTAGGTCCGCTGCCGGGCCTTCGAGTCGGCGGCCAACGTCCCGAGGAATGGCCGCCGCCCGGTCACTTTTTCGTACCGGGCAGCCGGGCTTTTCTTCATGACCTGACAGCAGTGATCCGAAATTTTGAACGGGGCATCGACCAAAAAACGCCATTGATCCGGCACCTTGAACCCGTGGACCGGCTTACCACGTCGATTGATGCCCTGGTCGTAGAGCCGCCAGACGTTTTTGTTCCGCTCGGTGGGGTTGCGCAGGATGTTCACGCCCCGGGCGATTTTTTTGGACGCGACGGGCCAGCCGTAGTCCCTGATGACCTGCCAAAACGGGATTTTCGGATGCAGGATGGCGTGATTAGGAGTCGCCTTCACAATGCGTAGGATTTCCGGATACTCCAGGCCGGTGTGACAAAACACGGCCGGAACATCCGGAAATGCCTGCCGGACCAGCCACAACAGCACCGACGAGTCCTTGCCCCCGGAAAACGACACGCTCACATTCCCGTCCCATGCACTGTGCCAGTCCTTGATCCGGTCCAGGCTCATGACCATCTTGTCGGCCAGGGGCAAAGCCTGCCTGCGCTGCAATTCCTGGTAGGCGGCCAAGACCTTTCCGGTGTCCACGGACTCGGCCCAGCGGCTTTCGTAGGCGGTCAAGGGTGCGGCCTCGCGGCCGTTGGCGTCGAGAGTGGGCGTGGTCATCCCGCCGTCCCCCCGGCCTGTTCCATGGCCACTAAGAGCGGCGGCAAAGCATGCCGCACATCATCCGTTTCCTCGACCCAGTTCGCCCGGGTCAGGGCCTCGGACATGACCGGAGGCACGGAGTTGCCGCAGGCCTTTGTCTGGTATTTCTTGGCCAGGGGCTTGCCGTTCACCAGGGGGTCGATTTTGTAGGTGTCGTGGAAGCTCTGGGCCCGGAACAGTTCACGCGGCTCGAACATGCGCAGCCCGACGTCCACGATCCGGCACACCACGCCGTCAAGCACCACCTCACCGGCCCAGGCGTCGCCGCACAGCCCGTCCCAATCATCCAGGATGAACCCGGCGGGACGCGGCCGGAAACGGATGAGCAGATCCCGGACGGCGGCGGCATGGTCACGCACGGCCTGAAACCGCACGTCGGCCAGGCTGAACCTGTCGGTGGCCGTGGCCGTGCCCAGGGGCTCGTTGACGGAATGCGCCACGCCCTGGCCGTAGTATTTGTCCACCAGCCCGCAACGGACCTCGCCCAGGTGGTTGCCCCCGGCTGTGGCCGTGGGCATGGGCTGACGGCTGTCCGCCCCGTGTTGGCACGTGCCGTAGAGCTTCACCAGATGCGAGGTGACGACGCCGGTTTTGCCGCCTCCGCCGGGCATCACCGTTCCCACGGGCGTATCCGCCGGAGCGCCGACGCTATGCCCGAACTGCCGCAAAATATGCGCGGTGCACACGGAATGATGATCTACACCGGTCACCGTCCCAAGCGGGACGTCGGGCCGGTGGCCGGTGACGCCGCCGTAATGTTTGAGGACACAGGCGGCCACGGCGAAATCCTGGCTGGCCGTCACCGTGCGCAGCGGTTCGCCTGGGGACCAGACGTGTTGGCTGCGGCCGGTGGATTTGCTGTGCGCCGGGCTGACCAGGACCGGCGCCATCACGGCATATTGTCCGCCCTTGGTGGACGCGGTGATGGTCCGCATGGGGGCGTCGGCAGGCTGGGCGCGCTCCCGGCCGTCATAGTGTTCGATGGGGACAATCGCCGGAGCCACCACGGCATGCCGGTTTTCCGTGGTGACCGTGGCCAGCGGAGCGTCCGCGTGTTGCCCACGGACCTCGGTTTCCGATTTCGGGCCGTAGTAGGTGGAGACGAACGGCATGGCCAGGGCCTTGTCCGCCTTGGCGGTCATGGTGCGCATGGGCCGGTCCACTCCGGCAGGCGGGCTCTGGCCTTCGCGGCCGCCGACGCCCACGATGAACGGCCGGGGAGAGTTGACCACAAACCGATCGATCCCCCGGGCGATGCGTTTCAGGGTGTTTTCGGCCAGCGGCCTGACCCGCTCGAAGATCGACGGGCAGGGGATGGACCAGTCGATGCACTCGGCGGCGGTCCGGTAGGGATGGGCCCGGCCGGGGCCGTGTGTCGGTACGGGCCAGACGATGGGCAAATCGTCCCGCCGGGCGATCAGAAACATCCGTTTGCGGATCGTCGGGGCCCCGTAGTCGCAGGCGCGAAGCTCACGGTGTTGGACGCGGTATCCCAGTTTTTGCAGCTGCCGCCGCCAGGCCCGGAACGTGGTCCCTTTCAGGTTTTCGATAGGGCGTTTGTCCGGGCCCAGTGGCCCCCATTCGGTGAATTCCTCGACGTTCTCGAGCATGATGAGCGTCGGCCGCACCTGCTTGGCCCACTTGATGACCACCCAGGCCAGATCCCGGATGTTCTGGCACTTGGGCTTGCCGCCCTTGGCCTTCGAGAAGTGTTTGCAGTCCGGGCTGGCCCACAGGATGGACACGGGGCGGCCGCCCGTGACGTGGATTGGTTCCACCGCCCAGACGGACTGGCAGTAATGGACGGTGTTGGGGTGGTTGGCCTGATGCATCGCGATGGCCACCGGATCGTGGTTGATGGCGATGTCCGGCTCCCGGCCCAGAGCCCAGGACATTCCGAGGGATGCGCCGCCGCCGCCCGCGAACAGATCGATGACGAGCCCGCTCATGCCGCCGCCTTTTTGGGCTTGTAGCTGCGGACGAACGCCCGCACGTGGTCGTTTATGGGGAGCGCCCGGGAATTGTTCGGAAGAATCATGCGCGGCAGGCCAGCCGCACGGATAACCGAGCGCAGTTGCATTTCGTCCTTGATCGGCATGGCCCGAGGGATGAGCTGATAGTGCCGCAGCAGTGCCAGCAGGCCGATACGTTCGGCCTGGGGACGTTTCTCCATGGCATGGGATATCGCCAGGGCCAGGGCCTTATATCGCGAGATAGGGCCGTGTGGCCTTGCCAGCCCGGTTGTGTTCACAGCGGCAGGTATCGGCCGGGGACGCCCCTCTTGCCGCTTCTCCGGCGGCGTTTCCATGGAGGACGCGACCGGCGTCCCCTGCAACAGGGGCTTGAGCCTGTCGGCCAGGGCGGCGTTGAAGGCGTCGGAGCGGCTCGAAGCCGCGAGGTAGATGGGACCGGGGCACGTGGCGCACCCGGCCCGCCGTTGGCGATAGCCTTCGCAGCAGGCGGAAAAATCGGTCTCGCCGTGGCCATGGGGGCAGGTGATTGTGGGTTCGGTTGCCATACTATGACCTTGGTTCATGGCGCGGCGAAATCCGGATCCGGGATCCGATCACGGGCCGGGGGCGGGAGCCGCGCCAGACGGCGACGACCAACACCGCCAGCCCCATGCCGATGAGCGTCAGGGCGTCGTGGATCATGCCGATTCCTTCGGGGTTTCGATGCTGACGGTCACGTCGGGGTGCCGGGCCGAGCTCGTGGCGACACCACCCTTTTTCCGGCTGGACAGGGTGACGGTATTGCCGTCGGCGTAGTGCATGACCACGCTGTCGCCGTCGGGCCCCTTTTCAACGCTGCGGACGCCGCCGGCCCGCAGGGCCAGGGCGAGGGACACGGTATTTTCGGCGGCGGTGACGCCCAGGCGGCGGCCGCCTGCCTTGCGGACGCATCCGTCCGCAAACACGTTGTCGCGCTCCATCTGTTCGATGAACCGGGCGGCCTTGTTGAAGCCGATGCGGAACTGGCGTTGCAGGCCGGATATGGAGGCTGTGCCCTGGGCCCGGACGAATTCCAGGGCCTGGGCATAGGTTTGGTCCGTGGAGGTGTCGTTGGCGGCGGCTTCGGGCAGGGTCCGCCGGGAGGGCTTGGCCTTCCTGGGGGCCTTGTCCTTCGGCAGCAGGCCCTTGTCCCGCAACCAGGTCAGGTACAGCGTGTCCCACGTCGAAAACAGGCGCTCGAGGCTCAAATGCTTGTCCGCGAACGACCCGTCGGGATCCTCGCGGTCATGGGTCCAGAACGTGGTGTCCACGCGCATGGCGAACGTCTCGCCCCGCACACTGATCAGGTATTCGTCGCCGCTGATGGCCATGAGAAGAATGGCCTCGACGACACGGTGGTTGTTCGCCAATGCCGCCTTGACTGCGTCGGTTTCGCCCACGGCGGTCAAGGTGAGCTTTTTGTCCGGATCGGCGACGACGACGCGCTCGAAAAACACCTCCACGTCCTTTCCGGCCACGTCCAGGGTGTCGCCGTCGTGGGAATGCAGCCACGTCAGGAAGTCCTGACCGACGGTCAAAGGGCAGTTTTCGCCGGGAGAAAAAGGGGTGAACGGCACGACGGGATTGACGACGCAGGCGAACGTGTTTGCGAACAGCAAACGGAACAGCTCGAGGTGCCGGACAGTCGTCGAGCAGAGCCATATCTCGCCGGTTCCGGGCGTGGTCCAGATCACGTCGGCCAAAGACGGCACCGGCGCGGCCTGGGACAGCAACGCCAAGCGCACGCGCTCGCGCACCTCGGCCTTTTCGTCCTTGCTCACAAACGGGATGAGGATTTTTTTCATGACCTCTTCCCGCTTACGCTCCAGGAATTTCTTGATTTCCTGCCGGGTCCGGACCTCCAGGAGCTTTCCCGGCACGCTGCGTTTGTCCAGTCGGAACGTCCAGGCCAGATGCGCCAGCCGTTCGGGCGCGGACGCCGTCCACTGGTTGTCTGTGGGATCGTCGATGTTCACCCACCCGTGGGATTCCTCGTCGGGCAGAGTGTCGATGGGGCGGAAACCGTGCCGGGCCAGATGCTCCGTGGCCTGCTGCAGGGTGGCGCGGTCGATGCCGCTGTCGCCGGCGAGGCGGAACCGGGTGATGGGGCAGGACCGTGCAAGGAAGGGCATCAGGCGCTCCTTTCCGGCACGATGGTGAACACGTCCCGGCCGCCGTGGCCGTCGATGACCAGCAGGCGGTTTTTGAGCTCGCCCAGGCTGCAGCCGGAAATCGTGTAGAGGGTGCCGCGCGTCAGGCATCGGGCAGTCAGCCGGTGCCGCTGGCGGTCATAGGCGTAGTAGGCCATTCGGGAGCCGATGATCAGTTTCCGCGACATGTTTCCTCCCTGTCTCCGGTCGGCGTGGCCAGCATGCGGCCATCCGCCGTGTGTTTGCGTTGCAGGTAGGCGTAGGGGGCGAGAGTGCCCAGGATCGCCCGGCGGTCCCCGTAGGAGAGCCCGGCCCGGTTGGCCAGGGCCTGGATGCGCGTCACCACGTCATCGATGGCGTCGGGCAGGGGCATGTCGCCGGGCGCGGGGGTCATGCCGGTTTTTCCGCCGCCAGGGCCGGGCGGGCGACGTCGTAGCAGCCGCCGGAGCCGAGGCCGTCCACATAGGCCTGCATCTCCAGGCAGCGGTCCATGGTCCTGGGGTCTTCGGTGGCCGCCTGCCTGATGTTCAGGCGCAGGGCCAGGAGGTTCATCCGGCCGGGCAGGCAGATCACGGGCATGATGGGCATGGCGGGCCTCGCTTGCGTGTGGGTGCTCACGGCTTTGACGGTTCGGCGTCCAGGAAGCTGAGCACGACGTCGAGGAGTTCCGGAGTCAGGGGGTCGTATGCGTCTTCGTTGCTTTGCCATTTGATGTTCACGCGCAACGGCGTCGCGTCGATGGATTTTTGGTATTTCCGCCGGATGGTTATGGCCAGATGTCCCGGATGTTCGAGCGAGTAATTCAGGTTGGCTACGTGCCTGATGTTTCCCTCTTCCTGCTTGAGTTCGCCAAGTTTGCCGTACTCCAAGCTCTGCCATGGGGCATATCCATGCCGGATGAGCACCGCGTGATACGGCGCGATGTCGATGTCTTGGCCGGCAAAAAACTTGAGAGCTTCGGGATCGATCGGAACGTCGGGCGTGTCGCCGGGTTGTGTGGACATGGCTCCTCGCTTTGTTTTGGGGCCTGCCTTTGTGGGACAGGCCCCATGTTGCACCGGGCGGACGGCCGATTCCGGCTACACACGCCCAACCGTGGAAGGTTCGCTGTCGGTCTCCCGCATCGTGCCCCCTACTGATCCGGCCGCCTGGCTGTGCCCCCTTGGGGGGCCTGGACCGGCCCGCTATGCGGTGGCCGTCGTTCGGAGTGTCTCACGGGATGGCCCGAAAATATCGAATTAGAAATTCTAGTCAACAAAAAATAATCTATTTAGCGAGTCAAATGCAAAAAAAATGCCCCTAATGGGGCATTTCACTGGTCAAACCAAGGGAGAAGCGGCTAGCGGCGGGTCATGTCGGCCCACAGGCCGACGACGCGGCCGATGATGGGCTTGCTGTAGTCCCCCAGGAAGTCATCCTGGAGAAAGTAGGTATCTGGCGGAAATTCGTGGGAATTGAGGGAGTAGAAGGTGATCATTTCGCGGCCGCGTCGTTGGTGCAGCTGTACCTTTTTGACGGCCTCGCCGCCGTCGGGGTCGCGAATCAGAAAAATGTCGCTGCCGCGGCGCGGATCGGTGTCGTGGCGATCCACGAACACCATGTCGCCGGCCTGGATCAGCGGGATCATGGACCGCTGGCCCTGGGCCACACGGATCGCCAGCAGGCCGGTGCGGCCGCGTACCAGCGGGTCCGTGACGTCGATGGCGACCCACGACTGGATCCGCTCATCGGGGATCAGCCCGGGCCCGGCCGCCACTTCGGTGGTGACCACGGGCACCGCACGGAATCTGTCGGTGGGGATCTGGGGGGGGATTTCGTCCGGGTTGGTCAGGTGCAGGACTTTAACGTCCCGCATCCCGGCGCCCTCATCGTCGGGAAAAACGATACGGGCGCCAAGCCGCTCCAGCCAGCCGACGTAGTCCTCGGCATTCGTCTGCTTCCCTTTGAGGACTTTGCTGAATGTGGAGTAGTGCGCCCTGGCCTGCGCGGCCACGCGCGTTTTGCCGCCCGGCCCCGTTGACAACCGCTCGAGCCAGGCCAGGCTTTTGTCGTACATGGAGGGCATCGTGCGATTGTCTATCGGGCGTGGGGACATTTCGCAAATTTCATATTAGATGTTTTTGGTTGACGTAAATTGCTAATTAGATATTTTTCGTCCCCATGAACCGACGCAAATCACTGACCGAGGCCATGGCCCGGCTGGGCATGACCGTTCCGCAGTATGCCGCGAAATGCGGGGTGTCCCAGTCCGCGATCTACAAATTCCTGAATGGGCGGGATCTCTGGCTGTCCACGTGGGACAAGATCGACCCGAGCCGGATCCCCATGGTCCCCCCCACCCAAGACTCCACACTACCGGCCCAGCCGCAAAGCGCGAGGATAATTTCGTGATCAAAGTGGACGCAGACGTGCCCCTGACCACGTGGGGATTTTTCCAGTTGTCCATCGAAGTCCTCGACATCTCGGGCCTGGCCCGCATCCACCGCAAGAGCCACGACACAATCTACAAGTACGCGCGCAATCCGGAACGATTCCCCGAGGGAGAGGTCCGTCAGGATCCGCTGCGGCGCATGTTGCTTCAGTGCGCGGATGTGGCTGCCTTGGGAGGATCGCGAGGGCAGGCGGCAGTGCGTGTGGTGGCCGCCATGTTCGCGGCGCTGGTGGAGTGCGAGGTCATGCCGCGCGAGGCCGTCCGGCCGGATCGTGCGGACGTGCCGGGCGAGTGCCTCGACGATTACCCGGCCATGGTCAGGTTGCACGAGATGATCCGCGAGGGGGCGCCCCAGGAGGCGGTGGAGGATCAGTTCCGCTTGGTGGTACGCGAGCTACGGGAGACACTCGCGGCCTACGCGGCGGCGGGGGGCGGTCAATGATTCCGGATGGTTGGCCTTGTGGCGCGCCCCCCTGCCCCCCAGGAGCAGGCGCGGCAATGGTCCCATGCTCCATGGGCGTTTATGGGTCCTTCCTGGCCCTTGCTTTATGCGGAGCGGCAGAGCCTCAAGAAATCGCAAAATTCGGATGCACAGAATTTATTGCACTTTTGCATAGGCCGTAGCTGTGTCAATGTTATGACATGGGGTCGTGATGCCAAGAGAACGGGTTGATGAGTTGGAGCGGATACAGATCCAGATGCGCAGTCGGGCTGAAGCCGAAGAAGCGATGTATGCCAAAAAAGACGCAGAGGGAGATATAGTCTCGTCTGACTTCCTCGCACGTTGCGCAGAGGATGGAGAGCGGGGAGCGGCAGAAATTTTCCGTAGATTGTACATGACATGGAATGGATCAACGGCACCGGAAGCATATAAAAAAAAGTTACTCTTTTGCCCTGATCCAGATCTTGGCTGGCACTGGTGGGATGGTCATCACTGGAATCAGGACAGATCTAGGCGAGTGCTGGAAGCCTTGGACGGTGTCGTCGATATCCTGCGCAAGGAATCGACGAGGCAGTGGGAGTGTTTCCGGAAGGCAAAAAAGGATGGGGATGATGAGGAAAAGAAGCTCGCGGATCGTCGAGCTCGAGCGCTATGGAAGATGTCGAACGAATTGAACGGCACTCGTAAGCGGGGCAGTGTCCTGACCATGGCCATGGCCGGCCGCGACGCCCCGCCATGGGATCGATCCCCCTGGTTGTTTCCGGCAAAAAACGGGGCGGTCGACCTCAAAACCGGACGTCTCATGCCAGGACATCCGTCCGATTACCTACGGGGTGGAGCTCCTACACCATACAAAGAAGATGCGACGTGCCCGCAATGGGAGCATTTCCTCTCACAGGTTATGGGGGGGGATGGGGAAATGGTCACGTTTTTAAAGCGTGTTCTTGGATATGCAATTACAGGTTTGTCCATCCACCATAAATTTTTCGTGTTTTGGGGTCGGTCTCGGAATGGGAAGGGGACTCTGATTGAAACGATTCGGAAGGTCTTGGGCCCGGCATTGGCTGGGCCGATTATGGCCGAAATGCTGCTGGATCAAGGGCGATCTCGATCATCCGCCGCCGCCAGTCCGGACATTATTGATTTGATGGGCAAGCGTATCATCTGGGCCTCCGAGACAGACGAGGGCCGCCGGTTTTCGAGCGCAGCTGTGAAGCTGATGACCGGCGGGGATACTCTGAAAGGCCGCCCACTCCAGGGGATGATGGTCGAAATCCAACCGAATCACACCCTGTTCCTGCTGACAAATGAGCGGCCGGACGCGCCTGCCTCGGATCAGGGTTTCTGGTCCAGATGTCTGCTGATCAAATTCAATGAGCGATTTGTCGAAACCCCGCGCCTACCGAACGAGCATCCCATAGATGTTCATCTGCCGGAAAAGCTGGAATCGGAATTGCCGGGCATCCTGCGCTGGCTCGTGGAAGGTTGCCTGGAATGGCAACGTGACGGGCTGCGGCCGCCTACCCGTGTCGTCGCTGACACGGATGAATACCGTGGTGACGTGGATATATTTGGTCGATTCCTGGCCGAGGACTGCGTCAGAATCCCAGGGGCGAAGATCCAGTGCGCCGAGCTTTACGGCCAATATGAAAAATGGGCGAAGGCCAACGGATTCAAGAAGCCCTGGAGCAGCATCAAAATTTCCAAAGAGCTCAAGGCCAGGGGCCTCAAGCAGTTTAAATCCAGTTATGTTTACTGGTTGGACGTGGAAATTAAGACGGAATTTAACGCCCACCAGTGCGTTGGTTGGGAGAGTTTATAGATGTTCCCGGAAACTCTAAGGAAAACTCCCATGGATGAACGTCTTTTATTTTGCATGGTTATATTGGTGTATTGCCGCCTTTGGGAGTATTTAGACTTTTTTATACATACACACACGGAAGAAATAATAAATAAAGACAATAGCGGTGATGCGCCTATCGCGCCAAAAAACTCTAAAAACTCCCGACCTATTGCGGTTGGCCGAAATCCGGCCGTCGGACACTCCCAAAAAGCTCCTATTTTCCGGGCCGAATCTCCCATGCGTGGTGCCGCGTATGGCAATATCCGGGGGGGATCGTATGGGAATCGCTGAACAAAAGCTCTCGCCGACCGAGCGCCGGGATATCGCCTTGACGCTCCTTCCCGGCGCCAAGGACGCGGCAAAGGGCCGCCTGCAGGCCAAATGCCCGTTCCATGGCGACACGAATCCCAGCTTCTACTATTCGTGGCAGGAGGATTGGTACCGCTGCTATGGCTGCGACGAGCGCGGCGATCTGTGCCGCCTGTACGGCAGGCTCCATAACCTGGACGATAAGGACGGATTCCGGGAGTTTGCCCGGCGCTATCTGGGGGGAATCGAGGCGAAGGGGCGGCGGGGGTACGAGACGCCGCCACCGCCAAAGCCTGCCGTGGCCCCTGACCGCTTCAAGCCTGGTGATCCTCCCCATGCCCCTGATGTCTGGGCTGACCGCGCCCTGAAATTTGCGGACTATGCCCATGATCAGATTTTTGATCCAGCCAACGCCATGGCCTTGGACTACCTGTGCGGCCGTGGCCTGACCGAGGAAACCGTCCGCCGGTTCCGGCTGGGGTGGAATCCCAAGGATTATTTCCGGCCTCGGCAGGCGTGGGGGCTGTCGGCCGAAAAAAAACCGAACGGTCGATGGAAACATATTCGGTTGGCCATGGGCTGGGTCATCCCGACCATCGTCGACGGCCAAGTCTGGCGGCTCAAGATACGGCAGACGCCGGAGGCGTTGCTCGATCCGGAAGCAGCTAAATATCTCCAGGTTCCCGGGGGCAGCCAGCGTACATGGGTCATCGGCTGTGACCGCCAGGTGTTCGTGCTGGTCGAAACGGAATTTGACGCACTGCTGGTGCTGCAGGCCGCCGGGGATCTGGTGGGGGCGGTTCCATTCGGATCGGCGTCCGCGAAACCTGACCGTGCCGCATTTCCTCTGCTGCATAACGCCTCGCTGTTGATCAATGCCCTGGACTTCGACAAGGCGGGCGGCGTGAACACCGGATGGTGGGCCCAGCACTTTGGTCACAACCACGAGCGGTGCCCGCCGCCGGAGGGGAAGGATTTGGGGGACTATGTCCAGGCAGGCGGCGACCTACGGGCCTGGATTCTGGCCTGTCTGCCGTCCCCGTTGCGTCGTGTCATGCTGGACGCTGCTAACGATAAAACGACTCACGCATTGAACGAAACGCCGGTTTCGTTGAACGATCCGGTCCCGTCGATTGCGAAGCCAGTACCCAGAACGGAGAATTCTGCACTGCCGTTGTCTGACGTGGACGTTCGCATGGGTCGGGAGATCAAGGATCCAGCCCTGCGGAAAAACACGCTGGAACTGTCACTTCTGTTGCGGGTTACGCCGGAAATCACCGCTGTCGCATATCCCGGGGGCGGAATGGGATTGCGCTGGCCGTCCGGCTGGGATCGGGATCCCCGCAACGACGCCCGTTTGTGCCGTGTGAGCAGATTGCTAATGAGTGAGGCAGGGGATGCGTATAGCCGATATGTCCGGCTGCAGGTTGTGAGTCCGGACACAATGCCCGGGCCGGTTCGAGGTGGAACATGATGGAGAAATGTCCTCGGTGTGAGGGAATGCACAAGGCGCTGTTGTCTGCGGAGACGCGTAATATGGACCGTGAACGCTATGTCGGCGATCTAGAGCGGATTGTTCGCGAGGTTCTGACCATGCGCGACATTCCATCGGAACTGGTGGAGCGGATCAAGCTGGTCTGCGGGGGGAGCCTGTGAGTCGCACGAAGTTCAGTTCCCCGGCGGAGGTGGCGGTCTATCTGCAGGAAACCGGCGTCTACAAGGTTTCGCGGCGGACCGTCTACAACCACATCAAAGCCGGACTTCTGAAGCCGGACGCCGACGGGCTTTATCCGTTCGGCGATGTGCGGAAGTATGCGGAAGCGCATCTGCAGAAAATGGCGGAACCTGCGGGTGAGACGGGGGACATGAACCGGGATCTGATTGCGGCGAAAACCGCCCGGGAGCGGGCGCAGGCCCAGCGGTCGGAATTCCTCCTGCAGAAGGACCGCCGGAAATATCTGCACGTCGCTGATCACACGCTGGCCCTGGCCGGTCGGTGGCAGATGCTGCGCGATGATCTGGAGTCCCTGGCGACGTCTGCAGCTGGCGACGTGGTGGAGATGCTGGGGGGGGATCAGACCAGGATCGGCGAGGTGCAGGCCTACCTGCAGGGTGAATTCCGCTCGTTCCTGGCGGGATTCGCCAAAGCCCGTGACTTCGAGGTGCGCATGACCGACGAGGACGTGACCGATTTCCTGGTGGCGTTCAAGGGGCAGACGGATGCGGCCGATTAACGTTTCGTTGCGGGCCGCAGAGCGCCGGGTATGCGAGCCGCCGTCGGCGGCCGATCCGGCGGAATGGGCGGAGAAGTATCGTACCGTTTTCGCCGGAGAGCGGCGCGGACGGCCCTGGGACAATGATTTCGCGCCATATCTGCGGTTTCCCATGCAGGCCCTGGCCTTGCCCTCCGTCCGACGTGTGGCACTGGCATTTGTGCCCCAATCAGGAAAGACCCAGATTGCGCTGAATTTTTTGGGGTGGGTTGCCGACAACCACCCCAGCCCCACAATGTTTGTCATGCCGGACGAAGATGCCTCGAAGCGGTCGTTTGAAAAACGGCTGCAACCACTCTTCACGAAAACGGATCGGCTGCGGACGCTGGCCACGGGACGGGCTCGGGACATCGGATACGCCGGGGTCAAATTGGCGAACGGATTTGATCTGACCCTGGCCAGTGCCAAGGCGGTATCCTCGATTGCATCAGATTCTATCCGGTATGTGATTATGGATGAGACTGACAAATACGGAGATTTCGCCGGAAAGGAAGCCTCTCCCATATCACTGATTGAAGATCGCACTCGCTCATACAGTAATACCTGCCTGATCCTCAAAATGTGCACTGTCACCACGTCCAACGGATATATCTGGCAGGCGATAGAGAATGAATCGGACGTTGTCTATGATTACTACGTCCGCTGTCCGGTCCCGTTGTGTGGGACGGATCAGCTCATGAAATTTGAACAAATCCATTTTCATGGGGTGGACGATCCTCGTGAAATGGTGCGGACCAGGGCCGCCAGATATGTTTGTGAGGTGTGCGGAAGCGAGTGGGATGACCGGTTGCGCAACCAGGCGGTAGCCTCCGGGGAATGGCGTCCACGCATTGAGGTGGCCGCGCCCACGTCCGTCGGGTTGCATCTGCCGGCCTGGGTCAGCCGGTTCGTCAGCCTGTCCGAATGTGCGGCCGCAAGTCTCCTCGCAAAAACCAACATTCTGAAAAAGCAATATTTCGTCACCCAGATTTGTTGCCAGCCATGGGAAGACGTGGTGCGTGACCCCGGGGAGGAACGTCTCGCCGAGCTCGTCGATGCGGACCTAGTTCCCCGAACGGTCCCCACCGGGACCGTGGCCCTGACCCTGGCCGTGGACATGCAGCAACGGTATTTTCTGTATTCGGTCATGGCGCACGCGGTGCGGCCGGTCCGTCGCTCGTGGGTAATCGATTACGGCGACGTCGGAACCTGGGAGGAACTCCAGGTGATTTTTGACACCACATGGCCCATGGCCGACGGCTCCCGTATGGGCATCTGGCGGGGAGGCCTCGACACTGGCGGCACCAAGGAAAAGGGCGAGGTTTGGTCACGCACCGAGGAGGCCTATCTGTGGCTGCAGGATAAGACCCGTCGCGGCCGGATGTTCGGCCTCAAGGGTGCCTCCGGAGCCCAGCAGAAAGCGGTGCGGCGCAGTGAGGTGGACGTGTTGCCGAAGAGCAAGCGGAAATTGGGGCACGTTATTGAACTGCGGACCATCGATACCGCCTATTTCAAGGACATCGTGGATGAGCGTTTGAATGAACCGGATACCGGGCGGCCAATCCATTTCCATGCGGAGACGGATGCCGAATATCTGCGGCAACTGACGGCGGAACGCAAGGTGCGAGACGCAAAGGGCCGCGTGTCTTGGGAGCAACGGGGATCACGGGCGAACCATCAGTGGGATGTCCTTGTGTACCATGAGGCGCTGTGCTCGGTGCTCTGGAAGCCATGCCTGGATTTGTTGCCCAGGCCGCAGCGCGTGCAGAATCAGGATCAACCGGTGAAACAAACCCGGCCTGTGTCCTCGCCACCGTCCGTCCTGGATTTGCGGGGCGGGTTGTCTGGGCGCGGGTCGTGGGGGAGCGGGAGGTAGCATGTCGCACGCCGTTTTTGATCGTGGCCTCAATCGCACCGAGGTCATGGCTATCCTGGGGATCAGCCAGGCGTCGTTTTATCGGCTGATAGCGGCCGGGAAGCTCAAGGCCTATCGCATTAACGTCGCCTACCGGGTGCGGGCCTCGGAGGTCGAGCGATTTCGTCAGGAGCACGAAGCGTGATTTTGCGCGTATTGCCCCCATTCGTATCGGATGCTTGTCAGGCTGAAGTGCATACGATATCGGTCATCGAAAAATGGAGGGCATATGCGCAGAGTCGCCGCTCGCACGGCGGCTGCGGTTTCTCTGGCGGTGTTGCTTGCCGTCGGCGTGGCTGCGGCCCAGGGATGGTATGGAATCTGTTATGCGGCTCAAGTCCAAGGTGGTATCAATCCGCTTACTGGACAACAGCTTCAATATGAGACGATTGAAGGCTGGAAAAAGGATAACAAGACAGAGAACAACGTGTCTCAGGATGAAAGCGAGTCAGACCGTGAGAAGAGATATTTTAACGAGTATTCCGAAAAGGCTATACAGGGCGACTATCAGGCCCAAAGAAATTTAGCATGGTTATACAGCACATCAAAGAATCCATTCATTGCTAATCTTATGCTTGGGTGTGCGTGGTATAAGTTGATTTTGCTATCAGGAAGTCCAAAAATTAATGATGGCGACATCGGAAATGTCAAGGTCTATTGCGGGAAACTCTCTCCCGAACAGCAGGCAGTGACCGAACAGCAGGCGCTGCATCTGTATCAGGAGATATACCAGAAATGACGCTTGTGTGTCCATTTTTGAGACGTTATTATCCTCGCTTCAGAGATGGATGCCGGGCATGTTGAATAATTTTGTGCGTGGCGCAGATTCTTTCTAAATCACTATCAACCGTTATCAAACGCACGCGCATGAATTGTCGATATCCGGTATCTGGTCGGCATGAACACCGACACCGGAACCCTGCTTCGTGATGCCGCCATTCTCGCGGATGTGCATACCGTCGACGAGCTCCGGGATCGTCTGGAACTTTGGAAGGCAGCGGAAGCCGCAGTCGCCACCAGCCAGTCCTATCAACTCGCCGGCAGGGCATTGACCCGGGCCGACGCAGCCGAAATCCGCCACAATCTTCTCCTGTATTCCCGGGCCGTGAAGCTCTCTTCCCAGGGCACCCTGGGAGGCGGCCCGCGCCTAGTTCCCGCCCGCATCGCCGGAGGGCTGGCCGATCATGGGTAGCCGTCCACCCCGTCGCATGGCCGCCACGGCCGCCGCTGTCCGCCCGTTTCGCTCCAGGCCCGTCCGCCGCGTAGCATCCGGCCATGCCGGGACCATGGCCGGCTGGCATCCCGTCAGGATCGGCAGTCCGCAGTCCTCCATGGATCGTCAAACCCTCGTCGATCGGGCGGAGGATCTGGCGGCGAACGACGGGCACGCCGCCAGCCTGATCGACACCAAAACCCTGAACATTTCAGGCTGGGGACTGGCTCCGCAAAGCCGTGTTCGAGCCTCGGATCTGGACCTGTCGCATGATGAGGTCCGGGGGATTCGACGTGACCAGGAACGGGCGTTCCGTCTTTGGTGTCTGGAGGCCCATGCCGCTGGTCGACTGCATTTTTTCGACATGCAGGGGCTGGCTATCCGGGATGCCCTGCGTTGCGGCGAGTTCCTCTTCCTGTCCAGGATGCTCGACAATCCCGGTCGCCGATTCTCGTTCGCTCTGCAGGACGTGGATCCCTCCAGGCTTTGTTCCCCGTTCGCCAGCCTGGACGATCCGAATCTGCGGGACGGTATCGAGATCGACCCTGCCACCGGCGCACCCATCCGGTATCACATCAAAAACCCGTCAGCCGGAGCGTACGAGATTGAGGGGTGGCAGGCTGTCGATGCCCGGCGCGGGCACAGGCGACTCGTGTTCCACGGCTATCGGTACAGCCGGGCCGAGCAATGGCGCGGGGAACCGGCCCTGGCCCCGGTCGTGAAGTTGTTCAAGGACAAATACGATTTTCTGGACTACGAGGTCGTGGCCCAGATTCTGACATCTTCGCTCCCCATGGCGATCAAGACCGCCCTGGGAGGCATGGGCTTGGGCGGCGAAGGGGACGAATCGCCTCAGCGTGTCTATCATCAGCGCATCAACCCAGCCCAGATTTTGTATCTGAACGAGGGCGAAGAAGCCCAGATGCTGCAAAGCAATCGTCCAGGCAACAATTTCGAGGGTTTTTTCCGTCTGATCCTGCGGACCATCGGTGCCGCCGCAGGCGTCCCCTACGAGCAGCTGCTCAAGGACTATTCGCAGACCAATTACAGCTCGGCCCGGGCCGCACTCCTTGAATTCTGGCGGGTCTGTACGGAATACCGGGCATGGTTTTTCCGGCATTTCTGCGACCCCATCTGGTCTTACGTCCAGGAGGAAGCCCTGCTGCGCGGGTACTGGAGCATCCCTGGTGGCGACATCAACCGGTTTTACGCCGACATGGATCTCTGGACCGCCGTCTGGTGGGCCCCCCCGCCGCGTGGCTACGTCGATCCGCTGAAAGAAATTCAAGCCGCCGAAAAATCTGTCGCCATGGGATTTTTATCTCATTCGGATGTCATCGGCGAGCAGGGGCGCGACGCCGAGGAGGTGTTCGACCAGATCGCCGAGGATCGCAGGGCCCTGGCGGAGCGAGGAATTATCATCACGCCAGCCGGGGCGGCCCTCCGCAAAGACGAACCCGTGGAAGACGATTCCGCTGACCGGTTCGCCGTCCCCCATGGTGCGGCCGACGCTGAAGGAGCACAGGCATGCCGTTGATTCCCACACAATGGCTCATGGAGCCGGACGCCCTGACTTGGTGGTTGCGTCAGTCCTCGGATCGCCTACGGCTGGGCACGTCGTTGTTTCTGGACTTCGACCCTGCCCGGGCCAGGCCGTACGAACTGCTGGACGGCGGCATCGCCGTTATTCCCATTACCGGGCCCCTCTCGAAGGCGGATCGCTGGTGGTCCATGGGGGGCAGCTATCTCGTGATCGGCAATCAGGTGCGTCAGGCGCTGACCGATTCCGCCGTCAAGGCCATCCTGCTGGATGTCGACAGCCCCGGCGGCGAATGTTCGGGCGTGCAGGAGTTGGCGACGATCATCGACTCGGCCGACGCGGTCAAGCCCGTCTATGCCTGGGCTGACGGGACGTGCTGTTCGGCTGCGTATTGGCTGGCGTCGCGGGCGCGGATACTGGCCGTCAACCCGATCACGAACGTCGGTTCCATCGGAGTCGTCGGGGTGCACCTGGAAATTTCCAAGGCGGCCGAAGCGGCCGGATATACGTTCACGGTCATCTCGGCGGGCAAGGAAAAGGCGTTCGGCAACAACTACGAGCCGCTGTCGCCCGAGGCGTTGGCGTCGATCCAGGGCAGGATGGACGGCATCTATACGCTGTTCGTCAGGGAGGTCGCAGCTGCACGTGACCTGGACGAGGCGTCGGCCCGCGAATGGGCCGACGGCCGCGTATTTCTGGCACAGGAGGGCCTCAAGGCCGGTCTGGTCGACCGGGTACAGAACAGGGATGAGCTGTTGGCATCCATACGGGAGGAAATCATGGACAAATCGATGCAGGCCCTGGCTGGTCAAACCGCCCAGGGTGCCGGACCGTCGGCGGCCGCCGCGGCATCTCCGGACGTTTCGGCCATCACCGCCCAGGCCGCACAGTCCGGACGCGACGAAGTGCTGGCCCTGGTGGGCGTGGTGGCCGGGGAGGAAGTGAAAAAGCGCCTGGAGACCGCTCTGTCCGCAGGTCTCACCGGCGAGTCGCTGGCGGCTGCCGCCCTGATCGTGGGGGCGTCCGGTCCCGCAGGGGAAAAACAGGCAGCCGCGAAGCCCGAGGCCATGCTTGACGCCCTGCGGCGTCTGGACGCCGACGGTGTCAAGCCGGGTGCCAAGACGCCGGGCGCGCCCACAAACGCGAATTACCTGGTGGATTACATGGCCAAGCAATTCGGAGGTGCGAAATGACCATCCTGACCGAAAAAAACAGCCTCTCGGACATCGTGCGCCGGGAACTGCGGGACTTTTCCCGCGCCCAGGCCGTTTTTACCGGGGGATTGATCCCGTTGTGCGGCGTCGTCGGGCGGGTGTCCCTGGGCGCGCCGGTAGCCGCCGCCGTCCAGGGCAATACCGGGAACGGCGAGATCTCCGATCTGGCCCTCGGGGTCATGGCCGAGGAGGGGATTTACCGGCTCGCGTGCGCCGAGGCCGTGGCCGGGTCGGGCGTCTTTCATGTGATCAGCCCGCGTGGCCTGCGACTTGAGGACGCCGTCGTCGGTGCGCCCTATGCCTCGCCGCATCTGTCGTTCACCCTGTCAGGCGGGGCTGCCGATTTCGTCGCCGGGGATGAAATCACGATCACGGTGCCGCCCGGGTCCGGAAAGTACAAGATCCTCGATCCGGATGCCGTGGACGGTACCCAGGTGGCCGCCGGCCTGACCATCGACGTCTACGACGCTCGGCTGTCGGACGTGCGCGGCGTCGTGATCAACGGCCACGCGGTGGTGATCGGCGACATGTTGTCCTGGCCGGCCGGCCTGACCGCCGCCCAGAAAAACCAGGCCCTGGCCGAACTGGCCGCTCTGGGCGTCAAATCCAGCGTGGGGGTCTAAGTCATGCCCATGATCAATCCGTTCGCCCAGGATGCCTTCAGTTTGGTCAGCCTGACCACGTCCATCAACCTCGTGCCCAATACCTACGGCCGTCTGTTGACCGGGAAAATCTTCGTCCATAAACCGATCACCACCACGTCCGTGCTGATCGAGCGCAAAGGCAATATCCTGACCCTGCTGCCGTCCCAGCCGCGCGGAGGCCCCGGTTCGCAGTCTCGTCACGGCGGCCGGAACATGATCTCGTTGACCGTGCCGCACATCCCCATGGATGACGTGATCTTGCCCCAGGCCTTCCAGGGCGTGAGGGAATTCGGCACCGAAAACTCGCTGAAAACCCTCTCGTCCGTCATGGGGGGCTGTCTGATCGACAACCACCGCAAATTCGAGATCACCTGGGAGTTCCTCATGTGGGGAGCCATCAAGGGTTTGATCTTGGACGGCGACGGCGAGACCGTCCTCGAAAATCTGTACGAGCGGTTCGGCATGCAGCAGAAGGTCATCTACTTCGATCTGGACAACGACGCCACGGACGTGGGCAGCACTTGCCGCGATCTGTGCCGCTACATCGAGGAAAACCTGTTCGGCGACGTGTCAACGGGCGTGCGTGCCTTCGTGTCCAAAGAATTTTTCGACAAGCTGATCACCCATCCCAGCGTCGAGAAATTCTACCTCAACCAAGTGGCCGCCGCCGAACTGACCAGCAAGGATATCCGCAAGGGATTTACCTTCAGCGGCGTGATTTTCGAGGAATTCGGCGGCCAGGCCCCCAGTTCCCAGGGAGCGGTCATCCGATTCATCGCCGAGGGTGAGGGACACGCGATCCCCGAGGGGACCATGTCCACGTTCCAGTTCGCCACAGCCCCCGGCAACTTCATTGACACCGTGAACACCCCTGGGGAAATGCTCTATGCCCGCCAGGAGCTCAAGGATTTCAACCGGGGCGTGGATCTGTGGTTCGAGTCGAACCCGCTGCCGTACTGCACCCGGCCCAACGTCCTGGTGAAATGCGTCGCGAGCGCGGACCCCGAGGCCTAAGATGTTTCCGTCCGGCGTCAAACACTTCAAGGCCCGCGAGTGGCGGCATGATCCGGACCGGGTGTCGCCCGATCTGGTGCTGTCCATGGACGGTGTCCGGGAAAAGGCCGGCGTCCCGATTCGCATCAATCAGGCCAGGGATTCGGCCGGGCATGTCCCGGGTTCTGGGCATTACGACGATCCGGCCACGGCCGTGGATTTTGCATTCCTTGGCCTGACGTACCGCCGTCAACTGGATCTGCTGGATCAGGCCGGATTCTCCGGCATCGGATTCTATCCGGACTGGAACACACCCGGCTGGCATGCCGACCAGAAGCAGCGCTCCGCGCGGGCGTTTTGGGTCTGCCGCAAAGGGCAGTACGCTTATTACCGATCGGCGGAGGAATTGGCGCAGGCCATGGGCTGGCACGAGGCCGCCCCGGCAGCGTCCCATGTGGACCTGATCCGCGCTGTGTCCACCCGTCACGGTCATCCGTGGGAACTGGTTCTGGCCATGGTCCGGAAGGAATCCGGCGGCAACCAGCACGCTATGCGCTTCGAGCCGGATTTTTTCCGGAAATACGTCGAGGGGCGCGAGCTTGGTTTTCGGCCGGAGCATTGCTCGAAGGCCACAGAGGCCTACGGCCGGGCGTTTTCCTGGGGACTGCTTCAGATCATGGGGGAGACGGCCAGGGAACTGGGGTTTTCAGGGTGGTTCCCGGAATTGTGCGATCCGGAAACCGGCCTCGAATGGGGCTGCCGCTATCTGGCTGATCTGCGCCGCCGTTTTGGCGGCGAGGGGTGGCCTGTCGTGGTCCGGGCCTACAACGCCGGGTCCGGCGGCCGGAACAATCAGAGCAACAACTATCCGGGCGAGGTGTTGGAAAATCTCGGCGGGAGGTGGCCGGATGAGGCTGCGTAAACTCTTTTGTCATCTCGCGAATCCCCTGCACATCTACTGCAGATTGTGTGACATGGGGATCTCCAGGCTGCGTTCCAGACATTGGGCGGCGGTATGGGAGCGATGCGTCGCCAGACCGTTGGGCATCGTTTCCCTGACCGTGTTGCTGATCGTGGCGATAACCGTCCCTGCGGCCTCTGCCCGGCATCTGCATCTGGAGCGTGAGTATCAGCGGGTCTGGTGCGACAGGCAACAGGGAGCCATGGAGGTCCGCCTGCCCGGCGGCCTGCGTATCGACTGCGAGACGGCGACTCATGCCGTCGAGGTCGATTTTGCTCCCAAGTGGGCCGAGGCCGTGGGGCAATCGTTGGCCTATGCCGCTGTCACCGGGAAGCGGGCCGGGATCCTGCTGATCCTGGAAAAACCGTCCGATGAACGGCACCTGGCGAAATTGCAGTCGGTCATCACCACCTACTCGTTGCCGGTGGACATCTGGCTGATCGAACCGGGCGAGGTCGGGCAATGAACAGGATGCAATCCGCCTGGCGTCTGGCGCGGGGCCTGTTCTCTTCGCGGACCGGACGCGCGACCGGCTGTCTGTACCTGCTGTTGTCCACCGTCCAGGTGCTCGTGTCCCTGGGGTGGGTGGATCCGAGCGGGCATGTGGACATGCGCCTGTGGATCAACGGCTACATTTTGGACTTGCCGCAATTCAATCTGTGGTGGGTCGTGTCGGCCGTCGGCGGTGTGGCTGCCAGCTGGGGCCTGTACGGCCGGGCCGTGGCCTCCGGGCCGCTGGTTTCCCGTGCAGTTCCCGGGACTGCTGCGGACGCTGTGGTGCCGGAGACACCGCCAACGGGATCGACACCGGAGGACAGGCCTCCCCCGGTGGTGCTCGGCGTCCCGGCCGGTGCCGGTCTGGGGCAAACATTTTCACGGGAGGGATGAGCCATGGCGAGGCTGCTGCTTGTGCTGTTCCTCATGCTGTGCTCCGGGTGCGTCGGCATCCTACCCACACGTACCACCGATCCGTCCGCAACCGTGCAGGCCGGAGCCGACTGGCTGCGGCTGTCCCTGGATCGTCTGCGCCAGGGCATCGACGCCATAGAACCGCACGCCCCTGTCGAGGCGGCCAGTCTGGACAACGAGTATGCGGCCGCGGCCGCCGAATGCGAAGCCGCCGAACAGGCCGCTGCAGCCGGTGCTCCCGAGGCGCAATCCATCTGGCAGCGGGCCCGGGAGTCCATCGGAAGGCTGGCCAGGGCCTGTCTGCCGGTCGCACTCAAATACGGTCTGACTCGCTTCTTCGTCGAGGCTGGCTGACCATGCGCATCCTCTCTCTCTCCGGCGGCGGTATCCGCGGCTACCTCCAGGCCCTGGTCGTGGCGGCAATCGAATCCGCCACATGCCGCGACGCTTGCCAGCTGTTCGATCTGATCGTCGGCACCAGCACGGGCGGCATTCTCGGGGCCGGTCTTGCCCTGGGCATCCCGGCCGGGGACATGGCGGCGTTTTACCGTGACCACGGTCGCACCATCTTTCGCAAGTCGCTCGCCAAAAAACTGCGGTCTGTCTGCGGACTTGCCGACGAAAGTTACGACGCGGCGGGTCTGGAATCGGGACTTGCCGCCGTGTTCGGCGACGTAGCGCTCTCGCAGACCCGCACCGATCTGTGCCTGACGGCCTACGATATCGAGGGCCGCCGGCTGGTGGTGTTCAAATCATGGAAAGCGGCGGCCGATCCGGCCCAGGATCACCTGTTGACCGTAGCTTGCCGGGCCACGGCCGCCGCACCGACCTATTTCGAGCCGGGCATGGTTAAAACCGACACGGGCCTCATGCGGGCTTGTGTCGACGGCGGCGTGTGGGCCAACCATCCCGGTATGGTCGGCCTGGTGGAGGCCATCAAGCGGGGTGTGTCGCCCGAGGCCGTCCAGATGCTGTCCATCGGCACCGGCTCCGAGGATCGGCCGTACCTACGGTCCGAGGCGTCGGGCTGGGGATTGGCCGGGTGGGCCAGGCCGTTGCTCGACATCCTGTTCTCCGGCCAGGCCGCCGCCGTCGATTACCAATGCCTGCAACTCCTGGGCGACAATTACGTTTCCCTGCAGCCTACCCTGGCCGAGCCTGTCCCCATGGACGCGGTGACGCCCCGGGCGTTCACCATGATGGAATTCCACGCAGGCAGGCTCATTGACGGCGGCGACTACCGGCGAGCCCTGCATCTGCTGGAAGGAGGGGCGTAATGCTCAAGGCGGCTGGCGAATACCTCCTGGAGTCCGTGCAGGATCTGCTGGTTTGCTACGGTCTGAAGGTCGGAGGATCCACAGTGATCGGACTGGCCTGCCTGTGGATCGGCGGCCAGGACAAGCTGATCGAAGGCCTGTTCGGTCTGATCTGCCTGGATTTCGCCCTTGGAATCGGCCATGGCTGGAAGCTCGGCCGTCTGTCCAAATCCAAATTCCTGGGTGGCCTCGCGAAATTCGTCCTGTACTACGCCACGCTGTTGTGCGCCTCGCTCCTCGATTCCGTCCTGAATGCCAAGACCGAGGCCATCTGGCATGCCCAGTTCAGGGATTTCCTGATCATCTATTTCTGCCTGCATGAATCACTTTCCATTCTGCAGCACCTGCATTTTTTCGGCGTCCCGCTGCCGGCCGCGCTCATGAAGCGCCTGACGGACTATCGGGACTGCAAGCTGTGGAAGGGGAGGGCGGCGTGAATCTCCAGGATCAACTGGCGGCCGATCTCGCCGTGTTCCTTGATGCCACGGGGTTTTCGCGGCCCACCATCCTGCAGGGACAGGAAACTCTGGCCGACCACGTCTCGGATTCGGCCCAGGCCCTGGACGAATGGCGCAAGCGGACCCAGGAGCCTCCCGGCGTCGGCGTGCGTCTGTTGACCCTGTTGGTCCGGGAGGCGGACCTGAAGCGGCCGTTGGCCGAGGACGTTCTGAACGTGGATGCGGTGGAGTGGACCGTGTTGTCCACATCGGTCGAATGCGGCCTGCTGACCCTGCACCTCTACCGGCACGAGTCGTAAGATGCTGCTCAATTTTTATTACGACATCCCCTCGTACGAACGAGAACTCGCACCGCTGGTGCATATTCCGGACAAAATGCCTCTGGCTCTGCAGCGTTCGCTGGGCAAGCTCCTGACGAAGCTCAAGGGAGAATTCACCCGGGGCGTTTCCCGGGAGTCTGTGCTCATGCAGAAGTTTGTCCGTCCCGGTGTGTATCAGTCCCGGGTGATGTGGACCGGGGATGAGGCTCATGGGTACCTGGGCGGGACTCAGGGGCGGCAGTTGCTGCTGCGCTACAAGGTCAAGCCATCCGGCCCATCCGTGAGGCGGCCTCCGGTAGGGGCGTCGGCCCAGGTTCTGCGTTCCTCCGGCCTGGGAGTCATCCCCGGGGCGTTCCTGGCCCAGATGCCGTCGGGTCACCTCGGGGTGTTTCGCCGCAAGGACGGATCGCGCCGGATCAAAGAACTTACCGGACCGTCCGTGCAATTTTGGTTTCATCGGGACAGCATCAGGATCCCGATCGAAAAACAGACGGATGAACTCTTCGCGAAATATCTGGGGCACGAGGTGGCATTCCTGCTCCAGCAGGCTGGATAGGAGGGGTCATGTTCTTTCTGCTGTTGTCGGACCTACGGGATTACCTGGAGAAGGCATTGGAGACGCTGCCGCTTTTGTCCCCGGAAAGTCGGGGCAATCCTGCCGCGCTCCGGGCACCCCGGGTCATGATCGGCGAACTGCCGCCGAGAAACCAGGGAGAGAAGGAGGAGACGGCCTATCCCTTTGTCCTGCTTCGTGCCTCGTCCGGAGAGGATTACGAGGACGGTTCCCTGTGCGAGATCGCGATCATATGCGCCGTGAGCGCCGTCGAGCGAGGCGAGGCCATGGAACACGAGATCCAGAACCTGCTGTCGTTCGTGCGCACGGCGTTGCTCAAGCGGCGGCAGGTGTCCGGCCGCGGCGAACTGGTCCCGGACAAACAGGGCCGTCTGCTGTCCTGGAAGGTCTACGAGGAGTTTTCGTTCCCCTACATGGGCGCCCAGATCAACGGGCTCTGGCGTGTGCCCGGCATACAACTCACGGAGGAATCCTATGGATGAGATCCAAATCGACCAGGGCCTGAATCCGGTTCCGGATGAAGCGCCGTCGCCCGGGGTGGCGACTCCGGCCACCCCGGAGGCTCCCGCCCATGTGATCTATGTCGGCCCGCGTTTGGTACGGCCGTTCCCGGTAGCGGCCTTGGCCGTCTTTCGGGGCCCCATGCCGCCGCCGCTGGCCCAGGCCGTCGCCGGTGATCCGGATCTGGCCGCGTGTTTCGTTCCCGTGGCCGAGGCCGGGACCGCACTCCGTGCCGTTTCCCGTCCGGGCACGGCGCTCGCGCGGGCCGTGACCGCCGTCCGGGACAAGTACCTGCCGCAAAAGAAGGAGGGATAGCCCATGGCCACCGGCTACCGCCACGGCGTTTACGCCAAACGTCTGCCCACCTCGATCGTGCCGCCGCGCCGCACCACGGTGTCTGTCCCGTTTGTGGTCGGGGTGGCCCCTGTTCACAAGCTGGCGGCCGACAAGCGCCCCGTGAACGAGATCAAGATGATCTCCACCTACGAGGAATTCGCCACCACCCTCGGCTGGGACGACGACGTGGCCAGTTACAACCTGTGCGAGTTCGCCAAGGTCTTTTTCTCGCTCTACACCGTGACTCCCATGTTCGTGGTCAACGTCTTCGATCCGGCCGTGCACAAGACGGCGCACGAGGACGTGGCGGGCACCTTCGACGCCGACGGTCTGCTGCATGTGGGGCATTACGGCCTGACCGGCATGGTGGTGAAATCCACCGACGGCCTGACCACCTACGTCGCCGGGACCGACTACGACCTGGACGGCCCCGGGGGCACTCTGACCCGCAAGACGGCCGGGGCCATCCCGGCCGGCGGCACCGTCAAGATGAGTTACACCGCCGGCGATCCCTCCATGGTCGACACGGCCGACATCATCGGCGGCGTGGACGGCGGCAAAAAGACCGGCCTCGAGCTGCTCGACATGGTCTTTCCCCGCTTCCGCGAACTGCCGGGTCTGATCGTGTCCCCTGGCTATTCGGCCGATCCGGCCGTGGCCATCCTCATGGCCGCCAAGGGCACGAATGTGAACGGTCATTTCCGGGCCAAGGCCATCGTGGATCTGCCCGAGTCCCTCACGCTCTATTCCGACTGCCCGGGCTGGAAAAACGACCACAACCTGACCGACGAGAACATGGTCGTGTGCTGGCCGCGGCTCAAGTACGGCACGGAAACCCACTGGATGAGCACGCACCTGGCCGCGCTCTATGCCCAGGTGGACGGAAACAACGAGGACGTGCCCTACGAAACCCCGTCCAACAAGCGCTATCTGGCCGAGGGCACCACCATTGCCGGGTCCGACGTCTGGCTGACCCCGGAGGAGGCGAACTACTTAAACGGCCAGGGCATCGTGACCGCCCTCAATTTCATCGGCGGCTGGCGCTGCTGGGGCGGCCGCACGGCCACCTATCCCGACAACACCGACGTCATCGACGCCTTCGACTGCATCAACCGGATGTTCGACTGGATCCAGAACACGGTCATCCTGACGTTCTGGGCCAAGGTGGACAAGCCGCTGACCCGGCGTCTGGTCGAAACCATCGTGGACAGCTGCAACATCTGGCTGAACGGGCTGGCGGCGCGCGAATATCTCCTGGGCGGCCGCCTGGAATTCGTCGCGGACGAGAACCCGATCACGGACCTGATGGACGGTGTCGCGCGTTTCCACCTGTACGCCACGCCGCCCAGCCCGGCCCGGGAGATCATGTTCCTGCTCGAATACGATCCCAACTACCTGAACAACCTGTTCGGCCAGTCCTAAGGAGGCCAGCATGTCCATCATCAACAGGGTTCCGGAAAAACTCATCAACTACAAGGTCTACCAGGACGGCGCGGACCTGGTCGGCCTGGCCGACATTGACCTGCCCGACGTGGACCACATGGCGGAGACGCTGTCCGGGTCCGGCCTGGGCGGAGAGTTCGAGTCGCCGACCATGGGCCACACCAAGGGCATGACCCTGAAGCTCAAGTTCCGGACGCTCTACCGGCCGCTCATGCTGCTTTTGACGCCCACGCCCAAGATGTTCGACCTGCGCCTGTCCATCCAGGCCTTGGACGCTGGAAACAGCGAATACACCTCCTATCCCTCGCGGATCGTGGTGCGCGGCGTGCCCAAGAAAAAGGGTCTGGGCAAGCTCGACGTGGGCAAGAAGATGGACAACGAGATGGAGCTTTCGGTCACCTATCTGAAGGTCTTCGTGGACGGCAAGGAAGCCATGGAGATCGACCAGCTGAACTTCATCTACAAGATCGACGGCGTGGACGCCCTGGCCCAGGTGCGCGAACATCTCGGCCTGACCAACTAGCTACGGCTACACGCGGCTGCGGCCGCTGATCTTTGACAACCGAGTATGTGCTGTTCGCGAACGGGGCTCCCGACAGCCGGGAGCCCCGGAGATACATGGATGTGCAGACGTAAAACCAGTTATTTGGTGAGCGTCTTCAAGCAGAATTCTCGGGCTGCTTGAAAAGGGACAGTCAGCCAGATTACGAAGCGCCGGTTAGGATTTTTCCCTCTTGAAAAAGAACTCGTAGAGGTATTGGCATTGTACGCCATTAACAACGTCTGACGTCATGTACCGATGGCTTGTTATCATTTCCCATCCTTCAGACCCAAGAACATCCAACGGCGCGGATATTGATGGGTAATTCAGTATGGGGTTGTCCCCGTGTTGCATGAAGTAACTCCCGTTGTTGTCCAACAGGATCTGTTGAAGCAAGTACTCGAAGGTCTTCATCCGAAAATCCTCCTGTTCAGGTTGGGGCCTGCCCGGCCTGTGCCGATTGGCCGATAAAAATAGGCAATCCAGTATCAGCCCAGTCTGCAAAAGTACAGCGAACAGCACATCCCGGTTGCCCGGCGACACGTCCGGCGTGGTCCGCCACGCCCCGACATAACCAAAACCAGGAAAGGAGCATCCCCATGTCCGATCTCGAAAAGAAACCCGAAGGCACCGTCCCGCCCGTCCAGGGCGCTCCCGTCACCCCGCAGTCCGCCGCCCCGGCCGCCTCCATGGGGCAGCCGTCCGCCCCGGTGGCTCCGGACGAATTGACCGCGTCCCTCAGGCGCCCGTTCAAGACCGGAGATCGCACCGTCACCTCCCTGGTCTTCTCGCGTCGCCCGGTCGCACGTGATCTGGTCCGGCAGTTTCCGGGCGCGATCACGGCCGAGGAGCGCGAGTTGCACGGCATCGCGGCTCTGCTCGGCGTCAACCCCGAGGATCTCGAACAGATGGACGGGGCCGACTATCTCGCCGTGCAGAGGAAGTGGGCCGGTTTTTTGGCCTGATCGGGGCACGCCTGGGCGACACGGTCACGCGCGTCGCCCAGGTGATGCCCCGGCCCGAGGACGTCCGGATGATGATTGTGGCCCTGGCCTCGCGCACCGGATGGAGCCTGGGCGAATTGCTGGATCTGACGCTGACGGAATTGGTTGCCTGGATGGAGGCGGCCCGGGATGTGGAACCCAGGCTATGAGCGGGGGAAGAGGGAGCGGATGAAATACGAAACGAAATCGACCCCGAGGACTATGAGGCCGGCCAGAAAACCGTGCCCGAACGCAGCCGGAATATCCTGGATCCCGAACAGGGCCCGGATGGCGACTTCGCCGAGGAATACCAACAAGAAGATGGTGTAGGTCATGAGCAAGGCCATCACGTTAGGGTTGGTGGTGGGCGCAACGCTCGCGCCTGGATTCACCACTGTATTTAAGACAGCTCGCGAACAGGCGCAAGGGTTAAAGACAGCGCTGTCCAGTTCGCGACTGGGCGCGTCGGCCGCCGCCGACGTGGCCCGGCTCGGCGCCCGGCTTGATCGGCTGAAAGCCTCCCAGGGCGCGTTGGGCACGGACAACGTGAAGCTGGCCAATCGAATCGCACAGACACAAAAAGAACTGGGAAAAGCCCAGGCCACGGCGAGCAAGTACGGCGTCACACTGGACAACGCTTCGGCCAAGCACAAGGCGTTTGCTGCCTCCGCCGACAAGGCCAACCAATCCTTGAATCGGTTACAGGCTTCCCAGCGGCGGAAAGAGGTTCGGGACGAAGCCAGGGGTGATCTGCTCGGGGTCGCAGGGGCGACGGCTGCCTTTGTTGCCCCTGTGAAGGTGGCCATGGGTGAGGAGCATCGCCTGCGAGCCATCGGCAACATCGCTGACCTCTCCGCCCAACAAGTGGAGGAATTGGGGCAGTCCATGCGCCGTGTCGGGGGAGACGTCAACCAGACCACAGACGCCATGCTGGATGCCTACAACGTGCTGCTGGGCAAAGGCCTGGATCCCGGCCGGGCCACGGCGGTGTTGGCCCCCATCGGCAAAACGGCCACGGCCGCCCAGGCTTCGGTCGAAGACCTGTCCGTGACCACCTACGCCCTGCTCGACAACCTCAAGCTGGCGGAAAACCAAGTTCCCAAAGCCATGGACATGCTGGCCCAGGCCGGAAAGGAAGGCAGTTTTGAGCTCAAGGACATGGCCAGGTTTTTCCCATTATTGACGGCCCAGGCCGCCACCCTGGGCATGCAGGGCACGGAGGCCGTGGCCACTCTGGGAAGTGCCCTGCAGGTGGCCATGAAGGGCGCGGGATCGCCTGAAGAGGCCGCAAACAACCTCAAGAATTTCCTGCAGAAAATGACCGCGCCGGATACGGTCAAGCGCTTCAAGGAAGAATTCGGAGTCAACCTTGAGACGAGCATGAAGGCGGCCATGGCCAGGGGGGAGAACCCTGTCGAATACATGATCGGCCTGATCAGCCAACTCACCAAGGGGGACAAGTTTCGTATCGGTGAACTGTTCGGCGACATGCAGGTTGGCAATTTCCTGGCCCCCATGCTCCAGAACATGGAGGAATACCGGCAGATCAAGGAACGGACTCTGGGCGCATCCGGGGTGGTGGACCAGGATTTCGCCAACATGATGACCACCGGGACCGAACGCATCAAATCCGCCACGATCTCCCTGACCCGGCTTGGATCGACGTTGGGATCTGTGCTGCTGCCCACCGTGGGGGCCGCCGCCGAGAGTCTGGGGTCGATGGTCAGTGTGGTTGCCGATCTGGCCCAGCGATATCCGAACCTGACGACAGTGATCGCCTTTGCGGCTGCAGGACTGGTGGGATTCAAGGTGGCCGTGTTGGCTGCGCGCATCGGCGGAACGTTGCTGATGGACGGCGTCAGCCTGGTCACCGGGGCCTTCCGGCTGTTGCGGCCGTCGGTTATCGCGGCCAACGCCAGCATGTTGTGGAGCCGAACCGTCGCCCTGGCCTCGGCCGCCGCACATGGAGTCTGGCAAGGGGCGATCCTGGTAGGCCGGGGAGTTATGCTCGGTTGGGCGGCCGTGACCGCTGCCGTGACCGCGGCCCAGTGGCTCTGGAACGCCGCACTGACCGCCAACCCAATTGGTGTGGTCATCATGGCCGTGGCCGCCCTGGCCGGGGCCGCCTACCTCATTTACGAGAACTGGGAGCCGATCAAGGCCTGGTTCGCCGACCTGTGGGACTCCATCACCGGGTTTTGCGGCAAGGCCATGAACGAAATCACCAGCCTGATCACGTCGCCTCTTGGTTTTTTGGAAGATAAACTGGGAACCGTCATGGGCTGGCTCGGAATTGGCGGCAAGGATGCTGCCGAGGATGTGGCCAAGGTTGCCGCCGATTTGGGCCAGACCGTTCCCGAGCCAGCCAGTCCGGCCCCGGCCGCGTCGCCCGCCGCCGGTGTCAAGCCCGCCACCCTGGCCGGGATGACGTCCGAAAAGGCCCAGGCCCTGGCCTCCGATCCTGCATGGCAGTCGCCCAAGCATCAGGAGATCCTGCAGCGGGCCATGGGCGGGCAGGGCGGGCAGGGTGGTCAGGCTGCCCCCGCGTCCCTCCCGTCCGGGCCGCCCGCCTCGGGGAAGGGTGGACCAGCCGGGTCGGGGCTGGTCGTGAACAACAACGTCACGGTGACCGGCGTCGGCCTGGAGCATGTGCATCAGATCGTGAAGGCGGCCATGGACACCTTCTCCCGAGACCTGGAATCGCGCCTTGAGGCCATGCGTTCGCAGCAGATGAGGCGGTCCTATGGCTGATAGCTACGGCACCATCCAGGGCGACATGTGGGACACCATCGCCTACCGGATTTGGGGCAACGAGAAGCTGATGCACAAGCTCATGGAGGCCAACCCGCAGCATCGCCACGTTGTGGTGTTCGCGTCCGGGGTGCGGCTGGCCGTCCCGGAACTTGAGGCCGAACTAACCCGGCAGGCCATGGACCCGCCATGGAAATGAGCGGCGTCAGCATCCCGACCCGGCAGGCGGTCTTGTCCCTGCTTTACGAGGGCAAGGACATCTCGGCCAACATCGCCCCGTTCGTCCTGTCGTTCTCATACACGGACGAGGCGCACGGCAAGGCCGACGATCTCCAGGTGACCCTGGAGGACCGGGAACACCTCTGGAAAGGCGACTGGTATCCGGACAAGGGGGCCAAGCTGGTGGCCTCCATCCGCTGCCTCGACTGGGACAAGCCGGGCAGTTCCCCCCTCGTCATGCGTTGCGGCACGTTTACCGTCGACGAGGTCGAGCTCTCCGGGGCCCCGGACACCGTGTCCATCAAGGCCGTGAGCGCGGCGGTCACCACCTCCCTGCGCCAGACGAAGAAAACCAAGGCCTGGGAGAACGCCTCGCTCAAGCAGGTGGCCCAGGACATGGCGGATCAAAACGGCCTGACGTTGCGGTACGACGGCCCGGATTTTCCATTTCAGCGCATGGATCAGCGCGAGACGTCCGACCTGGGGTTCATCAAGCGCATGGCCGAGCAGCGGGGCATGAACCTCAAGGTGGCCGAGGACAGCATCATTCTCATGAGCGGCAAGGCCGGGGACGCCCGGTCACCGGCCAAGACCCTGACCCGGGGCGAGAGCGCCATCAAGTCCTTCCGTTTCAAGGAAAAAACTGAGGGCGTGTACGGCGGGGGCGGGCAGGTGAATTTCGCCAACCCCGTGACCAAGGACACGAGCTCGTACGTCAAGGGCGGCTCCGGCCGGGGAGGGGACACGCACCGTGTGAATCGGCGTCTGGATCCTCTTGACGACGGGGTGGTCCTCGCCGAGGCCGAGGCACGCGGAAAAAACAAGCAGGAATTTGAGGGCAGCCTGACGCTGCTCGGCGATCCCGACCTGCGGGCGGCCATGAACGTCGGGGTGGCCGGGTTCGGCCGCTTCGACGGGACGTATGCCATCGAGACGGCCACCCACGCCTATGACCGGAGCTCCGGCTACACGACGGACCTCAAGCTCCGCAAGACCCTGGGGTACTGATGTTCTCGAATATCGAAGCCCGGCTGAACCGCCTCGAGGAGATGGTCCGCCACGTCGTTCGCGTTGGGATCGTGGTCTCCACGGACCCCGCCGCCGGAACGGTTCGGGTCCAGATCGGCGATGCCGACGGTCTGGTCACCCACAACCTGCCCGTGCTGCATCGGCAGACGTTGCGCAACAAAGACTACGCCATGCCCGACCCGGGCGAGCAGGTTTTGTGCGTGTTCCTACCGCTTGGAATCGAGCAGGGGTTCTGCCTCGGCTCGTTTTATTCCCGGGTAGACGGCACACCGGTCCAGGACCAGGACAAGCGCCACGTCACGTTCGCGGACAAGACCCTGCTCGAATACGACCGTAAAAACCATGAACTGCGGGCCAACGTACGCGGCGGCATTGAGACCTCGGCGCTCAAAAAGCTGGAGCGACACCGGGCCAACGAGAGCAACATCCTTTTCAAGGTCAAGCCGGACAAAATGATTCCGGACGAACCGCCCGGCATCCCGACTGCGGAGGATTGGCTGAAGGTCAAGGGGCAGGGCTATTTCGGCGTGGATGCCGAGCGCATGGTGTTCTTGAACGCGAAGTACATCGTGCTTCTCGGGCAACTCATACAAGGCCCGTGGGTGCCGGATCTGATCGACGACAAGGTGTTCAGCGATGAGGCCAGGGAGGAATAGCGATGGCGCTGGTGGGCAGCTTGGGCGACGTGGCGTTCGAGGTCGGCGATGACCGCATCATGACCTGGAACGACTGTGTCCGGGACACCACGATGAACTTCGCCCAGCATGACGTGATCGAGGGCAAGGCCAGGCTGCAGAAGCTGGGCATGGGCCTGGCAGAATTCTCCCTGGCCATCATCCTGGATGCCGGGTTCTGCACCCCGGAAATCGAGATGAAAAAGTTAGACGCAATGCAGCAAAGCGGAAAGGCTTTCCGGCTCATCCTTGGCGGCCGCATTTTTGGAAAATACGTGGTCGAGAAAAAGACCGAAAACCGGGCCAGGACAGACCCCAGGGGGCGACCCATGGTGGCATACGTGCAGTTGCAACTGAAGGAATACAACTGATGTACGAGGTTACCGCAGCGACGCAGCCGCCTATCGTCATCGGCGCCACGGGCATCGGCGAGATCCTGCAGAACGTGCGCACGATCCTGGCCACCATGTCGTGGTCCGTGCCGCTCGACCGGGCGTTCGCCGGGGGCGGGGATTTTTTGGACTCGCCGTCGCCGTTCGAGGCTCAGCGGCGCATGGCCGGGATCGTCGAGCAGGTCGAATCCTACGAGCCGCGGGTCAAGGTTACGGGGATCCGCTTCGAGAAGTTCACCGCGGCCGATCACATGGACGGCCTGCTGGCCCCGGTGCTCGAGTTCACGCTGCGGGAGGGTGTCACGCCATGACCTTGCCGGACATCATGTTTTGCCCCATTGACCCTGCCCAGGCCCAGTCCGACGTCATTGCGTCCTACGAGCGCATTACCGGGCTGACCCTGGCCCCGGGCGCGCCGGAACGGCTGTTCCTTGAGGCCGTGGCCGTGGTCCTGACCCAGCAGCGCTACCTGATCGACTGGACGGGCAAGCAAAACCTGCTCGCCTATGCGACAGGCGATTACCTCGACCACCTCGGGGCGTTCTATGCCTGCCCCCGGCTGGCCGCCACGGCCGCCACGGTCACCATGCGTTTCGCAACCGACGCCGTGAAGGATTTTGCGGTGCTTGTGCCTCAGGGGACACGGGTTACCCCGGACGGGAATCTGATTTTTGCGACCGGGGTGACCGCGATCATCCCGGTCGGATCGCTCTATGTGGACGTCCTGGCCACCTGCCAAACTCCCGGCCCGGACGGCTCGGGCTACGTGTCCGGGCAGATCGATCGCATGATCGACGTATTGGCCGGAGTCACGGATGCTGTCAACGTCTCGACCTCGTTCGGCGGGGCGGATGAAGAGGATGACGCCAGATACCGGGAGCGCATCCGGCTGGCCATTGAGGCTTTTTCGACCTGCGGCCCGGAAGGGGCCTACCTGTTTCACACGCTGACGGCATCGCCCACGATCATCGATGCTGCGGCCGTGTCCCACGAGCCCGGGCAGGTCACCGTCTATCCTCTGTGCTCCGGGGGGATGCTGCCGCCATCCGAGATCGTCGCGGCCGTGCATGGGGCCCTGGCCGGCCGGTCCGTCCGGCCCCTGACCGACATCGTCCAGGTGCGGCCGCCGGAGGAAGTGCCTTACATAGTGGCCGGGACATGGTTCCTGGACGAAGCGTCGTCATCCCGGGCTGCGTCCATCGCCTCGGCCGTCACCGCCGCCGTCACCGGCTATCTGGCCTGGCAGCGGGGGCGTCTGGGGCGGGACATCGACCCGTCCGAGCTCACGGCCAGGATCAAGGCCGCCGGGGTCAAGCGGGTGGAAATATCGGCGCCGGTCTATACGCGCCTGTCGGCCTGGCAGGTGGCCACGCCGGGCGATGTCGCCGTTGTCTTCGGAGGCATGGAAAGCGCATGAGCGGCGTTTCCCTGCAGACCCTGGCCCTGACGGACATCCTGCCGCCGTCCATTTCCTGGGATGCGACGATCCGGGCCCTGGCCGACAGCCTGGACCCTGTGCACCAGGACGTGACCGCCACGATCCCGGTCGAGATCATCTATGCCGCCCTGGCCGCGCTGCCCGAAGATATCCTCGACGTGGTGGCCTGGGGTTGCCACCTGGAGGGATACGACCTGCTGCGGACGCGCGAGGAGCGGCTGCACGTCATCAGCCGGTTTTACGACTACCACCGCTACAAGGGCACCACCTACGGCCTGTCGCTCTACCTGCGCACGTTCCTTTCCCGCGATCTCCTGGCCTGCTCGCCGCCGACGAAATCGTATTGCGGGGCCTCCCTGACCGCCGCCGAGCGGGTTGCCTGGGAGGCCCCGCATCCCGAGGTGCGCATCTATCCCTATCGCCACGCCGGGACGCGGCAGGGGGCGTTCGTCGGTGATTTCGCCGGGGACTGCTGGCCCGGCGTCTCGGACGCCATCCTGCGCATCGGCGAACGCGTGACCCTCTACGATCCGTTGACCGGCGAGGACACGTGGCTGGATTCGTTGGCCACTTGGCGCGACACCCAGGACAGGCTCGGCCTCGAGCGTGTGACCGTGCGCCTGCCCGGGCAGGCGGGCCGGTCACTTTTCGTGGGGCAATGCCTGTTCGGGGTCACGGCGGACACCGGGGCGGCAACGCGTATGTACGTGCTGGACCTGACCGTGGGCTACGCCGACGAAATCGAACGCCGTAGGCCGTTGTCCGTGCGCCCGTCGCTTACGCCCATGCGGATCGGGTGCGACCAGATCGCGGCCCCGGGCTCGGACGGCTACGGCATTTTCCTGGGGCACCGCTGGCCGGACGCCTACGACGCCCCGGCGCATCTGTTCATGTCCGGCCGGTTTCCGATGCGGTCTACCGCCGGGGATCGCCTCTACCGCCGCACCAAATTGTTCGACCCGGCCCGGGTGGTTTTCAACCGGCGCGAGACATCCACCTTTCTGGGCGCGGTCAAACTGGGGGCGCTGCGGCCGCACTACGCCGAGGCCGCCGTGGATATGCTGCGTCCGGCCCCGGCCAGGGCCCTGTTTTGCGGCCGCCACCTGGGCATGCGGCACACCTGCGACCTGGACGCCGGGGGCTGGATCGGCCGCATGCGCCGGATTGGCCGAATGTCTGTCAGACTCTCCGATCGCATCCTCGTTTCAACGGCAAATAGGCAACAGATCCAGGCCAGCGAGTCGCTGACCTGCGGCGCCGTCATCTGCGGCGAATATCGACCGGAAACCTTCTAGGGGGAAACATGGAAACGCTCGTCATCTTTCGGGACCGGCAGGAACTGCAGGCCGTCGACCTCAACAGCATCGGGGGGTTCGCCGACACGGCCCTGGCGCATATCGTGTCCGACGCCATCACGGCCGAGAGGCTTTTTGTAGGACTGGGCGTCACGCAGCATTCGGCCACGGAGATCGACGTCGCTGCCGGGCGCCTCTGGGACGGGGTGACCGGCAAACGGTTCGCCAAAAACGAGGCGGAGACCATCAGCCTGTTTTCGTATCTGCCCCTGGTTGACCAGAAATATCTGGTCGTGTCGGTCATCGGTCAGGACGTGGACACGACCCAGGAGCCGCGTGATTTCCTGGTTGACCTGTCGTCCGGCCAGACCGAGCCCCGTGCCGTGCTCATGCACACGGCCCGCCAGGTGGCCATCCTGATCACGGCCGGACTGGAATCGACCACGCCCCAGCGGCCCGACGCCCCGACCGGATACACGCCCATCGCCCATGTGCTCCTGGACGCATCCGGCATCCAGGCCATCGAACTGGCCGAAAACCGGCAGCTCATGCGGTTGTGGGACGTCTGGCAGCAAACCCTGGCGAATCTGGCCTGGATCAACGAGGCCACGCCCAAGCTGGCCAGCATCATGTCCGACCTGGCCAGCCTCGCGGTCCTGGCCAGGAGCAGCCAAACCACGGGGCTGGTGACGCAATTGGCGGCTGAGGTGGCCGTTTTGCGCGACAAATTGCAGCTTCCGGCCACCTACACCGAGTATGAGGCGGACCTGTTTTTCGACGCGTCCGAATCCGACGCCGCCAACCCGGACTATCACGCCCTGTGCCGTCTGGGCCTGCGGTTCCCGTGGGCGGGCGAGACCGAACAGCAACTGGCCCTGGCCAATCCCCTGGCCACCACCGTCAAGAACTGCAACGGATTGATCCTGCCCGCCTACACCGAAGTCGCCCGGCTCACGACATCGGGATACGCCGGGGAGCTGCTCTTGTCACAGTATCAGTACCAAAACGTGACGACGCGGCAATGCACCCGGACCAAGCAACGCATCGAATACAGCCCGACCCGGCAGTATTGGACGTCCGGGCTGTACGGGGGGGTTGTGGACAATGGTTCGGTCGTTGAAACCGTCTTTGAAGGGGAGCTGCCCGCCGGGGTGACCCTGGGCGACAGTTCCTACACCGAGAGCTGGACGGCTGGGAGCGCCTTGTTTTGGAATCTGATCCGTGAGCGAGACGTCACCATCCACACCTGGCAGGAAACCTATACCGTGGTGGACAGCCAGACCGAAAGCGTCAACGGCGCGATCACGGCCCAGACGTTCTTGAATTCTCAGGGGGGGTGGCTGAGCAAGATCGGCTTGACGTTCACCAAAAAGGCGGCCGACGGGGCGGTCACCATGTACCTGATGGACACCGTCAACGGCCTGCCGAACCATAACCGGGTGCTGGGAAAGGCCACGGTTGCCGCCGCCGCCATAAAAATCAAGCCTTCGGAAACGTTTTTCTCGTTCACGGAGCCCGTGTTCCTGGCAGCGGGGAGGCGGTACGCCATCGTGCTCGTGACCGCCGGAGCTCATGGCGTGGCTGTCGTCGAGGGATCAACATACGGCGCGGGCACCCTGTTTTACAGCACGGACGGGGAGTATTTCCAGGGAGATTTCCAAAAAGACCTCATGATGTCTCTGTATTACGCCAAATTCGCGAACCCCCGGACGGTCGTCGACCTGTCCCCCATCGACCTGTCCGGCGGCATCGCCGCGCTTTCCGTGTTGGCCGAATGCGTCCAGCCCGACGCCACGTCCCTGACCTACGAGTATAAACCTTCCGGGGCGAGCGCATGGACTCCGCTGACGGCCGGGACCGCCGACAACCTACTGGGGCTCCCCGCCCTGGTCTATCTGCGGGCCGTGTTTAACGGCTCGCAGGATCTGATGCCGGGGCTGGGTCTGTCCGGCAGCAAACTGAGGGCCCAGCGTCCCGCAACCTCGTTTCGACATATTTCGAGCCTGCGGACCCTGGCGACTGCCAAGAGCGAGATCCACGTCATCCTGCGCCTGGAATCCTGGGATGCCACGCGGCATACCTGCGACGTGGCGCTGCTCTCCGGCGGCAACGCCTACACCGGCGCGGTTACGGACGAGCACCTGGATGCCGAGACGATCCGTAGGACCGTGGTGTTCTCTCTTGACCCGGGCATTGCCGAATACAAAATCCGGATCGACGGCACGACCACCACGTCCATGCGTTGCTACAGTGTCGCGCAACGCATGGACGTGGCCATTTAAGAGGCCCGTCATGCTAGACCTGGAAAAATATACGTGGGTGGATGGCAAGACACCACTTTCGGCGGCCGAGCTGAATGCACGCTTCTTGGCTCTCGTCCGCCGTCTGCATGAGCTTGAGACCTTGTCCACCAGTTGGCAGGAGGACATGGCGGCAGAGCGACAGCAGAGGGCAGCCCTGATGGATGACGCACTCATGACGGCCGCTGAGAACGCTGCCATGGCATCCTCCGCCGCGACCGCCGCGACCACGAAAGCGTCCACCGCTACCACGAAGGCCACGGAAGCCGCCGCAAGCGCTGCCATGGCATCCTCCGCCGCCTCCACCGCTACCACGAAGGCGGCCACCGCTACCACGAAGGCCACGGAAGCCGCCGCGAGCGCGACCACGGCGGCCACAGCACACACGGCCGCCCAGACGGCCGCCGCAAGTGCCGCAGCATCAGCTGTGGCTGTGGCAGATTTTATCGGTGCCATCAACGATTTGGAATTGCCAACGATCCCGCCAGTGTTGTCTTTCCCGTTCGATCTGCTGGTGCGGCGGCTGCCCAGCTCTATCATGTTTTCTCGGGCCTCCAGTGCCTGGAGTTTGTCTGCGGCGGGGGCGCTTGTCGAGGCCGCCGCAGGTGTGCCGCGTTTTGATTACGATGCCAACGACGGCTCGCTCCGGGGGATACTGACCGAGCGGACGACGGTCCGCCTCAATACCGTCGCCGCCGCGCCCACGGCGGCCCAAAACGTCACGGTCACGGCCCAGGCTTATACGGTGTCGTTTTTCGGGACCGGCTCCATAGTGCTGTCCGGGGCCCACGCTGCGACGGTGGGCGGCGTGGGGCCCCTTCCGGCCCGGGCGAGCTACACATTCACGCCCACAGTTGGGACGTTGACCCTGACGCCATCCGGCGACGTGCGGCACCTGCAGGTGGAGGCCGGGGCATTCGCCACGTCCCCGATCTTGGGCGAGGGGTCCCAGGTGGCCCGGGCGGCGGATGTGTGCAACGTGCCTGTCTCCGCTATTGATTTCAATGTTGGCGAGGGGACGGTTTTTGTTGAGGCCATTACCGGTGGCGGTCCCCATACGAGCTACGAATACCTTGTCCGCATCGACGATGGTGGAAACAGTAATCAAATCAGGATAATGAGATATTTGGGAGCATTATCAGCCAGGGTCGAATACAATGGTACAAATCAGTGCATCCTAAACCTAGGCAACGTTGATAACAACACGTTAATAAGAATAGCGTTTTCATGGCGGTTAAACAATTTCAAGGCGGTTTTGAACGGCGGAGAGCCTGTATTGTCAACAAATGGAAATATTCCATTGACAACAATGATGAAAATCGGTCTGAATTTTAATGGGGCGATACGACAAGTTAATTATTTTGCGTGTGCCATAGCGGATAAACAACTGAAGGCCATGACCGTGTAAGGAGAGATCATGATCGATCTGTATCTGCATGCGCCGACAAAAGAGGCCCTGTCGTCCGCCCTGGCACCGTTGGGCCTGGATGTGGACGGTGATCTGATGGTTAGCCATCGGCATTCGCTGGTGGTGATCAGTGAGAGCGACATCGATGGGATCGTCGTGGCGATCCGCTGTCTGGACAACTCCCTGGCTGCGGAAATTCGTGGTGTCGGCGTATCCGAGGTCGAGCGCCCGGCAGCATTTTTCTGGGCGGGGGGTGGGCATGCGTAAAGCGCGCGAGTGGTTCCGTCGTGAATTACGATTGGCGTGGCCAGGGATAGACCCTGGGTCAACATCTGACACAGTGCAAACAACGTTTGTGCAGCTCGCTGACACGCATGTGCCTGTCAACGCGCAAACATTATACGTGACTGGATACGCCTCCCCAGGAGACGGCGGCGGGGCTCGGTGGCGCCGTGTCGGCCTCGAGCCGGACCACGAAGGCAAAGTGCAGTCTGCAGACGGCGCGTGGTGGTGCTATGACGAGCCAGTCGTCTATGTTGCGGCGTTTGGAGTGATGCACAATAACCGGGCCAATGCGGCCGCGAATACCCTTGCGCTCCAAAGAGCCGTCGACTACGGCGGTCAACAGAACGTTCCCGTTGATCTCGGTTCCAGGTCCATCTTCATCGACGCGACATTGCACATCAAGTACCCCGCCACCGTGTACGGACAGGGGAACGCCCTGTGGCGATGGTTGAACAACGGCGCAAACGAGGTGGCCCCGACGCAGATTGTTTTGATCGGCACAGGCCCAAAGACGTGGCGTGTGGAGGGCGTTTCGTCTATGCGCGGGTCGGGCGCGGTCTGGCCAAACCCGAGCAGCTGTCCGGCGACGGTGAATGACGCCGAATACAGCATGCAGACCCTAACCGACAGCAACGGCGTAGCCATCAGCCTGTCTGTCGGGATCCTGGTGTCCGGCCTGAACGCCTCGTTCGCCAATTTGACCGGATTTCGTGTTTTGCCGGACGGCGGTGGAGACGACGGCCTAGGATTGTATAATGACTATGCCAACGCCGACGAAAGCACACCGTGGGCCGCAAATTGGGATTATGGTATCGTTGTCGGTGGAGGCGTAAACGTCTCTGTACAGGACGTGCAATGTGTAGGCCATTTTCGCCGCAGTGGTATGATGATATGCACTATCGATTCTCCAGTGTATAGCAGCTTTATTAACCCCTTTCACCTGCATATTGAAGGGTGCAAATTTGAAGGATGGCGGGCGTTGGCTATGCGCGGGGCTGACAGTTACCGCATAACCGAAACAGACGGCGCGTCATATGTAAAAATTCCATATTCGGCCGACAATCCATTCCGCAGCTTGCGATCTGTACGATTCCTGACATCTGCATTCAGTGGGCCGCAGGGGACGTTTTCAGATGCGAGCGTGACGAATAGCGGGACGATGCTCCGGTTGTCCGGGTTTGACGAGGGTATCCCCGCAGGGGTAGCCGTCGGAGGATATATAAAGCCACCAGCCAGTGGTGGAGGCAGCAGCCACGTTGTTATTCGAGACACAGAGTTGCATCCAATACGGCACACGTCTGGCAGGCTGTGCAACGATGTAATGTTAGGTGATAAGGCGTTTCCGTCTCCAGCAGCTCTATTTGAATGTAGTGGGCAAGCATTTGTCGAGATCATGCTTGAAAATGTAAAATTTTTTACTGCTGACGAAGTTTTTTTCCATTTACATGAAGTTAGGACAATCGCATTCAATAAGTGCTGGTTCGAAGTAACAACATCAAAAACATGGCCCAGCGGCCATCAACTGGCCAGATGCATAGCCGCGCCAACGGTCAATACGAATCCTAATGTGCCAAATGGTTTTGCATCAGGATATACGAACAACGTTGTGATAGACACCATGAATTTCCAGTATCTGGGCACCATGGATATGCGCCCGTATTATCCACTGTTGTCAACTGCACCATTTGACAATGCATTAGATACTGGAATGTTCCGTCCGGGGTTTGGCAGTTGCAGGACGTACCACGCTGATCATAACGCCGTATGGGGCGCAGTCCTGCGCGCGCCGGTAGGTGGCAGGGCGGCGATCTGCGGTGGGACAGGGCACGACCCAACGTCTGGGAATTACGCTGCAAAACTGTGGTACAACGATGGGCCGCTAGGGGACAACCTCCAGCACAGCGTTGATCTAGCGCCAAGTCTGCATAACTCAAAAAATCTTGGGTCGATCCTGGCACAATATGCCACCGTGCATGCCGGTGTCGTGAATTCAAATACGCTGAACAGGCTGTATTTAGCTGCCAACGGTATATCTCTGTGGCAGGCATATACCGGCAGTTTTTCACCCACGGACGACGGGGTGAAGAGCGTCGGATCATCCAGCTTGAGGATATCCGCGTTGTACGCCGCATCAGGAACAATTATTACATCTGACGAAAAAGAAAAACAGGATATTTCGTCGTTGGATGAAACGGAACGGCTGGTCGCACAAGACATAAAAGCACTCATGAAAACGTTTAAATTTCGCGACGCTGTCAGCAAGAAGGGGGATGGTGCGCGTATACATGTTGGGGTGATTGCGCAAGATGTTGCGGCCGCGTTTATTGCTCGTGGGTTGGATCCTCGTCGGTATGCTCTGTTTTGTCACGACGAGTGGGAGTCGGATGATGCGGTAACTGATGAGCAGGGCAACGTTATCCAACCTGCGTGTCCGGCCGGAGCACGCTACGGCATCCGATATGACGAGTTATTATCTTTTGTTGTTTCGGCGCTATAGGGTGTGGCGACGCGGTTTATAGCGGAGCAGGCGGGGCGGATTGCGGCCGCCCCACTGGCCCGGTGCTGGAACACCGGTCCACGGCCGTAGCCGCTGCTCCCTCCCCTGGTGGACCATGGGTGCGAGGGAGGTAGCAGGCACAGGCGGAACTGTAAAGAAGCGGAGCATGCAGGAGATCAGGTGCGGGAATTGTAATCGTTTGCTGGCAAAAGGGGAGGCCCTGAACCTCTCCATCAAATGTCCCAAATGCGGGACGCTGAATCACGTGAGGGCCGCGAGCCCCAAGCGAGAGGGCCGGAGAGCTCCAGGCAAGGAGCTCTCGCATGAAGACCATTTTTGATCACGGGGAATTGCACCACGGTGATTCATTGACCGTGCTGCGAGGCCTGGCCGACGTATCATTCGACGCCATTCTGACCGATCCTCCTTATTCCAGCGGCGGCCTGCATGCCGGAGCGCGCCGAGCCGACCCTGCCAACAAGTATCAAAACACCGGGACGAAGAAGACATATCCGGCCATGCTGGGAGACCATAAAGACCAGCGGTCGTTTATTATGTGGGCCACATTGTGGCTTTCGGAATGCTGGCGGCTGGTTCCTCCGGGCGCCCCCGTGCTGGTGTTCAGCGACTGGCGGCAACTGCCTGCCATGACCGATGCGATCCAGGCCGCCGGATTCGAATGGCGGGGGGTAGTGGTCTGGCACAAGCCGTCCGCCCGGCCGATGCTCGGATCCTTCCGGCGCGATGCCGAATTTGTCGTGTATGCCGCCAAGCCGCCGGCGAAAACATTTTCGCGCCGTTGCCTGCCCGGGGTGTTCACCCACCGTGTGGTCGCATCGGAAAAGGTGCACCTGACCAGCAAGCCGGTGGAGTTGCTGGTCGAGCTTCTCGGGGTGACGCCCGATGGAGGGTGCATCCTGGATCCGTTCATCGGGGGCGGGGCTGTCCCTCTGGCCTGCCTGGAAACCGGCCGCCGGTTTTTCGGCGTGGAACTGTCGGCGGAGTATTATGCCCTGGCCGGGCAGCGGATCCGGGAACGGGAGCAGGCCAGGGGATTGCTGACGGTTCAGATGGCGATGGACAATCAGGAGTAAAACCAGATACCGAAACGGGAGTCGAATCGTGGGGGAGAATCCAGGAGTCGAATCGAGACGTCCCCATGGTACACGATTGGGGCAAATTTTGGGGCAAATTGATCAGGCCTTATTTATTTTCGTCATTTAAAATGTATGGTTGATGTTCTAATTCGACTCCCCCCGCCTCCACCAACCAAATTTTACCACCCGGCACACCGCCCGGGCAAAACAGCCGAATCCGAGAGGATTCGGCTGTTTGCGTTTGGGGGGCGGGATCAGGATGTAAACGACGTATCGTGTGTCTGCAGGAAGCCGGAGAGGCGTTTCAGGAACGCGGCCACATGGCTGTCGTCGATGACGCTACGCAAGGCCAAAGCGGAGCAGGTCGCCGTTTCCCTGCGGATTCGCGATGAGCCGGACTCCAATTCTCATCCGGATCGAATTCCGTGCCAGAAACGAGGTCTTCGAGGAAAACGCGCAAAGGCCGGATCGAAAGAACCAGCCTTTGCGCTCCCTGCGCGGGGACGGGAAACCTTTGCTTAGGGTTCCCGAATCTCGGAGATGCGCAGGGCGTCGCCGTCGGGAAGAACCCATATCTGGCCGGAATCGCCGACCATCACGCCCTGTTTGTTGACGAACACGTCCTCGGGCTTCAGGCTTTGCTCCAGAACGCTTTTCTTCAAGGCCTCGGTCATGATCTGGTCATAGTGCTGCACAAAGGCCGCCGCGCCGTCGAGCTCCACGTCCCGGCCCTTGATGACGACCATGAGGGGATAGGACACGAGCCCGGCCACGGCCTGCTTGTCCCCGGCGGCCACCGCCTTTTGCAACCGGGTGATGAAAAGCGGCACCTGGCCGGCGTCGTCGATGCCGACAAAGGAATAATCCTCCTGGGCCAGGCCTATGCCCGCCATGATCGCCAGACAGACCGCCATGGCCGCGCCGAGCGCCAGAAGGCGCAGTCCCGCGTCGCGTCGCGTGGGGCGGCTCGTGGAGGATATTTCCGGCCGGATGCTTTCCGGGGTGGACGTTCTCATCGCTGGCTCCATTTGTCTGCGACGTTGTCGCGCGTATGCCCGACCCCGGTGAGGCGGCCTCCGGGCCTTCTGCACGTCCGTCGACGCATGGCGACCATGCCCTGCCTGTCGTGCGGGCCCGCCGGCCTACTGCACATCCGCGCACATGGCCTTGATGAGCTCCACGCGCATTTCCCTGGGTTGGGGCGCGCCGTTGAACTCCAGGGCGTTCATGTCGAACTTGCCCTGCCTGGGATCGATGGTGAACTGCAACTGGGCCGTCACGTCTCTCCCTTTGAAATTCATGGTGCCGTAAACGTTGACGATATAGTCGCCCTGGTCGGACCAGCCCGATTCCCATTGGGCGTCGGGGAAATAGTTGTCGATGAGCCGCCAGACGTAATAGTTCTTGCAGGCTTTGAAGGACTGATTGCGCAGCCATTCGACCTCGTCGGAATACGCGAAACAGGCGCTCGATGTGCCGACAACCAACAAACAGGCAACCACCAGGGATCGTAAAAACATGCGACGTTCCTCCTTCATGCGTTGATTCGGCAATATGTCATCAGAGACATCGTGAACCAGCGATCTCGGCGGCGGACCGCCCTTCCGGATGCCGGGTCCGGTTCAGGCGCCATGCCGCTATTCCCGCTCATGCACGGTATATTCGAGCAGGATGTAGCGCCCTTGCTCTCCATCCGTCTTCCGGACGATGCCGGTGAACGTTTCCTGGGGGGGAATGATTTCGCCGGCCTTTTCCCAGTCCGCCGGGGTGCCATGGGGGTCGATGTCCCCCCCGGGCCCCGTGGCGTAGATGGTTCCCTTGGCCAGATACGTTCCGTCGTCGCGCTTTTGCAGGGAATCGACCTGGGCGAAGACGTAGGCCTCGCCGCTGGCCATGGATTCCACATAGCTCGGCTTGAGATGTTTCTTGATGGTTTGCCCGAGGTATTTCTCCGTGGCCTTGTCGATGGCGCTGGCGGGAATGATGATGTCGTTGCCGTCATTGGTCGTCTGGAACGAGTCGGCGGCGTTGATGATGCAGTGCCAGGTGGCGAAATACAGCAGCGTATCGTCGGAAAGCGGCCCCTGGGGGAAGCTTTTCATGTTCACTTCGGCAAAATTGCTGAAAAAGGTGTCGAGCTTCTTTTTTTCGTCACCGCGCAGGGGGACGTCCGTCTGGGCCAAGGCCAGGCACGGAAGCAGGACGGCGAGCAGGCAAAACGCGATCATTTTTTTCATGGATGCTCCAGTGACGGATTTCCCCTCTGTTCCCCGATGTGGGAACCAGACGTCCCCCAAAGGACGTTTTTAGCCTATACGGGGCGTGGGGAATGGTGTCTGTCCGGGTTTTTCCGGACAATCGTCACCTGGAAGCGGAAAACCGCTGGCAGAGAGGAGCGCGGAAGGGGCGTTGCCGTGGGGCGCGGGGGCTGCCCCGGCGAAGGATGGCTCAGTTCGGCTTGTAGTCGCGGATGGCGTATTTGCGCAGGGACTTCATGCCGTCCAGGTTGAGTTTGATCAGGATCCGGGCGCAGTAGCTCTCCACGGTGCGCCCGCTGACCCCCAGGGCGGCGGCGATGTCGGCGTTGGCCTCGCCCTTGCCCAGGAGATCCAAGGTCTGCCGTTCCCGTTCGCTCAGGGATGCGGTGCGGGCGGCTGCCTGGTCCTGCTCCCGGGCCGCTTCCAGGGCGGCGGCGATGCGGGGACTGACGTAGCGCTCTCCGGCCAGGGTCCGGCGCACGGCATCCACCAGAACGGCCGAGGTCTCCCGCTTGGTGACGTAGCTCGCGGCCCCGCGCAGAAACGCCCGGCGCACGGTCTCGGCATCCTCGTGCATGGAATAGACCAAAACCGGGATCTTCCGGGCGCGCAGATCCGGAATCAGGTCCAGGCCGCTTTCCTCGCACAGCGTCAGGTCCACCAGGGCGATGTCCGCGGCGCTGACGTCGATGTTGGCCAGCAGTTCGGCCCGGCTTCCGGCTTCGCCGCAGACCACGAAGCGTTCCTGGAGCAGACGCAGGGTCAGTCCTTCGCGTACGGCCGGATGGTCGTCGGCCAGAAAGACGCGGGCCCCGATGCGTGGTCCCTTGGTCATGGGTTCCTCCAGGAGTCCGTATCGTGTTCATTGGCGGGGCAGGGAATCGTGCAAACCACACGGACGCCGCCCCCGGGCGCGTTCTCGATGCACAACGCGGCCCCGATGATGCGTGCCCGGTGGGCCATGATGCCCAATCCCAGGCCGCCCGGGGAGTCCTCGACGCCGGACAGGCCCCGGCCGTCGTCGCACACGGTCAGGACAGCCGCCCGTCCGGACGGACAGGTCAGCGAAATGAGGATGCGCGAGGCCCGGGAATGCTTCACGGCATTGGTCACGGCCTCCTGGGCGATGCGGTACATCTGGGCCAGATGCGGGTTGCGGCAGGACTCGCAGGGCAGTTCCCGGTGAAATTCCATGGGGATGGCGCTCGATTCGGTCAGCCGCCGGATCATGTTCCGGAAAGACGGCCCGACCCCCACGGAATCGTGTTCCAGGGGCCACAGTCCCCGTGAGAGGTCGTAGGCATGATCCACCAGGCCGTCCAAAAGTCCTGACAGGCGGGCCAACTCTCCGCTCCCGGCGTCCGGGCCGGAAAAGGAGGGGGCCAGAACGTCGCAATGCAGCCGGGCGGCGGTCAGTTCCTGGCACAGGCCGTCGTGCAGCTCCAGGCTGATGCGGCGTCGCTCCTCCTCGCTGATGGTGACGATCTCCCGCTCAAGCCGGGTACGCTCGGCCATCTCGGTTTCCAGGCTTAGGTTCTTCTCCTCCAGGGCGGCGGAAAGGCGTTCTTCCTCCGTAAAGGCCCGGGAAAGGCGGCGGGACAAGGCAAAGGCCTGGCACAGGCAGAATGCCAGCATTCCTTCCGGGATGTGCGGCGTGGAGGCGAGCAGCTTCATGTCGGTCAGCATGTCGTTTATGCCGATAAGCCCCAGCACGCAGAATCCGGCAAAAAGAAAGCCCGCTTCGTCCCGTCCCCGCCGCCAGGCCGTGTACAGCCGGTGGAGGCAATAGACGATGAGCAGTCCGGAGATGAGGTAGTACAGGGGGAGGGTTTCGGCCAATGTCAAACCGGAGGCAAAGACCGCCACGGCCACGAAGGCGGCGCAGACCGCGATGCAGACATATTGCAGACGCAGGGAAAACTCCGCCGGATACAGGGACCGGAAAAAGGCGAATCCCACCGGAATGGAGATGAAAAAGCAGGACAAGGCGATCTGGTCCAGAAGGCGGGCGGTGATGCCGGGGAAAAAAAGGCGAAGCGTCCAACCGCTGGTGTCCGAGGCGGCGTAGTTTCCCATCCAGGAGAAGCAGTACAGGGCGAAATACAGGGGCGAGACGTTTTTGGGACGGAAAAAATACAGGGCCGCATGGTACAGCCCCATGACGAAAAAGGAGCCCACGAAAAACATGGCCGCCCCCAGGGAGCGATCCTTCCAGGTCTGGAGGGTTTCCAAGGGGCCCAGCCATACCGGCGCGAGGAGCCCCCCGTCGCGGTAATGGAAGTTGGACACCTGCAGGATGATTTCCAAAGGGCGACCCGGGTTGGCGAAAGGGATCAGGCGCTTCGACGGTTCCGGGATCTCCCGGGCGGCGTCTTGTCCCACCGTGCCGCTTTGGGCCGCCAGGGAACCGTCAATCCACAGGCGATAGGCCGCATTGATGTTGAACACAGACAGGACCGGGCTCGACGTGCCGGAAATCGGGCCCACGCGCAGCCGCAGGGTGGCGAATCCGGCGTCGGTTCCCATGGCCTTGCCATCGGCATGGTCACGGTTCCAGGGGGCGGGCAGGGTGTACCACCGGGCCTGGGCTGGGCGGCCAGGCTCCAGGAAGTCCCGGGGACCGAGCAACTGCCGCGGATAAAACTCCCATTCGCCATCCAGGCGCAGAGGGCCACTCGCCGCCATGTCCCATCCCGATACGTCCAACACGCCCTGGATCGCCCGGGGCATGGCCTGGTGTTGTGCATCCGGCTCGAGTGCGCACGCGGCCAAAAAAAGGGTCGCGGCCAGGATGAGTCCCACACCGCGCAGAGGGGAAGGTGATCGGCGCACAGCGCCTTCGCCGGACACGGCAGGAGGGCGGCACCCTTGCGGATATGAAAGTCCGTTGCTACATTTTTTCGTGGGCGTGGCGCCGAAAAGAACGCCTCGTCCGGGAAACGGGGAGAAACAATCGCTGGGGCGAACCGGATACGGGAAAATGCGAGGGGAAAAAAACGTCATGGGCATCCGGTACGGTCTCATGCATCATAAAAAAGAAAAAAGAGGCGCATGCCATGAAGAAATATATCCGGACAGGGGTGAAGGCAACTGTTTTCTTAGCCATTATTGCCGTTGCGGTGTGGTATGGTATGGTTATGTTGCTTGTCTACAGGGCGGACTGATGTCCATGTGGCTCTTCAAATAAAGAACTCATACAATACCGACGTCCGTCAACCTCTTCCCGGTTTTCGGTGCACCGCCATGTCTGGGATCTTGCATATGGATACCGGACAGTCTTGCGCGGCCTTCGTTCCGGTTGACGCCGCTACGCCATCTCCCGCCAGGGGGCTGATTTTTTTTCGTTTCTCGGTGATGCGACGGAAAGCCATGCCGGGGAAACCCCTTACAGACACGGCCATCGGCACCCCGTATGAAGCAGCCGCGTCTCCCGGGGCGGCGCGCCGTTGCGTTTCCGCGTATACCCTCAGACCGACAAGGATGTGCGCCATGAACATCGTTCGCTGCTTCCTGGTATTTCTCCTTCTGCTGGGGGTGCCGGGACAGGCCATGTGCCGGGACACCTTCCCCCTGGTTGTCAACGGCACAACCCTGGACATCGGGGCCGCTTTGGAGAGGGCCACCCTGGAAACGGCGCTGAGGTCGGCCCTGCCGTCCGAGGAGCCGAGCCTGTCCACCCCCGAACGACTGCAATACGATTTTCAGGCCGTCCCGGACCAGGGGCCGGTCACCCTGGCCTTCGACTTCGGCGCCAAGGGCCGCTTCGAGGGGCTCGGCATCGACGGGTATGCCAGGGAGAGCAATCCCGTGGCCGCCGGGCTGGCCTCCTGGCTCACGGCCACCGTGGGCAAGGGGCTCAGGAAAGGCCGCGACATGACCTGGAAGTACGCCGGATTCGAGTTCCTGCTGACCGAAACGACGGATGCCGGGGAAGACTCCATGTATGGCATGTTCATCACCCGGACGGCCCCCTAGGGTCACGTCCCTTGAAAAATACGAGAGTATTTTTTAAGAAAAATCAATGGTTTTATTTTGTTACCTACGAAACGCCATATGCGTTTTTCGTTGACGCGACACGAGGGCCTTGTCCCGGCACGCCCCGAATCGTTCCGGAAAGCGGCATGGCCCAGACGTCTTTCCGTAGCCCGCCCATCGGCATGGGATGCGTCAGCAACACGGGGAGTGGTCCCTGAGAAGTGGGGCGAGGGCACGTTCGGCGGGGTATCCGCAACCATATGAACCGAAGGAGCGTTGTCATGGAAAAGTGGTGTCTGGCGGCCGGGGTGGCCGTGATCGTGCTCGGGCTGTCCGGCGTGTGTTTCGCCAAGGGCGTGGAGGGACGCTGGACCTACACCGAACCCGGCTATGAGGGGACCATGACCATTGCCCAAATGGGACCGGGTTTTGTCTTCAAGTTCAAGACCAAAAGCAAGAGCAATGGCCAGATGTGCGATTTCGAGACCTACGAGACCCCCATGGACCAGGGCGGCGGCCGCGAGGACGACGATTATCCGGCCAAGGGCGGCACCGAGGACGACGGCATCAAATTCACCATCGCCTTTGCGGGCGACACGGCCACCGTGGATGTGGAGTCCAAGGGCAGCGAGTGCGGCATGTCCGGCTATTTCGGAGGCACGTACCGCAAGGCGAAGTGACGCGTTCTCTCGGACACCGCCCCGCCTGACCCGCCCGGGGCGGGATGGGGCCACGAATAAGGGCCTGCGGCCGTTTTGACCGCAGGCCCTTTTTGGCGCCTGGCTCCGTGCCGTTGCCGGGCTTGAAGCCGGTGATGTCCGGCCTGAATCAACCGCGGGGCGAGAGTCCGGCCTTCTCCCCTGTCAGAAACTCGTAGGCCTCGATGTACTTGGAGCGGGTGCGCTGGATGACCTCTTCGGGCATGTGCGGCGCGGGCGGCTTTTTGTTGAAGCCGATGTCCGTCAGCCAGTCGCGCACGTACTGCTTGTCGAAGCTGGGTTGGCCGCGTCCGGGCCGGTATCCGGCGGCGGGCCAGAAGCGCGAGGAGTCGGGGGTCAGCACCTCGTCGATGAGCAGCAGCCCGTCGTCGCTTAGGCCGAACTCGAACTTGGTGTCCGCGATGAGGATGCCGCGCTGCCGGGCGTGGTCCCGGGCGGCGGAATACAGGGCGATGGAGATGTCCTGGACCATGGTGAAGACCTCGACGCCGACGAGATCCTTGGCCTTGGCCAGGGTGATGTTCTCGTCATGGCTGCCCAGTTCCGCCTTGGTGGACGGCGTGAAGATCGGCTCGGCCAGCATCTCCGATTCCGCAAGGCCCGCAGGCAGGGCGTGGCCGCAGACCGAGCCCGTGGCCTGGTAGTCCTTCCAGCCGGACCCGGTGATGTAGCCGCGCACGATGCACTCGATGGGCAGGGGCTTGGCCTTCTTGACCACCACGGCCCGGCCGCGCAACATGTCGGCATGGGGGGCCAGGGGGGCGGGAAAATCGGCGGGGTCCGTGGCCAGCAGATGGTTTTTGACCATCCCGGCAAAGCGGTTCATCCAGAAAATGGTGATTTTATTGAGGATGATGCCCTTGTGGGGAATGGGGTCGGGCAGGATCACGTCGAAGGCCGAGAGCCGGTCCGTGGTCACGATCAAAAGCGTGTCCGGAGACAGCTCGTAGATGTCGCGGACCTTGCCCCGGGAGGCCAGGGGATATTCCTTGATGTCGGTGGCGGTGACCACGTTCATGGCGCGTCGTCCTTGGGGGTTGGATGTTTATTTGCCCAGGCGGCATTCCACGGACCTGGCATGGGCCTCCAGGCCCTCGAGGCGGGCCAGCCGGGCGATCTTGGCCCCGTGCTCGCAGACGAAGGACGGGGAGGCGGCGATGAGGCTCGATTCCTTGCAAAAAGCGGCCACGGACAGGCCCGAGGAGAACCGGGCCGTGCCCATGGTGGGCAGCACGTGGTTGGGACCGGCAAAGTAGTCGCCCACGGGCTCCGCCGACATGTGGCCCATAAAGACGGCCCCGGCGTGGCGGATTTTTCCGAGCAGGGCGAAGGGGTCGGCCACGGCCAGTTCCAGATGCTCCGGGGCCATGCGGTTGACCAGGGCCGCGCCCGTATCCAGGTCGCCCACGGCGGCCACGGCCCCGAAGTCGGCCAGGGACCGGGCGGCGATGTCGCTGCGGGGCAGGGCCTCGAGCTGCCGTTTCAGGGCCTTGCGCACGGCCTGGGCCATCCCCTCTCCGGCCGTCAGGCACACCGAGGCGGCCAGGGGGTCGTGCTCGGCCTGGGACAGCATGTCCGCGGCCAGCCATTCGGGATTGGCCGTGTCGTCGGCCAGGATCACGATCTCGCTGGGCCCGGCGATCATGTCGATGCCCACCGTGCCCACGAGCAGCCGTTTGGCTGTGGTCACGTAGATGTTGCCGGGCCCGGCCAGGACGTCGGCCGGGGCGATGGTTGCGGTGCCGTGGGCCAGGGCGGCGATGGCCCAGGCGCTGCCCACGCGGTGGATCTCGGTCAGCCCCAAAACATGCGCGGCGGCCAGGATGTACGGATTAAGCGAGCCGTCCTTTCGGGGCGGCGAGACCACGGCGATGCGCGGCACCCCGGCCGCCTGGGCCGGGATGGCGTTCATGAGCAGGCTTGAGATAAGCGGCGTTTCGCCGCCGACGCCGCCCGGGACGTAGAGCCCGGCGCTGTCCACCGGGGTGACCATGCGGCCGAGCAGTGTCCCGTCGGGCCGGGTGGTCCACCAGGAGCGCTGCACCTGGGCCTCGTGAAAACGCCGGATGTTGTCCGCCGCCTCGGCGATGATGGCCAGATCGTCGGCGGGAACGGCCCCGGCCGCCGCCGCTATCTCTTCCTGGGGCACCCGGATCATCGTTTCCGTGAAGTCCGGGCAATCGAACCGCCGGGTGTAGTCCGCAAGCGCGGCATCGCCGCGTGCGGCCACGTCGGCCAGGATGGCGGCGGTGCGTTCGGCGATTTCGCCGTGGGGCGGCTCCCTGCGGGCGGCCAGGCGATCCAGCATCGGCGCGAACGCGTCCGGCCCGTTGCACACGAAAAATGGACAGGGCATTTCGACCTCAATTTGGCTGTTGTTGCTCTTTGCGCGGGCTTTTTTACCCGCATCATCCCGGAAAGTCGAGTGAAGGGGCCTTGGGCGGCCCCGCCGCGCATCATGCCTCGGGCACGTTCCACACGGGCGGCTCGTCGGATATCTCGCCCCGGGCCAGGCGTCCGGCCAGCTCCAGTTGCCGTTCGCGGCTGGTGGCCACGCCGTCCACGGCGGCGGCGGTGACGGCGCGCAGGATGCGGCCGTAGCGGGGGCCTGGGTCCACGCCCATGAGTTGCAAGTCCTCGCCGCTGATTTCGAGCTGGGTGTCGCGCAGCTTGGTCAGGTACAGGGAGATGTGTTTCTGGATGGATTCCTTGGGGTTGCGGGCCATGAGGTAGAGCAGGCCCTCCAGGGGGAGGCCGTTTAAGAGGAAGTACAATTCGCTGACGGGGAGTTTCAGGTATTCCCAGTTGTAGAGGCGGTGGGCGGTCTTGCGCACGGCGTGGCGCAGGCTGCTTGTTTCCGCCTGCATTTTTTTGGTGAACCCCAGTCGTTTGGCGATGATTTCGAACTGTTCGTCGTCCAGGCCCGAGCACAGGGCCAGGAAAAAGACCAGCCAGACCTTCGGGGTCTCTTCCATGTACAGGAGGCGGTACCACTTGATGACGTTGTCCGTGGCCACGAGCAGGTTTTCTTTTGCGGCATCCAGGGCCAGCAGGGGGTGGATGGCCGTCAGGAGCCTGTACTGCTGCATGCGGCGCAGGCAGGACAGGGGGTTTTCCTCGCCGAGGATCAGGGTGATCTCGTGGAACAGGCGGGCGCCGGAGAGCTTGTGGAAGAAGTTGTGCTGCAGGGCGTTTTTGATGAGCCGTTCGGTCTGGGCCCCGATGCGGAAACCGTAGCGTTCGCTGAAGCGGATGGCCCGCAGGATGCGGGTGGGGTCTTCCACGAAGCTGAGAGAATGCAGCACGCGTACCACGCGGTCCTTGATGTCGCGCTGGGCTCCGAAAAAATCCGCCAGTTCCCCGAAGCGCTCGGGGTTGATGTGCACGGCCAGGGCGTTGATGGTGAAGTCGCGGCGGTAGAGGTCCATCTTGATGGAAGACAGCTCCACCGTGGGCAGGGCGGCCGGGTATTCGTAATATTCCAGTCGGGCCGTGGCCACGTCGATGCGGCGGCCGCCCGGGAGGACCACCACGGCGGTCTTGAACTTGGGGTGCGACTTGGTCCGGCCTCCCAGGGCGGCGACCAGGGCCTCGGCAAAGGCGATGCCGTCGCCCTCGACGACGAGATCCACGTCGAAGTTGGGCTGATGCAGGAGCAGGTCGCGCACGAAGCCGCCCACCACATAGACGGCCACGCCCTTGTCGCGGCCGAGCTCGCCGATTGTGACAAGCAGGGAGAGAAGATCCTTGGGCAGCCTCTCGCGCAAAAGCGCGGCGATGTTCCGTTCCCGTTTGCGTTCGGGCAGAAGCGATTCCGGGATGCGGGCCGGTTCCTGGACCAGGGTGTTGACCAGGTCGGTGCGGGTGACCACGCCAACCAGCTCTCCGTTTTCCACCACCGGGGCCAGGCGTTGCCGCCGTCCCAGGATGATCTCCATGAGCGGGTAGAGATCCGTGTCCGGCGAGACCGTGGCCGGGTCGCGGATCATGTATTCGTCCACGGCGAATTCGCCCAGGCCGTGCTTGACGGCCTTGTCCATGATGTCGTGCTCCAGAACCCCGATGCAGGTTTTGGTGCCCGGTTTGACCACGGGCAGGGCTTTGAGGCCGTAGCGGGTCATGATCTCGGCGGCCTGGGCGATGCGTTCGTCCTCGGCCACGCTGATGGCCGGGCGGCTCATGAGCTGACGGATGCGGATCTGGGGATTGATCTGGGAATAGAGCAGGGCGAAGAGCTCTTCCTTGACCTGGGTCAGGGTCTTGTTCTTGATCGAGGCCGAGGCCGCGTAGGCGTGGCCGCCGCCGCCAAGGGAGGCGCAGATGCGGCCCACGTCCACGTCGGGGCTGCGGGAGCGGGCCACCAGATGCACCCGGTCGTTCATCATGCCCAGGGCGAAGATGACCCGGATGTTCTCCATGTCCAGGAACTTGTGGACCAAAAGCGCGAAATCCCCCACGTAGCGCTCGCAAAAGGCCTCGGCCACCACCACCTCCACGCCGTTGATGTCGTGGGTTGTAGCGGATTCGATGAGCCCGCTCATGATGGTGATCTGTTCGCTGCTCAGTTCCCGGGTCATGAGGTCGGCGATGACGTTGAGGTCCATGCCCGAGGCCCGCAGCCAGGCCGCGGCCGCCAGGTCGTGCTCGGTGGTGGAGTTGAAGGTGAACGAGCCCGTGTCCTCGTAGATGCCAAGGCCCATGATGGTGGCCTCGTCCGGGGTCACGGTGAGATGGCGGTCCCGTATCTCCTTGACCAGGATGCCCGCCGTGGAGCCCCAGGGCCTGACCAGGGAGACGGCCGGGACCACGTCGTCGTCGGAGTCGGGGTGGTGGTCGTAGCAGTGGATGATCAGGCCAGGATTGTCGAAAAGCGGGGCCACATGGGGCACCCGGTTTTTCTGGCGGGTATCCACCATGACCAGTGTGGTCACGTGGCTTGGGTCGATGTCTTTGAAATTTTTGAAATTGTAAAGGTATGTGGCGCTTTGGATGAAGAAATGGCGCAGATTTTTTTCCTGGCTGCCGGGAAAGATGAGGACCGCGCCGGGATAGAGCTTGCCGGCGGCCACGATGGCCGCCAGGCAGTCGAAATCGGCGTTGGTGTGGCCGGTGATGACCACGGTTGGGGCCGGGATGTTCGCGGGCATGGATTTTTCGGTGGTGGCGTTCATTTTTCGACTTTCAGCCGGGAGCGGGGATGGTAGGCCTCGTGGACCGCCAAGAGCCGCTTGGCCTGGACATGGGTGTAGATTTCCGTGGCGCTGATGTCCGCATGGCCGAGTAGGATCTGCACCGTGCGCAGGTCCGCGCCGCCTTCCAGAAGGTGGGTGGCGAAGGAGTGGCGCAGGCTGTGGGGGCTTATGGTCTTGGTGATGCCCGCCTGGAGGGCGTAGCGCTTGATGAGCTTCCAGACCCCCTGGCGGGTCAGGCCCCGGCCCGAGCGGTTGAGGAAAAAAAAGTGCTCCACGGGCCTGAAGGCCCCGCGTATGCTTTGCAGGTAGCGGATGCAGATGTCCTGGGCCAGGTAATGGATGGGCACCAGGCGTTCCTTGGAGCCCTTGCCGAAGATTTTCAGAAGCCCGGTCTGGGCGTCGAAGTCCAGGGGCGTCAGGGTCACCAGCTCCGAGACCCGCAGCCCGGCGGCGTAGAGCAGTTCGAGCATGGCCTTGTCCCGGAAGCCCAGGGGGGTGTCCACGTCCGGGGCGGCCAGCAGGCCGGCCACCTCCTGCGTGGTCAACACGTCGGGCAGCATGCGCGGCAGCTTGGGGCTCTCCACCAGGGCGGCCGGGCTTTCGGCCAGCAGGCCCTCGTCCACGGCGAAGGCGAAAAAGCCGCGCAGGGCCGAGAGATGCCGGGCCATGGACCGGCTGGACAGGCCGCGTTGGCGCAGATGCAGCAGATAGAGGAAGATCGTCTCGTCGGTGACGGCCTCGATGTCGCCGCCGCGTTCGGCCAGAAACCGCTCAAAAAAATCCAGGTCGAGGGAATAGGCGGCCAGGCTGTTTTCGGACAGGCCCTTCACGACCAGGAGATGCTCCATGTAGCGATCCACCATGGGGTGGACGGCGGCGTTTTCGCGCCGGGACGGGGGAGGGGTGGGCGGCCTTTTCATTGACACGGGACGCCACCTCTTTTTATGAACCCACACCGCGCCGTGCGCTGCCTGTTTTTCCGGCGGCGGGGCGCGACATCCCGCTGGAAAGGAGCGACCGCATGACCCAGTTTCGACTCGCCGAACGCGTGGCCAAACTTCCCCCCTATCTTTTCGCTGAGATCGACCGGCTCAAGGCGGAAGTCAAAAGCCAGGGCGTGGACATCATCTCCCTGGGCATCGGCGATCCGGACCTGCCCACCCCGGATTTCATTATCGAGGCCCTGCACGCCTCGGCCAAAAAGCCGGAAAATCATCAATATCCCTCGTATACGGGCCTGTTGTCCTTCCGCAAGGCCGTGGCCGACTGGTACAAGGCCCGCTTCGGCGTGGATCTGGACCCGGACAACGAGGTGGTGAGCCTCATCGGATCCAAGGAGGGCATCGCCCATTTTCCCCTGGCCTTCATCGATCCCGGGGATCTGGCGCTTATCGCCTCGCCCAACTATCCGGTCTATCCGGTGGCCACGGGATTCGCCGGAGGGGAGTCGCTGATTCTGCCCCTGACCCCGGACAACGACTTCCTGCCCGACCTGGATGCCGTCTCCGAGGCCGACTGGGACCGGGCCAAGGTCATCTTCGTCAACTATCCGAACAATCCCACCGGGGCCACGGCTCCCCGCGAGTTCTACGAGAAGCTGGTGAAAAAGGCCAGGGAAACCGGGACGATCCTCGTTTCCGACGCGGCCTACACCGAGATGTACTATGACCAGGCCAAAAAGCCCCTGTCCATCTTCGAGATACCGGGGGCCAAGGACGTGGCCATCGAGTTCCACAGCCTGTCCAAGACCTACAACATGACCGGCTGGCGCATCGGCATGGCCGTGGGCAATGAAAGTCTGGTCAAAGGCCTTGGAAAAATCAAGGAGAACGTGGATTCGGGCATCTTCCAGGCCGTACAGGAGGCCGGGGTGGCCGCCCTGACCCAGGGCGAACCCTATGCCGCCTCCTTCCGGGCCATCTACAAGGAACGGCGGGACATCGCCGTGCCCGCCCTGCGCCGGATGGGGCTCGACTGCCGCATCCCCGAGGCCTCCTTCTATCTGTGGTGCCGCGTCCCGGCGGGCGAGACCTCGGCCGGGTTCGTGTCCCGGGTGCTCAAGAACACCGGCGTGGTGCTGACCCCGGGCAACGGCTTCGGCGCGCCCGGCGAGGGTTTTTTCCGCATCGCCCTGACCGTCGGCAAAGAGCGCCTGGAGGAGGCCCTGTCACGGATCGCCACACTGTAACCGCCTATGTGGGCCTCGGGGCCAACCTGGGCGATGCCCGGGCCGCCCTGGACGAAGCCCTGCGCCGACTGGGGGAACTGCCGGACGTGCACGTGGCGGCGGTTTCCCCGTGCTATGTCACCGAACCCCAGGACAAGGCCGACCAGCCCTGGTTCCACAACCGGGTGGCGGCCCTTGCCCTCGGTCCCGCCTGGACCCCGGAAACCCTCCTTGACGCCCTCAAAGACGTGGAGACGGCCATGGGCCGCCCTCCGGAAGGCCTCCGGGAGCGGTTCGGGCCCCGGCCCATCGATCTGGATCTGCTGCTTTTCGGGTCGCAGTGCCGCAACACGGACGTGTTGACCCTGCCCCATCCGCGCATGCGCCACCGGGCCTTCGTGCTGGTTCCACTCGGCGACATCGCCCCGGCCCTGGTCTTCCCGGACGGGGAGGGGATCGGCGCGGCGCTGGCGAAAATCCCTTTCAAAATCGAGGGGAATAGCATATTCCAGGGGCTGTGACGGGTCTTTTTTGAAACGAAAAGGAAGGCATTTTATGTATAGATGGCTCATCCTCATCGTGGCCGGATTCATCCTGTGGAAGCTTTTCACCGGCGACAAGAAGCGCAAAAAGGACCAGGAGAAAGAGGAAAAGGAAAACCTGGTGGTCACGGGGGAGATGGTCAAGGATCCCATGTGCGGGGCCTTCGTGTCCAAGGACGGCGATATCCGGGTGCGCGAGGGGGAGAAGGTGCATTATTTCTGCAGCTACGAATGCCGGGACAAATACGTGAAGATGCTCCAGGGCCAGACCGCCGAACCCGCCGCCGAGGTCGCGGAGGCCAAAAAGGACGCCTGACGTCATGCCTTTGCCACACGCCCCGGGCATATGCCGCATGGGAACCCGCAATGGCCCGCAATGCCCTGCAGGGACGTGCCGGAGCCTCACCGGCGGTCTGTGCGCCGGCCTCCTGAAACCGTGTAAGGACAGATCATGAAATTTTTCCTCGATACCGCCAACCTGGACGAGATCCGTCAGGCCCGGGCCTATGGGCTCATCGACGGGGTGACCACCAACCCGACCCTTTTTTCCCGCGAATCCGGAGAGTGGCGCTCCCTGGCCGAGGAAATCTGCCGGGAGACCCCCGGCCCCGTGAGCCTGGAGGTCATCGGGCAGACGGCGGCCGGGATGATCGCCGAGGCCAATGAACTGGTGAAGCTCGGCCCCAACGTGGTGGTCAAGATTCCCATGACCCTGGAGGGCATGGCCGCAGTCAAGGAACTGACCGCCCAGGCCATTGACACCAACGTGACCCTGGTCTTCCATCCCCTGCAGGCGCTTCTGGCGGCCAAGGCCGGAGCCACCTACGTCAGCCCCTTCGTGGGCCGCCTGGACGCCCTGTCGCAAAACGGCATGGAGGTGGTGGAGCAGATCGTGGCCATCTATAAAAACTACGAGTTCCGCACCCAGGTGCTGGTGGCCAGCGTGCGGCATCCCATGCACGTGCTGGAAGCCGCCCTGTGCGGCGCGGACGTGGCCACCATCCCGTTCGGGGTCATCCGGGAGTTGTCGCGCCATCCTTTGACGGACAAGGGGCTTGAGACCTTCATGAAGGACTGGGAAAAGGTCCGGAAGTAGCTGGTTTTCATCCCCGGCCAGGGAGGCTCCCTTCATTGGGCCGGTTGGGACGGGCTTGACCAGCCCGCCATGGCGACCTATACTGTTTTTTCTGACGTTGTCATCTTGATGCACGCATGTTCCACGGGCCAATCCGGAGACGGCCCTGGAGTCTCCGCCCGGCCGACCGGATTCGCCACAACCATGTATTCCATTCTCCGACCCAAGGGAGCCGCAGCCGGATGAACCCCGTCGTTCCCCTTCTTTTGTCCCTCCAGATCGTGTTTTGCGGGGACAGCCTCACCAGGGGCTTCGAGCATTACAAGATTTTCGACGGCCAGGAACGCGTCTACGTTCAGGGCATCGACAGCTCCACCAGCGCCGACGTCCTCAGCCGCGTCGAACCCATCGCCCAGCGCAAGCCCCAGAAGATGTTCCTCATGATAGGGGTCAACGAGATCGGGGCCGGGCAGCGCATCGTGGAGAACTACGAAAAAACCATCCGTCGGGTGCAGGAAATCTCCCCCTATACCAAGATCTACGTGCAAAGCATCCTGCCCACCCGGGTGGCCCGCATCAACAACGACGACATCGTGGCCGTGAATCGCAAGCTTTCGGACATGTGCAAAAAGTTCAATACGTTCGTGAAGTACCTGGATCTTTATCCGGCCTTTGTGGCCGATGACGGCAAGCTCGGCCCCAACTTCACCGAAGACGGCATCCACCTCACCCGAAACGCCTACTCCCTGTGGAAAAAACTGATCGTCAACCAGTTGTAAGGCCCCACCGGAGTCGTGGCCCACGGCCATGAGCTCCCGGTCCTTCCACTTCGATCCCGCGGCCTTTCCCGCTTCCCCGGGTGTCTACCTCATGAAGGGGACCCAGGGGAAAATCCTCTATGTGGGCAAGGCCAAAAGCCTGCGGACGCGGATTTCCTCCTATTTCCGGGCCGATCCGGGACATACCCCCAAGACCAGGGCCCTGGTGTCGCGCATTTTTTCCGTGGACGTGCTTCTGACGGCCACGGAGAAAGAGGCCCTGTTGCTCGAATCGAGCCTGATCAAGAAGCACCGGCCGCGCTACAACGTGGTGCTCAAGGACGACAAGCAGTACATCCTTTTCAAGCTCGACAAGAACGCCGCCTATCCGCGCCTGACGTTTACCCGCAAGGTGGAGCGCGACGGGTCCGCCTATTTCGGCCCCTTCACCTCGGCCGCCGCGGCCAGGCGCACCTGGAAGGAGATCGGGCGGGCCTTTCCCCTGCGCAAGTGTTCCGACAAGGCCCTGGCCAACCGGGTCAGGCCATGCCTTTTCCAGCATATCGGCCAGTGCCTGGCCCCGTGCATCAACGTGGTGCCCCGGGACGAATACATGGAACTGGTGCGCCGGGTGGAGGCCTTTTTGTCGGGGCGCTCGGGCGAACTGTTGCGCGGGCTTGAGCGGGAGATGCTGGCGGCCTCGGACAGCCTGGATTTCGAGCGGGCCGCCAAGCTGCGCGATCTCATCCGGGCGGTGAAAAAGACTGTGGAGGGACAGGCGGCGGTGTTGCCGGAACCGGTGGACCTGGACGTGCTGGGTCTGTCCGCCGGGCCGGGCCGGGCCGGGAAACCGGGGACGGGCGATGCCGGCGCCGGGGAGGACGTCCCCAGGGGCCTTGGGGCCAGCATCCTTTTCGTGCGCCAGGGTCGCCTCCTGGACAAGCGGGATTTCTATTGGCCGAACCTTGATCCCGCCGATGCGGCCGAGGCCGTGCGGGGTGTTCTGGGGCAGTTTTACCGTGCCGAGAGCTATGTGCCGCCGCGCATCCTCTTGCCCGAGGCGGCCGTTGCCGACGCGACCGCCACGGCCGAGGAGGACGGCGGCGGATGGGAGCTTGTGGCCGAGACCCTGGCCGATCTGCGCGGCGGGCCGGTCAGGCTTGCCGGGCCGCGCGGCAAAAACGAACGCAAGCTCATGGAACTGGCCGAGGTCAACGCGGCCCGGGCCTTTGCCGAACGGGGCCGCGAGGCGGATTTCGCGGCCATGTCCGCCCGGTTGGCCAAGGCCCTGCATCTGTCGGAACCGCCCCGGCGCATCGAGACCGTGGACGTTTCCCACCTCGGCGGCCAGGAGGTCCGGGTGGGCTGCGTGGTTTTCGAGGACGGAAGGCCCAAGAAATCCGATTACCGCCTGTACGCCTTTCCCGAGTTGCAGGGCTCCTCGGACGACTACCTTTCCCTGGCCAGTTTCGTGCCCAGGCGTCTGGCCTCGGGGCCACCGTTCCCCGACCTGTTGCTCATCGACGGCGGCAAGGGCCAGATTCGCGCCGTGGAGCGGGCCATGGAAGAGGCCGGGCAGGCCGGGTTGTTCCCCCTGGCCTCCATTGCCAAATCCGGCCGTAGCGCGGCGGACATGGAGGACCGGGTGTTTCTGCCGGGGCGCAAGAATCCCGTGAACCTGACCCCGGGCAGCCCGGAGCTGCTTTTTCTGCAACGCCTGCGCGACGCGGCCCACGCCTTTTGTCTGGGCGGGCAGCGCCGGGCGCGGAAAAAAACGGCCCTCAAAAGCGAAGTGGCGGACCTGCCCGGGATCGGCCCCAAAACCGCGAAACTGTTGTTTACGCAATTCGGGACGGTGGCGGCCATGCGCCGGGCCAGCCTGGAAGACCTGGCGGCGTTGCCCGGCTTCGGGATCACGAAGGCCAGGAAGGTCAGCGAGCTGTTGTCGGGATTGGCGGAATCCGACGGCCCCAGGCCGGCAGCCGTGGAAGCCGCCGGGACTTATGCGGCGGAGGGCGTCAGGCGCATTTCGTAGAAGCGGGCCCCTGGAACGGGATTTTGGCAATAGGCTGGGATGCGGAAAAATCCCAGGCTTTGGTACAGGCCGTCGGCCTGGACCATGGTGGAGATGGTGTCCAGGCGCATGCGGGAATAATCCAGATCCCTGGCCCGGGCGATGACCGCCACGGCCAGCCGCCGTCCCAGGCCCTGGCCCCGGAACCAGGGCCGCACGTACAGCCGTTTCATCTCGCACACGCCGTGGCCCAGATCGCGTAAGGCCACGCACCCGCCGAAACGTACCGGGCCGCCCTCGGCCACGGCCACCAGCAGGCATCCGCCGGGTGGGGCATAGCGCCCCGGCAGTCCGGCCAGTTCCGCTTCGAAGTCCTGGAACTCCAGCCCGAAATCCAACGACGCGGCATATTCCCGGAACAGCTCGCGAGCGGCGTCCAGTCCGGCCTCCGAAGCGGCCTCCCGGATGTGTAGGGGCGTTTCCATGCCGGACCTCAGACGATGACGTGCCGCTTGATGAAGGCCACCACCTCCTCGGGGGTGTCGTAGACCCGAAACAGGTCCAGGTCGTCCTCGCCGAGGAACTTGCGGGTGATGACCTCCTTTTTGAGCCAGTCCACAAGGCCCCCCCAGTAGTCCGAGCCCATGAGAATGATGGGGAAGGGCTTGATGCGATGGGTCTGGATGAGCACCAGGGCCTCGAAAAGCTCGTCCAGGGTGCCGAAGCCGCCGGGCATGGCCACATAGGCCATGGCGTATTTCACGAACATGACCTTGCGGATGAAGAAGTAGCGGAAGTCGCAGCGCAGGTTGAGGAACTGGTTGTATTTCTGTTCGAACGGCAGATGGATGTGCAGGCCCACGGACGTGCCCCCCGCCTCCGAGGCTCCCTTGTTGGCGGCTTCCATGAGCCCCGGGCCGCCGCCGGTGATGACCGTGTATCCGGCCTTGGCCAGGAGGGCGGCCAGCCGTTCCGTGGTCTGGTACAGGGGTTCGCCGGCAGTCATGCGGGCCGAGCCGAAGATGGAGACGGCCGGGCCGATGTCGCTGAGGGATTCGAAACCGTCCACGATTTCGGCCATGATCTTGAAAAGCCGCCAGGACTCTTTCATGGACAGGTCGTCAATGAGATACTGCCGGGAACCGTTCATGCACGCTCCTCTCGGTGGATGCCGCCCGTGGACGGGGCGGCTTTTCATTTGTGGCGCCGTGGGATAGAGAACACGGGTATAGACGCGTTGTCCGGCATAGTGCCTGCAATGCGTCCGCATTTCAAGTCACCGGGCGCATGCCGCACCAAGTGCGAGGAGTTTGCATGAAAATCAGATTTCTGGGCGCAGCCGGGACCGTCACCGGTTCCTGCCACGTCCTCGAGGCGGTGGGCAGCCGTTTCGCCATCGACTGCGGCCTGCATCAGGGCAACGAGGATATCGAGCGCCGCAATCAGGATATGTCCGTATACCAGCCTGAAAAAATGGACTTCTTCATTATTACCCATGCCCATATGGACCATTCCGGGCTCCTGCCGCGTCTGGTCAAGACCGGGTTTTCCGGCCCCGTCTACGTCACCCCGCCCACCCGCGACCTGCTGGAGATCATGCTGGCCGACAGCGCCCACATCCAGGAGTCCGAGGCCGAGTGGAAAAACCGCAAAAGCCGGAGACGGGGGGGGCGGCGGGCCGAACCCCTGTACACCATGGCCGACGCCCGGGCCGTCATGTCGCTATTGAACCCCGTTCCCTACGGTCAGGACTTTACCCCGGCCCCAGGCGTCACGGCCCGGTTCAACGACGCCGGGCACATTCTCGGATCGGCCTTTGTGGAATTGTGGATCAAGGAAAACGGCAAGGACACCAAACTGGTCTTTTCCGGCGACCTGGGGCGGCCCAACCAGCTTCTGGTCAACGACCCCAGCACCGTGGCCCATGCCGATTATCTGTTTCTGGAGGGCACCTACGGCGACCGCAACCACAAAAATGAAACCCAGAGCCGGGCCGAGCTGGCCGAGGCCATCGCCCGCAGCTACGGACTCCGGGAAAAGGTCATCATCCCGGCCTTTGCCGTGGAGCGCACCCAGGAGATCATCTTCAGCCTGCACCTCCTGCGCAAGGAGGGAAAGCTCCCCGAGGACATGCCGGTATTCGTGGACAGCCCCCTGGCCATCAAGGCCACGGAAATCTTTCGCCGCCATCCCGAATACCTGGATGAGCAGGCCCGGGGCTTCCTCGACCGGGGGGAGGATCCCCTGGCCCTGCCCAACCTGCGTTATACCCAGAGCACGGACCAGTCACGGGCCATCAACGACCTGGACGGCCCGGCCGTGGTCATCTCCGCCAGCGGCATGTGCAACGCCGGGCGCATCAAGCACCACCTGCGCCACAACCTGTGGCGGCCCGGGGCCAGCATCGTCTTTGTGGGGTACCAGGCCATGGGGACGCCCGGCCGGCGCATTGTGGACGGCGCGCCGTTTATCCGCATCCTGGGCGAGGAGGTGGCCGTTGCCGCCAAGATCTATACCATCGGCGGATTTTCCTCCCACGCCGGACAAAGCCAGATACTGGAATGGCTCGATCACCTGAAGGACGGCACCAGGGAGATCTTTTTGATCCACGGCGAGGAAAAGGCCCTGACCACCCTGGCCGGACTCATTCGGGAAAAATACAAGGTTTCCGTGCGGGTTCCCGACTATCTGGAGGAATATACCCTGCAGCCCGGGGCCGAGCCCAAGGTGGCGGCCGATCCGGAAAAGGCCTGGCCGCGCATCGACTGGCCGTATCTGCTGGCGGATACGGAAGACAAGTTCGCGCTTCTGCGCCAGCGCCTGGACGACCTGTCGGCCAAGCCCTGGACGGACCAAGCCGATCTGCGGCAACGGCTTTTGGAGGTGAACAGGGATCTGACGGAACTTGTATCGGAGATATGATGCCGGTTCCCGAAGCCGGGAGGGCCTGCCCGGCGGCGTATCGATCCGGGCCCGCGGCCGCTACTTGAGGCGGTAGGTGATCCGTCCCCGGGTGAGGTCGTAGGGCGACAGTTCGCACTTGACCCGGTCGCCGGGCAGGATGCGGATATAGAACTTGCGCATTTTTCCGGAAATATGGGCCAGCACCTCGTGACCGTTTTCCAGTTTCACGCGGAACATGGCGTTTGGCAGCGCCTCTTCGACGACGCCGTCGACTTCGATCGCATCTTCCTTGGGCATATGTTCTCCCTCTGCTGGGTGTCTGTCAGGCCCCTCTGGCGCGCCGGGCGCGACGTTTCCGGTCTGGCGGACCAGTGGCGTCAGGCTTGAACACGGCATTATATCCATTTGACGTCGAAAAGCAAGGGACGCCATAATGGAAAGTCCCGGTGCGGCGAAGGTGTGCTCAAAGCCCGGCCGGCCTTGAAACGGCCTCGATCCGAGCCCTGGGGCATGGTGCAACCCGGAACGGCGAGAGCCGCCGCTTACGAACCCGTGTCCCGGGAGAGTTCCAAATCGGGAGGCTCGCCGGACGGGGGGCCGCCCGGTACCAAGAGGATGGCCACGACCCCGCCCTCCGGATGGTTTTCCACCCGTATCTCGCCGTCCAGGGCGGCCATGACGCGTTTGGCCCGGCACAGGCCCATGCCCACGCCCACGGACTTGGTGGTGAAGAAGGGATCGAAAAGATAGGGCGCGATGTCGGCGGCGATGCCCGGTCCCCGGTCCCGGACGGTGATGGTCGCGGAACCGGCATGGCCGCCGGCCCCAGGCTGCGGCGCAAGCAGCACGTCCACCCGGCCCTCGTCCAAGGAGGCCTCGGCCGCGTTGAGAAGAACCTCGTCCAGGGCCTGCCCCAAAAGCGTTCCGTCCAGGCACAGGCGGCCGTCCTGCCCCGCAAGGTTCCACACGGCAGACAGGCCGCGCTCCGCGGCCAGGGCCCGGACATGGGCCAGCCTGGACGCCGCCAGATCCCACAGGGAAAAGCAGGGTGTCCGGGGGGACAGGGGCAGGGTGGCCTCGCCCACGGCGGCCACGATGGTCTCAAGCCGTTTGGATTCCTCCAGGATCGCCTGGAGAAAAGGGCGGGCCGGGTCGTCCGGGGGGCATTTTTTCAGCAAAAGGCCGGACAATCCGCCGATGGACATGGCCGGGTTGCGCAACTGGTGGGCCACGGCCGAGGACAGGGCGCGCAGGCTCTCCACCCGTTCGCGCTCCACGCGGTATTTTTCGTCCAGGATGCGCCGTTCCCGTTCATGCAGGGCAATGATCTCGGTCACGTCCGTGATCTGGAGCATTACCCCGAAAATCTTTTCGTTCTCCACAAGGTGCGAGACGGTCAGGGACAGGTGCAGGGATTTTCCGTCCACCGTCCGATACCGCAGACGCCGTGCCTCGCCTGGATGCTCGCGGCGCAGGGCCTCGCGCAGATACCGGCGCAGGGCCTTGGGATCGTCCGTGCGGCGAAAGACGTCCGCCGCCACGGCAGGATCGGAGATAAGCTCTTCCCGTGAGTGGCCGAGCAGGGCGGCGGCGGCCGTGTTGGCGGCATAGACGCGGCCCCTGGCGTTCAAGATGACCACCCCCAGGGCGAAGCTGTCCAAAAGGTCGTGGAAATAGCCGGAGTGGGCGAAAACGAGCATGCCGTGTTCCTCGATGCCGAAAATGGCCGGTTCCGGGTTGGGGACGGGCCGGATGTTCCGACATGCGGGTTACGGCCGGGTGACGAAGCGGATGAGAGGCGATGGATGATGCGGCCTCTTGATGCCTGGTGATGTTCAGGGTACGATACGGGAAAAAATGGAGAACCGAGTGTTTACGCCGACCCAGATCGAAAAATACGCCGACGTGCTCATGTGGGGCCTGGAAACCTCCCGGCCCACGGGATTTCGCGCCGGCGACATGGTCCTTTTGCAGTACGACCTGGCCGCCGTGGCCCTGGCCGAGGCCCTCTTCGCCCGGATCATGGACCGGGGCATGCATCCCGTGGCCCGCATGATCCCGACCTTCCGCATGGAGCACGCCTTCTACGCCAAGGCCGACGAGGGGCAGTTGGTCTTCCAGGTTCCCGGCCAGGCCACGCTCAACGAAAACTTGAACGGAGCCATCCATGTCCTGGCTCCGGAGTCCCTGACCCACTTAAGCGACATCGACCCCAAACGCATCGCCAAGGCCGCCGTGGCCCGCAAGCCCTTGCGCGACATCCTGGTGGCCCGGGAGGAGGCCGGGGATTTCGGCTGGACCCTGTGCATGCATCCCACCCCGGAACTGGCGGCCAAGGCCGGGCTGTCCATCAAGCAGTACGCCGACCAGATCAAGAAGGCCTGCTTCCTGAAAGAAGCCGATCCCGTGGGCAAATGGAAAACCCTGTATACCGAGGCCGCCGAGATCAAGGCCTGGCTCAATTCCATCAAGCCCGCCTGCTACCATGTGGAGTCGGAGCATGTGGACCTGAAGGTCACGCCGGGGGAGAAGAGGCGGTGGATCGGCATTTCCGGGCACAACATTCCGAGTTTCGAGCTCTTTGTCTCCCCGGACTGGCGCGGCGTGCATGGGGTTTACTATGCCGACCAGCCGTCCTACCGGAGCGGCAACTACGTTCGCGGGGTGCGCCTGGAGTTCCGGGACGGCGAGGCCGTCTCCTCGGAGGCCGAGGAAGGGGCGGCCTTCGTGGCCAAACAACTGGCCATGGACAAGGGCGCCTGCCGCATCGGGGAGTTCTCCCTGACCGACAAGCGGTTTTCCAAAATCGACACCTTCATGGCCAACACCCTGTTCGACGAGAATTTCGGCGGGGCGTGGGGCAACTGCCATATCGCCGTGGGAAGCTCCTATTCCGACACCTACGACGGCAATCCGGCGGAACTGACCGCCGAACGCAAAGCGGAACTGGGATTCAACGACTCGGCCCTGCACTGGGATCTGGTCAATACGGAAAAAAAACGGGTCCGGGCCCTCATGCCGGACGGATCGGCGGTCACCGTCTATGAGGACGGGGTCTTCAAAAACTAGGAACGCCACGCAACGACGCGGGGCATTGCCACGACCCGGGTGCGGAGACGCCCCGGAGCACAGGAGATCCACGATGAGTCGCGCGACGGCAGGAATGATCGCAGCGGTGCTGTTTCTGATGATCGGCATGACGGCCCATGCGGCGGATCCCGGGATCGCCGGTTGGGAGAAGGGCGGCGCCTATGATGCGCTCTTCGATGTCAGCGAGTCCGATTCGTTCAAGGGCAAGGTCTTGGAGATACTGGAAATCGTGCCCATGCCGGGCATGGCCCCGGGCATCGGTCTGATCATCGAGGACAAAAAGGACAAGCGCAAGGAGACCGTGCACCTGGGACCGAAGTCCGCCGTGGATTTATCCGGGATAGGACTCAAGGAAGGGGACATGGTCAAGGTGGTGGGGGCTTGGGCCGAGATGGACGGCAAGGACGTCATCCTGGCCATCAAGATCAAGAAGGCCGAGGACGTGGAACTGAAGGTGCGCCGGACCAGGGACGGTTTTCCCTTCTGGAGCATGACCCCGGAGGAATTGTCCAAGGAGCGTTCCGGGCAGTGATTTTTCGGGCCTCCAAGCATTGCCAGGGATCACGAAACGGGCTAGGAGTATGTGAGTCGAGGCTTCGGGATCAGTTTGCATGAACGGCGTATGCGCCGGCAATCCGGAGAAGGGGACACCCCATGGAAGAAACCCAGAAGAAGCAGGACGCCGAGCTGATGCAGCTTGTGACGTTTAGCATCGGCGAGGAAGAATTCGGAGTGGATATCCTGAAGGTTCAGGAGATCATCCGGATGATGGAGATTACCAAGGTGCCGCGCGCTCCGGATTTCGTGGAAGGGGTCATCAACCTTCGCGGCAAAGTCATACCCATCATCGATCTGCGGAAACGGTTCGGCTTGAGCACCAGGGATCACGACAAACACACCCGGATCATCGTCATCGAGATCAACAACATGATCGTGGGATTCGTGGTGGATTCCGTCTCCGAGGTGCTGCGTATACCTTCCAACACGGTCGAGCCGCCGCCACCCGTGGTTTCCGGCCTCGAATCGGAATACATCAGCGGCGTGGGCAAGCTGGAAGATCGCCTGCTGATCCTGCTCGACCTGGATCGTCTCTTGTCCGGCGAAGAGCGCGATGTCCTGACGGGCATCTAGCGTTCGGCGTTTCGCTTTGCGCCGCCTCCGAACGCGTAAACCGGTTCGTTTCCGGAGGTTTTTGCCGCCATCGACATCACGGCCGCCGTCGTTTTTCGCGACGGCGGCTTTTCATCGTATTGGCCGAAGGAGTACGGGGCATTGCAGTATCCGTCCGAGATCAAGGATTTTTTGAAAGGCCGGGGGAGTTCCCTCGGCGTCTACAAAAGCGGCCCCGGCACCTTGGCCTTTCTGGCCTCGGGCATGCTGGCCTCGGGGTCTTCCGTGGTGGTCATCGTTCCGGGGGCGCCGGAACTGGCTCGGCTCAAATCCCTCTTTTCCCTGCTTCTGTCCCCTGAGGACGATCCCCGGGCCGAAGCCCCCTGGCGGGCCTTGCCGACCTATCCCCCGGGAATGCCGACGCTTTCGGCCTGGGCCTCACGGTACGCCTTTCTGAACTTCGCCACCGCCACATCCAGGCCCCGCCTCTGCCTTCTGACCGTGGACAACCTGTTGCCCAAATGGCCGCCCAGGCAGGTTGTCGAGGAAAGCTCCATCGAGCTTGCCGCGGGGGAGGACATGTCCCGGGAACTCCTTTTGGAGCAGGCCGCCCTGTGGGGATACCGCCGCCAGCCCATGGTGGAGTCGCCCGGCGAGGTGGCCGTGCGTGGCGACGTGCTGGACATTTTTGCCCCGGGCTATGCGTCGCCTCTGCGTTTCGAATTCTTCGGCGACACCATCGAATACATCCGTACCTTCGATCCCGCCACCCAGCGTTCCCAGGCCGAATTGCCGCGCATGCGGCTTCTGCCCGTGGCCCCGGTCGTATTCACCGACGCCTCGCGCGCCGCAGCCCGGGAATTGTGGGAATCCATGGCCGTGACCGGCGAACTGCGCCGGGAGGCCAAGACGGTCCTGGAAAACAAGCTGGACACCGGGGACGGGACCATCTGGCCGGGTCTTTTCTATGAAAAGCCTGCGTCCTTGACCGAGCATCTGCCCAAGGACGCCGTGTACATGCTTTTTGACGCCTCGCGTCTGCGCTCCCGCCTGGAAGAGGTGGAATACGGCTGGAAGCAGTTTCTGGAGGCCGAAGCCGCACAGCGGGGATTCGGCTGGCCCGGGCCCCGGCTGTGCTGGCCCGGTGGCATGGCCCGCAAGATGTGGCTGGCAGGGCGGCAGGTGTTGTTCGAGGATCTGGTCCTGGGACACGGCAAGCACGGCCCGGACATGCCCGAGAAGGCCGTGGAGCGTTTCACGGACCTGTTCTGGAAACCGGGGGAGGACAAGCGTCCATGGTCGGCGCTGGTGTCCGGGCTGCGGGACTGGGCCGTGTCCAGGCGGCAGGTGGTGCTGTCGTTTCACGGGGAGCGGTCGCGCACCAAATTCCTGAAGATGATCGAGCACGAGGGCATCTCCCTCTCCACCCAGTACCATCCCGGCAGCACGGGGCTTTTCGCCCTGGTGTCGCCGCTTCGCCAGGGCATGGAGCTGACCTGGAACCGGACGCTCATCCTGGCCGAGGACATGCTGCGGCCCGAGGGCGGAGAGGAATCCGGGCGGGCCGGGCGGGCGGGCGGGTTTGTGGGCATCGCCTCAAAGGACGAAATCGCCCCGGGGGATCTGGTGGTGCACCGGGACTACGGCCTGGCCCGTTTCGACGGATTGGCCCGGATGACCGTGGACAGCGCCGGGGGGGACTATCTTCTGTTGCATTTCGACGGAGAGGACCGTCTGTACGTTCCTGTGGACCGCATGTCCCTGATCCAGAAGTTCAAGGGGCCCGACGGGATCGATCCGGCCCTGGACCGTCTGGGCGGCAACCGTTGGAAGCTCGGCCGGGAAAAGGCCAAGAAGGCCATCGAGAAGATCGCCCGGGATCTGGTGGAGATGTACGCCTTTCGCAAGATCGCCAAGGGCTATGCCTACGGGCCGCTCAACGAACTGTATTGGGAGTTCGAGGCCGGGTTCGGTTTCGATGAGACCCCGGACCAGGAAAAGGCCATTGCCGACGTGCTGGAAGACATGGAGCGGCCTGAGCCCATGGATCGCCTGGTCTGCGGCGACGTGGGCTTCGGCAAGACCGAGGTGGCCCTGCGTGCGGCTTTTCGGGCCGTTCTGGACGGCAAGCAGGTGGTCATGCTGTGTCCCACCACGGTCCTGGCCGAACAGCATTTTCAGAACTTCAGCAAGCGGCTGGAGGATTTTCCGGTCAGAGTGGGAATGCTCAGCCGGTTCGTGCCGCCGAAGCGCCAGAAAGTGGTGACGGATGGGGTCAGGAAAGGGGAGATCGACATCCTGATAGGCACCCACCGCCTGCTCTCCAAGGACGTGGAGGCCCCGCGCCTGGGCCTTCTCATCCTGGACGAGGAGCAGCGTTTCGGGGTCAAACACAAGGAAAAGCTCAAGGCCCTGCGTAAAAACATCGACGTCCTGACCCTGACGGCGACCCCCATTCCCCGCACGTTGCAATTGTCGCTTTCCGGCATCCGGGGCCTAAGCGTCATCGAGACCCCGCCTCCGGAACGCAAGGCCGTGGAGACGCTTCTGGTGGAACGCGATCCGGACTTCCTGCGTTCTGTGGTGCGCCGGGAACTGGAGCGCCAGGGACAGGTGTTCTGGGTGCACAACCGGGTGCGCGGCCTGGAGGAGACAGCGGCCTTCGTCAAAAGGCTGGTTCCCGAGGCCCGGGTGACCATGGCCCACGGTCAGATGGCCGAGGGAGCCCTGGAAAAGGCCATGCACGAATTCTGGCATGGCGAGATCGACATTTTGGTGTGCACGGCCATCATCGAGTCGGGCCTGGACTTTCCCCGGGCCAATACCCTGATCGTGGACCAGGCCCAGATGTTCGGCCTGGGGCAGCTCTACCAGTTGCGCGGCCGGGTGGGGCGCTCGTCGCTGCAGGCCTATGCCTATTTCGTCGTGCCCTCCCTGGACGGCATCCAGGAGACGGCCCGCAAAAGGCTGCGGATCATTCAGGACATGGACTATCTGGGTGCGGGGTTCCAGGTGGCCATGGAGGATCTGCGGCTGCGCGGCGCGGGCAACATCCTGGGCGAGGTCCAGTCCGGCCAGATTTCGCGGATCGGGCTGGACATGTTCCTGGAGATGCTCGACGATGAGATCAAACGCCTGCGCGGGGAGCCGCAACACGAGCGTACGGACCCGGAACTGAGCATCGCCGTGCCGGCCCGCATCCCGGAAGGGTACGTGTCCGACCCCAAGGACCGGTTGCGGCTTTACAAAGCCCTTTCCACGGCACACAATGAAACGGGACTGGCCGAGATGGCCGCGGAAATGCGCGACCGCTTCGGGGCCCTACCCGAGGAGGTGGAGAACTTCATCTCTGTGTTGGCTCTCAAGCAGGTTCTGGCCAGGCTCCAGGTGGCCCGGGCCGACGTGACCGCGTCAAAACTGTCCCTGGCCTGGGAGACGCGGGCGGGAGCGGTTATGGCGGTTTCGGCCGAAAGTCTGGTGGCCTTTGTCAATGCCCACGGCGACCGGGCCCGGCTGGTGCCCCCGGCGAAGCTGGAAATACGTCTTTCCGAAGGCGGGCTTCGGGCCGGGCTGGCCGAGGCGGCTCGGGAGTTGGCCGGTCTTCGCGCCGCAACTCCGGATGGAAAGTGACGATCATGACCTGTATTTCCCGATATCTTTTTTTCCCGATCCTTTTTTCGGCCATGGCCCTTTTATGGGCCTGCGACCGGATGGCGGAGCCTCCCGGGGTGGTGGCCACGGTCAACGGCCGCCCCGTCACCCTCGGCCAGCTTGAATGCAACCACGATCTGCGGGGCATGGGGATCGTGGCCACGGAAAACCCCTCGGTGGAGAGGCTGCGGCGGGATTACGGCCGGATCATGGCCGACCTGATCATCCGGGAGCTTATGCTGGAGGAATTGGCCAAGGCCGGGCATGCCGTGACCGATGAGGATCTTGCCCGCCTGGAAAAGGAGATTCGGGCCGATTATCCTGAGGAAGTCTTTGACCGCATGCTTTTCGAGGAGAACATCGATCCCGGGAAATGGCGCGAGAGCCTGCTGTCCGGGGTAGCCATGGAGAAGTTCGCAAACACTCTCCTCAAAGACCGGGTGAAGATCGAGGTCCAGGAGGCCGCCGAGTATTACAAGGAACATGTGTCGGAATTTCAACGCCCCGCCCTGGTGACGTTGCTCCTGGTGCGCGGGCCGGACAAAAAGCTGGTGGCCGAGGCTGTCCGGGAACGGGATTCGGGCCGGACCTTTCCCCGGGAACCGACCCCGGATGCGGCATCCATCCAGGAAGTGCGCCTTCCCCGGGAGTTGATCCCCGAGGCGTGGCGGACTTTGCTGGGGAAGCTCCAGCCCGGGCAGGCCAGTCCCGTGGTTCAGGGAAAGCGGGAGGCCATGGCCCTGATCCTGGTAGGGGAGACTGCGGCCTTCACCCTGGATCCCGCCGCCGCCTATCCCATGGTGGAAAAGGCCCTGACCGAGAAAAAGCGCAACGAGGCGTTCGCCGAGTGGCTGGCGGGGGCCGTCGCCGCCGCCGACATCCGGGTCAGCAGGCATCTTGTGGGCGATGGCGACATGCCGGTCTCGGAAGCGCCCTCGCCGGATATCCTGGAGAAGGAGTTTCCCGGCGTGGGGGACCGGGAGGGTGAGCATGCCGCACAACTGGCTGACACCGGCCAGGTGTCGAGATCCTTTGCGGATCGCTTTGCCAGCCAGCAGGAGCGTGACGGCCCCGGGTCGGAATCCGGCGAGAGCCTTCTCTCCCTGACTGCGCCTGGGGCCGCCGAATCGCCGGACGAGAACCGGCTGGAGGCCCTTCGCGTGGTCCCAGGGCGTGAGGCGTCCGATGAGCCGGCCGCAGCGCCTGCGCAAACGGATCCGGCCCCGCAGGAACCATCCCCGTCACCGGCTTCGGCGCCACCGGCTGCCGAAGCGCCTTCCCCGGGCGGTGCCGCCGCACCGGCCCTGGAGGCCGCGACCGCCGGGGAGGAGTCCGGCCAGGGGCGGACCGCCGCACCGGAGACGTCCGGCGAACCTGCCGCGCCGGTTCCCGCGTCCGGGCCGGGTGAGGTGGAATTTCTGGCCAACAAGGCCAGTTGGATCATATTCAAGGTCGATGACGGGCAGGAGGACCGCATGTATCTCAAGGGTGGAAAAACCCATGTGGTCTCCTTCAAGAAGAAACTGTCCGTGCGTTTCGGCAGTCCGAGCGACATCACCTACCGCTTCAAGGACCGGCAGGACCGTGTGGAATCGTCGGCCCGTGAGGTGAAAACCGTTGATTTCCCGTAAATATACGCCAACTGCGGAAGGATTGCCGGAGCGGATTGCCTGTCCAGGTAAAAGCGTCTATAGCTTGGCCGGGCAACATGCCCGCAGGGGCGGGCGCCAGGCGAGGCAAAGGGCATATCGTCATTGCCCGTTTTTTATATTGTGAAACCCTTCATTCGAAGCCGGACCCCCGGCCTGCCGGAGGATACCTTGTCCCGCGCGTTCTCCTCCCTTGTGATGGCCCTGTGTTTTGTCATTTTTACCGCACAGAGCCAGGCTGTTGAACTTGTTGACAGGGTTGTGGCCGTGGTCAACGGCGAGCTTATCACCCTTTTTGAACTCAATGAAAAACTCGATAAAATGCTGTCCCAGGCACAAGGTATCAGCATTTCGCAGAATGATCCGGAGTATATCGAGTTGCAACGTCGCGTCCTGGACTCCATGATCAACGATATTCTAATCAAGCAGGCTGCGAAAAAACTCGGGATCACCGTTTCCGAAACGGAGATTGCGACGAAAATAAATGAGATAAAAAAGCAGAATGGCATGAATGAAGAGCAGTTTCGGAACCAGCTCGCCCAGGAAGGTCTGACGCGGCAGGAATTCGAAAAAGGGTTGGAAACTGAGGCCATAAAACATCAACTGCTCGGATATATGGTCAACAAGCGGATCTTGGTCACGGACGATGAGTTGCGCCAGTACTACGATCAGATGGGAGGCAACATCCCCGATCCCAAAACCAATCTGGCGCATCGGACCCCGGGGTCCATTGGGTTCATCATGGTCGGCAGCATGGCCGAGGCCGAGGCCCTGCGGCAAAAGATCGTTTCGGGACAACTGTCCTTTGCGGATGCGGCCCGCAAATTTTCCATCGGCCCGGGGAAGGAACAGGGGGGTGATCTTGGCGGCGACGTGTCCGTCGAGGATCTGGCCCCGCCCCTGCGCAAGGCCTTGCAGGATGTTCCCGCCGGACAGGTTGCCAAGCCGGTTCCCTTGGAGGGAAAGGCGGTACTGCTGGTACGCAGGGATGCCTCCGACGCCCCGGCGGCGGCCAACCCCGCCCCGGCGAGTTCGTCCCGGTCTTTCGAACAGGCGCGGGGACAGGTGTATGAGATGCTGTTTAGGACAAAATTCGAGAAGCTTTTCCAGGAATACATGAGCGATTTGCGCTCCAAGGCGGTCGTCGACGTCCGCTTGTAGCAGCCGGTCCATCATCCATCCCGGGGATGGGCGCATACGGCCTTGTTTCCGTCGCGCCCCCTTCACTGGGAAACGGCCCTGAAGACAGGCGGAGCGGGAAGAGGAACCGTGCGGTTCCTTCACGTTCAGGGAGAGATTGCATATGGATTTACGCGAATTGGGAGCTTTGCTGAAAGCGGAGCGGGAACGACGCGGTCTTTCGGAGAACGACGTCATCGATAGGATCAAAATCGGGCGAGCCTGCCTCGTGGCCATCGAAGAGGGCAATAAGGACGGCTTGCCCCATCCGGTTTACGCCAAGGGATTTGTCAAAAATTACGCGAAATGGCTTGAACTCGATGCCGAAGAGATCGGCGAGGCGTTTTCGGCCGCCATCGGCGTCGTTCAGGAGTCCAATATCGCGCCGCAGCACGAACTCAACGAATCCGTCACCCCGGCCACCATCCGCAACGGGGGCGGCGGTTTTTTGCGGTACGTCCTCGTGGCCGCAGTCATCCTGCTCGTCGTCGTGGGCGTTTTGTGGTTTTTTTCTCTCATGCCCTTTGATTTCGGCCGGCCGACGCCTCCCGCTCCCACGTCCCAGGCGTCTCCAGCGGGGCCTGCCGGGAACGTGTTGACGGGGCAGAAATCCCTGGATCAGACTGTGCGTTCCGAAGAACCCCGAGAGACGGCGGTTTCCGGGGTTGCCGCATCCTCGCCGGGCGCCGAGAGCCCCGCAACGCCGGTTGCATCCGCCGACGGCCAAACGGCGATCACCCCGCCTCTTCCGGAGAGTGCGCCCGAGGCGTCTTCCGTCCCGGCGCCGGAGTCCACCGATCCGGCGGCGGGGGCTGTCTTGGGAGCGGATGCGGAAGAGCCCGCCGATCCCTCCCTGTCGCCGGACATCCTCCTCGGGGAGCATGGCGTTCATACCGTGACCATTCTGGCCATGGCCGAGTGCTGGATCGACGTCTCGGTGGATGGAGGCATCACCAAGGGAATCATGCTCACCAAGGGAAAGCGTTTCGTGGGCAGGTTCAACGAATCCCTGCTGGTCCGGCTCGGCAACGCCGGAGGCGTGGAGGTCCGCTACGACGACAAGAACTATCCGCTTCAGGCGGCCCTGGGCGAGGTCAAGACCCTGAAATTCGTGGCCAAAACAAACGGCGATACCCAAACGGCGGCATCCGCTTCGCAGACGACGCAAGTGCCGCTTGACCAGTTTCCCCCTGTCGGCACGGCTCCAACCGCCCCGGCCGCCCCGGCCAAAACCGTGGCGCCGAGAACGGCCGTCCCCGGCGCGGCCGTTCCTCCCGCCCCCGGGGTGGTGGCCCCGCCCGCCGTTCCTTCCGGGGTGTCCTCCTCCCCGGCGACGGCCCCTGCCGTCCCAGGCACAGACGCGGCCCCGGCCGGATCCCGGAGCCTGGATATCGTCGGTGCGGACGGCAGCTGGGTCATCATCACCGCCGATGGCGGCAAGTCAAAGGAAGTCTTCATCAAGAAAGGACAGACCCTCACGGAGCCGTACAAGGAGAAGATCGAGGTCCGGCTCGGCAACCCCAGCAGTGTGGTATTCCGGCACGAGGGGCAGGAGATGCCCGTGAGCACCCAGCGGGGAGAGGCCAAGACCGTCCGCTTCCCCGCTCCCTGACGGGATGCCGTCCGGACACGGGACAAGGGTACAGAGGAAGGGACCGACGACGGTCGCACGGCCCGTTCGGGGCCGGAAAAGGCTACGAGGGCCGTGGAGCGTGATGCGGCCGGGGTGGCGGCGAGGAGCGGAGCATGGAATTTTCCGAGAAGGCTCTCGTGTTGCGGGTGGGCCGTTTTCGGGAAATAGACGCCTGGGTGCGGCTTTTTTCGCCTGCGCGCGGCGTCTATACCGCCTTCGCCTTCGGGGGGTGTCGCAGCCGCAGGCGGTTTTGCGGCTGCCTTGACGTCTTCAATCACGTCCACTTCAAGGTCAAAAGCGGCCGGGTCTACAACACCCTCCTGGAAGGACGCCTCGTCAACGGGCATGGGCGGCTGCGGGCCGATCCGGGTCGTCTGGGCATGGCCGTCAACTGCCTGAAGTTTTTCGAGGCCATGGAGGTTTCTCCGCCAGGGGCGAAGGCGGCTCACGACATGCTTCTGGAGAGTCTGGCGGCCCTTTCGGACGAACCCGCGCCGCACAGGCTTTTTCCCGTGTTTTTTCGGGCCAGGATGGCCTGCGATCAGGGGTTCTTTCCTTCCCTGTCCGCCTGTCGTGCCTGTGGCGCAGCCTGGGCCGATCTTTCGGGGGCCGTGTTCCATGTGGAGGAGGGGCGGCTTCTGTGTCCGGCCTGCCATGTTCCGGGACGCGGCACCTTTCTCCACCTCGGCCGGGAGACGGTGGCCCTTTTGGAAGCCGTACGCGGCACGGGACCGGCGATGTGGTCGGCGTTGGACCCGTCACCGGCGGCGGCGGGGGAGTTTTCCCGCCTGTTGGATCGTTTCGTCGCCTACCACCTGGGGCTTTCCTGGGAGCACGGCACCTTTGTCAAAAACTGACGCTGCCGCATCCGGGGCGACCCGGGGCGGACGCATGGAGAACGGAATGCATTTTCAGGACGTCATCATGACCTTGCAGCGCTTCTGGGCCGACGCCGGATGCGTGGTGGCCCAGCCCTACGACATCGAGGTGGGGGCCGGAACCTTCAATCCGGCCACGTTTTTTCGGGTCATCGGCCCCGAACCCTGGCGGGTGGCCTATGTGGAACCCTCAAGACGGCCCACGGACGGCCGCTATGGGGAAAACCCCAATCGACTCCAGAACTTCTACCAGTTCCAGGTCATCCTCAAGCCCTCGCCCGAGAATGTCCAGGAGTTGTACCTGGACAGCCTGAAGGCCCTGGGCATCGACCCTTCGCATCATGATATCCGTTTCGTGGAAGACGACTGGGAATCGCCCACTCTGGGGGCCAGCGGCCTGGGCTGGGAGGTCTGGCTCAACGGCATGGAGGTCACCCAGTTCACCTATTTCCAGCAAGTGGGCGGTATCGACCTGTCCCCGGTCAGCGTGGAACTGACCTACGGTCTGGAGCGCCTGACCATGTACCTCCAGGAGAAAGAGTCGGTCTACGACCTGTCCTGGAATGATCATGTGACCTACGGCCATGTGCATCATCGGGCCGAGTTCGAGCATTCCACCTACAACTTCGAGGAAAGCGACGCCGCCATGCTGCTGTCCTTCTTCAATGCCTGCGAGGCCGAATGCCGCAGGTTGTGCGAACGCGGCCTGCCCTGGCCGGCCTACGACTATTGCCTGAAGTGCTCCCACGCCTTCAACATGCTCCAGGCCCGGGGGGCCATCTCCATCACCGAGCGCACGGGCTACATCGCCCGGGTGCGCGCCCTGGCCTCGTCCCTGGCCCGGCTCTATGCCGCCCAGCGCCAGGAGCTCGGCCATCCCATGCTTGTCGCTTAACGAAAAAGGACCGCTCATGCCCCATTTTCTGTTTGAGATCGGTTTCGAGGAGATGCCCGCCCGTTTTCTGGCCGGGCTGGCCTCGGAGATCGAAACGTTGTTTTCCGAACGCCTGACCCAGGCCCGGATCGGCTTCGACCGCATCCGCTCCTTTGTCACCGCCAGACGCCTCGGGGTGTCGGTCACTGGCCTGGAGGCCATGACCCGCCGGGAGGAAGAAGTGGTCAGCGGGCCCCCGGAAAAGGTGGCCTTCGGGCCGGACGGCGCGCCCACCAAGGCCGCCCTGGGGTTTGCCCGCACCCAGGGCGTGGACATGGCCCAGGCCTTTGTCCTTGAGACGGACAAGGGGCGGTACCTGGCCGTGCGCAAGGCAACCGGCGGCGAGGCCGCTGCGGCGCTTTTGCCGGACATCTGCACCGGATGCGTCAAGAGCCTGTCCTTCCCCAAGAAAATGCGCTGGGGCAGTGGCGATTTCGCCTTCGGCCGCCCCATCCACTGGTTCGTGGCCCTTTTGGACGAGGCCGTGATCCCCTTCGAGATCGCGGGCGTGGCCTCGGGGCGGACCACCCGGGGACACCGCATCATGGGGCCGGGACCCTTCGAGGTGCCCCATGCCGACGCCTATGCGGCCGTCATCAGGGAGCAGGGGCGGGTGATCGTGGACCCGGCCGAGCGTGAGGCCGTCATCCGGTCCCAGGCCGAGACCCTGGCCGGGGAGATCGGGGGCCGGGCCATCGTCAAGCCCTCGCTTCTGACGGAAGTCACGGGGCTTACGGAATACCCGGTGGTGACCATGGGCCGTTTCGATGAAAAATTCCTGGCGGTTCCCAAAGAAGTGCTGTTGACCAGCATGGAGAGCCACCAGAAAAGTTTCGGGGTCGAGGATGCCCAGGGGCGGCTTCTGCCCTGCTTTCTGACCACCCTGGGGCTTGACCCGGGGGAAAGCCTGGATGTGGTGCGCAAGGGCTGGGAGCGGGTCTTGCGGGCGCGCCTGGAAGACGCCCGGTTTTTCTGGGAGGCGGATCTGGCCGTTCCCCTGGAGGCGTGGCTTGGGCGCCTGGACAATGTGGTCTTTCTGGCCGGGCTTGGCAGCATGGGCGACAAATCCCGCCGCCTGGAGGCGTTGTGTGGCCGCCTTGCCGGGACGGTCGATCCGTCCCTGGCCGTACCGGCAGCCCGGGCCGGCCGGCTGGCCAAGGCCGACCTGGTTTCCGAGATGGTGGGGGAATTCGCCGAGCTGCAAGGGATCATGGGCGGCATTTACGCCCGGGAAAAGGGCGAGGACGAGGCCGTGGCCGCAGCCGTCGCCAGCCACTACCTCCCGGCCGGCCCGGAAAGCCCCATTCCCTCCACGGTCTGCGGGGCGCTTGTGGCCGTGACCGACAAGATCGACACCCTGGCCGGGTGCTTCGGCATGGATCTGGTGCCCACGGGGGCGGCCGACCCCTACGCCCTACGGCGCCAATCCCTGGGGATCTGCCGCATCGTCATCGAACACGGGCTGCGCCTGAACCTGCCGGAGTTGATCCAGGCGGCCTTCGAGGGCTACTGGGGCGTGTCCTTCAAGACCACTCCCACCCATGCCCTGGCCAGGCTTCTGGACTTTTTCGGCCAGCGCCTGCGGGCCTATTTCACGGGTCTCGGCCGGGACACCCTGGTGGTGGAGGCTGCCGTCGGGGCCGGATACGAGGACATTTTCGCCCTGTCGGCCCGCATCGACGCCCTGACCGCCTTTGCGGCTAGGCCGGACTTCGGGCAGGCGGTGTTGACCTTCAAGCGGGCCGCCAACATCATCCGCAAGCAGGGGGCCGAGGCCGGACATCCCCTGACCGGCGCTGTGGCGACGCCGCTTCTGGCCGAGGAGGCCGAAAAACGGCTGCACGACAAATTCGTCGAGGTCTTCCCGCGCATGGATGCGTTTTTCGCCGCCGACGACTACCGGGCGCTTTTCGATCTGCTGCACGAACTGAGGCCCTTTGTGGACGCCTTTTTCGATTCGGTGATGGTCATGTGCGAGGACCCAGCCCTGCGGACCAACCGCCTGAACCTGCTCATGTCCCTGGTGTCGCGCCTGTCGCGTCTGGCGGATTTCGCGGCTTTGCAGGTATGACGGAGACACCGCCTCCAAGGCGGTTTTTTATGGAAAAAGGGCGGTGGTGCTCTTGACAGGCCATCGCGTTTCTTTTAGACAAACCTCTTTCAAGCACGCAATGAATGGAGGAGACATCCTTGGCTAATCATAAGTCCGCGATCAAAAGGCACAAGCAGAGCATAAAGGCCCGCGACCGCAACCGCATGGTCAAGACCCGGGTCAAAAACGCCATCAAGGCCGTTCGCCTGGCCGTGACCGGGAAGGACGCCGAGGCCGCTGAAAAGGCCCTGTTGTCCGCCTCCTCGGTGCTGGACAAGGCCGCCACCAAGAAGGTCATCCACTGGAAGAAGGCGGCGCGCAACATCTCCCGCCTGACCATGGCCGTCAACGCCCTGAAGACGGCGTAAGCGCCACCCCGCAGGGGCCTGAGGCCCATATCCCGACTGCACCACCGGGGAATCGAAACTTTTTTTCGATTCCCCGGTTTTTCATGCTCCATGTATTGGCGCCGCACCTTGCGCCGTGCCGTCCGCCGCGCGTGGCACGGGCTTCCCGGGAGGAACAGGCCGGGAAGGGCATCTTTTTTCCTCCATGCTCTGGTCAATCACGCTGGCGTACAGTATAGCGTTGCCTGACCGGTGACCGCGGAGGAAATGGCGGCCTTTCAAGCTGGGATGTTACCGGCGGGAGTCCCTGAGATGCAGGGTTCCCACGCGGCCGGTGGTGCGTTGTACGGAATACGGCAGGGGGGCGGACGGCACAGTCCTTCGTCCCTGCCGGCGTTTCGATATCCGGATTCCTGGCAGGTGTTTTCATGGGACTTCGCCGCGCAACCATCCTCCTGACCGGGCTTACCCTGGCCGTCCTGCTTGTGGCCTTGTACGCCGCTTCCCGATTCATCATTCTCGATCGGTTTGTCGTCCTGGAAAACGAGATCACCAGCCACAACGTGGAGCGCGGCGTCAACGCCCTGAGGGCCCGCGTGGCCCAGCTCGGGCTTTTGGCCACGGACTGGGCCAATTGGGACGACGCCTACGAGTTTGTGGCCGAACCCGGCGAGGCGTTCGTCCAAAGCAACCTCACCCTGGAAACCTTCGCGAATCAGGGACTCGACGCCATCCTGTTTTTCGACGCACGCGGCGAGCTGGTCTGGGGCCGGTTCCGGGAACCCGGCCAACCGGAACCCGGGGTCTTGCCCCAACCGCTGCGCGAGGCCTTCGAATCCGCCGTGAAGCGCCTCTTCGATGCCGATGGCGGCACGCCCAGGGATGGTCTGCTGCTCCTTCCCCAGGGGGCCTGTCTGGTGGCCATCCATCCCATCCTCAAAAGCGACGCCACGGGCCCGAACCGCGGATACCTGCTGATGGGCAGCCATTTCGGGGATGCCGAGGTGTCCCGGTTGTCACAGATCACCCGTCTCGACCTTTCCTTTGTCCCCATGACCGCATCCTCCCTGGACGTGGAGACGACCGAGGCCCTGCGCGGCACGGATGGACCCGACCCCGTGGTGCGCACCTCCCCTAAGGATTCGGAAACAGCCGGATACGCCCTGATTCGCGACATCTTCGGGGAACCGGCCCTGCTTATGTCCATGACCATGCCCCGGGACATCTACCGCCAGGGACAGGACATGCTGCGCTACACCCTGGCCGCCATTTTCCTGGCCGGGCTGGCCTTCGCCGCAGTGCTCCTGATTTTTTTGGAGCGGCGGGTGATCTCCCGCCTGGCCATCCTGGAGCGGCAGTCCGGCGCCATCGGCGTCCGCCGCGAGGGAGAGCGGCGTGTGGCCCTGTCCGGCAACGACGAACTGGCCCGCCTCTCCGACAGCATCAACAACATGCTCGTCCGTCTTGCAAAAACCCAGGAGGCCTTGGAGATCTCCGAGGGAAAATACCGCTCCCTGTTCTTGAATACCGCTACGGCCATGATTCTGGTCAATACCGAGACGTCGCTGATCGAGCTGGTCAACGCCGAATTCGAGCGGCTGTCCGGGTTTTCCCGGGAGGATGTGGAACACCGGAAAAGCTGGAAGGATTTCACCCTGGATTTCGACGCCCTGGCCATCGAGGATTATTTTCGCAGGCGTACGGGAGCGGAGCGCTCCACCCCCGGGGGCATCGACTGCCGGTTTCAGGGACGCGACCAGGAAATCCGGTATGTGACCCTGACCGTGGCCATGATCGCCGGAACGGATCTGTGCATCGTATCGATGATCGACCTCACCGACCGCAAGCGGGCCGAGGAGGCCCTGGCCGAATTCAACCGCAAGCTGGAACGGCTGGTGGCCGAACGCACCAGCGCCCTGGAGGACAAGGCCCGGGAACTGGTCGAGGCCAACAACCGGCTTATGGAACTGGACCGGCTCAAGTCTGCGTTTCTGTCCAGCGTCTCCCACGAACTGCGCACCCCCCTGACCTCCATCCGGGGGTTTGCCACGCTCATTCGCAAAGATCTGTCGCGCATGGCCACATCCAGCCAGGGCGTGACCGGAAAATACGTGCGCATCAGCGACAACGTGGAGATCATCATCAAGGAAAGCGACCGGCTGACCACGCTGCTCAACGATTTCCTGGATCTGTCCAAGATCGAGTCCGGACGGATGGAGTGGCGCGACACGCGGCTTCCCGTCTCCGACCTGGTGGCCCGGGGGGTGGATGCGGTACGCGGTCTTTTCGAGGATAAGCACAGCATCTGCCTGGCCCTGGACGTGCCGGACGACCTGCCGGACCTGTACGCCGACCCGGATCGCATGCTTCAGGTGCTCATCAACCTGCTGTCCAATGCCGCCAAGTTCACTGACAAGGGCGTGGTGCGCATCGCCGCGGCCCGCGACGGCGACGGGCTGCGGCTGAGTGTGAGCGACGAGGGCATCGGCGTTCCAGAAGAGGATCTGGAGTCGATCTTCGGAAAATTCCGCCAGTCCGCCCGGGGGGACATCCTGGAGAACAAGCCGCAGGGAACGGGCCTCGGGCTGGCCATCTGCCGCAACATCATCCGCCACTACGGCGGCCGCATCTGGGCCGAATCCGAGGTCGGCCGGGGAAGCACGTTCCATGTTTTTCTGCCCGGCGAGTGCCTGGCCCCCCGCACGGGAGACGGCCTCGGTGGTGGGCCGGACACAAAAAAAGCCGCCCCGTCATGACATCAGGGCGGCTGCACCAAACCGGGTGCCCCCGGACATTCCTTATTCGGGCTTGGGAACCAGCCACTTCATCTCGATTTCCAATACCCGCTTGACGGCATCGTTTTTGGTCTTGTCCTTGATTTCGATCTCCATGGATACGTCTGTTGCCAGGGGGATGCAGACGGTTCCCGACTCGCCGTCGAGTTCGATCTGCCCCTTGCACAGGCCGTCGGCGATACGGTGCAGCAGCACCCCGGCGTCGTAGGTCAGGACTTTGCCTTCGGATTCGAACAGCACGCTTTTTTCGCTCATGGTCGTTTTCTCCTGGCGGGCTTTGGGTTGCCGATCACCGCAACACTACCTCAGGCCCCGCCGGTTGTCATGGCGAATAGGTGACCGTCCTTTCCCGGATGCGCCGCCGCAGGGAAACCCGCAAAGAGGCGGTTAACGTTTTTTTGCCGCCCGGGCGGCGCGTAGCCAGTCGTACCAGGCCTCGAGGCCATCCCGGTTCCGGCAGGACACGGGGAAGACCCTGATGTCGGCGTTCAGGCCCCGGGCGAAGGTCGAGGCCCTCTCCAGGCTGAAATCCACATAGGGCAACAGGTCGGTCTTGTTGAGCAGAAGGGCCGAGGAGATATTGAACATCAGGGGATACTTTTCCGGCTTGTCATCGCCCTCGGTGACCGAAAGCAGGGTGATCTTGTGATCCTCGCCCACGTCGAATTCCGCCGGGCACACCAGATTGCCCACGTTTTCGATAAAAAGGATGTCAAGACCGTCCAGGGACAGCTCCTTGCAGGCCGCCAGCACCTGGGCGCTGGTCAGGTGGCAGCCGCCTTCGGTGTTGATCTGCACGGCCTGGGCGCCCGTGGCGGCCACGCGCCGGGCGTCGTTGTCGGTCTGCAGGTCGCCTTCGATGACGGCCATGGAAAATTCCGAGGCCAGATCCGAGAGGGTCCGCTCAAGCAGGGTGGTCTTGCCGGCCCCGGGGGAACTCATGAGGTTGAGGGCCAGGATCCCTTTTTCGGCGAAAAGCGCTTTCAGATCGTCGGAGACGCGGGCGTTGGCTTCAAGGATGTTGCGGACGACGGGGATTTGCATGGCTTACGTTCCTTGTGATTCGTCGAGTTCCAGGTATTCGATGTAGAGTTCCTTGCCGGAGACCACGGTGTGTCCCAGCTCCTCGCCGCAGGCCGGGCAGGGCGCGAACACGTAGTCGTTCGAATCCGGCGAAAATTCCTTGCCGCAGGCCCGGCAGGCCAGGACCAGGGGGATCTCCTCCGTGTCCAGGCGCGCCCCGGCCAGGGATGTGTCCATGGTCAGGGCCTCGAAGGACATGGCCAGGGCATCGGGAACGACGGCGGACAGGCGGCCGTGCCTGACCTTGACGGAGATCAGGCGGGGAGATCCGTGTTTTTGCATCTCCTCGCGGATAATGGCCAACAGGCTCTGGGCAATGGAAAGCTCGTGCATGGACGGGGGGTGTACCGGATTTGGAGCCCGGCGTAAAGAAATCCCGCTCTTTTTGGCGGGGAATCACAGGAAGACGAGGCTTAAGATCACGATGGCGACCAGGGAGGGCAGCAGGTTCGATATCCGTATTTTGAGGATGCCAAGCAGATTGATGCCGATGCCGATGATCAGGATGCCGCCCACGGCCGTGATCTGGGCCATGAGGGCCTCGGTGAAAAAGCCCTGGAAGGCTCCGGCCAGCAGTGTCAGCCCATACTGGTAGCAAAAGACCGGGACGCTTGAGAACAGGACGCCCGCGCCGTAGGTGGAGGCCAGGGCCACCGAGGCGAAACCGTCGAGCATGGCCTTGGTCAAGAGGATGGCAGGGTCGCCGCGCAGGCCCTCGTCGAAGGAGCCCAGGATGGCCATGGAGCCCACGCAATAGATGAGGGAGGCGGTGACGAAGCCTTCGGTAAAAAGGGTGTTTTTTGAGCGGGCCAGGGCCTTGACCCGGTCGCCCAGGCGTTCCAGGCGGGATTCGATGTCCAGAAGCTCCCCGGCCACGCCGCCCAGGATGAGGCTGAAGATGACCAGGAGGGGTTTGGACATCTGCAAGGCCATCTGCAGGCCGATGACCGCCACGCACAGGCCCAGGGCCTGGAAGACGATGGTCCGGACGCGGTCTGGGAACTTGCCGTGCAGCAGCATCCCCACCATCCCGCCGGCGATGATGGCGGCGGCATTGGTCAGGGAACCGACGGGGATCATGTACGCTCCTTGGTCGCGAAAGCCGCGAGAGGGCAGGGCTGTACCAGTTCCCTCCGGAGAGGGCAAGGTGCGTACCGCGCCTTCCCTGATCCTGCCCCTCCATGCGGGGGCCGGTTCGCATGATCCCATGATCGGCCGTTTTCATGCGTCATTGGCGGGGGCTGGGCGGCGTCTTGACAGGACGGCGTCATCCGCATAGAGACTCGGACTCCACATGCCGGGATGGCGGAATTGGTAGACGCACCGGACTCAAAATCCGGCGGTCGCAAGGCCTTGAGGGTTCGAGTCCCTCTCCCGGTACCAAGCAATGACGCGGGTTGCGGGCGGTCAGGCTAGAAAAGCCGGATCGCCCGCTTGTTTTTTTGCTCCAATTTTGCTCCACTCCACTCCACGGAGGTGGAGCATGGCGACCATCAGAAAGCGCGGAAATCTCCAGTGGGAAGCCCGGATCAGGAAGCGCGGCTATCCCACAACCTGCAAGACCTTCGACACCAAGGCCGAGGCCGAACAGTGGGCCAAGGAAACAGAAGCGACCATGGGCAAGGGGCAATACGTGTCCGCCAAGGAAGCTGAGGCCTACACGCTTGCCGAGTGCCTAGACCGATTCAAGGAAGAATATCTGCCTCGCCTGAAAGACCCCAGGCGTGAAATCTACAGGATTGACCGGCTTAAACGGAGAACCATCGCCCACCGGATCATGGCGACGATCCGGTCCAAGGACATTGCCGACTTCCGGCGTGAACGCGAAGCCGAGGGCGTTTCTCCGAACACCATCCGCCTCGATCTGGCCTTGCTCTCCAGGCTGTTCAACTACGCTCGCTCGGACTGGGGGATGGAAAGCCTGACCAACCCCGTGGCCCTGGCCTCCAAGCCGAAATTGCCGACGGGGCGCACACGGAGACTGGAGCCGGGAGAAGAGGAACGGTTGTTGGCCGTTTGCGCCCCGGAGTTTGCGCTCGTCGTGCGGTTCGCGTTGGCGACCGCCATGAGGCGTGGCGAGATTGTCGGACTGCGCTGGGAGGATGTTGATATCATGGCCTGCAGGGTGCGTCTGAACGACACCAAGAACAAGGAGTCCCGGACGGTCCCCCTTTCCCGGGAGGCAAAGGAAGTACTGCAAGGTCTCCCCCGTCACATCTCCGGGAGGGTGTTCCCCTTCTGCCCCGATCACCTCTCAGCCAAGATGGCCGATGCCTGCCGTGCCGCCGGGCTGAATGATCTACACTTTCATGACCTGCGCCACGAGGCCACCAGCCGGTTCTTCGAGCACACGGACCTGGACGTAATGGAAATCAAAGCCATTACGGGACACAAGACGCTGCAAATGCTGGCGCGATATACACATTTACGAACGGCTAACCTTGCCGCGAGATTGGATGGTGCGAAACGTGGGGAGGTCCGGCGCTTGTGATTTTATTTGAAAAACAGAGGATATCCGCCATTTGAGGACGGCACGGTTGACGTTTAGGCTGGCGGGGATGGGGTGACGACTGGATATCGCGTTGATAGCGGCGATAAGCTGACTTTTTTTTCAATGATAACATCTTGTAATCATTATGCTTAACAGAAAATCTGTCCTCGTGGAGAAAAATTTATTATGCACCAAACGAGAAGATGTGTTGACAAGTCCGCTGTGGGTGCATATTGATGCCGCATGCAGCGAGAGAAAACAAATCGTTTGGTGCAGAAAAAATCACGGACCCTCCGTCTGGTGAGCCTAGCCAGGCTTCTTGCCGGGCATCCTTTGCGAGGGGGCGTCGAGCATGATCCTGCTGGCGACATCGCGGTGGTCCAACTCAAAGACACTGATCCTGTCGCCGGTGTCGACATGAGCAACCTGCCGAGAATTTCTTCTTTGGGCCGCAATGAACCAACATTCCTCGAGCAGGGCGACATCCTCTTTGTCAACAAGGGGATGCGGTTCTATGGCGCATACGTGGACAAACCGCTGAAACGGGTTGTGGCCGCTCCCCATTTTTTCATTCTCAGGGCTGATCGTTCAAAAGTCTTACCCGAATACCTAGCCTGGTTTCTGAACAGCCGCCGTGCGAAGCGTTACTACTCGCAATGCGCCGCTGGCACGGCCCTGCCGCATATGACTCGGAAGTCCCTCGAGGATATGCCCGTTGAAGTGCCAGGGCTAAAAAAGCAGGCTCTCATCGCCAAAATTCACCAATGCCGTCTGCGTGAACGCGAATTGACCGAACGCCTTCTTGAACGACATGACCTGCTGGTCTCCAGTCTTCTGGACGCCGCATCAAAAATTTCAAATTAACGGAGAGTACATGACGACATCACAGGTGAGCCAGAAAGAGATCAACGACATCCTCTTCAAGGCATGTGACACATTCCGAGGTATTCTCAACGCCAGCCAGTACAAGGACTACATCCTCGCCATGTTGTTCGTGAAGTATATCTCTGATGTCTATCGCGAGCGCTATGAAGAGTTGAAAGAACAGTACAAAGGAGACGAAGAACGCATAATTCGTCGTCTTGCAAGAGAACGTTTTGTCATGCCTCAAGGTTGTACGTTCTATGACCTGTTCGACCAGCGCAACGCCGCCAATGTGGGAGAGGTCATCAACATCACCTTGGAAAAGATTGAAGATGCGAACAGGGCCAAGTTGCAGGGCGTTTTTCGCAACATCGACTACAATTCCGAGTACAACCTCGGGAAGACCAAGGATCGCAACAGCCGTCTGAAGAAGTTCCTCGAAGACCTCAACGATCCCCGGCTTGATCTGCGACCCTCCCGGATTGGCAATCTCGACGTCATCGGCAATGCCTATGAATATCTCATCGCGAATTTCGCCGCCGGTGCGGGCAAGAAGGCGGGTGAATTTTACACTCCGCCCGAGGTGTCCGAACTCATAGCCGAGCTGGTCGACCCCCAGCCGGGTGAGCGCATCGGCGACCCGGCATGCGGCTCGGGTTCCTTGCTCATCAAATGCGGCAACAGGGTGCTCCGGACCTCCCAGGACTTCTCCCTGTACGGTCAGGAGATCAACGGTGAGACCTGGGCGCTGGCCAAAATGAACATGTTCCTGCACGGCATGGACCGAGCCCGCATCGAATGGGGCGACACCCTGCGCGACCCCAAGCTGCTGGAGGACAACACCACCATGAAGTTCGAGGTGGTGGTGGCCAATCCCCCCTTCTCTCTGGACAAGTGGGGATACACTGCGGCCCAAAGCGACCCCTTCAATCGCTTCCACCGGGGGCTGCCGCCCAAGTCCAAAGCGGACTACGCCTTCATTTCGCACATGATCGAAACCACCACCCTGGAGTCCGGGCGCGTGGGGGTCGTCGTGCCCCATGGCGTGCTGTTCCGTGGCGGCGCCGAAGGCAGGATCAGGCAGCAGCTCATCGAAGAAAATTTGCTCGATACGGTCATCGGCCTGCCCGCCAACCTCTTCTTCGGCACCGGGATACCGGCGGCAATCCTCATCTTCAAGCGCAACCGCCCGTCCAAGGACGTGCTGTTCATCGACGCCAGCCGGGATTACGCGGACGTCAAAAACCAGAACAAGTTACGGCCCGAAGACATCCGGCGCATCGTGGAGACATACAAGGCCCGCGAGTTCGTGGACAAGTACGCCCATGTCGCCAGCTTCGACGAGATCAAGGAGAACGATTTCAACCTCAATATCCCCCGCTACGTGGACACCTTCGAGGAAGAGGAGGACGTCGACATCGCCAAGGTGCAAGCCGAGATCGACATGATCGAAAAGGAGTTGGCGGACGTGCGCACCGAGATGGCCGGATATCTCAAAGAACTGGGGGTGGTGTAGTGGGCGACGAAAAAAGCCTGTCCCCCATGGACCAGACCACGGAGTTTCTGCTCTACACGGCTCCGGGCGGCAAGGTGGCCGTCGAGGTCTTTTTGCACAACGAGAACATCTGGCTGCCCTTGACCCGGATTGCCGAGTTGTTCGGCGTGGACAAATCCGGCGTGAGCCGCCACCTTAGAAACATTTATGAATCCGGTGAGTTGGAGCGTGAGGCAACCGTTGCAATTTTTGCAACGGTTCAAAACGAAGGTGGCCGCGAGGTCCGGCGGGAAATCGAGTACTACAACCTGGACGCCGTCATCTCCGTGGGTTACCGGGTCAACTCGTCCAAGGCCACCCAGTTTCGCATCTGGGCCACCGAGCGGCTCAAGGAGTTCATCGTCAAGGGGTTTGTCCTTGACGACGAGCGTCTGAAGAATGGCCGGTATTTCGGCAAGGACTATTTCCGCCAATTGTTGGAGCGGGTCCGGTCCATCCGGGCCAGCGAACGCCGCATCTACCAGCAGATCACCGACATCTTCGCCGAGTGCAGCATCGACTATGATCCGCGCTCGGAGACCACGCAACAATTCTACGCCCATGTGCAGGACAAGTTCCACTTCGCCATCACCGGGCAGACCGCAAGCGAATTGATTCTTCGCAGGGCCGATGCGGACAAGCCGCTCATGGGTTTGCAGACCTTCAAAAACGCCCCGGACGGCCGAGTGCTGTTTTCCGACACGAAAATCGGCAAGAACTACCTGGCCGAAGACGAGATCAGACAGCTCGAGCGCACCGTCTCCAGCTTTTTCGACTACATCGAGCGGATCATCGAAAGCCGAACCACCTTCACCATGCAGGCCTTCGCGGACAGCGTGAACAGGTTTTTGGAATTCAACGAATACAAGGTGCTGGAAGGATACGGCTCCGTCTCGCGCAAGCAGGCAGAAATAAAGGCTAGGTCCGAGTACGAAAAGTTCAACAAGACGCAACGGATCGAGTCGGATTTCGATAAGGCAGTGAAGGCGATTGAGATGAAGAAGGGTGGTGGGGAATGAGCTACCCAACGATTAGGCTTGGACAATTGGCGACAGTATACTCAGGGGGGACACCTTCGCGGGAGGTTTCAGCGTATTGGGGAGGCAGCATCCCTTGGGTGAAGTGTGCTGAGATGGTTATCACCTGACAGGTAGGCCATAAAAAAGGAAGTGGCCATGCCGTCCCTGGTTTGGGTATCGAGGAGTTGCGAAGCTTCACGAACCCGAAAACACGGAGGACGCCATGACCAC